>VFQU01000129.1_pt1 | contig 95404 bp, 94 predicted proteins | sample 3512311 | NCBI WGS metagenome assembly VFQU01 (sample SAMN10412377, study PRJNA504923) | tailings metagenome | isolation source: Relicate 3 Philex TSF3 active mining site | place: Philippines: Tuba, Benguet | collected 2017-08-29
CACTTCCCCAACAGCCTCCTCATCTCCGGCTTCGACATCCTGTTCTTCTGGGATGCGCGGATGATGATGATGGGCTTCTACCACATGGGCCAGAAGCCCTGGGACAAGCTCTACCTTCACGGCCTCGTGCGCGCGGCGGACGGGGCGAAGATGTCGAAGTCTAAGGGCAATGTCGTCGACCCGCTCGGCCTCATCGACAAGTACGGCGCCGATGCGCTCCGCTTCTTCATGGCGGCGATGGAGAGCCAGGGCCGCGACATCAAGATGGACGAGAAGCGGGTCGAGGGGTACCGCAACTTCGCCACCAAGCTGTGGAACGCGGCGCGCTTCTGCCAGTCGAACGGGATCGGCGCCTCGGACACGATCAAGGCCCCGCCCGCCCGCCTCGCGGCGAACCAGTGGATCATCGGCGAGGTCGCGGCCTGCGTGGCCGAGATCGAGCGGGCGATGGCGGACCTGCGCTTCGATGCGGCGGCCAACGCCATCTACCAGTTCACGTGGAGCAAGTTCTGCGACTGGTATCTCGAACTCATCAAGCCGGTCTTCGCCGGTAACGCCGACAGCCCGCCCGCGGTCGAGACCCGCGCGGTTGCCGGATGGGCGCTCGACCAGATCCTAGTCATGCTCCACCCCTTCATGCCCTTCATCACCGAGGAGCTGTGGCACAAGCTGGGTCAGCGCGATTACGAGCTGATCGTGGCGCAATGGCCGAGGCCGGAGGCCGAGGTCAGCAAGGAGGCGACCGACGCGATCGACTGGGTGATCGACCTCACCACCAACACCCGCTCCGCGAGAGCCGAGCTCGGCATCGCGCCGGGCGCGAAGCTGGCGGCGTGGCTGGCGAGCCCTTCGGAGGTGGCGGCGCGCACCATCGAGCGCAGCAGCGCCGCGATCGAGCGTCTTGCGCGGCTCGCGCCCGTCACCATCGGCGAGGCCCCTGCCGGCCCCGCCATGCAGGTGACCGCGGGCGAGGACGTGTTCGTCATCCCGCTTGAAGGCATCGTCGACATCGCGGCCGAGAAGGCGCGTCTGGAAAAGGCGCTGGCGGCCTCGCAGAAGGAAGCGAAGTCGCTCGAGGGCCGCCTGTCGAACCCCGCCTTCGCCGAGAAGGCGAAGCCCGAGGCGGTCGAGAAGGCCCGCGCCGATCTCGCCCACCACACGGGCGAGGTCGAGCGGCTGACGGCGGCGTTGGCGCGGCTCGGCTAGGCCGGGCCGGTCAGGCCTCCGCGCTCAACCCGGTAATCAGCGTGCGGCCGACGACGCCGGCAAGCCCCCGCACGGCGGCCGGGTCGGCCCCGGGCGCGGCGCGCCCGTCGAGGATGAGGCTGCTGAGGCCATGCACCAGCGCCCAGGCGCTCAGCGCGTGGGTCCCGTGCGGATCGGGGCGCAGCTCGCCGCTCGCCACGCCCTCGCCGATGAGGTTCGCGAGCGCCGCGAAGGCGGCGGCGGTGGCCTCGGCGAGGTCGCGATCCTCGCTCTGCGCCAGATCGGCGCTGAACATCAGGCGGAAGCGGCCCGGCTCGCGCGTGGCGAAGCCGACATAGGCGAGCGCCGCCGCCTCGATGCGGGCCTTGATGCTGGCATCACCGAGCCTCCCGATCTCCTCCTCGAGCGCCGCCCCCAGCCCCGCGAAGGCGCGGGTCGCCAGGGTCGCGAGGAGCGCCTGCTTGTCGGCGAAGTGGTTGTAGGGCGCATTGTGACTGACCCCGGCGGCGCGCGCGACCTCGCGCAGGGTGAAGTTCCAGCTCCCCTGCTCGCGCACCAGCCGCTCCGCCGCATCGATGAGCGCCGCGCGCAGATCGCCATGATGGTAGCGCGGGCGGTCGGAGGAGGAGGCGCGGGAGCCGGTCATGGCAGGTCCCTACGTTTTCATGTTGACACTGTCAACAAAGCCGCTATGTTGACACTAGCAACATGAGGAGAAGCGCTATGTCGCCCGCCAATGTCCGCAAGATGCTCCGCTGGTCCCACATCCTCGTCGGGCTGATGATCGGCACCTATATCTGCTCGCCGCTCCATGCCGATCCGGCCGCGACCCTGGCGGTGCGGCTCGCGCTCCTGCCGGTGCTGGCGCTCACGGGCGTCGCGATGTGGCAGCAGCATCGCCTGCGCCGCGTGACCGGCGCGCTCGGCCTTGCCGCCGCCGCCAAGCCGCGGGAGGCCTGAGCCATGTACCACGCCCTCGTCCGTCGCCGTGTCCGCGCGACCTTCGCCGCCCTCAACCGGGGCGATTACGAGCCGGCCCTCGCCGGCATGGCCGAACGCTTCGAGCACCGCTTCGCGGGCGAGAACCCGCTCGGCGGCATCCGCCGCGACCGCGCCGCCATGCGCCGCTGGTTCGAGCGCCTGTTCCGGCTCAACCGGAACCTCGACTTCGATCTCAAGCACATCGCCGTCTCGGGCGGGCCATGGGACACGACTGCGGTGGTCGAATGGACCGACAGCGCGCGGCTCGCCGACGGGACAAGCTATCTCAACACCGGGGTCCACGTGGTGCGGATGAAGTGGGGGCGGATCGTCAGCCTCCACGCCTATCTCGACACCGGCCTGTGGGAGAGCGCCTGCCGCCGCATGGCCGATGGCGGTATAGCCGAGGCGGGGGCCGCGCCGATCCTTAGCTGACGCGGGCCGCACCTCGGAGAGATTCCCCGGCGGCCGGTTTCGTGCCATAGGCGCCCGATGATCGCCTGCCTGCCCTTCGCCGTGCCGCTGTCCCGCAGCACGCCCTGCCCTTTTGCCATGGGGCGCGCGTGAACCTCGTCCTTGCCACCGACGACACCGGCGGGCCGGAGATCTTCGCCTCGCTCCAGGGCGAGGGGCCGAGCATGGGCGTGCCGGTCGCCTTCGTGCGCCTGTCGCGGTGCAACCTTGCCTGCGTGTGGTGCGACACGGCCTACACCTGGCGCTTCGAGGGCGACAACCGGCCGCACCGGGACGGGCTCGGCTACGACCGCAGGGCCAACCAGGTGACGCTCTCCCCCGAGGAAACCGCTGCGCGCATCGCGGCGCTCGGCCAGAAGCGCCTCGTCATCACCGGGGGCGAGCCGCTGCTCCAGGCCCCCGCGCTTGCCGAGATGCTCGCGCACCTGCCCGACATCGCGGTCGAGATCGAGACCAACGGCACCGTCGTCCCACCGGCGCGGCTCGATATCCGGGTGGACCAGTACAATGTCAGCCCCAAGCTTGCGCATTCGGGCAACCCTGCGGAGCTTGCGCTCCTCCCCGAGCGGCTCGACGCCTGGGCCACCGAGCCGCGCGCCTTCCTCAAGTTCGTGATTGCCGGGCCGGAGGACGTGGAGGAGGTGCTGGCCCTCCACCGCCGCTACCGTTTCCGCCCCGAGCGGGTGTTCCTGATGGCCGAGGGCACCGACAGCGCGACGCTGCGCGCGCGGCAGGCGTGGCTGTCGGAGCTGTGCCTCAAGCATGGCTTCCGGATGAGCGACCGGATGCACATCCACCTCTACGGGGATACGCGCGGGACGTAATTCCCTCGTCATTGCGAGCGCAGCGAAGCAATCCATGGGCCGACCGTGCGGCCAGAGCGAAGGCAATCAATGGATTGCCGCGTCGCCTTACGGCTCCTCGCAATGACGAAGTAAAGCCTTACCCTTGCGATCTCCAGCGCATCACCACGCGCTCGACCAGTTCCTCCTCGCCGCCGTCCTTGCTCCACAGCTCGACGAAGCTCGGGTCCTCCGAGGCCGGGCGCTTGTGCTCCTCGAGGTTGTCGAAGGCGACGCGGATCGGGATCGCGACGCCCTCGCCGCAGATGATGCATTCGCGATTGCGCAGCGCGGGGATCGAATCGAGGAACCCGCGCGCGCCTTCGGGCATGGCGGCCTTCACGAAGGCCTGGTCGCGGTCATTGTTGAGGCGCATCGCAATGATCGTGCCGCATTGCGAGAGCACGCCTTCGGCAAGGTCGGAGGGGCGCTGGGTGATGAGGCCCAGCGAGATGCCGTACTTGCGGCCCTCCTTGGCGATGCGGCTCAGGATCTTGCCCACCGACGAGCCGTCGGCGTTCTTCTCGTTGGGGACGTAGCGGTGCGCTTCCTCGCACACCAGCAGCACGGGCCGGGTCTTCTCCTCGCGGCCCCAGATCGCGAAGTCGAAGACGAGGCGGCTGAGCACCGCCACCACCGTCGCGGTGATGTCGGAGGGTACGCCCGAGACGTCGATGATCGAGATCGGCTTGCCGTGGCCGGGCATGCGGAAGATCTTGCTGATGAACTCGACCATCGTGTCGCCCACCAGCATGCCTGAGAACATGAACTGGTAACGCGGATCGGCTTTCAGCTCGTCGAGCTTCTGCTTGATCCGCATGTAGGGTGCACTCGACGTCGCCTTGTCGAGCCGGCCCATCTCGTCCTGAAGGATGTTGCTGAAGTCCGAGAGGAGATAGGGGATCGGCGAATCCACCGTGATCTTGCCCATCACCTGCGCCAGCCGGTTCTTGGAACGCGCGGCGAGCAGGCACTTGGCGAGAATGTCGCTGTCGACCTGCCGCTCGTTGCCGCTCGAGGACAGCAGCACCTCGCAGTGCTCCTCGAAGTTCATCAGCCAGTAGGGCATCTGCAGGTTCGACACGTCGAGGATCTGCCCGGTCTGGCGGAAGGCGGCGGAATATTCGCCGTGCGGGTCGATCATCACGATGTGACCCTTGGGCGCGGCCTCGCAGATGCGGTGCAGGATCAGCGCGGCGCTGGTCGACTTGCCCGTGCCGGTCGAGCCGAGCAGCGCGAAGTGCTTGCCGAGCATCGCGTCGACGTAGAGGCCGGCGCGGATGTCCTTGGTCGGGAAGACCTTGCCGATAGTGATGCTGGCGCGCCCGTCGCTGGCGTAGATCTGCTCGAGGTCCTTGGTGGTCGCCGGGTAGATCATCGCGCCAGGGATGGGATAGCGAGTGACGCCGCGCTTGAAGCTGTGGATGCGGCCCGTTAGCTTCTCCTCGCCGCCTTCGCCGAGGAAGTCGATGTGGGCGATGATCCCGCCATCGGCACGGCGGTCCTTGCGCTGGTCGCGCACGTTGGCGAGCAGCCAGGCGTCGCCGACCCGGATCTTGATCTGGCTGCCGACCTGCCCGGTCATCGCGACCGAGGGATCGGCATCCTGCATGCATTCGTTGATGCGCTGAAGATCGAGCGCGATCTGCGAGCCGGAGCCCGAGATCTCGAGCACCACCCCAATCGGCAGGCGGGCATTGTCCTGCGTCCCCCGGGCACGGACGCTCGCCACCTCCTCGGCCGCGACAGGGTCGGGTCCGCTGAAGCGCTCGAATTCCTGCCTGGCGTGATCGGTCATCGGTGCTGTTCCCTCGCACGGCCTTCAAACATGCGCAGGGACTAGGGGTGACGAGGTTAAGATCGCGTCAACAACGGGCCTTTCGACCAGGCGCGGACGGTGCCTTTGTTCAGCCGCGGGCGAAGAATCGTCCGGCCAGCCAGCCCATCGCCAGCGAGAGCGCGATCGCGCCGAGGCCGTAAAAGAAGGACCAGCGCTGCGCGGCGGTGACCACCTGCCCCTCGAGCCCGGCCTTGACCACCTCGATCCGCGCCGTCGCGCTCGCCACCACCCGGCCGCGCTGCACCGCGAAGGTCTCGGCGGTGTAGCGCCCGGTGGTGACGTTGGAGGGCAGGTTGATGCGCGCCTGGTAGAGCACCTTCTCGGCTATCCGCACCCCGCCGGGGTTCTCCTGGTAGAGCCCCTGCCGCCGCCGCAGCTCGACCAGGCCGCGCGCAAAGCGAGCCTGCTCGGCCAAGTTGATCTGGCCGGAAGGGGAGAGCTGGATGTAGTCGGTCCCCAGCTCGTAGATCGCCGCGGTGCGCTCGTCGACGATCTCGGCGATGGGGCGCGAGGAGGCGACCGCGAAGAAGGACGGGGCGGAACGGAAGTCGCTCGACCCGGCGTTCATCCAGATGCCGGCGATGCGCTCCTTCTCGCGGATGCGGACCGGCTCGGTGGGGCCCTTGAGCACCACGACGATGTCGTAGTCCTCGCCCCGGCCCGCCCCTTGCGGGTCGACCACCGCTCCGTAGAGCAGCAGGCGCGCGCCGGTGAAGCCCTGGCGCACCTCGATCAGCGACTGGCTGACCGCGGGCACCAGCACCGGCTCGCGCTGCGCCAGGGCGGGAGCGCCGGTGAGCGCGCCCCAGGCGAGCAGCAGGAGGACTATCCGCCCCGCAGCCCTCACGCCGCCGCGCTCATAGCGGCACCACGGTGTAGACCTCGTCGGGCCGCACCCCGAGGCCGTAGAGCATCCTCAGGGCGATTAGCAGCACCAGCGTGGCGAGCGCGAGGCGCAGGTATTCCGGCCGGGCCTTGAGGGCGATCTGCGTGCCGAACTGTGCGCCCAGCACCGATCCCAGCAGCAGCAGCGCGGCCAGCACGAGATCGACCGCCCGGGTGGTGAGCGCATGGGTCATGGTCGTCACCATGGTCACGAACAGGATCTGGAACAGCGAGGTGCCGACCACCACACTGCCGCTCATGCCGAGGATGTAGAGCATCGCCGGCACCAGCAGGAAACCGCCCCCCACGCCTAGCAGCATGGTGAGGATGCCCACGCCCATGCCGAGGATCATCGGCGCGAGCGGGGAGATGTAGAGGCCCGAGGCGTAGAAGCGCCAGCGATAGGGCAGGCTCGCAACGAGCGGGTGGTGGCGGCGCTTCTTCACCTGCGGGCCGATCTTGCCGAGCAGGCCGGGGCGCAGCGCGTCGATCGATTCGCGCAGCATCAGCGTGCCGATCGAGCCGAGCATCAGCACGTAGAGCACCGAGATCACCACGTCGATCTGGCCGAGCGACTGGAGCGCGCTGAACAGGCCTGCGCCGATCAGCGCGCCGACGATCCCGCCCGCGACCATCACCCCGCCCATGCGGTAGTCGACGCCCTTGCGCCGCGAATGCGCGATCACGCCCGAGACGCTCGCCCCGGTCACCTGCGTCGCCGCCGAGGCCGCGGCGACCGTGGGGGGAATGCCGTAGAAGATGAGGAGCGGCGTCGTCAGGAAGCCGCCGCCCACCCCGAACAGCCCCGACAGGATGCCGGTAAGCCCGCCGAGCAGCACGATGTACAGCCCGTTGACCGAGAGATTCGCGATGGGCAGGTAGACGTCCATGCGAAAAGGCTAGCCGAGCCTGCGGGGGGATGAAAGTCGCGGGAAGGCACTTGTGCGCGGGTCTTGCGCCCCGCGGTGCGACCTCGGGGAATCAGAACTGCGTGGCGATCGTCGCCGCCACGCCCGAGCTCGGCGCGGCATCGCCCGCGACCCGCTGGCGCCAGTCGACGCTGACCCGCGCGGGCACCTGGCCGAGCCGCATGTCGAGCCGTAGCGTCGGCCCGATGTCGAGCCGCTGCGCATCCTCCTGCGCCCCGCCCCACAGGCCCGCACCGAAGGCGAGGCGCAGCCGGTCGCCGGTCAGGCGCGCCGCCTCCGGCAGCTCGCGCGTGACGCTCGCCTGCCCGTCGGCGAACCAGGTGGAGCCCGGCCCGCCGACCCAGCCCGCCTGTGCGTAGGCCTCGGCCTGGGTGCGGGGGGACAGGCGCAGGGGGGGCAGCTCGGTAAAGGCATAGGCGGCCGGGCGGACGCTGCTGCGCAGGACCGTCTCGGTGTAGCGCGCCTCGGCCGCGGCCCTGACCGGCAGGCCCGCGAAGGGGCGCAGCGAGCCGCCGAGCGCGAGTTCGCTCTCCCCCTGCAGCACCAGCGCGCGGTAGGCCCGCAGGTAGGTGCGCGGATCGAGCGCGCTGGCCGGCGCAAGGCGGTATTGCAGGATCGCACCCGCCTGGCTCGCCCCGTAGATCGGCACGCGCCCCTGCGAGATCGGGGCGGCGTCCGAGCCCTGCCGCCAGAAGGCCCAGGCATCGAGCGACCAGCGGTCGGGCCGACCGGTCGGCGGCGCGGGCTCGGGCGCAGGCGCGGCGAGGTATGGCGGGTGGGCGTCCGCCTCCGAGGCCGCGGCGAGCGCCGGCGCGTGGTAATGGCGGGGCGGCAGGCCCGGCATCGCCGGGAGGCCGAGATCGGGCACCGGGCGATAGGCGACGAGGCGCCGCGGCCGGACCGGGCGCTCCTCCCAAGGCCCGGCCGCAAGGCCGCGTCCTGTGCGCTGCGGGGGAAGGTCGGCAGCGAGCGGATCGTAGGCGACCTCGGGCAGGGAGAAGCCGGCGAGCAGCAGCGGGCTCGCGAGGGAGCGCGGAGCAATCCCGGCGGGCGCCGGCGTGCCGGCGAGGGCCGCGGCGGGGGCGGTGAAGGGGTCCTCCCAGGTCGCCAAGCGCCCCGCGCACCAGCCGCCGAGCAGCAGTGCGAGCATCACCAGGGGACCGCCCCGGGGCCGGATTGCGGTCCGGGCGCGGGGGGCGGGCGCCGTCACGGTCTCGCGGTCCCGTAGAGGGCGACGGCCGAGGGGTGGGTGTCGTGCTCGGTCTTGTCCCAGGCCGCCGCAGTCCCGGCGAGGGTGCGCACATAGGCTGTCACCGCGCGCCGCCCGGCGATGATCGCGATGACATTGGCGAGCGGCAGGCGCAGCACCGCGCGCAGCCCCTCGGTCGCGCCATATTCGCGCGCGGTGAAGGCGAAGCGCATCGCGATCCGCCAGGCGAAGGCGGCGGCATTGGCGCCGAGCACGAGCGCGAGCAGCGGCGTGAGCGGCGGCGGCTCGGCGAAGCCGGCGAGCACCAGCAGGCCGATCACCCCGGTCAGCATCACCAGCACGTAGCCGACCAGCAGCACCAGCGCGGTCATCGGTCCGCGGCGGTCGCGGGCGCGCATCCAGAACTCGCTCGCCCCGCCCGACCAGCCGACCCGGTCCCAGCCCTGAAGCGCGATGCCCAGCACCCAGCGGCTTTTCTGCCGCACCACGGTGCCGAAGCTGTGCGGGAAGAAGGCGCGGGTGGCGATGAGCCGCCCGTCCTCGCCGCGCGCCCGCACGAAACGGCAGCGCCCGCCCGCCGCGGCGATGGCAAGGCCGAGCTCGTAATCCTCGGTAAGGGAATCGCTGGCGAAGGGCAGGCTCGGCCCGCCGCCCGCTCCGCTCTCCGCCGCCTGGCGCGCCGCGAGCCAGTCAAGCGCGCGGCGCGAGGCGGCGCAGCCCACGCCCGCCCCCGGCAGCCCCGCCCCGAGCGCGTCGCGCACCACCATCGCCTTGCCGTGCGCCTCGGCGAATTCCTCGCAGTAATGGCTGCCCACGTGGCGCTCGAGCCAGCCGCGCTGGCGGGGGACCAGCGGCTCGACGGGAAGCTGCACGAAGTCCGCGCCGCCTGCGATGCATTCGTCGAGCAGCCCCAGCGCGCCGGCATCGACCAGGTCCTCGGCATCGTGGAACACCAGCGCGGCGAAGCGCTGCCCCCCGCGCTCCTCGTCGAGCGTCACCGCGGCTTAGAGGCGGTTGAGGCAATCGGCCTTGGTGGTAGGCCCGTCGCGGCCGTGGATCACGATCCGCAGCCGCGTGTCGCCCCCTGCGGCGGCGATCGCCGCGCCGAGCGTCGCGGGATCGTTGCGGTAGCAGCCGACATAGAGCTGCAGGCCCTCCTGCGGCCAGGTCGCGAGCATGTGGCGGATCGTCTGGCCGATCACCGCGGCCTCCTGCCAGGCCGGGATCAGCACCGCGACGGGCCCCGACAGCGGGCGCTGCACCAGCGCCGTCCGGCTGCGCTGCGGCGTGCGCGCGTGTCCGCTCGCCTTCAGCCACAGCCACGCCGCGTCGATCGCGAGATCGTCGAACGCGCCGATGAGGAAAAACACCCCTGCGAAAAGCAACAATTCATGCTGCAGCAGGGCAAGCCCCTGCCACAAGACTGGCTCGGCCATGGACAAGGCGACCCCCCTTCCCCAATCAAGCCGCCGATTTACCTAAACAACTAACCTATATCAATAGCGTGGATTATTTTGTTGGTTTCAGCCGCCTTAAACCAGACTTGAGGTAATAATGTATCGAGCTCACCAGCTGCCCGTATTGGGCATGCTCGCCCAAGGTTCGGCAGGTTGCAGATAGCCGTCCTGGAGCAGTTCGACCGAGATCCCGTCGGGCGACTTGACGAAGGCCATGTGCCCGTCACGCGGAGGGCGGTGGATGGTGTGGCCGGCATCGAGCAGGCGCTGGCAGGTCTCATAGACGTTGGCCACCCGGTAGGCGAGATGGCCGAAATTGCGCCCGCCGGTGTATTCCTCGGGCGCGCTGCCGTCCTCGGGCGGCCAGTTGTAGGTGAGCTCCACCTCGGCCACCCCCGCCTGCCCGGGCGCGGCGAGGAAGATCAGCGTGAAGCGCCCCTGCTCGCTGTCGAAGCGGCGCACCTCCTCGAGCCCGATCAGCTTGAAGAAGGCGACCGTCGCCTCGGGATCGGCGACGCGGATCATGCTGTGGAGATATTTCACCATAGGCTCTTCCATTCAAAAACGGTTCATCGACGTTGATGCACAATTCGTCGCATCAACTCTCTCGGGGGAAACATGGTATGAGCGGCGAAGACATGCAACCGGGCAGGAGCGTGAGCGGTGCCCTGAAACAGCCCGAAGCCCTGCGCTGGTTCGGCGCGGCGGGCATTCTCGCCGTCGGGATGATTGCGGGCGGATACCTGCTGGGCGATGGGCTGCTGCGGGCCAAGGATGCCGAGCGGGCGGTCACGGTGCGCGGGCTCGCCGAGCGCGACGTCACCGCCGACCTTGCCACCTGGACGATCTCCTACTCGACCACCTCGACCAGCCTCGCCGAGGCGCAGGCCAAGGTGCGCGCCGACACCGCGACGATCGAGGCCTTCTTCCGCGAGCTCGGCTTCCCCGCCGACGCGCTCCAGCCGACCGGCGCCAACGTCACGAGCGGCACGACCTACAACGGCGCGATCAACTACACCGTCCGCCAGCGCCTCGCGCTGCGCACCGAGGACGTCGCCCGCGCCCAGCAGGCGGTCGCGCGGCAGTTCGATCTCGTCGACCGCGGCGTGCTGCTCGAGGAAGGCTCGGGCATGGCCTACACCTTCACCAAGCTCAACGACATCAAGCCCGAGATGGTGGCCGAGGCGACCAGGGACGCGCGCGCCGCGGCGCAGCAGTTCGCCGAGGATTCGAGCGCCCGCGTCGGCAAGATCCGGGACGCGACGCAGGGCTATTTCACCATCGAGGCGCGCGACGGCGACACCGGCGGATGGGGCTCGGCGGACAGCCCCTACAAGAAGGTGCGGGTGGTGACGACGGTGAGCTTCACACTCGACTAGCGGTGCACTGCCACCACCCCCTGTCGACGATTCGGCACCATCCGTCGCGCCGCGGCAAGGCTCTGTTGCACCGCAGCGCCGGGAGTTCTATCGCGCGCGCTTCCCCGGGAGAGCCACCAGCGACTGCCCGAAGCCCGCTCCTCTCTCGCCGGGTCGGACAACCGGATCGCCACATTGGTCATGCTTCAGCGCCTGCGCGACTTCTTTGCCCCTTCCGCCCCGGCTCCCCTGCCGGCGGTCCCGGCTGGGCGGCGCTACTACGCGGTAGGCGACATCCACGGCCGGCTCGACCTGTTCGAGGCGATGATCGCCGCGATCGAGGCGGAGATTGCCGCCGCCCCGGGTCTCGATCATCGCATCGTCCTGCTCGGCGACCTCGTCGACCGCGGGCCGGACAGCGCCGGGGTGCTGGCGCGCGCCCGCGACTGGCAGCAGCGCCGCCCGGTGCGCATCCTCGCCGGCAATCACGAGGAGATGTTCCTCGCCGCCTTCGAGAAGCCCGAGGCGCTGCGCCACTTCCTGCGCCACGGCGGGCACGAGACGGTCCTGAGCTTCGGCTTCACCCAGAAGCAGCTCTCCACGCTCGAGCTCGAGGAGCTCTTCGCGCTCCTGCCGCGGATGGTGCCCCAGTCGGTGCGCGACTACGTCGCCTCCTTCGAGCCGATGGTGCGGGCGGGCGACTATGTCTTCGTTCATGCCGGGATCGATCCTGCGCGCCCGCTGGCCGAGCAGAAGCGCAGCGACCTCTTGTGGATCCGCGACCGCTTCCTCTCCCACGAAGGGCCGCTCGAGAAGGTGGTGGTGCACGGCCACACGATCTTCGAGCGGGTGATGGACTGCGGCAATCGCATCGGAATCGACACTGGCGCTTTTCGCTCGGGTGTGCTTACCGCGCTGGTGCTCGAGGGGGACCAGCGGCGCATCCTGCAGGCCCGCGCGAGCGAGAGGGGTTCGGTAGACATCTTCCACGGCGACCGGGCACCATGATGCCATCGGTCGGCGGTGCCGCCCGGCGCCGCTTCTCATGAGGACAGAACATCCATGAAGATTGCGATGGTGGGTTCGGGCTATGTCGGGCTCGTGTCGGGGGCGTGCTTTGCCGATTTCGGGCACGACGTGGTGTGCATCGACAAGGACCAGGGCAAGATCGACCGGCTCCACGCCGGGATCATGCCGATCTACGAGCCGGGCCTCGACGCCCTCGTCGAGAACAACGTCAAGGCCGGACGCCTCAGTTTCACCACCGACCTCGGCGAGGGGATCGCGGGGGCGGACGCGATCTTCATTGCGGTCGGCACACCCAGCCGCCGGGGTGACGGCCATGCCGATCTCACCTTCGTCCACGCGGTCGCGCAGGAGGTCGGCGAGAAGCTGGCGAATGATGCGGTGGTGGTCACCAAGTCGACCGTGCCCGTGGGCACCGGCGACGAGGTCGAGCGGATCATCGCCGAGACGGGCACGCCCCACAAAGTCTCCGTCGTCTCCAACCCCGAGTTCCTGCGCGAGGGCGCGGCGATCGGCGACTTCAAGCGCCCCGACCGCATCGTCATCGGCGCCGAGGACGAGTTCGGCCGCCAGGTGATGCGCGAGGTCTATCGCCCGCTGTTCCTCAACGAAAGCCCGATCCTGTTCACCTCGCGCCGCACTAGCGAGCTCATCAAATACGCCGCCAACGCCTTTCTCGCGACCAAGATCACCTTCATCAACGAGATGGCGGACCTTTGCGAGAAGGTCGGCGCCAACGTCCAGGACGTCAGCCGCGGGATCGGCATGGACAACCGCATCGGCTCCAAGTTCCTGCACGCCGGGCCCGGCTATGGCGGCTCGTGCTTCCCCAAGGACACACTCGCCCTGCTCAAGACCGCCGAGGACTACGACAGCCCGACCCGGATCGTCGAGGCGGTGGTCAAGGTCAACGAGACCCGCAAGCGGGCGATGGGCCGCAAGGTCGTCGACGCGCTGGGCGGGCTCGAGACGGCGCGCGGCAAGAAGGCGGCGATGCTCGGCCTGACCTTCAAGCCCAACACCGATGACATGCGCGATTCTCCTGCGATCGCGGTCGCGCAGACGCTGCTCGACGCGGGCGTCGCGGTCGCCGCCTACGATCCCGAGGGCATGGAGGCCGCCGCCCCGATGCTGCCCGAAGTGGAGATGTGCGACAGCCCCTATGCCGCCATCGCGGGCGCGGATGTGGTGGTGATCGTGACCGAATGGGACGCCTTCCGCGCGCTCGACTTGAAGCGCGTCAAGGAGCTCGCCAAGGCGCCGGTGATGGTCGACCTCAGGAACATCTACAAGCCCGAGGACATGCGCAACGCCGGCTTCGCCTACACCAGCGTCGGGCGTCCCTGACCGCCGAACCAGAAGCGGCGGTTGTCGCGCTGCGACAGCCGCCACACGGTCACCGCCAGCACCAGCACCACGCCGCCGATCGCGGCCCCGCCGACCTCGGCAAAGTGCTGTCCGCCGGCGGCGTTGATCGCGACCAGCGCATAGGCGAAGACGAAGCCGAAGAGCGGCGCACCGCGCAGGCGTGCGACCGCGAGGGCGGCGATGAGGGACCCCGCCACGATCATCGCTGCGGCGAGCAGCGGCGTCGGCTCGGACCCGCCGACGCCATGATACTTGAGGCTCGCCGCAATGTTGACGATGCTCGCCGCAGTCAGCCAGGCGGCGAGCGCGCTGAAGGCCGGGGCGACGAACAGCCGCTCGGCCGGCGAGAGCGAGGGCTCGTCGGCGATGGCGCTCAGCACGGTAATGAGGGCGGAGAGCGAGACGAGGATGATCGCGACCGAGACAAAGGTCAGGTTGTCGAGCTGGGTGTAGATCGACCACACGCCCTGCGCCGCCAGCGCGATGGTCGCTGGCCAGGCGATGCGGCTGAGCAGCGCGTTGCTGCGCTGCGCGGGCAGGGCCTGCCACACGGCGTAGATGACCGAGAGGACGAACAGCGGCCCCCAGATCGCGAAGGCCCAGCCCGCCGGGGTGATGAGCGTGCGCGCCGCGTCCGAGCGCTCGCCGATGAAGGCGCCGACCCCCATGCGCGGCAGGAACCCCGCGCTGATCTGCACCACCACCGCGGCGATCACCGCCCAGCGCTGCGCGATCGGGCGATTGACCGAGGGGCGGGGCATGATGGTCGATCCGATCACCTGCATGGGGTCTTGTTCCTCCTTCGTGGCGAGCCGCCGCCCGGCAGCTCCGTCGGGTCGAAGCGGTAGGACAACGGGACATATCCTCAAGCAGCGAAGCGCAGGACGACAAGAATTCGTCCTCAAGCAGCGAAGCGATAGGACAGAAGGGAGCGTCCTCAAGCAGCGAAGCGGTAGGACAGATGGGAGCTTCCTCAAGCAGCGAAGCGGTAAGACGACAAACAACGTCCTCAAGTAGCGAAGCGGTAGGACGAAAAAAACGTCAGGGGGCCGTCATAAGCCGGGTTCTGTCTCCGCGGGCGGTATCCTTGCGGACCGGCCCCGCGGCGGCAGCCATTCATCTGGGCCGGCGATTGCTCGACGGCTCTAGCAGCCAACCCGGGCCGCTCGGGGCGAAACTCCCCTGCCCGCCATCGCTGACGGGCGCGCGGCCCCTATTCGGCCTTGCTCCGGGTGGGGTTTGCCATGCGGTGGCCGTTGCCGGCCCCCCGGTGCGCTCTTGCCGCACCCTTTCACCCTTGCCTGTGTGCCCCGGTAAAGGGGGAACCATCGGCGGTCTGCTCTCTGTGGCACTTTCCCTTGCCCCGGACAGGATCCGGGGCCGGCGGGCGTTACCCGCCACCCTCGTTTCGTGGAGCCCGGACTTTCCTCGCATGTCGCGCGGCTGCCTCGGGCCCCCTGACCGGGCGGCATATAGGCGCGGTCTCCGAGGAAAGCTAGCGCGCCCGCCCCTGGTCGCGGTCGAGGAGGAGCTGCCACAGGATCGCGGCGATCTCCCCATCGGGCTCGCCGGTGATGCGCTCGGGCCGCCAGCGCCGCTCGAAAGCCTCCACGGCCTTGGCGGGATCGGTGATGTCGTAGCCGAAGCGTTCCAAGGCGAGGAAGAAGGAGCCTTCGTTGTGGAAGGGGTTGCCCGCGGCGAGGCACTGCGGGCGCGGCAGGCACAGCTTGTGCCGCGCGAGCCGCTCCCACGGGAAGAGCTCGCCCGGATCGACCTTGCGCATCGGCGCGACGTCGGAATGACCGACGACATTGGCGCGCGGGATGTCGTAGCGCTTCACGATGCGCGCCAGCAGCGGGATCAGCGCGTCGATCTGCGCCTCGGCGAAGGGGCGATACCCCCCATTTTCGGGCAGGTGGCCGGGATGATCGAGCTCGATCCCGATGCTGGCCGAGTTCACGTCCGGAATGCCGCGCCAGTAGCTCGCCCCCGCGTGCCAGGCGCGGCGATCCTCGGGCACCAGCCGGATCACCTCGCCCTCCTCGGTGATGCAGTAATGCGCGCTGACCGAGGCCGCGGGGTCGCACATCCGCGCCAGAGCCGTCTCGACGGGCTTCATCTCGGTGTAGTGGATCACCACCATCGAGACGGCGAGCGTCCGCTCGCCGTGGTTGGGCGAGGGGACCTCGCGGTGGACCAGCTCGTCGCCGGTCTCCTCGTCACCCAGGCCCCCGTGCATCGGCGAGCCCTAGCCGATCAGGCCTTCGGGCTCGGGCAGCACCGCGCCCATCACCAGCGCCCCGTCGCCGAGCTTGTATTGCAGCCCCCCGTCCATCTCCTCGGCGAGCACCGCGATCATGTGCGCGGCCGCCGTACGGGAGGTGATCTCGTCCTCGTCGAGGTCGCCCTGGAGCGCGCGGCCGATCGTCTCGTCGAAGGCGATCCGCTCGCCCCGGGCGCGGGCGACGATCTCGACCGCCCCGTCGCGCCGCTCCGCCCCGATATCAAGGCTGCCGCCGCGCACCAGGCTGTCCAGCGCGATCTGCGCGAGGTTGAGCAGCACCTTGACCGCGGGCTTGGGCAGGCTCGGCTCGGCGATCGCCCAGTGGACCTCGACCCGCTTGGCATCCGATGCGAGCGCGTCGATCACCGCCTTGGCCTCCTCGATGGGGATGGCCTCGCCGAAGCCGCCCGCCGCCCCGAAGGCGAGGCGGAAGAACTTGAGCTTGTCGGTGCTGATCCGCGCCGACTGTTCGAGCAGCTCCATGCAGCGCGCGCGCATCTGCGGGTCTTGCTCGTCGGCGAGCAGTTCGAGCCCGTTGGCGAGCGCGCCCACCGGCGAGAGCATGTCGTGGCACAGGCGCGAGCAGAGCATCGCGGCGAGATCGGTCCGGGAAATCATCGCGCTCTCCTAGCCATCGGCGATGCTAAAGGAAAGTGCGGTGAACCCCTCTTCCCCGTCCCTCCAGAACGTGACGTCCCCGCCGGCGACAATCGCCCACACCCGCCCGTCGCCCGAGGCGCAGGCGCGGTCGGTGGCGGAGGGGATGGCGGGGCCCTGCGGATGCGAGTGGAAATAGCCCAGCACCTGCGGCGGGCCCCCGGCGCGCGCGGCGCGGTGCGCGTCGATCAGCGCCTGAGGGTCGATCTCGAAATGGGTGTGCGGCGAAGGGTGGACGTTGCGCGTCTCCCGCGCCTCCCGGATCAGCGCGCCCTCTCCCAGCAGGATGCCGCAGGCCTCGCGCGGATGCGCGGCGGCCGCGGCGGCGCGCATCTGGCCGAGGGCTTCGGCGCTTATGTCCACTTTCACCTCGTCACCCCCGCGCAGGCGGGGGTCCAGCGGCCCTCGCCCAGAAGCTGGATCCCCGCCTGCGCGGGGATGACGCAGAAGGCTAGGAGAACGGCAGCCCTTCGACAAGTTCCCGGCGAACGGATAAGGGGCCGGGCGTGACCACCAGCGACACCATCACCGGCACCACCCTCGCCCCCGCCCGGCTCGACAAGGCGCTGGCCGATGCGACCGGCCTCAGCCGCGCGCGGGTGCAGGGGTTGATCGAGGCGGGACGGGTCACGCTCGGCGGCAAGCCCGCCGCCTCGCCCTCGGCCAAGGTCGGCGCGGGCACGCCCTTCGCCATCGCGATCCCCGCCGCCGCCGCCGCCGAGGCGCGCCCGGAGGACATCCCGCTGGTGGTCGCCTACGAGGACGCACACCTCATCGTCGTCGACAAGCCCGCGGGGCTCGTCGTCCACCCGGCGGTGGGGAACCTCAGCGGCACGCTGGTCAACGCCCTCCTCCACCACTGCCGTGGGCAGCTGTCGGGCATCAACGGCGTCGCGCGGCCGGGGATCGTCCACCGCATCGACAAGAACACCTCGGGGCTGATCGTCGCCGCCAAGACCGACGTCGCGCACGAAAACCTCGCCGCGCAATTCGCCGCGCACACCGTCCACCGCCGCTATATCGCGGTCTGCGCCGGCCACCCCTCGCCCGCGGAAGGCACCATCGACGCGCGCCTCGGCCGCTCGGACGCGGACCGAAAGAAAATGACGGTGCTCCCCAACAATTCCTCGCGCGGCAAATCGGCCGTCACCCATTACAGGACCCTCGAGAGGCTGGACCACGCCGCGGTGATCGAGTGCCGGCTCGAGACCGGACGCACCCACCAGGTGCGCGTTCACTGTGCGTCAATCGGCCATCCGCTACTGGGAGACCCTGCCTATGGCCGCACCCCCAAGCCGCTCCGCCCGCTGCTCGCGCGACTCGCTTTCGCCCGCCAGGCGCTGCACGCCGCCGAGCTGGGCTTCCGGCACCCGGTGAGCGGCGAATTCGTGCAATTCCGGAGCAATCTGCCGAAAGACATGACGCAACTTATCGACCAACTGCGCCAATGTGATCGATGAAAGGCGCAACCATTCGCCAGCAAATCGCGTATATACTGCACCCGTGACCCGATCCGCGGGATGCCCATCAGGGGTCCTGCGCAAAGCGGTCGACGCCAGAAAGGTTAGGTAACCAGTGTCCAAGACCAAGACCATGTCGGTCCCGGCCCTCAGCGGCGAGCAGAGCCTCAACCGCTATCTTGCCGAAATCCGCAAGTTCCCGGTGCTGACGGCCGAGCAGGAATACATGCTCGCGAAGCGCTACCAGGAGCACGAGGACCCCGAGGCCGCCGCCCAGCTCGTGTCCAGCCACCTGCGCCTCGTCGCCAAGATCGCGATGGGCTACCGCGGCTATGGCCTGCCCGTCTCCGACCTCATCTCGGAAGGCAACGTGGGCCTGATGCAGGGCGTCAAGAAATTCGAGCCCGATCGCGGCTTCCGCCTCGCGACCTACGCGATGTGGTGGATCAAGGCCTCGATCCAGGAGTTCATCCTGCGCTCGTGGAGCCTCGTGAAGATGGGCACCACCGCCGCGCAGAAGAAGCTGTTCTTCAACCTCCGCCGGATGAAGAAGCAGCTCGAGGCCTATGAGGACAGCGACCTCTCCCCTGCCGACGTGACCAAGATCGCGACCGACCTCGGCGTGCCCGAGCAGGAAGTGGTCAACATGAACCGCCGGATGATGATGGGCGGCGATGCCTCGCTCAACGTCAGCTTGCGCGGGGCAGAGGAAGGCTCGGGCGAATGGCAGGACTGGCTGGCGGACGACCGCCCGCTCCAGGACGAGACCGTCGCCGAGGCCGAGGAATCGCAGATGCGCATGGCGATGCTCTCCGAGGCGATGGAGAGCCTCAACGAGCGCGAGCGGCACATCCTCACCGAGCGCCGCCTGACCGAGAAGCCGCAGACCCTCGAGGAGCTGTCGCAGGCCTACGACGTGAGCCGCGAACGCATCCGCCAGATCGAGGTGCGCGCCTTCGAGAAGCTCCAGAAGGCCATGCAGCGCATCGCCGGCGAAAGGCTGCTGCCGGGGATCGCGTAAGCCTCGAGGTTCCGACTATTTAAAGCCTTCCGCTTGCCATAGGATGGTGAGCGGAGGGCTTTTTCATGACCGCGATCTTCCGAGGCTTCGCCGCCGTCCTTGCGCTGAGCCTCCCCATCGTCGGACCGGCCCGGTCACAACCGGCAGAGACGCCCGTGAGCGAGCCACGGGTCGACTGCGGCACGGGCTTCGTCTTTCCCGCCGAGGCCGGTGGGCTTTTCCTTCCGAGCCGGACGGACCCGAATGCGAAGGGCTGCGTCCAACGGGTCAGATACAAGAAACTCTACCTCAGGTCCCACCTGCTGATTTCCATCCTGCCTGGCGGCGACGCGCCCTGCGCGGAGCTCTTTGCGCGAGAGGACAAGCAGACGATGGAGTTCAGGCCTTCCTTCAAGCCCGACCCCGACGGCAGGCCACTCCGCCTGCTAGGTGACAACGTGCAGCAACACACGGCCCGCTACATCGCGCCCGCATATTACGGGGTGCGGCACGGCAGTCCCGAAGAGAGGCTGACCCTGTGGATCGGCTGCATCGGCCCCAACGACGGTGACACGGCGACCTGGATCATAAGCTACCTGGAAATCTACAATGCGGCGGACCATGCCGAGGTCACAGACCTCGCCGAGAAGCTCTTCGCCGCGATCGACTGGACGCCGCTGACCGGCAAGTAGGGGCCGCCTGGATCGGCAATTTGGAAAGCCGCAGGAGTGTGCTAGCGGGCGCCAGACCCCCTCCATATCCCTCCCAGACCCTTGTCAGACCCCCGCTGACGGGGCTTGCATTTCCCTTGCAAAGCGGTTTCGGCCTGTTGGATCGCCACGCCCTCCAGCCGTTCTCCCCGAGCTAACCAGAGGGCGACTGCCGCTGCTCATGATGGCGAGCAAGGTGTTGATTAGAAAAGCAGGCTTTCGACAGGCTCAGGACGAGGGGAAGTTGCCGGAAGGGCCGGACGATCCAACACAGAGCCCCCCCGCACGGCCCTCGCCCCGCTCCTTTACGCCCCCTCACCCCCGCCGATGTTTCACGTGAAACATTCCGCGAACGCTCATTGCCGCGGCGCGAGGTCCAGCACCGCCGCGACCATTGCCCTGGTGCCCAGCACCACGCTCTCGCGCGGGGCGATCTGGAAGAGGGGGGAGTGGTGCCCGGCCACCGGCGGCCCGCCCGCCTTGGCCGCCGCGATCCGTTCCGGCGTCGTGCCGCCGACCGCGAAGTAGTAGCCCGGCACGCCCGTGTCGGGCGCGACGAAATAGGTGAAGTCCTCGGCCCCCATGTTCTTCTGCTCGAAGGGCTGAAAGGCCGCCTCGCCCAGTTCGCGCGCCATCACCGCGTTGAGGCGGCGGGCGAGCGCGGGATCGTTGTTGGTGGTCGGCGTGCCCGACAGGCGCGTCACCGTCACCGGCAGGGTGTCGGGCAGGCCGTGGGCCTTGCCGATGTTGACCGCGATCCGCTCGACCGTGGCGATCACCTGCTCGCGGGTTTCCTCGTCATTGGCGCGCACCGTGACCTGCAGCAGCGCCTCGTCGGAGATGATGTTGTGCTTGGAGCCCGCGTGGAACGAGCCGACCGTCACGACCACCGGGGTAAGCGGGCCGATCTCGCGGCTGTCGATGGATTGCAGCGCGGTCACGATCTGCGAGGCGATATAGACCGGGTCTCGCCCGAGATGCGGCGCGGCGCCGTGGGTGCCGATGCCGGGCACGCGGATGTCGAGCGAATCCGAGGAGGAATACTGGATGCCCTCCGAGGCGGAGACCTTGCCCGTCTCGAGCTCGGCGGCGACGTGGAAGGCGAGCGCATAGTCGGGCTTGCCGAAGCGCTGGTAGAGCCCGTCCTCCATCATCGCCTTGGCCCCGCGCACGCCCTCCTCGGCGGGCTGGACGACGAACATCAGCGTGCCGCTCCACTGGTCCTTCATCGCCGCCAGCCGCCGCGCGGTGCCGACCATCGATGTGATGTGGACGTCATGCCCGCAGGCGTGCATCGTCGGGTATTCCTTGCCGTCCTCGCCGACCTGCTTCACTTTCGAGGCATAGGCGAGGCCCGACTTCTCCTCGACCGGCAGGCCGTCCATGTCGGCGCGCAGCAGGATCAGCGGACCCTCGCCGTTACGCATGATGCCAACGACGCCGGTCTTGCCGATGCCCTCGGTCACCTCGAGGCCCGCGGCGCGCAGTTCGGAAGCCATCTTCGCCGCGGTGCGGTTCTCGAGGAAGCCGAGTTCGGGGTGCTGGTGGAAGTCGAGGAACAGGGCTTCGAGGTGGCTGTCGTACTCCGCCTCGATCGCCGCGCGGGTGGCGGGGTCCTCGGCCCTGGCCGGCAGGGCCGTGGCGGCAGCGGCGGCGGCGAGCGCGAGGGCGCTCGCGGCGGGTTGGAACAGGCGCATCGGATGGTCTCCCCTACTATGTGACCGCCAGCTAACCGCGCGCGGCCCCGGCCTGCAAGCGCCGATGCTTCCCTGCCCTGCCAGCCTGCGCTAGAGCCGGGTGATGGTGACCACCCTCCTGCGCTTCCTCGCCAAGGCGATCGTCGGCTTCATCGGCCTGACGGCGGTGCTGGTGGTGACCTTCAAGTTCCTCCCCGTCCCCGTCACCGCGACCATGCTGATGGACGAGCACGGCATCACCAAGGACTGGGAATCGCTCGACAATATCGACCGCAACCTGGTGAGTGCGGTGATCGCGGCGGAGGATGCGCGGTTCTGCGAGCATGCGGGCTTCGACACCGAGGCGATCGAGCAGGCGATGCGGGAAAACGCCGAGGGCGGGCGCATCCGCGGCGGCTCGACGATCAGCCAGCAGACCGCGAAGAACGTCTTCCTGTGGCAGGGCGGCGGCTATTTCCGGAAAGGCCTGGAGGCGTGGTTCACCGTCTGGATCGAGATGGTCTGGGGCAAGCGGCGGATCATGGAAGTCTATCTGAACGTTGCGGAAACCGGCATCGGGACCTACGGCGCCGAGGCCGGGGCGCAGCGCTATTTCGGCCACTCGGCCGCCCGCCTCTCGCCCGACGAGGCGAGCCGCATGGCCGCCGCCCTCCCCAGCCCCAAGCGGCGCTCGGTGAAGAACCCCGGCGGCTGGCTCGCCCGCCACGGCAACCGCATCGAACGGCGCATCGGCATCGTACAGCGCGACGGCCTCGACGCCTGCGTCTACGACTGATCGCGCCATGGCCCACGCCCACTCGCACCACCACCATCACGGCCACGCCCATGACCACGGGCACGGGGGGCACGGGCACCACCACCACGCGCCCGCCACCTTCGGCCGCGCCTTCGCGATCGGGATCGGCCTCAACCTCGCCTTCGTGATCGTCGAGGCGGCGGCGGGGCTCCTCTACGGCTCGATGGCGCTCCTCGCCGATGCGGGGCACAACCTGTCGGACGTGCTGGCCCTCGCCCTCGCCTGGGGCGCGAGCATCGCCGCGCGCCAGCCCGCCTCGGGGCGCTTCACCTATGGCTACAAGAGCTCGACCATCCTCGCCGCGCTCGCCAACGCGCTGCTGCTGGCGGTGGCGATCGGGGCGATCGGCTTCGAGACCGTCGAGCGGCTGTTCACCCCGCGCGAGCCGCAGGGCTGGGCGATGGTGGTCGTCGCCGGGATCGGTATCGCGATCAACGCGTTGACGGCCATGCTGTTCGTGAAGGGCCATGATGATCTCAACATCCGCGGGGCCTATCTCCACATGGTTGCCGACGCGCTGGTGTCGCTGGGCGTGGTGGTCGCGGGGCTCGCGATCCTCGTCACCGGCCTCGCTTGGATCGACCCGCTGGTGAGCCTCGCGATCCTCGCGGTGATCGCCTGGGGCACCTGGGGCCTCGCGCGCGACAGCCTCGCGATGGGCCTCCAGGCGGCGCCAGCGCGGATCGATCCGGCCGAGGTCAGGGCGCACCTCGCCGGGCTCGAGGGCGTCGCGGCGGTCCACGATCTCCACGTCTGGCCGATGTCGACCACCGAGGTCGCGCTGACCGCCCATCTCGTCATGCCCGGCCGCCCCGCCTCCGACAGCTTCCTGCGCGAGGTCGCCGCCTCCTTGGAGAGCCGCTTCGGGGTCGGCCACGCGACGATCCAGGTCGAGAGCGGGGATGACCCCTGCGGCCACCCCTGCGAAGGCGCCTTCTGATGGCCGCGCTCCCCCGCCCCTCCGCCGAGGACAGCCGCGACGCGCTGCGCGAGGCGATGGCCCGGCTCGCCGCGGGGGACGAGGCTGCGCTCGAAGAGATCTATCGTGCGACGCGCGTGAAGCTGTTCGGCATCACTTTGCGTATCTTGGGCGACCCTAAGGAAGCCGAGGACGCCTTGCAGGACGTCTATGTCAATCTCTGGCAGCGGGCCGACCGCTACGACCCGACCCGCGCGAGCCCCATCGCGTGGCTGGCGGCCTTCGCGCGCAACCGCGCGATCGATCGCCTGCGCACCGGCAAGGTGCGCGGCGGGGCGGTGCCGGTCGAGGAAGCCGCGCCGCTCCCCGACGAGGCGCCGCTCGCCGATGCGCTGCTGGTCGATGCCGAGCAGACCGCGCAGATCCACAAGTGCCTGCGCGAGCTCGACCCGCGAACGCAGGAACACATCCGCGCGGCCTTCTTCGAGGGCTACACCTACGCCCAGCTCGCCGAGCGGGCCGGGGTGCCGCTGGGCACGATGAAGAGCTGGGTGCGGCGCGGGCTGCAACGGCTGCGCACCTGCTTCGAGAAGAGCGAGGCGGCATGAGCGGCCCCGAGGACACGCCCGAGCGCGAAGTCACCCGCGACGATCCCGTGATCGCCGCCGAATGGTCGCTCGGCCTCCTCGAGGGCGAGGAACTGCTCGCCGCGCGCGGGAAGTATGCGAGCGATCCCGACTTCGCCTGGCGCAAGGAGTGGTGGGACGGCTGGTTCGCGCCGCTCTCCGACGGCATCTCCGGCGCCGAGCCGGGCGCGCATGTGTGGGACGGCATCGCGGCGCGGATCGCGGCGCAGAAGGCCTTGGCGGCAGGCGGGGCGCCCGGAGCGCCCGCGACCAACGTGGCGATGCTCGAGGCGAAGGTGCGGCGCTGGCAATGGGCGGCGGGGCTCGCCTCGGCCGCGGCCGCCGTGGCGCTCGCCTGGATCGCGATCGCCCCCGCGCCCGCCCCGCTCGCGCCTCCGGTCGCCACCGCCGCCGCCGCGCCGCTGGTCGCCATCGTGCCGATCGGCGAAACCGGCCTCAGGCTCGACGTCACCTACCTGCCCGAAAGCGAGCGGATGGTCGTCGCCGCGATCGACCTAGCGCCCGACGGGGTCCACGATCACGAGCTGTGGCTGGTGCCCGCGGACGGCTCCGCGCTGCAATCGCTGGGCGTGATCGAGCCGGGGGCGGTGCGCAGCATGGCACTGCCCGCCGCGGTCACCTCCAAGCTCGAAGCCGGCGCGGGCCTGGTGCTCACCCGCGAGCCGATCGGCGGCAAGCCCGAGGGGCAGGACGCCGGCCCCGTGGTCGCTGAAGGCAGCTTCAACCGGGTCTAGAAGACCGCACCTCACCGCAACCGCGCGGCGACTCGTCCAAAAATCCGCAACCCGTTCCGGCCCCGATGCGTAGCCTTTCGTGCAAGCGGACGGGCTTGCGCACGTGACATTCCATAATGGAGACAACGCTGTGACCTTCAAGAACTCTCTCGCCGCCGTCCTCGCCGCCGCGCTTGCGGCTACCAGCGGCGCCGTTGCCGTCCCGGCGCTGGCGGACAACCACAAGGAAGCCAAGGCCGACGCCAACATCGTCGAGACCGCGCAGAGCACCGGCCAGCACAACACCCTTGTCGCCGCGGTCGAGGCTGCGGGCCTGGTCGACACCCTCGCGAGCCCGGGTCCCTTCACCGTCTTCGCGCCGACCGACGCGGCTTTCGCCAAGCTCCCGGCCGGCACCGTCGACACGCTGGTGCAGCCCGAGAACCGCGAGACCCTGACCGCGATCCTCACCTATCACGCCGTGCCCGGCAAGGTGACCGCCGAGGATCTCGTCCAGCTCATCAATGACAACGGCGGCCGCGCGACGATCACCACCGTGCAGGGCGGCCAGCTGACCGCCGAACTCGACGGCAGCGACGTCGTCATCACCGATGCCAAGGGCGGCAAGACCAAGGTCGTCCAGGCCGACGTCAAGACCTCGAACGGCGTCGTGCACGTGACCGACGGGGTGTTCCTCCCCGCCTGATCGGGGTGCAGCGACCGGTTCGGCGCTGCCCCAGTCCCCCCTCGAACGCTCGCGCGTTGCGGGCAGCGCCATCTCCGACCCCGTCCGGCTTTCCTCCATGGCCGGGCGGGGTCTCGCTTTGGGGGCCGTGCATCCGGGTGGACGGCGTTTGCGTAGCTGGTGGTGCAAGCGGGAGGGCTTGCAGCCCTGACCATCCCTCGACGGAGAACACGCAACGTGACCACCAGGACCACCCTCGCCGCCCTCGCCGCCGCCGCGCTCACCGCGACCGCCGGGCTCGCCGCCCTCCCCGCTCTCGCCCACCAGCACCGGAGCGCAGCAAGCGCCGTGACCGCCCCGAACATCGTCCAGGTGGCGATGCGCACCGGGGTCCACAACACGCTGGTCGCCGCGGTCAAGGCCGCGGGCCTGGTCGACACGCTGTCGAGCCCCGGCCCCTTCACCGTCTTCGCCCCCACCGACACCGCCTTCGCCAAGCTCCCCGACGGCACCGTTTCGCGCCTCGTGAAGCCCGAGAACAAGGGCGCGCTGACCGACATCCTCACCTACCACGCGGTCGCGGGCAAGGTGACGAGCAGGGATCTCGTGGCGCTGATCCGCAAGCACGGCGGCACCGCGACACTGACCACCGTCTCGGGCGGCAAGCTCACCGCGCGGCTGTCGGGCGACAGGATCGTGATCACCGACGCCAAGGGGATCGCGACCGCGGTGACCCAGGCCGACATCGCGACCGCGAACGGCGTGGTGCACGTGACCGACGGGGTGTTCCTCCCCGCCTGACGCCTGTCCCGGCTGGCGCCGCCCCGCGTCCCCATCCCCTCCGAAGCGGGGGCGGCGCTTCTCCCGACCCCGTCCGGCCTGCCTCCAGGGCCGGGCGGGGTTTCTTTATGCGTTGGGACGCGAGCGGCCTAGGGCTGCCGGCGGGCCCAGCGCCGCAGCAGCGCCAGTTGTAAAGCTTGCGCCGTGATCAAGATGCTCGGGGTCAGGAAGAGCGAGGCCGTCGAATCGCCCCTCTTCATCTCGGACGGAACCAGCACCGCTATGCCAATCATCAGCACGATGACGAGGCTCAGGAGCCCCGGAACCAGCCACGCCACCTGTCGGCGGGGGTCGAGACGCGTCGCCTGCCCAGTCAGGTCATAGTGGCCGGGCAGGCGATCGAAACGTCGATAGGTGCGGTCGGTCCACAGGCCCGAGGCGAGCAGGACGAGAATGGCTAGCACCGCATAGGCAAGCGCGGCGAGGCTCGGCCCCGCCGCGGTCATCACTTACGCCGCCGCTTCCTTCTTCGCCTCGCCGCCGTGGACGCGGATCGGGTCCTTCTTGCCGGCGACCACGTCGGCGTCGATCACGATCTCGGTGACGCCTTCCATGTCGGGCAGGTCGAACATCGTGTCGAGCAGCAGGCCCTCGACGATCGAGCGCAGGCCCCGCGCGCCGGTCTTGCGCTTGATCGCGCGCTCGGCGATCGCCTGGAGGGCGTCGTCGGTGAAGGTCAGCTCGACGTCCTCGAGCTCGAAGAGCTTGCGGTACTGCTTCACCAGCGCGTTCTTGGGCTCCTTGAGGATCGTCACCAGCGCCGGCACGTCGAGGTCGTGCAGCGTGGCGATGACCGGCAGGCGGCCGACGAATTCGGGGATCAGGCCGAACTTGAGGAGATCCTCGGGCTCGGACTTCTCGAGCAGCTCGCCCACGCGGCGCTTGTCGGGATCGGCGACATGGGCACCGAAGCCGATCGAGCGCTTCTGCAACCGGTCGGCGATGATCTTGTCGAGGCCCGCAAAGGCGCCGCCGCAGATGAACAGGATGTTCGTGGTGTCGACCTGCAGGAATTCCTGCTGCGGATGCTTGCGCCCGCCCTGCGGCGGAACGGAGGCGGTGGTGCCTTCCATCAGCTTGAGGAGCGCCTGCTGCACGCCCTCGCCCGAGACGTCGCGGGTGATCGAGGGGTTCTCGGCCTTGCGGGTGATCTTGTCGATCTCGTCGATGTAGACGATCCCGTGCTGCGCCTTCTCAACGTTATAGTCGGACGCCTGAAGCAGCTTGAGGATGATGTTCTCGACGTCCTCACCGACATAGCCCGCCTCGGTCAGCGTGGTCGCATCGGCCATGGTGAAGGGCACGTCGAAGGTGCGCGCCAGCGTCTGGGCGAGCAGGGTCTTGCCCGAACCCGTGGGGCCGACGAGCAGGATGTTCGACTTCGCCAGCTCGACGTCGCCCGCCTTGCCGGAATGCTTGAGGCGCTTGTAGTGGTTGTGCACCGCCACCGAGAGCACGCGCTTGGCGCGGTCCTGGCCGATCACGTAGTCATTGAGGGTCGTGAAGATGTCCATCGGCGTCGGGATCTCGCCGTCTTTCTTGCCGGCGATCCCTGCCTTGGTTTCCTCGCGGATGATGTCGTTGCACAGCTCGACGCATTCATCGCAGATGAACACCGTGGGGCCGGCGATGAGCTTGCGCACCTCGTGCTGCGACTTCCCGCAGAAGCTGCAGTAGAGGGTACTCTTGCTGTCGGATCCGCTCAATTTGGTCATTCCCGTGTCCTCGAATCCGCAGGAGAGAGCACCGGAGCACCCCGGGCGGATTCGTCAAATGTATCGCTCGCACCGCATGAATCAACACATGCCGCGCGATTTCGTAGTGTTAGCATAATGCCCGGCATCGCCTAGGCGCGGAAAACCCACGCCTCACGGCACATCGTCCCGTCCCGGCGCAGATGAAGGCGGGAAGTTTACTCAGGCGCGCCGCCCGAACCGTCATCGAGGCCGGTCTCGTCGCTGTCCGGGCGGGTCTCAAAAACCTTGTCGACAAGGCCGAACTCGCGGGCTTCCTCGGCCTCGAGGAAGGTGTCGCGGTCCATCGCCTTCTCGATCTCCTCGAGGCTGCGACCGGTGAACTTCACGTAGAGGTCGTTCATGCGGCTGCGGATGCGCAGGATCTCGCGCGCCTGGATCTCGATGTCGGCGGCCATCCCGCGCGCCCCGCCCGAGGGCTGGTGGATCATGATCCGCGCGTTGGGGAGCGCAATGCGCATCCCCGGCTCGCCCGCGGCGAGCAGGAAGCTGCCCATCGAGGCGGCCTGGCCGATGCACACGGTCGACACGCGCGGCTTGATGTACTGCATGGTGTCGAAGATCGCGAGGCCCGCGGTCACCACGCCGCCCGGCGAGTTGATGTACATGGAGATCGGCTTGGAGGGGTTCTCGCTCTCGAGGAACAGCAGCTGCGCGACAATCAGGCTCGCCATGCCGTCTTCGACCTGGCCGGTCACGAAGACGATGCGCTCGCGCAAAAGGCGCGAGAAGATGTCGAAGCTGCGCTCGCCGCGGCTCGTCTGCTCGACCACCACGGGCACCAGCGCGCCGGTCAGCGGATCGCGGGTGAACTGCCCCTGGGTGCCGTAGGTTTCGTGCGCGTTGCCGAACAGATCGATCATGTCAGTGAGGTGCCCTTGATGGTTTCACCCGGCTATGTCGGAGGCGGGGGGGCAATTTCAAGGGCGTTTACCTTGTCTCATGTGAATTGCCGGGGAGCGGGCGTGCGGGCGGGGCGCGAATTGCCACTTGAGCCTGCGCGCGCGCGTGGCAAACCCCGATCGCATGAACGCCAGCTCCCTTGGCCGAACGGCCCTCGCCCTTCTCCTCGCCACCGCTGCCATGCCGACGACGGCATCCGCCCAGGAACAGCGCGCCGCAGCCGCGGACGCCGCCGCGCAGGTGGAGCGAATCCGCACGCTCGACGATGCGGGGCCGCAGCTGAATGCGGTGATCGTCTATGATCCCGAGGCACCGGCCAAGGCGCGCGCTGCCGGCGGCATCCTCCAGGGCCGCACCGTACTGGTGAAGGACAACATCGAGACCGCCGAGTGGCCCACCACCGCCGGCAGCCTCGCCTCGCCGACAACGCCACCGGCCGCGACGCGCCGCTGATCGCGCTGCTGCGCGCCAACGGAGGCGTGGTGCTGGGCAAGACCAACCTTTCGGAGTGGGCCAACATCCGTTCGGACAATTCCACCAGCGGGTGGAGCGCCGTGGGCGGGCTGACCAAGAACCCCCACGCCATCGACCGCAATGCCTGCGGATCGTCGAGCGGGAGCGGCGCAGCCATCGCCGCAGGCTTCGCGTGGGGCGCAATCGGCACGGAGACCAACGGCTCAATCACCTGCCCCGCGAGCGTCAACGGGATCGTCGGCTTCAAGCCGAGTGTCGGCATCGTCAGCCGCACCCACGTGGTGCCGATCTCCTCGAGCCAGGACACCGCCGGGCCGATGACTCGGAGCGTGTACGACGCCGCGCTGCTGCTCACCGCCATCGCCGGGCCGGACGAGGCCGATCCGGTGACGCAGGGGGCGCAGCGGGTGGCGGACTACACCGAGGGGCTCGCCGCCGCCTCGCTTCAGGGCGTGCGCATCGGCGTGATCCGCAGCGCGGTGGGCAATCGCGCGGACGTGACGGCGCTCTTCGAGGCGGCGCTTGCCGACCTCGCGCGCGCGGGCGCGGTGCTGGTGGAGGTCGAGTACCAGGCCCCCGAGGAGCTGTGGCAGGCGGCGCTCCCGGTGCTGCTCTTCGAACTCAGGGTGGAGATGGACAAGTACCTGGGCCAGCGCCCCGGCACCGGGGGCCCGCGCAGCCTGGCCGAGGTGGTCGCCTTCAACAGCGCCAATGCCGAGAAGGAGATGCGCTGGTTCGGGCAGGACCTGTTCGAGCAAGCGCTGACCACCACCGACGCCGAAGCCTACACGGCGAACCTCGCGACCCTGCGCCGCCTGACCCGCGCGGAGGGGATCGACAGGCTGCTCGCCGACAACGCGGTGAGCTTCCTCGTCGCCCCCACGCAGGGCCCGGCGTGGAGCACCGATCTGGTGAACGGTGACAATTACAACGGGCGGATCGGCGCGGGATACCTCGCGGCAATCGCCGGCTACCCGCACCTCACCGTGCCGATGGGCGCGGTCGAGGGCCTGCCGGTCGGGCTCAGCATCATGGGCGGCCATTGGCAGGACCACGAGGTCCTCAAGGCAGGCGCGGCCTACGAGAAGGCGCGGACGGCAAGACTCCCCGCACCGACCTTCCGAGAGTGGCGACCGGCCGGGCAGTAGCCGCTTCCAACCTAAGCGGATGGCAGTCGCACTTCAAGGCAACTTGCGGCATGACCCCTGACGGCAGCAATCCCGCTGCCGGATCAACAAGGGAACATGCATGTCACTGGTTGAAATGTGCGTGCTGCTTGGTCTGCTGATCGCCTTTGCCACCCTCATCCTGAAGGTGGTCGAGGTGTCACGGTCGGAGTAGCTGTCAGTCACGGTTCGGGGGGCTGGTTGCAGCCGGTCCCCCGGGCTTCCCAAACAGTTGACCCCCAACCGTTGCAGCGGTCGGGGGTCGATCAACAGGCCGAGCCTGTCACTGGTGCCTCGAAGATAGGCCCAATCTCCCGAAAAAGCAATGACGCTCGCCCGGGAGGTGGATCGGGCCGACCTTACTTCTTCGCCGCGGCCTTCTTGGCAGGCGCCTTCTTGGCGGGCTTGGCTTCGGCGTCCTCGGCGGGCGCCGCTTCGGCCTTCTTGGCCGGCGCCTTCTTCGCCGCGGGGTTCTTGGCGGGCTTCACCTCTTCGGCGGTCTCGGCGGCTTCGACGGCGGTGCCTTCGTCGCCGGCTTCGGCGGCGGCCTTCTTGGCGGGCGCCTTCTTCTTGGCCGGGGCCTTCTTCGGCGCCGGCGCGGCCTCGGCGGTGTCTTCCGCCTCGATCGCGGCCTGCAGCTCCTCGACGGTCACCTCACGCTCGGTGACCTCGGCCTTGTCGAACAGGAAGTCGACGACCTTGTCCTCGTAGAGCGGGGCGCGCAGCTGGGCGGCGGCCATCGGCTCGGACTGGATGTACTGCACGAAGCGCTCGCGGTCCTCGGCGCGGTACTGCATCGCGGCCTGCTGGATGAGCATACTCATCTCCTGCTGGTTCACTTCCACGCCGTTGGCCTGGCCGATTTCCGAGAGCAGCAGGCCGAGGCGCACGCGGCGCTCGGCGATGGCGCGGTACTCGTCCTTCTCGTCCTCGATCTGCTTGAGGGCCTCGGCGGGGTTCTCGTCGTTCGCGGCTTCCTGCTGCAGCTGCGCCCAGATCTGCTCGAACTCGGCCTCGACCATCGTGCCGGGCACCTCGAAGCTGTGGCCGGCGGCGAGCTGGTCGAGCAGAGCGCGCTTCATCTGGGTGCGCGTGAGGCCAGCGGTCTGCTGCTCAAGCTGCGCCTTCATGATCTCGCGCAGCTTCTCGAGGCTGTCGAGGCCGAGGCTCTTGGCGAAGTCCTCGTCGATCTGGGTCTCGCCCTCGACCTTCACCGCCTTCACGGTGACGTCGAAGGTCGCTTCCTTGCCGGCGAGGTGCTCGGCCTGGTAGTTTTCGGGGAAGGTGACGGTGATGGTCTTTTCCTGGCCGGTCTTCACGCCGACCAGCTGGTCCTCGAAGCCGGGGATGAAAGTGCCCGAACCGAGCACCAGCGCGGCGTCCTCGGCCTTGCCGCCCTCGAACTCGACGCCGTCGAGCTTGCCGACGAAGTCGATGATGAGCTGGTCGCCCTCGGCCGCCTTCTTGGTCTTGGGCGCGTCCTTGTAGCTCTTGTTTTGGGCAGCGATGTTGCCGAGCGCCTCGTCGATCTGCGCGTCGGTCACCGGCACGACCAGCTTCTCGAGCTTGAGGCCGTCGATGGCCGGGGCCTCGATGGTCGGCAGCACTTCGAGGCTGACGGTGACCGCGGCGTCCTTGCCCTCTTCATAGTCCTCGTTAAGGCCGATCTGCGGCTGCATCGCGGGGCGCAGCGCCTCGTCGCGGATCAGCTTGTCGACCGATTCGCGGATCGTGTCGTTGACCACCTGCCCGTGCAAGGCCTCGCCGTGCATCTTCTTGACGAGGTTCGCGGGCACCTTGCCGGGCCGGAAGCCGGGCATCCGCACCTGCGGCGCGATCTTCTTGATCTCGGCATCGATCTTCGCCGACAGCTCGGCGGCCGGGATCGTGATCAGATAGGCGCGCTTGAGGCCTTCGTTGACGGTCTGCTGGGTCTGCATGGAACTGGTCTGGAGCCTTCTTGACTAGAAATCCGCAAGGTCGGGCGGCGCAAGCGGCGAATTGGTGCGGGCGAAGGGACTCGAACCCCCACATCTTTCGATACCAGAACCTAAATCTGGCGCGTCTACCAATTTCGCCACGCCCGCATGCCCGAACGAAGCCGCGCGGGAAGCATGGCCCCCCGCGCGTATCAGCGGCCGCCCTTATCCCCTGCCGCCCAAAAGGGCAAGCGCAACACGCTTGAAGGTGAGGCAAAGCCCCGATAAGGGCGCGGCCATGACCGAAGAAACCCCCGAAACCACCCCCGCGGCCACCTCCGGCGCGGACGTGCCCCCCGATCACCTGTCGGTCAATCCGCGCAGCCCCTTCTTCGATGCGGAGAAGCTCCAGCGCGGCGTCGGCATCCGCTTCAAGGACCGGGTGCGCACCGACATCGAGGAATACTCGATCTCCGAAGGCTGGGTGCGGGTGCAGGCGGGCAAGGCCGTGGACCGCAAGGGCCAGCCGCTCACCATCAAGCTCACCGGCCCGGTCGAGGCCTGGTACGAGGACCTCGGCGAGAACCCGCCGGTCGCCCGCAAGGGCTGAGGCGCAGGGCTGACGCCGCCGCCGGGTTGCCAAACCCGGCGTTTGCGCCCACTTGGGCCGGGCCATGTCCCTCCCCGAGAAGCCTGAAGTCGTCATCATCGGCCGACCCAATGTCGGCAAGTCCACGCTGTTCAACCGGCTGGTGGGCAAGAAGCTCGCCCTCGTCGACGACCAGCCGGGGGTGACCCGCGACCGCCGCATGGGCGACGCGGTGATCGCGGGGCTGCACTTCACCGTCGTCGACACCGCCGGGTGGGAGGACGAGGACGAACTCTCGCTCCCCGGCCGCATGAGGAAGCAGACCGAGGCGAGCCTCGCGGGCGCGGACGCGGCGATCTTCGTGGTCGACGCGCGCGCCGGGCTCACGCCGCTCGACGAGGAAATCGCCCGCTACCTGCGCGAGCAGGACGTGCCGGTGGTGGTCGTCGCCAACAAGGCCGAGGGCGCGGCGGCCGAGGCGGGCGTGCTCGAGGCCTATGCCCTCGGCCTCGGCGAGCCGCTCGCCATGTCGGCCGAGCACGGCGAGGGGGTCGCGGACCTGTTCGGCGGGCTGTGGCCGATCATCGGCGCCAAGGCGGAAGCCTGGGAGGAGGCGAACGACGCGGAGCGCGCCGAGATCGCCGCGATGGAGGAGGACGAGCGCCCCTCCGGCCCGCTGAAGCTCGCCATCGTCGGGCGGCCCAATGCGGGCAAGTCGACGCTCATCAACCGCCTGCTCGGCGAGGACCGGCTGCTGACCGGGCCCGAGGCGGGCATCACCCGCGATTCGATCGCGATCGACTGGGAATGGACCGACCCCAAATCGGGCGAGACCCGCGAGATCCGCCTCATCGACACCGCGGGCATGCGCAAGAAGAAGAACGTCACCGAGAAGCTGGAAAAGCTCTCGGTCGCCGACGCGCGCCGGGCCGTGGACTTTGCCGAGGTCGTGGTGCTGCTGCTCGACGCGACGCAGGGGCTCGAGCACCAGGACCTCAAGATCGCCAGCCTCGTGCTCGAAGAGGGCCGCGCGCTGATGGTCGCGATCAACAAATGGGACGTCGCCGAAGACGCGAGCAAGCTGTTCAACGGCATCCGCGCCGCATTGGACGACGGGCTCGCGCAGGTCCGAGGCCTTCCCCTGTTCGCGGTCAGCGCCAAGACCGGCAAGGGCCTCGACCAGATGCTCGGAGCCGCCTTCGAACTGCGCGAGGCATGGTCGAAGCGCGTCAGCACCTCCGCGCTCAACCGCTGGTTCGACGACGCGATGGAGGCCAACCCGCCCCCCGCCCCCGGCGGCAAGCGGATCAAGCTGCGCTACATCACCCAGGCCGGCACCCGCCCGCCGCGCTTCGTGATCTTCGGCACGCGGCTCGACCTCCTGCCCAAGAGCTACGAGCGCTACCTCGTCAACGGCATCCGCGCGAAGCTCGGCTTCGATGCCGTGCCGGTGCGCGTGATGCTGCGGACCAACAAGAACCCCTACGCCAAGGAGTAGCCGGGGATGCTCCCAGACCTCCTCTCCGCCGGCCTGCAACTGCCCTTCAACTTCGAGATCATCGAGCGCACCGCCTCCACCCCGCGGGTGCAGCAGGTGGTGCAGCTGAGCCTCGCCCCGGCCTTCCTCCTCTCGGGGATCGGGGCGATCATGAATGTCATCATGAGCCGGATGATCTGGATCGCGCAGCGCGTCGAGAACATCGAGGAGAAGATGGAGGAGCACCGCTCGCCCGGCAAGGCGCGCGAGCTCACCTGGCTGATGCGGCGGCGCAAGCTGATGCAGGGGGCGATCATGTTCTCGACCGCGGCGGCGGTGATGATCAGCCTCGTGATCGGCCTCCTGTTCATCAGCGCCTACATCACCGCGCAGATCGGCACGGTGATCGCGACCCTGTGGGTGCTGACGATGGCGCTGCTGGTGACGGGGCTGGGCTTCTTCCTCCTCGAAACCCGCCTCGCCGCGCGCGGCGCGAGAGTGCCCAAGGAATAGCCAGCCGCCAAAAAAAAGGGGCAGAGCCGCAACCGGCCCTGCCCCATTTCTGTGCAGCCCTGCGGCTTGCCCCTAGTCGCCCTTGCTGTCCCCGGCCGGCGCGCTTTGCAGCTGCACGTAATTGTGCAGGCCCATGCGCTCGATCAGCTCGAACTGGGTCTCGATGAAGTCGACGTGCTCCTCCTCGTTCTTGAGGATGTAGGCAAACAGCTCGCGGCTCACGTAGTCGCGCACGCTCTCGCAATATTCGACCGCGTCGCGCAGCAGCGGGATCGCCTCTTCCTCAAGCGCGAGGTCGGCTTTGAGGATTTCCTCGACCGTCTCGCCGACCTTCAGCTTATGGATTGCCTGGAAATTGGGCAGCCCGTCGAGGAACAGGATGCGCTCGGCCAGCTTGTCGGCGTGCTCCATCTCCTCGATCGATTCGTGGCGCTCGTAGGCGGCGAGCTTGGTCACGCCCCAGTGCGAGAGCACGCGGTAGTGCAGCCAATACTGGTTGATCGCGGTCAGCTCGTTGGTGAGCGCCTGGTTGAGATAGTCGATGACCTTGGGGTCGCCCTTCATGGGGGATGCTCCTTGCGTGATGTCGAAGCCGGAGGCCGGCGTTGCGTCCAGTGTAGACGCACGGCCGCCCTCTCCGCAAGGGAGGATGGACTAAATCTCTATAGGATTCAGCGGCTTGCGAGCCGTTCGCAATCGCGCGTCAGGCCGCTTCTACTGCGAATATGTCGCACCTGGCGGCCGCGCGTTCCTCGTCGATGATTTCCTGCGCCTCATCAAGGCACTGGCCGCAATTGGGCCGCTTGCCGAGGCAGGCGTAGGTCGCCTCGGCATCCCCGTCGCAGGCCAGCGCGGCTTTGCGCAAATCATTCTCACGGATCGCATTGCAGATGCAGATGTACATGGCCGCTCGAATCACTCCTGCGAGGCGTTTGCAGGCGCGAATATATGCGACCAATTCTCAATAACAAGGAGGTTTTCACTTCCTCAGCGGAAACACCCGCCGGTAGGTCAGGCAGCGCCACAGCCATTCGAGCGGGCCATAGCGGTAGCGGTCGAGCCACGGCTTGGACCAGGCGAGCATCGCCACCCACGCCAGCAGCACCACGAGGTAGAGCTGCGGGCGGTTGAGCTGGCCGTAGAGCCCCAGCGCCCAGCCGTGGAACACGAACATCATCACCACCGAGGTGCCGAGATAGTTGGTGAAGGCCGCCCGCCCCGCGGCGCGGATTCGCTCCCCCAGCCAACCCGTCGCGGACGGAGCATAGGCGACGAGCAGCGCGGCCAGCCCCAGCACCATCCACAGGCGCGGCAGCGGCGCCATGCCCATGAAGCCTGCCTGCGTGCCGAAGAAGCTGAAGCCGTCGGCCTGCATCACCAGCCCGATGGCGAGGTGGGCCGCGCCGCCCGCCAGCACGCCGATCCATCCCCAGCGCAGCAGCTTGCCGCGCTCCACCCCGCCTGAGAAGAACCCGAGCCGGAACAGCGCCATGCCGATCAGGATCAGCGGCAGCGTCTCGAGGCCGAACAGCACCGCATTGGTCAGCGGCTCGAAGGTCTGCTCGCCCAGGCGGTGCGCGGTCAGGGTCGCGTAATCCCCCGAGGCGATTGCCCGGGTCGGGACCTCCTGATCGGCGATCTGCGCCTCCATCGAGGCCAGCATCGCGGTGCGCTGTTCGGCGAACTCAGGCGACGAGGTGCCGAGATCGGTGCTGACGACCAGCCACGGGAAGAGAATCCCGGCATAGAACAGCACGCCCAGCATGTAGCCGCCCAGCCCGACGCCGAGCAGCGTCTTGGGGCGCCATTTCATGCACAGCAGCGCGATCAGCCCGAGGAAACCGTAGCCGAACAGGATGTCGCCCAGCCATATGAAGTAGAAGTGGACGAGGCCGAAGCCCATGAGGATCACCAGCCGCCACGCCTGCAGCCAGCGCGTCGCGCCGCGCGCCCAGGCTCTCTCGACGAACAGGACCATCCCCGCTCCGAACAGCAGGGTGAAGAGGCCGCGCATCTTGCCGTCGATGAGCACGAATTGCGCGATCCACATCCAGCCGTCCGGATCGCCGGTGGGCACCAGGAACTTGCCCGGCACGAAATAGGCGAAGAACGGCTGGCCGAAGGCGACGATATTGGCGGCGAGGATGCCCATGACGGCGAGGCCGCGAATGAAATCGAGCGTGTCGATGCGCTCGGCGGCGCTGACGGGCGCCACGGCCTGGTCCGGCGTCGCCTCGGCGAAGGCGGGCTGCCCGACTGACGGCGCGAAAGTCTCGTTCATGGCTGATCCCCCAAGCCGGTTCCGCGAGGGAGACTAGCGATTTGCGGCGGCTTGGGAAGGGTCGCTTGTCGCGCCGCACCGGCGCTTGGCAGAATCAGCCCTGCCCGGCCACCACGCAGGCCTTGCCCTCGCGCTTGAGCGAGGCGCAGGCGCGCGCGGCCTCGGCCTCGCTGGCGAAACCCGTCGCGAGCAGGCGGGTAAGGTTGCCGCTCGGCAGCAGGATCTTGCGCGTGCCCACGAGCGCGGCGTGGCCGGCGAGCTGGCTCCACAGCCGGTCGGCATTGCCCGCCACCCCGAAGGCGCCGAGCTGCACGCGCCAGTTGCCGGATCGACGCGCGGGCGCGGGCGCCGCAGACGCCGCCGGCTTGGGAGCCGGGGGTGTGGCGGCCGCCGGTTGCGGCGCGGCGACGGCGGCGACCGTGACCGGCGCAGGCAGCGGCGGGGCGGGCTGCGGCAGGGCGGTGACGACCGGCGCCGTGGCCGGTGTCGGCACAGGAGCGGGAACTGCGGCGGCGACCGCGACCGGGGTCGTGGGCCGCGCGCCGAGATCGGCCGCGGCAAGCTCGCTCGCGCGCTGCGCCTTGGCGCCGGCCTCGAGCTCGCGCGCCAGCGACTGCGCCTGGGCGCGCTGGGCCTGCGGCACGTAGCGGTCCATCTGCGCCAGCGCCCCTTGCGCCTGCGGCAGCCCCGCGCCGTTCGCGAGCGTCATCAGCGCATAGGCCCGCACCCAGTCGCGCGGGGCGTAGTCGGCGTTGAAGTGCGAGAGGCCGAGGACATATTGCGCGCGCGGATCGCCGCGGTCGGCGGCGGCGCGGATCAGCGGCATGGCCCTCTCCTGCTCGCCCTCCTGGAACAGCATCAGCCCGTAGTTGTCGGCGGCCTTGACGTGGCCGAGCCGGGCGGCCTCCTCGTAGAGCTTGCGCGCCCGGGCGCTGTCGATCTCGACCCCGCGGCCGAGGCGGTAGGCCTGCGCGAGGTTGAACAGCGCGTCGGGATCGCCCGCGGCGGCGGGGCCCTGCCATTCCACCACCGCGCGGGTGTAGTCGCCCGCGCCCCAGGCATCGACCCCGGCCTTGACGTCGGCGAGCGCCGGGCCCGCCGCGAGCACGGCCAGCGCCGCGCCCAACCCCAGGCCCGCCGCCACCGGCGCCATCCTCGCCATCCTGATCCGTGCCATCGCCTGCCTGCCTGCCTCGCGGGTTGCGGGAAAAAAATGTTCGTCGCCCGGTCCATAGGGCAATCGTGGTTAGCAAATCGTTGCCCGCCGCTCAGGACCCCTGCGGCCGGGAGTGGCGCCGCTCACTTTCAGCCGCAATCAACCCGTTAACCCTAAATTAGGGGTATCCTGCGATCCCGTTCCCATCCAGCCGTTGTCAGGCGCCGCAATAGGGCGGCCCGCAGCGGTTCAATCCATGGGGGACCCAGGCGTTGCGTGTACTCGCTTTGGCATCGCAGAAAGGTGGATCGGGCAAGACCACCCTGTCCGGACATCTCGCCGTCCAGGCGCAGCGCGCGGGCGCGGGCCCGGTCGTGCTGATCGACATCGACCCGCAGGGCTCGCTCGCCGACTGGTGGAACGAGCGCGAGGCGGAATATCCCGCCTTCGCCCAGACCACCGTGGCGCGGCTCGCCAACGATCTCCAGGTCCTGCGCCAGCAGGGCTTCAAGCTCGCGGTGATCGACACCCCGCCGGCGATCACCATGGCGATCCAGTCGGTCATCTCGGTGGCCGAGCTGATCGTCGTCCCGACCCGCCCCTCCCCGCACGACCTGCGCGCCGTGGGCGCCACGGTCGACCTGTGCGAGCGCGCGGGCAAGCCGCTGGTGTTCGTCGTCAACGCCGCCACGCCCAAGGCCAAGATCACCTCGGAAGCCGCGGTCGCGCTCTCGCAGCACGGCACCGTCGCCCCGATCACCCTCCACCACCGCACCGACTTCGCCGCCTCGATGATCGACGGCCGCACGGTGATGGAAGTAGACCCCGAAAGCCGCAGCGCCGCCGAGATCGCCGCCCTGTGGCGCTACATCGCCGATCGCCTGGAAAAGAACTTCCGCCGCACCGTCTTCGCCCCCGCCCCCAACGGCGCGGTGCAGATGGGCGGCGTGCCGCGTCCCGCCGGCGGCTTCGGTCGCCGGGTCGCCCAGTAAGTCCAAGGAGTCGCGCGCACCATGTCCGAACCCGGTTTCGCCTCGCTCGGCCCGTCGCTGCTGGCCCGCAAGGGCGGTGCCAAGCCCGCGATGCGCCCGCAGGTCGCCCCGCTCGTCGCCGACGAGCAGGAACTCGCGAGCCTCGCCGAGGAACAGCTCGAGGATCTCGGCTGGAACGACATGGGCCATGACGAGAGCGGCGAATCGGACAGCCGCGCCGGCGCCGAGATCGTGCCGATCAGCGGCGACGTGTCCCCGGACTTCGACGGCACCGGACCGATCGTCCGCCGCCAGCAGCGCCGGCTCGAGGAGCGCGTGCTCGCCGATGCGGCAATGACCGGTCCCGAGGACCGCGATCCCGAATATGACGAGGACGAGGACTACGATATTGACGCGCTCTACGGCGAGGCCGATGAGGAGGAGGTCGAGGACGAGGACGCGGGCGCCCTCTATGCCCCGCTCGCGCCCGAGCCGGTCGTCGCCGTGGCGCCTGCGCCTGTCCGCGTCCCCGCCAAGCCGCGCGTGCCCGCCGTGCAGTCCGGTCGGCGCGCCGCCTTCACCCTCCGGCTCGATGCCGACCGCCATCTCAAGCTGCGCCTCGCCGCGACGATGCAGGGCGTGAGCGCCCAGGCGCTCGTCACCGAGGCGCTCGACCGCCTGCTCGCCGAATATGGCGAGCTCGAGGTCATCACCAACCACCTCAAGCGCCACTGACCGGCGCGCCGACCGACCACCACCGCACCATGCACAGCGACGATCAACAGGGGACACCGATCATGGACCGCAGCAATTCGACCGCGCCGCGCCTCGCGCTCGCCGTCACCACCGCGCTTGCCGGGCTGGCGCTGGCCGGCTGCATGACCTCGGCCGCGCCGCCCGCGCAGACCTCCTTCAGCCAGGCGCAGAACGCGCTCGCCAAGGGGCAGAGCGACAAGGCGGTCCTTCACGCCGAGGCCGCCGTGCTCGCCGAGCCGCGCAACCCCGGCTTCCGCGCGCTGCTGGGCGCCGCCTACATGGGCGCGGGCCGCTTCGAATCCGCCGCGACCAGCTTCGGCGACGCGCTCGACCTCGGCGACAGCGACCCGCGCACCGTGCTGAGCTTCGCGCTCGCCAAGATCGCGACGGGCGATTCGGCCGCCGCGCTGAACGTGCTCGACGACTATGCCGGGATCATCGACCCCGCCGACCTCGGCCTCGCGCTGGCGCTCGCCGGCAAGCCCGAGCGCGGCGTCCACGTGCTCGTCAACGCGGTGCGTTCGAGCGAGAAGGCCACGCCCAAGCTGCGCCAGAACCTCGCCTACACCTATGCGCTCGCCGGCAACTGGCCGCTGGCGCGGGTGATGGCCGCCGAGGACGTGCCCGCCGACCAGCTCGAGGCGCGCCTGTCGCAGTGGTCCGCGCAGGGCGCACCCGAACATTTCCAGCAGCGCATCGCGAGCCTGCTCAACGTGACCCCGCGCGCCGATGCCGGCCAGCCGCAGCGCCTCGCCCTCGCCAACTTCCCGGCGCAGGAGGTGATGTTCGCCGAGGCGGCCGCGCAGGGTGACAGCGCCGTGCAGCTCGCCGCCGCCGAGCCGGTGCGCGTCGCCGCTCCGACCCCGTCGGCGGCCTTCTCCGCCGCCTTCGCCGAGCCCTCGATCCGCACGGTCGAGCCGGCGGTCCAGGGCGTGCGCTACGTCTCCAACCCGGTGGTGCAGCAGCTCCCCGCCGCCTCGCGCGGCGCGCCCGCGCCCGCACAGAGCCGCGCGCTGGCCGGTGCCGGCTCGCAGCGCCGCATGGCCGCGACCGCCGCTGCCGCCGCGCCCGCCGGGCCGAGCGACAAGGCCGCCGCCACGCACCTCGTGCAGCTCGGCGCCTACGACAGCCAGGTCGAGGCGAACCGCGGCTGGGCGGTGCTCCAGTCCAAGTTCCCGCAGCTCAAGGGCCACCAGCCGGTCATCACCGAGGCGGTGGTGAACGGGCGCACCTTCTGGCGCGTCGCCGCCGAGGGCTTCGGCCCGCAGAGCGCCAAGGCGATGTGCGGCACGGTGAAGTCCGCCGGGCGCGGCTGCTTCGCCTATGCCGCCGCCAGCCCGCCCGCGGGCGCGGTGAAGCGCGACGTGCAGGTGGCCGCGCGCACGCGCTGACGATTTTCTGCGGTCGCAGGAATGAGCAAGACCTTGCTCCCGGACAGCCCAGTGCTGTCCGGGAGCTTCTTTTTGGGCGCGGTGCGGGCGCTGTCTTCGCGCTTCCCTACGGGCCCGGGGGCACGCTAGGTTCGGCCAAGCTCGGGATCGGCGCGGGACAAACGGGTTTCCGAGGGTGCCGCCGGGGGCGGAAACAGGGGATTTCAGAGGCTTGGCCGGGGAAGCGGGCGATTCCAGCCTGGCTTCAGGCCGTCCTTGACCCCCGTTTGACCCCGGTCAGATCCGGCCCAGACCCCCGCCAGCGCGTCCCCGACCCCCTTCAGAGGCCCGCCAGAAGCGGTTCTTGGCCGAATCGGCCAGCCTCAGGCGCCGAGCCGGACCCCGCCCTTCCACAGCCCCAGCACCTTGCCCATCGCCCCCTGCCGGTCGAAGGGCGTGTTGTCCGCGGTCGCCTCCATCCTGCGGCGGTCGATGATCCACGGCGCCTCGGGGTCGATGAGCGCGAGGTCCGCCTCCCGCCCCTCCGCCAGCGCGCCCGCCGGCACGCCGAGCAGGCGCGCGGGATTACCGGCGAGGAGGTCGAAAGCGCGAGGCAGGTCAATCACTTGGTCGCGCACCAGCCCGAGCGTCATGGCGAGCAGCGTCTCGGCCCCCGCCATCCCCGGCGCGGCATCGGCGAAGGGCAGGCGCTTGTCCTCCGGCCCGCGCGGATCGTGTCCGCTGGCGATGACGTCGACGGTGCCGTCCGCGATTCCCGCAAGCGCCGCCTGCCGGTCGGCCTCGCAGCGCAAGGGGGGCGAGAGGCGGGTGAAGGTGCGGAAGTCGGCAGTGGCGAGGTCGGAAAGGAGGAAATGCGCAGGGGTGATCCCACAGGTCACCGCCAGTCCGCGGGCCTTCGCCTCGCGCACGAGGTCGAAGCCCCTTGCCGTGGTCACCTGCCGGATGTGGAGCCGCGCCCCCGCCAGTTCGGCCAGCGCAATGTCCCGGGCGATGGCAAGCGCCTCGGCCTCGGCAGGCGCGGCGGGCAGGCCCAGCCGCGTCGCGATCTCGCCCGCGGTGGCGGCCGCCTCGCCGACCAGCCCGCCATCCTCGGCATGGGTGACGACGACGAGGCCGAGCATCGCGGCATATTGGAGGAGCCGCAGCATCACGCCCGAATCCGCGATCCAGCGCCGCCCGGTGGCGATCCCCTTGGCGCCCGCCTCCTGCATCAGCGCGAGTTCAGCGAGTTCCCGCCCCTCGAGGCTTCGCGTGGCGGCGGCGAGGGGATGGACCCAGAGGTCCGGCTTGCCGCTCTTGGCGATGAACCCCACCCGGCTCGGCAGATCGAGCGGCGGGGACTGGTCGGGCATCAGCGCCGCCCGGGTGATCCCGCCGAAGTGGAAAGCGGGCTTGTCGACCGCGAAGACGCCGAGGTCGACGAGACCGGGGGCGAGGAGCTTGCCCTTGGCGTCGAGGGTCTCGTCGCCCTCCTCGGCCACCACGTCGGCGCCGAGCGCGAGGATCACCCCGTCCGCGCAGCGCAAGCCGCCCTCGACGAGGCCGCCGGGCGTCACCAGCCGGGCATTCAGGATCGTAAGCGGCCGCGCCTGTTTCATGCCCAGCCCTCCACGCCCCGCGCTTCGCGGGTCAGGATGTCGAGGCAGGCCATGCGGATCGCAACCCCCATCTCCACCTGCCGCGTGATGAGCGAGCGGCCCGCGAGGTCGGCCACCTCGCTGTCGATCTCGACCCCGCGGTTCATCGGGCCCGGGTGCATCACCAGCGCATCCGGCCGGGCCAGCGCGAGGCGCTTCGTTGTCAGGCCGTAGAGGTGGCGATACTCGCGCGCCGAAGGGACGAACTGCCCGCTCATCCGCTCGGACTGGAGGCGCAGCATCATCACCACCTCGGCGCCTTCCAGCGCCGCGTCGAAATGGTGATGCACTTCCACGCCCATCGCCTCGACCCCGGCGGGCATCAGCGCCGGCGGCGCACAGACGCGGACCTTGGCGCCGAGCGCGGTGAGGCACAGGATGTTCGAGCGCGCCACCCGGCTGTGGAGGATGTCGCCGCAGATCGTCACCGTCAGCCCGGTGAAGTCCTCCGCCCCCTCCCCCCGCTCGGCGAGCGCATGGCGCAGGGTCAGCGCATCGAGCAGGCCTTGCGTCGGATGCTCGTGCTGCCCGTCGCCCGCGTTGAGGACGGGGCAGTCCACCTTGTCCGCGATCAGCCCCGTCGCGCCCGAGGAACCGTGGCGGATCACAATCGCATCGGCGCGCATCGCATTCAGCGTGATCGCGGTGTCGATCAGCGTCTCGCCCTTCTTCACCGAGCTTTGCGCCGCGTGCATGTTCACGACATCCGCCCCCAGCCGCTTGCCCGCTATCTCGAAAGACAGCAGCGTGCGTGTCGAGTTCTCGAAGAAGGCGTTGATGATGGTGAGCCCGGCGAGCAGGTCGCTGTGCTTGGAGGGCTGCCGGTTGAGCGCGACCCACTGCTCGGCCTCGGCGAGGAGGTAGAGGATCTCGTGGCGCTGCAACTGGCCGATGCCGGTGAGGTCGCGGTGCGGAAAGGCCATCCGCCCGGCCGGAAAGCGGCCTGCGGAGGCGGAAGGAGTGGGCGCGGTCATCAAAGCCACGCCCTTAGTCGAGCCTTGTCCGACGCTCAACCCGCCGCGCGCGCTTTCTCATGGAAGTCGGGGGTCAAAGCCCCTAGATCGGCGGCCAAGGCTTGAAGGGACATGGAATGAGCTTCGTCGGCAAGGTGTGGAAGGTCCTCGTGGGGATCAAGGACGGGCTCGTCCTGCTCTTCATGCTGCTGTTCTTCGTCCTGCTCTTCGCCATCCTTTCGGCGCGCCCCAATCCCGGCCAGGTGCGCGACGGGGCGCTGCTGGTCGACCTGTCGGGCATCGTCGTCGAGGAGAAATCGCGGCTCAACCCGCTCGAGGTGATCCTCTCGCGCAGCCCCCCGGTGAGCGAGACCCGCGCCCGCGACGTGGTGCGCGCGCTCGATGCGGCCGCCGGCGACACCCGCGTGAAGGCGGTGGTCTTCGACCTCTCCACCTTCCTCGGCGCGGGGCAGGTCCACCTCAAGGACATCGGTGCGGCGATGGACCGGGTGCGCCAGGCGAAGAAGCCGGTGCTGACCTATGCGCGCGGCTATGCCGATGATCACATGTTCATCGCCGCCCATGCGAGCGAGGTGTGGCTCGACCCGCAGGGCGTGGCGGTGATCGCCGGGCCGGGGGGGAGCAACCTCTATTTCGCCGGCCTGCTCGAGAAGCTCAGCATCAACGCGCGGATCTACCGCGTCGGCGAGTTCAAGGCCGCAGCCGAGCCCTTCTCGCGCACCTCGATGTCCGACGAGGCGCGCGCCAATGTGAGCGGGCTCTACGGGGCGCTGTGGGAGGAGTACAAGGCCAACGTGACCCGCGCCCGGCCGAAGCTCCAGCTCGCCCGGGTGACGGGCGATCCGGTCGCGTGGATCGAGAGTTCGGGCGGCGACCTTGCGCAGGCGGCGGTCGACGCGGGGCTGGTCGACCGGCTCGGCGACCGCGCGCAGTTCGGCGCGCGGGTAGCCGAGATCGCGGGCGAGGACCGCTGGAGCAAGACGCCCGGCAGCTTCGCCTCGAGCACGCTCGAAGCCTATGTCGCCGGCCTCTCCGAGAGCCGGAAGGGCCGCAAGATCGGCGTCGTCACCATCGCGGGCGAGATCGTCGATGGCGAGGCCGGCCCGGGCGTGGCGGGGGGGAAGCGCATTGCCGACCTGCTCGACGCCGCGCTCGACGACAACCTCGCCGCGCTGGTGGTGCGCGTCGATTCGCCCGGCGGTTCGGTGACCGCCTCGGAGGAGATCCGCCGCGCCGTCCAGCGCTACCGCGACCGCAAGATCCCGGTCGCGGTGTCGATGGGCAACATGGCGGCGAGCGGCGGCTACTGGGTCGCGACCCCGGCCGAGCGAATCTTCGCCGAGCCCGAGACCGTCACCGGCTCGATCGGCGTCTTCGCGGTGGTGCCGACCTTCGAGCAGGCGGCGGCGCGGATCGGGGTGACGACCGACGGGGTGCGCACCACCGAGCTTTCGGGCCAGCCCGATTTCGTCGGCGGCTTCAGCCCGGCGATGGACCGCCTGCTCCAGACCACGATCGGCGGCACCTACAGCGATTTCCTCGGGCTGGTCTCGCAGGCGCGGCGCCTGCCGGTGGAGCGGGTCGACGCGGTCGCGCAGGGCCAGGTGTGGGACGGCGGCACGGCGCGCCAGCTCGGCCTCGTCGACCAGTTCGGCGGGCTTTCCGACGCGCTCGCCTGGGCGGCGGAGCGGGCCGGGGCCAAGGAGGGCGAATGGCACGCGGTCTATCTCGGCGAGCGCGCGGGGGGCTACGATTCGCTGATCCGGCAGCTGGTGATGAACGATTCCGCAGGCGACCGCGCCGCAGTGGGCAGCGGCGACATCTTCGCGATGACGGCGCTGCGCAGCGATCAGCTCGGCGCCCGCATCGCGCGCGATGCCGAGCGGCTGCTCGGCACCCGCGGCATCCAGGCCTTCTGCGTCGCCTGCCCGCCCGCGCCGGCGGCCGCGCATTCGGCCGAGCTGCGCCCCGAAGGGTTGCTCGCGCTGCTGGCGTGGCTGGCGGGACGCTAAATCGCAGGAGGCTCGCTTGCGGCGCTTGCCAAGCGTCCGAGGCCGCAGTAAAGGCGCCCCCCTGTCCGGGCCTCGCGGCCCTCGGGACGGGCGCGTAGCTCAGCGGTAGAGCACACCCTTCACACGGGTGGGGTCACAGGTTCAATCCCTGTCGCGCCCACCATTTCCCCCTCTCTTCACAGGCTGGAAATGGCGCTTCCGGAGCCCCGCGCTGCGGCGCTCGTCCGTCATTCGCCCCTCCCCGCTTGACCGCGCCCACCCTGTCGCGCCAAGGCTTGCGCCTGTGCCGCCGCGCGCGGCTTTGCCAGGGGGTTTCATGCGGAACGGATTCACGGGCGCCTGCCTGCTCATGCTTGCGGCAATGCTCGGCGCGCTGGCGCCGGCGCGGGCGCAGTCCTTCATCGAGGGGCGCTTCGATCCCGCGATCCCGACGCTCACCGCCGTCGTGGGGCACGCGCCGGGCACCCGCATCACCTCCCCCGACCAGACCTATGCCTACCTGAAGGCGCTTGCCGAGGCCGCGCCCGACCGCACGCGGCTGGTGCAATATGCGACGAGCTGGGAGGGCCGCCCGCTCTACTACCTCGTGCTCTCCGCGCCCGCCAACATCGCGCGGCTCGAGGCGATCCGCGCCGACCTCGCCACCATCGCCAGCGGTCGCCCCGGCAACGGCACCGCGCTGCCCGTCACCTGGCTCGCCTACAGCGTCCACGGCAACGAGATTTCCTCGACCGACGCCGCGCTGATGACTGCCTATCACCTGCTCGCCGCGCAGAGCGACGAGCGCGCGGCGAAGATCCTGACGAACACCATCGTCGTCATCGACCCGCTGCAGAACCCCGACGGGCGGGCGCGCTTCGTGAACAACTTCCTCGCCGCCACCGGGATCGTCCCTGACGCCGACCGCCAGGCGGCCGAGCACGACGAGCCCTGGCCGAGCGGCCGGGTCAACCACTACATGTTCGACCTCAACCGCGACTGGTTCACCCTCTCGCAGCCCGAGACCCGCGGCAAGGTCGCCGCGATCCGCCAGTGGAACCCGGTGGTCGTGGTCGACCTCCACGAGATGGGCGGGGACGAGACCTACTTCTTCTCGCCGGCCGCCCAGCCCTTCAGCCCCAACCTCACGCCCGCGCAAATCCGCGCCTACGAGCTGATCGGCCGCTACAACGCCGCCGCATTCGACGCGCGCGGCGAGCCCTATTTCACCCGGGAGACCTTCGACCTCTTCTACCCCGGCTATGGCGACACCTGGAACGCACACCAGGGCGCGATCGGCTCGACCTACGAGCAGGGCTCGGCCCGCGGGCTCGTCTTCGCGCGGAGGGACGGGACCGAGCTCACCTATGCCGACGGGGTGACGAACCACTTCATCGCGAGCCTCGCCACCGCGGCGGCGGTCGCCGACAACCCGCAGCGCTTCTTGTCCGATTTCGCCGCCTATCGCAGCGCGAATGCGGCAGGCGCGGCGGGGCGCGGCACTTACGTCATCGACCTCGGCAAGCGGCGCTGGAACGCCGAGCGGCTCGGCCGGCGCCTGGCCGCACAGGGGATCACCGTGCTGCGGCGAGAGGGCGGCGCCACCGTCTGCGGCAAGTCCTATCCGGCAGGCTACCTCGCCGTGCCGCAGGCCCAGCCGGCCGCGCGCCTCGTGCGCAGCCTGCTCGATCGCGACACCCCGCTGCCGCCCGATTTCCTCGCCGAGCAGGAGCGCCGCCGCTCGGTCGACCTGCCGCACGAGCTCTACGACGTCACCGCCTGGTCGGTGGGGCCCATGGCTGGCGTCGACGTGAGCCTGTGCAACGCGGCCGCCGGGGGCGAGCCGCTCGCGGCCGAGGCCCCGATCGCCGCGCGCACCTCGGGCAGCGGCAGCTTCGCCGTCGCCGTGCCGTGGACCGACAGCGGCCAGGCCCGCCTCGTCACCCTCGCCCTGCGCGAGGGGCTGGAAGGGCGCGTCACCGACCGCGCCTTCGCCGCCGGGGGCCGCAGCTTTCCGCGTGGCACGGTGGTCTTCCCGGCGGGCAGCAATGGTCCCGAGAAGATGGCGCGCCTTGCCGAACTGGCGCGCGAGGTCGGCGCGGAGACGGTCGCTATGGAGAGCGGCTGGGTCGACAGCGGCCCGAACCTCGGGAGCGAGCGCTTCGTGCGCCTCACCTTGCCGCGGGTCGCCGTGGCGTGGGACGAAGGCGTCTCGCAACTGAGCGCGGGGAGCCTGCGCTACGTGCTCGAACAGCGCATCGGCCTGCCGGTGACGCCGATCCGCACCCGGCGCCTCGCCCGGGCCGACCTCTCGAAATACGACGTGCTGCTGGTGCCCGAGGGCAATCCGGCGAGCGTGCTCGGCGAGGGCGGCGCGCGGGCGATCCGTGCTTTCGTCCAGCGCGGCGGGGTGCTGGTGGCGGTGGGCGAGAGCCTCGAGGCCTTCAGCCGCGGGGACAATCCCCTGCTCGCCGTGAGGCGCGAGGCGGCGCTGGGGCGCGATCCTTCGGAGGCGGACGGGGACAAGGGCGAGCTTGCCGAGGCGGTCGCGATCACCAGCGATGCCGAATACCGCGAGGCGATCAAGGACCAGGCGGCGCTTCCCGACACCCTGCCGGGCGCCCTGCTCAATGTGGTCAACGAGCCCGACCACTTCCTCTCCGCCGGCTACGACGACGGGGCGGTGGTGCTGGCGACGGGGACGCAGATCTTCACCCCGCTCGACCGCGCGCGGGGCGTCAACGTGATGCGCTTCGCCGCCGCGCGCGACCTCATCGCCAGCGGCTACGTGTGGGACGAGAACCGGCGGCAGCTGGCCTACAAGCCCTATCTGATGGCGCAGCAGCAGGGCCGCGGGCTGGTGATCGGCTTCGCGCACGATCCCTCGACTCGCGCCTATCTCGAAGGGCTCGACCTGATGATCGCCAACGCCGTGCTGGTCGCGCCTTCGCGGGTGCGGTGAGGCTAGGAACCTGAGCCGGGTTATGCCATGCTGGCCGGCATGGCGCTGTTCGAGGCCCTAGTCGTCGCCCATGTCGTCACCGGAGCGGTGGGGCTGACGGCGTTCTGGGGGCCGATCGCGACGAGGAAGGGCGCGGCGCGGCACCGCCAGTGGGGCCGCGCGGCCTGCTACGGCTTCGTCGGCGCAGGGACGCTGGCGATCGCGATGGCGCTGCTCTCGCTTTACGGGCCGGAGGACCGCCACCCCGAGATCGCCGACCGCCGGCTGTTCGACGGGCTGTTCGGGTGGATGATGCTCTACCTCGGCGTGCTGACGCTGGGCTTCGTCGACTACGGCCTCGGCGTCGTGCGCCATGCCCGCGACCGCCGCGCCCTGCGCGCGCCGCGCTACCAGGCGGTGATCGCGGCGGTGGTGATCGCCGGGGCGTGGTGCGGCTATTTCGGCGTGCTGGTCGCGCACCCGCTGATGGTGCTGGTCGCGGTCATCGGCATCGTCGCGATGCTGATCCAGCAGCGCTACATCTGGCGTCGTCACGATCCGCCGCGCGGCACCCATGTGGCGGAGCACTTCCGGGCGCTGATCGGCATGGGCATCTCGGCCTACACTGCCTTCCTCTCGGTGGGGCTGATCCGCTACGTGCCGGACCATGTCTTCAACCCCGCCGTCTGGGCGGGGCCGAGCGTCATCGGCGTCGGGCTGATCCTCTGGTTCACCGTCAAGGGAAAGAGGGCCGCCGCCCCGCGGACCTCAGGGGCGCGCCCACATCCGCAATAGGCCGGCGATGGTCTTGTCGAGCGTCAGCAGCTCCTCGGACTGCGCGGGGAGGTGCCGGCGCAGGCTCGCGCGCAGGTTCTCGAGATCGAAGAGCGTCTCGCGCCGGGCCGCGTCGGGGACAAGGCTCTCGATCCAGCCGACGCACACGATCCGCTCGCCCCGCGTCACGGGCCGCACCTCGTGGATGCTGCCCGAGGGGTAGAGCACGAGGTGCCCGGCCTCGCCCTTGACCGCCTGGGTCAGGCCGGCGGCGTGGATCACCAGCTCGCCGCCCTCGTAGTCGCCGGGCGGGGTGAGCCACAGGGTGAAGGACAGGTCCGTCCGCAGCCGCGCCGCGCCCTTGCCCATCAGCGCATTGTCGACGTGCCGGCCATAGTGCCCGCCCGGCCCGGTGCGGCTGATGAGCAGGGGGGAGAAGCGGCGCGGCTGGGCGGCGGCGCGGAGCACGGGATGGTCGGCGAGGATGCCGGACAGCTCCTCCCTCAGCGCGCGGCCCGCGGGGCTGTCCATCGCCGCCTGCTCGTTGCGCTTGACCTCGCGCGCCGCCGCGCCCGCCGTCTCGCGCCCGTCGCGCCAGTCGAGCAGCGCGATGCGCTCGGCGATGGCGGCGAGGCGGTCGGCCTCGGGAATGGCGGCGATGGTGAGGATCATGCGGCCCCGGCCTTAGCGTCCCGGCTCCGATGGGGGCAAGCTAGTTGACGAAGTGCATCCGGAACCCGCCTGCAGACGCGGCATCAACTTGCGCAGAAGATCAGAATGCGAGGCAATAGCACTTTGCTTCCAGTCACCGTGCCGCTCGTCACGCAGCCGCCCCTACCGCCGCAGCACCCCCTCGGCGAGCAGGCGGTTGACGCCGGCGGCGACCTCCTCGGGGCCAAGCTCCCGGCCCTCGCCCCACACCACGTAGCGCAGGCCGACGAAGACGTTCATCCCCATCACTGCCCAGGCCTCGAGCTCGCCCAGACCGTCGCGCAGCTCGCCCTTGCCAGCGCCCGCCCGCAAGCGGTCGGCGATGCGCGCCGCGATCGTCTCGTAGTGCTCGCGGTAGCTTGCCGGATCGACGAACTCCGCCTCGTCGATGATCCGGTAGATCTCCTTGTGCTCGGCGGCGAAGCGCAGGAAGGCCGCGAGCGCCGCGCGCTCGATCTCGATCGCCCCCATGCCCTCGGACAGCGCCGAACGCGCACTGGTGCGCACCTTCTCGCTCATGTCGGCGACCAGCGCGCGGAACAGCGCGTCCTTGCTGTCGAAATAGGTGTAGAAGCTGCCCAGCGCCATGCCGGCCCGCCGGGTGATCGAGCTCACCGAGGCCTCGTGGAAGCCCTTCTCGCCGAATTCCTCGGCCGCCGCGTCGAGCAGCTTGCGCAGGGTCCGCCGCCCGCGCTCGGTGCGCGGCGTCTTGGCGTCGCTGGCCGGTGCCTCCGCCACGCGCGCCGCGCTTGCCCGACTGTTGCTCATCCGCATCTCCCTTGCCCCTTTCGGTAGGGCGCGCAAGTGTCGGGCACAAGTCTAAACTTGAAAGGTGGTTCAACTTTCAATAGTGGTGCTCCCACAGAACAGGGACAGGAGAGGAAACCACCCCATGACGACCAAGCTTTGTGCCCGCGCCCTGCTGCTCGCCGGTTGCGCCGGACTTGCCACCTTCGCCGCACCCGCCGCCGCGCAGGACAGCGCTGCGGACGTCGCCGTCCAGACCGCCGCCGAGGCCGACGAGGGCGTGATCTACGTCACCGCGCGCCGCCGCGAGGAGCGCCTCATCGACGTGCCGCTGTCGGTGACCGCGCTCTCGGGCGCCGAGCTCGTCAAGCAGGGGGTGCAGGACCTCACCCAGATCGCCCAGCAGGTGCCCAACATCACCCTCGAGGTGAGCCGCGGCACCAACACCACGCTCACCGCCTTCATCCGCGGCGTCGGGCAGCAGGACCCGGTCGCCGGCTTCGAGGCGGGCGTGGGCCTCTACATCGACGATGTCTACCTCAACCGCCCGCAGGCCGCGGTGCTCGACATCTACGAGGTCGAGCGGATCGAGGTACTGCGCGGGCCGCAGGGCACGCTCTACGGGCGCAACACCATCGGCGGCGCAATCAAGTACGTCACCGCCGCCCTGCCCGACGAGACCAGCGTCAAAATTCGCGGCACCTACGGCTCCTTCGACCAGGCCGACCTGATCGTCACCGCCTCGACCCCGATCAGCGACACGCTCAAGATCGGCGCGAGCGGCGCGCGCCTGTCGCGCGGCGGCTTCGGTCGCAACCTCACGCTCGGCACGGAGAACTACAACAAGGACGTCTGGGCCGGCCGCGGCACCATCGAGTTCGAGAGCGGCATCGTCACCGCGAGGCTTTCGGGCGACTACCTCAAGGACAATTCCGAGGCGCGGCAAGGCCATCGCCTGATCCCCAGCCTGGTCACCAATCAGCCGGTGCTCGACAATGTCTTCGACACCCGCGCCGGGCTCAACATCGTCGACCAGGAGGTCGAGGCCTGGGGCGGCGCACTCAACGTCGCGATCGAACTCAGCGACACGCTGACCTTCAAGTCGATCACCGGCTACCGCAAGGACAAGTCGACCACCCCGATCGACTTCGACAGCCTCGCCGCGGTCGATCTCGACGTGCCTGCCATCTACAACAACGACCAGCTCAGCCAGGAACTGCAGCTGCTCTACGAGGGCGACAGGCTGTCGGGCGTGCTCGGCTTCTACTATCTCGACGCCAACGCCTTCACCGCCTTCGACGTGGCGCTGTTCACCACCCTGCCCGGCCTGACCGCGCAGACGCTCGGCGACGTCAACACCAAGACCTGGTCGGTGTTCGGCGACTTCACCTACGACCTGACCGACACGATCAGCGTCTCGCTGGGCGGGCGCTACACCAACGACAAGCGCACCAGCCAGGTGCTGCGCACGACCTTCCTCGGCGGGTTCTCCAACCTGTTCGGCGGCACCGGCGTCGCGGCGGCCGTGACCAGCAACTTCAACGGCAGCGCGACCTTCAAGGACTTCAACCCGCGTGCCTCGATCAGCTGGCAGCCCAACCGCGACCACAACCTCTACTTCACCTATTCGCAGGGCTTCAAGGGCGGCGGCTTCGACCCGCGCGGCCAGACCACGGCGTGCCGCAACGCGCGCGGCGGGGCCTGCACGCCGCAGGAAGTCTTCGACTTCATGGCCTTCGAGCCCGAGACGGTCGACAGCTTCGAGCTCGGCTGGAAGGCCTCGCTGCTCGACAACCGGCTCAACATCAGCCTTGCGGGCTTCCTCGCGCAATACAAGGATGTGCAGATCCCCGGTTCGGTCGGCTTCGACAGCAACGGCGACGGGACCAACGACAGCTTCATCGGTATCACGTCGAACGCCGCCTCGGCGGACGTCAACGGGATCGAGTTCGAGGGCAATGCGCTGGTCGGCCGCGACTTCGCGGGCGACGGAAGCCGCCTCAGCGTCAACTGGTCGCTCGGTGTGATCGACGCCAAGTTCAACACCTTCATCGACGCCTTCGGCCGCGACGTGGCGAACGAGCGGGTGTTCCAGAACACCCCCGACATCACCGCGCATATGGGCTTCAACATGGGCGTGCCGGTGGCGAGCGGGATGCTCGACTTTATCGGCGTTGCCTCGCTCCGGTCGGATGCGAGCCAGTTCGAGGTGCCCAACCCCTTCCTCGACCAGGACGGCTTCGTGCTGGTCGACGCGAGCATTGTCTATACCGCGGACAGCGGCCTCTACTCGATCGGGCTCCACGGCAAGAACCTGTTCGACAAGGAATACATCGTCGCCGGCTACAACTTCGTGGCGGGCGGCGTGGGCGGCGCGCCCTTCGTCTCGACCCTCGGGCGCGAGGGGACGCTGACCGGCTTCTACGGCGACCCGCGCCGGATCTTCGTGACCGCGCAGATCAATTTCTGACGCGACGCCCCGACGGAGTGCGGGCAAGGAAACGGCGGCAGGCTCCCGGGAGCCTGCCGCCGCTTTCGTGTCGGGGGGTGTCAGTAGTCGCCCGAGCTGTCGACCGGGACCGGGCGGCTGGCCGGGGCCGGCTTCGGGGTCCGGTAGGTCTGCGGCTCCTTGCGGTCCATGTAGCGCTTGGCGGCATAGCCGCCGGCGGCGAGCGCGATCATGCCGGGCAGGCTGAGGCGGCCGATCACGAAGGGCACCGCCGCGCCCAGCGCCGCGCCGGCCGCGCCGCCGACGGCGGGGGAGTTCTTGGCGAGCTTCGCGCCGATCGCGGCACCGATGACTTTCTTGAGCATGGATGTTCCTCCTTGTGCTGGATCAACCGGCCAGCCCCCGCGCCAGTTCCGCCGCAGGTCGCACGTGGGGCGCGGATGGACGCGCGCCGGGCGGGCGGCTCGCCGGGGCGCCAAGCCCCTTTCCTTGCCGCGCCCGAGCGGGCATAGGCGCGGGCCATGCACGACATCCGCTTCATCCGAGAGAACCCGGAAGGCTTCGACGCAGGGCTCGCCCGGCGCGGATTGCCCCCGCAGGCCGCCGATCTGATCGCCCTCGACGAGGCGCGCCGCGCCGCGGTGACCGAGGTGCAGGTGGCGCAAGGCCGCCGCAACGAGGCGTCGAAGCTGATCGGCGCGGCGATGGCCAAGGGCGACCGCGAGGGGGCCGAGGCGATCAAGGCCGAGGTCGCCGCCCTCAAGGACGCGATGCCCGCGCTGGAAGCCCGCGCCGAGGAACTGGCGGGGCAGTTGAAGGCGATGCTGGAGATCATCCCCAACCTCCCCGCCGAAGACGTGCCCGACGGCGCGGGCGAGGAGGAGAACCGGGTCGAGAAGGAATGGGGCGAAAAGCGCGCCTTCGACTTCGAGCCCCGCGAACACGCCGACATCGCCCCCGCGCTCGGCATGGATTTCGAGACCGGCGCCAGGCTCTCCGGCGCGCGCTTCACCTTCCTCAAGGGCGGGATGGCACGCCTTCACCGCGCGCTCGGCCAGTTCATGCTCGACGTCCAGACCGGCGAGCACGGCTATGCCGAGTGCAACCCGCCGGTGCTGGTCAAGGACGAGGCGATGTACGGGACGGACAAGCTGCCCAAGTTCGCCGAGGATAGCTTCAAGACCTACAGCACCGCGCCGGCCAACATCGAAAGCCTGAATGACGGTGGCGATAAGGTGCTGAATTTCAACAAGGCGCCCTCTCACTTTGTCGTGCCGGCTCACGGCTTGAGCGACCCTCTAGCAGATCATGTTAGTCTCGAGGCAATTCTTCCCGGTCATTTCCTCATCCCCACTTCGGAAGTCTCCCTCACCGCGAGCGTCATGGGCGAGCTGCTCGACGAGGGCGTGCTCCCCCTGCGCCTCACCGCGCTCACCCTGTGCTTCCGCTCGGAGGCGGGGGCGGCGGGGCGGGACACGCGGGGGTTCATCCGCCAGCACCAGTTCGAGAAGTGCGAGCTCGTCTCCATCGTCCGGCCCGAGGATAGCGAGGCCGAGCACCAGCGCATGACCCGCGCCGCCGAGACCATCCTCGAGCGCCTCGCCCTCCCCTACCGCAAGCTCCTGCTGTGCACCGGCGACATGGGCTTCGGCGCGCGCAAGACCTACGATCTCGAGGTGTGGCTCCCCGGCCAGGGCGCCTATCGCGAGATCAGCTCCTGCTCGAACACCGGCGACTTCCAGGCCCGCCGCATGAACACCCGCTACCGCGTCGCGGGCGAGAAGCGCACCGAGTTCGTCCACACCCTCAACGGCTCGGGCCTCGCGGTCGGACGCACGCTGGTGGCGGTGATCGAGAACTACCAGAACGCCGACGGCAGCGTGACCGTGCCCGAGGCGCTCAGGCCCTACATGGGCGGGCTCGAGGTCATCACGCCCCTGTAACCCCTCTCGTCATCCTGAACGTGTTTCAGGATCCATGGTGCCCCAAGCGCAGGCCAGCATTGAAAGGACAAATGGATGCTGAAACAAGTTCAGCATGACGACGTTGGGGGTGAGGCATGAGAATCCTCCTCACCAATGACGACGGCATCCACGCCCCCGGCCTCAAGGTGCTGGAAGAGATCGCGCGCCAGTTCTCCGACGACATCTGGATCTGCGCGCCGTCCGAGGAGCAGTCGGGCGCAGGCCATTCGCTGACCCTCACCCGGCCGGTGCGGCTCCAGACCCACGGCGAGCGGCGCTTCGCGGTCACCGGCACGCCCACCGACAGCGTGATGATGGCGCTGCGCAGCGTCATGCCGGAAGCCCCGGACATCATCCTCTCGGGCGTCAACCGCGGAGCGAACCTTGCCGACGACATCACCTATTCGGGCACCGTCTCGGCCGCGATCGAGGGCGCGCTCGCGGGCATTCGCGCGATCGCCTTCAGCCAGGTCTATGCCCGCGAGGGGATGGGCGACGACGTGCCCTTCGGCGCGGCGCGCGAATGGGGGGCGAAGGTGCTCGCCAAGCTGATCGACGCGCCGATGGCCGACCGCACGCTCATCAACGTCAACTTCCCCGCCCTGCCGCCGGAAGAGGTGCGCGGCATCCGCGTCGTCCGGCAGGGCTTCCACGACTATTCGCGCGGCACCCTCGTCGAGGGGCGCGACCCGCGCGGCTACCGCTACTTCTGGTTCGGGCTCGACCCCATCGAGCACACGCTCGACCACGGCACCGACCTCGAGGCGATCGAGGAGGGCTTCGTCGCGGTGACGCCCCTGCAGCTCGACCTCACCCACTATTCGACCATCGGCATCCTCGCCGAGCGGTTTGCGGACTGAGCGCAGCGGGGCGCGGACCGGCGATGGCACGGACGGACCGCGAACGGGCAGCACGGGCGCAGCGCCGCCTCGCCGTGCAGCGCGCCCGCGCCAAGCCGCTGCGGCGCGAGGTGCGCCTGCCGGTGTGGGGCGATCTGGGCATCCGGCTGGGTGTCGCGCTGTTCCTGGTCTTCGCCGTCATCATGATCCACTGGTGGGACCGCGACGGGCTGGTGGACCATGTCGACGGGCACATCAGCTTTCTCGACGTCGTCTATTTCACCATGATCTCGGTCACCACCACCGGCTTCGGCGACATCGCCCCGGTGACCGACCGCGCGCGGCTGATCGAGGCGGTGATCGTCACCCCGGTGCGCGTCGCGGTGATCTTCATCTTCGTCGGCGCCGCCTACAGCTTCGTCATCAAGCGCTCCTGGGAGAAGTTCCGCATGGCCCGCATCCAAGAACAGCTCACCGAACACGTGGTGGTGCTCGGCTACGGCATCTCCGGCTCGCAGAGCGTGCGCGAGCTGATCGAGCGCGGGGTGGACCCGCGCTGCATCGTCGTCATCGACCCGTCCGAGGAGCGCCTCGCCCAGGCCGAGAAGCTGGGCGTCAACGTGATGGCCGCCGACGCCACACGCGACGAGACGCTGAAGGCGGTGCGGATCGAGGAGGCCGCGAGCGTGCTGGTGTCGGCGGGGCGCGACGACACCTCGATCCTGATCGTGCTGACGGTGCGCCACCTGGCTCCACAAGTGCCGATCAGCGTGGTGGTGCGCGCCGACGACAACGAGCTGCTGGCGCGGCAGGCGGGGGCGAACAACGTCATCAACCCGGTGCGCTTCACCGGGCTCCTGCTGGCGGGCAGCGTGGAGGGCGCGCATGTCGCCGACTACCTCGCCGACCTCGCCAGCGTCAGCGGGAGGGTGCAGCTGGTCGAGCGGGAGGTGACGCCGGAGGAATGCGGGCGCCCGATCACCGACCTCAGGAGCGGCGGCCAGGGCCTCAGGGTCTACCGCGATGGCCGCGCAATCGGCTTCTGGGAGGAGGATTGCCAGGTGCTCCGCCCCGGCGACACGGTTGTGGAGATCGTGCCCACGGCGCGGAGCGAGGCGGAGTGACCGGCGGACGGCAGCTTTCGCGACATGGCGGAGATGAGCTGCCGGGCGGGAAGCGAGCCCCCAGCTGCCGTTCAGCAATCCACAAGCCTGAAGTGCGGCTCGCCACTTGTGAGGACGTCGAGGCATCCTGCTCCGGTCATAAAGCGATAGTGCTTAGGGCTTCGCTCCAAGGAGCGCCAAGCTTCTGATTGTGCCTCGAGGAAGGCATCGCCCTTTACGCGATAAGCGAAGTGATGTGGGATTATTCCAGCCCATTCTGTTGACTTGCTTTCCGTGCTCAGCGGAAACTCATCCAACATTCTCACGATAAGGGAACGGCTGTAAGGAAAACTGACCTCAAACTGCCGATTATCGCCCACTCTGCCGAACCTCGCCACGTTCAGCTGCCAGTCAAAGGACAAAAGATCAGCGTGATCGGCGTCAGTCCAAGGCGCACCGCTATCAATTGGAATGAATTCAATCATGCACCAGCGTTTACCGCTGAAAGGTCGCCAAGACCACAGGTCTGTTGTGGCAGAAATCCACCCACTTCCGGACATTCGCGACAGCGCCAGCCTGTGCCGGAAGCCGCCGTTCTCGCCCGGCAAGAGCCTCGGCACCTGAGCGCCCGAAGCTCGCCCTAGCTCCTGAACCACACGAACACCCCGCCCATCGCCGCCATGCCGACGAGGAAGTGCCCGGCGTCGATCAGGAACAGCGCCAGCGGCTTCCTCAGATAGAGGTAGTTGATCCCGATCGCCGGGATCATCACCCCGCCGGCGAAGCCCAGCGCCATCATCATCACCACGCGGGGCGGCGGGTCGGTGCGGGCGAGGAGGTGCCACAGCACCATCGCGATCAGCATCTCGAAGGCGATAGTGAGCGCGAAGATCACCCACATGTTGCCGGCCTGGAGCTGGCTGTTGGTGAGCCCCGCGGCGCGCTGCCAGGGCCTGGCGAAGACGAGGCCGTACCACAGCGCCCCGACGGCGAAGAACGCGAGGGTTCCGGCCAGCACCGGCCACAGGGCGAAGTCGTTCATCGCAGCTCTCCCAACCGCAGCTGCCGCCTCCCTAGCGCATCGGCCCGACGAGGGGTAGCGCCGGGCCGCCCAGGCTAGATGACGTAGGCGAACTCCTCGGCGCCCGGTGCGGGCTTGCGACCGCGCATCTCGGCGTCGAGCTGCACCACGGTGCGGCTCGCGGTCTTGACGAAGAGCCCGGGGACGATCGCATGGACCATGCAGGCAAGGCCGCCGGTCACCATGCGCGCCCCGAAGCTGAGCGCGGTGCGGGCGTGCTGGCCATAGGTCTCGCCGATGGCGCGCGGGTGGTCGATGAAGAGCTTGGCGATCATGCGCATGAGATGCCCTTGCGGCCCCCTCGCCGTCAAGCCTAGCGCAATGACCTGCCCTGGTGTAGGGGCGCGCCGCAATGAACACCCCCGCCACCACGATCCCCGACCAGAAGAAGGTCGGCATGGTCAGCCTCGGCTGTCCCAAGGCGCTCGTCGATTCCGAGCGCATCCTCACCCGTCTGCGCGCCGACGGCTATGCCTTCGCCGAGGATTATGCGGGCGCGGACGTGGTGCTGGTCAACACCTGCGGCTTCCTCGACAGCGCCAAGGAGGAGAGCCTCGCCGCGATCGGCGAAGCCATCGCCGAGAACGGGCGCGTGATCGTGACGGGCTGCATGGGCGAGGAGGCGGACGCGATCCGCGCCGTCCACCCGCAGGTCCTCGCGGTGACGGGGGCGCACCAGTACGAGCAGGTGGTGGAGGCGGTCCACACCCACGCGCCGCCCTCGCAGGGGCCGTTCATCGACCTCATCCCGCAGCCCGACATCAAGCTGACGCCGCGCCATTACAGCTATCTGAAGATCTCGGAGGGCTGCAACCACTCCTGCGCCTTCTGCATCATCCCCGCCCTGCGCGGGAAACTCGCCAGCCGCCGCATCGACGCGGTGCTGCGCGAGGCGGAGAAGCTGGTCGCGGCGGGAACGAAGGAACTGCTCGTCATCTCGCAGGACACCAGCGCCTACGGGGTCGACATCCGCCACGAGCCGCGCGCCTGGAAGGGCCGCGAGGTGCGCGCGCACATGACCGACATGGCGCGGGAACTCGGGCAGCTGCGCACCCCTGACGGGCAGACCCCGTGGGTGCGCCTCCACTACGTCTACCCCTACCCCCACGTCGATCAGGTCATCCCCCTGATGGCCGAGGGGCTGCTGACCCCCTATCTCGACATCCCCTTCCAGCACGCCTCGCCGAAGGTGCTCAAGCTGATGAAGCGCCCAGCCAACGAGGCCAAGGTGCTCGAACGCCTGAAATCATGGCGCGTGATCTGCCCCGACATCGCGATCCGCTCCTCCTTCGTGGTCGGCTTCCCCGGCGAGACCGAGGAGGATTTCCGCTACCTCCTCGACTGGCTCGAGGAAGCCCAGCTCGACCGGGTCGGCGCCTTCCGCTTCGAGCCCGTCGAGGGCGCGGCGGCGAACAGCCTGCCCGATCAGGTGCCCGAGGCGGTGAAGGAGGAACGCTACGCCCGGATCATGGAGGTGACCGAGCGCATCTCCGCCGCCAAGCTCGCCGCCAAGGTCGGCCGCACGCTCCCCGTCATCATCAACGAGGTGGGCGAGCCCGACGAGGACGGCGACATCGGCGCCACTGGCCGCAGCCAGGCCGATGCGCCCGAGATCGACGGGGCGGTGTACCTGCGCAACGTCCCCGCGACTCTCGCCCCGGGCGACATCGTCAGCGTGCGCATCGAGGATGCCGACGCGCACGACCTGTTCGGCGTGATCGCGCGTTAACCCGCGCCCCGGCTGCGTCCCCTGCCGGGACGCGGCGGGGTTAAGGACTCGCAACTGACGGGTTAACGCGGCATACTCGCCGCCATGGTCCGTGCCCTCGCCTTCTTCCTCGCCGTCGCGCTGCTGCAATTCGCAGCGCTTTCACAGTCCGTCCCCGGCCCGAACGCAAGCCGCGCCGCCGAGGCCGCGGAAGAGGTCGCGGCGCGCGCCACGGGCGCCTTCGAGGCGATCGATCCCGACAGCGAGATGGACGCCGCCGACGAGGTCGCGAGGGTCGTCGCCGACCTGCCGCCGCTCGACGACGGCATTGCGCTTCCGGCTGCGGACCTCGCCGCCGCTGCCGAGGACCCCGACGCCGATGCCCCGCGCGGCCCGGCCGAACGGATGATCGCCATCCCGGTGGTCCAGCCCCTTCCCGCCGCGCCCGCACCCGCGCCGATCCCGGTCGCGCTCGCCAGCAACGATCCCTTCGTCATCAAGTCGATCCTGCCGATCGAGGGCACGATCCGCTACGGCGACTGGTTCTGGGACGAGAGCGCCGCGCCGCGCACGGGCAAGCTCGTCATCACCGTCGATCTCGAGGCGCGCGTCATCAGCGCCTTCCGCGACGGGCACGAGATCGGCACCGCGGTGGCGCTGCTCGGCACGCAGTCGCACCCCACCCCGCTCGGCACCTTCCCGGTCCTCACCAAGGAGCGGCACAACGTCTCGGAGAAGTATGGCAACGCGCCCATGCCCTGGACGCTGCGCCTGACCTGGGACGGGATCGCGATCCACGGCTCGCCGGTGATGAACGGCTATGCGAGCCACGGCTGCATCGGCGTGCCCGACGAATTCGCCGCCAAGCTCTTCGCAGCCACCAGGCGCGGGGACAAGGTGATCGTCACCCGCGGCCGGATGGTGGGCCTGGGCGACACGCTGATGTGACGGGGAAGGCTCTCCAAGGCCTTCTCGCGCGCAGCCGCGCAGGACGCGACAGAGCCCCAGGCAGCCCTGATGCTCCGGCAAAACCGCAATGGCGAAATCGCGCCGCCTTCGGCAAAGCCCCTTACACCTTTCGCGCCTCCGCGTGAATCCCGCTGCACGCAAGCTGTTTCGCACGTGAACTGAAGTAGCCCGTCGGGGTGGGCCGTCGGAATGTCCGCTTCACGCACTGCTGGGATGATTTCTGCCAGTCAGCAATCGACCCCGATATGGACATTCGGTCGGCTATGGTATCGATGGTGATATGATAGCGAATGCCCGTTTGAAACTGCTCGTAACAGCGCGGCTGTCAGTTGCTGTCTCGTGCGGTTTGGCCGTGCTGCCGCTTTTTGCGCCCGCCTTTCCCATAGGCCCAGTTTTGTTGCTCAATTGGGCGTTGTTTATGTTTGTCAGCTATTTAGCACTGCCCAAACCCATAACGTTCTCGCCCCCATTCAAAAGGTGGGAGAAAAGCGACGGAAAGATTTGGCTGACTGTAATCGTCGCTTTCACCGTCGCGGGTCACTTCGCGTTCCTCAATGCTGAGACATTGCTTCGGGCCGGCGACCTTGCGGATCTGCGATAGAGGGCAAGGCAGCTCTCCACCCATCAACGGCCATGAGCGGGGCCGATCCCAAATCCCGGAACCTGCCTAGCAGTTCGGGAGGGGCCTTCGCGAGTAGCCGCCATTCTGCAAACGACCCCGTTGATGCCATTGGATATTGATGCGACAACAACAGGATGAACTACGTAGCGGCTTTAGCAGCCATCGCTCTACACGCGGGAGGCACACCTTTGGCGGAAAAGAAGGACTGGCCGGCGGAAGTGCAAGCCATCGCAAAGAAATGCGGGATACCGACGAAAAACTTGCGGTTCGTTGACGGGTCGGTGCGCTGGATCGCGCCAGAAAAGAGCTCCTACGAACAAGCGGAATGCGTGTTCGACGAGCTCAAAGCACGCGGTGTTCCGATGCAGCAAGGCTACCTTAAGAGCGGCAGCTAACCACCCACGAGCAGTCATGAGCGCGGGCGCGTCGCGATCCTGATACCTGCCAGGCAGATTCGGTGGGCTTCTCGCTGAAAGCCGAAATTCTCATTCCGACCCCTTTGTGGTCATTCAAGGCCCTCCGGTCTCAGGCCACTTTTCCGGATTTGGCCCCTCGCTGCACAATGTGTTGTCTTCCTGGCACATCGGCGCGGCATTCATGATCTCGCGGACGCGCCGCACCCTGTCGCAGGGCGTTTCGGACGCGACATCAAGAACAACCTGGGGCTGTGGATTAAGCTCGCCAGCTTTCTGCATGAACGTTCGAAGATGCGCATCCGAGATAGGGTATTTGTTCCAAGTCATGTCACCAGCATCGTCTAGGCGAACTACGTTGAAAGGCAACAGGTGGGTGATGCCGTCCTTCTCCGTTCTCCAATGGCTCAGGGGTAACGAGCAGGAAGCGCTATAGGTTTCGACCACCTTCTCGCAGCCTAACAAGCTCCCCGCTCCTGAAAGCGCCGCGATTACTGCCAATGGATTTATGCGACTCACTCGCGCATGATGACACACACAGCGGCTACGGACTACGTCCGTTTTCCACCCACGATCGGTCTTCAGGGCCGCTGCTCAGTTTGCCTCAAAGCGGACATCAGGCGAGCGGACGCTAGTTGACCCGCCCCCGCGCCGGCTCCGGCTGGAACCGCCAGACGCGCATCGTCACCCCGACCTTCTCGACCCGCTCCACCCCCGGCACCGCCAGCACCCCGCCCAATGAGGCGTTCTCGCCCGCCCACAGCCGATCCCACGCCCGCGCGGCCTCGGAGCGGGTGGCGTGGCCGCCGAGCTGCGCGATGATCCTGAGGATCGTCTCGATCCCGACGACCCGCGGCACGTTGGCGCAATAGGCATAGCCGAGCCCGCCGGGGGCCTCGGCATCGGGCATGACCATCTCGTGGAAGTCGAGCTCGGCATACCATTCGAGCGCCTGCCAGCCTTCCGCGAGATGCGCGGCGCTGGCGGCGATTGCGACGGGGTCGAGCCAGTCCGCCTCGGCGAGCCGCGCGCGCAGCCGGGCGCGGTCGAAGGCGGGGTCGGTGTTGGAGGGGTCCTCGGCCGGCGTCAGCCCCGCCGCCGCGACCAGCGCCGCGAGCTCCGCCTTGCGCCAGCCTAGGAGGGGGCGCAGCAGCGGCGTGTCGGTGTCCGGCAGGACGCTGCGGGCACGCACCCCGGCGAGGCCGGCAAGGCCGCTCCCGCGATTGAGACGCATGAGCAGGGTCTCGGCCTGGTCGTCGGCATGGTGAGCCGTCGCCAGCGCCCCCAGCCCCGCCTCCCCCGCCCAACGGACAAGCGCAGCATAGCGTGCTTCGCGGGCTCGCATCTGCACGTTACCGGGGGCGAGCCTCACCTGAAGCGGCGTGAAGGGAATGCCCCGCTCTCCCGCGATCCGCTCGACCAGCGCCACCTCGCCGGCCGCTTCGGGCCTGAGGCCGTGATCGACCGAGGCGACCGCGATGCGGCCCGGCAGCGCGGCGTGGGCGAGCAGCAGCAGCGCGAGACTGTCCGGCCCGCCCGACACCGCAAGCCCCAGCGGGCCGCCGCGCTCCTCCTCGGGCCAGAGCGCCGCCAGATCGGCGGCGAAGCGCCGGGCGGCTGCTAGCTGCACTTCACCTTGGCGCGGTTCGCCTGATACTCGTTCGCCAGCCGCCCCGAGGCGATCAGCGGATAGGTCTCGGCAAACTCGGCGAGCGCGATGCAGGCGCGCTTCGTGTCCTTCATCGCGATCATCGCGGCACCGAGGTAGAGCAGGCTGTCAGGCGCGCGCTCGCCGTTCTTGTTGGCCTGGTAGTTGCGCAGGAACCACCGCGCCGCGTCCTCGGGCATCTTGTCGTCGAGGAAGGCGCGGCCGAGCAGGTTGCGACCGTAGCTGATCTTCGAATGGTTGGGGTACTGCTCGACATACTTGGTGAGCTGCTGGCGCGCCTCGGGGAAGAACCCGGCGTTCCACAGGCGGAAGCCATAGGAATATTCGTCATCGGCCGCGTCGGCGGTCTGCGGCTTGGCGATCGCCTGCACCGCGGCAAGGCGCGCAGCGCTCGGCGCGGCGGTGTTGGCGGTGGCGGCGGGGACCGTCGCGGCCGGCACGGCAGCGGACGTGTTCTGCACCGGCGGGCGCTGCGCGGCAGCAGGCGCCGGCGCGCTCGGCACGGAGGAGGCCGGCTGGATCATCGGCGCGGCCGGCGCAGCGGCCATCGGCGCGCTCGCCGAGCGCTCGACCGCCGACAGCCGCGTCTCGAGCTGCGCGAGCGCGTTGGCCTGTTCCTCGCTGCGCGCGGTCAGGCCCTGGAGCTGCGCCTCGAGCGCGTCGAGCCGCACCAGGATGTCGGTCACCGCCGTCGCTGCGGGGGCGCCTGTCGCGGGCGCGGCGGGGTTCGCGGGGCCCTGAGTGCCGGGAGCGATCTGCGGCTCGAAGAAGCGGCCGTCGCCGCCGGGGAAGACCTTGCGCTGCAGGGCGCGCACCTCGGCCTCGAGCTTGCGCAGCCGTGCCTCGGCGGTCTCCTGCGCGGCGGCGGGCACGGCGGTGACGGCAAGGCCGGTCGCGGTCGCGCCCATCAGCGCCGCGCCGGCGAGGCGCAGGGTGATGGTCTTCAGGCGGGGGGTGGTCATGGCTCGTCAGGCTCCCTGGCAATGGCTGCACCTCGGTGGCGCGCAGCACATGAACATTGGCCGAATCCCTGCCTCGCGGCTCGGCGCAAGTCGAGAGCGCCAGGCCTGCTCATCAACGCAAAAAAGCGTCAGAGGCCGGGTTCGGCTCCGGCTTCGGCAGGGGCGGGCGCGCTCGCGGCGGGTGGCACGGTGCCCACCGGGCCGGCCGGGTCACCCGTGGCCGGGCCCGTGGGCGCCGTGCGGCGGAGCGGGCGCGGGGCAACGGCGGCACCGGGGGTCGCCGCGCCGGCAGGTTGGGCGAGGGTCCGCGCGGCGAGCGCGGCGGCCGAGACCGGCGCCCCCGATATGGTCTGCGCGCGCTCGGCGAGCCGGGGCGTAGGCTGCCCGCCGATGGTGATGGCGAGCGCATCGGGCCGGCCGGTGTTGAGCCGCGGATCACGCGCGGTGACCGGCACCTCCAGCGTCTCGCCGCGGGCCAGCGTGCGCTCGGCCAGGCGTTCGCCGCCCTCCTCGAAGAGGCGGACCCAGATCCCGTCCTCGAGCGCGGTCAGCACCACCGGGCCGCTCGGCGCCGGCGTCGCGGCATCCGCGGGCGTGGCCTCGGCGGCGGGCGTGGGGGTCACCTCGGTCTCGGGCGGCAGCAGCGAGGCAGGTCCCGTCCCGGCGCCGAAATAGGAGTTGTAGAAGGCGAAGATGCCGACCGCTAGGATCAGCACCGCGCCCGCCGCGGCCCAGGCGAGCCCCGACGAAGGGAGCCGCGCCGGATCGCCTGGCTCCATGCCCGATTGGGGCACGGTGCGCCGCATCGACCCGTCGGCGAGCTCGGCGCGCACCGCCTCGACGATTGCGGCATCATCAAGCCCGAGCACCCGCGCATAGGTCCGCGTGAAGCCGATCGCATAGGCGCGGGAAGGCAGGCTTTCGTAGTTGTCCGCCTCGATCGCCTCGAGATGGCGCCGCGGGATGCGGGTCTCGGCAGCGATGTGGCCGAGATCGAGCCGCCGCGCCTCGCGCGCGGCGCGAAGGGTGGCACCCGGGCCGGCGGAGTCCGCCAGGGGCGCCGCATCGGCGCTGTTCTTGTCTTCGCTGTCCATGACCCGGTCCCGCGCCTTCTTGCGAGGCTCGCTATGATTGAAAATGCGTGAATTGTGCTTGAACGGCACTCACCCGCAGGAAGGTGCCCTGTCAAGCGGCAGCATAGCACGTCACCGCAGCAGCCGCACGTCTCTTCGCAGCGGAATCAATCATATTCGATGTCGCGCGCATCCGCCCAGGCCGAGAGCGCCGCGCGCAGGTTCTGCTCCGGGCTGGCGAGCCAGCCGTTCATGGCCGCGGTCAGTTCGGCAAGGTCGATCTTGCGGACGAGCTCCTTGATCGGGCCGACCGCGGCGGGCGTGATCGAGAGGCGGCGATAGCCGATCCCCATGAGCGCCAGCGCCTCGAGCCTGCGCCCGCCCATCTCGCCGCACACGCCGATATCCACGCCCGAACCGACGCTCGCCTGCATCACCCGGCGCAGGAACCGCAGGATCGAGGGGCTGAGCCAGTCGTAGCGTTCCGCCAGCTTGGGATTGGCGCGGTCGGCGGCGAACAGGAACTGGGTGAGGTCGTTGGTCCCGATCGACAGGAAGGAGAGGCGCGGCAGCAGCAGGTCCAGCACCTCGGCGAGCGCCGGCACCTCCAGCATGGCGCCGAAATTCACTCGTTCGGGCAGCAGCTTCTTCTGCGCGCGCAGGAAGGCGATCTGCTCGTCGAAGACCTGCTTGGCGGCGTCGAACTCCCAGGGCTCGGAGACCATCGGGAACATGACGTAAAGCGAGCGGCCCGCGGCGGCCTCGAGCAGCGAGCGCGCCTGGATCTTCATCAGACCCTCGCGTTCCAGCGCGAGGCGCAGCGCGCGCCAGCCCATCGCCGGGTTCTCGTCCTGCGCGGCGATCTCGCTGGCGAGATAGGGCACCGACTTGTCGCCACCGATGTCGACGGTGCGGAAGATCACCGGCTTGTCGCCGGCCGCCTCGAGCACGTCGCGGTAGAGCCGGGTCTGCCGCTCGCGCTGGGGGAGGGTCGCGGAGACAAGGAACTGGAATTCGGTGCGGAACAGGCCGACGCCGTCCGCGCCGGTCAGGCCGAGGGCGCTCATGTCGTCGCGCAGCCCTGCGTTCATCATCACCTGGATGCGCGTGCCACAGCGGGTGAAGGGCTCGACATCGCGCAGGGACGCATAGGCCGCCTGCTTCTCCCGGCTCTTGGCGAAGCGCGCCTGGAACGCCTCGGCGACCTGCGGCAGGGGGCGGACGATGGCATTGCCCGCGGTCGCATCGAGCAGGATCTCGTCGCCCTCGCGGATAGTGGTGCGCACGCCCTTGGTGCGCCCGATGACGGGCACGTTCATGGCCCGGGCGACGATCACCACGTGGGCGGTGAGCGAGCCCTCCTCGAGGATCACGCCCTTCAGCCGCCGCTTGTCATATTCGAGCAGTTCCGCCGGGCCGAGGTTGCGGGCGATCAGGATCGTGTCCTTGCGAAGCCCCTGCGAGGCGGCGGTGCCGACCTGCCCGGCAACGATCCTGAGGAGGCGGTTCGCAAGGTCCTCGAGATCGTGCATCCGGTCGGCGAGCAGCGGATCGTCGATCTCGCGCATCCGCATCCTTGTGTGCTGCTGCACGCGCTCGATCGCGGCTTCCGCCGTGAGGCCGGAGTCAATCGCCGCGTTGATGCGCCGCGACCAGCCCTCGTCATAGGCGAACATCTTGTAGGTCTCGAGCACCTCCTCGTGCTCGCCGCCTACGCCGAACTCGGCCTGGCTGGCGAGCGCGTCGATCTGCTCGCGCATGCGATCGAAGGCACGGTAGACCCGCTGGCGCTCGGCCTCGGTGTCCTCGGCCATGACCTGCGTGATCTCGACGCGCGGCTGGTGATAGACGGCAACGCCCGCCCCCAGTCCCTTGACCAGCGTCAGGCCGGTGAGCGTCTGCGGCCCGCTCTGCTCGGCGGTGAGGCCGCGGGCCTCCTCCTCGTCGACCAGCTCGGCGTTGGCGATCAGCTCGGAGAGCACCATCGCCGTGGTCTGGAGCGCCTCGATCTCGACATCCTCGTAGCGGCGCGGCTCGACATGCTGGACGCACAGCACCCCCACCGCGCGCTCGCGGTAGACGATCGGCACCCCGGCGAAGGAGTGGAACTTCTCCTCGCCCGTCTCGGGGCGGTACTGGAAGTCGGGATGCGCCTTGGCCTCGGCGAGGTTGAGCGTCTCGACCTTCTTGGCGATCGCGCCCGTCAGCCCCTCGCCGATCGCCATGCGGGTGACGTGCACCGCGCTCTGGTTGAGGCCGCGGGTCGCGAACAGCTCGAGCATCCCCTCGCGCAGGAGATAGATCGAGCAGACCTCGCTCGAGAGGCACTCGCCGATGATCTCGACCACCTGATCGAGCTTGCCTTGCGCGTGGAGGCGCGAGGCCATGACCTCGGTCAGGCGGGTCAGGATCTGGCGGGCGGCAGCAGCAGCGGTCATCGCTTGCGGACTTATTCATTCCGCGCGGCAAATGCAAAAGCGCTGATGACGTATACCGCCCGCACGGGCGGCGGCGCGGCGATCAGACGCCGGCGATCTCTTCCTTCAAGCGCAGCTTCTGCTTCTTGAGGGACTGGATCGTCGCGGTGTCGGGCACGGGCCTGGCCATTTCCTCGCGCAGGCGGGCTTCGAGGCCGGCGTGCTTGGTCTGGAGGGCGTTGAGGTGCGAAGACACTGCGGTCGATGCCATTATGCGTTCTCCTGTCCTGCGGGGGAATGCCCCCGGAAAGGCGACTCGGCACATACGCGGCCGGGCCGCAGGTCCCTAGGAACCACAGCGAGGCTAGCTTGCAAAGCCCTGTCGATTCCTTAAGCGGCGCATGCCGCATCATGCGCGACGAACCGGGCGGGCGCGCGGCGGCCGATGGGCCGCGGATTATCGCGCGTTGCATCTACACAAGCCGCGCGGGAACGCGTAGCGAAGCGTCGCATTGGGGCGGCAGAGCCGCACGGGTCGGAAGGGATCAAGGGTTGAGATGACCGAGCAGGAGCTCAGGAAAAAGCTCGAATTGCTCAAGACCGAGCATCGCGATCTCGACGCCGCGATCGCCGCCCTCAGCGAGGCGGCGCGCGGCAGCGCCTCGGCGGACATGCTCCAGATCGCGCGGCTGAAGAAGCGCAAGCTGCGCCTCAAGGACCAGATCGCGATTATCGAGGACACGCTGCTCCCCGACATAATCGCCTGATTCGATTGCATTCGTGCTGGCGTGCGATGCAGACCCCCCGCCCCGCCTCCCCACCCGGCCACCAATAGTACCACTATGCTGTGGTGGCCGGGTGGGGAGGCGGGGCGGGGGGTCTGCGCCACCGGAGGTGGCACATGGTTAAAACGCCTGCAAATCTGTTCCCGGGAGGGACGGATGCGAAAATTGCCGGGAAAGTAACCATGGCGATATGGCGAGCGCCGGCGCGGGGGCGTAGTCTGGCGCGGCATGGCCCGCACCACCAACCTCTCGCGCCCGATCATCGAGGCGCTCTACACCGAGGCCCTCGTCCTCGCCGACGAGGTGCGGGCGGTGTTCGCCGCAGGCACGCGTGAGCCGCTCGCGGGTGAGGACGCCTTCGTGCGCCTCGCGCTCTCCACCGAGGGGCTCAAGACCACCACGCGGATGATGCACGTGCTCGCCTGGCTGCTCAACCAACGCGCTCTTTTCTCAGGGGAACTCTCCGAGAACCAGGTGCGGCTCCACGGCGCCCTGCCGCCCGATCGCGGCTCCGACGCGGCCCAGCTCGCGCTGCTCGAGCCCGAGACCCGGGCGCTGATCGCCGACAGCGAGCGGCTCCACCAGCGCATCGCGCGGCTCGACGAGGCCTGGCGCCAGCACTTCGAAATGACCTCGCCGGCCCGCGCCTTCCAGGACCGGATCGGCCGCGCCTTCGGACGCCACGGCTGACGTCCCTGCCGCCGATGTTTCACGTGAAACATCCTGCTGACCGGCACCTGAAGGGGGTCTAGCGGGGGTCAAGCAGGGGTCTGGGAGGGGTCAAGCGGGGGTCTGGCGCCGTCTGGAGCCCCCCTGCGCACCCCTGTAACCTCACGCCGCCGCCAGCGCCTTGCGCCATGCCGCGAGCCGCGCCTCGCGCACCGCGTCCGCCATCGACGGTTCGAACCGCGCCAGCCGCCCGCGCATCGCCTGCGCCGCGCTTGCGAGGTCGGGGTAGAGCCCCGCCCCGCTCGCCGCGAGCATCGCCGCGCCGAGCGCGGTCGTCTCGACGAAGCCGGGGCGCTCCACCGTCAGGCCGAGCATGTCGGCAAGGTCCTGCGCCATCCAGTCGTTCGCGGCCATCCCGCCGTCGATCCTGAGCGTCTGCCACGGCGCGCCGTCGGCGGTGAAGGCGGCGCACAGGTCGTGGGTCTGGTGCGCCATCGCCTCGAGCGCCGCCCGCGCGAGCTCCGCCTTGCCGCTCGCGAAGGAGAGCCCCGCAACCACGCCGCGCGCCTCGGCCCGCCAGTGCGGCGCCCCCAGCCCCGCGAGCGCCGGCACGATCACCACCCCCCCGCTGTCGGGGATCGAGCGCGCCAGCGCCTCGGTCTCGGAGGCGACCTCGACGATCCCGAGCGAGTCCCTCAGCCACTGCACGAGGCTCCCCGCGACGAACACCGAGCCCTCGATCGCATAGGTCCGCTGCCCGTCGCACTGGGTCAGCACCGTGCCGAGCAACCGGTTCGTGGAACGCGGGATGCGGGTCCCCTGGCAGGTCAGCACGAAGGCCCCGGTGCCGTAGGTCGCCTTGGTCTGCCCCGGCGCGAGGCAGGCCTGCCCAATGGTCGCCGCCTGCTGGTCGCCCGCAAGGCCGGTGATCGGGATGGCCCGCCCGAACAGCGCCGGATCGGTAGCGGCGAGCGGCCCCGAGGTGTCGACCACGCCGGGAAGCGCCGCCAGCGGCACGCCCAGCAGCTCGCAAAGCTCCTCGTTGAACTGCGCGTCCTCGAGCCCCAACAGCAGCGTGCGGCTGGCGTTCGACGCATCGGTGATATGCGCCGCCCCGCCGGTGAGCTTGTAGACGAGCCAGCCCTCGACCGTCCCGAAGGCGAGGCTGCCCGCGTCGGCGGCCGCGCGCACCTCGGGCACGTTGTCGAGCATCCAGCGCATTTTCGTGCCCGAGAAATAGGGGTCGAGCAGCAGCCCGGTGCGCTCCTGCACCCCCGCCTCGTGGCCCGCTGCGCGCAGGGCCGCGCAGAACGGCTCGGTGCGGCGATCCTGCCAGACGATGGCATTGGTGAGGGGCTCTCCGCTTGCCTTGTCCCAAGCAACCACGGTCTCGCGCTGATTGGTGATGCCGATACACGCGATGCTCGCCGCCCCGCCTGCCTTGGGGATGATCTCCTGCGCACAGGCGAGGGTCTTCTCCCAGATCTCGCACGGGTCGTGCTCGACCCAGCCGCCTTGCGGGTAATGCTGGGTGAGCGGCTCCTGCGCCGAGGCGACCAGCACCCCGTCGGAGGCGAAGAGCATGGCGCGGGTGGAGGTGGTGCCCTCGTCGAGGACGAGGATGTAGTCGGACATCGCGTGGCTCTCCCGTTTTGTGGCTTCCTAGCCGGGGGGGATGCGCGAAGTCGAGATGGCGTGAGAGGTCCCTTCTACGCCTCCCCGGGCTTGACCCGGGGCCCCGATATCTTCGGCCTCGGAAGACCGACGACCATCGGCCCGCCACCGGACGGGCCGCGAGCGCACGCGCGGGAGCCGCAGCCGCTCGCGCGCAAGCGCGAGACGCGGCGAGGCCTGCACGCCGGAGGGCGTGCAGCAGACAAGAAAGCGGGGCCCCGGGTCAGGCCCGGGGCGGGGGGATGAGGCATCTCCCTTGCCGATGCGGCGCGGGAGCGCCATGTGTCCTCCATGGTCACCATCCCCGCAAAACCCTGGCCCACCGGCCTTGCCGAGGACGTCGAGCCGCTGGTGCGCCGCGTGCTCGCGCCCAATCCCTCGCCCTACACCTTCACCGGCACCCAGACCTATGTGGTGGGCGAGGCCGACGGCCCGGACTGCGCGGTCATCGACCCCGGCCCCGACGAGCCAGACCACATCGCCGCGATCCTCGCCGCCGTCGGGAACCGCAAGATCCTCGCGATCATGTGCACCCACACCCACCGCGACCACTCCCCCGCCGCCGCGCCGCTCGCGGCGGCGACCGGCGCACCGATCGTCGGCTGCGCGCCGCTGGTGCTGGCGGTCGACGGCCCGCGCTCCGACGAGGCCTTCGACCCGACCTACGCCCCCGACCGCGTGCTCGCGGACGGCGAGGGTATGCGCGGCACCGGCTGGACCCTCACCGCGGTCGCCACCCCGGGGCACACCTCGAACCACCTGTGCTTCGCGCTGGAGGAGTCGGGCGCGCTCTTCACCGGGGATCACGTGATGGGCTGGTCGACCAGCGTCGTCATCCCGCCCGACGGCGACATGGGCGCCTACATGGCGAGCCTCGACAAGCTGATGGCGCGCGGGGATGTGCGCTACCACTCGGCCCACGGCCCCGCGATCGAGAAGCCCAAGCAGCTCGTGCGCGGCATGATTGGCCACCGCCGCCAGCGCGAGAACCAGATCCTGCGGCTGCTGGGGGAGGCGGCGCGGCCCGTCTCGGCCTTCATTCCCGAGATGTACAAGGGCCTCGACCCGCGCCTTGTCGGGGCGGCGGAGATGAGCGTGACCGCGCATCTCCTTGACCTCGAAAAGCGCGGGATGGCGCGGCGCGACGGGGAGGATGCGACCGCCGTCTGGCAGGCCGTCTGAACCCTTGCCACGCCGGGCGCTTTGTGTTGCACTGCGCCGCGAGGGATCATCCGGGGGGATCGTCATGGCCACGAGTGCACCTGCCGCAGCCGTCGGCGCCGCGCACGACCGCGAGGCGCGCTTCTATTTCGGCCTCGCCTGCGCGATGGCGCTGGTGCTGGTCGGGGGCTTCTCCTTCCACCTCGCGATGGGCCGCTCGAGCTTCGCCGCGCCCGCGATCATCCATGCCCATGCCGTGCTGTTCATGGGCTGGCTTGGCTTCTACGTGCTTCAGAACGCGCTCGTAGCGAGCGGCGAGGTGGCGCTGCACCGCAGGCTCGGCTGGGTTGCGGCGCCGTGGCTTGTGGCGCTCATCGGCGTCGGTGTCGCGACCACGTTGCACATCGTGCAGGCGGGCCGCGCGCCGTTCTTCTTCCTGCCGCAGCACTTCCTCTTCGCCGACATCGCGATGCTGCTGAGCTTCGCGGGGCTGACGGCGGCCGCGCTCGTCCTGCGCCGCCGCACCGACTGGCACCGCCGCCTGCACCTGTGCGCCATGGCGGCGCTGATGGGGCCGGGCTTTGGGCGGGCGCTGCCGATGCCCTTCATGGGGCCCTTCAACCTCGAAATCGCGTCCCTGCTCGGACTGATCTTCCCGCTCATCGCCGTGGCGCGCGAGGCGCGGGGCGGCCGCGTCCACGCCGCCTGGGCCTGGGGCCTGCCGGTCATCCCGCTGGGGCTGCTCGCGGCCTATCTGCTCGCCCATTCGGGCTTGGGAGGCGATCTCTACGCGGCGGCGGTCGCGGGGACGCCGGGCGAGGCCATGCCCGGCCTCGTCTACGGCCCGCCCCCGCCTGGGCTGTGAGCCTAAGCTTTTCGCTCGATAATCGCGCGGTCCAGCCTATATCGGCGGCTCTTCGACCCAAGGGGACCCACCGATGAGCCTGCTGACCCGCAACCCCACCGGCGCCGACCTGCTCGCCGAGATCGACCGCCTCCGCAAGGAGAGGAACGCGGTGATCCTCGCGCATTATTATCAGACCCCGGACATCCAGGACATCGCCGACTTCGTGGGGGATTCGCTCGAGCTGTCGCGCAAGGCCGCGGCCACGGACGCGGACGTGATCGCCTTCTGCGGGGTCAAGTTCATGGCCGACACGGCGAAGATCCTGAGCCCGCAGAAGACCGTGATCCTCCCCGACATGGACGCCGGGTGCAGCCTCGAGGACTCCTGCCCTCCCGAGAAATTCCGCGCCTTCCGCGAGGCGCACCCCGATCACATCGCGCTGACCTACATCAATTGCTCGACGGAGGTGAAGGCGCTCTCCGACATCATCGTCACCTCCTCCTCGGCGGAGACGATCCTCGCCCAGATTCCGCCGGAGCAGAAGATCATCTTCGGCCCCGACCGGCACCTCGGCGGCTACCTGTCGCGCAAGTTCCAGCGCGAGATGCTGCTGTGGCCGGGCGTGTGCATCGTCCACGAGGCCTTCTCCGAGACCGAGCTCCTCAAGCTCAAGGAGCAATACCCCGGCGCCCCCATCGCCGCGCACCCCGAATGCCCGCCGACGATCATCGACCACGCGGACTACGTGGGCTCGACCAGCGGCATCCTGAGCTATGCCAAGACCTTCCCCGGCGACACCCTGATCGTCGCCACCGAGCCGCACATCATCCACCAGATGCAGAAGGCCCTGCCCGAGAAGAATTTCATCGGCGCGCCGGGCGCGGACGGGAACTGCTCGTGCAACATCTGCCCCTACATGGCGCTGAACACGATGGAGAAGCTCTACGTGGCGCTGCGCGACCTCTCGCCGCAGATCGCAATCGAGGAGGGGATCCGCGTGAAGGCCAAGCGCAGCCTCGACCGCATGCTCGAGATGGCGAGCGGGACCGTGGGGATGGGTGACCTGGGGCGGGTGGCATTCTCGGGGGATTGAGATTTGCCATACTATGCGGTGATCATCGAAGGCGCGAATGTTCCGGCTCGCATGTTCGAGGACGCCGCTGGCCCGATGGGGTTCTTTACGACGCGCTTCATCGAGGCTGTCGATGAAGAAACCGCCCAGATGGCGGCAGTCGACCTAATCAGGCAGGAGCTCAAACCGATCCTTGGCGAGCGATTGGCCGGCGAGTGCAATCCGTCGCTCTCGTTGGACCGGATAAACGAGGTCGAAGCCCTGCCCGAGAACGCGCCGGGTTCGGGTTTCACGTGGTTCCCGATGAGTGAGTAGGGCGCTCACGCCCCAGTTTCCGCTGAGGTGACGCGGGAGGTCAGGTCGCCCGCGCCCGCGACACCGCCAGCGCCGCGCCCACCAGCACCATGCCGACGATGTCGAGGCCGCTCAGCACCTCGCCGAAGGCCAGCCAGCCATAGACCGACGCCACGGCAGGCTGGGTCAGCAGCGCCAACCCCACCACCAGCGGCGGGAAGTAGCGCAAGGCGAAGACCATCAGCCCCTGCCCGACCAGCTGGCTCACCACGAAGAGCCCGATCACCGGCCCCCACGCCTGCGGCCACACCGGCTCACCGAGCAGCAGGGCGATCACCAGCATCACCGGCGCGCCGAAGAGGCTCACCCACACGAGCAGGCTCCACGAGCCAAAGGCGCCGCGCGCGCTCTGGAGGGTCAGCAGGTACACGGCGTAGAGCAGCCCCGCCGCGACCGAGAAGAGGTCGCCGATCAGGGTCTCGCCCGAGATTTCGAGGCTGCGCCCCATCAGGATCGCCGCGCCCGCGAGCGCGAAGACGATCGCCAGCCACTCGAGCCGCCCCGGCAGCGTGCGCGCGACGAGAAAGCCCCAGAACAGCAGCACGATCGACCCGGAATTGCCGAAAAGGGTCGCATTGCCGAGCCGGGTCATCTCGATACCGATGTGCCAGCTCGCAAGGTCGAGCGCGAAGGTCACCGCGCCCACCGCCACCAGCCCGAGCGTCTTCGCGCCCATGCCGGTGAGCCGCTGGCCGTTGGCCCGCGCCAGCAGCACCATGAAGGGCAGCGCCAGGAACAGCCGCCAGAAGCCCGCCGAGACCGGCCCGGTGTCGGCGATCCGCACGAACCACGGCCCGATCGCCAGCGCCACGTTTCCCCCGAACAGCGCGAGCAGCAGCAGCCACTGCGCCGGGCGGGCCGGTTCGCCGGCAAGTTTCTCTTGGGGCATCCCCTCATTTTCCATGCTTGCGCCCTAGCCGCGCCCGTCCCAAGTGGATAGCCAATCGAAACTGGTGTCTGAGGATTACCCACACATGCACGACGTCCTGTTCCAGCCGCTCCAGATGGGCGCGCTCCATGCCAAGAACCGCATCCACATGGCCCCGCTCACCCGCGGGCGCGCGGCGGAGCCGATGTTCGTCCCCAACGAGCTGATGGCACTCTACTATCGCCAGCGCGCGGGTGCGGGGATGATCCTGACCGAGGCGACCGGGATCAGCCGCGAGGGGCTCGGCTGGCCCTCCGCGCCCGGCATCTGGAGCGACGAGCAGACCGAGGCGTGGAAAGCGACCACCAGCGCCGTCCACGAGGAAGGCGGGCTCATCGTCATGCAGCTGTGGCACATGGGCCGCATCGTCCACCCCTACTTCTTGGGTGGCGAGCCGCCCTTTTCGGCGAGCGCCACCAAGGCCCCGGGCGAAGCCCACACGCCCATCGGCAAGCAGGAATATGCGACTGCGCGGGCAATGACCCTCGAAGACATCCAGCGCACCATCGCCGACTACCGCCGCGCCGCCGAGAACGCCAAGAAAGCCGGCTTCGACGGGGTGCAGCTGCACGGCGCGAACGGCTACCTCGTCGACCAGTTCCTGCGCGACGGGACCAACCACCGCACCGACGCATATGGCGGCTCGCCGGAGAACCGCACCCGCTTCATGCGCGAGGTGCTGGAGGCGCTGATCGACGTGTGGGGCGCCGACCGCGTCGGCATCCGCCTCTCGCCCAACGGAGATTCGCAAGGAACGGACGACAGCAACCCGGCGGCGACCTTCGGCGCGGCGGCGAAGGTCTGCGAGGAACTCGGCCTCGCCTTCGTCGAACTGCGCGAGCCCGGGCCGGAGGGCACCTTCGGCCGGACCGACGTTCCCAAGCAGAGCCCGCTGATCCGCCAGATCTACACGGGCGCGCTGATCCTCAATTCCGACTACACCGCCGAGCAGGCGGCGGCGGATGTGGAAAGCGGCAAGTGCGACGCGGTGAGCTTCGGGCGGCCCTACATTTCGAACCCCGACCTCGACCGGCGCATCGCCGTGGGGGCGCACTGGAACCCCAACAAGGACGTGCCCAAGAGCTGGTACTTCCCGATCCCCCAGGGCTATGTCGACTACCCGACGCTCGAGGAAGAACAGGCCCAGGCGGCGGAATAGGGTTTAGCGTCCGCCCGCACCGTCAGCCCAGCGAAAGTTGGGGCCCAGGGCCTCGTTCTGCAGGGCCTGCCGCCCTGGGTCCCGGCTTTCGCCGGGATGACGAGCGGGGCGTGCGCCCGACGAGGCGGACCTACGGCTGAGGCGGGACCGGCGCGGGAACGGCGGGCGCAGGCGCGGGCGCGGGCGCGGGCGCGTCCTCGATCCCCGGCACGGGCGTCACCTCGGGCTGCTCCGCATCGATGTCGCCGCTCACGGCCTGCACCTGGCGCGGGGCGAGCGGGGCCTCGGAGGCGAGCTGGTCGAGCGGGATCATCGCGTCGCTGATCGTGCCCTCGAGCACCTCGCCCGAGGCGGCACCGCCCTCCTCGGCAGGCGCGGCCGCCTCGTTGTTGCAGGCGGCGGCGAGGAGGCACAGGGCGGCAAGGCAGGCGGCGCGGGTCATCGGCACGCCCTTTTCGCCGCCGCGTCGAGCGCGTCAAGGAAATCGTCGCTCGCCGCGATCAGCGCGTCGTCCCATTCCTTCGCCGAAACTTGCAAGCCCAGCCGCGCGAGGCTGGTGACGCCGTATTCGGCGATGCCGCAGGGCACGATCCCGCCGAAATGCGCAAGGTCGGGGTCGAGGTTCACCGAGAAGCCGTGCATCGTCACCCAGCGCCGCACGCGCACGCCGATCGCGCCGATCTTGGCCTCGCTTCCGTCGTTGTCGCGGGTCCAGATGCCCACGCGCCCCTCGGCGCGCCAGCTCTCGACCCCGAAGCCCTTGAGCGTCGCGATCACCCAGCCCTCGATCGCGTGGACGAAGCAGCGCACGTCCTTGCCGCGCTCCGCGAGGTTCAGCACGAGGTAGCCGACCCGCTGGCCCGGCCCGTGATAGGTGTAGCGCCCGCCGCGCCCCGCCTCGACCACCTCGAAGCGCGGATCGACGAGCTCGGCCGGGTCGGCGCTGGTACCGGCGGTGTAGACGGGCGGGTGCTCGAGCAGCCAGACGAGCTCCGCCGCGCGCCCCTCGTGGACCGCTACGTTGCGCGCCTCCATCGCCGCCAGCGCCTCGGAATAGGCGACCGGCGCAGTCTCGCGCCGCCACTCGATCGGGAATGCGGAGGAAGGAGCCTGAGCGGTGCTTGCCATGGCGCAGCGGTGGGGGCATTGAGCGGCGAGATCAAGAGGCGATTGCGCGCGCGTGCGCCTCGCCACCCACCGGATCGGGGACGGACACACGATGACACAGCGCAAGCTCGACATGGGCAAGGCATGGACGCAGGCGACCGGCATGTTCGGCGCAAACCGCGACACGATCGGTGCGATCGCCGGACTTTTCTTCTTCCTCCCGACCCTCGCCTCCTCGCTGCTGGTGCCCGAGCTCGCCGAGGCACCCCCGCCGCCCGTCGGGGGCGAGGAGGCCGCCGAGGCGGCTCTCGCGCAGTTCACCGCGATCTATGCCGACAACTGGCCGGTCTTCCTCTTCGTGGTCGTCGCCAGTCTGATCGGATCGCTGAGCCTCATCGCCCTGCTCACAGACCGCGGCAACCCGACCGTGGACGAGGCGCTGCGCACCGGAGCGGCGAGCGCCCCGAGCTACCTCGCCGCGCAGCTCATCACGGTGATCGGCGCGACGCTCGCGATCGGGGTGCCGCTCGGCGTGCTGTCGGCGATGGGCGGATCGGCGGTCGCCGCGCTGGGCGCAGTCGTCTCGCTGGTCGTCATCGTCTATGTCTTCGTGAAGCTCTCGCTGATCGCGCCGGTGGTGGCAATCGACGGGGTCCGCAATCCCCTCGCCGCGCTTGCACGGTCGTGGCAGCTCACCAGGCGCAACTCGTTCCGCATCTTCGTCTTTCTCGCGCTGCTGGTGGTGGTGATCGTCATCGTCGCCTTGCTGGTGTCCGCAGTCGTCGGCCTGGTGCTCGCGGCCTTCGACGGAACGATCGCGACCATCGGCAACGCAATCTTCGCGGCGCTGCTCAACGCGGTCCTGACCTCGCTCTTCCTGACCGTGACCGTCGCGATCCACCGCCAGCTGTCGGGCGGCTCGCCCGAGGCGATCGCCGCCACCTTCGAATGAAGGCGGCGCCGGCGGCATGGCCGAGAGCGGCCCCGACCTGACCCGCACCCATGCCGCCGCCCCGCCCGGCGCGATCCCGCCCGGGCGCATGGCGCTGCTCTTCATGGTGATGTTGGTGACCGCGGCGGGCAACACCGCGATGCAATCGGTGATGCCCTCGATCGGCACGGCCTTGCAGGTCGAGGACGTGTGGATCAGCCTCGCCTATTCCTGGTCGGCCCTGCTGTGGGTGGTGTGCGCGCCGCTGTGGGCGCGCCGCTCGGACCGGCGCGGGCGCAAGGCGATGATGGCGCTGGGCCTGTCGGGCTTCGTCGTCTCCTTCGTGCTGTGCGGCGCGGCGCTGTGGGCGGGGCTGTCGGGCTGGCTGACGGCGTTCTGGACGCTCATCGCCTTTGCCGCCGCGCGCAGCCTCTACGGCGGCTTCGGCAGCGCCGCGCCCCCGGCGGTGCAGGCCTATGTCGCCTCGCGCACCCCGCGCGCCGAACGGACGCAGGCGCTCTCGCTGATCGCCTCGAGCTTCGGCCTCGGCACGGTGATCGGCCCGGCGCTCGCCCCGCTGATGGTGCTGCCCTTCCTCGGCCTCACCGGCCCCTTCCTGTGCTTCGCGGCAATCGGCGTCGCCGCGCTCGTCCTGCTGCGCCTGCGCCTGCCCGACGACGAGCCGCAATATGCCGCGCGCGGGGACGCGGCGCCCTATTCCAGCGCCTCCAGCGGCGCCCCGGCCGACCCGCGGGCCACCTCGGAGAGCGAGGAGGAGGAGCGGGCACGCGAGCAGCCGCCCCGTCTCTCGTGGCGCGACCCGCGCCTTCGGCCCTGGGTCTTCGCCGGGCTGTTCGGCGGGCACGCGCAGGCGATGGTGCAGGGCATCGCGGGCTTCCTGGTGCTCGACCGGCTGGGCCTGCGCGCCACGCCCGATGCGGGCGCGGGGCCGGTCGGTCTCGTGCTGATGGCGGGCGCGATCGCAACCCTGCTCGCGCAGTGGGGTCTGATCCCGCGCTTCAACCTCGGCCCGCGCGCGGCGACCCTGTGGGGGATCGCGGCGGCGGCCTTCGGCACGGTGGTGCTGGCGGTGGCGGCGGACCTCCACCTCATCGCCTTGGGCTACGCAATCGCCTCGCTGGGCTTCGGCCTGTTCCGCCCCGGCACCACGGCGGGCACCTCGCTCGCGGTCACCCGCGCCGAGCAGGGGCAGGCCTCCGGCATCGTCGCGAGCCTCGCGGGGGCAAGCTACATCTATGCGCCCGCGCTCGGCGTGTGGCTCTACGGCCATTCGGACTATCTGGGCTTCGGGCTGATCGTGGCGCTGTGCCTCATCGTGCTGGTGCACGGGTGGCTGAAATTGCAGGCCGACACCGAGCTGACGCGTTCCTGATTGCAGGGGCGCATCCGCGCCCCCGTCCTCGGCGAGTCTCAGGCCCTGCGGGCCTCATCGCCTGCGGCTCGCGCGCGTGCGCTCGAGGTCGCTGCGCGACCGGGCATCGCCGGAGCTACAATATCTCCAGGACCACGTCCTGGGGCCGGCAGAGCCGCACGCCCTTGTCGGTCTCGACCAGCGGGCGCTCGATGAGGATCGGGTCGGCCACCATCGCCGCGAGCACGGTCGCATCGTCGGCGTCCGGGAGCCCGCGCTCGGCCGCATCGGTGCCGCGCAGGCGCAGGCCGGCCTGCGGCGTGATCCCGGCGTCGCGGTAGAGCTGGGCCAGCTTCTCCGCCGAGGGCGGCGCCTTGAGATACTCCACCACCGTCACCTCGACGCGGCTGAGGTTCTCGAGGATCGCGAGCGTCTTTCTCGAGGTGCCGCAGGCCGGGTTGTGCCAGATCGTCGCCTTCATTCGGTCCGTCCCTAGTCCCGCGCCGGCACCCTGAGCGCCGGCACCGCCTTCGCCGCGTCCTCGGGGCTGATCCCCGGCGCGGGCGCGGCGCTCACGCGCTCGCGGCGCTGCGCGACGCGGCCCGCCTGCTCGATGGCCTTGATGAGCCGCGGATAGACCCCGCAGCGGCACAGGTTGGGGATCGCCGCCTCCATGTCCGCGCGGGTCGGTGCGGGATTCCTCTGGATCAGCGCCGCTGCCGCGATGACAATGCCGGGGGTGCAGTATCCGCACTGGATCGCCTGCTGCGCTACCATCGCCTGCTGCACCGGGTGCGAGCGGTCGCGGGAGAGCCCCTCGATGGTGGTGATGATTCGCCCCTCGGCCTCGGCGAGCGTGATCGCGCAGGACCGCAAGGCCACCCCGTCGACCAGCACCATGCACGCCCCCGAGCACTCCGGCCCGCCGCCGCAGGCCTTGGTGCCGGTGAGGTTCATCGCCTCGCGCAGCGCGTAGAGCAGCGGCATGCGCGGATCGAGGTCGAACTCGACCGGCCGCTCGTTGACGGTCATGCGCGACATGGCGGTGTCCTCAGTGGCTTACTGGCGCCAGCTGTCGTCGATCCGATCGATCTTGCGCTTCCACGCCTCGAAGTCGAACAGCCCCGCGCCGCCCTGCCCGCTCATCACGGACAGATCGCGCTGATGGACGTCGATCACCTCCTGCGGGACCAGCACCGGATCGCCCATGGAGAGCGTCGCGACCTGGATCTCGCAGGCGCGCTGGAGGGCCCACATCTTCACGAACATGCCCTGGATGGTGCGATCCATGACGACGGGACCGTGGTTCCTCAGCATCAGGATGGTGTGGTTGCCGAGGTTCTGCACCAGCCGCTCGCCCTCCTCGGGGCGCACAGTGATGCCCTCGAAGTCATGGTAGCCGATCTGGCCCTGAAAATTGCAGGCGTAGAAATTGGTCGGCAGCAAGCCGTCCCTGTGGCTCGCCACGGCCATCGTCGCGGTGGTGTGGACGTGGCAGATCGCCTGCGCGCGCTCGCCCAAGTGCCGGTGGAAATAGGCGTGCTGGGTGAAGCCCGCCTTGTTCACCATGTAGGGCGAGCCGCCCACATTGTTCCCCTCGACGTCGATCTTGACGAGGTTGCTGGCGGTGACCTCGCTGTAGAGCAGCCCGAAGGGGTTGATGAGGAAGGTGTCCTCCTCCCCCGGCACCTTCAGCGAAATGTGGTTATAGATCGATTCCGACCAGCCGAGGTGGTCGAAGATGCGGTAGCACGCCGCGAGGTCGAGCCGCGCCTGCCACTCTTCCTTGCTGCACTCGATCCCGGGTTTGAGCTGGGTCGCCATCGGCCGTTCCTCTCCGTTTCGTCCTTGGCCGACGCTATCGCATGCGCGGGGAAGGCTTTGCAAGCCGCCTGCCGCAAGGCTAGGCCGGGAGGCGATGAACGGCACCTCCCCCGCGCGCGCCTCCTCCGCGAGACTGGTCACGGGCTCGATCCCCGGGCACCTCGTCGGGCAAACCCTGCCGGCGGTGATCGGGGTCGCGGCGGTCATGTCGATCGGGATCGTCGACGCCTACTTCATCGGCCAATTGGGCAGCGACGCGCTGGCGGCGATCTCCTTCATCTTCCCGGTCTCGGTGGCGAGCACCTCGCTGGGCGTGGGGGTGATGGTCGGGATCAACTCGGTGGTCGCCCGCGCGCTCGGCGAGGGCGACCTCGATCGCGCCGCGCGCCGCGCCAATGTCGGAATCGCCTTCGCCTGCCTCTGCGGCCTCGCGATGGGCCTCGCGCTGTGGCTCGCCATCGACCCGATCTTCGCCGCGATGAACGCGCCCGTCCACCTCATGCCGCTGATCCGCGACTACATGGCGCCCTTCGCCGCCGGCTTCCCGCTGAGCCTCGCGATCATGGGCTTCAACGGCGTGCTGCGCGGCCAGGGCGAGGCGCGGCGGACCAGCACCGTCTCGATCACCTATGCGGCGGCCAACTGGGTGCTCGATCCGCTGCTCATCACCGGCGCCTTCGGCTTCGAGGGCTTCGGCATGGCGGGCGCGGCCTATGCGACCGTGACCGGCTGGGCGATGGGCGTGGCGATGGCGCTGTGGCTGCTGCGCAGCACCCCACTGCCGCTCGACCTCGGGCGGCTGCGCGGCGCGAACCTCCTCGAGCCGGCGCGGGCGATCGTGCGCGTGGGCCTGCCCGCGGCGCTTTCCAACGCGATCAACCCCTTCGGCCTCGCCGCGCTCACCGCGCTGGTCGCCCTTGAGGGGGAGGCGGCGGTCGCGGGGTTCGGGGCGGCGGGCCGGCTCCAGAGCTTCGTGATCGTCCCCCTGCTCGGCCTGTCGGGCGCAATCGGGGCGATCGTCGGGCAGAACTGGGGCGCAGGGCGGATCGACCGCGCGCGCGAGGCGACGCTCTACGCCGCGGGCTTCTGCATCGGCTGGGGCTTGCTGGTGGCGCTTGCCATGATCGCCGCGGGGGAGACCTTCGCGCGGATCTTCACCAATGATCCCAACGTCATAGCCGAGTTCGCCCTCTACCTCACGATCGCCGCCTGGGGCTATGCGGGCTTTGGCCTGCTGATCGTCGGCAATGGCATCATGAACGCCGTCGACCGGGCGGGCTATGCGCTGGTGCAGTCGGTGGCGCGGGTGTTCCTGGTGATGCTGCCGGTCGCGCTGGTGCTGAGGCCGAACATGGGCTCGGCGGCGATCTACACCGCGGAACTCGCTGCCAACCTGTTCGGCGCCGTCTCGGCGATCCTGCTGGTGCGCCACATCCTCCTGCGCCCCCGCCCCGCCCCGGCCGTGGCGCGCTAGGCGCTTGTTAACCAACCCTGCCGCATAGCCCTCTCCCGCAAGGGCTAAGAGGGCGCATTCCCGATGGACGATCTGCTGGCGGATTTCATCGCCGAGACCCGCGAGATGTTGGAAGCCTCGGGCGGCGAACTCGTCGCCTGGGAGGCCGATCCTACCGACCGCGCGCGGCTCGACGCGATCTTCCGCTTCGTCCACACGGTGAAGGGCAATTGCGGCTTCTTCGATTTCCCCCGCCTCGCCAGCCTCAGCCATGCCGCCGAGGACGCGCTCGCCGATTGCCGCAGCGGGCGGCGCGAGTCCGACGAGCGACTCGTCACCGCCGTGCTCGCCATCATCGACCGGATCGCGGCGATGGTCGATGCCATCGAGGCCGGCGAGCCCTTCCCCGAGGGCGGCGACGAGGCACTGATCGCGGCGCTCGATGTTTCACGTGAAACACCGGAGAATGCCGCGCTGGAGGGGGTCTGCGAGGGGTCTAACCCGCCCCTGCACGCCCCTGCGAGCGACCTGCTGGCCTCTAGCGAGGACCTGAGCGCCCCCAGGAGCCGCCTCGATTCCGCCGCCGGGGCGCAGCGCACCATCCGCCTTCCCGTCGAACTGCTCGACCGGGTGATGAGCGGCGTCTCGGACATGGTGCTCGCCCGCAACGACCTCGCGCACCGCCTGCGACAGGCGGGCAACCAGCCGACCATCGACGGCCCCTTCGAGCGCCTCACCGCAATCCTCTCCGACGTGCGCGACGCGATCACCCGGATGCGGATGCAGCGCATAGAGACGCTGTTCGGCGCCCTCCCGCGCCTCGTGCGCGACCTGTCCGCCGAACTCGGCAAGCAGGTGATGGTCGATCTCGACGGGGGCGACGTGGAGCTCGACCGCGAGATGATCGAGACGATCCGCGATCCGCTGACCCACATCATCAGGAACGCCATCGACCACGGCATCGAGGCCCCCGCCGCCCGCCTCGCCGCGGGCAAGCGCGAGATCGGCCTCCTCGCCATCGCCGCGCGCCAATCGGGCAACACCATCTCGATCGTCATCTCCGACGACGGGCGCGGGCTTGACGAGGAGCGCATCGCCGCCAAGGCCGTCGCCACCGGCCTCATCACCGAGGCCGAGCGCGCGACCATGCCGCGCGACAAGCTCCTCAACCTCATCTTCGAGCCCGGCTTCTCCACCGCCGAGACGGTCAGCAACGTGTCGGGCCGCGGCGTCGGCCTCGACGTGGTGCGCCAGAACCTCGAGAAGGTCGGCGGCTCCATCGCGGTGCGCAGCCAGCCGGGCGAGGCGACGCTGTTCCGCCTCCAGATCCCGCTTACCCTCTCGATCATCGCGGGGCTCACCGTCGAGGTCGCGGGGCAGCGCTTCGCCATCCCGCAGTCCTATGTCGAGGAGATCGTCCAGGCCTCCTCCAAGGCGCTCGACTTCACCCGCATGGGCGAGACCGCGCTCGTCACCTTCCGCGGCAATCGCGTGCCCTGCCTGATGCTCGGCGCGGTGCTCGGGCTCGAGGACCCGGAAAGCGCGCCCGTCGAACCCACGCTGGTGCTGCTGCGGCTTGCCAGCGGCGACCTCTTCGCGCTCGCGGTCGAGGGCATCCACAGCCACGGCGACATCGTGGTCAAGCCCCTCGCCCCGGCGGTGATGCGCAGCGGCCTCTATGCCGGATCGACCCTGCTCGACGACGGCCAGCCGGTGCTGCTGCTCGACGTCGCCAACATCGCGGCCCAGCACAACCTCATGTCCGAGACGCGCGCGCGGGTGTTCCACGCGCAGAGCGAGAGCCATGCCGCGGCCGCAAAGACGGCGCAGCGTGCGATGCTCTTCACCGATCACGCCGGACGCCGCGCGGCGGTGCGGCTCGAACTCGTCCAGCGCATCGAGACCGCCCCCGCGACCGCCATCGACCGCTCCGCAGGCGCGCCGCGGGTGGTGATCGACGGGACGATCCTGCCGCTCGTCGGCCTGCCCGAGGGGCCGCTCCCCGGACCCAAGGTGCGCCTGCTGCGCCTGTCCGACGGAGCCTGCGAGCTGCTCCACGCGGTGCGCGAGGTCGAGGACGCGGTGGAACTCACCGAGGCGCTGGTGCCGGTGCCCGAGGACCCCCTCGCCGAGGCGATGACGCTGGTCGCGGGCCGCCCGGTCACGCTGATCGACGCCCACGCGCTCTTCGCCCGCCACGGCGAGCCGCCGACCGCCGCCGCCCGCCCGACCTGCGTGCTGCCGGAGGGCGAATGGGCGCGCGCGATCCTCGCCCCGCTGGTGCAGGCCGCGGGCTACGACATCCTGCCCGCCAGCGAGGCCGAGGCTGCCGCGGTGGGCATCGTCTTCGAGGAGATCCACGAGGTCGCCGAGGCGCTCGGCCGACCGATGCCAGGACGGGTGATTCGCCTGCGCGACCAGCCCGAGGCGCCCGCGAACAGCCCCACCATCTACCGCTACGACCGCGAGGGCCTGCTCGCCGCGCTCGCCGCGGCCGCCCGTCCCACCCCCGGAGAGGCCGCATGACCGGAGACCTGCTCGTCATCGCCCGCATCGCCGGGCGCCGCTGCGCGCTCGGCGCGCTCGACGTGAAGTCGGTGATCGAAATCGGCACCGTCACCCCGATTCCCCGCGCGCCCGCCTGGATTGCGGGAATCACCGCGCTCAGGAGCCAGGCGCTCACCGTGATCGACTGCCGCCGCGCGCTCGGGTTTTCGGCGAGCGAATGGCCGACCGACCACCGCGCCATCGTCGTCGCCGAGAGCGGCCATTCCTATGCCCTGCTCGTCGACGGGATCGAGGACATCACCACCGCCGCGGGCGAGGCCGGGCAGGTGCCGGGAGGATTCGGGCCCGAATGGTCGCGCATCGCCGCCGGCATGATCGAGACCCTCGCCGGCCCTGCGCTGCTCGTCGATCTGGCCGCGCTGCTCGCCGGGCCGGAGGCGGTCCTGCGCGAAATCGAGACCGCAGTTTAATCCTATAATTACCAAATGGCGCCTAATCGTGACGTTCACAGTGCAGGACAGCCCATGAAAACTTGCCTGATCGTCGATGATTCCCGTGTGATCCGGAAGGTCTCGAGGCATATCCTCGAGACGCTCGGCTTCGCCGTGGAGGAGGCCGAGAACGGCAAGCTGGCGCTCGACGCCTGCGACGCGGCGATGCCCGACGTGGTGCTGCTCGACTGGAACATGCCGGTGATGACGGGAATCGAGTTCCTCGTCCACCTGCGCCAGCGCCCGGGCGGCGAACAGCCCAAGGTGGTGTTCTGCACCACCGAGAACGACGTCGCGCACATCCGCCAGGCGATTCAGGCCGGGGCGGACGAATACGTGATGAAGCCCTTCGATCACGAGACGCTGCAGATCAAGCTGCAGCTCGTCGGGTTTGCGTGAGCCGCCCCCTCCCCCTCTCGCGACCGCTCCGCTCCGGTAGCGGAGCGCGTCCCTTCGCCCATCCCGGCGCCGCGGCCGCGATCCGGGTGATGATCGTCGACGATTCGCTGACGGTCCGCACCATCTTCAAGCGCATGGTCGAGAGCGACCCGGCGCTGGTGATCGTCGGCACCGCCTCGAGCGCCGAGCGCGCGATTGCCCAGCTTTCCGAGACCCCCGCCGACGTGGTGCTGCTCGACCTGGAGATGCCGGGAATCGGCGGATTGGGGGCGCTGCCCGCGATCCTCGCGACGCCGGGCAAGCCGCAGGTTCTGGTGGTCTCCGCGCTGACGATGGACGGGGCCGAGCACACGCTCTCCGCCCTCCAGATGGGCGCCGCCGACACGCTGCTCAAGCCGCGGCCGGGCGGCTTCACCGAGGATTACCGCGCGCAGCTGCTCGGCAAGATCCGTGCGCTGGGATCGCGCCCCGCCGCCGAGGTGATGGAGGCCGAGGTCCCGCCGGCGCGCGAGCCTGCCGCCGCGCCCTCCTTCGTGCGCCCCGGCTTCGCCCGCCGCACCCGCCGCCCGGAGGCGGTGGCGATCGGCGCCTCGACCGGCGGCATCCACGCGCTCGGCCTGCTGCTGCGGCGGCTCGGCCCGGACTTCGACCTGCCGCTGCTCATCACCCAGCACCTGCCCGCCAGCTTCATGCCGGTCTTCGCCCGCCAGGTGGAGGCCGCCTGCGGCCGCCCCGCCGACATCGCCGCCGAAGGTCTCGCGCTCACCCCCGGGCGGATCGTCATCGCCCCCGGCCACGGGCACATCGTGGTGCGCCGCCAGCCGGGCACCGGGACGCTCGTCACCCGCATCAGCACCGAGCCCGCCGCGAGCGGCTGCCTGCCCTCGGTCGACCCGATGCTCACCAGCCTCGCCGAGGCCTGCGAGGGCCGCGCGCTGGGCGTGATCCTCTCCGGCATGGGCCGCGACGGCGTGCTCGGCGCCAAGGCGCTGGTCGATGCCGGCGGCGCGATCTACGCGCAGGATGCCGACAGCAGCGCGGTGTGGGGGATGCCCGGCGCCGTCGCGCGCGCGGGCCTCGCCAGCATCGTCGCCCCGCCCGAGCGGCTCGGCGAAGCGCTCATGGCCGCCCACGCCGCCGCCCCCGCCCCGGCGCCGCGGTAGGGCCCGGGATGAACGCGAGCGAAGCCTCCCACCAGATCATCGCCGATCTGCTCGAAGCGCGCACCGGTCAGCACCTGACCGAGAGCCGCCGCTGGCGCGTCGATTCGGCGCTCGCCGGCATCTTCCGCCAGCACGGCATCTCCAATGTCGACCAGCTCGTGTGCCTCCTCGCGTCCCCCCCGGGCGGGCCGGAGAGCCCCGACCTCGGGCAGGAGGTGGTCGAGGCGCTGCTCAACAACGAGACCTATTTCTTCCGCGACAAGCCGACCTTCGACCAGCTGCCGGGCGAGATCCTGCCCGAGCTCGCCCGCCGCCGCCGCGACGTCAGGCGCCTGTCGATCTGGTCGGCGGGCTGCTCGACGGGCCAGGAGGTCTACTCGCTCGCCATGCTCTTCGCCGAACAGCCCGAGCGCTGGCAGGGCTGGACCATCGACATCCTCGGCACCGACGTCTCGCACCGCGCCGTCGCCGCCGCGCGCAGCGGCACCTACAGCCAGTTCGAGGTGCAGCGCGGGCTCGGCGTCACCCAGATGCTGCGCCATTTCGAGGAGACGGCGCGCGGCTGGCAGGTGCGCGACGAGGTGCGGCGCATGGTGCGCTTCGCCCAGCACAACCTGCTCGCCCCCCACCCGCCGGCGCGCGGCGCCTTCGACCTCGTGCTGTGCCGCAATGTGCTGCTCTATTTCGACCGGCCCACCCGCACCCAGGCCTTCTCCCGCCTCGCTGGCGCGGTGATGCCCGACGGGTTCCTGATGCTCGGCGCGGGTGAGACCGTGGTCGGCCAGACCGACCGCTTCACCCCCACCTCGCGCCGCGCGAGCTTCTTCGAGCCGATCGCCGCCACCGGCAACGGGGCCCTGCGCCGCATCGCCTGAATGCGACGGACCGAGTGCCCGCGGTGAGCGGATTTTACCCTTCATTAGCCGCTTTCTTTTAGCACGATCGGGCATGGCCCGCGCGGCGGGTGCGTCATCTGGGACACCGATCTCTTGTTCAGGACGAAACCCTACCTGCACCTCACCCCGGTCGGCCTGGTGCTTGTCCCCGTCATCGCCGCCTGCGTGCTGACCGGCGCCCTCGCCTTCGCGGTGGCGCTCTCCGGCCGCTGGGCGAGCGCCCCGCAGGGCGCGCTGCTGATCGTCGCGGTGCTGGTCTATGCGGCCACGCTGTTCTTCCTCGGCCGCACCGGCGTCGCCGGCGTGCGCGGGCTTGAGCAGCGCGCGCATATCGACCCGCTCACCCGCCTGCCCAATCGCCACGCGCTGCACGAGGACATCGCCTCGCTCTCACGCGGGGAGGAGGAGGTGGCGATGGCGGTGATCGACCTCGACAGCTTCAAGCAGGTCAACGACCACTTCGGCCACACGGTCGGCGACGAGCTCATCGTGCAATGCGCCGCGCTGCTGCGCGAGGTGTGCGGCCGCGAGGCGCGCTGCTACCGGCTCGGCGGGGACGAGTTCGCCGCGGTGCTGTGGGGCAAGGTCGCGGGCACCATCCTCGAGGGCATCTGCCGCACCCTGATCGATCGGCTCGGCGCCCCGCTGGCGCTGGGCGAGCGCCATGTCGCGGTGGGTGCCAGCATCGGCCTCGCCCGCTCGACCGCAGGCGGCCGCCTGCCCTCGTCCGAGATGCTGCGCCGCGCCGACGTGGCGATGGACATGTCCAAGCGCAGCGGGAAGATGCGCTGCACGTGGTTCAACGAGAGCTTCGACCGCCGCCGCGAGCGCGTGCGCGCCATCGAGGACGAGATTCGCGCCGGGATCGGCGCAGGCGAGTTCCATCTCGCCTACCAGCCGCTCGTCGATGCCGACAGCAAGCGCATCGTCGCGGTCGAGGCGCTGCTGCGCTGGGACCGGGGGGAGCGCGATCCGCTCGGCCCCAACATCTTCATCCCCGTCGCCGAGGATTCCGGGCTCATCAACCCGCTCGGCGTGTGGGTGCTGCGCCAGGCGGTGTGCGACGCGGGCCGCTGGGGCGACATCACCCTATCGGTCAACATCTCGGCCGCGCAGCTGCGCAACGCCGAATTCCCGATCAAGCTCGGCGAGGTGCTCGAGGAGACCGGCTTTCCGCCACACCGGCTGGAGCTGGAGGTGACCGAGACCTGCCTCGTCCTCGACCCCGTCGTCGCCGAGCGCACGCTCGACGTGATCCGCAGCTTCGGCGTGCGGATCGTGCTCGACGATTTCGGCACCGGCTATGCCTCGATCGGCTTCCTGCGGCGCTTCCGCTTCGAGAAGCTCAAGCTCGACCGCAGTCTCGTGGAACTCGCCGGGGTCGATGACGGCAGCCGGGCGATGATGCTTTCATCGATCGCGCTCGCCCGCGCGCTCGACATGGGGGTGACCGCGGAAGGCGTGGAGACCGAGGAGCAGGCCGAACTGGTGCGGCTCGCCGGCTGCGACCAGATCCAGGGCTGGCTCTATCACCGTGCGCTGCCCGCGACCGAGATCGACCGCCTGATCGCAGAACAGAACCGCACCGGAACCGCGGCCCGCGCGCGCGGCAAGAGCGGCCGGGCGGCATGAGCGCGCTCGCCGACCTCGCGCTCGACATCGAGGCCGAAATTGCCGGGCAGCACGCTTCCGCACCCGCCGCCGCCCCGCCCGCGGGCCGGGTGGGGCGCGCGCGGGCGTGGTTCGACCGGCTGCCGGTGGGCGGCAAGATCTCGCTGTTCTTCACCGCCAATCTCGTCCTGACGCTGATCGCCGGGCTGTTCGTGGTGGCGGGCTATGTCGAGCTTGGCGAGCGCGGCGAGCGGGTTCGCACCACCCACCAGGCCGCGCTCACGGCCGAGCGGCTGCTGGTGCAGCTCGGCGAGGGCCAGCGCCATGCCGAGATGCTGGTTGCCGACGGCGATGCCGCCCGCGCCCGCGCGGCGCGCGAGGCGCTCGACCGCGCCGGGGGCAGCGCAGCGGCCCTCGCCGCGCGCGCCGCCGGGGGCGGGCTTGCCGCGCAGGACCGCCTCGCGCTGATCCGCGCCGGGATCGACGACCTCGGCCGCCAGGTCACCGCCTACCGCCCCGATACCGCCGACGCCGCGCTGCGCACCCGCCAGGCGAGCGAGATCGCCGCGACCGGCACCGCCGTGCTCGAGGCCGCGCAGGCGCTCACCGCGTCGCTGGGGGAGGAGGCCGACAGCATGGCCGACAGCGGCGCCGCGCTGATCTCGCGCCTGCTGATGATGTGGATCGGCCTCGCCACCCTGCTGACGCTCACCACTCTTTTCGCCCAGCGCTACTTCACCCGCACCGTCGGCCAGACGCTCTCCCAGATGGCGCAGCAGATGACCCGCATCGCCGCCGGCACGCGCGAGGTGACGATCAGCGGCAAGCACCGCGCCGACGAGATCGGCGAGATGGCGCGCGCCAGCGAGGTGTTCCACCGCGCCGGGATGCGCCTCGAGAAGCTGCTGCGCGAACGCGCCGAACGTGCCCGCGCCGAGCTCGACGAGCAGGCCCGCGAGCAGGTGCGGCGCGAGGAGGCGCGGCTCGAGCGCGAGCGCATGATCGCCGGCATCGCCGACCAGTTCGAGCGGACCGTGGGCGAGGTCGTCACCGGGGTGGTCACCGCCTCGAGCCAGCTCCAGTCCACCGCCAGCCTGATGGCCACCACCGCCGCCGATGCCAGCACCCGCACCGGCGAGGCGGCGGCGGCGATGCAGGAAGCCAACATGGGCGCGACCGCCGCGGCCGCGGCGAGCGACGAGTTCGCCATGTCGATCGGCGAGATCAGCCGCCAGGCCGCCTCCTCCGCCGAACTGGCGCGCGAGGCCTCGCTCTCGGCCCGGCAGGCCGACAGCACCATCGGCGCGCTTGCGGAATCCGCCGAGGAAGTGGGCCAGATCGTCGAGCTGATCCGCACCATCGCCCAGCGCACCAACCTCCTCGCCTTGAACGCCTCCATTGAGGCAGCGCGCGGCGGCGAGGCCGGGCGCGGCTTCGCGGTGGTCGCCAGCGAGGTCAAGGAACTCGCCAACCAGACGAGCCGCGCGACCGAGAAGGTCTCCGAACAGATCCGCGCCATGCAGGCGACCACCGGCGCGAGCGTCAGCGCCTTGCGCGACATCGCCGCGCAGATCGAGAGCCTCGAGACCACCGCCGTCTCGATCGCCACCGCGGTCGACCAGCAGTCGGTCGCGGGCCAGGATCTCGCCCGCAGCATCGACCTCGCCGCGCGCGGCACCGAGAAGGTCGCCGGCCATGTCGACACGGTGCGCGACCTGTCGCTCTCGACCGGCGCGGCGGCCTCGCAGGTGCTCTCGAGCGCGACCAGCCTCGAGGCGCAGGCCGCCACGCTGCGCACACAGGTGCAGGGCTTCCTCGCGAGGGTGCGCGCCGGCTGACCGCCACTTCCCCTGCGTAATCAAGCTTTTTTAAGGTTTTTCCTTCACCAAAGCTTGCCAAACAGATCCGGGGGATTGCCGCATGAACATGATGAGTTTGCAGGAGCGTCGCGAGGAACAGGCCGTTCCCGACTTCGTTCGCGACCTCAGAGCGGAACGCGAGCGCGAGGAGGCTGCCGTTCCGGAGACCGTGGAGACGGCTCCCGCGGAGCCTGAGCGCACCACCGTGCTGGAGCGGATCACATGGTTCCGCAACCTCCCGCTCGCGCGCAAGATCAACACCGTGTTCGGCACCTTCCTGGTGACCGGCGCGCTGATGGTGCTGGTGCTCGGCGTCGGCCTTAACGAGCTGTGGAACCGCTACAATTCCTCGGCGCAGGTTCAGGAGACGCTGGTCGCGGCCGGGCAGCTTCAGGCCTCGGCGGGCGAACTGCGCTACCAGTCGGTGCGCGTGCTCTACGACCGCAGCGCCCCCCTGCGCGAGGCGCAGCGGGCGCGGGAGAGCGCCTTCCTCGCCGAGGTCACCGCGCTCGACGCCGCCGTGGCGAGCGCGAGCCCCGAGGTCGCCCCGCGGGTCGCCGCGGTGCGCGAGGAACTCGCCCGCTTCGACACCGCCTTCGACCGCGCGTCCGAAGGCCTGCGCGGCGGCGGCAATGCCGATGCGGCGGCCGAGGCGGTCGCGGTGCAGGGCGATCGGCTGATGGCCGCCAGCGCGGCCCTCGCCGCCGAGATCCGGACCTTCGCCGAGGCCAAGGAAGCCCGCGGGATCGGCTATTTCTTCAACATGGTCGTGCTGCTCGCCGCACTCGCCATCGTCGGCGGGAGCGTGCTGGTGCTCGGTCTCCTCTATCTCTCGCGCGATTTCTCGCGCAAAATCGTCGAGATCGCGAACGGGATGAACCAGCTCGCCGCGGGCGACCGGCACTTCCACATCGAGGGCGCCGACCGCGCCGACGAGGTCGGCCAGATGGTCCGCGCGCTCGACCTGTTCAAGCGCGCCAACAAGTGGATGGAAGACCGCTCCCGCGAGCGTTCCGAACGCGCCGAGCGCGAGTTGCAGCTCCAGCAGGAGCGCGAGCGCGAGCGGATCGAGGCCGAGGCCAAGCGCGCCGCGCTGCTCGACGAGGTCGCCCGCCAGTTCGAGCGCACCGTGGGCGACGTCGTGAACGGCGTGGCCGCGGCCTCGAGCCAGCTCCACACCACCGCGACCCGCATGGCCCAGAGCGCCGAGGAAGCGAGCCGCCGCACCGGCGAGGTCGCCTCCTCGATGGAGGAAGCCAATGCCGGCGCCACCGCCGCAGCCGCTGCGAGCGACGAATTCGCCCTCTCGATCAGCGAGATCAGCCGCCAGGCCGCGTCCTCGAGCGAACTCGCCCGGCTTGCCTCAGAGGCGACCGGAGAGGCCGACGAGACCATCTCGGCCCTCGCGGCGTCCGCCGAGGAAGTTGGCCAGATCGTCGAGCTGATCCAGACCATTGCCCAGCGCACCAACCTCCTCGCCCTCAACGCCTCGATCGAGGCGGCACGCGGGGGAGAGGCGGGCCGCGGCTTCGCGGTCGTGGCGAGCGAGGTCAAGGAGCTCGCCATGCAGACCAGCCGCGCGACCGAGAAGGTGGCCGAGCAGATCCGCGCGATGCAGACCACCACCGGCGCGAGCGTCAAGGCGCTGCGGGCCATCGCGGGTCAGGTGAAGGAGCTCGAATCCACCGCCGTCTCGATCGCCACCGCGGTCGACCAGCAATCGGTCGCCGGCCGCGATCTCGCGCAGAGCATCGATCTCGCCGCGCGCGGGACCGAAAAGGTCTCCTCGCACATCGAGGACGTGCGGCAGCTGTCGCTGTCGACGGGCGCGGCGGCATCGCAGGTTCTCTCGAGCGCCAACGAGCTGGAATCCCAAGCCGCGCATCTCGGCGACCAGGTCCGCGGCTTCCTGCGCACCGTGCGCAACGGCTGAGGCGGCGCGCAGGCGCCAGCGTGCGCCGGCGCGTCCTTCCCTTGCCAGCCGGCCGCCGTGCGCCTCAGAGGCGCGCTGCCAGTTCCTCCATCTCGTCGACCTCGCGGGCGAAGCGCTCGGCAGCGATGCCGGGCGCTTTTTCGCGAAAGGCATCGGCGAGCGCGCGGTAGTACCACAGGCTGCCGTCCCTGGCCCCGGTGAAGCGGTCCCACACCGCGGCGCCGACGGCGCGCAGATCCGCATTGATGGCGGCGGCGTTGTGGGTCTTGTCGGCGAGGCTCACCGCGAGCGAGCGCGCGGGCTTGTGCGCGAGGCTGGCGATGTAGGCCTCCTTGCGCGGGCGCCACGCGGGCTTGGGCTCCTCATGGCTGTCGGTGCAGTCGGCGACGATCGCTGCGACATCCTCCCCGAAGCGGGCGCGAATGGCCTCGAGCTGCGCGGGACCGCCCTGGTCCTCGACCGCATCGTGCAGCAGCGCGGCGATCGCCTGGTCCTCGTCCGCGCCGTTCTCGAGGGCGATCGCGGCAACGGCGAGGAGGTGCGAGACGTAGGGCACCTCGGTGCCCTTGCGCCGCAGGGTGCGGTGGAGGCGGCTCGCGTAGGCGAGCGCATCGTCGAAGCGATCGGTGAGGAAGGGGGTGTAAGGGGCATCTTGCATCGCTGGTCCTCCTGTTGCGAAAGCCGAACGCCGAAAGCGCCCGGCAGCGGGGCTGCGGGCGTGATCTTTCGGTGTTGTGCTGGGTTCTTCGACGGTGGTTGCGGGAGTTGGATTTGAACCAACGACCTTCAGGTTATGAGCCTGACGAGCTACCGGGCTGCTCCATCCCGCG
>VFQU01000130.1_pt1 | contig 94547 bp, 79 predicted proteins | sample 3512311 | NCBI WGS metagenome assembly VFQU01 (sample SAMN10412377, study PRJNA504923) | tailings metagenome | isolation source: Relicate 3 Philex TSF3 active mining site | place: Philippines: Tuba, Benguet | collected 2017-08-29
GTATGCGTATGGAGGGCCAAATAGCGAAATCCCCTCACAGCCGGATGAAGCATTCACCCCTGACCATGTCAGCATCTCGCAAGGCGGGCAACGATCACCCAGCCTTGAGCAACGACACCATCCGTGCGGCGATCTCGCGTTCACCCATGATCACATGTGCTGCGCCCAGCCTCTCGAGATAAGCGACATCCTCATCCGAATGTGCACGGGCGAGGATCTGTAGATTGGGCTTGAGAGCCAGGGCGTTCTGAGCGATCGCCCCTGCTTCGAATCCACCTGGTATGGCGAGCACCAGCCTCGCGGCGTGAACGACATCCGCCTTTATCAGCACCGCCGGATCGGCCGCATTACCCTCAATGAGAGTGAGATCGCTGAACTCGTTTTCTCGCGGGAGCCCAGGGCGAGCCTCAATGACAACGAGCTTGCCGGGGCCGCTATGAGCTGCAGCTACGAGCCGTCCCACACGCCCGAACCCGATGAGGACGGTGTGGCCCTCTGCCGGTAGCGGCGATGGGGGGGGTGTTTTGAGAGCTTCCGGAGCGGTGATGCCGCGCATGGGGCCGCGCCCCACCGCAAGCGAGAAAACAATAGGATTGGCAAGGATCGACAGTATCGCGCCCGCGAGGATCAGATCACGCGCTTCAGGAGGAAGGATGCCCAGGCCAGTGCCCAGCCCTGCGAGGATGAAGGAAAACTCGCCAATCTGGGCAAGACTGGCCGACACGGTCAAAGCCGTCTCGTTCGGGTGGCCGAAGCCTTTGACAATCAGGTAAGCGATCAGGGATTTGCCGAAAACGATGATTGAAACGGTCGCCAGCAATGGCCAGGGCTGTTCGACAACCACCGCCGGGTCGAACAGCATGCCGACCGACACGAAAAACAGGACCGCGAAAGCATCGCGCAGAGGAAGGGTTTCTTCTGCGGCACGGCGGCTTAACTGGGATTCGCCCAGAATCATGCCCGCAAAAAAAGCCCCCAACGCGAAGGATACGTCAAACAGAGAGGCCGCTCCGAAGGCAACTCCCAGTGCGATCGACAGGACAGCAAGACGAAACAACTCTCTGGAGCCAGTATGCGCCACCCAGTGCAGGCCGGCGGGTATCAGGCGCCTCCCGACGATCAACATGAGAGCGATGAAGCCGGCGACCTTCAGGACAGTCACGATCAGCAGACGTGCAACAGCACTTCCATCGGAGACCGTGCCGTTCACCAGGTCCGCGACTACTGGCAGCATGACCAGAGCAAGCACCATTGCGAGGTCCTCGACGATCAGCCAACCCACCGCGATCTTGCCGCGCTCGGTCTTCACCGCATCGCGCGCCTGAAGTGCCCTGAGCAGCACCACCGTACTGGCAACAGACAAAGCGAGACCGAATACGAGGCCGGCGACCAATGACCAGCCGAGAAACAGCGCGAGGCCGAGACCGAGAGCCGTCGCTACTGTTATCTGTGCGAGTGCGCCAGGAACCGCGATACGCCGCACCGACAACAGATCCTTCAGTGAAAAATGAAGGCCGACGCCGAACATGAGAAGAATGACACCGATCTCTGCCAGCTCGGTTGCAACCTCGGCATTGGCAACAAAGCCCGGGGTGAAAGGGCCAAGGATGACACCGGCCAACAGGTAGCCGGCAAGCGGAGACACCCTCAGGCGGTGAGCCAGCGCTCCCATGATGAAAGCGACTCCCAAACCTGCGACAATTGTGGCGATCAGCGGAGTATGATGCGGCATTTGGAGATTAGATGCGAAGGGGGCAGTTGCGTCAAGCATCCCTCCGCGGAAGCGATCATACCTCGCAACCTGTCAGCTGCGGCGTGCAGCGCCAGATCCTCATGCTACTGAACGGCCAGCTTCCTGCGCCGATTTCGCTGCACCATGTTGAGCATCTCGACCGTGACCGAAAATGCCATTGCTGCATAGATGTAGCCCTTGGGCACATGGAAGCCGAAACCATCAGCAATCAGCACCAGACCGATCATCACGAGGAATGCGAGTGCCAGCATCACCAATGTTGGATTCTTCTCTATGAAGCGAGAGAGCGGGGTGGCCGCGACAAGCATTATGCCCACGGTAATAACAACTGCTGCTACCATGATGGGGATCTGATCGGTCATACCAACGGCGGTGAGGATCGAGTCCACTGAAAACACAAGATCGATGGCGATGATCTGAGCAATCACCGCACCGAAACTGGCGGTAACACCTTCAGCAAAATTCGGCGTCTTGTCGAGGAGATCGCCCGAGGGATCTCCCGAGTCCATCGCGTGATGAATTTCCTTGGTAGCCTTCCAGAGCAGGAACAGCCCGCCGACCAGAAGGATCAGATCGCGCCCTGAGAATGCCGTCTCGAAGCTCACCTTGTTGGTACCCTCCACGGGCGGACCGACGATCCCGAGATCGAACAGCGGCTCCTGCAAGGTCACGATCCACCCGATCAGCAATAACAGGCTGATCCGCATCCCCAGTGCCAGCAGCAGTCCTATGCGTCTCGCGCGTTCCTGCTGATGCGCCGGCAGCTTGTTCGACAGGATCGCGATGAAGATCAGGTTGTCGACACCGAGCACCACCTCCAGCGCAATGAGGGTCAAAAGCGCAAGCCAGGCAGCCGGATCCAATACAAGAGCAAGGATGTCCATGATCCTGGAAGTGCAGCAACATGGGGATCAGCGCAAGGCTGTCGGGATCAACATCCTCGTTTCCGGGGCGCGCGGCTGCGCGCCCCGGAACTCCTTCAGGCCGCTCCCCAGATAAGCAGTGCCAGCGCAAGGAACCCGCCGCTGAGAAGCATCACGAACCAGAACAGGTCCGCTCCGTTCAATCGGTCCAGATGGTCCTTGTTGATGGCCTCATAAGGTGCTTTCAGATGCGGATCGCTCGACATCAATCCGATATCCAGGGCTGATGCTTCCTTCGTGAACCAGTGCAGAAGCTCTGCCAGCTCGTCCTCATCGACGTGCGGATACCGGGCAAGCAGGCTTGCCATCTCGTTTCCGCGCGCATCGCGCCCCGGGCTCGTATTCTCATGTTCCATTTTAGTTCATCTCGTCATGGTGACCAGGTCGCTCGACCAGGAGCGTGAAAAAAGGCTCAGCCTGCCGGAGGTGCACGTGGTCGGGACGGTTGCGAACTGATCGATTGGAGCGGCGGCGCGTTGGCCCATGGAAGCGGCCGGAATGATGCCAGCTTGCTCCATGCAGTCGAATCAAAGAGAGGTGCAAGCCACTCCTCCTGCGGAGCTGCTGGTCTGGGCTCCGGTGCAACAGTTTTCGGTACGGGCCGCGGGATCACCAGAATGGCCACATCTGTCGTCGCCGCGCTGAAGGCAGATCCCCGAAGCGTTCCGCTTGCCCGTGCCGGAGCGGCAGCGTGTATGCTGATCGCCCCCAGCAATAAGGTCGCCAGAAGGCGTGTCAGAAGCCATCCCGAGCAGAGAGCCTCTCTCTTGCCATCGATTTGCCGGGCTTCGGGCGGCATCACGGATCACGCGTTTCCTGCGGCTCATCAGATCGCAGTGTGTGCGAGCCGAGCGGCCGCAGTCCGGGAATCGCCGTATCCGCATCCTCAACCAGACCGGGCTGCGTCAGAAATGCGGCTCGGCCCAGCATCTGCGCACCGATGGGAATTGTGACTGTAAGGAACAGGATCGCCAACAATCCGCTGGAAAGAGGAGGATCGTTCATCCCAGTGATGACCCCGGCGATCAGCAGGATAGATCCCAGCGTGCCCGCTTTGGTTGCGCTGTGCATCCTCTGCAAGGGATCGCTCAGACGAATAAGGCCGATGGCCGCAATGAGCATCAGTGCGGTGCCCAGCACCAGCAACACGGCAGCACAAGCCACCATCATTTTCGGGCCTTCCTTTCGAGAAACAACGCGAAGGCAACGGTACCGACGAAATTGATCAGTGCCAGGGCCAGAGCGACATCGACGAACAGCGCCCGTCTCGTCGCCAAGGCAGTCACACCCGCGAAGCCGATCCCGAGCGCGGTCAGCATGTCGAACGCGACAAACCGGTCGGCGAACGTCGGCCCGCGAACCAACCGCCAGCCTGCCAGAGCCACTGCGCCACACAGGACAATCGCGAGGACATCTGCAAGCCGCACCAGTTCGGTCACCCTTCAAGCTCCATGATCGGACGCTGATACTGACGGTGGAACTTGGCGACGGCCGCGTCCGGATCGCGAGTATCCAGCAAGTGGAGAAAAAGATGCTTGCGGTCTTCCGATACATGCAGACAGGTCGAGCCCGGCGTCAGCGACGTACAGTAGGCTAGGAGTGCAACCGCCCAGCGGCTGTTCAACCTTACCGGCATGGCGACAATTGCCGGTTGCGTCCGAATACCGGGGGCGAGCACAATGCGCGCCACTGTGAGGGTCGAGACCACCAAATCGAACATATAGCTGGCGAGCAGCCAGAGCGCGGCGCGAATTTTCCGAAGCGCTTTCATTCCGTGGCTCCCATCCTTCCGAGCGCGGCGGCCGACAGGCGCGCCGCATCTTGCACGATCTGTGGAGCAAGGCCGATTGCAACGGTTGCTGCGGACAATAAACACATCGCAATCAGCATCGAATTCGGCAGACGCTTCGCCGGGCGATCGGGCAATTCTTTCCAGCACGCAGCAGACCAGAAGATTGCGGCCGCAAAAATGGTCAGGACCGCCGCAGCAAGTCCTGCTGCGAGCAGCAGGTAGTCGCCATTGTCGATCTGTGCTCGGAACAGCAGTAACTTGGCCCAGAAGCCGGAGAACGGCGGAATGCCGGCCAGCGAAAGCATCGGTATCGCAAAAGCAAACCCGAACAACGGGTTCGCTCGCAGGACACCCCCCGCCTTGGACAGCTGCCAAGCCCCCGTGGCCCGTCGGATTGCACCGGCGCCAAGGAACAGGTTGGTCTGCACAATCATCGAATGGATCATGTAGAAGACGGCAGCCTCGATCCCTGCGGGAGTGCCGATAGCAAGACCAGCCATCATATAGCCGACCTGTGCGACGACATGATAGGTCAGCGCTCGGCGCATGTCATTCTGAGCTAGCGCTGCGATCGCGCACAACAACATGGTCGCCGCCGCGATCCAGCTGAACAGCGGTTGAAGGTGCAACGCGCCGACCCCGCCCGCTCCCATCGCGAATACACCGGCATACATCACCAGCAAGGCATAGAAGCCCATCTTGGTGAGCAGCCCCGCGAAAACCGCTGTCACCGATATCGGTGCAGGGCCATAGGCTGAGGGCAGCCAGACATGGACCGGCACCAGCCCGGACTTGAGCGCGAAGCCGCCCAGCAGCAAAGCGCTTGCTGCTGCAACTGCAATGCTTGGGTATGAAGGTGCAAGCCGATTGGACAATGTCGCCAGATCAAGTGTCCCGGTGCTGCCGTAGACCAAAGCGATACCCACCAGGATCGCGCTCGCGCCGACGATGCCGAAGGTAGCATAGCGCAACGCAGCGCCGGCCTGCATCTGTCGCCGGTCAAGGGTAATCAGGCCAAGCGCCGCCAGCAGGGCCAGTTCGAACCAGACATACAAATTGAACAGATCGTTAGTCAGGAATGCCCCGTTGACGGCGCCGATCATCGCCAGCAGCAGCACATCATGCCCTGCATAGCGCCGGCGTGCACCGATTGCTGAATGGCTGTAGACTGCTGCGGCAACGCCGATCAGTGCCGTGACGACCACCAGCGCCGGCCCGGGCATTCGCGCTGTGAAAGAAACACCGAAGCCTGCTGGCCATCCCCCGGATACCGTAACAGCGAGCGTTCCGCCGTCGGTGGCCCGCATCAGCAGCGCGAGGCTGCCAACGAGTGTCAGCGCGAGGCTGGAAACCAGCCACGCCTCACTCAGGATTGGGCTGCGTCTCAGGAGGATGGCGATGCCCCCAGCCAGCAGTGGACCGACGACGGGCGCAACAAGGAGCGACGCTTCATCCATGGGGAAGCTCGCTGTCTACAGCTTGCCGGCCAGGCTGATCGAGTGCCTCAATGGCACGTGCATCGATCGACCCCGTAGCGCGCCAGGCTCGGATCACGATTGCCGCCAGCGCAAGGGTCAGAGCAAGGCCGATCACAATGGCTGTCAGCACCAGCGCCTGCGCGAGCGGGTCGGCAGCTTCCCCCAGCGCCCGCTCCCCGCTCCTGATGATCGGCGGCTGACGCGTGAAGATCCTTCCTGCGGTAAACAGTGCAAGATTCACGCCAGTCGAGATTAGGGCAAGCCCCAGCAGGCTGCGCATCATGTTGCGCGAGAGGATCATGTGAATAGCGCAGGCAATAATGATGGCAGCGCACAGCGAGTAGAAGATGGTCACCGCGCTGCCTCCTTCTGCAAGCCGAACAGGTATGACAGGACAGCGCCGAGCACCACGAGATAGACACCGACGTCGAAGGTGACCGTCGTGCTCAGCTTGGGCAGTAAGCCGCCCGGTTCCCACCATAAATGAGTGAGGTAAGGCGTTCCGTCATCAAGGAGCATCGCAGGCATGCCGCTAAGGATGGCGATTGCCAGACCCGCACTGCACAACGTCAGCGGCTGAACCCGCAGCGTATGCGCGGCAAATCGTGCTCCATGGGCGAGCGAAAGGACACCAAATGCCAGCGCCGCGACCAGTCCGCCCACAAATCCGCCACCAGGCTGATTGTGGCCACGCAGCAGCAGCAGCACCGATGCGGCCAGCAATATCCAGAACAATGGCTTACTTGCCACTGAGAGGCTGTAATGGACCCTGCCTGCCTCAGCCGTGTCACGCAACTCGCCGCGTCTGCGCGCAAGTAGCGAACTGCCCAGCACCGCAGCGGCGGCAATGACCACCGTCTCGCCCAGTGTATCGAAGGCCCGGAAATCGACAAGGATCACATTGACGACGTTGCTGCCGAACCCGGCAACATAGCTCATCTGGCCGAACCAGGCGGAGACCTCTGACGGTGCTGCACCTGCACTCATGTCCGCCAGAGCCAGGAACAGCGCCGTGGCTATCGCTCCGGCAACCACCACATCGAGAATGTGCTCGGGCCGGCTGCGGGTCGCTGGGCTCTCCAGTGGCAAGGCTAGCAGGAGCGCGGTCAGCAGGACCACAATCAGCACTTCGACGGTGAACTGTGTCAGAGCAAGATCAGGCGCGCCGCTGAACAGAAATGCGATGGCCGTGGCAAAGCCCGTGATCCCCACGCCCAACAGCGCAGCCAGTACGTTCCTGCTGGATGCCGCAACAATGGCTCCTGCAACCGCAATCGACCCCATCGCGACATTCGCTGGAAGAAGTTCGCTCATCTGCAATGAAACCCTGAGCGGAGCGCCCGAGCTGAGCATGGAAAACACCATGGCTGCAGCGAAGGCGATGATGGCTGTCGCGACATAACCTCGCAGATCGCCATGCTCGATCTGCCGGGTCAGTGCCGCTCCGACCTTGATGAAGCGGAACAGGCCGCGCTCCCAGGCGCTTTCGACCGAATAGCGCTCAATCCGATCGCGCGAACGGAGCGAGAGGTGGATCTGTTTCCAGAAACGTATAATCAGCACACCGATGCTCACAACAGCGGCGCTGAGCGCGAGCATGGGAGTCAGCCCATGCCAGACGGACAACGTAACATCGATCGGTTGCCCGTATACAGCCATTGCGGCCGGACGCAGGGCGTTGTCGGTGATCCACTCCGGATCAAGGCTGATGGTGAGTCCCAGCACCGCCAGCGACAACGGCGGCGCCACCAGCGAAAAGCTCTCCCGGTGCAGCATCTCGACCGGCCTAGCCGGGTTCATGAAGAACGGGCGCAAGGTGATCACGCCGGCCACGCCCACCATCACGGCGTTGACCAGCACTGCTATCGCGAGCGGCACCAGCTCCCAGCTACTGGCCAGCTGGGCCTCAAACAGGAATTCCTTGGAGATGAAGCCCAGGAACGGCGGGATGCCCGCCATCGAGAGGCTCGCCCCGACACAGGCAACTGCTGTGAACGGCAAAGCCTTCCGCAGACCTCCGAGCGAGCGGAGCACGCCCTTGCCTGTGGCATGCAGCACCGACCCTGCGCAGAAGAACAGCGCCGCCTTGTAAAGCGCATGAGCGAACAGGAAGCCAATCATTGCCACTGTAGCGCGCGGGCCGTCCAAGCCTACCAACAGCACCAGAATGCCGAGCGATGCTATCGTCGAATACGCCAGCGCTGCCTTAAAGCTCTCCGCCCGCAAGGCCTGCACGGCGGCCACCGCCATAGTAACGCATGCGGTGCCTACAAGCAGCGGACGACCCCAATCGGTCAGGCCGATTACAGGCTCGAACCTTGCAAGAAGGTAGATGCCAAGCTTCACCATGGTCGCCGAGTGCAGATAGGCAGAAGCCGGTGTCGGCGCCTGCATCGCATTCGGAAGCCAGAAGTGAAAAGGGAACTGAGCCGACTTGGTGAAGGCCGCCAGCATGATCCCCATCAATACCGGGACACCGAGTGGATGTTCGACGATCTCAGTACCACGGCTGACAGCCTCGGACATCGAGTAGGTGCCGGTGATGTGCCCGATCATCAACACCGATACCACCAACGCCAGCCCGCCAGATGCGGTTACCTGCAAGGCAAGATTGGCAGCGCGGCGCGACCGGAAACTCTTGTGATCAAAGCCAACCAGCATGAAGGACAGGATGCTCGTAGCTTCCCAGAACAGGACCATCAGCAGAAGATTGTCGGCCAGAACCGTGCCCAGCATGGCCGTCATGAAGAGCAGGATCAGCGTGAAGAAGCGTGATCTGTCTGCCTTGGACTTCTTGGTGAGATAACCGCCAGCATAGATCGTTACCAATCCGCCGATGCCAGTGATGAGCAGGCAAAACAGGAACGAGAAGCCATCAAGCCGCAAGGTAACATCGATCCCGAGGGACGGTGCCCAAGCGAGGCCCTCGCCGCGCACCCACCCGCGCTCGACAATCGGCGCGAGCGCAATGAAGCCAGTCAGCAGGCCGAAGGGTAGCAGCGAGAGCAGCAGGCCGGCACCGCGCCCCATCCACCTCGCCATGATGGGGAGCAGGCAGCTTCCTACGAAGGCGGCCAGCAACAGAACGAGCATCAGGACCCCACAGCCTCGGGACTGCTTGGCAGCTCGCCATCTTTCTTCCCGCAAGACCCTGCAGGTGTTGCTCGGATTGCTTTTCGGAGCCTGGCACTGCTGCTTCTTCCTATTCCGACAGCACGCCTCCGCGCCAGCGCGGCGGCCGTTGATTGGCCGGATACGGCCAGTGCGCAACTACCGCCTCTCATCACACATCACCTCGGGCAATCCGGTCCTGGCGATCCACCGCGCCTTCTGTGTGAACGAAGCTGTTCGTTGTCACACCCATCCAGATCAGCATGGGACCTGCCATATACACTGAGGAATAGGTGCCCACGAACAGTCCGACGGTGATTGCGCCGACCATTCCGAAAAGGCTCGGCGGGCCGAGGATGAGCAGCGGGACCAATGCCACAAACAACGTCAGCGAGGTCATCACCGTACGCGCCAGTGTCTCGTTGACCGATAGGTCGAGCAACGCAACCATCTCCATCTTGCGGTATTTTTTGAGGTTCTCGCGGATGCGATCATAGATCACGATGGTGTCGTTGAGAGAATAGCCGATGATCGCAAGGATTGCCGCGACGATTTGCAAGCTGAACTCCATCTGCGTGAGGGCGAACAGACCCACTGTTACCGACACGTCGTGGACCAGCGCGAACATGGCGCCGACCCCGAACTGCCACTCGAAGCGGAGCCAGATGTAGATCGACACCGCCGCCATCGCCGCCAGCAGCGCAAGGATTGCCTGATTGCGGAACTCGCCCGCAACCTTGCCTGATACGGTGTCGTTGCCGTCCGTACGTGCGTCGGGATATTCCTGCTGGATGCTGGCAATGACCCTGGCGCCGATTGCGGTCGCTGCGCCCGGCGTATCCTCAGTCCCATCAGGCAGCGCGACACGGACCGAGACCTGGTTGGGTGCGCCGAATTCCTGCACCACCGGCTCGCCGTAGCCGAGCCCGCCGACCAGCTCGCGCAGGGACGGGATCGGCGCAGCCTCGCGCTGGGTGAAGGTCATGCGCACCTCCTGCCCCCCGGCGAAGTCGACGCCGAAGTTGAGGCCGTTCACCGCCACCGCCGCCCAGCTCCCGAGGATCAGCACGATGCTGAGCACGAAGAACGGGACTCCCATCTTCTGGAACCTGATATTGGTTTGGTCGGGGACGAGCTTCAGGAGTTTCATGGTCGCTTGCTCCTCAAATGGTGATATCGATGGGACGTGCCCTGCGAAGCCATCCGGCAACCATCAGGCGGGTCAGGGTTACACCGGTGAACACTGAGGTGATGATCCCAATTATGAGGACCACCGCAAAACCCTTGACCGGCCCGGAACCGAAGGCGAACAGCGCGACCCCGGAGATGACGTTGGTCAGATTGGCGTCCCAGATTGCGCGGCTCGCCTCCTTGTAGCCGGTCTCGACCGCGGCGACGACCTTGCGCCCGCGCGCGCGCTCCTCGCGGATGCGCTCGTTGATCAGCACGTTGGCGTCGACCGCCGCGCCGATGGTGATGACGAAGCCAGCGATCCCCGGCAGGGTCAGGGTGAAGCCGCCGAGTGCCATGATCCCCAGCAGCATCAGCACGTTGAAAGTCAGCGCCACGGTCGCGTAGATCCCGAAGCGGCCGTAGCTCGCGATCATCAGCGCGATCACCGCGATGCTGCCGATGCCCATCGCGAGCAGGCCCTTGCGGATCGAGTCCGCGCCGAGGTCCGGCCCGACGGTGCGCTCCTCGACCACCGCCAGCGGCACCGGCAGCGCGCCCGAGCGCAGCGCGATCGCGAGGTTGTTGGCGCTCTCGGGCGTGAAGCTCCCCGAGATCTGCGCCCGCCCGCCGATGATCGGCTCGTTGATGTTGGGCGCCGAGAGCACCTGCCCGTCGAGGATGATCGCGAAGGGCTTGCCGACGTTCTCGGTGGTGAGCTTGGCGAACTTCGCCCCACCCTGCGCGTCGAAGGTGATGTTGACGACGTTCTGGTTGGTCTGCGGATCGACCCCGGACTGCGCGCCGGTGAGGTTGTCGCCGCGGATCCCGCCGAGGCGCTGCACCGCAAGGAAGCCGCCCTCGCCGCCGCTGCCGGGCGCGTAGGGGAAGATCTCGCTGCCCGGCGGGGCGATGCCGGCCTGCACGTTGCTAGGCAGGGCATTGAGGTCGACCAGCTTGAACTCGAGCTGCGCGGTTTGGCCAAGCAGCTGCTTCAGCGCGTCCGGATCCTGCAGCCCGGGAACCTGCACCACGATGCGGGTCGCGCCCTGGCGGATGATGGTGGGCTCGCGCGTGCCGAGCTCGTCGATGCGGCGGCGCACGACCTCTGTGGCACTGTTCATCGCGTCGCCAATCGCCTGGTTCACGCCGGCATCTGTTTGGGTGAGGACAATGCGCTGATCATCGACCAGCTCCAGTTCCCACTCTCGCACCGCTGTTGCGCCCTGCATAACTGGCTCGATCAGCCGGCGTGCACGATCCGTATCCGCTGCATTTGTTATCGAGAAAGACAGCTTGCCACGCGAGGTGGAGACATCGCCTATCCTGATGCGCGGATTGGCGTTACGCATCAGCTGGCGCACGTTCTCCTCCATGTTCTGGAGCCGTTGCGCGCGCACGTCCTCGGCCCGCGCCTCAAGCAGAAGGTGCGACCCCCCCGCCAGGTCGAGCCCGAGATTGACTTGCGGGTTGGGCAGTGTGACCGGCCACGCCACCCCCGCGACATTTACAAGCGAAGGCAGGGCGAGAAGCGTGGCTGCGAACGTAAGGCCCCACAACCATAGTTTCTTCCAAGTCGGGAAATCGAGCATGACGTCATGGCCTCCCCATGAAGGAATGCAAGGCCAGGATCAGCAGGCCGGTCCCGGCAATGGCCGAAAGATGGGCCCCGGCACGCGATGGCGTCATCGCGTAAAGCTTTTTTCGGATGAGCGCTCGCGGAGATGCGAAGCCCGGCATCGTTATCGACGCTGTCCGCCACTTTGGCTCTGCCCAAGAACTGGTATGGACCGATGATCCGGCATTTCTTCGCTGAAGCGAATCACGCTTCCTACAATCACCGTATGTGGCGGGCGCGCGCGCTACAAACCCGCGGCGCGTCTCGGACGACGCGCCCGCATCAACTTCATTCATGACTTAACCTCAGATCGGATTGAACTTCGCGCTTCCGTACTGGACGCAACGTTTCGAGGTTCAATCGACAGGAGGCGCGCGGGGCTGTCCTGGCCGCTTAGCCAATGCCTTGGGCGGCGGGCCCTGTGACCAAGGTTCCCGCGCCAGTACTTGTCGCACGGCAAGGGGCGTAGACGGGGTCGCCGTTCCCTCGCAGTGTGGTTCGGGCCCCTCTGGCTCCGGCTGGGGGCTGGCCAGCTTCCCCAATTGTCGCGCAGGCGTCATGATGGCCACGTCGGCTGTCGCGGCGCAGAACGCCGAGCCTCGGTCCTGCTCCATGCCGCCCGCTGGCGCAGCAGCGTGGACGCTGATCGTCACCAGCAGCACCGACGCGAACATGCGAACGAGGAAGAGGCGCAGAAAGCCTAGCATCGACCGCCCATCGAACACAAAACGGCGCAGCGCAAGAACTTCCTTTCTCCGTGACGTGCCCTTTTGCCAAGCTGCTGATCGTAGAAGGGTTCCGGGGCACCGCTCTGATGCTCGATTGCTCCCGCCTTGTCGCTCGAACAGGTGGTAGTCTTCCTGCATAGCATCTGGCTCAAGGATGCAGCAGTCACGCCGCTGGACGGGCTGCCCATCCAGCAGCTGATAATCAGCACTTGGATCATCAGCTCGGGATCGACCGAGGGCCGACCGGTCGAGCTGCAGGAAGCGAGCAGGTATCCGCGAATGCCTGCCAGGTCAACGAACCGGTCGATCGAACGCCGCAGGTGATCCGCCGGGACGTGCCGCTATAAGAAAACGAAGCTGTAGAGCAGCGCCTCCTGCGCCACCGTCCGCTCAACCACCATCCCAAATCCGCCATCTCTGTAGAGACATGAAATGGATACTTACACGCCAACGAACGGCAAAATTTTCCGACATATGATGCGCTTCGATCGTCATGATCAGTCTATTCTGGTTTTTCGGGAGACCCCCAATTCGTTCGCGATCCTCTTTGCTCCAGGGGAATGACCCAAAGCATCTACGACAAGTTCAGGAGAGCGAAAGACATCAACTCGATGGATGGTGCGAACCCCCGGCCTGGACGACCGGTTCTGTTTCAGGATGTAGCTCCCGTTGTCTGTTTTCCAGATCTGCACGAAGCCAATGTCATGACCTTGTTCGTCGATGATCAGCTCGCCTTCGAATTCCAGATCATCTCCGTTCGGATTCTGCACAACTTGTAGTTTAGGCATCACGTTTCCACACCAGGTTCGAGGAGGCCCAGCCGCGTTGCGTCTTGGCTGCTACAGACCCACTCGATGAAGTCCGTTGTCAATCCTCTCGCTTGCCCTGGGTCGCACAACTTTCATGGGAGCAAGAGGAAGGTTATCGAACCTAAAGAGAACGAGCATGCGGCACAAGGTGTTGCGGGTCCTGGGCGGCAGAAACGTCTGCGCGGCTTGTCTCGAGGTCAGCTGCGGCGGACGGCGCGAAATGAGCCGTCGAGAACGGTAAAGGCGCTTTTGGTGTGCATGGTGAAGCAGATCTTCGGGGCACATATGTGACCATCAAGACTGGGCGATCGCTGCCCCGATTACGGATTCGCGTGTGACGAGGATCTTCGTTGCGCCGATAGATGACGAAGCTTGAAGGTCGCAGGGTGCGCCAGCCTTTGGCCGCCTTGGTGGCCTTCTGCCACGGCCGGATTCGTACTTGCTCCGAGTGGATGTACGAATTACACGTGAAGGCCCCGGGGCGAAGCAACCCCCCGATCAGGCCGACATGAGCTCAAGCGTTGCCTCGTGGCCTTGCCTTCACGGCGAGGCCGATTGTGCGAGGTTGTCTTGGCATCTGTTGCAAACCCCTCTTCGGTGTCTTTCACCGACCTGCTCCGGGTCTTCGCGCGTATCGGGCTTCTCAGCTTTGGTGGGCCCGCGGGCCAGATCGCCCTGATGCACCGAGAACTGGTGGATGAACGAAAGTGGCTCGCCGAGGAAGATTTCCTCCACGCGCTCAATTTCTGTCACCTGTTACCGGGGCCCGAGGCGCAACAGCTGGCGACCTGGATCGGTTGGCGGATGCAAGGCTGGCGTGGCGGTGTCGCGGCCGGGTTACTGTTTGTCATTCCTGGCGCACTGATCATTCTGGCGCTCTCAGTGCTCTACGCAATCGCGGCCGATCTCGCTTGGGTCGATGCGCTATTTCTGGGCGTGAAGGCGGCTGTGCTGGCAATTGTGATCCAAGCCTTGCTGCGCATTGCAGGGCGAGCGCTCGATACATTGTTGAAACGTGCCCTGGCAGTGGCCGCGTTCATCGGGCTGTTCTTCTTCGATCTGCCTTTTCCTCTGATTGTGCTGGGGGCCGGAGGGATTGGCATGGCGGTCGCCGCACGCCGACCAGACCTTCTGGCACTCAAGCCGGGCAAGGGACCGCAATCCTTGACTGAGCGGCCCTGGCGCAGCACGATGCTCTCCATTGCGCTCTGGGCCGTGGTCTGGGCAGCGCCGATGCTGCTGGTTGCTGTTTCGCTGGGGCAAGACCATGTGCTGTGGACGATCGGGGCATTCTTCTCGCAACTGGCCATCGTCACGTTCGGCGGGGCCTATGCTGTGCTCGCCTATATGGCGCAGGAGGCGGTGCAGGGCTTTGGCTGGCTGCGGCCCGGCGAGATGGCCGACGGGCTCGGACTTGCCGAGACCACGCCCGGCCCACTCATTCTGGTGACGCAATTTGTCGGCTATCTTGCCGCCTACCGTGCGCCGGAGCCCTTTCCGCCTCTGGTGGCCGGTCTGCTGGGTGCCGGCCTTACCACGTGGGTCACCTTCGCTCCTTGCTTTATGTGGATCTTCGCTTTCGCACCCTGGATCGACCGGCTTGGCAACGCCGTCAAGCTCAAGGGTGGTCTCGCGGCGGTAACATCTGCGGTTGTCGGGGTGATCGCCAACCTTACCGCGTGGTTTGCGCTGCACGTGCTGTTTGCCGAGGTGGGCCAGCGGCAATTCGGGCCGCTGCGACTTTATTGGCCTGACCTTGTCAGCTTCGATTGGCGTGCAGTTCTGCTCTCTTCCCTCGCATGCCTTCTCGCGTTTGGCCTCAGATGGTCTGTGCTGCGGATTCTCACCGTCTGCGCCGTCGGCGGTCTTGTATTGGTTATGGCAGTCTGACAGGAGGGCTTGAGCATTGGCACACGTCATCAAGACATTATTTTCGGCAAGCTCGAGGACTGGCGGCGCATCCACACCCGTTACGACCGTTGCGCTCACCCTCGACGCCGTGAGTGTGCGCAACATCGTCATTCATAACATCCCAGATGATGTCGTGAACGAAGGCGAAGCAGCAGACCCATCTACGACATCGGCTGAGTTGGCCATCGATGGCAGAAACTCGTGTACCGATATCGAGGATGACGCCTCTGGGGTTTCATCCATGTCGAAGATGACTGGCACCGACGTAGATCCGCAAGGAGCGGAGAAAACTGCCGAACGACCGAACGATGACTTAGAAACACCGTTGGTCGCCTTCGAAGACCTGCGCACCACTAATGCTGGCACAGAGACGTCACAATTCCCAGGTGCGCCTTCAAGCAAACCCGCTTCCCGACCAAAAAAGCGTGGAAAGAAGGATGACCCTACGCAATTATCGATGCTGTTTTTTTGATGTTGATCGTCACCCTAGCCATGGCCCTTTTGATGATCTGGACGCGGGACCTTGCTGACCTCATCTGGATGTTCGCGGGAAGGTCGATCTTAGTGGGAGTAACTTCGCTGGCCGCCATGGTGACAACGCTCTTCATCGTCGGAGGTCTGCCTGGCATCCCGACCGGCTCTGCCACAACCTTTGCTGTGACACTTTTGACCACACCGACGATATCCAAATCGACAAGCGATGGCTTGGCTTGATTAGCTGAAAGAGAACGCCTCTGGGGTGAGCCAGACGGCTTCAAAACCATGCCCACCTTTCGTGGTTTTGTATTTTTTAAGCGACGAAGAGATCAAGCAATCGTCTACGAAGTACGGCGCGTCGTCCCTTAGATATTTTTCTCTTAACACAGCAGCAGTCCGCGCTCCTTCTGCTTATCTTCGCCGTACTGCACTGCACGTCGGGCTGACGCCACATGACCGTTATCGGCGATGAACCTGCCGCTGAACCTGCCGCGCGGGAATTACGGGTTTCATGATGTGGTGCTCCGCCTCTGGCAGCTGACGCCCAGTAGCGATCGCTCACGATGAATGAGGTAAACGTCTGGTTCCGCCGTGTGCCGCCACAAGTTCTACGAGATCGAGCCCCAATCGCGCTGGTGCCTCGCAATGAGTGGCTTACGCGATGTCTGCTCCTACACAACAGTAGCGCTCGTTCGGCGGTGCGTCTAGGCAGGGCCCACAGATCGAGACCTCATCGATCGGCAGCGATTTCTGCAACATCATCCGTCGACGAAATTCTTCAACCAAGTTAGGGCTCATGAAGCAGGCTAGTGCTAAGGGGACTCACTCTTTTAGGGATGAAGGATCCCGCCTTCCTTCTGTTTGGTTGGGGTAGCTGGCCGATCACTGAGTCGACGCGAACCTTGAAGGCCGCTCTGGAGCCCGAGCGGAAGCCCATCGTGCTCGTGGTCGAGGACGAGGTGCTCATCCGCATAATGCTCGCAGACTGTCTGCGCGATGCTGGATACGGCGTGCTGCAAGCAGCGAGCGGTGACGAGGCCCTGATCCTGCTTGCATCAGGTGTGCCCTGCGATCTCGTAATAAGCGACGTGTGCATGCCAGGGAAAACCGATGGACTTGCGCTGCTGAGCCAGACAAAGTTCGATAATCCCGATCTGCCATTTATCGTGGTTTCCGGGCATCTGCTGAGCGTAGATGTCGTGCAAGCGGATGGCTTCTTCAGTAAGCCCTATGACTTCTCGGAATTGGTCGCGGCAGTGGGGCGATTGATCGAGACGCGTCGATGAGCAAAGCCAAAGCGCGGCTGCCGGCAGAGACAATCTTGGTTGTTGATGGAGATGTTCTCGTCCGTCACGCCATAGCCGACTATCTGCGATCATGCGGCTATGGCGTGATCGAGACGGCCAGCTCCGATGAAGCAGTGATAGTCCTAGCCCACAGCGAGACGGCGCTTAGTGCGATGCTCTGCGATGTGAAGATCGGAGGGACGATGAGCGGCTTCGAGCTGGCCCGGCACGCGCGCGACGCGCGCGAAGGCCTTGAAGTCGTCCTGGCTGGGACAATCGAGGGAAGCGCAAATGCCGCTGCCGACCTCTGCGAGAACGGCCCGCATCTTGCCCGGCCATATGACCCCCGGGGCGTCGTGGACCATATCAGGCGGCTCCTCGCGAAAGCGGGTCGCGGCAAGTAGGCCGAGCAGGAATACTCCGCAGGCAGCCCACGTTGTCCCGCGCCCGGCACAAGCCAGATGTTCTTCAGTAGTCGGCCAACCTTCTGTCGCTCTGCGATGCCGTTCCGGTAAACTTGGGATGTCGGCTTCTGACGACATCTGTCGTTCGGCATGTCGAACACGAAAGTCGGCAAGTTCCCACCTCGAGCCATTTGGACTGGAAGCTGCTTGGCTCACGACCGCACCGGGACAAGCGGAGAACGGCACGAGGCTCGACTAAAGCTTGGCCAGCGCCTCGCTAGGGAAGGTTCACGGAGCACCGCTGCTGCCGAGACCAACCTCACTAGCTCGCGAGTAGCTCGACAAGGCCGCCAATGGATTGAGGGGTGGAGGGGGAAATGGGGTGTCGATCCAGCAGAGGAGATCGACATGCCAGTAAGCCCCTTGGATATCGAGAAGCGCCTCAAGGCCCTAAGGTCGCAGGCCCGGCAGATAGTGCAGGAAGCGCCATATGCCGTCTATGCCTTGCTGGACCCAGGCGATCCCAATGAACCATCTGAGCCTAGCTTGTTCGACGGCACGCCCTTCTATGTGGGCCAGAGCTGCAATATCGAAACTCGTATCGCCAGCCACCTTCGCTCGCCGCAGCACCTCACAGCGAAGTCGCCGTTGGTTCACCGCCACATTGCCTGGCTCTACGCAGTCGGTCGGCTCCCGCGGCTTGCGATCCTTGAGACAGTGCAGACGCGCAGCCAAAGTCTGATGGCGGAGCTGCGTTGGGGACAGCACATGCTACGTGCTGGGTTCGAGCTGGCGAACAACAGTTCAGATTTCGCCTGTCTGATGGACAGCGAGCAACTGGAGCTGTGGCTCGATTACCGCCGTGGCAACATGCAGGCGAATGATGCCGTGCAAGAGGGTGTCGCGATTGTTCACCCGTGCACATGTGGGCATGAGGACAGGTGGATCGATCCTGCTGAACACGCTCTGTGCCGGTCGAAGCGGCTGCGGGTGGCTCGGATTGCTTCGGAAACACGGAGATGTCCGAACTACGGGAGCGATTGCGAATGGCGGCTCGATGATTGGGACCTACGCAGCGCACAATCGTCATTGCCGCCGTTGCAGTAACGTTGCCGAGGTGCCTCGGGCAACCGTACGCCCTCACAGACCATAAGAGCAGAGGCCGAAACCCTGAGGCACTAGCCGCTCGATCCGGGTCCAGAACGTCGCTGCGCCGTTGGGTGCACGAACATTCGCGGGAACCGCAATCTCAGCCATGGGTCCGCGGATTGCGATCACCGCGCCGCAGTTCGTTTCGTCCCCGATAGCCAGCTTGGACTGGAATGCCTCGATCTGTGCACGCTCGGCAGCCATCTGCGTTTCCATGATCGCTGTCCGATCTTCTGCGGCCTGCGCCGAAGCACTCGCCGCCACCCGGGACTGCAGTCGGTCTGGCCTGAACAGGTAAATGGCTGTCGGGGTCCGCATTCCAAAGAGGTTCCCGATGAGACGGCTTCCGGCGTCGCCCTGTTCAGCTACAGCGGAGTTATCCTGCAGGAGCGCCAGGTAACCTGCCAGAGGAACACCCTCGCGATCTTCGCAGATGGCTCCCTTGGCGCGCCACTGATGCTTGTGGCCAGTCGGTCGCGTCAGATGCCCTGAGACCCGGTCGATAAAAGTACGCGTGCGGTCGTTATCGCTCTCGACCAACGCCCCGCCTCGAGCCTCACAGCTGGACCGGAATGCCGCCAATCCCCGATCAGCGTACACGTCCGGTTCTCTCGCTTTCTTCTCGTTGAAGAACCTGACGTCAGCGACTTCGGCACGGTGCTCACGCAGGGGGCGTGCCACGACGGATGACGTGCCCACGATGTCGATGTCCGCGCTGCCACCGATGGTCGCGAAGAAGTCAGACCACGTTGCAGGTGCTTCAGCATGTGCCGACGACGCCAGCATGATTGCGGCCATGATGCTGGTAGGCAATTTGGAAGCCGGTGCCATGGACCTCTCCTTCAAACGAGAGGCGGACCCGAGCCGGGTGTTCGTAACCTAGGCTTCCGCTCAGGCGCTGCCGCCTTTGGGCAGAGCCTTGGACATGCGCGACAGCCACCCGGCCAGAAAGCTCTGACCGGCCGGAAGCTCTGAGGTTACGAAGCCTCACCTGCGGGACTGACCGCTAGGCCCTTCAAGGAATACGGGAACACGATCAAAAAAGGAACCCCGGCGGATCGCCACATGGCGTTTGTCGCGTAACTCCTAACTATTGCGACGAGGTCGACAGCACCTGATCCTGCCCACGGATCGATGTCGTAAAAATTGGTTGCAGAATTGAGGAATTTCGCGCCATATCTGCGACATGCTTTCCTTGAGGACCTGCCTAAGCAATCAACAAGGACGATCTGCTATTTCCGCCGGCTCGGAGCGTTGAGCTGCTCTCACTCACCGGAAATTGCCAGCGAAAGGATTGCGGATCATCAAAGGCATGCCGAGCGAGGACAGGTCATGGCCATCCTGCATGTCTTCGCTCAGGACGACCTCACATTCCGCCTTAGCGGCCGCCGCGAGGACCTGTGCATCATAAATCGAGTAGCCCGTCTGCGCAGAAACTTCGAAAGCCCGGTTGTGAACTGAGATGGTCAGGGAGTGGACTTTGCACTGCTGGCGGACCAGACTCCGGAGCAGGTCGATATCTTCCCAGCTCATCTTCGCCTTTCGCCGGCATACGGCAGTCAACTCCGCAAGGTTCTGAACGGACACATGGCCCCCGGCGCGCAGAAGGTCCTCCGCAATCGCTGCCTTACGGGTATCTGCCGAGACTAGATAGAGTAGCACGTTCGTGTCGATGAAGGCAGCCGTCACCGCTCGTGTGCCTCCATGCGGTCGAACCTGAAATCGGCGGGAAGTCTCCCGCGCATGGATCTGACCTTCTCGAACAAAGCATCGGTCTTGTCGGCACGCTCCGCCTTCGCAACAGCGAAGGCATCAGAGCCCGCGGCGTAAATCTCGACGTTATCGCCTGCCTTGAGGTCGAGCGCTTTCACCACCGAGGCGGGCAAGCGGATCGCCAGACTGTTTCCCCACTGCGCAACCTGCATCCTTCGTCTCCATGCTCACCGCCATTGATATACAGGCGTTCAGCAGGGATATCAATGTTGCTGCGGGGTTCTCTCGACGTCGGAACCTGGGGCTACCCAGACTGCTCCCCTCGCTTCATCTCGTTGAAGAGCTTCAGCGCGCCCGAGGAGGTAGTCGTTCAGCAGCACCGAGACGGTATCGGGCCTATAGCGGTGCGTGTAGATCAACGCCTGGAAGGTGCCCTTGGGCGAGGCGAACATCCAGTAGATGGGGCGCTTCTTATAGCGCTTCACACGGTGATCGTAGAAGCTGCGCGTGAAGTACCGACGAATGTCGCCGATCTGTGCCTCGATGAACGCAAGGTTCTCGCGGAAGTGCTCATCTCCGAAGGTCAGGCCCGGAAATACTGACAAATCTCCCGGGTGATTTCTGGACAGCATCGCCTTGAGCCCCAGCGAGATGTAGGCTGACAGTATCCTGCCTTCCTCGTTGATGATGTTGGCCTCCCTCATCATGCGGAACAGGACCTGGCGCAGCTTTGCGCGGGTCGTAGCGCTGATGCCAGCAAGCCCCTCGTCCCACTCAGCTTTGGCCTCGAAGAGCACATCGAAACTCTCCAGCGGAAGATCATGCTGGAAAGAGAGAAACCGCTCCTGGATCACCTCTGTCGCGAACTCGCGTACGAAGCGGTAGGCTCTGCAAGTCGCCAGCCAAAGGAGAGCCTGTTGATCCTGCCGGTCGGCCCCTTCGACGAGGTAGCGTAGCTCCTCGTCATGCAGGGTCGAAATGCGATTGACGATTTCGCGAAGGGTCCTGCGCCGCGACGCAGCTTTGGGCAGTGTCGACACGCCAACTTCCAGGGCGCGCTGGATCGTCGCCTCCCAGGTTTCCGTCGGCTCGTGCATGCGGGCCACTTCTATGCTCTCGTTGAGCAGCAGGCCGCCGGTGACGAACGACATCTTGTAGGGTTGCGCTGCAAAGCTCACAGGGCCCGATCTTCGCTTTCGAGACGAATAGCAGCGCGGTTCAGCAGCACGATCTGCTGGTCCTGCGGGCGCCTCGCCGATGGATCGGTATCGAGGCCAAGCCGCTTGAGCGCATAGTAGAGGAGCGCCTTGCGCACGCGGATTTCCGCCCGACCGTCCTGCATGCCGTAATCGAGCGCGATGACCCTCTTCTGGGCCTCGGACAGCTCAGGATGCGGCCCGATTTCCAACATCAGCTCCTCATTCCAAGCTGAGTCCGCCTCCGCGCGTACTCCGCTCGGTTTGGTATTTCTGGTCTCAAGCATGCGCGAGAAGAGGAAGTCCTTGAAGGTGCTGTCGGTTAGGCAGAAGGCCCGCGCGTGCCATCGATATCCATCGAAGCCGATCGCGTGGGGAGCGATCCACCGCCAGCTCGGCGTAGGCCGCGACATCGACTGGTATCGGATCTCGATAGCCTCTGATCGCCGAATTGCCGCAACCACGGAGCGCAGCGTCTTTGCCTCGACCCCGCGCGCCGGCGTTGGAGCGCAATCGAATGAGGGGAGATTGCCGATCCATGTGTCGGACCTGTCGAGGATGCCATCAGCCACCGATCGAAGCTTGGAGAGATAAAAGCTTGCATCTGGCTGGAGGAAGCGCGGGGTGAAGCTGCTGCTGCGCACGTACGTTCGGCCGCTCTTGTCGTAAGCCATGTTTTCGGGAGCCATGGCAAGGTAGCGGTTGAGATCAGTGGAGGCCTGGTTCACTGACACGCCGAAGGCGTCCATCAGGTCGCCGCGGTTGACATGCCCCTCCCAGAATAAGCGGAATTCGATGAACTCGAGCCTTCGCTCGACGCCCCATCTGAGCCCGCTACCGTCACTTTCCACGGGTACCCCTGCCCGACATTGCCCCCACTGAAACTGGATGCGACCAGTTTCTAGTCTCATTGTCACTATCCGATAAGCCTCACAGCTTCAACTACAATCCTGATCCCCGCCTACGCTTCATTCGGGTCCCGAGCGAAAGCGCTATGCCCTACAATTTATCAAGAAGTCCTTGATCGTATCCCTGCGATTGGTGAAACCCGGCGCAGTCGGCGCTCTCCCCGCGAGTACCTTGATGTGAGGAATTCATGACTGACACGAACAACGAGTCCAAAGAAGCCCTGATCACCCTGACGAGCGACATTGTATCCGCCCACCTGAGCAACAATTCGGTTCCGGTCGACGCAGTCCCGGGTCTCATCACAAGCGTCTATTCGGCTCTCGCCAAGCTGGGCGAGAGCGCTGAACCTGAGGTGGTTCGCCCAACCCCTGCAGTATCCATCCGCGCTTCAGTGCGGCCCGATTACCTGGTCTGCCTCGAGGATGGGAAGAAGCTCACGATGCTGAAGCGCTACCTGCGCACCAACTACAATATGAGCCCTGAGGAATATCGCGCCCGCTGGAATTTGCCGGCCGACTATCCGATGGTAGCCCCGAACTATGCTGAGAAGCGCCGGGAACTTGCCAAGAAGATCGGTCTGGGAAGGCAGCCAGCGCCTCAAAGCAAACCGAAAACCCGAAAGGCTTCCTCTACTTCGAATTGACCGCGGTTTCTCCATCGTCCGACTGTATAGCCGACGGTAGCTTTCCTAGCTGGCGACCTGAGCCCAAACCTCAGCAAGATCAGCCTGCTCGGGTTGTCGATCCCAGTCCGTTCGCCCTGATACCTTTCGGTATGCCCTCAGCATCAACAGCGGAGCCTCATCATGATCTGTCGCGTGAACCATGTGATACATCGTGCGCCCTTTGTATCGGGCGTCGTGGATCGCGTATGGGTGCGCCCACTTGTAGCCGAGTTCATCTCGGAACCTTGCCGCTAGCATGTTTGCCCGCTCGACCCCATTAATCCCTTTAAGCTCGCGCCAGTCTTCCCGTCCCCACCACCGGGCAGCGCCAGCCTCGGCCGCACCAGTCTTGATTGCGGCAATCGATCTGTCGACCCATCCTGTCGGGAAGAAGTAGAAAATTTCGATCTTTCGTTCCTGCTTGTGGGCGGCGATTCGCTCTACCGTTGACCACTCACATTCGAACGTGCGCTGGTCGAGGAGCGCGAACGTAGCGGTTTTTTCCTTGATCCTGCCGGACTTCAGGATCCCTTCGATGGTGATGTTGAAATCGCCGGGCACTATTTCAATTCTGCGCCCCTTGGCAGTGTGTTCGGCCTTGATCTCCTCAAGTAGCGCTACTCCGTCCACGTCGAGATCGCAAAGCCAGAAATCACGGATCCACTGCGGCTGATTTTCGAGCACCAATTTTGCTGAGCACTTCGACTTGTGATTGCGCCGCTGAGGCGCTGCGAAGCCGTCTATATAGGCGCCATGCTTCGTGATAAAGGTGAAAAGTTTGATGTATTGCTGGATCAGCAGCGCTTTGTTCTCGGTCCATAACGGGCAGTCCAAGCCCTTGCGGGTCCGAAGACGCGCGTGATCAACGGGCGCGATTTCGGTCGCTGAAAAAGGGAGGAAGGGTGCGTTTGTCAGGCTATCCTCGCCACCGGCAGTTCGTCCCAGGTTGTGCCGCCGAGTACACGCCCAGCCAATTTCTTGCCCACTCTTAGCATCGTGGTGCCGTCGGCGGCCTTTTCGGCTCGGGCTTTTGCTAGCGCGACACCATCTCCTGGCGCCCAGTCGCCCCACTGCTTGAAGTGGAACGCCACGTCTGCCGCCATGCACTGGTTCATGATCGATGTGAACCACGAGGGGCTTGAGGGCCTTGCCTTTGCTCCACTCTCTCCCCCGGTAATGACCCAATCTAAGCTCGGCAGCCAGGTTGTGAGGTCGACGTTACCCAGCAATGGCTCGGCGGATATGAATCTAACGACGGCAGGTATCTCCGTGAGGATCGGCAAACGCTCTTGCGCTCGACGTTGGTCTTCTACCGTCGTGCCGATCCACACGTTCGCTGGCCAGTTTGCCCCCCATGGAGCGAGCCGGCTAACTGCTTCTGGCCTTTTGGTCAGAAGCAGCCAGTCAAGCCAAGGCGTAGCCTCGATCAGTGCCCAAAGCCGATCCCGGGCGAGATCAAGATCCCCGCGATCCTCGAACACGTCAGCCATCGACGCACAGAAGACACGCGCTCGCTGACCGGATGCTTTGGCTGCAGAATTCCATTTGAGCGGCTCGGACCAATGCTTGTCGCCGAAGAACCGGCGGGCTGATCCCATCCCCCACACATCTTGTCCCACTCGCTTGGCCCATGACTCGGCATAGCAGTGCTTGCAGGCAGGAGAGACCTTCACGCATCCCCACCAAGGATTGAACGTGTGGTTGGTCCATTCAATTCGCGAGTTCTTTGCCACTTTTGCTCCCGCTCAGGTAACCGGGCATATATCCTTAACACGGCTTCGTTGCCAATACGTTCGCCCGCTTGAATCTGCTACAATCGTGTTTTTGTTCAATGCCCAGGGCGAGCAGCGAGGCCCGAGGTCTTGCTGGTGTTCAGCTCTGCCATTCCCGAATGGATTTGGGCAGAGCTGCCACCTGCCAGACCATTAGGATCACTGGCCCGACGCACGCGATTAGGCCAGATGCAAGTCCGGAAAAGCCATTCAGGCTCCTATAACGTCCGTGGCAGATCATCTTACGGAAATCTGCTTCAGCTGTAGAGCCGCCCATCCCACCAAACGGGTTGAGGAAGCTCCCAGGTGATTTTACTGAAGTCCGGATGGGCGGGGTTGATCAGGACGTTGCGCTCTAGCCTTGCCGGGATCGACGGCACCAAGAGAACAGCACTACGCTTTGCCCTGGCCCAAGCTTCGCCGAATGCTTTGCAGATTTTTTCGCGAGGGCCATCCCAGCCCGAATGCGCTTCGGGCTGGAACACTTCGTAGGTCAGGGGCGGGGGGACAGTGATCCGGATGTAGTGCTGGTTCGGTGGTATCACGCCGCTCGAATGCACGAGCTTTTCCAACATCGCCGTCGAATAATGCTCGCTGGCGTAGATCAGCGGGCTGAAGCGGGTGTTCCACCGGCCTGGATAAAGCCTCGATCCTTCGGCGCTGAAGATTGGATGCTCTCCGTCCGGATCTCCGATGCGATAGCAAATGAGAACACGGTCGAGTGGTTGGCTCATCAGACTGCCGCACCATAGGCGGCGCGGCCCAAAATGTTCGAAACCACGTCCGCGCCCGGACCAGTTGCCAACGCGACATCAAGCGGCAGCTTCCCGTCGAGCATCATATGCGGACGAGTGAGAAAGGCGCGCGCAGCATCGGGCGTGCCGTAGACACTCTCAGCCAGGGAAAAAACCTTGGCCAACCGCGCGATACGATCACTTTCCTCGCGGTTCAGTATCTTCTTCACCGCTCTCTTTCTTCGTTCGAAAGTCGCTTTGGGAATTAGGCGAAATTTGAAGCTGGTGTCGCCCGGCGAAACCTGCCCGGCAAGCCGCTCGAGCGCGCTCAGGGGCAGCCCGTTCTCCACACTGTTCGCGAGCGCCAAACGCGAACCCTTGGCATTCTCCAAACCAAGAAGTTCCTCCACATCCGCAAATTGGGTAGCCATCGGCTGTCTCCTTCAGATGAGGCAACGATAAGCTTAAACTGATGCGGTTGCAAGCTTTCCCTGATTTCCACAACGTTTGTATGGGTCATATCAGGCGCCGGCGTGTCGTTCTGCACCGATTTGTTCTACCTATGTGCTTGTGCGGAAGATTGATGAAGCGTATCTACGGCTCACCTGAAACAGATCGCTGCGGGCGGAGGCGTGAACATAACAAGGGGGCATGATGTCCTGGAATGCAGACCGCGCCAGACAGCGCATCGAGAAGTTCATCACTGAAGTCCCCGAAGGGGCGATCGCCGTGCAACGATTTTCCGACTACCGCGACGATAGGCTTTTGAAGGCGCGGGCCGGCCAGATGCTCCGCGAAAAGGCAGGGCAGATTGCAATTCCTAGGAACCGCGTGATCGAAACCCATGGGGTCCATGTCTACGCAAGCCTGATGGACTTCAACGCTGTGCTCGAGGGTGTCGGCGTTGAGACCGAAGCCAGCCACCGCCGAGCGCTTGAGTTCCTCAACGCGCATTACAGCGCATGTGATGTTCTTGCTGACCAGTACGGGCTGCAGCGCGTCGATTTCCACGGATCGCGCCTCCACGCCGTCGTGATAGAGCCTGTCGGGGACGATAGAGAGGCAGAGCGGATCGAAATCGCAATCGCATTCTCGGCCGCCTTTCGTCGCCTTGTAGCGCAGCTGGGCCGCCGCCATCCAGAATTTGAGACGCGAGTGCGTATAGGGATTGATAGTGGTCCCGCCGTTGCCATCAATGATGGGACGCGTTCCGATTCCGAGCCGCTCTTTCTTGGCAGCGCAGCAAACCACGCGGCCAAAAAAGCTGAGGGCAACGAAGAGGGTATCTACTTCACCGATCGCGCCGAGCGTTCCCGTGAAAATGGTTCTGCGTCGAGCATTGGCCCCTTAAGTTTCCTAGTCGAAAGCCAAATCCTCACCAAGTATGATTCCGCCAAGAGCATTTTCGATCGCGGAGGGCCCGTCGACGAGGCGTATAAGCAGGTGGAGGCTAGGCTCGCCAAATCCGATAGCATCCCCGATGCGCCCAAGCCTGCCTTTTCGTTTCACCACAAGGGACCGCCTCTATCGGACATTCGGTTTGCCGATCACCCGCCGAGCAATGCAATCCGTATGGAGCTTGCTTCGATCTTCGCCGACATCGATGGCTTCACCGATTACATCGACCTCGCCATCGCCACCGGCACCATCGCCCAGGCGGTTGCCAATCTCTTCGTCATCCGACGGGAATTAGCAGCAGTGCTCCAGCAAGACTTCGGGGGTCGCAAGGTGCGATATGTCGGCGACTGCTTGCACGGCGTTCTGGCGTTGGGCACGTCGCGCGATACGGACACGACTGGCACGATAGACCAAGCTGTTCTAGCCATGGGCGCGATGCGCTCATCCTTTGAGCTGTGCAAAAACAAGCTACTCGGCATAGAGCATCTCGGTATCGCCATTGGAACCGACTATGGCCAGACCCCGATTTGTCGGATCGGTTTACGCGGTGAGGCAAGCGTTCGGATCGCGGCAAGCCGGGCAACCTGCAATTCCGAAAGCGAACAGCGCCGCTGTGGCGGAACCGAAAGTGCTATTGGACAGAAAGCTCATGCAGCGGCCAGGGTTTCGGTGCGCCGAATCTTTGGGCATGATCGGCGGATTGCCAATCTCGATTACTTGGCAGCGCAAATGCTGCTTGGGGGTGTCCCTGCAACGCCGAGCAACGTCGCGCTGGCAGGGCCCTCGCGCGCTCACGATAACACAGTTGCGCCCAACCGATCATACTGTGAGTGAGCCTTGGGTGCAGAACTGCTCAACTCGAGCCGACCCGAATGGTTCGCCGTATCGCATTCGGGGCCGGCGCTACTCAAAGGGAAGGCTAATCCGCCCGGCTTCGCATGGCCGGATGGGGTAAACCTGTCGATCAAGGGCTTGCGCTGGGTACGAGCATACGAGGAAGTGCCGGGAACGCTATTCCCTGCGCAATGCCCGGAGCGCCATGTCGAGAGCGACGGCAAGTTCTGCCTTGGCATCGCAGTCGGCGAAGTCTCAAGCGCAAAGCAGGCGGAGCAGTGGTGGGAGAGCTTGCGGCATTATCTCCTGTGCCAATGCGTTGCCGATGGGTCGAGGGTCTGGCCGGCCGACTTCGCCCTCGACCATGGTGAGGCCGGCGGGCACCACGAAAATGCGCTTGAATTGGCCAGTGAACTAGGAATCTCAGAGGAGTACGAGCGCGCCCACGCCGATGAGCCCTCCTGGATTTCGTGTGCAAAATCGCGGATCGTTCATCGTGATGGACGGCCGATTAACGGACGCACTGCCTGTCCACTCGGCTGTACATGGAAGCGCAGGGGCCGGTGGGTCGCTCGTCTTCGGGCGGATTGCCAGCAGCGGGACAAGGTGACGGCGCTCGTCATTTCTGAACGCGAACGGCGGAAAGCGCTAGATGATTTCTGGCGGATCTTGCGGAGCCGGGGCGTCGAATGTTGCGGAACGATGCGGGACTGCGAACTTACAAAGGGAAGATCATGACCCACCCTGTCGAACGCTTCGAAGGCGAAGCCAACGCGTCGCGTCTCCTTGAATCGGTCAAGCGGCAGCAGATCGTCGACGGCGACGAAGCGCTTGCGGCAGCTCTCATCAATGCCGGTAAACTGAAGAGGGTCCAGGAAGGCGAGGCGATCATCAAGCAAGAGGGGTGGGACGATGAGCTTTACCTCATCCTCGCAGGTGCCTTCGAAGTCGTCGTCAATGGACAGAAGGTCGGTATCCGCAAGCCTGGAACTCACGTGGGAGAGCGCGCCCAGCTCCAAGGCGGACAGAAGCGAACGGCGTCGATCATTGCCTACGAGCCATCGGTTGTCCTTGAGCTGTCTTACGAAGCAATGTCGAGGGTCAAGACCGATTATCCGCAAATCTGGGAAGCCATCGCTAAGGTACTTGATGAGCGGCTTGCGATCCGCGACTCCATGCTTGGCAAGGTCAATGAGCGTCCGATGGTGTTCGTCATCTCTTCCGCAGAACAGCTGCCGGTCGCTCATGCGCTTCAAGCCGCGCTGAACAGCCCCGACATGGATGTGACGGTATGGGACAAGGGGGTATTCAACCTCTCAGACTACGCCATGAGCTCGCTCGAGGATGCGATTGGGCTGCACGACTTTACGGTCGCGGTCCTTGGGGCCGACGACTCCCTCGTCACGCGGCAAAAGAAGCATAAAGTTGCACGCGACAATGTGCATCTGGAATATGGCATTTCGGTTGGGATGCTTGGCCGCATCCGCTCACTTCTATTGGTTGATGCCGATGCGAAGGTCAAACTGGCGAGCGATCAGGCGGGCATTACGACACTGCGCTATCAGAGTTCGGATATCGAGCGTACCGTTAAAAAAGCCGCCATCGAGATCCGCGAGCATGTCAAGAAGCTCGGTCCGGTCCGTAATCGTGTCACCTTGCGTCCTGAATAGAACAAAAACCTTCTTCGAGCGCTCTGCTTGTTCGATCACTAGCAGAGAGACACCGGTTCAAGAGACTCCGCGGTAATCTGCAACCCGGTGGTAGGTCGATTGATCGTCGTCGATAGTTCCTTCCATAAAGCTGTCAGCTAAGAACATCACCTTGATAGAAACTTGTGGTCGGTAGCCGACGTCGCCTTGGAAACGTTCTAGCTAGAACAAGGGGACCTGACGAGCTCTTGACTCTTTCTCTACATAGGTAGAGTTAGGGTGCATGCCTCAATCACGCTCCCTTTCACCCGTCGCCAAGACCGTCCTTGCCGCGCTGCTCGAAAGGGCGGGCGCCTGGTCCTATGGCTATGATCTCGCGAAGTTGGCCGGGATCAAGTCCGGCACGCTCTATCCCTTGCTCATCCGCCTGGAACAGGGGGGCTACCTCGAGGCGGAATGGCAGCCGCCGAGCATGCCGGGGCGCCCGCCGCGCCATGCCTATCGCCTGACCGCCGCCGGTCTCGAGCTGGCCCGCAGCAACCCTGTCCAGGCACCCGGAACGACGTCTTCGTCGCTGCGGGAGGCGCGCACGTGAGCGTGGCCGCCGCGCGCCGGGCCGCCGACCTGATGCTTGCCCTGCTGAACCTGATCGCACCGCGAGGGCTGCGCATGTGGGTCGAGGCGATCCGGGCAGAGGCGGAGCACCTTCCGGATCCGGATGCGCTGCGGTTCGTCGCGGCGAGCGTGCCGGGCCTGCTGGCGACCTTCGCAAGGGCCGCGACCACCGTCACGCTTGGTGGCGTCCACGCCGCGCCGCGCAGGCTGGCAGGGATGGCCGCGACGGGTGCGGTCGGGCTGGGGGGCGCTCACATGATCGCCGCCGGCGCGCCCGCGGCGATGCTTGTCGTGAACGGCATGGCCCTTGCACTCGGGCTCCTGGGGCTGGTCGCGACGACGCGCTTGCGGCCGCTCACCCGTGAGGGAGACGAGATCGCGATGATCGCGATCGCAGCTGCCCTGCTGGCCACCAGCCTGTTCGGCGTTGCCGCGCATGGCGCCGCGCGCTGGGTCGCCATCGGGCCCATGATGATCCAGCCGAGCCTCATCCTGCTTCCGCTCCTGCTGATGATCTTCGCGCGCACCCTCACCGCGACCGCGAGCCTGGCGGTGGCGATCGCGGCGCTCGCCATCGCCCTGCAGCCCGACCGGGCCATGGCGGGGGTGATGGTCGCAGGCCTTGCCGCTCTGTGGACCGTCCGTCGCAATCGCCTCGTGACTCTCGCGCTGGCTGCGACCGTCGCTGGCTTTTGCGTGACGCTCGCGCGTCCCGACGGTCTTCCCGCCGTGCCCAGCGACGGGATCTTCTCGACCTCGTGGCAGGTCCACCCCCTGCTGGGCCTCGCCGTCTGGCTGGGGGCAGCGCTGCTTCTCTTGCCTTGCGCGATCCGCGGTGCCGGCGGGGCAGGGGACGAAGCGCGTCGTGCGGTCTTCGGAGCCACCTGGCTCTCCATCAGTGTGGCCGCGATGGTCGGCAACTATCCGGCGCCGCTGGTGGGCTACGGTGGCAGCGCCATTCTCGGCTACCTGCTCGCCGCCAGCCTGCTCCCGAACTGGCCGGAACGCCGGAAGGGCGGGGCCGCAGGCCAGCACCCGCGCGAACGCGGCAGCACTGACATCAACCCGGTTTTCCCGAGTTCCGTCTTGTGCGCCTGAGAATGAACCTGTCCCGCCGCCGTCTGGCGCTCGCGATCCTCGTCGTCGTGGCTCTCGCCCTTTACTGGGCCTGGGGCGTCCTGACCCGCCCGCACGGAAGCCAGCGCGTCGCCTTTGCACCGGCGGTCGCCGAATGCGCCAGCGAGGGGACGCTGCGTTACTGCATCTACCGCGACAAGGCCGGTACGAACGGCGACATCGTCTACCATATGCACGGCCGCAACCTCGACGAGCAGGTCTGGAACGACGACACCTATTATACCGCCCTTGTGCAGGCCGCCTGGCAGCAGCGCGGCGTCCGCCCCCCGACTGTGGTGTCGCTCTCCTACGGACCCATGTGGCTGCTCGCGCCCAAGGGGAAGGCGCCGGACAGCGGGTTGCTCGACGATCTGATCGCCAGGCTTCCGGCGATCGAACGCAAGGTCGGCGAACCGCGCCGCCGGATGCTGCTCGGGGAATCGATGGGCGGGCTCAACGTGCTCGTCGCCGGTCTTTCCCATCCCGAGCGATTCGACAAGGTCGCCGCGCTCTGTCCGGGGATCTACAAGGTGTCACCCTTCTCCTCCTTCGGCGAGATCCGCAGCGCCGTGCAGCGGACCGGCGCCGATCCCAAGATTATTTTCGGCAACTGGCAGTGGTCGCGGAGCCACTATGCCGACGAGCAGGAGTGGCAGGCGAGCTCGCCCCTGAGTCTGCTGGAACGATCGGGATCCGACACGCCGGAGCTCTATCTCGCCAACGGGCTCTATGATTCCTACGGCAACTTCGAGGGAACCCAGGCGCTCGCGCAGCGTGCGGCGCAGCTGGGGGTGAAGACCGAGTGGCACCCGCTCTACGGCGGCCACTGTGTGTCGGACGCAACCTCGCTCGCAGCCTTCCTCGCTTCATGAGCACCCCAGTCTACTCGCCCTATCATCCGCAGCTCAAGCCACGGCGATGGGCTGAGAACGTCTGGGCGGTGGAAGGACCCGAAGTTCGTTACTCGCTGCTCGGCCTTTCAGTGCCCTGTCCTACCAGGATGACGGTCATCCGGCTCCCGGGAGATCGCCTCTGGCTTCACTCGCCCGTCGTCTGGTCGGAAGAACTCGACCTTGCGCTGCGACCACTGGGTGTCGTCTCGGCCATCGTTGCGCCCAACTCCCTGCATCACCTTCACGTCCAAAGCTGGGCCGCGGCACACCCGCGAGCGGTGGTTTACGCTTCACGCGACCTACCGAGCCGCCTTGCCGGCGGGCGAGGGTGGCAGCCGCTCGCTAACCAGCCGCCATCGGACTGGCAGGGGGCAATCAGCCAGCACGTGGTGGACCTCGGCAGCTTCGTCGAGGTCATCTTCTTTCATGAACCGACCCGGACGCTGATCGTGACCGACCTGATGCAGAACTTCGAGGATGAGCGGGTGACGAGCCCGATCGCGAGAACCCTGCTGCGGCTCGGAGGCGCCACAGGACCGGTCGGGACACCTTCCATCGAGATCCGCCTGGCGGGATTGCTGCGACAGAACGCGCTCCGCGACGCGGTTGCCCAGATGCTTGCGTGGGATCCGCTCAGCATCATGCTTTCGCACGGGCGCTGCTACGGAGATGAGGCGCGCGAAGAGCTCGCCAAAGCCTTTCCGCGGCATTTCTCGAGATGTGCCCCCCCTATTGAAGGATCGGCAGCACATGAGGAGGGGGATAGCCAGCACTCCGCGCCTTGGCATCGTCTATCGTGAATGGCTTCGGCACTGACCACGGAGTTGCTCCGACCCGAGGAGGGTAGGTTTGCGTGTCGACCAGAACCAGATCCGCATCGATTGCACACGCAGCGACTATCGCCTTGCCGATCTCCAGCACAGTGGGTGCATCAGGGTCACCGATGTTGAAGATCCCACCAAGCCTGGAGCCTGCCAAGGTGGAGACCAAAGCTCCAATATTCTCCGTCGCGCTGGTCTGGAACTGACTTCGCCCACAATAAGCCAAGGGGATTTTTTTGCGCCCGTCGAGCAATCGCTTGACGAACCACCATTCGCGCGGGTGTGCGCTGAACGGTCCGTGGATCGCGCATGGACGCAAAATAGCAACCGGGCATGTCGCCACGTCCATAAGCGCGCGCTCCATCTCCACCTTTCTCGTGGAATAGGTTGATGGCCCTGGCTTTACTGTTGATTGCTCTTCGCTCATGCGATCGGGCAATTCGGGAAAGCCATTCTGGCGGGCCTCATCAAGCGTTCTTCCTTGCGCATCGGAATATACGCTCGCAGACGATATCGCGATAATCTGCCCCACATCACGTTGAACATCGAGGAGCTGGCCGGCGTGAGCGGCGTCGAAGGCGACCGTATCGACCAGCAGGTCACAACCGCTACCGATTGCCAACGCGAGTTCCGCGAACTCTGTGCGATCGACGCGACAGAATTTCGCACCCATCTCGGTGATGTGAGACGGCAGTCGCTGCTTGCCGCGGCTCCCTAAAGTGACTTGCCAGCCATCCTTGAGCAGGCGCTCTGCGACCGCGAGACCGATCTGACCCGTTCCGCCCAAAATGAAGGCCTCAGACATACCGCGATCTTACACGGAGCCTCGTGAATGTCAGCATCAGCTCAATCTATTCTCACAAGCGGCCATTCGCGTTTCCACCCATTCGCAGTCATCCCGACCCGGTCTTTGCTCGCCCGAAAGCTGCCATCATCGTCACCCATCAGAGGGGGCAGCATCTCCTTCAACAACGGCCAGGAGCCCGCGCTCCCCGAGGCGCACTTCAAGGCTCAGATAGAGCCTGAGAACCTCCATGTCCGCGTCGAGGCACTCTATCTCAGCTACTTCCTTCTTCAGCCCTAAGGTCGATCCAGCGACCATCCTACAGATCAGGTCAAGTCGCGCCTCCACCTCAATGATCGTCCGGGAGAGGGGTGCCATTCCCAATCTTGCCCCAGCTTCCCGGACCAGAGCCAGCACGTCGTACTCGGGATCATCCTCGCTCGCCGCCAAGGCTTTCGCCCGCAGCTCCTCGAACGCCCGGTCTCGACGCTCGGAAGGGCCGCGCTCGAGAATGTTCCGAACGGCCCATGCGCGGAAGAAGTGCTCGATCGACTTGCCGCCCAGGTCCAGCGGGTTAGCGGCATAGTACTCGAAGAATGTGCCGGCGTGGGCGAGCCTGCAGCGATCATAGATCTGGACCAGTCGGGCCGCGTCACCGAGCAGCTGCCGCAGCAGCTCGCCGGCCGAGCCGGCGCCAGGCCTGAGTCCCCTCAGCTGATCCGTTGGCTCACCGCCTGTTTCGGGAGCCGACATGGTTCGTTCTCCAGCTCATTGTCGCTCGGCGCAAGGGTACGCTGCCAGCGGAATGAGGACAAGAAGCGGGGCGAAACGCCCCTCCCCGGCAGACCGCTCTTACCATAACGCACGATTATGGTAGGAGCTGTAAGGGCATCCGGCTTGAGCTAATCGCAAGCGCAATGCAGCCAGCGCACGACGGGATGCGATTGAGCGGCTATGGTAGTATCGCGCCGTAGACGCTTTGTGCGCGCCCTTTATCGGCCGTGCGGAGGCGCATCTTCAATCCTCGATCAAGCGTAATCCAAGGGCAGCAAGAGCATTAGGTCCAGATGTTGGTCAAAGTGTGGGTAAGAATCTCATGATATGCACTATAAGATTGAATAGAAACAAAGTTTGTTAGCTGTGGGGCGGACTCCTGCTCCGCCATCGACCCCGGTCCCAGCGTCAGTTCCATGTAGCGGGATATGACCCTCGCGAGGGCGATGGCGTCGTTGAGGCTCATTGACATGAGCGGATGAAAGTCCGGTGCGGCGATGGCATCGGTTTGCGTTCACAGGGCGAGCGGCAGGCCGATAGCGCCACGAGAGCCATCGACAGACCCAGCACATGTGAGAGCCACCGGCGAAACCGCAGAATCTTCAGCATCAGCATTGCTAAATGTTATAATGTAACATACTAAGCCTCAGCGCTATGGCGCGCAGGGGTGTGCATGACAACATGAAGAGTATAGCCTTGACTGCGGCCATCTCCGCCTTGCCCGCCTCCCCTTATTTGCAGGAGACCACGAGAAGCTCTCCGAGCGACGCGGAGGAAATCGTTGTTATCGCCACGGCGATCACCAAGCTTGACGTGCCCTTGGCTGAAACGCCGCAGAACATCACGATCATTCCGCAAGAGGCATTCCAGCGCCAGAACGCTACCAGCGTCGAGGAAATCCTGCGTTACGTGCCCTCCGTACAGGCCGAACTTTCGGGACGATCCGGCTTCGACGCCTTTCTCGTGCGCGGGTTCGATCAGTCACGCTACCAGTTCCGTGATGGTCTGCGCCTCGATCCGGGTTTCCTCCAGCAGCAGGAGCCGGGAGGGCTTGCCTCGGTCGAGGTGATCAAGGGCCCGGCCTCGGTGCTGTTCGGCCAGATCGCACCGGGCGGCGTGGTCAACATGACGAGCCGCGTCGCTTCGGCCCAACGGGTCGCCGACTTCACCGCGACCATCGGCACCGATTTCTACCGCCTGACCGCCGATATCGGTGGGGCGATCGATGGCGCCGGCACGCTCTCGGTCCGCGCGCCCATCGTCTATGCCTCGCGCGGTGACACGCAGGATTTTGTCGGGGCCGAGCGCATCTTCGTCGCGCCGAGCGTCACCTGGCAGCCCAGCGCGGCCACTACGCTTACCCTGCTCGCCCTCTATCAGCGCGATGACTACGATCGCACCATCGGCGCCCCTCTGTTGGGCACCTTGCAGCCGAGCCCCGCCGGCCCGATCCGCCGTTCGTTGTTTCTGGGCGAGCCCGGGCTGGATCGGCTGACGTCGGAGCAGGTGCAGATCGGCTACCAGTTTGCCCACCGCTTCAGCGACGCGGTCCAGTTCCGCTCTCGCTTGCGTTACAGCGACCTGAGCCTCGAAGGCCCGATTGTGCAGGCCCCGCGCCCGGGCTCGACGCCGACCAGTATCACCCGGCGCGGCTTCGACTTCGCCGGCGAGCGCAGGATGCTCTCGACCGACAATCAGCTCGAAGGGGTGTTCGGCACCGGGAATGTCGAACACAGGGTGATGATCGGGATCGACTATCAGGACTTCCGCGACCGCAATGCGGGCGACCTGTTCGGCCTTTCGCCGTTCAACCCCAACGCGCCCACCTATGGCGCAGCGCCGGTGCCGCTCGGGCCCTTCTTCTCGGCGGATGTCGGGCTCGAGCAGGTCGGTCTCTACGCCCAGTACCGCGCGAAGATCGCCGACCGGTTCATCATCGTTACCGGGGTGCGGCGATCGGAGTCCGACACCCGCAGCACCGATGTGCTGGCCGGAACCACGCGCACGCAGGACGACAGCGACACCAGCTTCAACGCGGCGCTGATGTATCTCGCGGGCGCCGGTTTCTCGCCCTATCTCAGCTACAGCCAGTCCTTCGAGCCGCAGTTCGGTTTCGATCCGCTCACCAGCGGCGAAACCCCGCCGCCCTCCCAGGGCGAGCAGATCGAGGCCGGGCTGCGGTGGCAATCGGCTGACGGACGCCTTTCCGCGCAGGCGGCCGTGTTCCAGATCGACCAGACCAACATCGTCAACGGCGATCCGGATAATCCCGGCTTCAGCGTGCTGATCGGAGCGCAGCGGCATCGCGGGGCAGAGATCGAATTGAGCGGGCGGATCGGCGAGGCGCTCATTATCCAGGCCGGTTACACCCATCTCGATGCCAAGGTGCGGGCAAGCAACAACGGCGATGTCGGCCTCACCTCACTGAACGTGCCGCGGAATTCGGCAAGCATGTTTCTGACGCTGGATGGCGGCGCGTTGGGCGCAGCCGGCAGCGAAGGCAGCATCGGCGTGCGTCATGTCGGCGAGCGGCGCGCCAACGACGCGCTCGATATCCTCCCCGCCTTCACGGTCTTCGATGCAGTGCTGCGCCATGACTTCGGCAACTTCGGAGTAGCCCTGAACGTCAAGAACCTGTTCGACGAGACCTATTTCACAGGCGGTGATTTCCGCGCGGTGTTCTTTGGCGAGCGGCGGCAGGTGCAACTGACCCTATTTGCCGAATTCTGAGAAAGCGAGAAGCACATGACGACGCAGCCCCCGGTGCTCGAGGCATCTGGCCTCACCAAGAGGTTCGGCGATCAGGTGGCGCTCGACAACCTTGATCTTCAGGTCGCGGCGGGGGAGACGGTGTGCCTGCTGGGAGCCAACGGCGCGGGCAAGACCACCACGATCAATCTGTTCCTCGGCTTCCTCAAGCCCTCGGAAGGTGTCGCGCGGGTGGACGGCGTCGAGGTCGCGCGAGATCCCGCCGCCGCACGGCGCAAGCTCGGCTATGTGGCGGAGGTCGTCGCGCTCTACCCCACGCTGACCGGCGCCGAGAACCTCAATTTCTTCGCGCAGCTTGCGGGAGAACGTGTCGAGGTGGCGACGCGTGACGCGATCCTGACGCGGCTGCGTTTCCCGCCGGGCGCCATCGATCGCCCCGCAGGCACCTATTCCAAGGGGATGCGCCAGAAGCTGGGGTTGGCGATCGCGCTGATGAAGCAGGCCAGGGCGATCCTGCTGGATGAGCCACTGTCCGGCCTCGACCCGGCGGCGGCCAACGACCTGGTCGCGGTTCTGAGCGAAACGGCGGCGAGCGGGACCGCGCTCCTGATCTCCACCCATGACATCTTCCGCGCCAAGGATGTCGCCACCCGCATCGGCATCATGCGCCATGGCCAGCTACTGGCCATGATCGATCCCGCCACCCTGTCGGCCAGCGAGCTGGAGGCGATCTACCTCACCCACATGGCCGAGCGTGCCGCATGAGCATCACGGCAGCAATCATCGTCAAGGACGTGCGCGAGCTGCGCCGAGACCGGCGGGTCATTGTTATGGCATTGCTGGTGCTTGCGCTCGGCCTCACGGCGACTCTGACCGCGTTCGCCCGCATCGACGCCTATGAAAGTGACCGCGCCGCCACCATCGCTGCTGACCGCACGACGTGGGAAGGGCAGGGCGCGCGCAACCCGCACAGCGCCGCGCATTTCTCCAAGTGGGCGTTCAAGCCGCTCACCGCGATGGCCGTGCTCGACCCGGGCATCACCTCTTTTTCGGGCAGCGCCGTCTGGATGGAGGCGCACAACCGCAATCCGGCGGTCGCCCGGCCGATCGACGATATGACCGTGATCCTGCCGAGCGGCGATTTCAGCCTCGCCTGGGTGCTGCAGGTGCTGATGCCGCTGCTCGTCGCCGTGATCGCCGCCAGTTCCGTGGCACGCGAGCGGGAGCGGGGAACGCTGCGGCTGATGCTGGCGAGCGGTGTCGGCCCTGCAAGCCTCGTGCGGGCCAAGCTCGCCTCGGTGGGCGCCGTGACGCTTGCGCTGGGCGGCGCGATCAGCCTGATCGGCGTGATCGCTGCGGCCGGTGCCGGGCCCGTCGATCCGGCGCGGCTGTGCTTGTGGCTCTTCGCCTATGGCCTGTTCCTGGCGATCGTGGCGGCGATTGCGGTGGCGGTTTCGCTCCATGCGCGCTCATCGGGGCAGGCCTTGATGGTGCTCGCCGGGCTATGGCTCTTTGCCATCATCCTCACTCCGCGCGCCGCCGCTTCCGTCGCGGAATATGCCGCGCCAGCACCAACCAGCGAGGAGTTCTGGGCCGACGTTGCTAGCGCGAAGGCGACCTATCCCAGCCCCTTCGCCGACGGGATGGAGGCCTTCGCTGCGAAAGTGATGGCGCAATATGGCGTCAACCGGCTTGAAGACCTTCCGGTGAGCTTCGGAGGCCTTCAGCTGGAAGAGGATGAGCGGCTCGGCAATCAAGTCTATGACGAGAAGTTCGGGGCGCTCTTCGCCGTGTACGAAGGACAGAGGGCAGCCCTGCGCTGGGCCAGCCTCGTCTCCCCGCTGCCCGCCTTGCAGAATGTATCGATGGCACTGAGCGGCACGGACATGCCGCATCAGATTGCCTTCCAACAGCAGGCCGAGAGCCGCCGCCGGGCAGTGGTGACGCAGCTCAACACCGATTTGATCCAACATGGTGCCGGGGCCGATTTCGACTATCTTGCCGATCCGCGACTCTGGTCCGAGGTCGAGGACTTCGCCTTCGTCCCCCCGTCGCTGGGCGCGACGCTCGCCGGTTTGTGGCGGGAGGCGCTGATCCTGCTGGCGTGGCTGGCAGGGGCGATGTTTGGCGTACTGCGCGCCTCGCGGCGGCTGAACAGGGCGGGGGAGTAGCGTGCTCAGGATGATCGCACTCGAGCTGCGCATGATGCTGCGTGACCGTGCGGCGCTGAGCCTGCTTGCGGTGCTGGCGGGGGCGCTGGTGCTGGCCTGCCTGTCGGGCGCTGCGCTGATGCAGAGCCAGATCGAGGGGCGGGCCGCCGCCCAGCTCCGCCAGACCGAGGCGGCCGAACAATTGCGTGAGCGGCTTGCCGATGCCGAGCTTCCCCGCGAAGAGGCGATCCTCACGCCCTATCGTCTGCGCCAGGTGCTCATTGCACCACTCCCCGTTCTCGCCGATCTGAGCGTCGGGCGGGCGGCACTCGACCCCTACGCCGCCACCGTTTCGATGCGGACGAGCCGGGACACCCTGTTCCAGCGCAGCGGGCTGGAAAACCCGGAGCTGCTGGTGCGCGGCGGTATCGATCTCGGCTTCGTGGTCGTGGTGCTCGCCCCCTTGGTGCTAATCGGGCTCCTCTATGGCCTCTTCGCCGCCGACCGCGACAGCGGCATGGCCCGGCTGATCGTGGCGCAGGCGGGCGACCCGGTCCGGCTGGTGATCGCACGGATTGCGCCGCGCCTCCTGCTGGTGCTGCTGGCGATCGCGGCAGCGGTGCTCGTGCAACTGGCGACCGGGCCGGATGTGGCGGGCCGCTGGCAGGCGGCAGGCGTGTGGCTTCTGGTGGCAGCGGTTTTTTTGCTCTTCTGGGCTGCGTGCGGGGCGTGCATCAACAGTCTCGAGATCGGCGCCGAAACCGCTGCCTTCACGCTGGTTGCACTGTGGGCGCTCGTCACGCTGGTGCTGCCCGCCACCTTTTCGGCCATCGTGCAGGCCAGCTACCCTCCGCCGTCGCGTTTCGAGCAGATCGCCGCCGCGCGCGCCGCCGAGGTTGCCTCGACCGAGGCTTACGAGAACGATCATCCCGAGATCGCATCGGGCGAATTCGAGGGCCGCCTCGTTTCGATCCGCAAGACCTGGGACGTCGCGCAAAAGGTCGAGGCGGCAACGGACCCCATCGATCGGCGATTCACCGAGCAGCTGGCGGCACAGCAGCGCGTTGCCGAGGCTCTCTCGTGGTCGTCGCCGGCCTTGGTAGCCAAGCGTGCACTGGAACAGGCCGCCGGCACCCATGCCGCCGCCGGGCAGGATTTCCGCACGACCAGCGAGGAACACCGTGCCGCGCTTCGCCGGTTCAGCGGCGGGTTTGTCGAGCGCGGAACCATCATGCAGGCCGCCGACGCGGAGCAGATACCGCGCTTCGCCTGGTCACCTGCGCGCGTGGTGCCTTGGAGCGCTATAGCGACCCTCTCCCTCCTTGCGGCCGGTCTGATGCTATTGGCTGGCCGGCGCTTGATGCGTCTGAACCTCCCCTGAGGGCAGTCGCATCGAATTTGACGCCCTAAGTGGATCGCCGCTTCGGGCCTTGGCTCCAGCTCTAATCCTGGAACCAACCCGCCACGAGTGGCGGGGACGACGGCTCAACGAGCATCTTTTTGCGATTGACTCTCACTTGCGGTAGCAATAGGCGGCCATGCATCTGTCAGCGAGGGGTGCAAAGTGAGCATCAGGATTTCCGTCGCACTATCATCTCTCGCCATGCTGCCTGCCATAGGGTGGAGCGAGAGCGCGGCTGCGCAGAACGATGTCGTCGAGAATGACGGCGCGACCGCGATCCTTGTGACCAGCCGCAAGCCGGGCGACACCGTGCTCACCTTCGGCGTGCCTCTCGAGGAAGCGCCATTCAGATCACCGCCAGCTGGCGATTGCTGAGGCGCCCGCCGTACTGGCGTTGCAGCCGGACCTTGCGTTCGAGGTCGGTGATGACCGCGCCCGAGAAGTCGATTCCGCTCAGGTCGTCGATGAAGTTGAGCGCCCCCGGCGTGTCGACGTTCACCTCCATCATCTTGTCGCCCGCGATGTCGAGCCCGACGAAGTACATGCCGTCGTCGATCAGCTTGGGCCCGACGATCTCGGCGATCCGGAGGGCGGCCTCGTCCGGGGATGCCAGTTCCATCCCGCCGCCCGCGGAGATGTTCGAGCGGTGATCCTCGGTCTGGCTGAAGCGGTGGAGGCAGGCATAGGTGCCGTCGACCTCGAAGGGGCGCCCATTGAGCGTCAGCATCCTGAGGTCGCCATCGGCCGCGGCGGGGAGGTATTCCTGCACGATCGCGTAGCCGTCGCGGGTCACGGCCTCGATGATCTGGTTGAGGTTGTTGCGATTGGCGTCGTCGATCACGAACACGCCCTGTCCGCCCGATCCCTGCAGCGGCTTGATGACGCCCTTGCCGCCGTGGGCCTCGAGGAAGCGGTGCACCTCGGCCGGCTCGCGGGTGATCGTCGTGGAGGGGCGCACGGCCTCGGGGAAGAACTGGAAATAGGTCTTGTTCACCGCATCGGTGAGGCGCCGGGGATCGTTGAGCACGATTGTGTCGCCGAGCGAGGCGAGCTGGGAGAACAGCAGGCCGGACGAGGGCGCCCAGCTGCGCGTGGTCAGCTCCTCTGCCGGGTCGCTGCGCAGCATCAGGACGTCGTAGTCCGCGAGCCTGATCCGCTCGCGGCCCCGCTCCGGGTCCTGGAGGTGGGCGAGGTAGCCCGCGTCGTCCTTGAACTCCTCGACCTTGCTCATCGTCGCCATCGCGCAGATGCCGTCCTGCCAGTCGTAGATGAAATCGCCGAGGCCGATCAGCGCGACCGTGTGCCCGCGCGCGGCGGCCTTCCGGGCGAGGCGGATGGTCGTGTACTCGGCGAGCTCGGTGGCGACATCGTTGACGACGAAGGCTATGGCGATGCGGGGATCGGTCATGAGGCGGGGTGCTCCTGGAAGAGGGCGTGAAGCGGGGTGGTGCGCGCGGCCGAAAGGCGCCGCTGCGCCGCCTCGTCGGTCAGCCAGGCGGGAAGGATCTCGGGCGGCACCAGCACGCCCTCGTCGAGCAGCCGCTCGATGGTTTGAACGTGCTTCAGCGCGAACTTGCCGAGCATCAGCACCTCCAGCTCGCCGCCGTTCACGAGGTAGGCGAGCAGCTCGTCGAGGCCCTTGAGGTAGAGCGCATCCTTGGTGAGGCCGCCGCCGCGCTTGGCGCGCAGCGCGGTGTCGAAGGCGGTCGCGGGGGAAAGCTCGTAGCCCTCCACGAGACAGGCGAAGATCTCCGGCCCCGGCGCCTCGCGCATCGCCATGTCGGCGGCGATCACCCGCGCGGCGAGGGTGCGCAGGCGCTCGGCGGGAAGGTAGCCGGCGAGGTATTCGGCCAGCACCCCGAGCCCTTCCTGCAGCTCGTCGTAGCCGGCAAGCCCGCCGGCGAGCACCCGCAGCGGCTGGCGCCGTCCGTTGTGGTAACTGACCGCGTGGGTGCCGATCTCGTGCTGGATCAGCGGGCCGACCCGGGCGGCGGGGCTGGTGAAGTCGGGCGCGACGTGGAGGTGACCGCGCGAGACGTAGAGCGAGACGCCGGGATGCTCGTCGAGGATCACCTCGCAGGCGAAATCGGGATGCCGCGCGCGGATGCGGGCGACCTCGGCCTCGGCGGCTGCGACCATCTCGGTGGCACCGGCATCGTGCCGCGCTTCGGGGACCACGGGCACAGCGGCCAGCACTTCGCAGGCCAGCGCCAGCAGGCGCTCGCTCGCATGGCCGAACAGGTCCATGCTCGCGAGGATGAAGCCCGGCTCGCCGCGCATCGCCACCAGCTCAATCTGGCGGTCGATCTCGCGCTGCTTCTCCAGCAGGAGCGCCTGGACCAGCCGGTTCTCGATATCGCCGACCGGCAGGGCATAGAGCGCCTCGCGCAGGTTCGGCGCGTCCCGCAGCAGCCCTTCGGAAAAGCAGCTGTCGGGCATCTCGCGATACCCCGAGGCGACGAAGCCTTCCCAGATCTCCGCCGCGTTCACCGGGGTGAGGCGGGACAGCCAGTCGACCCGCGCATCCATCTGCGCGAGCGCCACGTCGACCGCCACCGCGGCATCGTCGAGGCTCCGCGCCGTGCTGTGCGCGAGCCCCAGGTTCACGCACGCGCCTCCAGCCAGTCGCGCGCCTTGGCGACAGCGAGCTGGAGGCCCTCGCGCAGGTCCTGGAGCGCGAGGACATCGGCCGTGCCCGACCACTCATCCATGAAAATCTTCTTGTATTCCAAAGTGATGACGCAGGCCTTCGGGCCGTAACGGGCGTGGAGCCACTCGGGGAAGTGCCCGCCGTCCTTCCACCGCACGTTGACCCGCACGTCTGGCATGGTCCCGCGCACGGGCCGCGCGGACAGGCCCTCGGCGAAGGCGGCGAGGAGGCCTGCATGGGCCTCGTGGTCGATGGTGGTCGCGCCGATGTCGATATCGGGATTGCCCTGAGGCGGAGCGCTGCGCCCCTCGGGCCCGTCGCGACGGTGGTTGTAGCTGTGGAGGTCCAGCACCAGCACCTCGCCATGCGCGGCGATCATCGCCTCGACGCGTTCGGCTATCAGCGCGTAGAATTCGCGGTGGAGCGCGCGGCTCGCCTCGATCTCCCGGTCCGGCAGGTCGTCGCTCCACACCCGCAGCCCCCAGGTCTCCTGCGGATCGGTGGTGATGCAGCGCTCCACCGGCCGGTTGAGGTCGCATTCGAAACGGGAGCGGTTGGCCCGCAGCACCGTGTCGCCGACGGGGAGGAAGTAGTCGGTGAGCGGGTCCTCCTCCCGCAGGCGCTCCTCCTCGCCAAGCGCGAGAAAGGGCTGGAGCGAGGGGCGAATGGTGTGGCCCGCATGGATCGCGGTCACCAGCACGGGCCCGTCCGAGACGAGAAAGTCCCACGAAGGCTGCGCAAGGCCTTGCGGACTCTCGAGCGCCGTGTCCTCGCTGAAGAGGCCGAGCGCCGGGTTGGGTTCGGTCAGATTGGCTGCCATGCGCAACGAACCGGAGGAATGAGCCGCGTGTTCCGCCGGGCGCGGTGGATCGTTGGCCGAGGTCGGCAGGGTGGTCTCTCGGGCGCCCCGTCCGCGCGTGCGTCGTGGGGGCGGGGAGCAGGAAGAGCCGCGCGCGGCTAGACGTGGCGCAGCGCCGCCGCGGGCGTCGTCCGGCTCGCGCGCAGCGACTGGGTGAGCACGGTCAGCACCGCGATCAGCAGCGACAGCAGGCTCGCCGCGAGGAAGTATTGCGGGCCGAGCGCGATCCGCTCCGCGAAGCCCGACAGCCACTCGCGCATCGCCAGCCAGGCGAGCGGCCAGGCGAGGAGGTTGGCGAGCAGCACCGGACGCAGGAACTGGCCCACCAGCAGGCGCGCGATCGCCGCCGAGGAGGCGCCGAGCGACTTCCTGATGCCGATCTCGCGCACCCGGCGCGCGGTGTTGAAGGCGGCAAGGCCGTAGAGCCCCAGCGCCCCCACCAGCACCGCCAGCCCCGCGCCCAGCGCGAAGAGCCGCGAGCGCTGCAGATCGCTCTGGAGGAAGGCCTTGAAGAGCATGAGATTGGCCGATTGCCCTTCGAAAGGCACGGCGGCGGCATGTTGCTGCCAGGCCGCCTCGATGCGCGAGAGCGCGGCCTGCGGATCGCCGCTGTGGCGGACCGAGAGGCGCGGCGCGAACCCGCCTTGCTCGCTGAGGTGATAGGCGAAGGGGGCGACAGGAATGCGCGGATTGTCGAAGGCGAGGTTCTCGATGACGCCGATGATCGTCATTTCTCCCAGCGGGCCATCTCCGGCGATCGTCCGGCCGACCGCCGCCTGCGGACTGCCGAAGCCGAGCGCCTCGGCGGCGCTGCGGTTGATGATGATGTTCGACGGCGGGGTCTCGCCCACGCCGACGTCCGACTCGCTGTCGCGGTCCGTGAGGTCGGCGGCGAAGCGCGCGGGGTCGAAGAAGCGCCCGGCGAGCAGGCGCGCCTCGTAGACCTCGAGGAAATCCGGGCCGAGCGTGCCTTCCAGAAGGTCGATCTCGACCGGCAGGCCGTCGCGGTCCGATTTGCGGATCGCATAGCTCCCGCCGGTCGGGATGACGCCCGAGGTCGCGACTCCCGTCACGCCCGGCACCGCCGCGATGGCGCGGCGCAGCGCCTCGCGCTGGGCGGTATCGAGGTTGGGATCGCCGTAGGAGGTGACGACGATGAGCCCGTCGCGATCGAAGCCGAGGTCGGCGGTCTGGAGATGCCGGGCCTGCGCGAAGAGCACGAAGGTGCAGATCAGGAGCGCGGTCGCGGCGGCGAACTGGAGCACGACGAGCCCGGTGCGCAGCCCCGCTCCGCCGCGGCCCGTGCCGGGGGACTGCGTCGAACTGAGCACGGCCGCCGGCTGGAAGCGCGACAGGACGAAGGCGGGGTAGATGCCCGCCGCAAGCCCCGTCACCAGCACCGCGAGCGCCAGCGCGGGCAGGATGCCCTCGCGCCCAGTGTATGCGATGTCGAGCGACAGGCCGCCCGCGGCATTGACGAAAGGCAGCGCCAGCTCCGCCAGCGCGAGGCCGCCGATCCCCGCCAGCACCGCCCCGGCGAGCGATTCCCCGAGGAACTGCGCGATCAGCGCGCGGCGCGGCGCCCCCGCGACCTTGCGCAGCGCCACCTCGCGCGCGCGCAGGTCGGAGCGGCCGGTGGCGAGGTTCACGTAGTTGATGATGGCGAGCCCCAGCGACACCAGCCCGAGGATCCCGAGCGTCGTCACCACCAGCCGGTCGCGCGGGTCGGAAAGGTGCCGCTCGGCCAGCGGCACGATCGTCTCGGTGACCTTGATGAACTCCTTGGGCCCCTGGAACGAGGGGTCGGGGTGGCGGTCGTTGAAGGTCGCGAGCGCTGTCCTGATCTCGCCTGCGGCTCGATTGTCGGCGAGGCTCAGGAAGGTGACGAGCCCGGACGACCCTTCGAACCAGGTCTCCTGCTTGTCGCCCAGCCGCAGGAACATCTGCGGCCGGTGCGTCATGGCGAGCGGCTGGTCGGCGATGACGCAGGTGACGCGTGCGGCGCGGGTCTCGCTGCCGATGGTGAGCGTCAGGACCTGCCCCACGGGATCGCCGGGCCTGAGGTGCCGCCGCGCCGCGCTCTGCGTGACGACGGCGGCATCAGGCGCGGCGAGCGCGCTCTTCGGGTCGCAGCCGAGCGCGGGCAGGGGGAAGAGGTCGAAATATTCGGGATCGACAAGGCCGACCCGTTCCTTGACCGCCAGGCGCCGGTTCTGCACCGCGACCTGCGCGGGCAGCAGGCGCGCGCCCGCGATCCCCTCGTGTTCGCTCCGCAGGAGCCGCAGCATGTCGAGCCGCGAGGGGATGGTGACCGGCGTGGCATCGCCGAACTGCAGCGACCGGTCGACCACCCAAATCCTCTCCCAGCCCGGCAGGTGGCGGTCGAAACCGGTCTCGAAGCGGACGAACAGCGACAGGACCAGGAACGCCGCGATGCCGAGCGAGAGGCCCGCGAGGTTGATCAGTGCGAAGCGCGGATGCCGGCTGAAGGAGCGGTGGAGGGCGACCAGGGCGTTCATCGGCAGGCGTCCTTGCGAGGGAGGTCGGGGAGGCGGTCAGTCGTGGCGCAGCGCCCATCCGGGATCGGCGCGCGCGGCACGGAAGGACTGTCCCCAGACCGTCCCCACCGCGATGAGCGCGGCGAGCAGCCCGGCGCCGATGAAGAACAGCGGCGAGAGCGCGATGCGGTCGGCGAAGCCGCCGAGCCAGCGCTCCATCGCCAGCCAGGCGAGCGGCCAGGCGACGAGGTTGGCGAGCAGCACGGGGCGCAGGAACTGGCCGACCAGCACCCGTACGACATCGGATGTGGAGGCGCCGAGCGTCTTGCGGATGCCGATCTCGCGCACCCGCCGGGCGGTGTTGAAGGAGGCGAGTCCCCACAGGCCAACGCAGCCGATGAGGACGGCGAGCCCCGCGCCGATGGTGAACAGGCGCATCGCCCTCTCGTCCTCGTCGTTGAACCGCTGGAGCCTTTGCTCGGCGGTCTGCGCCTCGAAGGGGAACTGCGGCACGGTGCGTTGCCAGATCGCCTCGAGGTCCGACATGGTGGCCTGTGGATCGCCGCTGAAGCGCACGCTCGCCAAGACATTGAAGGCAAGCTCCGGCTCGCGGGTGAAAATGTAGTAGGTAGGGGGGATCGCCTCGCGCGGCGAGAGGAAGCGCAGGGCGTCGATCACCCCGATGATGGTGCGCGGCCGGTCCCCGCCGACGGTCTTGCCGATCGCCTCTTCGGCGCTGGCGAAGCCGAGGGCCTCGACCGCCTTGGCGTTGATGACGACGTTGACCGGCTCGCCCTCGGCGCGGGTCGCGTACTCGTCCGCCTCGCGGCCGGCATCGAACAGGCGGCCGGCCAGAACCCGCGCCCCGTAAGCCTCGAAGAATTGCGGGCCGACGAGCTCCCAGTTCAGCGAAGGACCATCGCCCGGGACGCCGGGCAAGGGCACGTTCTGGACATTGGTCGAGCCGCTGCCGCCGACGCCGGTGTTGCCGAGCGCGACGTGCGAGACCTGCGGCAGGCCGCGCGCCGACTCGGCAAAGGCGCGGCGCTGGGCGGGCTCGACGAGGCTGTCGCGCAGCGAGAGCACCGCGATCAAACCCTCGCGCGCGAACCCAGGATCGGCCTCGCGCACATGCCGGGTCTGGGCGAACAGCACCGCGGCGCCGATCATGAAGGCAATAGCGAGGCCGAACTGGGCGATCACCAGCAGCTCGCGCACCCGCGCGCCTGCCCGCCCGCCGCCCGGCGAGCGCGCCGAGGCGAGCACCTGCGCCGGCTGGTAGCGCGACAGCAGCAGGGCCGGATAGAAGCCGGCGAGAAGGCCGATCACCAGCACCATCCCCGCAAGCACCGGCACGACGACGGCATAGGGCAGGTCGAGGCTCAGGCCGCCCGCGGCGTTTATCAGTGGCAGGCCGATCTCGGCCAGCACCAGCGCGACAAGGGCGGCGATGGCGACCGTCATCACCGCCTCGCCCAGATACTGACGGACCAGCGCCCACCGGTCCGCGCCGAGCACCTTGCGCATCGCCACCTCGCGCGCGCGCATCACTGCGCGGGCGGTGGCGAGGTTGACGTAGTTCACGATCGCGATAGCGAGGGTCAGCAGGCCGACGAGGCCGAGCGCCTTCACCGTCAGGCTACGGCTGGCACTCGCGGGGCCTTCGGGCTCGAGATGCCAGTCGGCGATCGGCAGCAGCCTGATCTGCTGCATCTCCGAGGGCCTGTCCCCGAGCCGCGTGCCGCGCCGTTCGACGAAGGCCGGCATGCGCTCCTCGAAGGCCCGGGCATCCTGCGGCGTCTCGAAGCGCAGGAAGGTCTGCAGGGTCGTGCTGCCCCAGTCGAACCAGTTGGTCTCGGGCGCGACGCGGGGCATGGGGATGAGGATCGACAGGCGAAGCTCGCTGTTCGCGGGAAGATCGCGGAACACCCCCGCAACCTCGTAGGCTGTCGCCTCGTCCATCGCGACCGTGAGGCGCTGGCCGATCGGATCGTCCTCGCCGAAGAAGCGCCGCGCCGCGCTCTCGCTGACGAGCATCGCCGAGGGATCGCCGAGAGCGTCCCGCCCGCTCACCAGCTCCAGCGGCAGCACCTCGAGGAACTCCGGGTCGACCTGCGCGACGTCCGCCTTCTCGGCGATCCCGTCGACGATCACCACGCCGCCGTCCTCGCCGCCTCGGATGCGGGTGCCGCGCAGCCCCGGGAAGTCCTCCTTGAGCTGTTCGAGCAGGCCGCCCATCGTGGAATGGTAGGCGCCGTTGACGGGGCTCTGCGGGACGCTCCAGACGGTCTGGACGAGGTAGGTCTTCTCGTGGCCGGGCAGCCATGTCTCGAAGCTGGTTTCGAAGCGCATGTAGAGCCCGAGCAGGATTGCCGTCGCGATCCCCAGCGCGAGCCCGCCGACGTTCAGGAGGTTGTGCAGCATGTCGCGGGTGAAGGCGCGGTAGTGCGACAGGAGGGCAATCGGAGCCACGGGCAGTCCCTCGCGCCTAGATTGCCATCGCCGCCGAGGCGACGATCCGGCCGTCGAGCATGTCGATGCGGCGCTTCGCCATGTCGGCATGGCTCGGCGAGTGCGTGACCATGACGATGGTCGCGCCGGCTTCGTTCAGGGTCATGAGGATGTTCATCACCTGCTCCCCGTTCAGCGTGTCGAGGTTGCCGGTCGGCTCGTCTGCGAGGATCAGCCTAGGATCGCCGACGATTGCGCGGGCAATCGCGGCGCGCTGCTGCTGGCCGCCCGAAAGCTGGTGCGGGAAGTGCCGGGCACGGTGGGCGATGCCGACCCGGTCCATCGCCGCCGCCACCCGCTCCTTCCGCGAGCCTGCGTCCTTGCGGTAGGCAAGGCCGAGCGCGACGTTCTCCTCGATGGTCAGCTCGTCGATGAGGTTAAAGCTCTGGAAGACGAAGCCGAGCGCATCGGCGCGGAACCGGGCGAGCTCCTTCTCGGGCAGCTGCGCAAGGTCGCGCCCGTTGAAGAGGTACTGCCCCGCGGTCGGCCGGTCGATCGTGCCCAGCGTGTTGAGCAGGGTCGACTTGCCGCAGCCCGAGGGGCCCATGATCGCCACGAACTCCCCCTCGGCGATGTCAAGGTTGATGCCGGCGAGCGCGGTCGTCTCGACCTCGTCGGAGATGTAGCGGCGTTCGATGTCACGCAATTCGATCATGAGCCCTGGTTCCTCGCTCTCAGCGGATGTTGACGATGTCGCCTTTGACCTGCGACAGATCGGAGGTGATGATGCGCTCGCCCCGCGCGAGCCCGTCGAGGATCTCGATCTGGCGGGGATTGCGGCGCCCGATGCGGATGGCGCGGCGCCGGGCGTGGCGACCGTCGGCATCGACCACGAAGGCGCTGGTGCCGCTCTCGCTCAGCCAGCCGCCGACAGGCGCGACGAGGGCCTGCTTGGCCGCCCCCAGCGTGACGCGCGCATCGAGGGTCTGCCCGCGGTTGAGCTGCTGTCCCGCGCTCCCGCTGAAGGCGAGCTCGACGCGGAAACGCCCGTTGCTGACGGTGGGGATGACCCGCTCCACCGTCAGCCGCGCGCCGTCCGCGGTCTGGCCCTCCTGCCCCGGACTGAGCCGGCCGAGGTAGAACTCGTCGACATCGGCGACGAGCTTCCAGCGCCCCTCGCTGTCGATCTGTCCGGCCGGATCGCCGGGCGCGAGGCTCTGGCCCGGCTGCAGGGTGAAATTGGTGAGCCGCCCGCTCGTGGGCGCGCGGATCGTGAGGCCGTCGAGGCTCGCCCGCAGCGCGCCGAGGGTGTTCTGCAAGCGGCCGCGGGTGGTGTCGAGCATCGCGCCCTGGCTGGCGGTGAAGCGCGCCTCGGCCTTGAGCCCGGCCTCGAGCTCGGCGACCCGCTTGCGGTGGAACTCGACGTCGGCGGCATAGCGCTGCATCCCCGCATCGGAGATGAACCCGCGCTCGTGCAGCGGCTTGCGGATGTCGTGCTCGCGCTTCGCCTGGACGAGCTCGTATTCCGCCTGGGAGAGCTGGGCGCGGCGATCCGCCCGGCTGCGCGCGATGCTGAGGTTCTCCCCCGCCACTGCGCCCAGCTGGCTCGCGATCTGCGCCTCTTGGGTGATGACCTGCAGCCGCAGCTCGGGATTCGCGAGCCGAGCGAGGGGCTGGCCCTCGCTCACCAACTCGCCGTCGCGTACCAGCAGCGCCTCCACCTGGCCGCCGCTCATCACGCCGACCAGCGTGGTGACTGCCGGGGCGACGGCGGCGCGCACCGGCAGATAATCGTCGAAGGCGGCGAGCTCCACCGTGCCGAACGCGATGTCGGCGGCATTGACGTCGGTCGATCCGCTCTCGGGCACAATCCGCCAGGCAACGAGGGTGCAGAGGACGACCGCGAGCACGGCCAGCAGCGCCCGATTCTGCCGCCACCGGCGGCGGCGCGGCGGGACCGCGCGGTCCATCGCCCCGCCGCTGGGGATGGGCGAAGAAGGATTTGCCTGGACGCCAGCTTCGTTCATCATGCGGGCATTATTCCTCAACCCGCGGCAAACACCTAACCGACTATGAACAAGGGCAAATTCGACAAGATTGGCGACACGGGCTGTCCGCTGCCGGACACAGTGTCCGGAACCGGACAATCGCCGGCTGCCTCAAGGCCCGGGTCGCGGGATATCCTGCTGGTCGACGACAACCCGGACGTTGCGCGGGCGATTGAGATCGCCTTCCGCATGGCCGGCCACCGGCTGCACCGCGCCGCGGGGGCCGAGGAGGCGCATTCGCTGCTCGCCCTGCGGCGCTTCGACGCGGTGATCCTCGACCTCAACTTCAGCCAGGGCCGCTCGGACGGGAGCGAGGGTCTCGCCTGCCTCGCGCGGATCATGGCCGACGATCCCACAGCCCGCGTCGTGGTGCTGACGGCGCATGGCGGCATCCGCACGGCTGTGGCCGCAATGCAGGCGGGGGCGCGCGACTTCGTGGTGAAGCCGTGGAGCAATGCCGACCTCATCGCCAAGGTCGAGACGGCGATCGCGCGCCGCCCGCCGGCTTCGGCCCCGCCCCAGGGTGCCTCGCCCGAGGCCGAGCCCGTGCCGCGGCTGCTCGGCGAATCCGCGCCGATGCTCGCCCTGCGGGACCTCGTCCGCCGTGTCGGGCCGACCGCGGCGGGCGTGGCGATCACCGGGCCTTCGGGAAGCGGGCGAACCCTCGCCGCGCTCGCCCTCCACGCAGCCTCCGCCCATGCCGCCGAGCGCCCGCTGCGCATCGACCTGCGCGACCGGAGGGCCTGGGACCAGCTCGCCGGAGCGAGCGGCAGCGTCATCCTGCGCCATCCCGACCGTTTGGGCGAGGTCGAGCAGGCGCAGCTCCTCGCCGCCCTCCCCGACAGCGCCCGCATCATCGCCATCGCGGACAGCATGGCGCCGATCGTGCCCGCCCTCATGCGCCGGATCGCCGTGGTCGAGATCGCCGTGCCCCCGCTCGCCGCGCGGGGCGAGGACGCGGTGCTGCTCGCCCGCCACTTCCTGCGCCAGGCGGCCGAGCGCTTCGGCCGCGCCGAACCCGTCCTCGGCCCGGCCGCGATCGAGGCGATCCGCGGCGCGGTTTGGACCGACGACGTGCGCGGCCTCGCGCTGGCGATGGAGCGGGCGCTGCTGCTCACCGACGGCGACCAGATCGACGCCAGCCTCCTGTCCGCCGCCCGCCCCGCCGCGGCGCCGCCACCCGCGAACCGCGAAGAGCGCGCCTTCGATCTCGAGCGCACCGAGAAGGCGATGATCGAGAGCGCGCTGCGCGAGCACGGGCACAACATCAGCCATGCCGCCCGCGCGCTGGGCCTCAGCCGGGCGGCGCTCTACCGGCGGATGGAACGCCATGGGCTCTAGCCGCCCGCGGCGCGCGCTGATGCTGGGGATCGGCATGGCGGCATGCGGGGTCGCCGCGACGCTGGCGTGGACCGCGGGGATGTGGGGCTCACTCGCCGCGGCGCTGCTGTGCGGCGGTTGGCTGGCGGGCGGGCTGTGGATGCAGGCGGCCCGCCTGCCGATACCGGTCGCCGCCCGCCCCGGCCCGGCTCCGGTGGCGGGCGAGGGCGAAATCGAGGAGGAGGCCCGCGCCGTCCTGCACCGCCTGCTGCTCGATGCCGTGCCGACGCCGCTGGTGGCGATCGAGCAGGGGAGCGCCCGGGCGGTCAACGGCGCGGCGCGGCGTCTGTTCGGCACCGACACCCGCATCCTGCCCCTGCCGCCGGCGCTCGCCGATCCCGAGGCGCGGCTGCTGGTGCACGAGGGGCGGCGCTGGCGGATCGACCGCGTCGACGCCGCTCGCGGCGCGCAGGGCCTGGCGGTCGCGGCGCTGGTCGACATCGAGAGCGAGAGCAGCCTTGCCGAGGCCCGCGCCAGCGCCGAGCTGATCGAGATCCTCGGCCACGAACTCCTCAACGGCCTCGCGCCGATCGTCTCGCTGGCGGAGAGCGCGCAGGGCGCGGTGCGCGGCGGCGCGGTCGATGCGGCGCTGCTCGAGGAGATACTCGGCCCCCTCGCGCGGAGGGCCGAGAGCCTCCAGCGCTTCGCGGAGGCCTACCGCCAGCTCGCCCGCCTGCCCGCGCCCGAGCTGCGGGACTGCGACGTCGGGCAGATCGTCCGCGACCTCGGCACGGGGTTCACGCGCCGCTGGCCGGGCGTCGCCTTCAGCGCCGAGGCCGGGGACGTGCCCCACTGGCCGCTCGACCGCGACCAGCTCTACCAGGCGCTCTGGGCGCTGCTCGCCAACGCGGCCGAGGCCGTGGAGGGGCAGGCCGGGGCGAGGGTGTGGATGCGGTGCAGCCTCCACGGCCCCGCGCTCGCTTTCGAGATCGGCGACACGGGGCCGGGCGTGGCCCCCGCAATCGCCGCGCAGATCTTCCGCCCCTTCCACACGACCAAGCCCGGGGGATCGGGCATCGGCCTGTCGCTCGCGCGCCAGATCGCGCTGGCGCACGGGGGGACGCTCGATCTCGTCGGCGCCGATCCGACGCTGTTCCGGCTGGTCCTGCCGCTCCGGGCGGCGGTGGGCGAGGCCGGGACGGGTTGATCCCGCCCCTCGGCGGCGCAGCGTCACGCGGCCAAGGCCGAATGACCCCGCCGTGCCCCTACTGCGCCGCGGTGCTCACCACCCGGCCGTCGATCACCACGCCGACGGTGTGCGAGGCATATTCGAAGGGGTCGCCGTCGAACAGCGCGACGTCCCCGTCCTTGCCGACCTCGAGCGAGCCGATCCGCCGGTCGAGCCCGATCAGCCGCGCGGCATCGATGGTGATGCTCGCCAGCGCCTCGTCCCACGCGAGGCCGTTGGCCGCGGCCACGCCCGCCTCGAACAGCACCACGCGGGTCTTGGGGACGTAACCCTCGTAGCCCGACTGGTAGGCGAAGGGGATGCCCGCCGCGCGCAGCACGCTGCCGGTGGTGAAGCTCGCGTTCTCGTATTCGCCGTATTGCCGCGTCATCGGCGGGTGGAGGATGACCCGCACGCCCGCCGCCCTGATCTGGTCGGTGAGGAGATAGGCCTCGGCCGCGCCGTCGAGCACGAGGTCGATGCCGAACTCCTCCTTGAGGCGCAGCGCGCTGGCGATGTCCTGCGCGCGGTTGGCCGTGACGAGCAGCGGCAGCTTGCGGGCGAGCACGTCGCGCATCGCCAGCGTCTCGAGCGTCGGCGGCTTGTCCTCGCCGGGCCTGGCGTCAGCGCCCCGCCTCCCGGCAGGCCTCGCCGCCTCGGGCGCCCGCGCGTTGAGCAGCGCCTGGCGCAGCATCGCGATCTGCTTGGCGCGGGTTCCAGGGGCCTTGCCCCCCTCGGCAAGCGCCGCCGGGCCGAGGTTCGCCGCGACCATCGCCTGGGGCACGATCACCGCCTCGTCCGCGGTCCGCCCGACGGTCTTGGCGACCATCGTCTGCCCCGAGACGAGTGCGCCCGGCCCGTGACCGGTGTGGACCGTGGTGACGCCGAAGCCGCGCAGCCACGTCACCAGCACGTCGTTTGGGTTGTAGGCGTCGATCGCGCGCAGCTGCGGCTGGACCGGGCCGCTCGCGTCGAGCTGGTCCTGGTCCTGCGCCTGGTTGAGATAGCCCGCGAGGCCGACCACGCTGCGCGCGTCCACCAGGCCAGGAGTGACGACCGGCGCGGTCAGCACCGTGAAGCCCTCCGGGATCGGCGTGCTGGCGGCGGGGCCGACCGCGACGATCTTGCCGTCGTCGATGATCACGACGCCGTCGGTGATCGCGGGGCCGGCCATGGTGTGGACCGTCTGGCCGCGGATCGCGACGTCCTGCGCGTGAGCGGCCGGGGCGAGCGCCAGCGCGCTCGCGGCGGCGAGGAATGTGGCTGCGATGCGCATCAGTGCTGGTGCTCCCCTTCGGCGATTTCCCAGTGGTGGTGCGCGGCCTCCTGCGGGCTCCCCGCACCGAACCCGCCGGTCGCCATCAGCAGGTCTTCCGGGCGGCTGCGGTCGAACACCGACTGCCCCTCGACCCAGGTCTCGAGCACGTGGGTGTAGACCGACAGCGGATCGCCATCGAGCACGATGAAATCGGCATCCTTGCCCGGCTCCAGCGAGCCGACGCGGGCATCGAGCTTCATCTGCTTCGCGCCGTTGATGGTGAGCGCCCTGAGCGCGCCCTCGCGGGTCATGCCCCCGCGCACCGCCAGCGCCGCCTCGCGCAGCAGCATCCGCGAATCCACGATCGCGTCGTCGGAGTGGATCGACACCAGCACGCCCGCGCGCTCGAGGATGCCGGCATTGTCCATGCGCAGGTCCATCGTCTCGAGCTTGCCGCCCGGCGCATCGAGAGTGATGTTCGACACCGGGATGCCCGCGCGCGCCAGTTCCTCGGCGATCTTCCAGGTCTCGGTGCCGTGCTGGAGCAGCACGTTGAAGCCGAATTCCTGCTTCAGCCGCAGCACCGTCATGATGTCGTCGGCGCGGTGGCTGTGGAAGTGGACCAGCCGCTCGCCGGAGAGCACTTCGCACAGCGCCTCCTTGCCGAGCTCGCGCTTCTTGCGGTCGCCCGCGCAGTAGCTCTTGGCCTCGGTCAGAGACTCGCGCAGCAGCGCGGCGGACTTGGAGCGGGTGCCGGGAAAGCCGGTGCGGCCCATCGGGTTGGTGCCGTTCGCCATCTTGATCCCGCCGAGCGGCGCGCCGTCCTTCATTGCGAAGGCGACGGCATCGATGGTGCGGCCCTTGCGCAGCTTCATGTAGAAGGTCTGGCCGCTCAGGAGGTGGCCCGAGCCGGGCATGATGTTGACCGTGGTGAGCCCGCCCGCGCGCGCCTTGGCGATGCTGGGCGCGAGGGGGTCGATCGAGTCCATCGCCCGCACGTCGGGCTGGATCGGGCCCGAGCCGTCCGCGCCCGCAACTTGGCCGATGTGCGAGTGCGTGTCGACGATCCCGGGCATGATGACCCGGCCCGCGACGTCGCGCCGCTCGGCGTCGGCGGGGACCGCGACATTGCTCCCCACCGCCACGATCTTGCCGCCGCGGATCACGAGGGTGCCGTTCTCGATCGTGTCGCCTGCCATCGTCAGGATGCGCGCGCCGGTGAAGGCGATCGCGCGGTCCTGCGCCGCCGCCGGGGCGCTCGCCGTAGCGAGCGCGGCCACCGCCGCCCCGCCGAGAGCCGCCGCCCGCCATGTTGTCCTTATCGCCAGTCTCACGCGGCGCTCCTCCCTGTCGTGCCCGAAGCGCCTCTCCTAGAGGCCGCAGGCATCAGGGCACAAGCGCAAAGCGACGGGCTGTCCGCCGCCGCGTGGGCGCCCCCGCGTCAGCGGCGGGTGGCGGCCGCGTAGCGCTCGGAGACCTTGGCCCAGTCGACCACCTGCCACCAGCCTTCGAGATAGTCGCCGCGGCGGTTCTGGTGCTTGAGGTAATAGGCGTGCTCCCAGACGTCGTTGCCGAGGATCGGCGTGCCCCTGGTCTCGGCGACGTCCATCAGCGGGTTGTCCTGGTTGGGGGTCGAGGTGATCTGGAGCTTGCCGTCCACACCCACGATCAGCCACACCCAGCCCGATCCGAAGCGCTTGGTGCCGGCCTCCTTGAAGGCGGCCTTGAAGGCGTCCATCGAACCGAACTCTGCGGCGATGGCTTGTTCGAGCGCCTGCGAAGGCGCGCCGACGCGGTTGGTGGGCGCCATCGTCTCCCAGAAGAAGGTGTGGTTCCAGTGCCCGCCCGCGTTGTTGCGCACCGTGTCGGAATGGGTGCCCGCGCGCGCCACCAGCTGCTCGAGCGGCACGCCGGCCAGCGCCCGGTCCTCGGCGACCGCCTTGTTGAGGTTGTCGACGTAGGACTGGTGGTGCTTGCCATGGTGGATGCGCATCGTCTCGGCGTCGATCACCGGCTCGAGCGCATCCGCCGCATAGGGGAGCGGGGCGAGGGTGAAGGCGGCCGCGGGGGCGGTGGCCTCGTTCTGGGCGAGCGCCGGGCCGAGGGCGAGGGGCAGGGCCGCCGCGGCGGCGAGCGCGAGCGCGGTGGCGGGGGCGAAGGACCGGATCATGGCATTCTCCTCGAAGCGAAGCGTGTCTGGCGGCGGTTCTACCCCGCCGCCGCGCGGGTTGCACCGCCGTTGTACAGGCTGGCAGGACGCCCGTGCGGCGAATCGACGGACCGCACCGGGCGCGGGGCGGCCCGACGGGCGGGGTCGTGCGCGGCGCTTCATCCGCGCCCGTCGCGCGCCTGTCGAGAGGTGGTTGCGCGCAGGATGGACGCTGGCCATTCGCCTTGTCTCGGGGATCATGCTAGGGGCCGCCGGCCCAGACCCGTCACCTCCCGACTGAAGACCCGCACCCCGACCGCCATGCCCGCCATCCCGCTCGAAGAGGCCTACCTCGCACATCGCGAGCGCCTGGCGCGCTTCCTGCGCGCACGCGGGGCGGGGGAGGCGGCCGAGGACCTGCTCCAGGAGCTGTGGCTGCGCCTCGCCGCGTCGCCCGATCCCGTGGCGGCGGCGCAGATCGGCTACATGATGCGCGCCGCCGACCGGCTGATGATCGACCGCTACCGCTCCGAGCGCCAGGCTGCCGCCCGCGACAGGGCCTGGGCCGAGGCGCAGCCGGGCCTCGCAGACAACGTCGCCCCCGCCCCCGGCCCGGAGCGCGAGCTCGCCGCGCGGCAGGAGGTCGCGGCGGTCCAGCGGGCGCTCGAGGCGGTGGGGCCGCGCGCGGCGGCGATCTTCCGCCGCCACCGGATCGACGGCACCCCGCAGCGCGACATCGCGGCGGAGTTCGGCGTCAGCCTCAGCACGGTCGAGAGCGACCTGAGGCGCGCCTATGCGACAATTCTCGAGGCGAGGAGGGCGATCGATGAGGCTTGAGGCCCGCGACTCCGTCTTGCTGTCAGGAGGCCCTGCGCAATGACACAAGACCAGCCGATCCGCGACCAGGCCCTCCACTGGGCGATGACGACGCGCGACCCCGATTTCGCCGACTGGGAGGGCTTCACCCTTTGGCTCGAGGCGGACCCGGCGCACGCCGCCGCCTATGACGCGGTGCAACTGGCGCTCGACGAGGCCGATGCGGCGCTTGCGGTGCTGCCGGAGCCCGCGCCCGAACCCGCCGCCGCCAACGACAACCCGCCGGGTTGGCTCGCCGGGCGGCGCGGGTGGCTGGGCGGGGCGATCGCCGCCGCGCTGGTGCTGGCGCTGACCTTGGTGCTGTGGCTCGCCCCGCGCCCCGGCACGCTCCACGAGACCGCCCCCGGCGAGACCCGGCTGATCGCGCTCGGCGACGGCAGCACGGTGGAGCTCGCCGGCGGCACGCGCCTCGCGGTCAACGGCGCGCGGGCGGCGCGGCTCGAGGCGGGGCAGGCGCTCTTCACCATCCGCCACGACGAGGCGAACCCCTTCGTGCTGACCGTGGGCGAGACCCGGCTGGTCGATGCCGGGACGATCTTCGACGTGCGGGTGGCGGGCGAGGCGCTCGACCTGGCCGTGGCCGAGGGCGCGGTGATCGTGAACCCCAGCGCGGAGGCGGTGCGCGTCGATGCCGGGATGCGCGCGCTGCGTCGCGGCGGGCGCACCCGCGTCGGGCCGGTCGATCCGGCGGCGGTGGGCGAATGGCGGCAGGGGCGCATCAGCTTCGAAGACGCGGGCCTGGCCGAGATCGCCGCCGAGCTGACCCGCGCCACGGGCACGCGCTTCACCGGCACCGACAGCGCGGCGCGCCTGTCCGGAAGCATCGCCCTAGACGCGGTGCGCGAGGACCCGCGCGCGCTCGAGCCGCTGCTTGGCGTGAGGGTGCGGGCCGAGGGCGACGGCTGGATCATCGCCGCCCGGTGACGTCATGAGGCCGCTCGCCCCCCTGGCCGCGCTCGCCGTGCTGGCCGCGCCCGCGCCGCTTGCCGCGCGCGAGGCGGTGCTCGCGATCCCCGCGGGCACGGTCAGCGAGGTCGCGATCGGCATCGCCCGGGCGACCAACGCCAGTATCGTCATCGCCGACCCGGCGCTGGGGCGCACGCGGGTCGCGGGGATCAGCGGGCGGATGGATGCCGAGACGGCAGTGCGCCGGCTCGCGCGGGCGAGCGGGCTTGAGGCGGTGCGCGTCGGCCCGGGGGCGTGGCGGCTCGTCGCGGCGCCGCGCCGGACACCCGCGCTGGCCCGCGCGCGCCCGGCGCGAGGCATCCCGGCGGCCGCGGCTGCGCCATCGAGCGCGCCTCTCCCCGAGGTCGAGGGCGAACCGATCATCGTCTCCGCCTCCAAGCGCGACCTCGCCTTCGCCGAGATCGCCGGGCAGGTGACGCTGCTCGACGGCGCGGTGCTCCAGCGCGGCGGCGTCGGGGGCACCGAGCGGATCATGCAGCGCGCCGCCACGGTCAGCTCGACCTATCTCGGCAGCGGGCGCAACAAGCTGTTCATCCGCGGCATCGCGGATTCGAGCTTCACCGGGCCGACGCAGGCGACCGTCGGCCAATATTTCGGCGACCTCAGGCTTTCCTACAACGCGCCCGATCCGGACCTCCGCCTCTCCGACATGGAGCGCGTCGAGATCCTCGAGGGGCCGCAGGGCACGCTCTACGGGGCGGGCTCGCTCGGCGGGATCATCCGGCTGGTGCCGCGCGCGCCGGAGCCGGGCGAGGCGAGCCTTGCCGTCTCGGGCGGGGCGAGCGCCATCGCCCGCGGCGAGCCGGGGGCCGATGCCCACGCGACGCTCAACCTGCCGCTCGCCGGCGAGACCGCGACGCTCCGGGTGAACCTCGATGCGGCCTCGCTCGGCGGCTATATCGACAAGCCCGCGATCGGCCGACGCGATGTGAACCGCACCGCAATCATCTCCGGGCGCGCGGCGCTGCGGGTCGACATCGCGCCGGACTGGCAGGCGGACGTCATCCTGCTCGGGCAGGACACCGAGGCCGAGGACAGCCAGTATGCCGATCGCGACGGGCGGCGGCTGGTGAGCTCGGCGCAGGTCGCCGAGGGGAGCCGCGCGCGCTATGGCCAGGCGCAGCTGGTGGTGACCGGGCGGATCGGGGAGGTGCGGATCAAGTCCTCGACCGGGATCGGCGCGCAGGACCTCACCGAGCGCTATGACGCGACCGCGCCGGAGGGCCCGCCGCGGCTGTTCCGGCAGCGGAACGAGACGCGCATGGTCGCCAACGAGACGCGCCTGTGGCAGCCGGTGGGGGCGAGCGGCTTCGGCTGGGTGCTCGGCAGCAGCATCATCGACAACCGCAACACCGTGACCCGCGGCCTCGGCGCGGCGGTGCTGGCGGCGCCCGACTTCGACCTCGGCGGCGGCGTGATCGGCAATCCCGGCGGCGACGGCGCGGTGCCGCTCCCGGCGACCACCGGGGTGCGCAACACCGTCTTCGAAGTCACCGGCTACGGCGAGGCGAGCTACCGGCTTCTCCCGCGCCTCACCCTTACCGCGGGCCTGCGCGTCACCACCGTGGAGCTGGGCGGGGCGGGGGAGGACGTGCCGGTGGCGCTCGCCCAGACCGCGCTCGCCCGCGCGATCACCGCCGAGCGGCGCGAGACCGCCTACCTGCCTTCCGCCGCGGCCCTGCTCGACGTGGGCGAGCGGGGGCGGGCCTATGTCCGGTACCAGGAGGGCTTCCGCCCCGGCGGGCTGGCGGTCGCGGGGGACTTCGTGCGCCAGTTCCGCTCCGACCATGCGCGCACCGTGGAGGTGGGCGGCGGCTGGGGGGTGCCGGGGCAGAGGGACTTCGACCTTTCGGCGAGCCTCTCCTACACCCGCTGGCGCGACATCCAGGCGGACTTCATCGACGAGGGCGGCCTGCCCTCCACCGCCAATATCGGCGACGGGCGCATCTGGGCGGCGAGTGTCGCGGGCAGCGTGCGCCTCGCCGAGGGGCTGCGCGCCGAGGCGGGGGCGACGATCAACGACAGCGACGTGGACGAGCCGGTGATCGTCCCACTCGCGCGGCTCTCGCGCATCCCCAACATCGCCCGCTTCTCGGGCCGGGCGGGGCTGCAATGGCGGCGCGCTTTCGCGGGCGGCACGGTGCTCGAGGCCGATGGCTGGCTGAGCTACATCGGCACTTCGCGCCTCGGCATCGGGCCGGAGCTGGGCGAGCTCCAGGGCGACTATCTCGACAGCGGGGTGATCGTCCGCTGGGGGCGGGAGAACGCGGGGCTGACGCTCTCGGTGCTCAACCTCGCCGACAGCGAGGGCAATCGCTTCGCGCTCGGCACGCCCTTCGCCACGGGCCGCGCGCAGGTCACCCCGCTCCAGCCGCGCACCATCCGGATCGGCTTCGACACGCGCTTCTAGAAGTTTTTTCGCATGGGGCGCCAAGGCTGCGGCGCGGCGGCTCCGTCTCCCGGTCACAAGGACCAGGAGGAACCCCCGATGCACCCCCGCACGCTTCTCGCCGGCACGGCGCTCGCCGCGCTCGCCCATCCGCTCGCCGCGCAGACCGTCATCAACACCGCGCGCACCACGCCGGTCGCGACCTCGACCGCGAACAACGGCCAGGCGAGCGACATCCGCATCGAGAGCGCCGGGTCGGTCACGGTGACGGGCGGCACCGCGGTGACGGTCGACAGCAACAACGCGCTGACCAACGCGGGCACGATCAGGATCACCGACGCGAGCGATGCGACCGGCATCCGGGTGACGGCGGGGCGGACGGCGAACGTCACCAATTCCGGCACGATCACTATCGACGAGAGCTACACCCCCACCGACACCGACAACGACGGCGACCTCGACGGGCCCTTCGCGACCGGTTCGGGGCGGACCGCAATCCGTATCGAGGGAGCGCTCACCGGCAATCTCAGCCACACCGGCACGATCACCGTCGAGGGCAACCAGTCGGCGGGCATCCGCGCGCTCGGGCCGGTCACCGGCACCGTCACGGTCGAGGGCCGCACCACCGTCATCGGCAACCAGACGGTCGGGGTCGAACTCGGCGCGGTCTCGGGCGAGGTCAAGCTCGGCGGGGAGATCACCGTGCGGGGCGAGGGCGCGCGCGGCGTCGTTCTGGGCGGCGACCTCGGCAGCGTGCTGCGCGTGCAGGGCGCGATCGTGGCGACGGGCTACCGCACCGTGCCGGCCCCTTCCGACACCTCGCGGCTCGATGCCGACGACCTCCTCCAGGGCGGCAGCGCGCTGGTGGTCGAGGGCAACGCCGCGCGCGGCATCCTGTTCGAAAGCGTCGGGCAGACGAGCCCGCGGGTGATCGCCTATGGCGCAGCCCCCGCGGTGCAGATCGGCAGGACCGCGGACATCGCGATCGGCGCCACGCAGGGCACCGCCAACGGCTTCGGCATCGTCCAGATCGGCACGATCCTCGGCGACGGTGTCTATGCCGGGGTGAACGGCACGGGGATGCGCCTCGGCGGGCGCGGCGGCACGGTCGCGGTCGCGAACGGGATCCAGGTCAACGGCCAGATCGGCGGCGCGGCGCGCAACGCCGACGCCACCGCGCTCCACCTCGCCGCGGGCGCCTCCACCCCCGAACTGCGCAACGCCGGGATCATCGCCGCGAATGCCACCGTCACCGCCACCAACACCGTGCCGGGCACCGCGACCGCCGTGCTGATCGACGCGGGCGCGGCGCTCCCCGTGCTGCGCAACTCGCGCAACATCACCGCCACCACCACCAAGGACGGCACCGCGGTCGCGATCCGCGACCTTTCCGGCACGCTCGGCCTCGTCGAGAACAGCGGCGCGATTGCCGCGACCGGGGCCGAGGCCGGATCGGGCCGCAACGTCGCCATCGACCTCTCCGCGCGCAGCGGCGACAGCGTGATCCGCCAGACGGTCGTCGGCGCAGGCATCGCCGCGCCCTCGATCACCGGCGACATCCGCTTCGGGAGCGGCAACGACCTCCTCGAACTCGCCGACGGCAGCATGACCGGCAACGTCGCCTTCGGCGGCGGCACCAACCGGCTTGCGATGAGCGGCGATGCCATCTTCAGCGGCACCGCGGACTTCGGCGGAGGAGCGGGTGTCCTCACCCTCGCCAACACCGCCATCTTCAGCGGCAAGCTCGCCGGGTCGCAGAACGTCGCGGTCAGCGTCGGCAGCGGCACCCTTGCGCTGACCGGCCCCGCGACCATCGCCAGCCTCGACGTGGGCGCCAACGGCGTGATCGGCGCGACGGTCGGCGGAGCGGCGGGCAGCAATACCGCGATCACCGTCACCGGCGCGGCGAGCTTCGGCACGGGCACCAAGCTGCGCATCCGCCTCGCCGACCTCGACACGGCGGTCGGCACCCACACGGTGATCGCCGCCGGGAGCCTCGCGGGCGCCAGCAATCTCACCGCGGATTCGGCGCTGGTGCCCTTCCTCTACAAGGCGGCGCTCGCGGTGAGCGGCAACATGATTAACGTCGCGATCACCCGCAAGGCGACCAGCGAGCTCGGCCTCAACCGCACCGAGGCGGCGGCCATCGACCCGCTGCTCGCCGCGCTGTCGAAGGACGGCAAGGTCGCCGACCTGTTCCTCGGCATCAACACCGCCGAGGTGTTCCAGGCCTTCGTCGCCCAGACCCTCCCCGATCACGCGGGCGGCACCTTCGAGGGCCTCTCCAAGGGGCTGAGGGCCTTCGACCGGCACTTCATGGACCCGAACTCCCCCTTCGAGCAGGAGGGCCGGTTCCGGATCATCGCTGATTTCGCCAACTGGAATGCCGACAAGGAGCGCGGGGAATCCGCCGCCTTCGACCTCTCCGGCCTCGGCTTCCGCGGCGGGGTGGAATACCTGACGTCCGTGGGCGCCTTCGGGGTGACGGGCTCGTGGCTGTGGAACAAGCACACAAGCGGCCCCTTCGACAACTCGGTGCTCTCCGACAGCTACGAGGCGGGCGCGCACTGGCGCGGCAAGTTCGGGCCCGTGACCGGCTTCGCCCGCATCGGCGCGGGCAAGGCCGACTTCTCGGGCAGCCGCATCATCGCGGGCGGCAGCGGGGCGAGTGCGGTCAACTACACCATCGAGCGTGCCTGGAGCGGCGACTTCGTGACCGCCACCGGCGGCGTCGCGATCGAGGGCGGCGGGCAGTTCTTCTTCTTCCGCCCCTCCGTCGTGGTCGATTACCTGCGCCTCAAGGAGGACGGCTACACCGAGACCGGCGGCGGCAATGCGCTGAACCTCACGGTCGAGGGGCGTTCGAGCAAGGAGGTCGCGGTCAACGGCGGCGTCGCGCTCGGCGTCGACCTGTGGGGGATGCAGGCGCGCGACCGCGGCTGGCTGCGGCTCGAGACCGAGGGCGGCTGGCGCGAACTGCTGACCAGCGAGCTCGGCGCCACCCGCGCGCGCTACAACACCGGCGCGCAGTTCACCCTCACCCCCGAGGGCCGCGACAGCGGCTGGTTTGCCCGTGCGCGGGTGCTGGTGGGCGACGGGTCCTACAAGATCGCCGGGGAGGCCGGGCTCGAGGAGCAGTTCGGCGAGATCGGCTACACCTTGCGCGCATCCATCCGCCTCGGCTGGTGATGCGCGCCGGGGTGCCGGCCATGGCAGATGCCCCCCCCGATGCGTGGCCGGCACCCCCACTTGTCCTTCTTGGAGAAAGGTTGATGACGAAGCTCGTCCCGATCCTCGCCGCGCTGCTGGTCGCCGGGTGCTCCGGGCTCCCGGCCGCCGAGATGCGCCTCCCGCCCGCGCTTGCCGGGCAGGGCAAGGTGCTGCCTTTCGAGGGGATCGGCGGCGGTAATTGCGGGCGCTTCTACGTCGGCCCGTGGCAGGGCAGCTTCACCCGCTCCGAGGAGCGGCTGGCGGTCTTCGACGCCTTCGTCACCAATAGCGCCGCGGCGGGCTTCGTGATGGAGGGGCCGGGCATTTCCTGGACGATCGATGCCGACTGCCGGATGCGCGAGCGGGTGCTGGAGCTGGCGCCGGTGTCGCTCACGCCTGCGCCGATGGCCTATGCCTGCCGCTTCACCGCCGACGGGCGCGCCTTCCCCGCGCGGCTCGAATTGCAGGAGGTGCGCGAGGGGTTTGCCGATGCGCTCAGCCGCCGCCAGCGGATCGGCGAGATCGCGCTGGGCGGCGAGGTGGTGCAGATCCGCTCGGTGCACCGGGTGAAAGGCTCGCCCTTCGAACTGGCGAGCCCGATCGGCTATGTCTTCGAGCAGCGCGGCCGGATGGTCGGGGCGGTGGAGCTCAATGGCCGGCCGCGCCTGATCCTCGCCGAGGGCATGGACGAGGGCCTGTCGCGCACCCTCACGATCGCGGCGCTGGCGCTGGCCCTGCTGCGCGATCCGGCGGACCCGATGCCGGGCGGGTGAGCGGCAGCCTGCCTTGAGCGCGCGCCAGAGCGGCACTTGCGCGCTCCAGACCCCTGCCAGACCCGTCCTTGACCGCGTTTAGACCCCCGCTAACACGATGTTTCACGTGAAACATCGTCCTGCACGTGGACCATGTAGTCGACGATCAGCGGCACCGCGGCATCGTCGACCGGCGCCTCGTAGAGCGTGCGCATCTTGGCGACGATCCCCTCCCATTTCGCCCGCGACACCCGGGGCTGCTGGAGCATGGTCGAGGGCGAATGGCAGGCGGTGCAGTTCTCCAGCACCGCCTGGCGCCCCGGCCCCTCGGGAAGCTCGAGTGGGTCCTCGGGCAGGGTGATGCTGGCATCCTGGAACACCACCTCCGCAGGCCGGTCGCAGGCCGCCAGGAGCGCGAGCGCGGCGAGCGCGGCGAGGGCAAGCGAGGGGGCAAGCGCGGTTCTCACGCGGCCCTCAGGGTGATGCGCTCGATCACGTTGCGGGCGTAGCCGGAGGGGTTCCAGGCGAGCGCGCCAGGCTGGGTCACGCCCTCGGCATTGGTCGCCCTGACGCCGATTTCCGCAAGGTCGCCAGCGACTTGCGGCAGCGTCAGCGACCAGCGGCGGAAGGCATAGGGGCCATGCTCGTCGGGGCCGAGGGTGCAGGGGATCGCCCAGCCCGACCCGACAAGATCGACCCGCGCAAGGCCACTGTCGCCGCCCATCGCGATCCCCTCCAGCACCAGCGGCTTGCCACGCGGCACGGTGTCGCCGTCGGCATGGCTGGTGATGAAGGCGCGTGGGCCCATGGCGGTGATCGGGACGGTCGCGAAGTCCTTGTCCGCAGGCGTGATCGGACGTGCGGGGAGGCGATAGGAATCAGCGACATAGTAGCTGTTGTCCTCGCCCGGCAGGACCTCGATGGTGGCGAGCATCTTCACCCAGTAGGTCGAGAACCACCCGGGGACGATGATCCGCAGCGGGAAGCCGTGGAGGATCGGCAGCGGCTCGTCGTTCATCGCCCAGGCGACCAGCACCTCGTCGCGCATCGCCCGCTCGAGCGGGATCGACTTGATGAACTGCGGCGCGCCCTCGGTCAGCGGCACGTCGAGCCCCGCGAAGCGCACCCGCTGCGCGCCCTCGGCGATGCCCGCCTTGGCGAGCACGTCGCGCAGGCGCACGCCGGTCCACTTGGCGCAGGACATGGCGCCGTTGCCCCATTGGGTGCCGGTGACCCGCGGCTCGGAAAGGCCGCGCCCGTTGCCCGCGCACTGGTTGATCGCAACAATAGCAACCTGTTCGCCCGCCGCCGCGATCTCCTCGAGGGTCAGCGAGACGGGCGCCCTGACCGCGCCGCCGATCGCCACGCGGTGCTCGCCGGCCTTCACGCTGGTCGGCATGTCCCAGTTCCAGCGCACGAAATGGCGGTCGTTGGGGGTGATGAGCCCCTCGCGGAATGCCTCCATCGGCGTCTCGAGCAGCGGCGGGCGGATGCGCTGGACGATCATGTCGCCCTTGCCGGGGAAGGCGGGGGTGGTGGGCCTCAGGCTCGGCCCGCCGGGCAGGCCGAGATCGACCATGCCGCCTGCGAGCTTCGCCAGCCCCGGAGCCGCCAATGCCGTCCCGAGCCCGCCCGCGCCCGCACCCGCGATCAGTGCGCGGCGGGTGAGTCTGCTGTCCATGATTCCGCTCCCTCGAGGCGTTCGATCAGCGCTCCGATGTCGGCTACGGCGAGGCTGTAAGTCTCTACAAGTTCGGCGATATCGTCAATCCGCGCCATCTCGCCGTCGTCGCGCAGGATGGAGCAGATCACCGCCGCGTCGCCCGCGCCCGCGAGCCGGGCGAGGTCGATCGAGGCCTCGCAGGCGGCGGCCCGTTCGAGCACCCCGCCGGGGCGCGCGATCAGCGGGAAGACATGGCCGGGGGAGTGGATGTCCGCCGAACTCGCGCCCTCGGCGATCGCGACCTGCACCGTGCGCGCGCGGTCGGCGGCGGAGATGCCGGTCGAGACGCCATGCGCGGCCTCGATCGAGCGGGCGAAGGGGCGCCCGGTCTGGCGCGCGGTGCCGGGGTTGACGAGGGTGAGGCCGAGCTGCGTGGCCCGCTCGGGCGTTACGGAAAGGCAGATGAGCCCGCGGCCGTGGGTGGCCATGAAGTTGATCGCCTCGGGCGTCACGTGCTTTGCGGCGATCATCAGGTCGATGTCCCCGCCGCGCAGCCGGTCGCCGGTGATGACCACGATCCGCCCCGCCGCGATCGCCGCGAGCGCCGCCTCGAATTCGCCGCTGGTCACGCGAGGCCCCTTCCCGCCGCGAAGCTGCGCGCGCCGAGCACCACCTGCCGGCCGACCAGCTCGATCTGCCCGCGCGCGCGCTCGTCGAGGCATTCGCCGTCGGGCGAGAACATCCCCTGATAGGTGCGGATCGTCGCCCCCATCGGGGTCGGCCAGCCGCGCAGCGCATGGGTGATCGCGCGCATGGTGAGGAGCGTCGACATCGAGGCCTGGTCCCCGAAAGCCGTCGCGATGAGGCCCACCGCGCGGCCGTCGAGATAGGGGCGGGTGTCGCGGGCGAGGTCTTCCAGATAGTCGAGCGCGTTCTTGACCACGCCCGAGATCGTCCCGTGATAGCCGGGCGCTGCTACAAGCAGGCCGTCGGCCGCGCGCACCGCCTCGACCATCTCGCCGCCCATCGTCGTCTCGTAGCCCGGCCCGCGGTAGTGCGGGAGCGCGGCGAGATAATCCCCGCCGAACACCGTCACCTCCGCCCCCTCGCCCGCGGCGATCGCGGCGGCGAGGCGCAGCGCCTGCTCGGTCGAGGAGCCGGGATTGACCGTGCCGCCGAGGGCCACGATTCGGGTCATGCTGGGGAGGTCCTTTCGGTCATGTAGGCGGCGAGGCGCGCGGTCTGTTCGGGGGTGAAGTGCAGGCCCAGCTTGGTGCGCCGCCATAGCACGTCCTCGGCGGTGCGCGCCCATTCGGTCGCGATCAGGTGATCGACCTCGGCGGCGGTGAGGCCGTGGCCGAAATGCTCGCCGAGGTCCGCGGCCTCGCGCGCCGCGCCGAGGAAGGTCGCGGCGCGGGTGCCGTAGAGGCGGATCAGGCGCTCGGCCTCGGGGGGCGAGAGGAAGGGGTAGCGGGCGGCGAGATCGCGCATCCGCGCCGGTGCCTCGGTCACGCCGAAGTCGCCGCCGGGGAGCGGGGCGCGGCCCGTCCAGTCGGGCCCTGAGAGCACCGGGATGAAGGGCGCGAGCTGCTCCACCGCCTCGGCGGCGAGGTGGCGATAGGTGGTGATCTTGCCGCCGAACACCGAGAGCAGCGGCGCGGCCCCGCCGGGCGCCGTGTCGATCTCGAAGCGGTAGCCGCGGGTCGCCGCCTCGGGCCGGACCGATCCGTCGTCGACCAGCGGGCGCACGCCGGAATAGGTCCACACCACGTCCTCGGGCGTCACCGGCGCGCGGAAGTATTCCGAGGCGCCCTCGCACAGATAGGCGATCTCCTCCGGGCTGGCGCGCACCGCGTCGAGGCCCTCGCGGTGGTCGACGTCGGTGGTGCCGATCAGGGTGAAGTCCTCCTCGTAGGGGATGGCGAAGAAGATCCGCCCGTCGGGGAGCTGGAAGAAGTAGGCGAAGTCGTGCTCGAAGAGGCGGCGCACCACGATGTGCGAGCCGCGCACGAGGCGCATCTTCTGCGTGGCCGGCTGGCCCGCGCGGCCGAGGAGGTCGAGCACGCGTGGGCCGGCGGCGTTGACCACGGCGCGGGCTTGGAAGGTCTCGCCCCCCGCCTCGATCCGCCACTCGTCGCCTTCGCGGGCGAGGGCCGTGACCTCGCAGCGGGTGCGCACCTCGGCCCCGCGGTCGGCGGCGTCGCGGGCGTTGAGGACGACGAGGCGCGCATCGTCGACCCAGCCGTCGGAATAGGCGAAGGCGCGGGTGAATGCGGGCTTGAGGGGTGCGCCTGCCGGGTGGCGCGTCAGGTCCACGCTCTCGGCCGCCGGTAGCCGCCTGCGCCCGCCGATGTGGTCGTAGAGGAACAGGCCCAGCCGCAGCAGCCAGCGCGGGCGCAGGCCGGGGCGGTGGGGGAGGATGAAGCGTAGCGGCCAGATGATGTGCGGCGCGATGCCCCACAGCACCTCGCGCTCGGACAGCGCCTCGCGCACCAGGGCGAACTCGTAGTGCTCGAGATACCTGAGGCCGCCGTGGATCAGCTTGGTGGAGTTGGACGAGGTGCCCGTCGCAAGGTCGCCGCGCTCCAGCAGCAGCACCCTGGCGCCGCGCCCGGCCGCGTCGCGCGCGATCCCGGCGCCGTTGACGCCGCCGCCGATCACCGCGAGGTCGTAGGGCCCGCTCATCCGATCACCCACTGCGCGAAGGCCAGCGCCACCGCCAGCGAGGCGATCGTCGCCGCCAGCACCGGCATCACCGCCCGCCAGCCGAGGCCGAGGAGGAGGTCGGTGCGGGTGCGCATCGCGGTCGCGGTGACGGCGAGGAGGAGCAGGGTCTTCGACAGGGTCAGCGCGGTGGCGGCAACGTCGGCGGGGATGGCGACCAGCGAATTGACCCCGACGAGCGCGAGGAAGGCGAGGATGAAGCCCGGCAGCACTGGCACGCGGGCGCGGCCCACCCCGGCGGCGAGGGGCTGGACGCGGGCGATCCAAAGGGCGGCGAGGGTGACGAGCGGGGCGAGGAGGGCGACGCGGGTGAGCTTCACCACCGTCGCCTGCGCGCCCGCGGCGTCCGACACGGCGAACCCCGCGCCGATTGCCTGCGCGACGTCATGGATCGAGGCACCGACGAGGAACCCCGCCTGCGCGTCGGAGAAGCCGAGCATGCGGGTCAGCGGCGGATAGGTGACGAGTGCGATGGCCGAGGCCGCGGCGAGGATCACGAGCGTCAGGGTGAAGAGCGCCTGGTCGACCCGCTCGCGCCCGATCACGCCGTAGAGCGCCAGCGCCGCCGAGGCGCCGCAGATCGCCGTCGCGCCCCCGCCGAGCAGGCCGATCGCGGGGCTCTGCCCGGTGGCGCGCGCGGCGGCGAGGGCGGCGAGGATCGCCGCGGCCATGACCAGCGCGAGCCCGGCGAAGGGAACAATGCCCATCGCCGCGACCTGCATGGCAGTGACCTGGAAGCCGAGCAGCGCGATGCCTGCGCGCAGCCCGTGTCGCGAGACGGCGTCGAGCCCGTCATGGGTGCGCGGGTCGGCGGCGGCGAAGTTGACCGCAAGGCCGATCAGCAGCCCCGCGAGGATCACCGGCACGCCGTAGTTCTGGCTGAGCCATGCCGCCGCCGCGCCCGCGATGGCGGTGATAGCGAGGCCCGGCACGAAGCGCGACAGCGGCTTGCGCTCGCCCCGCGCCGCGGCGGCCGCGGCGGTGTCGGCGAGCATGATCTCGCCGAACAGGTCGCCGGCAAAAGCCTCGACATCGGGGCGCACCTCGCGCTTCATGACAGCTTCAGCCTTGCCTCTGTCTCACGGTGTCACAGCCCTACTCCGCGGCCCTTCCGATTGCAATGGCGGGCCTCAGGCGGAGAGCTCGGCCGGCGCCACCTCGTCCTCGGGGCGGCGAATCTCCGGCAGCAGCCATTGGAACCACGCCAGGGCGATCAGATAGGACGTCGCGGCGAAGACCAACAGGGGGACGAAGCCGAACCCCGCATCGAGCACCCGGCCCGTCGCGAGGCTGATCGCCACCCCGCCCATGTTGCCCATGAAGGCGCCGAAGGCCGTCACCCGCCCGACCTTCGCCTGCGGCACCACGTCGGTGATGGTCGAGAAGATCGAGAGCGAGAAGCCCTGGTGCCCGGCCATCACCACACCAATCATCACCGCCACCGGCCAGAAGCTGTCGAGCGCCAGCACCAGCGGCAGGGGCAACACGATGAGCGCCGAGGCGAGCATCACGGTCTTGCGCACGCGGTTGGGGCTCCACCCCGCCTCGAGCAGGCGGGTCGAGGCCCAGCCGGCGGCGAAGGCTCCGAGGCCCGATCCGGCGAAGGCGATCGCGAGCGGCACCGCCAGCTCCAGCGTCGTCAGGCCGAACTCGCGGCGATAGTAGTCGGCGAGCCAGAAGTTGATGAACCACCAGGTCATGTCCGAGATCGCCTTGGCGCCGACGATCGCCCAGGTCTGGCGGTTCGCCAGGATCGCGCCGTAGGCCGCGCCCCCCGCCACTTCCGCCGCTGTGGCGTCGCCGCCGCGCAGGCGCAGCTGGGCGACGCCGCGGGCAAGCCAGATCCAGGCGAGGAGCGACACGAAGCCGCCGATCCCGCCCACCACCAGCGCCCCGCGCCAGCCGACCGCCACTGCCAGCGCCGGGATCAGGAAGGGCATGGCGATCGTTCCCGCGCCCGCCAACATCGTCGCGAAGCCGAAGGCGAAGGAGCGCTGGTCGGGCGGGAACAGCGAGACGACGGTCTTGATCGTCAGCGGGGTCTGCACCGCCTCGGTGACGCCGAGGCCGACCCTTGCGGCGACCACCTGCCAGGTCGTCACCGCCCAGCCGTGGGCCATCGCCGCAAGGCTCCAGGCCGAGGCGCCGACCTGCATCGAACGGTTCACCCCCAGCCGGTCGACCAGCCAGCCGGTGACGAGGAAGGCGAAGGCGGCGGAGAACTGCGTGACCGCGGCGAGGTCGCCGAAGTCGCTGTCGGTCCAGCCGAAATCGGCCATCATGTCGGGCTTGAGGATGGCGATGATCGGCCGGTCCATCGCGTTGAACACGCCCGCGATGCACAGGACGGTGAACAGCGACCAGCGCAGGCGCGCGGGGATCGGCGAGGGAGTGGCGGCCATCACGGGCTCCTAGGGCTCGAACGGGGGCAGGGGCAAGCGCGGTCCAGACAACAGGGGCCGCCGGATCGCTCCGACGGCCCCGTCCCGATTGTCACCTGTGCACGAGGCTCAGCGCGTTCGGACGCGCAGGCTCACGCCGAAGTAGCGATCCGCGTCGCGCGGGATCTGGAGCCGCCGCCCGTTCTCGAGGTTGAGCAGCACATAGCTCTCATCGGCGATGTTGCGGGCGTGGAAGGTCACGCGATACTTGTCGTCCGGGTCCGAGACACCGATCGAGGCGTTCCAGATGCCGTAGGCATCGATCCGCTCCGTAGGCGACTGACCGAGGTTCGAGAACTGCGTGCTGGTGTGGCGGAAGTCGGTGTTGAGGTAGAGCCGCGCCGCATCGCCGAGGTCGGTGGTGTAGTCTCCGCCGATTGTCCAGACGAACTCGGGCGCGAGCGGCAGGCGGGTGCCGTTGACCTCATTCGGCTGATTGGTGACCGAGTTGAAGCGCTTGACCCGGGCATCGGCATAGGCCGCGCTCGCACGCAGGTTCAGGCCGCTGACCGGGTTGACGAGGAGGTCGGCCTCGAAGCCTTCCGACTTCACCGTGCCGGCATTGGTCAGGTTGGAGACGGTCGCGCCGTTAATGACGATGAAGTTGTTGGCCTGGAAGCCGTCATACTCGACCGTGAAGGCTGCGACGTTGAGCTGCACGCGGTTGTCGGCGAAGCGCGACTTCACGCCGATCTCGAAGCTGTCGGAGAGTTCCTCGGCGATGGGCAGGGCATTGTTCGGCGCGGTGTGGTTGAAGAAGACGTTGAACGCCGGGCCCTTGTAGCCGCGGGTGTAGGAGCCGTAGAGCATCACGTCCTCGGTCGGCTCGTACTGGATGACCGCACGGCCCGACAGGTTGCCGTTGGTGGTCGACCCGCGGCTGGTGTTGGTGCCGTTGCCGGCCGGCGGCAGGCCGCCCGCCGGGTTGGTGTTGGTGCCGGGGCCGCTCGCCGGCAGGCCGGTGGTGCGGTTCACCGCCGGGGCGCGGGTGTGCGTGAACTCGAGATCGTCCCAGGTGTAGCGCAGGCCGCCGGTCAGCGAGAGCTGGTCGGTGAGGCGGTAGGTCGCCTGGCTGAAGATCGCGAAGTTCTTGCTCGTCACGTCGCTGCGCGAGGTGGCGAAGGGGAAGAGGGTGTTGACCGGATCGTTGAGGTTGCACGGCACCGCTCCGCCCGGCAGCGGCGCCAGCGTGGAGGTGGCGCAGGTGACGTTGTTGCGCGTGAAGTCCTGCGCATTCTCCGACTGCCAGGCGAAGACCCCCGCCTGGTAGAAGAAGCGCCTCGTCTGGTCGGAGGCGATGCGGATTTCGGCCGAGATCTGCTCGGTGCGCACCACGCCTTCGTCATGCAGCTGGCCGGCGGTGGTGATCGCACGGGGCAGGAAGTCGCCCTCGCGCAGTTCGCGGTTGAACCAGTTGCGATAGCCCAGCACGGCGCTCAGCGTGTGGGTGTCGCTGATGTCGAAATCGCCGCTGGCGGTGAGGCTCCACTGCTCGTCCTGGGTGCGGGTGACGAGGTCGTGGTTGATGAAGCGCTGGTTTTCGCCGAGCGCAATGCCGCCGGGCAGGCCGAGCAGCGCGTCCTGCGCCGCGCCGCGGCTCGCGCCGGTCACGTCGGCGCAGCAATCGTCGTCGGCCTTGAAGTAGTCGGCGATCAGGCGGACCCGGCTCGGGCCGTTGTCATAGTCGACGATCCCGCGCACGCCCCAGCGCTCGTAGCCGTTGACGAGGTTCTTGCGCTCGCCCGAGGCGGCGGGATTGATGTTGGTGATGTTGCCGTCGAAGCTGCCGAAGAAGCCGGTGAGGCGGGCGGTCAGGTTCTCGGCGAGCGGACCCGAGAGCGCCGCGCGCAACCGGAATTCGTTGCCCTCGAACCAGTCGGCGTTGGCTTCGGCCTCGAAGCGGTCGGTGCCGCCCTTGGAGACGATGTTGACGAGGCCCGCCGAGGCGTTGCGGCCGAACAGCGTGCCCTGGGGCCCGCGCAGCACCTCGAGCCGCTCGATGTCGAGAAGATCGGCGAAGGCCTGGCCCGAACGGCTCAGCACCACGCCGTCGACAACGGTGGACACAGAGGGCTCGGCCGCGACCGAGAAGCTGATGGTGCCCACGCCGCGCATCACGATCGCGCTGTTGGCGCTGGTGGTGCCCTTGCGGAAGGTCACCGAGGGGACGACGGTCGAGATGGTCTCGAGGTTGAAGACCACCGCCTGCTGCAGCCGGTCGCCGCTGACCGCGGTGATCGCGATCGGCACGTTCTGGACGTTTTCCTCGACCTTCTGGGCGGTTACGATGATTTCCTCGACCTGCGCCAGGGCCGGTGCGGCGTGGGCGAAGGCGAGCGCGCTGGCCGACAGGGCGAGCGCCCTGATCGCGGAACGGGTGGTGACCGGCATTGTGTGATTCTCCCCTCTGGTCATGATCGTTTCTCCCGGGCGGCAAGCGAAGATCTGCGCCCGTGCGGTCGATCTTTGTGGCGTCGGGTTGCGCTTTCTGTCCTGATCTGTCAAGCGGTGTCAGAACAGGCCGAGGGACAGGCCGGTAAGGGAACACGGGACGGGAATGGTGCAGCTGACACCATGCGAGGGGGGCTTCGACCTGCGGCTGGCAGGCCGTGCGGTGCTGCGCCATCGAGCACATTCGCCCGCCATCTCCGTGGCTTGCGGCGATGCGCACGTGACGATGGTGCGCGGCAACTTCCGCCTTTCTGACCGCAGTGTGGCAGCAGCGCCACTCACCGCCAGCAATCGCGACGCGGACGGCGAAGGCGTGGTGCTGGCGAGCGCGGACGGCAGCGCCCGGGTCGCGGTGAGCCTTGCCAGAACGCGGCTCACGCTCGCGGCGCTGACCGGGCAGGATCGCATGACGCTCGATTTCGCGCTCGGGCCGGACGAGGTGCTGTGGGGCGGGGGCGAGCAGATGAGCCACCTCGTGCTCAACGGCCGCAATTTCCCGATCTGGACGAGCGAGCCCGGCGTCGGCCGCGAGCCCGGCACGCCGATCACCGATCAGGCGAGCGCCGACGGGAGCTTCGCGGGCGGGGACTACTGGACGACGAACTATCCCGAGCCCACGGTGCTCTCCTCCGCGGGTTGGGCGCTGAGCCTCGCCAACGCCGAATATGTCGAGCTCGACGCGCGCGAGGCGGGCACCTTGCGCATCAACGTATGGTCCGGCGCGGTCGCCATCGACCTCTTCGAGGGCGCCCCCGCCGACCTGACCCGGCAACTGGGCGCGCGCTTCGATCCGCCGCGCGTGCTCCCCGACTGGGCGATCGGCGGTGCCATCGTCGGCCTCAAGCAGGGCGAGGCCTCGTTCGAGCGGTTGGAGCGGCTGATCGACGCGGGCGCCGCGGTCGCGGGACTGTGGTGCGAGGACTGGGTCGGCATCCGCGAGACGAGCTTCGGCCGCCGGCTGTTCTGGGACTGGCAGTGGAATCCCGCCCGCTACCCCGACCTGCCGGACAGGATCGCCGCCCTCAAGGCCCGCGGCATCCGCTTCCTCGGCTACGTGAACCCCTATCTCGCGGTCGACGGCCCGCTCTACCCCGAGGCCGCGGCGCAGGGCTTCCTCGCGCGCCGCCTCGACAGCGACGAGCCCTACCTCGTCGACTTCGGCGAGTTCGACGCGGGGGTGGTCGACTTCACCAACCCCGCTGCCTGCGACTGGTTCGCCGAGGAGGTGATCGGCAAAAGAATGCTCGACTTCGGCCTCGACGGGTGGATGGCGGACTTCGGCGAATATCTCCCTACCGACCTCAGGCTCCACGACGGCGACCCGATGCAGGAGCACAACCGCTGGCCGGTGCGCTGGGCGGAGGTCAACGCCCGCGCGGTCGCATCGCGGGGGCGGACCGGCGACGTGCTGTGGTTCATGCGCGCGGGCCACACCGGGGTGCAGGCGCATTGCCCGCTGCTGTGGGCGGGGGACCAGTCGGTCGATTTCAGCCGCCATGACGGCATCGGCACGGTGGTGACCGCCGCGCTCTCCTCGGGCCTCGTCGGCAATGCTTTCAGCCATTCGGACGTCGGCGGCTACACCAGCCTCTTCGGCAATGTGCGGACCGAGGAGTTGATCCTGAGGTGGTACGAACTCGGCGCCTTCAGCCCGGTGTTCCGCACCCACGAGGGCAACCGGCCGGACGACAACCTCCAGATCGACAGCACCCCCGCGCTGATCGAGGGCTTCGTCCGCTGGAGCCGCGTCCACGCGGCCCTCGCGCCCTATGTCCGCCACCTCGTCGCCGAGGCGCAAGCCACGGGCCTTCCCGCCCAGCGCGCGCTGTTCCTGCACCACCCCGAGGATCGCGAAGCCTTCACCATCCAGGACCAGTATCTCTATGGTGCCGACCTGATGGTGGCACCGGTGATCGAGGAGGGGGCGGTGATGCGCAGGGTCTATCTGCCGCAGGGCGAGTGGCGGCACCTGTGGAGCGGGCGGGACTTTGCCCCGGGCTGGCACGAGGTCGCCGCGCCCATCGGCGCGCCGCCGGTCTTCTACCGCCCCGGCAGCGCCTACGCGCCCCTGTTCGAGAGTCTCGCAGCATGAGCGGGCGCGCCAACATCCGCGACGTCGCCGCCCGCGCCGGGGTCGCCGTGAAGACCGTCAGCCGCGTCCTCAACGGCCACCCCTATGTCTCCGATGCCCTGCGCGAGAAGGTCGAGCGTGCGATGGCCGAGCTCGACTACCGCCCCTCGGTGGCCGCCCGCATCCTCTCGGGCGCGAAGTCGAACCAGGTCGCGCTGATCTACGACAATCACAGCCCCTACTACATGTTCCAGATCCAGACCGGCTGCTGGGAGGTGTGCCACGAGGCCGGCATCCGTCTCCTCGCCCAGCCGGTCGACGTCGCCGACCCGCGGGTGGGCGAGCAGGTGCGCGGGCTCGTCAGCGAGACGCACGTGGACGGCATCATCCTCTCCTCCCCCGTCACCGACTGCGATCCGGTGCTGCGCGCGCTGGAGACGATGGACGTGCCTTTCGTGCGCATTTCGCCGGGCACGAACCATGCGCTGACCTCGAGCGTGTTCATGGACGACGCGCAGGCTGCCGACGACATGACCACCCACCTCATCAACGCCGGGCACCGGCGGATCGGTTTCATCAAGGGCCATTCGAACCACATGGCCTCTGACGACCGCCTGTTCGGCTACCGCCGCGCGCTGGACCGGGTGGGCATTCCCTTCGAGCCCGGGCTTGTGGTCGACGGCGAGTTCGACTTCGATTCCGGCGTCGCGGGGGGCAGGGCGCTGCTCGACCAGCCCGACCGCCCGACCGCGATCTTCGCCTCCAACGACGACATGGCCGCGGGCGTGCTCGCGGTGGCGCACGATCGGGGGATCGCCGTACCCGCCGAGCTCTCGGTCGCGGGCTTCGACGACACCACCCTGGCGCGCACCGTCTGGCCGCCGCTCACCACCATCCGCCAGCCGATGGCGGACCTCGCCCGCACCGCGACGCGCATCCTGATCGCGGGCGGCGACATCACCCACAAGCGCCTCCCCCACGAGCTTGTCGAGCGCGCCTCGGTCGCGCCGCCAATGAGGAAATGACCATGAGTGAACTGCCCCTTCCCCCCGCCACCCGCCACCTCGGCGTTAGCGGCATCGCGGTCTCCCCCATCGCCTGGGGCATGTGGCGCCTCGCCGAGAACGGCCGGACGGCGAGCGATGCGGCGAGGCTGGTCCATGCGGCGCTCGATGCGGGGATAAACTTCCTCGACACCGCCGACATCTACGGCTTCGACGGCGCCGGCGGCTTCGGCGATGCCGAGGTGCTGCTGGGCGAGGTGCTGGCGAGCGAACCGGGCCTCAGGGACCGGATGGTGCTCGCCACCAAGGGCGGCATCCTCCCGCCGCTCCCCTACGACCAGAGCGCGGACTACCTGAGGAAGGCCATCGACGATTCCCTGCGCCGCCTCAAGGTCGACAGCGTGGACCTGTGGCAGATCCACCGGCCCGACATCCTCGCCCATCCGCAGGAGGTGGCGCGGGTGCTGGATGACGTGGTGGCCTCCGGCAAGGTGCGGACGCTCGGCGTCTCCAACTTCACCACGGCGCAGATCGCCGCGCTCCAGCACTTCCTCGGCAACAAGCTGGTGGCGACCCAGCCCGAGATCAGCCCCTTGCGGATCGACTGCTTCGAGAACGGCGAGCTCGACCAGGCGATGATGCTGGGCCTGACGCCGCTCGCGTGGTCGCCGCTCGGCGGCGGCAGGCTCGCCGCGCCCGAGACGGCGCGCGACAAGGCGGTGGCCGCCGCGCTCGATGCCGTCGCCGAGGCGCAGGGCGTGTCGCGCACGGTCGCGGCCTACAGCTGGCTGATGGCGCATCCCGCGGGGATCATCCCGATCATCGGCTCGCAGAACGCGGAGCGGATCGCGGAAGGGGCGCAGGCGCTGAAGGTGCGCTGGAGCCGGCAGGACTGGTACGCCGTGCTGGTCGCGGCGCGGGGCGTGCCATTGCCTTGAGGGAACAAGCCCCACCCGTTCGGGCTGAGCCTGTCGAAGCCCTGCCCTTCCTTGGGTCAGCGCGGGTGGATCGAAGAAAGTGCAGCCCTTCGACAAGCTCAGGGCGAACGGAAAATCGGGATGGGAATGAGCATGACTGACCGGCAACAATGCGAAATCGCGTGGTTCTCCGCGCTGTGCGACGACGATTACGAGTTCCTCGGCGTCCCCGATCCCTACCTCGCCTCGAGCTGGGAGCATTGCCGCAACATCGTGCTGCGCGCGGAGGAGGGAGGGTTCGACAACATCCTGCTGCCCTCGGGCTACCAGCTGGGCGTCGACACCACGATCTTCGCCGCGGCGGTCGCCACGCAGGTGAAGCGCATCAAGCTCCTCTGGGCGACGCGCATGGGCGAGGACTGGCCGCCGCAGCTCGCGCGCCGCATCGCCACGCTCGACCGCATCCTTGGGCCGAACGCGAGCGGCACCGGGGGGCGGCTCAACGTCAACATCATCTCCTCGGACATGCCGGGCGAGAAGATCGAGAGCGGCCCGCGCTACCGGCGCGGCACCGAGATCATGAAGATCGTCCGCACGCTGCTCAACGGCGAGCACCTCGATTTCGACGGCGAGTTCTACAAGCTGAAGCTCGATCCACCGCGCATCACCACGCTCTCCGGCAAGTGCCCGCCCTTCTATTTCGGCGGCCTCTCCCACGAGGCGCGTGAATGCGCCGCCGAGGCGGCGGACGTCTACCTGATGTGGCCCGACACGATGGACAAGGTGCGCGAGACCATCGCCGACCTCAAGGAGCGCGCGGCGAACCATGGCCGCACCTTGAAGTTCGGCTACCGCGTCCACGTGATCGTGCGCGAGACCGAGGACGAGGCGCGCGCCTATGCCGACCGGCTCCTGTCGAAGCTCGACGACGAGGCGGGCCGGGCGATCCGCGAGAAATCGCTCGACGCCAAGAACTACGGCGTCCAGCGCCAGCAGGAGCTGCGCGGCGCGGCGGAGGGGGACGGCTTCGTCGAGGAGAACCTGTGGACCGGCATCGGCCGCGCGCGCTCGGGCTGCGGGGCGGCGATCGTCGGGACGCCCGACCAGGTGCTCGCCAAGCTGCGCGCCTACCAGGCGGAGGGGATCGAGGCCTTCATCCTCTCGGGCTATCCGCACATGCAGGAGGCGGACCTGTTTGCCCGCCACGTGCTGCCCCACATCCAGCACGCACCGCTGGAGATGTGAGGCATCCCCTCATCGTCACCCCAGCGAAGGCTGGGGCCCAGGGCGGCAGGCGCTGTCCCTCGAGGCCCTGGGCCCCAGCTTTCGCTGGGGTGACGAAGTTGGGGGCGCCCGCCTTCCCTGCACCCGATCTGTAGGCCGCCGTCGCCACCCCTTCGGCGCGACTCAAACCCGCGCTTGACCCCCTCTAGACCCCCCCCTTGGCCCACGCTTGCCCGCCCCTTGCGGCATGTTTCACGTGAAACATTCCCCTACTGCAGGGCCGCCCTCGGGAACGGGTGGACCGCAGGGGGGCAATTTCCTCTTTTCGACGTCCGTCCTCGGTGACAAGACGTATGGCAAATCGAAACCGATCGAGAGGAGAGACGCACGATGAACCTCGAGTTCACGCCCGAAGAACAGGCCTTCCGCGAGGAGGTCCGCAGCTTTATCGCCGAGAACTATCCCAAGCACCTCGCCGACTTCGGCATGAGGGAGGACATGAGCCGCGAGGACTTCCTCGCCTGGCACAAGATCCTCGGGAAAAAGGGCTGGTCGGTTCCCGCCTGGCCGGTCGAATATGGCGGCACCGGCTGGACCCCGACCCAGCGCTACATCTGGTCCGAGGAGAACGCCCGGGCGAGCACCGTCATGCCGCTGCCCTTCGGCGTCTCGATGGTCGGCCCGGTCATCTACACTTTCGGTAACGCGGAGCAGAAGGCGAAGCACCTGCCCGGCATCGTCTCCGGCGACGTGTGGTGGTGCCAGGGCTACTCGGAGCCGGGCGCAGGCTCGGACCTCGCCAGCCTCAAGACCACCGCGGTGCGTGACGGGGACCACTACGTCATCAACGGCCAGAAGACCTGGACGACGCTCGCCCAGCACGCCGACTGGGGCTTCTTCCTGTGCCGCACCGACCCTTTGGCCAAGGCGCAGGAGGGCATCAGCTTCATCCTCGTCGACATGAAGACCCCGGGCGTGGAGGTGAAGCCGATCAAGCTTCTCGACGGCGGCTACGAGGTCAATGAGACCTGGCTCACCGACGTGCGTGTGCCGGTCGAGAACCTCGTCGGGCAGGAGAACAAGGGCTGGACCTATGCCAAGTTCCTGCTCGCCCACGAACGTTCGGGCATCGCGGGCGTCGCGCGCTCGAAGCGCGGGATTGAGAAGCTGCGCGAGATCGCGGCGAACGAGACGCTGGACGGCCAGCCGCTCATCAAGGACTTCGATTTCGCAAAGAAGGTGAGCCAGCTCGAGATCGACTTGGCGGCCCTCGAGATCACCGAGCTGCGCACGCTGGCGGGCGAGCAGGCGGGCAAGGGGCCGGGGCCGGAAAGCTCGATCCTCAAGATCAAGGGCACCGAGATCCAGCAGCGCCTCACCGAGCTGACGCTCGAGGCGGTCGGCACCTATTCCGCGCCCTATCACGGCGGCGTCGCGAACGACAATTCCAACGAGCACCCGGTCGGGCCGGACTATGCTCAATATGCCGCGGCGACCTATTTCAACATGCGCAAGACCTCGATCTACGGCGGGTCGAACGAGATCCAGCGCAACATCATCACTAAGATGATCCTCGGCCTGTAAGCGCCTCGAGGAAGGGAGAGAATTCGTGGATTTCAACTTCACCGAAGAACAAGGCATGGTGCGCGACGGGCTGTCGCGGCTGGTGCGCGAGCAGTACGACTGGGAGACCCGCCGCAAGGCCATCGCCAGCGGCGCAGGGTGGCGGCCCGAGATCTGGAGCCAGCTCGCCGAACTCGGCATTCTCGGCATGCCTTTCTCCGAGGAGGACGGCGGCTTTGGCGGCGGCGCGGTCGATGCGATGGTGATCATGGAGGAGTTCGGCAAGGGCCTCGTGATCGAGCCTTTCGTCCCCACCGTAGTCTGCGCCGGCGGCTTCCTCAAGCACGCCGGAACGGCGGCGCAGAAGGAGGAGCACATCGGCGGCATCGTGTCGGGCGAGCGGGTCTTCGCCTTCGCTTATGCCGAGCCCAAGGGGCGCTACGACTACGCCGACCTCGAGACCACCGCGAAGAAGGACGGCTCCGGCTGGACGCTCAACGGCCACAAGGCGGTCGTCTTCGGCGCGCCCTGGGCGAGCCACCTCGTCGTCACCGCCCGCACCGGCGGCGAGCGGCGGGACCGCAGCGGGGTCTCGGTGTTCGTGCTGGCCAAGGACACACCCGGTGTCACCACCCGCGACTACGTGACGGTCGACGGACGGCGCGCTGCGGAGGTCTATTTCGAGAATGTCTCCGTGCCCGCGGAGGCGCTGATCGGGCCCGAGGGCGAGGGGCTGGCGCTGGTCGAGCGGGTCACTGACGAGGCCATCGCCGCGCTGTGCGCCGAGGCCTGCGGGGCGATGAAGGTCGCCCATGCGATGACGGTGGAATATAGCCGCCAGCGCAAGCAGTTCGGCGTGCCGATCGGCTCCTTCCAGGTCCTACAGCACCGCATGGTCGACATGTACACGTCCTACGAGCAGGCGGTGTCGCTGACCTACCTCGCGACGCTGCGCCTCGGCGCCGAGGAGACCGAGCGCAAGAAGGCGGTCAGCGCGGCCAAGGTCGGCGTCGGCCAGGCGGCGCGGCTCATCGGGCAGGAAGCGGTGCAGATCCACGGCGGCAACGGCGTGACCGACGAATACGCCATCGGCCACTACTTCAAGCGGCTGACGATCTTCGACAGCGAGTTCGGCAATGTCGACCATCACCTGAAGCGGCACGTCGCGCTGAGCTGAGCCGCAGCGCCGGCATGAGATCGGCCCCGCTCCCGGCATGCCGAGAGCGGGGCTTTTCGCTGCGCGGTGTAACCTTGCGCCCCCCTGCGCCGAACCGCGCCCCATGAGAGCCGACGAAGCCACGCTCGCCCGCCTGATGGCGCTCTCGCAAGCGGGCGACAGGGAGGCCTATGCGGCGCTGCTCGAGGCCTGCCGGCGCTGGCTTCGCCGCTATTTCAGTCGCCGCATCGCGCCCGCGCAACTCGATGATCTGGTTCAGGAAACCCTGATCGCGCTGCACACCAAGCGCGCCTCTTGGGACCCGGCGCGGCCCTTCCTCCCCTGGCTCGCGGCGATCGCGCGCTATCGCTGGGTCGATCACCTGCGCCGCCTTTACCGCGCCGAGGCGCAGGAGCTGCGCGAGGACCTGCTCGGCACCGACGAGGAGCCCGCGATCGCCGCGCGCCTCAGCCTCGAGCGGCTGCTCGGCCTCCTTCCGCCCGCGCAGCAGCAGGCCATCGCCCTCGTCAAGATCGAGGGCCTGAGCATCGCCGAGGCGTCGGCCGCGACCGGGCAGAGCGAGAGCCTCGTCAAGGTCAACATCCACCGCGGGCTGAAGAAGCTCGCCGCCGCCATCGAGAAGGAATGACATGGCCCCCCGCACCTCCGACGCCCTGATCGCCGAACTGGTGGGCGACCTCGAGCCGGTCCGCCCGCTGCGCTTCGGCGAGGGGATCGCCGCCACGCTCGCCGCCGCGGCGCTCTCCGCCGGGGTCGTGCTCGCGCTGCTCGGGATGCGGCCCGATTGGCTCGCGGGGCGCCTCGATCCGATGGAGCTGGTGGCGAGCGGGCTCTATGGCGGGCTGGGGCTCGCCGCGAGCGTCACGGTGGTCCTGATGGGCCGCCCGCAGGTCGGCAGCGACCACGGCGGGTGGCGTTGGGCGGCGGCGATGGCGGGGCTCCTGCCGCTCGCCGGACTGGGCGCGGCGCTGGCGCGCGGCGGCGAGGGAATGAGCGGCGAGGTCATGCGCCACGGCGCGGAGTGCTTTGCGGTCGGCGCGGCGGCCTCGCTGCTGGTGTTCGCGGCGCTCACCCTGTGGCTGCGCCGCGGCGCGCCGACCGCGCCGGCGCGGGCCGGACTGGTCACCGGCGTGGCGGCGGGGGCTTTCGGGAGCTTCGCCGTCTCGCTCCACTGCCCGGACGGCGACATCGTCCATGTCGGGCTGTGGCACGGGGCGACGGTGCTGGCGATGGCGGCGCTCGGCCGCGCGCTCGTGCCGCGCCTCGTGCGCTGGTAGGCGCTACCCCGCCTCGAGGCCGTGCGGCATCGCGGTGGCAGCCGGGCGCGGGGCGCGGCGGGAGCGCCAGAAGGTCAGCACCGCGAGGCTCCCCAGCAGCGCGAGGCCGAGCCCGGCGAGGGCCATCACAATCCGCAGGGGCAACGCTAGGGGGCTGTCCACCAGGCGCGCCGAATGCAGCGGATAGAGCGCGTTCTGCGCCCGCACCGCGAGCGGCGCAGCAGGAGCATCACGCGCCATCAGCAGCGTGCCGTCGGGGGCGAGGGTGAGGGTGGTGCGGCCGTTGGGGTGCCACTCCTGCGGACGGCGCATCCGGATCGTCACCGCCTCGCCCTCGGCCTTGGGCCAGACGATCATCCGCGGCTCGGCATCGGGAAAGCGCGCGCGGGCGGCGGCGAGGATCGCGGGCCAGTCGGGCGTGCCGGCAGCGGCCGGGGCGGGAGGCTTGGCCTGCCACGCCGCGACCTCACCCGCCGGGGAGAGCGCGGCAAGCAGCGCCTGGCCGAGCGGCTTCAGCACCATCATCGCCCCGGTCAGGCCGGCGAGCAGGATCGGCAGCGCGAGCACCGCGCCAATGTCGCGGTGGTGGCGGATGATCGCGGGGCGGGTGAGGCGCGGCGGCAGCGCCCGCAGCCGGAAGGTGCGCCGGGTCGGCCACCACAGGATCAGCCCCGTCACACAGAACAGCACGGCGGCGATCCCCAGCCAACCGCCGATCAGCTCCCCCGTCTCGCCCATCAGCAGGTGGTGGTGGAGATCGAAGAGAAGGGTCTCGGGCCGGTCCCACACGTCCTGCCACCGGGCGAGCAGCGCGCCGTCATGCGCGAGGTAGGCGCCCGCGCCTTCGCCCAGCCCCGCCTGCGCCGCGCCGAACTCTGCCGAGGGGAGGGTGACATAGCCGGCGCCGAGCGAGCCCGCCGCCTCGATGATCGCCAGCGTCTCGGCATCGCCGGGGGCGCGGGCGTCCTGCGCGACGCCGACCCACCACGGCTTCCACAGCAGCGCCGCCCCCGTCAGCCCGAGCACCGCCAGCCCGACGCCGACGAGGCCTCCCAGCCAGCGGTGGACCAGCCCGAGCGCACGCCGCATCAGAAGCGGCCCAGCCAGCCGAGCGTCACCGAGCGCCCGCGCCCCGCGAAGAAGCGCAGGTTGTCGGCGGGGCGCTGGGTGTCGGAGTTGTAGTCGATGTATTGCCGGTCGAGGAGGTTCTGCGCGGCGAGGGTGAAGCTGCCGACATCGGTCGCGACCGTCACCGCGCCGTCGAGCAGGTGGTAGCCGGAGAAATCGTTGCGCGGATCGCCGCCGTCGAACCTCCTCGCAAAATGGGTGCGCGATTGCAGCCGCACATTCACGGGCCCGCGGGTGTAGTCCGCCGAGAGGTTGAGGCGATCGGGGCCGATGTTCGCCCCGTCGAGGTCGGCATTGACCCGCCCGTCGTTGTTGGTGTCGACCCGGCCGTGGAGGTGCGCATAGCCGACGCCGAGCCGCAGGCCCTCGATTGGCGTGGCGGTGGAGAGGTTCAGTTCCAGCCCCTCGATCTCGATGCGCTGCCGCTGCACCTCGAAGACATCGCCGACCAGCACGAGGAGCTGCCCGCGGTCGCTGTCCGACCAGTAGTAGGTCGCGCTTGCCACGAGCGGCCCGCGGTTCACCTCGACCCCGATCTCGCGGTTGTCGGCGACCACCGGCGCGATGTCGAGGAAGCGGTCGAGGTCGACGCCCGGCGTGCGGATCGCGCGGGTGATGCGGCCGATGTCGGGGACAGTGTAGCCCTGCGCGTAGCTCGCATAGGCGCGGATGCCCGGCGTGGGCTCGATCACGACTCCGCCGTTGGGCAGCACCCGGTCAAAGCTGGGCGAGCCGCCGCCGACCTGCTGCGGCCCGTAGAACCACAGGGTCTGGTAGTCGTCGATGCTGATCTCGACATTCTCCCAGCGCAACCCGCCGGCGAGGCGGACCTTGCCGTCCCACAGCGCGAGGTTGCCCTGCGCAAAGGGGGCGATGCTCCGGTAGTCGGTCGGCGGCACCCAGGCGCGGCCGGTCTGGGCGAGGCGTTGGACGGTGTGGTCGTTGAGGAGGTCGACACCGAGCACCATGTTGAGCGGGCCGAAGCCGCGTTCCCAGCTGGCGTTGACGCCCCACTTGCGGCTGACGTTCTGCGACTGGTCGAAGAGCGTGCCGCGCGGGGCGATCGCCGGGTCTTGGAAATCCTCGAAGAAGCCGCCGCCGTAGATGTCGGCGGTGCGGTTCCAGAAGCCCCGCACCCGCAGGGCGCCGCCCGCGAGATCCTCGGCCGTGAGGGTGAGGGCGAGGCTCTCGGCGAGGTTCTCGGGTGGCTCGCCGTCGACCACGCCGCGGGCGCCGGTGGCGGGCAGGCCGGTCAGCCGGTTGCCGGGCACCGCGACAAGATCGCCGTCGCCCTGGAGGCGGAAGCGCTGGCCCATCGCCTCGATCCTGACGCCGCTGCCGAGTTCCACGCCCGCCTTGGCGAAGAAGGAGAGGCTGTCCGAATCCTGGAGGTCGCCCTGCGTGCCGTCGGGTGCGATGCGGCGCTGCTCGCCGTCGCGGAACACGCCGCGGCGCTCGTAGGCCGCGCCGACCACGACGTCGAAAGCGCCCGAGCGGTTGGCGACCAGCGCCCCGGCCTTGCCGCCGAAGCCGTCGCTGCGAAAGCCGCTCTCGGCGGTGCCCTGGAGGATGGTGCGCGCGCTCCATCCCTCCTCGGCGGGTGCGGAGACGGTGACCTGGTTGATGACCCCGCCGGTGCCGCCGATGCCTTGCAGCGCGTTCGAGCCGAGGATCAGCTCGACCCGATCGATGAAGAAGGGATCGATGGTGAAGCCGTCGCGCGATCCGTCGCGCAGGGGGGCAGTTTGAGGGATGCCGTCGATGGCGAAGAGCGGCGAGCGCCCGCGCAGGGTCTCGCCCTGGCCGGTCAGCTTCTGGCGCGAGGGCGAGAAGCTGGGGGTGAGGGCGGCGATGGCGTCGACCACCGAGCCCGAGATCTGAAGCTGACGCTCGAGGGTCTCGCGGTCGATTACCTCGGCGGTGAGCGGCAGGGCGGTGATGGGGAGCGTGGTGCGCGCGGCGGTGACCACGATCGGCGCCTCGGGGCCGTCCTCGCCCGCAGGGAAAGCATCTTGCGCGCGGGCGGCGGCGGCGAGGGGGAGGAGGGCGGCGGAGAGGAGAAGTGCGGCGCGCGGCATTGAAGTGTTCCTGATAATCATTCGCAAGCGCCTCTTACGAACGATTCTCAACAAGGCAATCCCTTTTCTGCAACTTCTGCTAGATTGAGGTGGCCGCAGGCCCGGACAGCAGCAGGGGCGCGTTCTAGGCCGTCTCGCGCAGGACCAGCTCGGGGGGCAGGACGAGGCTCTCGGTGCTCTCCCCGGCCAGCCGCCGCAGCAGGAGGTCGACGAGCCCGCGCGCGCCCGCTGCGATGTCTTGGCGCACTGTGGTGAGCGGGGGCACGGTCTGGCGGGCAATGGGGAGGTCGTCGAAGCCGACGAGCCTTACGTCGCCCGGGACCGCGAGCCCCTGCCGCCGCAGCTCGGTGAGGCACAGCGCGGCGAGCGTGTCGGTGGCGGCAAAGATACCGTCGATGGTCTCGGCGCGGGCCTCCAGATGCCCGGCGATCTCCTCACTCGCGCGGTCGGGTGAGAGGTGGGTCGGCAGCGCCGCGACCGGGGGCAGGCCCATGCGCGCAGCGACGTCCTGCGCGCCCGCATAGCGCGCGGCGAACTCCATCGGCCCGGTGTCGCCGAGGAAAGCGATCGACGCCGCCCCCGCCGCCACGAGGCGCTCCGCGGCGAGCCGCCCGCCGAGGCGGTTGTCGGTGCCGACGACGCAGTGCCGCTGGCCTTCCTGGTGATTGCCCCACACGACCATCGACCGGTAGCCTTCCGCCACCTCCTCGATGCGCTCGAACTGGTCGGACTGGCCGATCACGATCACCCCGTCGATCATCCCCGAGCCGATGAAGCGGTCGAGCCAGTCGGGGTCCTCGCCCGGCACCACGCGGCGCAGCATGAGGTCGTAGCCCTCGCGCGTCAGCTCGTCGGCGAGGTGGCCGAGCAGGGTCATGAAGAAGCTGTCGGAGATCTGCTGGCGGGTGTCGTGGCCGAGCGGGATGACCACCCCGATCACGCCGGTGCGCTGGCGGCGCAGCCCGCTCGCCATCTGGTTGGGGCGGAAGCCGTGTTCGCGGGCGAGGGCCTCGATCTTCTCGCGGGTGCGGGTGTTGACGAGGCTCTTGCCCGCGAGCGCCCGGCTGACCGTGCCCGGCGAGACCCCGGCGAGCCGCGCCAGATCGGTGATGGTGCGCACGCTGCCGCGCGTCGTCCTGTCGTCGGCCATGTCTACCCCCGGCCGGCCGCGAGCCCCTTGTCGCGGGGCTTCCGGTGACCGGCGTCCACCAGCAGCGTAGCGAGAGCGCCCGCGAGCATCAAGCCGCCGCCGAGCAGCAGGACGTTGCGCGGATCGCCGCCCAGCAGCGGGCGGTAGATGAGCGGCATGGTGAGCGTCTGGATCAGCATCGGCACGACGATGAAGAGGTTGAAGATCCCCATGTAGATGCCGTTGCGCTCAGGGGGAATGCAGTCGGCGAGCATGACATAGGTGTTGCCCATCATCCCCGCCCAGCCGATCCCGATGCCGAGCATCAGCACGAAGAGCGCGGCCGGGGTCGAGGCGCCCGGGATCAGCAGCATCGCGGCGCCCGAGGCGGCGAGGCAGGCGGCATGGGTGGGCCGCGCCCCGAAACGGCGGACGACCGGGATCAGCGCCAGGGCGCCGAGGAAGGCGATGAAGTTGTAGAGCGCGCCCGCCTGCTGGGTGGTGAGGGTCGCCGCACGGAAGGCGCTGCTCGCCGGATCGCTGGTGCCGTAGATCGAGCGGCCGACCGCGAAGGTGATGTACTGCCAATAGGCGAACATCGCGTACCACTGGCACAGCATCGCGCCCGCGAGCTGGCGCATCGGGCGCGGCATCTCGGCGAGCGCGTCGCGGATCTCGGCGAAGGTGGCGCGCACCGTCAGGGGCTTGTCGGCCAGCTCGGCGCGCTCAGCCTCGGTCAGCGGCAGCTCGCGCACCCGCAGCACCGACCACAGGATCGTCGAGATCGAGAGGATCGCCCCGATCACGAAGGCGATGCGCACGATCACCGGGATGCCGTTCGCGTCGAGCACGTCGCGCGCGATGAAGGCGGTGAGCAGCGAGGGCGCGAGGTAGGAGAGGGTCTGCGCGAGGCCGGTAAAGGCGCTCTGGGTGAGGAAGCCCACCGGGCGCTGGTCGGCCGCGAGCCGGTCGGCGACATAGGCGCGGTAGGGCTCCATCGTGATGTTGTTGCCCGCATCGAGGATCCACAGCAGGCTCGCGGCCATCCACAGGGCACTGGAATAGGGCATGGCGAAAAGCGCAAGGGTGCAGATCACCGCGCCGACCAGGAGATAGGGCGTGCGCCGGCCGAGGCGGGTGTTGGTGCGGTCGCTCATCGCACCGACGATCGGCTGGACGATGAGGCCGGTCATCGGCCCCGCGAGCCACAGCAGCGGCATCGCCGCCTCGTCCGCGCCGAGGAAGCCGTAGATCGGCCCCATGTTGGCCTGCTGCAGCCCGAAGGAGAACTGCAGGCCGAAGAAGCCGATGTTCATCTCGACGATGCGGAGCAGCGAAAGCCGCGGCTTTGCGGTCATGTGGAGCCTCATCCCGTTGCTTGCCGATGCGCCTTATAGCTGGCGTCGTTGCAGAGGGGTGACACGTTTCCATGTGATTTGCAAACGATTGCAAGATTCCTGTTGCAATCGATTGCAGAATGAGTAGCCCTCACCCTGTCAGCGCCCGCAGAAGCGCGAAGATCGAGAGGAGAGACCCCATGAATTTGCGTCACGCGCTGTGCGCCAGTGCAGCTCTGCCCGTCCTCGCCGCCACCCCCGCACTCGCGCAGGACACCGCCGCCGCCGCCGCCGAGGGCGAGGAGATCATCGTCACCGCCGTCGCCCGCGGGCAGAACCGCATCGAAAGCTCGGTCTCGGTCAGCACCATCGGCGCCGACACCATCGCCAACCTCGCCGCGCCCTTCTCGGCCGACCTCATCCGCCAGATCCCCGGCATCCGCTCGGAAGCCTCGGGCGGCGAGGGCAACGCCAACATCGCGGTGCGCGGCCTGCCCGTCTCGACCGGCGGCGCACGCTACATCCAGCTCCAGGAGGACGGCCTTCCGATCCTCGAGTTCGGCGACATCATCTTCGGCAATGCCGACAACTTCCTGCGCGCCGACCGCTCCGTGGCCCGCGTCGAAGCGGTGCGCGGCGGCTCGGCCTCGACCTTCGCCTCGAACGCGCCGGGCGCGGTCATCAACTTCATCTCCAAGACCGGGCGGCAGGAAGGCGGCGCGATCCAGGGCTCGGTCGGCCTCGACTTCGAGAGCTATCGCCTCGATTTCGACTATGGCACGCCCATCGCGGAGGACCTCTATTTCCACGTCGGCGGCTTCTACCGCACCGGCGAGGGGCCGCGGAACATCGGCTACAACGGCTTCGACGGCGGCCAGATCAAGGCCAACATTACCAAGGAGTTCGCGGGCGGCTACATCCGCTTCTACGGCAAGTATCTCGACGACACGACCCCGACGATCCTGCCCCAGCCGGTCCGCGTCACCGGCAGCAACGCCAGCCCCAACTACAAGGCGATCCCCGGCTTCGACCCGCGCCGCGACAGCCTCTACAGCCCCTTCCTCACCCCCGCCGTCTCGCTCGACGGGAACAACAACCCGGCCACCTTCGACTTCCGCGACGGCCTTTCGGTCAGGAGCCTCGCCTTCGGGATCGAGAGCGAGATCGACGTCGGCGGCGGCTGGACGCTCACCAACCGCTTCCGCTTCTCGGACAATTCGGGGAGCTTCCAGTCGCCCTTCCCGGCCGAGGCGGGGGCGGCGCAGGGGATCGCCAACGGCATCGGCGGGCCGGGATCGAGCATCGTCTTCGCGACCGGGCCGAATTCCGGGCAGGTCGCCAACCCCGCCACTATCGGCGGCAACGGCCTGCTCACGAATGTCGTCGTCTTCAACGTCCGGCTCAACAGCCTCGACAACGTCACCAACGACTTCCGCGTCAACAAGGAGTTCGATTTCGGCGGCGGCCGGGCGAACTTCACCACCGGCTTCTACCTCTCGCGCCAGACGGTCAACACCGACTGGCTGTGGACCAGCCACGTCCAGACCGTCGACGGCGGCGGTCGCGCGGTGCTGGTCGACATCCGCGATGCCGACGGCAATCTCGTCACCCAGAACGGCACGGTGGGCTACAGCGCGAGCTTTTTCGGCAATTGCTGCCGGCGTTCCTACGATGTCGCCTATTCGACTTACGCGCCCTTCGCCTCGCTCTCGCTGGAGCTCGACCGGCTGACGCTCGACGGCTCCGTGCGCTACGACTTCGGCGACGCGAGCGGGACGATCACCGGGGCGGACACGGGCTTCGGCACGGGCATCACCAGCTTCGACTTCGACCGCAACGGCATCATCAGCCCGGCCGAGGCGCAGACCGCGATCCTGCCGCTCGGCAATGCGCGGCCGGTCAATTACGACTTCGACTACTTCAGCTTCTCGCTGGGCGCGAACTACCTCGTCGCGGACGATCTGGGGGTCTTCGCGCGCTTCAGCCGCGGCGGCCGCCACACCGCCGACCGCTCGCTGTTCTCGCCCGCGGTCAGCCCCGTCGACGGAAGCCTGCCGGGCGGCGATCAGGGCGTGATCGCGCGGGTCGACCAGCTCGAGGTCGGCGCCAAGTACCAGTCGGGCGGGCTCGGCCTGTACGCCACCGGCTTCTACGCCAAGACCCGCGAGACGAATGTCGATATTGCCCCGGTGGTCCTATTCGACACCGAGTACGAGGCCTTCGGGATCGAGCTCGAGGGCGTCTATCGCACCGGGCCCTTCTCCCTCTCGGCCGGCGCGACCTGGACCGATGCGGAGATCAAGGACGCGCTCGATACGGACACGATCGGCAACCGCCCGCGCCGGCAGGCGGACCTCATCTACCAGGCGACCGCGCAGTACCAGACCAGCCTGTTCACGCTCGGCGCCAACGTGGTCGGCACCACCGACAGCTTCACGCAGGACAACAACGAGCTGAAGCTGCCCGCCTTCGCGCAGGTCAACGCCTTTCTCGCGGTGCGGCCGATCGACCGGGTCGAGGTCGGCCTCAACGCGACCAACCTCTTCAACGCCACGGGCTTCACCGAGGCGGAAGAGGGCGTGATCCCCGCGAACGGCATCGTGCGCGCGCGCTCGATCGCCGGGCGCACCGTGCTTGCCTCGGTCCGGTTCGACTTCTGATCGGGACCGATGCACGGGGCCGGCCGAACCCCTCTCTCCCCTGCGGCCGGCCCCCCTTTTTCTTGGCAATGACGGGACGAACGCCGCGATGACTGCCGCAATCATGGGCGCCTGGACCGCCGACCACGTGCGAGGGATCGCGCCCGGCGCGGCGGGCCCGATCCCGCCGGTGACGGCGGGTGGCCGCGGGGGCCTCGCGGCGGACCGGCTGTACTGGGACATGTGGCCGCTCCAGGACGCGGCCGGGCGGCAGGCGATCGTCGCCGGGCGCGAGTTGTGGATGGCGCTGACCGCGCCCGACCGGGGCGATCCGGCGCTCAGGCACTTCGAGGCGAAGATCCACTGGCTCGAGCGGCGGGACGGCGCCTGGCACGACCACGGCCCGGTGCTGCCCTCGGGCGCCGCGGTGCCCTACGAGCGCGAATGGGCGGGCTCGGCGCTGTTCGAGGGCGGGGTGGTGACGCTGTTCTTCACCGCCGCCGGGGATGCCGCGCGTCCGGGCGGCTACCGCCAGGAGCTGTGGTTCGCGCAAGGCCGCATGGGCGCGGACGGCTGGCCGCAGGGCTGGTCCGCGCCCGCGCCGCTCGTCCGAGGCTACGGCGAGCACTACATGCCCGCCGACGCCCACGAGGGCGCGCCCGGGACGATCAAGGCCTTCCGCGACCCGGCGTGGTTCCGCGATCCTGCGGACGGCAGCGAGTGGCTGGCCTTCACCGCTTCGCTGGCGGGTTCGCGGAGCGCCTTCAACGGTGCCTTCGGCCTGGCCCGGTTTAGCCCCCCCTTAGGGTGGGTCTTGCCCCCCCCTTGCCTCCATGCAGAGGGCGTCAACAACGAGCTGGAGCGCGCTCATCTGGTGTTTCACGTGAAACATTACTACGCCTTCTGGTCGACGCAGACCGCGACCTTCGCGCCCGGCCTGCGCCACGCGCCGGGAGGGCTCTACGGGATGGTGGCGGACAGCATGGCGGGCCCCTGGCGCCCGCTCAACGGCACCGGGCTGGTGCTCGCCAACCCGGCCGAGCGCCCGCAGCAGACCTACAGCTGGTTCGTCGACGCCGACCTCAGGGTGTGCAGCTTCGTCGATGTCCTGCCCGACGGCAGCTTCGGCGGCGTGCCCGCACCGCTGCTCCGGCTGGAGCTCGACGGCGACCGCGCGACCCTCGCAGGAGCCGCCGGGTGATGTTGGGGGCGATCGAGGCGGGGGGTACGAAGTTCGTCCTCGCCGTAGGACCCGCGCCGGACCGCCTCGTCGCGCGCCACGTCATTCCTACGCGCGCCCCTGCCGAGACGCTCGCCGAGGCGGCGGCATGGTTCGCCGCGCAGGGCGGGGTGAGCGCCCTCGGGATCGGCAGCTTCGGCCCGCTGGAGCTCGACCGGCAGAGCCCGAAGTGGGGCCACATCACCACCACCCCCAAGCCCGGCTGGGCGGACTGCGACATCGCCGGGTTTTTCGCCGGGGTGCTGGGCGTGCCGGTCGGCTTCGATACCGACGTGAACGCCGCCGCGATAGCGGAACACGCGGCGGCGCGGCGCCCGGGCGGGAGCCTCGCCTACCTCACCATCGGCACCGGGATCGGCGGCGGCGTGGTGCTGGAGGGGCGCCCCGTCCACGGCATCGCCCACCCCGAGATCGGCCACATCTACCCCCGCCGACACCCGCAGGACGCTAATTTCGCGGGCATCTGTCCCCACCATGGCGACTGCCTCGAAGGGCTCGCGAGCGGCCCCGCGATCCTCGCGCGCTGGGGCCGGCCGCTCTCGGAACTGCCGACCGACCACCCCGCCCACGCGATCATCGCCGACTATATCGCGCAAGCGTGCTACACCCTCTTCGCCACCGTCGCGGTGGGCGAGGTGGTGATCGGCGGCGGGGTCGCGCAGACCCCCGGACTCATCGAGCGGGTCGCCGAACGGGCGAGGGCTCTCGACGCGGGCTACCTCCCCGGCGGCAAGCGTCACGCGGTGATCCGCCCGCGGCTGGACGGGGACTCCGGCATTGTCGGCGCGATGATGCTGGCCGAGGCCGCCGCAAGGACTTGAGCGCGCGTGCCTTTCCCGCGATAGGACGCCGCAGGGAGAGACGACGATGATCCGCTTCATGCTCGCGCTGCTGGCGCTGATCGGCCTTTCCGCGCCGCTGGCCGCGCAAGGCGCCGGTCGCTTCCTCGAATACGAGCGCGTCCCTGCCGCCGGCCTCCCCGACCAGCGCCTCACCATCTGGCTGCCGCCCGGCTACGACGCGGGCGCGGGGCGCTACCCGGTGCTCTACATGCACGACGGGCACAACCTGTTCGACGTGAAGAACAG
>VFQU01000131.1_pt1 | contig 94137 bp, 75 predicted proteins | sample 3512311 | NCBI WGS metagenome assembly VFQU01 (sample SAMN10412377, study PRJNA504923) | tailings metagenome | isolation source: Relicate 3 Philex TSF3 active mining site | place: Philippines: Tuba, Benguet | collected 2017-08-29
GCGCCGAGTAGCGCAGGAAGCCGGCGGGGAAAGGCGCGCATGTTCGAGCACATGGATGTGCGAGATCGGCTGCTTCGCAGCTGCGTCTCGCTTACGCTCGAACGCGCCGGCCGCCGGATTCCGAGCAACGCAGGGCACCGGCGCCGCGCAGCGGCGACGGCGCGACAGTCGGGTCGCCTTTCTCTTGGTTACTTCTCTTTGGCGAGTCAAAGAGAAGTAACTCGCGGCCCGAAGGGCCGTGAAAGCTCTGCTGGAAGTCTGGCCGATTGCCTTCCGGCGCAGACCCTCTCCGTAGAGCGCATCGATGCGCAGTCGCCTGTCGAAAGGCGCCCTCCCTGCAAGGGAGTCCAGAAGTGAAGATCATCATTCTCGGTGCCGGCCAGGTCGGCTCCTCCGTCGCCGCCGCGCTGGCCAGCGAGAACAACGACATCACCGTCGTCGACACCGACCAGGCCAAGCTCAAGGATCTCGCCGAGCGGCTCGACATCCGCACGGTGCAGGGGCATGCCTCGCTGCCCAGCGTGCTCGGCCACGCCGGGGCCGAGGATGCCGACATGGTGATCGCGGTGACTTCCAGCGACGAGGTCAACCTGATCGCCTGCGAGATGGCCGACATCGTCTACCGCACGCCGACCAAGATCGCCCGCCTGCGCGAGGCCGAGTACCTGCAGCATCCCGAGCTGACCGCCAAGACGCGCGCGGCGGTGGACGTCGCGATCAGTCCCGAGGCGCTGGTCTGCAAGCACGTGCAGCGGCTGATCGAGTACCCGGGCGCGCTGCAGGTGCTCGATTTCGCCGACGGTCGCGCCCAGCTGGTCGCGGTGCGGGCGATTCCCGGCGGCGCGCTGGTGGGACACGAGATCCGCGAGCTGCGCTCGCACCTGCCCGAGGGTGTGGACGCGCGCGTGGCGGCGATCTTCCGCGGTGGTCGCCCGATCGTGCCCAAGGCGAGCACCGCGATCGAGGCCGGCGACGAGGTGTTCTTCCTCGCCGACCGCAGGAACATCCGCACCGTGATGAGCGAGCTGCGCAGGCTCGATCGCCCGGCCCGTCGCGTCTTCATCGCCGGCGGCGGCAACATCGGCCGCAACCTGGCCAAGGCGCTCGAGGGGCAGTTCAGCGTCAAGGTGCTGGAGCGCTCGCGCGACCGGGCCAAGCGCATCGCCGAGGACCTGCGCAATTCGATCGTGCTGGTCGGCGACTGCGCCGACGAGGACCTGCTGCGCGAGGAGAACATCGACCAGACCGACGTCTACTGCGCGCTCACCAACGACGACGAGGCCAACATCCTGTCGGCGATGCTGGCCAAGCGGATGGGCTGCCAGCGGGTGATCGCCCTGATCAACCGGCCGGCCTACGCCGAGCTGGTCGAGGGCGGCAGCATCGACATCGCGGTCAGCCCGCAGCAGGTCACGCTGGGCGCGCTGCTGACCTGGATCCGCCAGGGCACGATGGTGCGCGTGCACAGCCTGAGGCGGGGCATGGCGGAAGCGATCGAAGCCGTGGCGGTGGGTGACCGTCGCACCTCGAAGGTGGTCGGTCGTGCGCTGGAGGAACTGGAGCTGCCCGAGGCGGCGACCATCGGCGGCATCGTCCGCGGCGACAAGCTGCTGATCGCCCACCACGACGTGGTGATCGAGACCAACGACCACGTCATCGTCTTCCTGGTCGACAAGCGCCAGCTGCCGCAGGTCGAGGCGCTGTTCCGCGCCGACGCGACGTGGATCTGAGGCGGAGGGCACGGCGCATGTGCAGTGTCAGGTGCAGTTCCAGGGGCCAGTTCCAGTTGCCAGGGGTCGGCGCCGGCGCGCCGACCGGTGCCCGGCTTCCGACTGGAACTGGCACTGGCCACTGGAACTAGCGCCCATGCGCTCCCGCGCCATCCTCAAGGTGCTCGGGGTCATCATCGGGCTGACCTCGCTGACCAAGCTGCCCTCGCTGCTGCTCGCGCTGGTGCTGGGCGAGTCGACCGTGCATGCCTTCGCCGGCAGCTTCCTCATGAGTGCTGCGCTGGGCTTCGTGCTCTGGTGGCCCAACCGCAACAGCCGCTACGAGATGCGTCTGCGCGACGGCTTCCTGATCGTCACCCTGACCTGGGTCTCGGCCAGCCTGGTGTCGTCGCTGCCGCTGATGGCGCAGCCGCTCGGACTGAGCTTCACCCACGCCGTGTTCGAGGCCACCTCCGGCCTCACCACCACCGGCGCCACGGTGATCAGCGGCCTCGACGGCCTGCCGAAGTCGCTGCTGCTGTATCGGCAGGTGCTGCAGTTTCTCGGCGGCATGGGCATCGTGATCCTGGCCGTCGCCATCCTGCCGATGCTGAAGATCGGCGGCACCCAGCTGTTCCGCGCCGAGACCACCGGCCCTTCGCGCGACAACAAGCTGACGCCACGCATCGGCGAGACGGCCAAGGCGCTGTGGCTGGTCTATGCCGGCCTCACCGCGCTGTGTGCGGTGGCCTACTGGGTGGCCGGCATGTCGCTGTTCGACGCGATCTGCCATTCGCTCAGCACGGTGTCGACCGCCGGCTTCTCCACCTACGATGCCGCGCTCGGCCACTGGGACAGCCCGCTGATCGACCTCGTCGCGATCGTCTTCATGACGCTCGGCGGCATCAATTTCGCGCTTCACTTCATCGCCTGGCGCAATGCCAGCGTGGGCCATTACTTCGCCGACTCCGAGCTGCGCGCGTTCGTTCGCATCCTCGGCGGTGCGATCGTCCTGATGACGCTCGCGCTTTGGCTCGGCGGCGACTACCCGGGGCTGTTCGAGTCGCTCCGATTCGCCGCGCTGCAGACGGTGTCGGCGATGACGACGACGGGATTCGCGGTCAGCGGTTTCGAGCAGTGGTCAGGCGTGGCGCCGATGGTGGTGATGATCGTCGCGGTGATCGGCGGCTGCTCCGGCTCGACGGTCGGCGGGCTCAAGGTGGCCCGCGTGCTGATGGTGTTGCGCCAGGGCCTGCGCGAGGTGCGCCAGCTGGTCCACCCCAAGGGCCAGTTCCTGGTCAAGATGGGCGGGCGCCGGGTGTCGGAGAGCGTGGTGCTCTCGGTGAGCGGCTTCATCACCCTGTGGATGGTCTGCTTCATGGCGCTGCTGCTGGGCTTCGTCGCCACCGGGCTCGACCCGCTCTCAGCGTTCGGCGGTGCCGTCGCCACGCTCACCAACCTCGGTCCGGGGTTGGGTGAGGTCACCACCACCTTCGGCACGGTCAGCGACGCCGCCGTCTGGCTCGGCACGCTCGGCATGCTGCTCGGCCGCCTGGAGGTCTTCTCGGTGCTGGTCCTGCTCACCCCGATGTTCTGGCGCGAGTAGCCGCGGCTGGCCCAGCCAGCGGCGCAGGTGCGCGGCGAGCAGGCGCGCCTGCGCCTCCGGCAGATAGCCCAGGGTCGTCGCGCCGCCGCGCGCGCCGCTGGTGTCGACCTCGAGATGGGCCATGCCGTGGCGGCGATCGAACGGCGACTGGCGCAGGCGCAGGCCCTGGATGCGATCGCGCTCGACGACGTCCCAGCGGCGCTGCAGCCAGCCGCTGCGCCACAGCACTCGCGTCGCGTCGACGCTGTAGCCCGAGAACGCGGCGTCGCGGCGCACCGCCAGCACCAGCAGCGGAGCGACGATCAGCGGCAGCAGGCCCTGCGCGCCGAGGTTGAGCGAGGCGACCAGCGTCACCAGTCCCAGCACGAACAGCGGTCCACGCAGCATGCGTCGCCAGGCGCGCGGGTGGATCGGCTGCCAGTCGGCGTCCTCCCAGCGCACGCCGGGCAGCCAGCGCCGCAGCAGGCGATCGACGCTCGACTGCGCGCCCACCGGCAGCAGCGCATCGATGCCGCCGGTGTCGTCCTCCTGTCGCCGCGCCGCGGTCTCGACGTGCAGTGCGCGCAGCCCGCGCCGGCGCAGCAGCCACGGCTCGCGCACCTGCCAGCGCTGCACCTTTGCCGCCCGCGTGTGGCTCGAGGTGCGGGTCAGCAGTCCGCCTTCGACGGTGATGCGGCCGTCGGCTTCGTCGACCCGGAAGCCGGCATGGCGCAGCACCACCACCGCGACGCCGAGCAGGCGCACCAGCAGCGAAGCCACGAGCAGCAGCAGGCCGATGGCCAGGATGCCATCAAGTCCGGGCGCGGCGCCGCGCAGCGATTCCCGCGCCCATTCGACGGCGTTGGGCAGCCAGCGCCAGCCGTCTTCCGGCTCGAACTGCCAGGCCACGCCGAGCAGCGCGCCGACCACGATCCAGCCGCGGTTGCTGCTCAGGCCCAGCCAGAGCAGCTCGGACAGGCGAACCGTGGCCAGTGCGGGGCGCGCGGCCGCGGCGTCCGGCGCGGACCTGCCGCCGCGGATGCGCGCCACCAGGTCGCGAGCGTCGGCGGTCGAGAGCACCTGCATCTGCGCCTCGGCCTCGCGGTCGCCGGTGGCCGACTCGATGCGCAGCTCGGCGACGTCGAACAGCCGGTGCAGCAGGTTCTGCCGCAGCTCCAGGTTGTGCATGCGGGCGAACGGCAGGTGGCGCACCTGGCGCTGCAGCAGACCGCTGCGCAGCACCAGCGCGTCGCCGTCGAGGGCATAGCGGAAAGTGAAATAGCGCCACACCGAGAGCGCCGTCAGCGCAGCCGTGGCCCAGCCTGCCGCCACCAGCTGCCAGTCGCCGCCGCGACCGAAGAACAGCAGGGCGATCAGCGGCAGGGCGAACTGGCGCAGCTGGGCCAGCAGCACGAACAGCCAGGACAGCGGGTGCAGCCGGCGCAGCGCCGGCGCCGCCGGATCAGAGCTGCTGGTCATGGCCTTCGAGCAGTGCATCGCGCAGCGCGTGGGCGCGCTCGGCGTCGAGGCCCGGCACGCGGATCGAGGCCAGCTCGGTGCCGGCAGTGTGGATCACCAGTTCGGAGAGGCCCAGACGCCGCGCCAGCGGACCGCGATGAAGATCGGTGTGCTGCACCCGCGAGCGTGCGACATAGCGCTCCGAGCGCCACCACACGCCGCTGCGCAGGGTGAAGCCGTCGGCGTCGAGGCGCAGCGCGGTGGCGGCGTGCGCGCGGCCGGCGTGATGCCAGGCCAGCCAGGCGAGCAGGCCGACGATCGTCGCCCAGGCGGCGAGCGCCACGGGCAGTCCGGCGAGGCGCCCGAGCAGCGGCACGCCGACGACCAGCCCGGGCAGGGCGAGCAGCGCCAGCGGCATCAGCGGACGCAGCCTGAACAGCCAGCGTGCCTGGGCCGGCAAACGTTCGAAGCCATCGCCGTCGAGCGGCAGCGGCGGTGGTCCGGCATCGCGGTCGGTGTTCGAGGTCATGACGGCTCAGGACGTGACCCGATCGCGGGCGTGACGGCCGTAGCGCGGACGGCCCTGAGCATCCTCGGCCGGAAACCGCTTGTAGGTCCATTGGTACTGCGTCGGCGCCAGCCGCACGCAGGCTTCGATGCCGGCGTTCAGCGCCGCGGTGGCGCGCGCCGGGTCCGGGTCGTCGAGTCCGGGCGGTGCAGGCAGGATGCGGATGCGGAAGCCGCCGGCCCGCGGCAGGCGCTCGGCGAAGGCGAACACCACGCCGGCGCCGGTCTTCTGCGCCAGCCGCGGCAGCAGGGTCATGCTCAGCGCCGGCACGCCGAAGAACGGCGCAAGCTCGCCCTCGCCCGACTTCGGACGCTGGTCGGGGAGGATGCCCAGGGTGCCGCCGGCGCGCAGCAGGGCGAGCATGCGGCGCACGGCGCCGGGCTCGGCGCGCAGCTGCTCGATGCCCGGATGCCCGCGCGCGCGGCGCAGCAGCGGCTCCAGCGCGCGCTGCTCGGGCGGCCGATAGACGATGCCGAGCGGACGCCGGCTGGCCAGCCACAGCGACAGCAGCTCCCAGTTGCCCAGGTGCGGTGCAGCGACGATGACGCCGCGGCCGGCCGCCTCGGCCTGCGCGAGGTGCTCCTCGCCCTCGACGCCGACGATCCAGCGGCGCGACTGCGCCGCGTCGCGCGTCCACACCGCGCAGGTCTCGAGCGTCGTCCGCGCCGTCTCGACCAGCGCCTCGCGCAGCAGGCGCTCGCGCGCGGCGGCATCGCTGCCGGGAAAGCACAGGGCGAGGTTGACCCGCGCCACCCGCGCCTCGCGCGTGCCGAGCATGCGCACCAGCGCGGCGAACGGCGGCGCCAGCCCCTGCAGCAGTCGCAGCGGCAGCCGGCCCACCAGCGCCAGCAGGCCGTAGAGCAGCGCCGCCAGCGGATTCATCGGGTCGCGATCCATGGGCGCGGAGTCTAGCCGGTCAGGCATGGCCGCCCCGGGTGATTGACGTGCCCGCGGCCGCAGACGAGCATCGCGATTTTCCCGCGGAGTGGCTGCGTGATCGCCCTGATCCAGCGCGTCAGCGAGGCCTCGGTGCGGGTCGACGGCGAGGTGGTCGGGGCGATCGGCCCCGGCCTGCTCGCGCTGGTCGCGGTGCTGCCCGGGGACGGCGAGGTGCAGGCCGAGCGCATGGCCGAGCGACTGCTGGGCTATCGGGTGTTCGAGGATGCCGACGGCAGGATGAACCGGTCGCTCGCCGACACCGGCGGCGGACTGCTGCTGGTCAGCCAGTTCACCCTCGCTGCCGACACCCGCAAGGGCATGCGGCCGAGCTTCAGCGGCGCCGCGGCGCCGGCCGAGGCTGAACGCTGGTTTTCCCGACTCGTCGAGATCTGCCGGTCGCGCCATGCCGCGGTGGAAACCGGGCGTTTCCGTGCCCATATGCAGGTGGCGCTGGTCAACGACGGACCCGTGACCTTGCGGCTCGAATCCTGAAGTCGGCCGATTCCAGGCCGGAAATCCGTTACCTCTCAATGACCTGTCTGAGATAGGCGGGTTCAGCTATACTGAAAAGTTCCTTTTCCCCTTCCAGCCCCCGCGGGGACCCCGAATGGCGAGCGAAAACACCGAGCAGCAGTCCGAGATCAAGCAGCTCATCACCAAGGGCCGCGAGCAGGGCTACCTGACCTACGCCGAAGTCAACGACCACCTGCCGGGCGACATCGTCGATCCCGAACAGATCGAAGACATCATCGGCATGATCAACGACATGGGCATCCAGGTGCACGAGGTCGCGCCGGATGCCGAGACCCTGCTGATGTCCGACTCGGCCAGCACGGCCGACGACGAGACCGCCGCCGAGGAAGCCGTCGCCGCGCTGTCCGCGCTCGACTCCGAGGCCGGCCGCACCACCGACCCGGTGCGCATGTACATGCGCGAAATGGGCACGGTCGAGCTGCTCACCCGCGAGGGCGAGATCGCCATCGCCAAGCGCATCGAGGAGGGCCTCAACCAGGTCCAGTCGGCGTTGGCCAGCTTCCCCTGGTCCATCCAGCTCCTCATCGAGGAGTACGACCAGCACCTCGAGGGCAAGAAGCGCCTCACCGAAGTGATCTCCGGCTACGCCGACCTCGAGGCCGCCGCCGCCGCCGAGGCGGCCCTGCTGGAAGCCGAGGCCGAGAGCGCCGAGGCCGACGAGGACGAGGAAGAGGACGACACCGCCGACGATGCCAGTCCGGCCGACACCGGCCCGGATCCGGCCGAAGCCGCGCGCCGCATGGATCTGCTCAAGGGCCTCTACGCCAAGTTCCAGAAGACCCACGCCAAGTACGGCCCGGCCGACCGCAAGTCGATCAAGCTGCGCGAGGAGATGGCCGAGGAGTTCCTGCGGCTGAAGCTGCCGACCGCGCTGGTCGAGGGCTTCGTGCGCAAGCTTCGCGAAGTGGTCAACGCGGTGCGCAACCACGAGCGGGTGATCATGGATCACTGCATCAAGCACGCCCGCATGCCGCGCAAGGACTTCATCCGCGCCTTCCCCGGCCACGAGACCGACGTGACCTGGGCCGACGAGATGCTGCGGCGCAAGCAGAAGTGGTCGTCCGGGCTGCGCGAATACCGCGACGCCATCGTCGCCGAGCAGGAGAAGCTGACCGCGATCGAGCGGGCGCTGTACCTGTCGCTCCCGGACATCAAGGAGATCAACCGCTCCATGGCCATCGGCGAGGCCAAGGCGCGCAAGGCGAAGAAGGAGATGGTCGAGGCCAACCTGCGCCTGGTCATCTCGATCGCCAAGAAGTACACCAACCGCGGCCTGCAGTTCCTCGACCTGATCCAGGAAGGCAACATCGGCCTGATGAAGGCGGTCGACAAGTTCGAGTACCGCCGCGGCTACAAGTTCTCGACCTACGCGACGTGGTGGATCCGCCAGGCCATCACCCGTTCGATCGCCGATCAGGCCCGCACCATCCGCATTCCGGTGCACATGATCGAGACGATCAACAAGCTCAACCGGATCAGCCGGCAGATGCTGCAGCAGTTCGGCCGCGAGCCGACGCCGGAGGAGCTGGCCCGCGAGATGGAGATGCCCGAGGACAAGATCCGCAAGGTGCTCAAGATCGCCAAGGAGCCGATCTCGATGGAGACCCCGATCGGCGACGACGAGGACTCGCACCTGGGCGACTTCATCGAGGACACCAGCATCGAGTCGCCGGACGACACCGCCACCGTCACCGGCCTGATGGAGACCGTGCGCGACGTGCTCGCCGGCCTGACCCCGCGCGAGGCGAAGGTGCTGCGCATGCGCTTCGGCATCGACATGAACACCGACCACACGCTGGAAGAGGTCGGCAAGCAGTTCGACGTCACCCGCGAGCGGATCCGCCAGATCGAGGCCAAGGCGCTGCGCAAGCTGCGCCACCCGAGCCGCTCCGAGCAGCTGCGCAGCTTCCTCGACATCGACTGATCGCGCCTCCTGCGGCCGTCCCCGAGCGGACGGCCGTGGTCCCGACCCTTGCGGTAAGCGCGCCGGAGGCTAGACTGGCGCGATGACCACGGCCCGAGGGGGCACCGAATGAGTTTCGACAGCAGCGATCTGGCGCGCCTGTATCCGCTCGACAGCCTGCGCGAGGAAACCCGCGAGCAGCTTGCCAGCGAGGCCTCGGCGATCGACTACCTGCGCGGCGAGGTGCTGTTCCGCGCCGGCGACATGGACGGCGAGACCCTGTACCTGGTCGAAGGCGAGATCGAGGGTGTCTACCCCGACGGTCGCAGCAAGAAGACCAGCGCGTCCTCGCTGCAGGGACGCTACCCCATCGGCGACTCGCAGCCGCGCCGGTTCACCGCCACGGTCACCTCGGGCAGCGCACGGGTGATGCGCCTCGACCGGCGCTACGCCGAAAAGGTCATCGCCTGGGACCAGCTCAGCCGCAGCGAGGCCTTCCGCCACTTCGAGGAGAGCCCGCAGGGCAACCGCTGGGTGTTCCGGCTGCTGCAGAGCCGGGCCTTCCACAAGCTGCCCACCGGCAACATCGAGCGCATGTTCCAGGCGTTCGAGGAGATCCCGGCCAAGGCCGGCGACCTCGTGATCAAGGAGGGCGATGCCGGTGACTACTTCTACGTGATCAAGGAAGGCGCCGCCTCCGTATCCAAGATGCTCGACGGCGCCGATTCGATCGTCGCCTATCTGGTGCGCGGTGACTGCTTCGGCGAGGATGCCCTGCTCGCCGGCACGCCGCGCAACGCCACCGTCAGGATGATGCAGGACGGACGGCTGATGCGGCTGGGACGCCGGACGTTCGAGGAGGTCCTCAAGCCGCCGGTGGTGGAGTGGCTCAACGCCAGCCAGGCCGCGCTCCTCGCCCGCGGCGGCGCGCAGGTCATCGACGTGCGGATGCCCACCGAGCACGCGCAGCGGGCGATCAAGGGCTCGGTCAACGTGCCCCTGTATCGGCTGCGCGAGGACGTGGTGCAGCGCTTTCCGCGCTCCAGCAAGCTGGTGGTCTACTGCAACACCGGCGAGCGCAGCGCGGCGGCCGCCTTCATCCTGACCCGGCTGGGCTACGGCGAGGTCTATGCCCTGCAGGGCGGCCTGAGCGCGATGCTCAAGCAGGAAGCGGCGTAGCTTCGGGCCCGCGCCGGCCGGACATCGCCGGCGCGTTCGTCCGCGCGCCGTGCCGATCGTCAGCGGCGCACCTCGCCGTCGACGATGACCTCGTCGGCCGGCCGCGCGGCGAACAGCCCGACGCTGATCACCCCGACGATCTGGTTGAGCTCGCGTTCGAGGCCGACCGGGTCGGTGATCGACAGGCCGTGCAGGTCGAGGATCCAGCCGCCGTTGTCGGTGGCCACGCCCTCGCGCCAGGCCGGCTGTCCGCCGGTGATCCGGCGCAGCTCGCGACCGACGTGGCTGCGCGCCATCGGCACCACTTCGACCGGGAGCGGGAAGCGGCCGAGCAGTTCGACCTGCTTGCTGGCGTCGATCACGCAGACGAACCGGCGGCTCGCCGCGGCGATGATCTTCTCGCGGGTCAGCGCCGCGCCTCCGCCCTTGATCAGCCGGCGGTGGCGGTCGCACTCGTCGGCGCCGTCGACGTACAGATCGAGCGGACCCACGGCGTTGAGGTCGCGCAGCGGAACGCCGGCGGCACGCAGCAGCGCGCTGCTCTGCTCACTGCTGGACACGGCGCCGTCGATGCGGTCGCGCATCCGCGCCAGGCCCTCGATGAAGTACTTCACCGTCGAGCCGGTGCCCACGCCGACCACGCTGCCTTCCTCGACGTAGGCCAGCGCGCGTTCGGCCGAGCGCTGCTTGCCGCGTTCCTTGTCGGTCATGTCAGGCCTTCTCGAGCTTCAGGATGTGGCGCCACTGCGCCGCCGCGACCGGCAGCACGGAGAGGCGGTTGCCGCGCCGCAGCAGGGCGAAATCGCCGAGCGCGTCCGCATGCTGCTTCAGTTCGTCGAGGCTGATGGTGCGCTTCAGCTTGCGCTCGAAGCCGACATCGACCAGCAGCCAGCGCGGCGCTTCGGGTGGACTGGCCGGATCGTGGTAGTCGCTGGTCGGATCGAACTGGGTCGGATCCGGATAGGCCTCGCTCGCCACGCTGGCGAGACCGACCACGCCCGGCAGCGCGCAGTTGGAGTGGTAGAACAGGATGCCGTCGCCGACCTGCATGCCGTCGCGCATGTAGTTGCGCGCCTGGTAGTTGCGCACCCCGCTCCAGGGCTCGCGGCCGACGCGGGCGAGGTCGTCGATCGAGAACTCATTGGGCTCGGACTTGACCAACCAGTACTTCACGGCCGTGGCCTCATCGCGGCGAGTGGTTCGGATTTCATCAGCCAGTAGTGTCGTGCGCGTCGTGCCATCGCCTCGTTCAGGCCTTCTTCTTCGGGATGTAGAGGTCGGTGATGGTGCCGTCGAACACCTCGGCCGCCATGCCCACCGACTCGCTCAGCGTCGGGTGCGGATGGATGGTGTGGCCGATGTCGGCGACCTCGCAGCCCATCTCGATGGCCAGCCCGACCTCGGCGATCAGGTCGCCGGCATGCGGGCCGACGATGCCGCCGCCGACGATGCGGTGGCTGGCCTCGTCGAAGATCAGCTTGGTGAAGCCCTCGGTGCGGCCGATGCCGATGGCGCGCCCCGAGGCCGCCCACGGGAACTTGCCGACGCCGACCTTCAGGCCCCTGGCCCTGGCCTCGCCTTCGGTGACGCCGACCCAGGCGATCTCCGGATCGGTATAGGCGACCGACGGGATCACCCGCGCGACCCACTCTTTCTTCTCTCCGAAGGCGACTTCGGCGGCCAGCTTGCCCTCGTGGGTGGCCTTGTGCGCCAGCATCGGCTGGCCGACCAGGTCGCCGATGGCGAAGATGTGCGGCACGTTGGTGCGCATCTGCCGGTCGACCGGGATGAAGCCGCGCTCGGTGACGCTGACGCCGGCCTTGCCGGCATCCAGCTTGCCGCCGTTGGGCGCGCGGCCCACCGAGACCAGCACGCGATCGAACAGCCCCGCCTCCGGCGCCTTGTCGCCTTCGAAGGCGACGCGGATGCCTTTCTTCTCCGCCTTGATCTGGCTGGCCTTCACCTTGAGGTGCACGCCGACGCCGAGCTTCTTCAGCCGGTCGGCCAGCGGCTTGACCAGGTCGGGATCGGCACCCGGCATCAGCTGGTCCATCAGCTCGACCACGGTCACTTCGCTGCCCAGCGCGCGGTACACCGTGGCCATCTCGAGGCCGATGATGCCGCCGCCGACGACCAGCAGGCGCCTGGGCACCTCGGCCAGCATCAGCGCGTCGGTCGAGTCCATGATCCGCGGGTCGTCCCACGGGAAGCCCGGTAGCTTCACCGGCTGCGAGCCCGTGGCGATGATGCAGTGCTGGAACCTCACCCGCTTCGTGCCTTCGGCCGTCTCGACGTCGACCTCGAAGGGCGAGACGAAGCGGCCGACGCCGGTCAGCGTGCGCACCTTGCGCTGCTTTGCCATGCCGGCCAGGCCCTTGGTGAGCTGGCCGACGACCTTCTCCTTGTATGCGCGCAGCGCGTCGAGATCGATGCTGGGCGCGCCGAAGCGCACGCCGTAGTCGGCCGCGTGGGCGGCTTCGTCGATCACCGCGGCGGCGTGCAGCAGCGCCTTCGACGGGATGCAGCCGACGTTGAGGCAGACGCCGCCGAGCGCCGGATAGCGCTCGACCAGCACGGTGTCCATGCCCAGGTCGGCACTGCGGAAGGCCGCGGTGTAGCCGCCGGGGCCGGCGCCGAGCACCAGCATCCGGCACTCGAGGTCGGGGGCGCGGCCGCTGGCGACGGCCGGCGTCGGGGCCTGCGCGGGCGCTGCTGCGGACGCCGGCGCCGCCGCTGCCATCGGCGCTGGCGCTGCGGGCACGGCCGCGGGCGCTGGCGCGGCCGCCGCGCCTTCCGCCTCCAGCACCGCCACCACGCTGCCCTCCGACAGCAGGTCGCCGAGCTTGACCTTCAGCTCGCGCACCACGCCGGCGGCGCTACTGGGCACCTCCAGCGTGGCCTTGTCGGACTCCAGCGTGACCAGGCCCTGGTCCTTGGCGACGCGATCGCCGACCTTCACCAGCAGCTCGATGACGGGCACGTCCTTGTAGTCGCCGATGTCCGGCACCTTGGATTCGATCAGGCTTGCCATGCGGGGTTCTCCGGGCGATGGGCGTGGCGCGAACTCAGCGCCAGTGGACGTGGTAGAGATCGGCGCGACGATCGGCGAGGTTGCGCACCGCGCCCTCGCGGCGGGCGCGCGCCAGCTGGTCGAAGTCGAGGTCGGCGAAGATCACGCACGCTTCGCCGGGGTTGGCTTCGGCGGCGATGCCGTCGCGGGCGAAGCCGAAGTCGCAGGGCGTGAGCACGGCGCTCTGCGACCACTGCTGGTCGAAGTTGAGCACGTTCTCCTGCACGCCGACGTTGCCGGCCAGCGCCACGAAGCACTGGTTCTCGATGGCGCGCGCCGCGCAGCTGTAGCGCACGCGCAGGTAGCCGTCGCGCAGGTCGGTGCAGAACGGCACGCAGATCAGTTCGACGCCGTCGTCGACCAGCTTGCGCGCCGCCTCGGGAAACTCGCTGTCGTAGCAGATCAGCACGCCGATCCGCCCGATGTCGGTGTCGATCGCCTCGAGCGTGTCGCCGCCGGCGATGTTCCACACGCTGCGTTCGCTCGGCGTGGCGTGCAGCTTGGGCTGCTCCACCACGCGGCCGTCGCGCAGCGCCACCGGGCAGACGTTGTGGACGCGGCCGTCGGCGCCGCGGCGAAAGCTGCTGCCGCCGACCAGGTTGACGCGATGGCGCACGGCGAGTGCCGACAGCGCCGCGACGAAGGCCTCGTAGTTCGAAGCGAGTGCGGCGACGGCGTCTGCCGCCGGCAGCGCCTGAGGCCCGGCGCTGATCATCTGCAGGCCGAGGAACTCCGGCAGCACCGCCAGGTCGGCCGCGTAGTCGGCGGCGATCGCCACCTGCTGCTCGATCTGCGCCACGCAGGCCGCCAGATCCGGCTGCGGGCGCTGCCGGTACTGGATGCAGGCGATGCGCGCGCGGCGCGCCATCACAGCAGCAGGCGGCGGATGTCGGCGAGCTGCTGGGCGAAGAAGCCGGCGAAGCGCGCCGCCTCGGCGCCGTCGATGACGCGGTGGTCGTAGGACAGCGACAGCGGCAGCATCAGCCGCGGCGCGAACTCCTTGCCGTTCCACACCGGCTGCAGCGAGGACTTCGACACGCCCAGGATGGCCACCTCCGGCGCGTTGATGATCGGCGTGAACGCCGTGCCGCCGATGCCGCCGAGGCTGGAGATCGAGAAGCAGCCGCCGCTCATGTCGGCGGGCCCCAGCTTCCTGTCGCGCGCCTTCTTGCTGATCTCGCCGAGTTCGGTGGCGAGCTGCATCAGACCCTTCCGGTCGCAGTCGCGGATCACCGGCACGACCAGCCCGTCGGGCGTGTCGACCGCGATGCCGACGTGGAAGTAGCTCTTCAGGACCAGGTTCTCGCCGGTCTCGTCGAGCGAGGCGTTGAAGCTCGGGAACTTCTTCAGCGCGGCCACCGCGGCCTTGATCAGGAACACCAGCGGCGTGACCTTGGCGTTCGGATTCTCCTCGCCGAGCTTCTTGCGGAAGGCCTCCATCTCGGTGATGTCGGCCTGCTCGAACTGGGTGACGTGCGGGATCATCGCCCAGTTGCGCGCCAGGTTGGCGCCGGAAATCTTCTTGATCCGCGACAGCGGCTTCGTTTCGATCGGTCCGAACTTGGCGAAGTCGACCTTCGGCCAGGGCAGCAGGCTGAGCCCGCCACCGCCGCCGGCCGGTGCCGCCGCAGCGCGCGGCGCGCCGCCGGCCAGCGCCGCCTTGACGAAGCCCTGCACGTCCTCCTTGAGGATGCGCCCGCTGCGGCCGCTGCCCTTGACCCGGGCGAGGTCGACGCCGAGCTCGCGGGCGAACAGGCGCACCGCCGGACTGGCGTAAGGCACCTTGGCCGGGTCGACGGCGTCGGCGCCGAAGGTGACCGGCGGTGTGCGCGACTCGCCGGTCACGGCGGCCGTGGTCGGCACCTGTGCCACTGGCACCGTCGTCGCCCCGGCCGCTGCAGGCGCCTGCTCCTCACTGGAACTGGAACTGGAACTGGAACTGGAACTGGAACTGGAACGCTCCGTCGGACCCGCGGGAGCAGCCGGCGCAGGCGCGGGCGCAGTCGCAGTCGCAGTCGCAGCGGCTGCAGCGTCGCCCGCCGCATCGACCTCGATCATCGCCACCACGCTGCCTTCCGACACCGTGTCGCCGAGCTTCACCTTCAGCTCGCGCACGATGCCGGCGAAGGGCGCAGGCACTTCCATCGTCGCCTTGTCCGACTCCAGCGTGGCCAGGCCCTGGTCGACCTTGACGCGATCGCCGACAGCGACCAGCAGCTCGATGACCGGGATGTCGGCGAAGTCGCCGATGTCGGGAACGCGCGCTTCCTTGAGTGCCATGTGCCCTCCCCAGGGCTGGATCCGGTGGCCGCCGTCGCTGCGCATCGCTGCGCGATCGATCCGGCGGAACGCGCATTGTGGCCTCGCGGTCGCCGTCGCCGCCACCCGCGCGGGGCAGGGCCGGCGCGGCCGCGCTCCGGCGGCGCGACCGCGAGGCGGAAATGCGGCCGATGTCCGGAGGCGGACGCCCGAAATCGGGACCGGACGCTGGGGCGCCTGCGGGTCACACCTCCAAGTGCTTGATTCAACGGACTGCAACCATTTGGCACGCTGGATGCATCCAACCAGACGCAACCCAAGCTCACCCCGGATGTGGACCATGAACGCCTTCCTTCGCCGCGCCGCCTCCCGCCTGCTGCTGACGCTGGGCGCCCTGGCCGCGCTGACCGTGATCGGCCAGCCGATCGACGCCCCGACCCCGGAGTCGGCGCTGCCGAGCGCGATCTCGCGCCTCGAGCGCCTGCCGGTCGCCGCCACCGAGCTGCTGCAGGCCCAGGCGGCCGAAGTGGCCGACGACTGCCCGCTGCAGCAGAACGCCGCGGTCGCCGCCGAGAATGCCCGCGCCGCCGCCGCCGCCGCGGCGATCCGCTCGGCCGTGCGCATGCGCTGGCTGCTCACCGCCCCGCACGCCACCTCGCGCACCGGCTGCATCGAGCCCAACTGCACCGGCTGATGCGCTGAGCCGCGCCGGCTCCGGCCGGCGCGGTCACGCTGCGGCAGGTGGGGCGTCATGGACCGGGCCATGACCATCCACCCATCGCGGCGAGCCGGCGGGACGCGTACCCTGCGTCGACCCTGGTCGCCGCTGCAGGACTCCGCATGCTCGCCATCCGCAATCTCTCCAAGACCTACGCCAACGGCGTCCAGGCGCTGAAGAACGTCAGCCTCGACATCCCGACCGGGATGTTCGGACTGCTCGGCCCCAACGGCGCCGGCAAGTCGACGCTGATGCGCACGCTGGCGACGCTGCAGGATGCCGACAGCGGCACCGCGCATCTGGGCGAGCTGGACCTGCTGAACGACAAGCAGGCCGCGCGGGCCAGCCTCGGCTACCTGCCGCAGGAGTTCGGCGTCTATCCCAAGGAAGCTGCCTACACCATGCTCGACCACTTCGCCCTGCTCAAGGGCGTGGTCGACGGCAAGCAGCGCCGCGAGGTGGTCGAGGCCCTGCTCAAGCAGGTCAACCTCTGGGAAGTCCGCGGCCACAAGCTCGGCGGATTCTCCGGCGGCATGCGCCAGCGCTTCGGCATCGCCCAGGCGCTGATCGGCAACCCGAAGCTGATCATCGTCGACGAGCCCACCGCCGGCCTCGACCCGGAGGAGCGCAACCGCTTCCTCAACCTGCTGGCCGAGATCGGCGAGCAGGTGGTGGTGATCCTCTCCACCCACATCGTCGAGGACGTCACCGACCTGTGCCCGCGCATGGCGATCATCGCCCGCGGCGAAGTGCGCCTTTCCGGCGAGCCGCGCGAGGCGATCGCCTCGCTGGACGGCCGGATCTGGAAGAAGACCATCGGCAAGGACGCGCTGGCCGAGTACCAGCAGGCGATGAACGTGCTCTCGACCCGCCTGGTCGGCGGCCGCACGGTGATCCACGTGCTGGCCGACAGCCGGCCGGGCGAGGGCTTCGAGGCGATCGCGCCGGATCTCGAGGACGTCTACTTCGGCCAGCTGCGCAGCCTGGCCGCCGCGCCGGCCGCGCGCGCCGCCTGAGCCGGAGACGATCATGCTGCGAGCGATCCTCGGCTTCGAGCTGCGCCAGCAGCTCGGCAATCCGGTGCTGTGGGTGGTGGCGGGCGTGTTCGCCTTGCTCGCCTTCGGCGCCTCCAGTTCGGAAGCGGTGCAGCTCGGCGGCGGCATCGGCAACGTCCAGCGCAATGCGCCGAGCACCATCATCAGCCTGCTGAACGGCTTCTCGGTGCTGTCGATGCTGTGCGTGACGATCTTCGTCGCCGGCGGCGCGCTGCGCGACTTCGACAACCGCACCGCCGAGCTGTTCTTCACCACGCCGGTGAAGAAGCGCGACTACCTGCTCGGCCGCTTCGGCGGCGGCCTCTTCGCCTGCTTCGTGGTGATGCTGGCGGTGGCGGCGGGCATCTTCATCGGCTACTTCATGCCCTGGGTCGACGCAGCGAGGCTCGGCCCGCACCGCGCCGCGCCCTACCTGTGGTCGCTGGGCGTGGTGCTGCTGCCCAACCTGCTGTTCGTCGCCGCGCTGCTGTTCTGCCTGGCCACGGCGACGCGCTCGCTGCTGGCGACCTACATCGGCGTCATCGCCTTCTTCGCGCTCAGCACGGCCACCGGCGTGCTCACCGCCGACCTCGACACGCGCTGGATCGGCGCCATGGTCGATCCCTTCGGTCAGCAGGCGATCGACAACGTCACCCGCTACTGGTCGATCAGCGAGCGCAACAGCGCGCTGCCGCCGCTCGACGGCACCCTGCTCGCCAACCGGCTGGTCTGGACCGGCGCGGCGCTGGCGCTGCTGGCGCTGGCGTACCGGCTGTTCCGTACCGACCGCGAAGGGCTGCGGCTGTGGCGGCGACGCGTCGGTTCGGCCAAGGCCGGCGGCGTCGGCAGCGCCGGCCAGGCCGTGGTCGTGCCGCGCGTCGCGCTGGCCACCGGTCGCGGCGCGCAGTTTCGCCAGTTCCTGCACCAGGCCTGGTTCGATACCCGCGCCACGCTGACCGGCGTGCCGCTGCTGGTGATGCTGGTGATCGCGCTGTTCCTGCTGATCATCAACTTCGTGTTCGGCGCGCAGATCTTCGGCACGGAGCTGTACCCGACCACCAACCGGATGGGCCAGGCCGTCGCCGGCTCCTTCAGCCTGTTCCTGATCATCATCGTCACCTTCTACGCCGGTGAACTGGTCTGGCGCGAACGCAGCCAGCGCATCGCCGAGGTGACCGACGCCTTCCCGAATGCGGACTGGATTCCGCTGGCGGCGAAGATGGTGGCGCTGACCGCGGTGATCGTCGCGTTCTACTCGGTCGGCATCCTCGCCGCCGTCGTCAACCAGCTGGTCCGGGGTTACACCCAGCTCGAGCCGCTGCTGTATCTCAAGCAGATGGCGATGAACGTCTCCGGCTTCGTGCTGATGGCGGCGCTGGCGCTGTTCCTGCAGGTCATCAGCAACAACAAGTTCATCGGCTACCTGCTGATGATCGTCTACCTGGTCTCGCGCATCGTGCTGGGTGTGCTGGACTTCGACAACAACCTGTACCGGCCTTTCGGCGCGCCCGGCACGCCGTATTCCGACATGAACGGTTACGGCCACTTCCTCGAGGGCTGGGCCTGGTTCCGCGCCTACTGGGGCGCCTTCGCCGGCCTGCTGCTGGTCGCCGCGCTGCTGTTCTGGGTGCGCGGCCATCGCGCGACCTGGCGCGAGCGGATCGCCGAAGCGCGCCGCCGCTTCACCGCGGGGCCGGTGCTGGCCACCGTCGCGCTGGCCGCGCTGTGCGTCGGCGCCGGCGGCTACAGCGCCTACAACACGCTGGTGCTGGCCGCCGATCCGCCGGTCAACGAGTACGTGCCCGGCGATCGCGCCCGCGACCGCCAGGCCGACTACGAGAAGACCTACCGCGCCGACATGGGCATGCCGCAGCCGCGCATCCTCGCGCTCGACACCGCGGTCGACATCTTCCCCGAGGAGCGTCGCGTGCGGATCAAGGGCAGCTACCGGCTGGCCAACCGCCACGACGCGCCGATCGACCTGCTGCACGTCGAGATCCCGCGCGGGCTGATCGTCCACGCGCTGGAGTTCGCCGAGCACACGGTCGAAAAGTCCGACCGCAAGCACGGCGTCACCCGCTATCGCCTGGCGACGCCGATGGCGCCGGGCGAGGAGATGACGATGCGCTTCGACCTCGAGTTCGCGCCGCGCGGCTTCGGCAACGCCGCCGGGCCGACCCAGGTCGTGGAGAACGGCACGTTCTTCAACAACGGCGTGCTGCCGAGCTTCGGCTACAACCCGAACCGCGAGCTGCGCGACCGCAACGAGCGGCGCAAGCGCGATCTCGGCGACGTGCCGCGCATGGCCAAGATCGACGACGAGGCGGCGCGCGCCAACACCTACCTCAGCGACGACGCCGACTGGATCGACTTCTCCACCGTGGTGTCGACCTCGGCCGACCAGATCGCGCTCGCGCCGGGCTACCTGCAGCGCGAGTGGACCGAGAATGGTCGTCGCTACTTCCACTACACGATGGACGTGCCGATGCTGCCCTTCGCCGCCTGGCTGTCGGCGCGCTGGGCGGTCAAGCGCGGCGAGTGGAACGGCATCCCGATCGAGGTCTACTACCACCCGGCGCACCACTTCAACGTCGACCGGATGATCGAGGCCACGCAGAAGTCGCTGGAATACTTCAGCACGAACTTCACGCCCTACCAGCACAAGCAGTTCCGCATCCTCGAGTTCCCCGGCTACTCGAGCTTCGCCCAGGCCTTCGCCAACACCATCCCGTACTCGGAGGCGATCGGCTTCATCGCCGACCTGCGCGACGAGGAGAAGATCGACTACGTGTTCTACGTCACCGCCCACGAGGCCGCGCACCAGTGGTGGGCGCACCAGGTGATCGGCGCCGACGTGCAGGGCTCGACGGTGCTCAGCGAGTCGCTGTCGCAGTACTCGGCGCTGATGGTGATGGAGAAGGAGTACGGGCCGCGGCAGATGCGCCGCTTCCTGAAGTACGAGCTCGACCGCTACCTGCAGTCGCGCGCCGGCGAGCTGATCGAGGAGCTGCCGCTGGCGCTGGTCGAGAACCAGGCCTACATCCACTACAACAAGGGCTCGCTGGTGTTCTACCAGCTCAAGGATGCGATCGGCGAGGACACGCTGAACGCCATCCTCAAGCGCTTCCTCGAGGACAAGGGCTTCCAGCCGCCGCCCTACACCACCAGCCGCGAGCTGCTCGCCTACCTGCGCGAGGGCACCGACCCGAAGCACCACCGGCTGATCGAGGACCTGTTCGAGAAGATCGTGTTCTTCGACAACCGCGCGCTCGACGCCAAGGCGGTCAAGCGCGAGGACGGCAAGTACGTCGTCACGCTGAAGCTCAAGAGCGGCAAGGTCGAGGCGGCCGGCAAGGGCGAGGAGACCGAAGTGGCGCTCGACGACGAGATCGAGATCGGCGTGTTCGCCCGGCCCAAGGGCGGCAAGGAGAAGGACGAGACCGTGCTGTACCTCGAGCGCCACCGGATCACCGAGGCCGAGACGACGCTCGAGCTGGTGGTCGACGCCGAGCCGTACGACGCCGGCATCGACCCCTACAACAAGCTGATCGACCGCGTCTCCGACGACAACCGGCGGCGGGTGACGGTGGAGTAGGGCGCGTCGCGCCTCGACCGCGCACCGCCTCCCCTTGCGCAGCGCTGAGGCAGAGGGAGAGTCCGGGATGGCGTCAGGTCCCCGGCCACGGTTCGAATCGAGCACCCCGCCCAACCTTCCCCTGCTGAGCAGGGGAGGGAGTCAAGCGGCGCAGCGCGCCTTGTCCCCTCCCCTTGCGCGGCGCAGCCGCGGAGGGGGAGGTTGGGAGGGGGTTGGATCCGACCGGCGACGCTTCGTTGAGGCCACCCTTCGTCAAGCCATCTCCGCCAAGCAGGGGGGAGAGGATGCCATTGCGCCTCGGCGGAATCAGTCCGCGCTCGCCGCCGCCCGCGGATAGCGCCAGTGCCCCACCACGCGCCAGGCGAACAGCACGTCCTCTTCCTGCGTGCCGGCGCCGATGTTGTGGATCACCAGCGGACGGCCGTCGACCCGTCGTGCCGAGACGATGCCGATGTGCGGCAGGCCCGAGTCGAGCCGCCAGCTCACGATGTCGCCGGCGGCGTAGTCGGTCGGATCGCGACTGGCCGCCAGCACCTCGCCGTGGCGGCCGAAGTAGGTCTCGAGGTTGGGCACGCGGCGGTGGTCGATGTGGCGATCGGGCCGCGTCAGGCCCCAGTGCCGCGGATAGGCGGCGAAGTCGCGGCGCATGTCCTCGTGGACGCGCTGCTGCAGGTCGATGCCCTGCGCGCGGAAGGCGCGCACCAGCACGTCGGTACACACGCCGGTCTCGATCGGCACGTCGCCGCCGGGATAGGCGATGCGCCGGTAGCGACCGTCGTAGCCGGTGGTGACGCCGATCTGCGCCGCGGCGGCGTCGGCGAGCGCGGCGGCGTCGGCGGATGCGCTCGGCGGGGCTGCGCCGAGGGCGAGTGCGAGCGCGCCCAGCATGGCGCGCGCCCGGCGGATCCGCCGGTGACATCCGGCGCTCGGCGCGCCGTCCCGGAGCGCGCACGCCGCGGAACGTCCGCCCCGCGCGGCAGGATGCGCGCACGGCGCGCCCGAGCCTTCCCGACCGGCCCTGCATCGGTGTCCACGCCTGGCGGGGGGTCGGAAAAGTCCGACGGCGAGGACCGCGATCGGAGGATGGGGCTGGCGCGCGCGAGCGGTCAGGCTTTCGTCACCTTCGACGTGGAGCCTTGCCATGCATCGCCAGTACGGACTCAGCCTGATCGAACTCATGGTCGCCCTCGCCATCGCGCTGGTCGTGCTCGGCGTCGCGCTGCCCGGCGTCGGCGGGGTGCTGGAGCGCCATCGTGCTGCCGCGGCGCACAACCTGCTGCTGGCCAGCATCCAGCACGCGCGCACGACGGCGGTCACCGAACGCCGCTCGACCGTCGTGTGCCCGAGCCGCACGGGCACCCAGTGCGATGACGGCGGCACCTGGGAAGCCGGCTGGATTGCGTTCATCGACGCCAACCGCAACGCCCGCTACGACGCGGGCGAGCAGCTCCTGCGCCGCCAGAGCGACGGCATCGCCGGATTGCGCGTGCGCAGCGGGGCCAGCCGGCCACAGGTGCGTTTCCATCGCGACGGTCGATCGGCCGGCAGCAACCTGAGCATCCGCCTGTGCGCGCCCGACGGCCGCCCGCTGCAGGCGATCGTGATCAACAACGGTGGGCGCGCCCGTGCGGCCACGCGCGAGGAGCTGCCGGGGCTGGCCGCCTGCATCTGAGCCGTCGCCGGCATGGTGGGGCTACCAGCAGTCGTCCTCATCGCCCGTGCCGGTGACCGTCTTCTGGCCGCGGCTGTTGATCTCGAGCGTCCCGCACACGAGGTCGGCAGCCTGAGATCCCGACGGAATCGCCAGGATCCGGAAGAAGGTGGCTCCGTCGGCATCGCAGGCGAAGTCGTAGTAGGCGCCGTTCGGTGGACAAGGCGAACCCACGTAGGTGCCGTTGAGCGTGTGGAATCGTTCCTTGGCCTGCACGCCGTCGAGGACCTCGGCCTTGGCCGCCGCCCGCCGCGTCTTGCGCACCTGATCGTTGTACAGCGGCACGGCGACCGCGATCAGGATGCCGAGCACGGCGACCACGATGAGGAGTTCGATGAGGGTGAATCCGCGCTGCGAAGGTCTGGCCCGATTCATCGGTGCACTCGCTGGGTGACGGTGGGCGGGCGGGCGGCCCGGAAACGACAACCGCCCGGACCCTGCCGGGCGGTTGTCGTGGATAGGCTCAGTCGATCTGTCGCCAGCTCTGCCGACCGCAGGAAACGGTCGAGAAGGTGGTGATGCCGTCCGAGGTGAGCACGCCCAGGCTGGCCACGCACTGCCGGTCGCGGACCGTCGGCGGCGGCGGCGGCGGCGGCGGCGGCGGATCGTCCGGATCGTCCGGCGGCGGCTGGTCGTCGCCGCCTTCGGCGCCGCCGCCGTGCTCGGGCCGGGTGGCTGGCGGCGTGATCACGATCGGCGGCGCCACGGCCGGTGGCGAGCTCTGGCCGGGCTGGGTGAGGCCCAGTGCGCCCGCGCCACCACCGCTGGTGTCCTGGGTACCGGCGAGCTGGGGTGCGCCCGACAGCGCGTTCAGCGAGTACAGCCAGTTGACGCCACCCGGCGCGCACTCGTCGCCGATCGGCGTGAAGGTGGTGAACAGGACGCGGCCCAGTGCCACCCGCGGCTCGCCGATGAAGCGCTCGCCCACCGCCGAGCCGGCGGCGGTGCCGACCCGCAGATCGATGTACCAGCCGCGCTGGCTGGTCCAGTCCACCGAGTTGCGGGTGGTCTCGCGGACCAGGCCGATGCTGGAGCTGACCTGCGCCGTGATCTGCTGTTCGCGCAGCGCCGAGCGACTGCCGCTGACATTGCTGGCAAGGTTGTCCCATACGCCGTAGAAGGTCTCCACCGGCGGATTGATGCTGACCACGCCGTCACCGGTGAGCAGGTAGCGACCGGTACCCGCATAGACCATGTAGCCGGTCTCGAAGTGATTGGCCACGTCGATGCTGCCGGTGATGCGCTGGCGATTGCCCCCGGCATCGGTGGCGACGAACAGCGGCTGGCCGCTGTAGGCGACGCCCCACGAAGTCGGCGAGGTCGCACTCAGGTCGAACTTCCAGATCCGGCCGTGGTAGTCGCCGCCGTAGACCGCATCGACCCGCAGGTCGCCGTCGGTGTCGACCGCGGCGATGCTGCCCATGCCGTTGGTGTCGGTGGCGCTGCCCAGGCCGGTCATGATGCTGCGCACCTGGCCGGTGGCGAGGTCGACGATGATGAGGCCGGACTGGTTGGTACTGCTGTTCAGGCCGTTGCCGAACACCGCGTACCAGCGGTCGTCCTCGGCGAGGATCACCTGGCCGCGGCCGACGATGTGGCCGAGGTTCGAATCCTCGATCTCGTAGAGGATGTTGGCGGACGAGAACGAAGCGGCCGGGTTGGTGGCGTCGAGGATCAGCACCGACTTGCCACCGACCCCTGCCGCCGCCAGCAGGATGGTCTTCCACTGCCCGCCGAGGTAGGCGTCGCCCTGCGCCGGCGGGGCGTCGACGAAGTAGGTGTGCGTGTAGTTCGGTGCGGCCAGCCGTCCCATCTTGCCGAGCGTGCTGTTGGGCGCCACCGCGAACAGCTCGGTGCCGCCGGTGGTGCCGCTGCGGCCGTCGAAGGCGTGCAGGAACCCCGCGTTGGAGCCGACGAACAGCACCGGCGTGCGGGTCAGCTTGACGTCGCGGACGAACTGGCCGTAGGACCCGGTGCCGGTCAGGCCGCCGCCCTGTGCCACCGGCAGCTCGGTGTAGCCCTGGCTGCCGCGGTCGAGCACTTCCGGCTGCGAGCCGAGGATGTCGCCGATCCGTCGCGTGCGGTCGCGGAACACGCCGCCGTTGCGGGTCTCCTTCTGCGCATTGCCGCGCAGGAAGTCGACCACGTCGGTGATGGTCGTGGTGGCGCCGTACGCCGAGGTGATCACGGCCGGGGTCAGGCCGAGCGCGGCGGTGGCGGCGGTATCGCCGCCCAGTCCGGAGACGTTGAACTGCCGCGGCACCAGGGCGGTCCCTTCGCGCACCATCGCGAACAGGTTGCGCGAGCCGTGGGCCGGCAGACGGGACTCGGCCGACCACACCTCGTCACCCAGCGTGCCGTTGGCGCGGATGCTGAAGGCCTTGACGTCGCCGGTCCAGTCCTCGGCGTTGTACTCCGGCACGTAGGCGAGGAATTCGCCGTCGCGCCGCGCGCCGCTGGCCGCGACGCCGCCCGACGGACGGGAGTCGCGCTCGATCTGGCTGAACGCGCGGGCCAGCTCGTCGCGCAGGGTCAGCGCGTTGGTGACCAGGAAGTAGTTGTCGGGCCGGCCGTCGCCGTCGGCGTCCCATTCCGACTGCAGGTCGGGGATGCCGTTGTTGTTGGTGTCGTTGAAGCCGCCGAACTTGGCGGCGTACCACAGCGGATCCTTGAGATTGGTGGCGGCCGCGTTGGTGGTGCCGGGGGTGAAGACGCGGGTGGCGTTCAACGGCAGCACCCGGCAGTCGGACGGCATCGGGCTGACGTTGCAGTAGCCGGCCGCACGGCCGGGGGGCGTGTTGAAGATGTTGGCCGGGGCGTCGGCCTCGGAGGTGTCGAAGTCGCGCACCTCGAGGTAGACGCCGTCGGCGGTGGTGCCGTTGGCGATGTAGCCCATGTTCTGCCGCGCGCTGCCGGCCGCGTACTCGGAGTTCAGCGTCACCGTCACCGTGCCGTTGGCGTTGGCGCGGAACTCGTAGCGGACGATCGCGTCCATGTCGTGGTCGTTGCCCTGCTCGACGTCCTCGTAGTTGATGCGGAAGACGGCGAAGGGGCGCCCCTCGTTGATGTTGGCGTCCTGCTCCTGTCCGGGCAGGTTGACGAAGGTCTCGATGTAGAAGTCGACGATGGTGTTGGTCGGGTACTGCGGGCCGCCGCCGAAGGTGCCGCCGGCGGTCTTGGCGAAGGGCACGAAGGTGAGGTCGCGGCCGTTCACCGGGAACTGGATGATCGGCAGCGGCGAGGCCAGTGCCACCGCGTAGGTGCGCACCTTCTCGGTGCTCAGCGCATTCACCCGGCCGGACTTGGTCCAGGCGTAGTGGGCGACGGCGGCGGAGCTGTAGCTGCCCCCCTTGGTGGGCTCCTCGGGCGCCAGTCCCCGGATGTTGCCGAACGAGCTGGCGCTCTTCAGGGTCGGCGCACCGTCGGTGGAGCCGGTGCCGGTGCCGGACTGGCCGATGAACACCGAGCGTGAGCCGGCGCCGAACTCGGCGTTCCAGATCTGCTGGCCAACCGTCTGCAGGCTGAAGTCGCTGATCGTGGTCGGCAGGGTGAAGCTGGTCGTCGTCCAGGGGTTGCCCGGCACGTCGGAGTCGTACGACGGGTTGATGTCGCCGATGACGGTCATCACCGGCTTGGCGCAGGAACGATAGCCGAGGCCGCCGGAGGCGCTGGTGGCGTAGGGATCGCGCCAGGTGGCGGTACCGAGGCCCAGCGTGGTCTCCTCGGTGACGCCGGCGGTGATCGACGAACCGCCGGTCTGCTGGTAGCCCGGGTGCGCCGCGGTGGCGCCGGCGTAGTAGCGCAGCGTCTCGAACATCATCTCGCCGATCGGGTTGCCCCACATCCGGCACTCGCCGTTGTTGATGGCGCGATTGCCGACCGAGGGACAGCTGCCGGTGCCGTTGCCCCAGGCCCAGTTGGAGTCGCTGGTCAGGTTGTTGGTGGTGCCGCCGCCGTAGCCGCCGCCGATCATGCGGAATCGGTTGAGCGTGCGGACGATGCCCTCGACGTCGGTGCGGAACTGGCCGGTGGTGGGGTTGATCTCGTCGGCGAAGGACGAGATGTTCCGACGCAGCACGCCGCCCTCGAGATTGTTGCGCTGGGCGCCGGTGAGCAGGCCGAAGTACATCCGGTTGGTCTCACCGAAGTCGTGCAGGATGCCGGTCGGCTTGTAGACCGTGCTGCCGCCGGTGCCGTAGGCCTTGCAGTTGTCCTCGCGCAGCGCGGCGGTGGACGGGCAGGTGAGCACGCGGACCTGGTAGTCCTCGCGCGAGGTGGCGGTGGTGACCGGGCGCAGGTTGTAGAAGCGCAGCGAGAAATCGGTGTTGTCGGTCGACGAAGCGGTCCGCTTGACGTTGGTGTTGCCGTTGTTGTCGCGGGCGAAGTCCTTGAACGCGAACTGATTGCTGCCGGATGTCTTGCGCCATTGCAGCCGGAAGCCCTCGCCGCCCTCCATTTCCTCGTGGCGGAACTTGATCGTGTACACGGCATTGCGCGCCAGTGCCACCGTACTGGTCGAGCGCGGCGAATCGCAATTGTTGGCGAAGCCGTGACCGCCGTAGAAGCCGGTGCTGGCGATCACCGTCCCGCTGGAGTTCCTGATCTCGACATCGACGGCGTCATCGCCGTCGACACAGAACTCGTAGTTGCCGTTGGCCGCGTTGTTGTCGGCCATGTGGAAACGAGCGGTCGCGATGGTCAGGAAGTTGTCGTACTGGGTGGTCGCGAAATTGCAGTTGGTCGTGCAGTTGAGCGACACGCGCGACTGCACCGTGCCGAGCTGGTTGGCGGCGATCGCGTAGGTGGTCTCGATGGTGTCGAACTCGGCGCGGTTGTTCGGGTGGCCCGGATGCGGCTGCGTCACCACCGAGCCCAGGCAGTCGACGCGCTGGTTGGAGGCGTTGAAGCAGCGGTTGCCGGCCACCGGGCCCTCGATCGACACCCAGTTCCAGATCCGGAACGGCGAGTTCTGCATCACCCGGAACAGCGGCGCCGAGTTGTCGGTGACGGTGGTCACCGCGAACAGGTGGTAGCGGCTGTCGGCCGGCTGGGTGAGCGGCGAGTACAGGGCGATGTCGTAGCCGTCGCGCTCGGTGCTCTTGTACTCCTTGCCCCAGCTGTGGCCGTCCTGCGGGAAGAAGGCGCCCTGCAGCACCGTCTCGGTAGTGCTGTCGACCTGCCGCCAGCCGCCGTACAGCACCTTGCGCAGCGCGTCGAAGCGGCCGGTGGTCAGGTAGTTGAGGAAGTCGCCGCTCCAGTGCCCGGCGGTGGTGCACTGCTTGCCGTTGCTGCCGGTGCCCGCGGCGGTGGGATCGAAGCGCTGGCTGGTCGAGTTCCAGACGTAGCAGACGCGGCTGTTGAAATAGCCGTAGTAGTCGATGTCATCGGGCTTGAAGCCGACGTCGATGATGCCGTCGCCGTTGAGGTCCGAGGTGTCGTTGTACGCCTCGTAGTAGTTCTTGTGGTCCTTGCCCATCACCAGCATGTTCAGCGGCGGCAGGGCCTGGGCGAGGTACAGGGGCACCTCGGAGATCGGCAGCGGCGCCGCCTGGGCGGCAGCGGGCGACGAGGCGCCGGCGGAGAACACCAGCCAGGCGGTCGCGAGCGTGGTCAGGAGGGGCGAGGACTGGCGCATGGCGGCGCTCCGGTTACGGTACGAAGATGGACTGGACGAGGGCCGTGGTGGTGGCGTCGGTTGGCCGGTCCGGCTGCAGGCTGGAGATGCGGAAGACCAGGCAGTTGGGGCCGCCCGGCGTCCGGCCCAGACCGGCGCGGGCGCTCGACAGCAGCGGGTTCACGCGCGGTCCGCCGGAGGCGCCGGCCCGGTTGAGGTTCTCGACGCGGGCAGCGTTCGGCGTGCTGCCGTTGCGCCAGGAGGTCGGCAGTCCGACCACGTAGCCGCTGTCGCAGGCCGCCGGGTTGCCGAGCAGGCTGTTCTCGAGCTGGCGAAGCTGGTCCTCGGCCGACTGGAAGGCCTGCTGGTCGGCCCGGTACAGGCCGGCCATGCGCTCCTGCAGCCCGGTCACCTGCGCCACCGAGAGCGCCAGCAGGGTCAGCAGGATGAGCAGCATCATGGCCGTGAACAGGGTCGCGCCGCGCTGGCGGCGGGCGCGGACGGCGCGGCGGGCGAAGGTCGGGGCAGGCGTCATGGCGTGTCCTCAGGCGCGCAGGCGGTTGCGCAGCGCCACGGTGGTGTCGTAGGTCTGGCGGGCGCGGTTGTCGTTCGGCAGGGTGACGTTGATGTCGCCCACCACGATGGTGTCGCGGGCGCGTTCGGTGTTGAACAACCGGGTGTTGCCGCGCAGCAGCAGAGAGATGCGCAGGGTGGTGATCTGGCGCAGGGCGTCGTCGATCGCCGTGGGCGTGGTCAGCCCGGCGAGGTGCGCACTGGGGCTGCGGTAGGCGTTGACGAAGTCCTCGCGCGGCGTGTCGGTGTCGACGCCGACCAGGACCTGCATCATCTCGACGCCCTCGATCACCTCCTCGGGCGCGCCGAGCTGGCGACCCTGGACGGCGGTGGTCGGCGCCTGGTTGAGTCGCTGGCGCATCAGCGCCGGGCCGTTGGCACCCACGCCGACGTAGTACACGACGAACTCGTAGCGCTGCATCATCGAGCCCGAGCCGTAGCTGCCGTAGGCGTTGTCGAACCACCAGCCGTCGTCGGTGCGCACGAGGTTGAGCCCGCCGCCCGCCGCGGTCACCGAGGTGGTGCCCGGTGGCTCGGTGATCTGCAGCAGCGAGGCGATGTTGCAGTCGGTCAGTCCGTACAGCGCGAAGCGCTGCATGCCGGCGGCTGCAGAGCCGAGCGGAATGACGCCGGTGATCGCGTTCACGGAGTTGGTGAGCGTGATCGTCTCTTCGGCGAAATAGCGGAACACCAGGATGTCGCTGCCGGGAATGGCGCGGCCGGCGATCCCGTTCAGCTGGTTGGCGGCATTCGGCAGGGCGGGCGTCCAGAGCGCCGCGCTGCCGGCCGCCGCCGGCGTGTCCGTGGTGATGACGTAGGTGGGGTCGCCGGGCGAGGTGCCGTTGAAGTCGTAGATCTCGACCGGGCGATGGGCATGGGTGGTGTAGAGCGCATTGTCGCGAATCGAAGCAGCGCCGCGCGCCAGCGTGTGGTTGTAGAAGCCGCGCGGCACCGCGGCGGTCGGTTCGATGGTGCGCGGCGCCGTGGTCAGCGGGAAGTGGAAGAACTCGTTCTGACAGCCGAAGTGGCCGGCCATGCGCGCGTCGCGGCGCAGGAACTCGAGCGCGAAGCGGCCGTTCTCCTGGATCCGCGAGCGCGAGTCGGCGGCGGCGAAGGACCCGCGCATGCCGTCGAAAACCTGGATGAGGCCGAGCAGCAGCAGGACGCCGAGGGTCACGGCGATCATCAGCTCGATCAGGGACAGACCGGCCTGCGAACGCGGCAGCGTGGCATGGCGATGGGACATGCTCAGATCCTCGAGGTCACGCGGATGGCGCACACCGAGCCTGTTCCGGACTGGCTGCAGGCACCGGACCGGTTCAGCGGGATGTTCGGACACTCGACGTCGGAGCCGACGCCCGCCCGGTTGTCGGTCCAGCAGACCTCCACGTCCACGGCGTAGCCCGCGGCGATGGAGCCGCCCACCTGGATTCGCCCCCGTCCGTTGGGCAGCGTTCGGCAGAGCTTGCGCCCCCAGTAATTGCGGTCATCGGTGAACAGGTCGGTGGCGGTGCCGTAGGCGAACGGCGCCTCGGCGCCGCTGCAGTGCGCCGCCGGATCGGTGTAGGCACGCTCATAGGCCCGCGTGTTCACCAGGTTGGAACGCATCATCTCGATGGCGTCGTAGGCGAGGTTGACCGCCTGGGAGCGATAGTCGGCGCTCTGCGTGTTGCGCAGCGAGGTGGCCATCAGCGCCGCCATCCCCAGCAGGCCGACGGAGAGCACGAAGACGGCGACCATGATCTCGATCAGCGAGAAGCCGTGGGCGCGGCGGCGGATCCCGAGGGAAATGCTCATCGGTGGGCTCAGGTGCAGTTGGCGGTGACGCTGGAGGTTGCGCCGGTGGCGCGCACCGTCAGGGTTCGGCGATTGGGCTTGGGGCTGGCGCAGCCTTCGGGCTGCAGGTTGAGCACGGCGTTGGTGGTCGGCAGCGTGCGCGTGCCGCGCGCGCCGAAGCGGATGTCGAAGACCGTGCTGGCGAGCCGGTTGCTGCCGTCGAGCCGGTCGATGCGCAGCACCTCGTCACCCGTGTTGAAGGACCCGCTGCGGTTGGTGTCCGCCCAGACCAGCCAGCCGCGATTCCACTCGTCGGTCGCGCAGCCGTCGAAGGTGGCGTTCAGCGCGCAGACGCCGACGGTGCCGTTGCGCCGGATCGCCTCCGAGCGGGCGTAGGTGAACGAGGCCAGCAGGTCGTTGTTCTGGGCGACGATGCGGTTGCGCTCGAGCGCCTGGAAGAAGCTGGGCAGCGCAACGGCCGTGAGGAAGGCGGCGATGACCAGGACGATCATCAGCTCGATGACGGTGAAGCCGGCGTGCGCCGACGGCATGGGCCGCTTGGGGGGCATGGGCGTTCTCCTGGAGCGCATGGGAACTTACGTTCGGGCGTGGGTGACCGGCAAGCCCGCCCCGACGGACGGTTCGGGCGGGCGGATCAGCGCGGCAAGCGGCAGGCGGGCTCAGTCGCCGCCGGCCGGCCGCAGCAGGTCGATGGCGAACCCGGACTCGTACGGCGGCACGTTGCACTCGACCACGTCGCCGGGCGCGACCTGCAGGGTGAGGCCGACCACGTCGGCGGCGATCGGCAGGCGCTGCGCGCGGCGGTCGACCAGCACGGCGGCGAGCACGCGGGCGGCGCCGCGCCGGCGCGCCCACTCGACCACCCGCGCCAGCGAGTGGCCCTGGTAGAGCACGTCGTCGACCAGCACCACGGTGCGGCCGGCGAGGTCGAGCGCCGCCTGTTCGGGCGTCTCGCTGAGCCGGGTTTCCGGATGCAGCAGGGTGAGGTCGTCGCCGTAGCGCTTGACGAGCAGGTCGAGCCGCTCGACGCCGCGCGACTCGCCCGGCCAGGCCGCCGACAGGCGGTCGGCGAGCGGCGCGCCGCGGCGCAGGAGGCCGACCAGCAGCGCGGGCTCGCCGTCGAGCCGATCGGCGAGCTGCTGCGCCATCCGGCGGATCACGCCGTCGAGGTCGGCGGCATCGTAGAGGCGGAAGCGCTGGTCGGGCATGGCGACGTTCGGTCGAGACGATGCGCGCGATTGTCGACCGCGGCGCGGCCGGCGGCAAACCGGATGAGACCGCGGCCGGTCGCGGCGCAGGAGGGCGGGGAGCGGTGCGGTCGGCGCAGCGCAGGCCGTCGGCCGAGCCCGGGGCGGGGCGGACCGGCGAGTCGCGATCTGCCGGAAGCGCGCAGGCGATGGCAGAAAGCGCCGCGTTTTCGCGTGCATGGCAAAGACCCCGGCAAGCGTCGCAGACACGGTGATGGAAACTCCAGGCGGCAATCCGATGGCCAGCCGCGCCTTGGCGAGGGCCTTGCAGCGCCCGGGCCCGTGGGCGGCGCTGGAATGCCGCGCCGATCCGTCGCGAGCGCTCGGACTGGCGCTGGCGAAGCTGGCCCGACCGGCGCTGATGCTGCTGCTGGCCGGGCCCGTGCTGGCGCAGTCGGGCAGCGCCGGCTCCTCGATCAGCCGGCAGAGCATCGACGGCGGCGGCGGTCGCGCCCAGAGCAGCAGCTTCGAACTCACCGGCACGATCGGCCAGGCCGACGCCGGGCCGACGATGACCAGCGCGAGCTTCGAGCTGCGCGGCGGCATGCATCGGCAACCGGCGCCGCAGGGACCGCGGCCCGCGCAGATCTTCGCCGACGGCTTCGAGTAGGCCGGACGCCCACCGGCGAGCTTCGCCAGCACCCTTCGGGAGAATCCCCATGGAGCCACTTCGAGTGAGGTATCGAGTGCAGCCGACTTCGCGCCGGATCGCATTGCTGCTCGCCCTGCTGGCGGTGACGCCGGCGCCTGCAGCGGCGCAGGCGGTGACGCCGGCGTTCACCTACCAGGGTGAGCTGCGCAGCGCAGGCGCCGTCGCCAACGGCAATTTCGACATGCGCTTCGCGCTGTTCCCTTTGCCCAGCGGCGGAACCCCGATCGGAACCACGCTCAGCGTCGATGCGGTGCCGGTGAGCAACGGACTGTTCGCCGTGCGGCTGGACTTCGGCCCGGCCCAGTTCGCCGGCGACCGGCAGTTCCTGCAGGTCGAGGTGAGGGCGGCCGGCGCAGGCGCTTTCGAAACCCTGCTGCCGCGGACCGAGGTCACGGCGACGCCCTACGCCGCCGCCGCGATCGTGGCGCTGGCGAACTCGGTGAGCACGACCAGCATCATCGACGGCAGCGTCGGTGCGGCCGACGTCAACGCCGCGCAGGTGCAGCGTCGGGTCTTCGGCACCTGTGCGGTCGGCCAGTACGTGCGCGTGGTGAACCAGGACGGCAGCGTCACCTGCGGCAGCGACGCCGTCGGCACGCCAGGCTGGAGCCTCGGTGGCAACGCCGGCACGACGCCGGCCAGCCAGTTCGTCGGCACCACCGACGGCCAGCCGCTCAGGCTGCAGTCCGACGCCGGCGTCGGCATCAACACCAGCGTCGTGCGCGGCGCGCTCACCCTGCGCGGGGCCGATGACCCGCTGGGTGGCCCGATGCTGATGATCCACGGCATCGCCGGCAGCCAGCCGGAGGCCGGGCGCATCCGCTTCGGCGACGCCAACTCGCCGAACAACTACGCCGGCTTCTACATCCACCACGACGGTGCGGCGAACCTGCTGCACATCGGCACGCACTCGGTGAACGGCACCGCGACCAGCGACGACCTCCCGCGCATCACGATCCAGCGCGACAGTCCGCGTCGGGTAGGCATCGGAACGACGACCCCGACCCAGGCACTGGACGTGGTCGGCAGCATCGCGGCGACCGGCGCGACCAGCGATGTCCGCGCGGAGCGTGATGTCGTGGTCGGCGGCGTCCTGCGCTTCCCCAACCGGATCCATCGCGTCACGGTGATCGCGAACGTCGACGCCGTGGAGAATCTCGGTCGGGACAACTGCGAGGTGGCGAGCAACTTCGCCATCCGCCGTCGCGCCTTCGCGTCGGGCAGCTGCGCGGCAGCGGCCCGCCTGCAGCTTCCGCCCGGCGCGCGCATCACCAACCTCGATGCCAAGCTCAACGACTTCGACACCGGCCAGAACTGCAGCGCGTCGGTGGTCCGCTACACGCGGACGGTCGGGTCGAGCGACAGCCGGGATGTACTGGGCACCGCGACTTCATCGGGAGCCAGTGGTCAGCAGGTGCGCAACGACGTCATCGACAGCGGGACGGTCGGCGAGGGCCAGGTCGCGGAAGTGCTGTTTTCGACGCCCTCGTCGGACTGTCAGCCGATGTGGGCGGACGTGACCTACACGCTTCCGTCCGGCTGGATTCCCTGACGCAGCCGGATCCGCCGCCAGCGCACGCTCGCCGACGAGCCTGCGCGCCCTGCGCACCGGCAGCAGGAGGGGGTGCCGCTGCTCATGCCGCGCGCCGGCACCACCGCGTCACGCCGGCCGCCGCGCCGCCCGGCCCGAAGCGGCGCTCCTCGAAGTGCATCCCGCCGTCGCGGTCGAACAGCACGACGCTGCGGCAGCGCGTGCCGTACTCGTCGCCGACGATGAAGGCGGCCGACAGATGGCGCTCCCAGTCGAGCGGCACCCCGGTCGAGGGCAGCTCGGCGACGGCGGCCTGGCTGCGGTCGGCCAGCGCGGCGAACAGCGGCCCGGTGTCCGGTGCATCGCGCGCGGCGAGGTCGCTGTCCAGCCAGTCGGCCAGCGCGGCGCCGAGCCGGCGCGACTTCGGCCACGGCGCGTCGAGGCTGCCGTTCGACAGCGCATGCAGGCCCGATGCGACCGCCGTGGCATGGAAGGTCGGGTGGTTGCCGACGTGCCAGGGCTGCGCGCCGTCCCACAGCAGCAGGTTGAAAGGGCCGTAGCTGGCGGCCTCGTCGCGCAGCGAGTCGGCGAACGCGGCGGCGTCGCCGCGCGCGCGCAGGAAGCGGTCGACCAGCGCGCCGCGCGAGCGCGGCAGGCTGTCGCGCCGGCCGGTGCGCACGTTGGTCACCGCGGCGAGGCGCCCGTCGGCGGCGGCGAGCAGCCAGCTGCCGCCGGCGACCTGGTCGCGGCCGCCGATCACCGTGCCGGGCAGGTCGCCGCGCGGCGCTGCCGGCGCGCTGGCGCGGGCGTGGAACTCGTCGCGGTTGGCCGCCAGCGCGAAGCGGAAGCGCGGATGGTCGGCGCAGTGGAAGGCGATCAGGCACATCGGGTCAGCGCGCCAGCATGGCCGCGACCTCGGCGTCCTTCTGCGCCCACAGCGCGTTGAGCCAGGCCTGGAAGCGCTCGCGGAAGGCCGCGTCGCCTTCGTAGTCGCCGCCCAGCAGCTCGCGCGGCAGCGGCAGCTCGCGGACCCGCACGACGACCCGCTCGATGCGCCCGGCGAACAGGTCCATCACGCTCGGCCGGCCGCCCGGATAGACGATCGTGACGTCGATCAGCGACTGCAGCACGTCGCCCATCGCGTCCATCACGAAGGCGACGCCGCCGCTGCGCGGCTTCAGCAGGTGGCGGTAGGGCGACTGCTGGTGGGCGTGCTTGGCCGCGGTCAGCCGCGTGCCCTCGACGAAGTTCATCACCGACACCGGCACCTCGCGGAAGCGCCGGCAGGCGGCGCGCGTCACCTCGCGGTCGCGGCCGCGCAGCTCGGGGCGGCGCTCCAGCTGCTCGCGGGTGTAGCGGCGCATGAAGGGAAAATCCAGCGCCCACCAGGCCAGGCCCAGCACCGGCACCCAGATCAGCTGCTGCTTGAGGAAGAACTTGAAGAACGGCAGCCGGCGGTTGAAGGCCGCCTGCAGCACCGGGATGTCGACCCAGCTCTGGTGGTTGGCGATCACCAGGTACCAGCCTTCGTAGCGCAGCCCCTCGGCCCCCTCGACCTCGATCCGGGTGCGGGTGAAGCCGCGGATGGCCGCCGTGTTGACCGCGATCCAGCTCTCGGCCAGCCAGGTCAGCGCGCGCGACAGGCGTCGCCGCGCCCCGGCCAGCGGCAGCAGCAGCTTGGCGAGCGCGAGCAGGAAGATCAGGCTGGCGTGGATCAGCGTATTGAGCGCGACCAGCGCCAGCGCCAGCGGCAGGCGCAGCAACAGCGGAAGCGAGGCGAGCATCGGCACATGATACGGGCGATGGTCGCGCGGACCATCGCTTGCGCGCGTCCGCGGACCGCAGCACACTCCGGCGCAGGGGGATCCCGCCTTGGCCAGCGAAGACGACATCCGCGCCCGCCTCGATACGCTGAACCGGATCGGTGCGGCGCTGTCGTCCGACGACCTGCCCGGGCTGATGGAGCGCATCGTCGAGGCCGCGCGCCTGTTCACCGGGGCCGATGCGGTGACCCTGTATCGCCGCGACCAGGGACGCCTCGCGTTCGACCTCCTGCGCAACACGTCGCTGGGCCTGTATCGCGGCGGCCGCAGCGGACAGCCGGTCGACCTGCCCGCCATCCCGCTGTTCCAGGACGACGGCAGCCCCAACCTGTCGCTGGTGGTGACCTACGCCGCCCACACCGGCGACACGGTCATCGTCGCCGACGCCTACGACGAACCCGGCTACGACTTCTCCGGCACGCGCGCCTTCGACGCCCGCACCGGCTATCGCTCCCGCGCCTTCCTCACCGTACCGATGAAGGATCACGCCGAGAGCGTCATCGGCGTGCTGCAGCTCATCAACCCCGAGGGCCCCGACGGCCGCGTCCGCGGGTTCACCGAATCCGACCAGGCGGTGGTCGAGTCGCTGGCCTCGCAGGCCGCGATCGCGCTCAACAACCAGCTGCTGCTCGAGCAGATGGCCGCGCTGTTCGAGGCGCTGATCAACATGATCAACAGCGCGCTCGACGAGAAGTCGCCCTACACCGGCGGCCACTGCGAGCGCGTCCCCGAGCTGACCATGATGCTGGCCGACGCCGCCGCGCGCACCGGCGAGGGCCCGCTGGCCGGCTTCCGGATGAGCGAGCAGGACCGCTACGAGCTGAAGATCGCCGGCCTGCTGCACGACTGCGGCAAGATCACCACGCCGGTCCACGTGGTCGACAAGGCGACCAAGCTCGAAACCCTGTTCGACCGCATCCACGTCGTCGACGCGCGCATCGAGGTGATCCTGCGCGATACCGAGATCGCATTCCTCAAGGGCGAGATCGACGCCGCCGAGCGCGATCGCCGCGTCGCGCGGCTGCGCGCCGATCGCGAGACGCTCAGGCGCAGCAACACCGGCGGCGAGTTCATGAGCGACGCGGCGATCGCCGAGGTCGAGCGCATCGCCCGCTGGCGCTGGACCGGCCCCGACGGCGTCGACCAGCCGCTGCTGTCGGAAGAGGAGGTGATGAACCTCAGCATCCGCCGCGGCACGCTCAACGACGCCGAGCGCGAGATCATCAACAACCACATCGTGATGACCATCCGCATGCTCGAGGCGCTGCCCTGGCCGGCGCACCTGAAGAAGGTGCCCGAGTACGCCGGCGGCCACCACGAGCGGATGGACGGCAAGGGCTATCCGCGCGGCCTGACCCGCGAGCAGATGAGCATCCCGGCGCGGGTGATGGGCATCGCCGACGTGTTCGAGGCGCTGACCGCCGCCGACCGCCCCTACAAGGCCGCCAAGACCCTGTCCGAGTCTATCCAGATCCTCGGCCGGATGAAGGTCGGCAATCACATCGACCCCGACCTGTTCGAGGTCTTCCTGCGCGAGCGCGTCTACCTCGAATACGCGCGCCGTTTCCTGATGCCCAGGCAGATCGACGCCATCGACTGGCGCAACGTGCCGGGCGTGAGCGCGGAGCTTGCCGAGTATCTGATCGCGACCGAGCCGGAGGGCTGAGCCGGGCGCACTCGGGCGGATCGGATGATCGTGCGGCGGCTGCGGCGTCGCCAGCATGCAGCGCAAGCCCCTTCGCCGGGTCCCGAGCATGCCGGTGCCGCCCCGCCGCATGCCGAAGCTCCTCCTCGCCGCGCTGTGCGTCTTCACCCTGACCGACAGCGCATCGCTCGCGGCCGCCGAGGTCTACCGCTGGCGCGACGCCCGCGGCGTCGTCCACCACAGCGACACGCCGCCGCGCGACGCCGCCGCCGAGCGGGTCGTCGTCGACACCCGCGAACCGCCGCCACCGGCCGCCCGCGCACCGGTCGGCGCGGCGCCGACCGCGAAGCCGCCGCCGCTGCGCCCGCCGCAGCAGTTCGAGGTCGTGATGTCCATGCGCCCCGACTGCGGTTACTGCGTCCGCGCGGAACGCTTCTTCCAGCAGCGCGGCCTGGCCTGGACCAACCACGACGTCGCCGCCTCGCGCCAGGCGCGGACCCGCTTCGACCCGCTCGGCGGCCGCGGCACGCCGCTGATCTACATCGACGGCCAGCGGGTCAACGGCTTCGACGTCGCGCGCATCGACCAGCTGCTGGCGGCGCGCGGTTGGCAGGCGCTGCGATGAAGCGCAGGTGGCTTGCGGCGGGGTCGACCGGCTGCTGATGGCACGCGCCGGATGCGGCGTGGGTTCCGGTCGACTGGGAATGGTGAGCGACGGGGCTCGGGTGGTACGGGACGGCAGAGTTTGGGCAGGAGCGGCGGCTCACGCTAGCGCTCGGCGAGGCCCATGCTCCGGTCCGAGGCGGTGCAAGTACCCGATAGCGATAGCGGGTGCCCGCACTGAGGCTCGACGGAGGCACTTGCAATGCCCACCATTTGGCGCCATCGTGGCGTCATTCGGCGGAGATGCTCAATGAAGCAGACGGAACATCAGAAACTTGCCCGATCGACGAAGAAGGTCGTGATCAAAGGGTCCAAGAGGCCTCCCGGAGGCGACGCGGCAGACCAGTTCCAAGCACTTGCTCAAGGAGTGAGAGCGGTCCAGCCGGTGAAGGGCGTGAAATTTGTCAAGTCGCGCGTTGTGCGCGATGCCAGAACGGGTGAGATTGAGGGCGTTCGGGGACGGGCCATCAAGGAGCCGCAGCAGGTCTCGGCCCTTGCTTACACGTCGCGCGTCCTAGGTAAGGTGGTTCGCTCGGAAGCGGACTTCTACGGCCTGGTCACGGAAGGGCTGCCCGTCTCCACGATCGACATTCTTAACGTCGTGGTCGGTATGGACCATGATGCGATCGCACCTGAAAGCACCTTACGTCGGCGTCGACGCGAGGACTCGCCGCTTTCCACCGAAGAGAGCGAGCGAGCTGTTCGGATTGCCCGCATCTTCGGTCAAGCGGCAGAGCTCTTCGGTTCCGAGGACGCGGCGAAGGAATGGATGCATACCGAGCGCGCGTTCATTCCAAAGCACCCTCCCATGTCCCCACTCGAGCTTTGCAAGACCGACGCCGGCGCGCGCTCAGCCGAGACGATGCTGCTGAAGACCAGCCACGGGATCTTTTGAGGGTGCGTCTCTGGCGAATTTCGCGCTATCCGGGCCTCGATGGCGCGGGTGGCCTGCACGTGGACGGGCGTTGGCACAGCAAGCCGCGCGCGGTTGTCTATGCTGCCGAACACCCCGCGTTGGCGATGGTTGAAGTCATGGCCCACATGCTGCTCGACACATCAGCCGTGCCGACAACGCTCCGCTTGATGGCGATCGACGTTAAAGCGCGAGCGAAGCGTGCTTCCGAGCCGGAATTGGCGGACGGCTGGCAAGCTAACCAACTCACGACGCAGGCGCTCGGAAATTCGTGGCTCGACGAATGCAGGTATCTTCTGATGCCAGTGAGGTCAGCGGTGATCGCGCATTCGACCAATTGGCTGATAAACCCGAATCACCCCCAGGCAGCCACTCACTTGGTAGAGACTGACTGCGGCCCGTTCTGGTTCGATCAACGGCTTTACTGACCATGCCTGACGCGACCACGCTCTTCGCCGTGGAGCGGAGCTTTGTGCCAGCATGAGTTAGCCAAGGATGACGCGAGCAAGACGCATCATCTTGCCGATCGCCTAAAAGCGATATCTCCTGCAATAGACCCGAACCGACGCATCGGAAGAGCGCGCTTCTCGAGGGTTTCAGGTGTCCGCTTCGGGTCGAAGTCAGCCCCCCGTCCGAGCAGACCGCGATCCGGCCCCCGACCACAACGCGGCGTTGCGGCACCGTCATGCGGCCACGGCGCATTCGACTAACGGCAGCCCATCACCGCCGCCGATAATGCCGACCTCGCCACGGAGTCGCGCATGCCTGCACACGTCGTCGTCATCGGGGGTGGATTCGCCGGGCTGTGGGCGGTGCGCGGGCTGGCGCGGGCGGGGGTGCGGATCACGCTGGTCGATCGCAGCAACCACCATCTGTTCCAGCCGCTGCTCTACCAGGTGGCGACGGCCGGGCTGTCGGCGCCGGACATCGCGGCGCCGCTGCGCCACATCCTGCGCGGGCAGGCGAACGTCGAGGTGCGGCTGGCCGAGGTCGTCGGCATCGATCTCGGCGCGCGTCGGGTCCGGCTCGGCGACGGTGGCAGCATCGATTACGACTACCTGCTGGTGGCCAGCGGCGCGACCCACGCCTACTTCGGCCACGACGACTGGGCGCCGAACGCGCCGGGGTTGAAGACGCTGGACGACGCGCTGGCGATCCGCCGGCGCCTGCTGCTGGCCTTCGAGCGCGCCGAGGCGGCCAGCGATGCCGCCGAGCGCGAGGCCTGGCTGAGCTTCGCGGTGGTCGGCGGCGGGCCGACCGGGGTCGAGCTGGCCGGCACGCTGGCCGAGATCGCCCGGCACACGCTGCGCCGCGAGTTCCGCCACATCGATCCGGCCAGCGCCCGCGTGCGCCTGATCGAGGCCGGCCCGCGCGTGCTGCCCGCGTTTCCCGAGTCGCTGTCGGCGAAGGCGCGCGACCAGCTCGCGCGGCTCGGCGTGGAGGTCGTCACCGGCACGCCGGTCGACGCGATCGACGCCGATGGCTACCGGCTCGGCGGGACGTCCGTGCCGGCGCGCACCGTGCTGTGGGCGGCCGGCGTCGCCGCCTCGCCGCTGGGGCGCATGCTCGGCGTGCCGCTCGATCGGGTCGGCCGCGTGGTGGTGGACGCCGACCTCGCCGTGCCCGGCCATCCCGAGGTGTTCGTGGCCGGCGATCTGGCCAGCGTCGTGCAGGACGGCCGCCCGGTGCCCGGCGTCGCGCCGGCGGCCAAGCAGATGGGCCGGCATGTCGCCGACGCGATCCGCGCGCGGCTGCTGCAGCGACCGGCGCCGGCCTTCCGCTACCGCGACTTCGGCAACCTCGCCACGATCGGCCGGATGGCGGCGGTGGTCGACCTGCGCGGGCTGCGCCTGTCGGGCCTCATCGCCTGGTGGTTCTGGCTGGTCGCCCACGTATTCTTCCTGATCGGTTTCCGCAACCGGCTGATCGTGCTGATCAACTGGGCCTGGTCGTACTGGAGCTACCAGCGCCATGCGCGGATCATCTTCGGCGGCGGTGGGCGGAAGGACGCCTAGGCTGCGCCCGCTCACGCCGCGGTTCGCGCCCAGGCGTCGAGCCGCGCCGGGGCAAACCCGCGCAACCGCTGCGCGCGATTCCGGCGCTTCCGGATGCAGGGTAGAGTCGGCGCCATGCCCCAGCGCTTCGAGCCGACCCGCCAACCCGACGCAACACGGATCCGGGCGTCGGCCGACGCGAGCGCGGCTCGACGAGCGCGCGACGCGGCCATCGCGAGGCGCCCGCTGATCCGGCCGCAGGTGGGCGCACGCGGATGAACCTGGTCGAAGGCGACCTGGTCGGCCGCTACCGGATCGAGGCCTTCCTCGGCGGCGGCGGCAACGGCGTGGTCTACCGCGCGCGCGACGTGGCGCTCGATCGCCTGGTCGCGCTCAAGCTGCTGCATCCGACCGACGCCGACCGCGCCGAGGAGACGCGGCGCATGCTGCGCGAGGCGCGCGCCGCCGCCGCGCTCGACCACCGCAACATCTGCGCCATCCACGAGGTCGGCGAGCACGACGGCCGGCCGTTCATCGCGATGCACTACGTCGCCGGCGAGACCCTGCAGGCGCGCATCGAGCGCGGGCCGGTGCCGCTGGAGGAGGCGCGCCGCTACGCGCTGCAGATCGCCGATGCGCTGGCGACGGCGCATGCCCAGGGCATCGTCCACCGCGACCTCAAGCCGTCCAACCTGCTGCTCGCCGACGGCCGCATCAAGCTGGCCGACTTCGGCCTGGCCCGCTCGCTGCGTCCGCCCGGCGCGGAGATCGGCAGCAATCCGGCGCTGAGCACGCTCACCGAGACCGGCGTGGTGGTCGGCACGCCGGGGTACATGTCGCTCGAACAGATGCTCGGCGGCCGGGTCGACGCCCGCGGCGATGTCTTCAGCTTCGGCGTCGTGCTCTACGAGATGCTCAGCGGCAAGCGCGCCTTCGCCCGCAACAGCCAGCAGGAGGCGGTGACCGCGGTGCTGGAGAACGACCTGCTGCCGCTGAGCGCGCTGGTCCCCGGCGTGCCCGTGGAGCTGGAGCGCATCGTTGCGCGCTGCCTGGAGACGTCACCGTCGGCTCGCTACGCCTCCGGCGCCGAGCTGCTGGCGGCGCTGCGTCGGCTGCCGGCGGCAGCGCAGTTGGCCCCGCCCGCCGTCACCGAGCGGCTGCCGGTCGCGCCCGGTGGCCGGGGCCGCAGCAGGCTCGCCTGGCTCGGCGCCGCACTGGCGCTCGTCGCTGCGCTCGCCGTCGGCGCGCTGTGGCGAAGCGCACAGCCGCCGGCGGACGAGGTCACGGCGCAGTCGGCCCCGGCGCCGATCGCGACGCCGCCAGCGCCCGCGGCGGCACCGCCCGCCTCGATCGCCGTGCTGCCCTTCGCCAACCTGAGCGCCGAGCCGGACAGCGAGTTCTTCGCCGACGGCGTCGCCGAGGAGCTGCTCAACATCCTCGCCGGCATCGACGGCCTCAAGGTCGCCTCGCGCACCTCGGCGTTCTCGTTCAAGGGCAAGGACACGGCGGTGCCGGAGATCGCCCGCCAGCTCGGCGTGCGCCACGTGCTGGAAGGCTCGGTGCGGCGCCAGGGAGCGCGGGTGCGGATCCGCGCGCAGCTGGTCCTGGCCGACGGCGATACGCGCCTGTGGTCGAAGATCTACGACCGCGAGCTGACCGACATCTTCCGCGTGCAGGAGGAGATCGCCCAGGCGATCGCCGTCGAGCTGGCGGGCGCGCTGGGCACCCAGCGCGTCGCCGTGGTCGACGCCACCGCCGACGTCGATGCCTACCAGCGCTTCCTGAGCGGCCGCACCCGCTTCCATCGGCGCGAGCAGCTGCCGGAGGCGATCGCCGATCTCGAGTACGCCGTCGCCCGCGATCCGCTGTTCGCCGAAGCCTGGGTCTACCTCGCCGCGGCCCGCTACGTGGTGCCGGGCTACGTCGACACGGCCACGGTCGCGACCTACTACCCGCTCGCCGAGGCGGCCGCCGCGCGCGCTGCTGCGCTGCGCCCCGAGCATCCCATGCTGCTCGCCGTGCAGGGCGATCTGGCCTGGGCGCGGCGCGACCCGGTCGGCGGCAAGCGCCTGCTGCAGGCCGCGGCGCGCGGTGCCCAGCACGGCACGACGCCGCTGCTGTGGCTCGGAGTGGCGCTGCTGGGCGCCGGCCAGATCGACGCGTCGATCGACGCGCTGCAGCGCGCCGTCGAGTCCGATCCGCTGGCGGCGGTCAACGTCGGCTGGCTGGGCATCGCGCTGGCCTGCGCCGGCCGTCAGGCCGAGGCCGAGCACTGGGTCAGCGAGGCGGCGAAGCAGGGCTGGCGACCCGGTGGCTGGGTCTGGACCGTCGATCTCGCCCTGCGCGGCGAGCGCGAGCGCGCCGCCGCGGCGCTGGAAGCCTTCGCCGAACCCGGCGACGCCGGTGGCATCGAGTCCGATCGCGTGGCGGCCTTCCTGCGCGCGCTGCGCGATCCGGGCGCGATCGACGCCTATCGCGCGCTGCGCGAGCCCGACACGCTGCCCGAGGATCTGCTCGCGCTGGGCGACGCCGATGCGTTCCTGGACTGGCTGGTCGAGGCGAGCACGCGCAGCGAGGTCACCCAGATCTGGTGGCTGCGCAGCGTCTGGCTGCCGGCCAACGCGCGGCTCCGCGAGGACCCGCGGCTGTTCGCGGTGGCCGAACGGATGGGCCTTGTGGCGCTGTGGCAGTCCGAGGGCTATCCGGCCGGGTGCGCCGCGGTCGGCGAGGGTGCCGAACGCAGGCTGCGCTGCGCCGATCGTCGCGCGGGGCCGGCGGATCGCTGAAGCGTCCGCCGGCGCGGCCCACGGTGCTCAGTACTTCACCGAGCAGCCGTAGGGTTGGGTCACCGCCACGCTGACCGGCTTGCCCGCCGCCAGCTCGGCCAGCGCCTGCGGCACGTACTGGGTGGCCTGCGCGATGTCCTCGTCGTCGGCGCTCGGAATGCTGTCGATCGCGCCGGCGTAGCGCAGCACGCCCTGCGGGTCGATCACGTACATGTGCGGCGTGGTCTTGGCGCCGTAGGCGCGGCCGACCTTGCCGTCGGGGTCGAGCAGGTAGGCGGTCTGCGCCGACTTCGACTCGGCGCGCAGCCGCTCGGCCGTCGATCCATCGACGTGGCCCTGCTTGCCGGGCGCCGACGAGTTGATGCTCAGCCAGACCACGCCGTCGGCGGTGGCCTCGCGCTGCTGCACCTGCATGTTGTCCGCGCCGTAGTGCTTCCTGACGAACGGGCACTGGTGGTTGGTCCACTCGAGCACGACGGTGCGACCCGCGAATTCCCCGAGCGAGCGGGTCTTTCCGCTGGAATCGACCAGCGCGATCGCCGGGGCGGCCTGGCCGACCCTGGCGGTGGCGGCCGCGGCGATGGCTTCGACGTCGGCACCCGGCGCGCACCCGGTGAGCGCGACTGCGAGGACCAGGGTGGCGGCGGTGGACAGCGGGGATCTCATGGACGGGTCTCCTCGATCGGGCAATCGGCAGCGACCGCCGCGCACGACCCCGACGGGCTTCGGCCCTGCCGCAACCGATCATCCGTGTCGGCGCCGCGGCGTCGATAGGGCGGAAGTCACGCGCGGGGGCGATGACGGGCGGTTTGCGCCGAGGCGTGGCGGGCGCGGACGGTCGGCGCGCCCCGCAGTGCGGACGGCGGCGCGCCCTCCCAGCGCCGGAACGCCCGGCGGAAGTTGGCGACGTCGGTGTAGCCGAGCGCGTGGGCGATCTCGTCGACGCTGGCGTCACCGGCATGCAGGTGGGCGCGGGCCAGGCCGTGGCGCACCGCATCGACGAGGGCGCGGTAGGAGGTTCCCTGCTCGATCAGTCGACGGTGCAGGGTGCGTGGGGACAGTCCGCAGGCGCGGGCGACCACGCGCAGCGAGGGCGCGACGCCGCGGCGTTCGAGCAGCAGTCGGCGCACCCGACTGGCGAGGCCGGCGTCGCCGTCCAGCGCGTCGAGCGCCTGCTGGCAGATCCGCGCCGCGGCGAGGAAGCCGGCGGGATCAGCGCCGCGCAGCGGACGATCCAGCGCGTCGGGCGCCAGCGTGAAGCCGGCCCAGTCGCGGCCGTAGCGCACCGGGCAGGCGAACAGCTCGCGCGCCAGCGCGGCGTGCGCTGGCGCGGCGAAGGGGAACGCCACCGACCCGCCGTGCGTCGCGCCGTCGGCGATCGCCGCCACCACGTTGCGCACGCTGAGCACGGCGGCTTCCAGCAGCGGACGCTGCAGCGCGCCGAGCGGCCAGGTCTCGTCGAAGCGCACGCGCAGATCGCGCGGCGTGGCTTCGACGCGGATCGACAGCAGCGGCAGGCGCAGCGGCGTGTAGCGCTCGAACAGCGCCAGCGCGTCGCGCAGCGTCGTGCTGCGCTCGACCGCCGTGCCGACGACGCCGTGGGTCGCCGCCAGCAGCCGCTCGCCGACGAACAGGCCGAGCGCGGGTTCGGCGCTGCGCGCGATCGCATCGAGCAGCAGCGCCTCGAAGCGGGCGAGGTCGAGGGAGAGGGTCGGCGTCTCGATCAGCGTCGTCGACAGCCCGTGCGCGGCCAGCCAGGCATCGACGTCGACGCCGGCGACGCGCAGCTGCGCGGCGACGTGGCGCAAGTAGTGGCCGGGCAGCGGGGGCGGGGCGGCGGGCATGGCGGGTCGCCGCCAGTGTCGCCACGGCCGGGCCGCTTGGCAATAAATGACCTCACGACCGGCCGCGCCGGCGCCTAGCGTAGGCGGCGTCGCCCGTTCGCGTCAGAACTCCCATGCCCGGCAGCACCGCCACGATCAACGACCGCCGCATCGACGTCGCCGCCGGCGAAACGCTGCTGCAGGCCGCTCTGCGCGCCGGGTTGCCGTTCCCGCACGCCTGCCGGGTCGGCGGCTGCGCCAGCTGCAAGTGCCGGCTGGCGCAGGGCGAGGTGCGGGCGCTCACCGAGACCGCCTACCTGCTGTCGGCCGAGGAGATCGCCGATGGCGCCATCCTGGCCTGCCAGAGCGTCCCGCGCGGCGACGTGCGCATCGAGGTGGCGCTTGACGCGCCGACGCCGCGCCGGATCGGCGCCACGCTGCTCGAGCGCACCCGGCTCACCGACGACATCGTCCGCCTGCGCGCGCGGCTCGACGAGTCGCTGGACTATCGCGCCGGCCAGTTCGCCTATCTCGAGTTCGACGACCTGCCCGGCGTGAAGCGCAGCTATTCCTTCGCCGCACCGGCAGGCGATGACGGCCACGTCGAGTTCTTCGTGCGTCGCGTGGCGGGCGGCCGCTTCTCCGGCCACGCAGCCGACCGCGTGCAGCGCGGCGCGCGGCTGTCGATCGACGGTCCGCACGGCCGCTTCTGGCTGCGCGACGGCGACGGGCCGCTGCTGCTGGTCGCCGGCGGCAGCGGCCTGGCCCCGATCCTCGCCCTGCTCGAAGACGCCGCGGCGCGCGGCGTGGCGCGGCCGGTGTCGCTGCTGTTCGCCGCGCGGCGGCGCGATGACCTCTACGCGCTCGACCGCATCGAGGCGCTGGCGCGTACCTGGCCGGCGGACTTCCGCTTCCTGCCCGTGCTGTCGCGCGAGCCCGACGGCAGCGACTGGCCGGGCGCGCGCGGCCGGGTCGAGGCGCACATCGATGCGGCGATGACGCGCGGCGCGCAGGCCTACCTGTGCGGCGCGCCGGCGCTGGTCGATGCGGTCAGCGCGCGGGTCTCGGAGCTCGGCGTGGTGCCGGCCGACGTCCACGCCGATCGATTCACCTGCGTCGGCGACGCGTCGGCCGCGGCGACGGCGGACGCCGGCCCGTGGCACTACCTCAAGTTCTTCGGCTTCCACGCCATCGGGCTGTTCTCCGCCGCCGTGCTGTTCGCCGGCGCGCCGTGGACGGCCTGGGGCCTGGCCGCGGTGCTCGCCTTCTACATCGTCGGCGACGCCATCGCCGGCGACGACCGCTCGACGCCGCACTACCGCCATCCGCGCATCCTCACCGTGCAGCTGTGGCTGGCGCTGCCGCTGCTGCTGCTGATCGTGTTCGCCGCGCTGTGGACGGCGAGCGCGGGCGATCCGCTCGGCGCGGGTGCGTTCCTCTCGGCGCTGACCGGTCACGATCTGTTCGCCGCGCGCGCCGCCGGCGGCATCGGCCATCTGGTCGCCGCCGCCGCGCTCACCGGGCTGATGATCGGCATGGTCGGCACGATCACCGCCCACGAGCTGACCCACCGCACCTGGGATCCGGTGTCGATGGCGGTGGGCCGCTGGCTGCTGGCCTTCAGCTTCGACACCGCCTTCGCCATCGAACACGTCTACGGGCACCACCGCTACGTGTCGACGCGGCACGATCCCGCCACCGCGCCGCGCGGCCGCAGCGTCTACCTGCACATCCTGCTGTCGACCCTGCGCGGCAATGCCAGCGCCTGGCGCATCGAGCGCGCGCGGCTGGGCAAGCGCGGCCACGGCGTGTTCCACTGGCGCAACGCGATGCTGCGCGGCCAGGCGATGAGTCTCGTACTGGTGGCCGCGGCGTTCGCGCTCGGCGGCTGGCAGGGCGCGCTGTTCTTCGCCGCCTGCGCGCTGTGGGGCAAGGCGCTGCTGGAGATCGTCAACTACATGGAGCACTACGGCATGGTGCGCGACCCGGCCACCCCGGTGGCGCCGCGGCATTCGTGGAACAGCAACCGGCGGATCAGCTCGTGGACGCTGTTCAACCTGACCCGCCATTCGCACCACCATGCGCAGGGTGAAGTCGCCTACCAGGACCTCAGGCCGATGCCCGAGGCACCGATGATGCTCAGCGGCTACCTGACCACGATCGTGCTGACCCTGGTGCCGCCGCTGTGGCATCGGCTGATGGCGCCCAAGCTGATCGCCTGGGATCGCCAGCACGCCAGCGCGGCCGAGCGCGCGCTGGCCGCCGAGGCCAATGCGCGCAGCGGACTGCGTGCGCTGCGCAGCGCCGGGTCGACGCCATGACCGGCCACGAGCCGCCGCCGAAGCCGAAACTGCGCGGCGTGCAGCACCAGTGGGCGGCGGTGTTCGCCTTCGGTGCGGCGACCGGTCTGATCGCGCTGGCGCCCACCGCGCGCGCCAGCCTGGCGATGGCGATCTACGCCGCCAGCCTCGCCCTGCTGTTCACCGTCAGCGCGGTCTACCACCGCTTCCACTGGACGCCGGCGACGCGGGTGTGGCTGCAGCGCGCCGACCATGCGGCGATCTTCCTGCTGATCGCCGGCACCTACACGCCGATCGCCATGCTGGCGATGCCGGCCGGTTCCGGCCAGACGCTGCTGTGGGCGATCTGGATCGGCGCGGCGCTGGGCATCGGCGTATCGATGTGGTGGCCGCAGGCACCCAAGTGGGTGAGCGCCAGCATCGCGGTGGCGGTCGGCTGGATGCTGGTGCCCTACATCGACGTCATCGCTGCCGTGCTGAGCCGCGCCGAGCTGTGGCTGATCGCGCTGGGCGGCATCGCCTACACCGTGGGCGCGGTGATCTACGCGATCAAGCGACCCAACCCCTGGCCGCGCCACTTCGGCTACCACGAGATCTTCCACGCCCTCACCCTGGTCGGCGCCGGCATGCATCTCGCGGCGCTGCTGTCGATCGTGCGCGGGGTGCAGGGCTGACGGCAGCGTCGGTTCGGCAGGGAGCTGAGCCGCAGGGCGGGCCTCGGCCCGCCGCTGACTCACCGCGCCGTCGGGTGATGTGGGGTGGTCGATGCGCGTCGGATCGGAGCGCTACGGCAAGCCTTGTTCGGCGGGCCGAGGCCCGCCCTACGGGGCGAGGTCCGCCGGCAGGGTCGGCTCGGTGAGCAGGCGCAGGAAGCGCTCCCAGCGCGCGTCCGCATCTTCGCCGACCGCCTCGACGTGCGCCTTCACCATCGCCTCGCCGAGGCCGTAGTTGATGACGTAGCTGCGATAGGCGTCGTTGAAGCGCAGCGACTGTTCGGCGCGCGCGGTGGAGACCAGCTGGTACCTGCGGACGAGCCTGACCGCCTCGTCGCGGTCGATCGCGCCGTCGAGGTACTGCCGGGCGATGGTCAGGCGTGCACCTGCCAGCTTCGCGCGCGCGGCGAGCAGGGCGAGGTCGGATTCGGCGCGTGCCGGGTCGAGCCCGGCCAGCGGGTAGAGCACGTCGCGCTCGAAGGCGAGGCGCTCGGCGTCGGGAAAGGCGAGATCGACGCCGTAGTTGGCGGTGCCTTCGGCGATCAGCGACATCGGGCTGTACAGCGGATAGACGGTGAACTCGATCCAGCCGCGGCCGCGGGCGAGGCGCTCTTCGAGCAGCAGGTTGAGCACGTGGTGGCCCGGATAGCCCTCGTGGCAGCCCAGATCCAGCGCGCGGCTGATCAGCACCGGCAGGTCGGTATTGATCTCGATCAGGCTGTGGGCGTCGCCCTGGTACCAGTTGTAGCCCGACCAGGGCTTGTCCTTGACCAGCGCGAGTTCGAAGCGCTCCTGCGCGGGCAGCCCGACGCGTGCCGCGGTCTTCGCGCGGCAGGCGTCGATCGCCGCGCGCATCACCGCTTCCAGGCGCTCGGGCGCGACGGCGGTCGCGGCCAGCGCGGTGTCGACGCGGTCGGCCAGTTCGCCGTCGCCGGGCAGCAGCGCCTCGATCTCGGCCAGCACCGGATCGAAGCTGTCCAGCGGGGCCAGCTCCGGCCGCACCGCGAACAGGCCCTCGGCCTCGTCGACGAAGGACAGGCGCTCGCCGGACAGCATCCGCAGGCGGGTCTGCGCGGCGCGCAGCTGGGCCTGCAGGAAGGCGCGGCGGCGCTGGTCGATGGTCGCCCAGCCGGTGGCGTCGATGGCGTCGAGATCGGCGACCAGCGCGTCGACCCGCGTGCGCAGGTCGGGCAGGTCGAGCGCTTCGGCCTTCGCCGCTTCCGCCCAGTCCTTCGGGCCGTAGTAGGCGTCGACGTAGCCGGGCTCGCGTTCGCCGATGGCCAGCGTCAGGCGGACGTAGCGTTCGGCCAGCGGATCGAGCGCGCGCGCGGCGTCGACCACCGCGGGTGCCGATGGCGCAGCTGCATCGCGCTCGCAGCCGGTGGTCATCAGTGCGCCCAGCAACAGCAGCCAGCCGCGCATCAGGCCGCGGCCGCGAACGCGTCGCGGCTGAGGTTCTCCGGCGCAGCGGCGGTGCAGACCACGTCGTCCTCGATGCGCACGCCGCCGAAGCGGCGCAGGTGCTCGATCGCCGACCAGTTCACCGCGTTGGCCTCGGGGCCTCCGCGCAGGCGCGCCAGCAGCGTGTCGATGAAGTAGATGCCCGGCTCGATGGTCACCACCATGCCCGGCGCCAGCGTGCGGGTCAGGCGCAGCGCCGGGTGGCCGGCCGGCCTGTCGATGCGGCCGCCGTCCTCGCCGGCCTGGAAGCCGGCGACGTCGTGCACCTGCAGGCCGAGCAGATGGCCGAGGCCGTGCGGGAAGAACACGCTGCTGACGCCGCTCGCCAGCATCGCCTCGGGGTCCATGCGGACGATGTCGAGGTCGCGCAGCAGGCCGGCCAGCATGCGGTGGCAGTCCAGGTGCAGCGCGGCGTAGTCCTGGCCGCTGCGCACGCGGTCGACCAGCTGGCGCTGGACGCGGTCGACGCCGTCGACCAGCGCGGCGAAGTCGGCATCTCCGGCGTGCCAGGTGCGGGTGATGTCGGCGGCGTAGCCGGCATGGCTGGCGCCGGCGTCGATCAGGAACGCGCGCGACTCGGCCGGCGGCTCGGCGTCCTGGTACTGGTAGTGCAGCACCGCGCCGTGTTCGTTGAGGCCGACGATGTTGCCGTAGGGCAGGTCGAGGTCGCCGTGTCCGGTGGCGGCGAGGTAGGCGCGATGGATGCCGAGCTCGGATTCGCCGCGGCGGAACGCGGCCTCGGCGGCGCGATGGCCGCGCACCGCGCGCGCCGAGGCGACGCGCATCAGCGCCAGCTCGTAGGGCGTCTTGTACGCGCGGTGCCAGTGCAGGTGGTCGAGCACCGCCTGCGGGTTGTCCGGGACGTGCGCGCCCTCGGCGGCATCGGCCTCGCCGAGGATGGCGCAGCGCTCGGGCGGCGGCAGCAGCGCGGCGATCTGCGCGGTGTCGGCGACCACGGCGATGTCGAAGTGCTCGACCCAGTAGCCGCTCGGCGCGGACGGCGGCAGGTGCCAGTAGTCGTCGGGCTGGAAGTACACCAGCTTCGGCCGCGCGCCCGGCGTGACCACCAGCCAGCAGTGCGGATGGCGGGTCAGCGGCAGCCAGTGCTTGAAGTGCGGATTGACCTGGAACGGATACGGACGGTCGTCGAGGAAGTGGTATTTCTCGACGCCCGCGGCGATCAGCAGGTGGTCGCGGCCGACCTTGGCCAGCGCGGCGGCGCTGCGCTGCTGCAGGACTTCGAGGTGCGCGCGGTACAGGGCTTCGATGGGCATGGTGGTGCGGCTTCGGACGGTGCCGCGATTGTGCCGCAAGCCCGCCTTCCGGCGGCGTCGATCACTCCGGCGTCGCGGTATCGTCCGCGCAGCCGCCGGGTGCGCCGAGCGCCGGGCCGAGCTGCAGGGGTTCGCGCAGCAGGGTCAGCCGCGCCGCCATCGCCGCGGTGACCATCATCTCGTTGTGCACGGTGATCAGCATCGCGCAGCGCACGCCGAGGCGCTGCAGCAGGCGCTCGAAGCCGGCCTCGCCGGCGACCATCAGGGCCGTGCTCGCCGCGTCGGCGATCACCGGATCCGGGTGCAGCACGCTCACCGCGGCGACGCCGACCACCGGCAGGCCGCTGTAGGTGTCGATGACGTGCGGCCAGCGCGTGCCGCCGGGCGACTCGCGGTAGCGGTAGTAGTTGCCGGAGGAGTACAGCGCCTCGCCGTCGGCCAGCTCCACCGTGGCCAGCGGCCGGTCGACGCTGAACGGGTCGCGCAGCGCGGCTCGCCAGGGGCGGTCACCGTTGCGACCGAGGGCGAACAGGTCGCCGCCGAGCGTGATCAGCGCGTTCCCGACGCCGTGTGCATGCAGGCGATCGCGGATGGTTTCGGTGGCCACGCCCTCGGCGATGGCGCCGAAGTCGAGGCGCGCCGTGGGGTTGCTGCTGACCAGCGCGTCGCCCTCGAGCCGCAGGTCGAGGTAGCTCGGCCGTCGCGCCCGCCAGGCGTCGAGCTGCTCGCGGGTGGGCTCGGGCGAGCTGATCGGAAACTCGCTGGTGTAGAAGCCCCACAGGGCCATCAGACCGCCCACGGTGGGATCGAGCAGGCCTTCCGTGGTCTCTGCCAGTCGCAGGGCGCGGGCGACCAGATCGCGCAGGGTCGGAGAGAGCACGGCCGGTCGCCCTTCGGCGATCGCGGCGTTGGCTGCGGTGACCTCGCTCGGCTCCCATGCATGCCAGTCGCGGTGGCGCTGCTGCAGCTCGGCGGCGATCTCGGCCAGCGCCAGGCGGGCCTCGGCCGGCTCGGCGCCGACGATCTCGATCGTCGAGGCGCTGCCGAAGACGAAGATCGTCTCGCTCAGCCGGGTCGGCTCGCGGCCGCATGCGGCCGCCAGCAGCACGCCCAGCAGCAGTGCGACGCGGCGCCTGCGCGCCGGCGCATCACGCATACTGGCTGCCGGGTGCGTCCACCCATTCGCGCAGCGTCTCCAGTCCGTCCGGGCTGATGTCGATGAAGCGGAAGCCGCACCAGTGCTGGCCGGGCATGTTGGCCTGCTCCGACCACAGCTGGTGGGCGCCGACCTCGATCTCGCGCGCGCCACCGCCGGGCATCGGCAGCCGGAAGCGCAGTTGGAACAGGGCATCGTCGAGCAGCTCGCGGCTGGCCATCAGCATCAGCCCAGACTCGGAGAGGTTGCCGACCCGGCCGATGGACTGCTCGGTCATGCTGTCGACGACCTCGATGGGCTCGACGGCGCGGCGACGCTTGGCGCGGCGGAAGTCTTCGCTCATCGATCCTCTCCGGACTTGCCGAAGCTGCGCAGCGACTCGAGGATGCGGTTCCACGCGCGCTCCGCGACGCCGCCGGGGTGCGAGTCGAGCACGCGGCAGCGACCCTCGGAGATCTCCCGCGCCAGCCAGGTCAGGGTGGTCTCGGCGACGCGCTGGCCACGATGGTTGACCAGCAGGCAGTGGCCGGTGAGCGGGCTGTACCAGCTGATCCGGCGGCGCAGCGGATCCGGCCGGTCGCCCTCGCGCATTTCCACCCAACTGCCGAACGCCAGCCGCTGCAGCTTGGCCAACGCTTCCTTGCCGGCGGCGTCCAGGGCGTCGGCGCTGATCCCCTCGCCCTCGACCTGGCTCTGCGCGGTCTGGCCGAAGCGCGCGCGCTGCTTGATCTTCAGCGCCAGCTCGGTGCGCGAGGCCGGGTCATCGTCCTCCTCGTCGCCGCTGGTCAGCAGGCGCATCGCCACCGCCCGGGCATCGTCGGCGTGGTAGCCGACCTGCGCCAGCGCCTGCTCGATCTCCTCGCGCAGGCTCTGGCTCTCGGCCGGCCCGATCAGCGGCACGCCGCTGGTGCGCTGCGAGACCGCCGAGTCGATCAGCCGCTCGGCGATCCTGAGCTGGTGGCGGAAGGCGTCGGAGTGCTCGCCTCCGCGCAGCGCCGAGAGCGACAGGACGTCGCTCCAGGTCTGCTCGATCAACGTGCGCAGGAAGCGCGGCAGGCGCTTGCCGGCGAGCCTCGCATCCAGCGCCTTGGCGGCCAGCATGCGCGCCGATTCCAGCTTCTCGCGGCCGCGCGCGGCCTCGACGTGGCGGCGCTCGGCGATCTCCGCCTTGCGCGCCTGCATCGCGATCTGCTCGCCGAGGTCGCCGGCCAGCCGCTCCAGCACGCGCGGGTCGCCGTTGTACTCCTTGCCGACGCGATCGACCACCGTGCCGATCCGCCCGGCGAGGTCGCGGTCGACCTCGTCGTCGTTGCTCCAGAAGCTGGTCGCCTCGGCCACCGCGCCGAGCAGCTTGCGCGCCGGATGGTCGCTGCGACCGAAGAACGCGTGGTCGCCGAGCGCGGCGCGCAGCAGCGGTACCTGCAGCTTGGCCAACAGGGTCGCCGCGACCGTGTTGGGCCGGACGTCCTTCATGATCTGGTCGAACAGCAGGCCGACCAGGTCGATGGCGTCGTTGTCCTCCTCGCGCAGCGCGGCCGCGCCGCCGGCGCTGCTGCGCAGCTCCGACAGGAGGTCCTGCTTGAGATGGTGGATCGAGCGGGCGACGGTACGTTCGCCGGCGCGCACCGTGGCCGGCGACGAACCCTGCAGGCGGGCGAGGGCGGACTGCACCTGCGGCGGCTCGGCGACCTTCTGCGGCTTGGCCGCGGCGGCGGATTGGCCCTGCGACAGCTTGCCCAGCACCGAGCGCTTCCCCGCCATCAGGCGGCGCAGGGTGTCGAAGAACTCGGTTTCGTCGGGCTCCGGTTCGACCGTCGGGGTCGCGGGCCTGTCGACCGGCGCCGAGCGGGCGCTGCCGGGCGTCGGCGCGGCGGGCGTCGCGGTCGCCGGCTGGGCGGCGCCTGCCGGCGCGGTATCGGCCGGCTCGGCCTGCGCCGGGCGCCCGGCGGCGGCCGGCCCGTCCGGCTGTGCCGATGTCGCGGTCTGCTGTTCGACCTCGGGCCGGGGCGGCGGCGTGGCGCCGTCGGCCTTGCGCGGCTGCGCGCGCGGGCGCACCCGCACCGGCACGTAGGTCATGTTCGGCAGCACGCCCTGCTCGATCAGGTGCTGGTTCAGCGCGTCGTAGAAGCTGCTGCAGAAGACGCTCATCTGGCGGTCGAACTGGCGGAACAGCAGCACCTGGTGGGGAACCTCCAGGTCGAGCGTCGCGACTGCCTCGCGCAGCGCGTTGCACAGGGCCCGCGGACCCAACGGCAGGGCCTCGCTGTCGAATGCCGGTCGTCCGGCCAGCACGCCGAAGCGCTGGCCGAGCAGGAACAGCGGCATGCTGCAGCGCACCTCGGCGCGATGCGCCGCCTCGCGCAGCGCGGTTTCCTCCTCGATCTGGATGTCCTCGACCAGCGACAGCGACTGCGGCTTCAGCACCTCGACCCTGGCGGGCTCGGCCGTACGCAGCCGGGCGACCGACGCTTCCAGGGCCTCGAGATACTGGCCGATGAACTGCGGACGGCGCTGGCGGGCACGCTCGAGGACCTGCGCGCCGCGCCGCTGCAGGTCGGTGTTCCGGGCCGTGTCGATCTGCCGGAACATCGCCAGTTCGAACTCGTCGCAGGCGGAGTTGAGCCAGCGTTCCTGCTCTTCGGCGGCATGCTGCAGCAGCCCGTGCGCGAGCGCGCGCGGCCGCGGGGGCAGCCCCGCGTCGGCGAGACGTCGAGGCATCGCGGCCGGGCCGGAAGGCGCGGAACCGGGCATGGTGCTCTCCCCTGGAGGACGCCCGGATTCTAGCCCGGAAGACTCGCCGCCGGCGCAGCCGGTCGCCTTCCGGCCGTCGCTTCCGGCGGCGGACGCGGGGCGTCTCGCCGCCGGGTCGTTCGCGACGGCCGCAGTCAGCGCTGCCAGCGCAGGGCCAGCCCGACGGTACGTCCGGCGGTGGCGTAGCCCTCGACGAGCCGGTAGTCGCGATCGAGGGCGTTGTCGATCCGCAGGTCGATGCGCCATCCGTCGGCCAGCGGCCGCTGCCACCTGAGGGCGACCAGGGTGTGTCCCGGCAGGGACGCGCCGAAGTCCGGTCGCGCCGAGACGGCGTCCAGCGTCAGCCCGAAGCGGCCGCCGAGCAGATCGCGCTCGGCGTCCAGCATCGCCTTGCGATCGGCGCGACGCAGCAGGGCCGCCTCGGTATCGGCATCGCGCGCCCGTTGCCAGCCGAGCCGCGCGACGATCCGCCAGTCGCCGACGTCCGCGGACGCGTCGAGCTCGACGCCGCGCAGGTCGGCGCGCTTGATGTTGATGGCGCGGAACACGTCGCCGCCGCTGAAGTCGACCAGGTCGCGCACCCGGTTGCGGTAGGCCGACAGCGAGACCTCGACGGCTTCGCCCTGCCAGTCGGCGCCGATCTCGACGGCGCGCGAGCGCTCCGGGCGCAGGTCCGGGTTGCCGGCGAACAGGCCGCCGAAACCGGGCGAGTACAGCTCGTTGAGGGTCGGCGCGCGGAAGCCCTCGCCGGCCGAGGCGCGCAGCCGCGGGCCGCCGTCGATGCGCCAGCCGAACGCGGCCTGCAGCGTGGTCTCGCCGCCGAAGCTGTCGTAGCGGTCGTGGCGCGCGCCGAGCTGCCAGTCGAAGGCGCCGGCGCCGTCGCGCAGGCTGGCGAAGGCGGCGCGCTGCCGGCGCGATTCGGCGTACTGCGGGGCGTCGCCGAAGGTGTCGATGCTGGCGCCGCGGTCGTTCACCGCTGCCGCGCCGTAGACCCACTCGCCGCGCCCGCCGAAACGATGGCTGCGCTGCGCGTCGAGCTGCAGGCGTCGGCTCTCGAAGCGGTTGAAGAAGGCCGGCGTGTCGAGATCCTCGCGCGCTGCGCCCAGCGCGATCGACCACGGCGCTTCGGCGCCGCCGTCGAGGCGCAGGTCGAGGGTGCGCTGCTCGACGTCGGACACGCCCTGGTCGAACTCGACCGTGGCGTCGCTGGCCAGCGCGCGGCCGCTGACGCGCGCCGCCTCGCCGACGAACTCGCCGTCGGCGCGCAGGCTGCGCTGGCGGAAGCCGTCGCGGTCGGGATCGAAGCCGAAGGCGCCGGGCGTGCGCGCGTTGAAGCCCTCGCTATCCACCCACGCGGCATGGAGCCCGAAGCCGCCGTCGGCGTCGCGCCGGCCGTAGCCGGCCTCGGCGCTGAGCGTGTCGTGGCTGGCCGCGCCGAACGCTGCCGACGGGCCGTCGGCGCGGCGGGTGAAGATCTGGATCACGCCGCCGATCGCGTCCGAGCCGAACAGCGCGGCGCGCGGCCCGCGGACGATCTCGATGCGCTCGATCTGCGCCACCGGCAGTTGCTCCCAAGCGTAGGCGCCGGTGTTCGCCGAGGCCACCCGCACGCCGTCGACCAGCACCAGTACGTGGCTGGTGTTGCTGCCGCGCAGGAACACCGCGGTCTGCTGGCCGAGCCCGCCGGCGCGGACGATGTCGATGCCGGCCTGGCCGCGCAGCAGCGCGACCAGGTCCTGCGCGCCGCTGGCCTCGATCTGCGCGCGATCGATCACCGCGATCGCCGCCAGCGCCTCCTCGCGCGCCACTTCGGTGCGGGTGGCGGTCACCACCACTTCCGGCTGCCGCGCGTCTTCGGCCTGCAGCGGCAGCGCCAGCGTGCACAGACCCGCGACGACCCAGCGGCCGCCGTTCGAACGATTTCCCTTGGACATGAGTTTTCCTCGCAACGCCCACCCGCGGTCAGGACACGCCGGGAGGGAGCGGAGGGGAAGCGCGGCCGCGGCGCGGGCGCGACTTCCGCGCCATCGCCCACCGCGACGTGCTGCGACGCCGAGCGGCCGCGGATGCGACAGGCCGTCGACGTACCGCAGGCCGGTCTCCGGACTCCCAGGCGATCCGCGTGGATCGGATCGACCCGTCGCCTTCCCATTCCTGCCGGAACAGTGGCTTTCGACGGGCTACGCCTGGTTACCGTTGCGGGGGCAGCGCCGGACTTTCACCGGCTTCCCGAGCACCTGCGGCGGCGCGCAGTCTAGGTGAAGGAGATGCGCAGGGCAAACCTCGCGGCGGCGGCCCCGCGCGGGGTCGACGTCCGGCGCTTCGCCGTCGGCATGCGCCGCGATGCGCGACCCGCGCCCTAGCGCGCGGGCGGAGGTTCGAGCGACGCGAGACCTTCTTCGGCGATGGCGCGGCGCACGCCCTGCGCCTCCTGCAGGATCGCCTGCAGCGCGAGGCGATGGGCGCGAGTCAGGGCTTCGGTGCCCGCGACCGCGACGTCCGGGACGACGCCGACCTTTTCCCAGTTGGTGCCGGTGATCGTGTTGGCGACGACCTGCATGGGGATGAAGGCGACGAAGCCGTGCGCCAGCGGGCGATAGCCGCCCGGTGTCGCCGCACCGGCCGTCGTCTCGCCGACCAGGGTCGCGCGGCGCAGCGCCTGCAGGTCGTAGGCGAACTCCTCGGCGCCCGAGCCGGTCCTGCGATCGACCAGGACGTACAGCGGCCGGTCGGTATAGGCGGGCGTCCTGGGGTCTGCGTAGTAGGTGCGCGCCGATCCAGGCGGGCCGTCGCCCTCGACGCGCACGGTGGGCGTGCGCGTGCTGACGAAGTGGCCGATCACGTTCGCCACGCCGGCCGGCTCCCCGCCCGGCGTGCCGCGCACGTCCACGATCAGTGCGCCGGTGTCGGCCAGCATCGACATCGCCGCCGCCAGCTTCTCGGCGCTGGGCGTCGCGTCGAGGAAGCGGGTGATGCGCAGGTAGCCGACGTTGCCGGGCAGCCAGCGCGCCTCGGGCACTTCTCCGCCCCGCAACCTCACCTCTTCGTGGAAAGCGGCGATGTCCTCCGCCGACGGCGGCGCCTCGCTGAACCCGGCGACCACCTCGGGCCCGAAGTAGCGGGCGCGGAAGTGGCGGTCGTCGACGATCGGCGTGATCTGCGCTTCGATCAGCGCCAGCAGCTCCGCCGCCGTGCGTGCATCGCGGAATGCGCCGCGCTGCTCCAGCGCCTCGATCTCGTTCGCGGCGGCGACGCCGCGCTCCCGGAAGGCGAAGCGCTCGCGCAGGACCGCGGCCAGCGCCAGCACCACGTCGCGGTTCTGCTCGGCGCTCACGGCGACGGCCGCGGGGTTCGGCGGAGGACCCGGCTGGGCGAGGGCAGCGGTCGCCGGCAGCGTCAGGGCGAAGAATGCGGCGCACATGCGCAGCGCGAAACGATGAAACGCACCGTCATGCCCGCCGCGTCCGGCGACCACTTCGCTGGCGGGGGCGCGCACGCCGCGCGCCGAGTGCTTCACTGCATTCACTGGTCGATCCTCCGAGGGGCGCCTCGAGTCGGCGCGTCGGAGGGTCAGAGACGGGCGCAGCGCATCGGGTTGCAGCAGCCGCCCGATCCGCTGCGGGGCACGACGAATCGTCTATTCGCGCTCGCCCTCGACGTCGCGCAGCGCGCCGTCGGCATCGACCTCGACGTGCATGACGATCGGCCGGCAGCACACCGGACAGTCCTCGACGTAGTCGGCGTCGCCGCCCGAGGCGTCGATCTGCGCCTCGAAACGCTCGCCGCACCAGGGGCAGCGCAGGCGGCGGGATTCGATCATCGGTCAGCGGCTCCGGCGGAAAGGCGTGGGCGTGCGGGCGCGGTATGGACCCGTGGCGCCATCAGGCCATGAAGCACGCGATGACATCGTTGAGGAAGCGCTGGCCGAGCGCCGTTGGGCGCAGGCGATCGGCGTCGACGCGTTCGAGCCAGGCCTTCGCTTCCGCCGCGGCGAGCGCGTCGGCGATGACGTCGCGCGACAGGCCGGTGCGCGCCTCGAAGGCGGTCAGCGAGAAGCCCTCGTGCAGGCGCAGCGCGTTGAGCATGTACTCGAAGGGTCGCTGTTCGGGCTCGATCCACTCGTCGCCGCCGATCGCCGCCGGCGTGCCGGCGGCGCCGAGGAAGGCCTGCGGATGCTTGACCTTCCAGCGTCGCAGGATGCCGTCCTCGGCAGGGCGAGTGAGCTTGCCGTGGGCGCCGGCGCCGATGCCCAGGTAGTCGCCGAAGCGCCAGTAGTTGAGGTTGTGCGCGCACTGCCGGCCGGGTCGGGCGTAGGCCGAGACTTCGTACTGGGCGTAGCCGGCGTCGGCCAGACGCGCCTGGCAGGCCTCCTGGATGTCGAAGGACAGCTCGTCGTCGGGGATTCCGCGCGGTGGCCGCGCGTGGAACAGCGTGTTGGGCTCGAGCGTGAGCTGGTAGTGGCTGATGTGCGCGGGCTCCAGCGCGACGGCGCGCTCGACGTCGGCCAGCGCCATCGGCAGCGACTGGCCGGGCAGCGCGTACATCAGGTCGAGGTTGAAGTTGTCGAAGCCGGCCGCGCGCGCGGTGCGGATCGCCGCCTCGGCCTGCGCGGCGTCGTGGATGCGGCCCAGCCGCTGCAGGCAGCCGTCGTCGAAGCTCTGCACGCCGAAGCTGATGCGGTTGACGCCGGCCGCGCGGTAGTCCTCGAAGCGGTCGTGCTCGACCGTGCCCGGGTTGGTCTCCAGCGTGACCTCGAGGCCCGGGCGCAGGCTGAGCCGCGCCGCGGCGCCGTCGAGGATGGCGCCGATGTGCGCGGCGTCGAACAGCGAAGGCGTGCCGCCGCCGAAGAAGATCGAGGTCACCGGCCGGCCCCAGGCCAGCGGCAGGTCCTGCTCCAGGTCGCGCAGCAGCGCGGCGACGTAGTCGTCCTGCGGCAGGCTGCCGTTCAGGCCGTGCGAATTGAAATCGCAGTACGGACACTTCCGCACGCACCAGGGAATGTGGACGTAGAGCGCGAGCGGCGGCAGCGAGAGCATGGGCCGGATTGTAGTCGGCCCACGCCCGCACCCTTCGGCGCGCGCGATGGAACTGCGGCCGCAAAACGCGGTCGCATGCCTCACCGGCCGAGCGTGCGCGGCCCGCCGATCCGCGGCGGACGCGCATGGCGGCCGGACCACAACGACCGTCGGCGCCAAGGTGCCGGCGGCAACCGACGATCACCGACAATCCGGGACGCCCCATGAGCCAACCGATCCGCGCGCTGGTCTCGATGCTCGTCGTGCTCGGCGCGCTCGCCGCGGTGGCGCTGCTGCTGCACGCGCCGCTGGCCCGCGCCTTCGCCGCGACGCCGGTCTTCAACGGCCTGATCGTCGCGGTGTTCGCCGTCGGCGTGCTGGTCAACCTGCGCCACGTGCTGCGCCTGCAGGGCGAGGTGCGCTGGATCGAGGCCTTCCGCCGCGCCAATCCCGAGCGCCCGCCGACCGTGCAGCCGGTGCTGCTGTCGCCGATGGCGAAGATGTTCGCCCAGGCCGGGCGCAAGCCGCAGAGCCTGTCGACGGCGTCGATGCGCTCGCTGCTCGACAGCATCTACCTGCGCCTCGAGGAACAGCGCGACCTCAGCCGCTACCTCACCGGCCTGCTGATCTTTCTCGGCCTGCTCGGTACGTTCTGGGGCCTGCTTGCCACCATCGCATCGGTCGCCGACATCATCGCCGGGCTGTCCGCCGGCAGCGACGCGCTGGCGATGTTCGCCACCCTCAAGGAGCGCCTGCGCGAGCCGCTGGCCGGCATGGCGACCAGCTTCTCCACCTCGCTGTTCGGCCTGGCCGGCTCGCTGGTGGTCGGCCTGCTCGACCTGTTCGCCGGTCGCGCCGCCAACCGCTTCTACGCCGAGCTCGAGGACTGGCTGTCCGGCATGACCAGGCTGTCCTCGGGCGGCGCGGTCGGCGAGGGCGACGGCTCGGTGCCGTCCTACGTGCAGGCGCTGCTGGAGCAGACCGCGGATGGGCTGGAGCGGATGCAGCGCGCCATCGTCGACAGCGAGCGCGAGCGCCGCGCCGGCGTCGAGCAGATCGGCGAGCTCAACGCCCAGCTCGCCCGGCTGGCCGAGTCGCAGACCGAGCTGCGCGCGGCACTGAAGCAGATCGCGCAGGCCAGCGCGGCGCCGGGGATGAACGACGAGCTGCGCGCCGAGTTCCGCCTGCTGACGCGCACGCTGTCGGCGGCGCTGGACGGCAAGCGCGGAGCCTGAGATGACGACGCTCGCCGCCCGGCGCCGGCGCGGGATCGACTTCTGGCCCGGCTTCGTCGACGCGCTGTCGGCGCTGCTGATGGTGCTGGTGTTCGTGCTGCTGGTCTTCACCATCGGCCAGTTCGTGCTGGCCGACGCGCTCAGCGGGCGCGACCAGGCGCTGGCCCGGCTCAACGCCGAGCTGGCCGCGCTGGCCAGCACGCTGTCGATGGAGCGCGACGCCAAGGCGCGCGCCGAGGCGCGCGTCGGCGAACTCTCGGCCTCGCTGGCCAGCACCGAAGGCCAGCGTGATGCGCTGCAGATCCGCCTCGACGAGACCGCCGCCGAGCTGACCCGCACCCAGGCCAGCCTCGAAGGCAGCGAGGCCGAAGTGGCGCGGCTGGCCGCCGACATCAACGCGCTGGCCGAGCTCAAGCGCCAGCTGGAATCGGAGATCGCCGCGCGCCTGGCCGAGATCGAGACCACCCGCGACAAGCTCGCCGCGCAGACCGAGCTGTCGGCCAAGGCGGCCGCACAGGTCGAGCTGCTCAACCGGCAGATGGCGGCGCTGCGCAAGCAGCTCGACGAAATCGGCGCCGCGCTCGAGCTGGCGCGCGCGCAGGGCCGCGCCAAGGACCTGCAGATCGAGGACCTCGGCCGCCAGCTCAACCTGGCGCTGGCCAACCGGGTCAACGAGCTGGCGCGCTATCGCTCGGACTTCTTCGGCAAGCTGCGCGAGGTGCTCGGCAACCGCGAGGACATCGTCATCGTCGGCGACCGCTTCGTGGTGCCGGCGGGCCTGCTGTTCCCGAGCGGCTCGGACGAGATCGGCGAGGGCGGCAGGCAGCAGCTCGATCGCCTCGCCGGCACGCTGCGCGAGGTCACCACCGAGATCCCCGCCGACATCGACTGGGTGCTGCGCATCGACGGCCACACCGACCGCCGGCCGATCGCCACCGCGCGCTTCCCGAGCAACTGGGAGCTTTCCAGCGCGCGCGCCATCGCCATCGTGCGCTACCTGATCGACGCCGGCATCCCGCCCAACCGCCTGGCCGCCAACGGCTTCGGCGAGCACCAGCCGCTCGACCGCGGCAGCGACGAGGCCGCGCTGGCGCGCAACCGCCGGATCGAGATCCAGCTGACCAACCGCTGACTGGAGGATCGCCATGCAACGGTATGTTCACGATCTGCACCGCACCCTCGATGGCCGGCCCGCTCCGGCGGGTCGCCCGGCGAAGGAGGTCGAACGATGAACGTGCTCGCCTGGACCCTGCTGCTGGCCGGCGCCGCGATCGCGCTGGTCAACATCTACTTCAGCGCGGTGTGCACCCTGGCGCACCGCCTGCGCGAGGGCCACTGGCCGCCGGTGGTGCCGATGGGCATCCCGGTGGTCGGCACCGTGCTGCTGCTGATGGCGATGCTGCTGGCGCCGCCGCTCGCCTGGTTCGCGCCGCTGGCCTGCGTGCTGGCGCTGCTCGACACCGGTGGCCCGGTGTTCGTGCTCGCCTTCGTCCGCTACCGCCGGCGCCGCGCGCTCGAGCGCATGCCGGAGAACCTGCACCTGCGGGTGCCCTGAGCGACGTCCTCAGTGCGGGCGCAGGCGGAAGCGCTCGCGATAGTCCTGCGGGGTCATCGTGGTGGCGCGCTTGAACAGCTTGCGGAAGCTCGACACGTCGCTGTAGCCGCAGCGGCCGACGATCTCGTCGAAACTCAGCAGCGTCGACTCCAGCATCGCCTTGGCCCGTTCGACGCGCAGGTGCTGGATGTGCTCCAGCGGGCTCACCCCGTAGTGCGCGCGGAAATGCCGGTGCAGCGAGCGCTCCGAGGTGCCGCAGTGCTCGGCCAGCGCGGCGACGCTGATCTCGGCGTGCAGGGTCTCGTTGAGGTAGCGCTCGGCCTTCTCGGTGAGCGAGTGCCGCGGGCGTTCGCGCAGCGCGAGGCTGACGTAGGGCGCCTGGCTCTGGCGGTCGGGATCGACCAGCAGGATGCGCGCGGTGAGCTGGGCGAGATCGTCGCCGGCCACCTTGGCGATCAGCTTCAGCACGTAGTTCACCACCGCGCTGGAACCGCCGGCGGTGGTGATCGGTCCGTCCTCGATCAGCATCGCGTCGGCGTCCAGCCGCACCCGCGGGTAGCGCTCGCGGAAGATCGCGTCGAGCCACCAGCTCACCGTCGCGCGGCGGCCGTCGAGCAGGCCGGCCTCGGCCAGCACGAAGGCGCCGCAGCAGGTGCTGGCGATGGCCACGCCGCGGGCGTGCATCGCGCGCACCAGCTCGATCTCCGGCCCGAGCTGCGCCAGCCGCTGCAGCAGTTCGTCGGCGCTGCCGTGCATGTAGCCGGGCACCAGCAGCACGTCGGGATCGCTGCCGCCGCAGACCACGCCCTCGATGCGCAGGCCGTCGGCGCAGCCCAGGTGCGGCTGCTGGCGCGCGCCGATGATCTGCGCGTGGAAGCGCAGCGCGGTGTTCGGGTCGTGCACGCGGGCCAGCCGCTGGGCGATGCGCAGGGTGTCGATCGGGCTTGCGATGCTGGACAGGATGGCGCCGTCCATCGCCAGCAGGCCGAGCGTGAAGGTGCGCGGCGCGCCCTCGATGCGCGCACCGCGCACGGCCTCCTTCAGCGCGCCGGCGTCGACGATCTCGCCGGTCGACCGCGCCGCCAGCGGCGGACTGCCGGCCGCCGGGCTGGTCGGCGCCGCGGGTGAGCGCCTAGCCATCGACCAGCACGGCGCCGCTGTTGGCGGCCAGCAGCTCGAGCACCGGCGCGGGCACGCCGTAGGCCGGCGCATCGCCGCTGCCGGTCGCCTCCTCGCAGGCGCGCAGCGCGATCCGACCGCTGTGGCCTTCCGGCAGCAGCGTCGCCGACGGCGCGACCAGTTCGAGACGGCCGGCCTCGTCGCGGCCGATCAGCCACAGGCCGCGGCTCGGCACCACCTGATGCGGGCAGGGCGCGACGCTGCGGATCTCGACGTCGGCGCCGGCCTGCGGCGACAGCGTCCAGCGCTGCAGGCCGGGCTGCAGCAGGGCGGTGTACTGGCTGCCCGACAGGTAGACCGGATCGAGGCCGTTGTCGCGCGGTTCGGCGGCAACGGCGCCGCCGCCCAGCGCCAGCGCGGCGATCGCGGCCAGGGCGTGGAAGACGGGGCGGGAGGACATGCGCTTCATGGTGGACTCCGTAGGGGACGCCCGAAACGGGCAGGCACAGGTTGCGCGGGTGACGGAGTTCACGGCAGCGGCGGATTCGCCATCATGGTGGCGAATTCTGCCATATTCAGCGTCCGATCAGGCTATCACGGGGCGAGATCAGACAGATGGCGGAAGTCGCCCTGCGATTGGGCAGATCAGCTGCCCGGCGCCGCGGCGCGCACCACCTGATCGCGACCGCCGCGCTTGGCGGCGTACAGCGCGTCGTCGGCACGGCGCAGCAGCGCCTCGAAGTCGGCGTCGGCCGGCGTCGCCTCGGCGATGCCCGCCGAAAGCGTCCAGCCGATCGCGTCGGTCGCATCGGCGGCCGCCGCCACCCGCACCGATTCCGCCAGCCGCTCGGCGACCGCGATGTCGTGGCCGGGCAGCAGCACCACGAACTCCTCGCCGCCGATCCGGCCGACCGTCCCGTGCAGCGGCGCCGCGGCGTCGCGCAGCAGCGCCGCCAGTCGACGCAGCACGGCGTCGCCGCCGGCGTGGCCATGGGCGTCGTTGACGCGCTTGAAGTGGTCGATGTCGATCAGCACCAGCGCCAGCGGGCGCTGCAGGCGGCCGTCGCTGCCCAGGCGGCGACCGACGCGCTCGACGTGGCGGCGGTTGGCGACGCCGGTGAGCGCGTCTTCCTCGGCCAGCCGGCGCAGCGCCAGCGCCAGGCGGTCATTGCACATCAGGGCGAAGCCCAGCGTCGCCACCGCCGGGCCCATCGCGCCGGCACCGTAGAACAGCGCCTGGACCAGGTTGATCTCGTCGACCGCGGGCATGTGCTCGCGGCCGAGCCAGAGGAACATCGCGACGCGCACCGCGAGCACGCAGGCGGCGAAGCCGAACACCACGACCACCACGCGGTGGCTGCGCGCGCCTTCGCGCAGCATCGCGCCGGCGCGCCAGGCTTCGCTGGCGCCGAAGGCGAACAGCAGCGCCACCAGGCCGGTGTTGACCGAGATCCGCAGCAGGCGATCCGGCCACAGCAGGCCGAACAGCACCGACATCAGCACCACGCCGAGCACGCACAGGTCGGCGTCGATGCGCCGGCGCGGTCCGCCGCGGAAGCGGCGCAGCGCGTCGACGCACTCGGCCATGCCGAGCGCGATCAGCGTGTTGGAGACCAGCAGCGAGATCAGCGCCGGCCACAGGTCGCGGAAGGCCAGCAGCAGCCAGCCGGTGGCCAGCAGCAGACTGCCGCGTGCCCACACCGGCAGGCTGTCGCGCAGCGCCGGATGCTGGCCGCGCAGGGCGAGCAGCAGCGACAGGGCGAGCGCGGCGTTGACCACCGCGGCGGCGGTCACCCAGGTCGGGATGTGGAACTCGATGCCCTGCACGCCGCCGCCAGCCTCGATCGGGGAACGCTACATCACGCCAGGTAGCCGCCGTCGACGGCGAACGTCGCGCCGGTGATGTAGCTCGCCGCCGGGCTCAGCAGCAGCGCCACCAGCGGCGCCATCTCCTCGGGTTGGGCGACGCGGCCGAGCGGGATCAGCTTCAGCATCATGTCGAGGATCTTCGGATTGCCGGTCAGCGCCGAGGCGAACCTGGTGTCGGTCAGGCCGGGCAGCACGGCGTTGACGCGGATGCCGACCGGCGCCAGCTCCTTGGCGAAACCTTCGGACATGTTGACGATGCCGGCCTTGGTCATCGAATAGACCAGCTGGCCTGGCGCGGCGCGGCGCGCGTTGACCGAGGCGATGTTGACGATCGCGCCGCCGCCGTTGCCGCGCATCCGCCGCGCCGCCTGCACGGTGGTCCAGAAGTAGCCGCGCAGGTTCACTTCGACGGTCTTTTCGTAGGCGGCCAGCTCCATGTCCAGCGCCGGCCCGAAGTAGGGATTTGCCGCAGCGTTGTTGACCAGCAGCTCCGGCGCGCGGCCGGCGTCGTCGAGCGCGCTGAACAGCGCCTCGATGCTGGCCGGATCGCCGACGTGCATGGCGCGCGCCTCGGCGCTGCCGCCGGCGTCGCGAATCGCCGCCGCCACCGTCTCGCAGCCCTCGACGCGCCGACTGGCGCAGACCACGTGCGCGCCGAGCGCGCCGAGCTGGGCGGCGATCGCCGCGCCGATCCCGCGCGAGGCGCCGCTGACCAGCGCGGTCTTGCCGGTGAGATCGAGAAGTTCGCTGGCGCTGGGCATCCGGGAGGCTCCGTACGGGCTGGTATGCTCAGGAGCCTAGCATCGTCGGAGCAGCACGGCATGGCGCAGCGGCGGGTACTCATCACCGGGGCCGGCAGCGGCTTGGGGCAGGCGCTGGCGCTGCGCTACGCGCGCGTCGGCGACCGCGTTGCCTGCGTCGATCTCAGCGTCGGTCGCGCCGAGGCCACCCGCGCCCTGCTGCCCGGCGACGGCCATCTCGCGCTCGCCGCCGACGTCGGCAGCGACGCCGCGATGGAGGCGCTGCACGCCGACATCGAGGCCGCCTGGGGCGGCGTCGACGTGCTCATCAACAACGCCGGCATCGCCTCGGGCGGCGCGATGGTCGAGACCACCATGGCCGAGTGGCGGCAGGTGCTCGACATCGACCTGCTCGGCGTGGTGCGCGGCTGCCGGCTGTTCCTGCCCGGCATGCTGGCGCGACGCAGCGGCCAGGTGCTCAACACCGCCAGCTTCGCCGGCCTCGCCGGCGCGCCGGGGATGATGAGCTACGGCGTCGCCAAGGCCGGCGTGGTCGCGCTGTCCGAACAGCTGCGCGCCGAGGTGCACGACAAGGGCATCCGGGTCGGCGTGATCTGTCCGAGCTTCTTCCGCACCAACCTGATCGACACGGCGATCGGCAGCGAGCGCATAAAGTCGCTGGCGCTGCGCCTGATGGACACCTCGCCGGACACGCTCGACGGCGTCGCCGACCGCGTCTTCGCCGCGGCCGAGCGCGGCGAGTTCCTGATCCTGCCGACCCGCCGCGAGCCGCTGCGCTGGCGGCTCAAGCGCTGGTTTCCCGAGTTCTACTTCCGCCAGATCTGCAAGCTGGCGCGCAGCCACGTCCAGGAGGCGAAGCCATGAGCCCGAGGCGCAAGAAGGCCGACGACGCGGCGCCGAACCCGGCCCCGGCCGAAGACACCCCGCCCGCGGCCGAAATCATCGCTGCGAAGCCGTGGATGATCTACGGCGCCAACGGCTACACCGGCGAGCTCGCCGCGCGCGAAGCGGTGAAGCGCGGTCGCCGGCCGATCCTGGCCGGTCGCAACGGCGAGGCGCTGGCCAAGCTGGCCGGCGAGCTTGGCCTGGAGCATCGCGCCTTCGCGCTCGACGACGAGGCGGCGGTGATCGCCGGCCTCCAAGGCGTCGGCCTGGTGCTGCACTGCGCCGGACCGTTTTCGACCACCGCGCGGCCGATGATGGAGGCCTGCCTCGCGCTCGGCGTGCACTACCTCGACATCACCGGCGAGATCGACGTGTTCGCGCTGGGCCATCGCCGCCACGCCCGCGCTGCGGAGGCCGGCATCGTGCTGCTGCCCGGCGCCGGCTTCGACGTGGTGCCGACCGACTGCCTCGCCGCGCAGCTGCACCGCGAGATGCCCGAGGCGACCTCGCTGGTGCTGGCCTTCGAGGCCGGCGGCGGGCCGAGCCCGGGCACCGCCAAGACCTCGGTCGAGGGTCTCGGCAAGGGCGGCCGCGCGCGCATCGGCGGGGTGATGACCAAGGTGCCGCTGGCCTGGAAGGTGCGCTTCTTCGAGCGCGACGGCGAGCAGCGCATCGCCATGACCATTCCCTGGGGCGACGTCTACACCGCGCACGTCTCGACGTCGATCCCCGACATCGAGGTCTACATGTGCGTGCCGCCGGCGACCATCAAGCGGCTGCGCCGGATCCGCTGGCTCGGCCCGCTGCTGGGCACGCCGCCGGTGCAGAAGCTGCTCACCCGCGCGGTCGAGAAGAAGGTTCGTGGACCCGACGCCGACGGCCGCGCGCGCAGCGGCTGCGTGGTCTGGGGCGAGGCCACCGACGCCGAAGGCCACACCCTGCGCCGCCGGCTGCGCACGCCCAACGGCTACGACCTCACCGTCACCGCTTCGCTGGGCATCGTCGAGCGCCTGCTCGACGGTCCGAAGCCGGACGGCGGCTACTACACGCCGTCGAAGCTGATGGGGCCCGACTACGTGCTGTCGCTGCCGGGGGTGCGGTTGGGGTGAGCCGGATGCGGGTCAGCCTCGCGCTCGCAATGCGGGTTGTTGCACACGGGCAGGAGCGCCGGAAGGCGCGACCCGGCCCGCGGCCATGCCGGTCGCGCCTTCCGGCGCTCCTGCGGTCCACCGGCCTGACTCACCCGGCTTGCGCCCGTTAGCGCAGCGCCGCAGAGTCCGTCGATCCTGCCTCGCCTCGCCCCGGACGCATCATGCCGCTCGCCCTCTACGGCCACCCGTTCTCCTCGTACACGCAGAAGGTGCTGATCGCGCTGTACGAGAGCGCGCTGCCGTTCGAGTTCCGCTGCGTGTGGCCGGAGTCGGCGCATACGGCCGACTGGCTGCGTCGCTGGCCGCTGCGCAAGTTCCCGCTGCTGGTCGACGGTGGGCGCGACGTCGCCGAGACCTCGATCATCATCGAGTACCTGCAGCTCGCCCATCCCGGCCCGGTGCGCCTGCTGCCGGCCGATCCGATGGCGGCGCTGGCGGTGCGCTTCCTCGACCGCTTCTTCGATCTGCACGTGATGGACGCCGCCCAGCACGCCGTCGACGGCGCGCTCAGCGGCGATCCGGTCAAGCGCCGCGAGGGCCAAGCGCGCTCCGAGGAGAAGCTGCAGCGCGCCTACGGCTGGCTCGAGGATCACCTCGCCGAAGCCGGCTGGGCCGCCGGCGGCGAATTCACCCTCGCCGACTGCGCCGCCGCACCCGCGCTGTTCTACGCCGACTGGGTGCATCCGATCGGCGAAGCCCATCCGCGGCTGCGCGCCTATCGCGCCCGCCTGCTGGCGCGGCCCGCGTTCGCCCGCGCAGTCGACGAAGCGCGCCCGTTCCGGCCGCTGTTTCCGCTGGGCGCGCCGGACCGCGACTGAACCCCGTCCTGATGCAGCCGGGCCGACGCCGGGCGGCCCGGTGGGCGTCGAGCCCGGGCGGACCGCGCGTTATCGGCGTAGGATGGCGGTCATCTGCTCATCGCGCGTCTGCACCGAACGGCGCGTCCGTCGCGCACTGCGCGCGCCACTCCAAGCCGCGTCCGTCCCACCGGGGCAGGCGCCCATCCGGTCAGGCCGATGCACGGCGCCCCCATTCGCGACTCCCGCCCCACCGTCGGTGGCCACGACCACCGCGGCATGCCCGCGCCATGACCGCGGCCGCCCGCAGGGCGCCACTGTGCGCCCGCTGCCAGGCGCTGTGCTGCCGGTTGACGGTGGTGCTGCAGGCTGACGACGTGGTCGCCGACCACCTCAGCACCCGCACCGACGCCGGGCTGCACGTGATGGCGCGCGGCGCCGACGGCTGGTGCGTGGCGCTCGACGCGGAGCACATGCGCTGCTCGATCTACGCCACGCGTCCACAGGCCTGCCGGCGCTTCACGATGTCCGGCCCCTACTGCCTCGCGGTGCGCGCCGACCATCGGCGCGACGCGGCGCGCGGCACCCCACCGACCCCCTTCTGACAGGAGCGCCCATGCCCCGCCCGCGAAAGACGGCACCCGACAAGCAGGCCGCAGCACCCGCCGCGCCGACCAGCCCGGCCCGCGGGTTTCCCCGCCGCGCCGGCACCCAGGCCACCCCGCTGACCAGCGAGGCGATCGCCGCCGACGTCGACTCGTTCCGCAAGGCCGGCGGCGAGATCGAGGTGCTCGGCGTGACCCGCACGCTGCACAAGATCGGCAAGGACGGCCAGACCGGGGGCGGCGCGAAGTGAGTGCGCCGCACACTGCGGCTTGCTCGTCGCTCCGCAGCGACTGACGGACCACAGCGCCAGCGCGACTCAGTCGCGGTGGTGTGGCGATCCCGGTCATCTCCTGCAATGACTGCGCTTCGCGGGAGGAAGAGGGCTCGATTGCCCGGTGCTGGAGGCGAGCACGCAGGACGCGCGGGTCCCGGGCGCCGGATCGCCGGCACCTGGCGCCGACTTCACCTTGCGTGCGGATCCGTCCTACAGACAATCGCGGTGGACGCTGGTAAAGAACCCGTGCCGAGGATGTCGGCCCAGGCGCGAAACCGTGCTCATGTTCGAGAGCAAGACCTCGCGTGCCGCGATCGCGGGCGTGTTCCTGTCGACCCCGGGCCGCCAACGGACCTGCCGAGATTGCGAGGATCAGGAGTCTCCGCTGAGGCTTGATCCGGGCCGGGACCTCATCGCCGTGGCGCAGGACAACGGGGCGCCGTCGAGCGCGCTGGCCGGCGTGGTTTCCGACGACGTGGGTTGGTACGACCGGGACGCGTGGAGCCAGGTCTGGGTGCTGACGGAGTCCTTCCACGATCCTGCGGTCGCCTGCATGCAGGTGGAAGAAGGGGATATCCATCAGCCGCCCGAGTTCTTCACCGGCGCGCAGAGCGGCCTGCAGTCGGCATCACCCGACAAGGGCGAGGATCGGGCGCTGGCGCCGGATGCGACCATCCGGAAGGGCGATCCTCCCAGAATGCCTTCGACGGTCGTCATCGCGCCGCCGCCGCCGTCCACGCCTGCCCGCGTGTCGATCTACCGGCCTCAGTTGCACGGCTTTCTGCGGGTGCGGCTGCAGATGCAGCCGGTGATCGTGGGTGCCACTGACCGGGCGTGTGACCCGACGCTGAGCGAAAACATTGCATGTTCAACGGCCATGGCTGCGCCGGGTGGGACGCAACCCGGGAACGGGCAAGCCATCACCATCCGCTTCAGCGGCGGCATGCAGTCCGGCTGGAACGGCATGGGCGCGTCGTCGGGGTGCGTCCAGGTGCGGCGGACATGCTGTCGGCCATGAATGCTCGAACGTCGATACGGTCGCCGCACCGTCGAGTCCGGGCAGCCGCCCGGCGACGGGCCACATGACTGCCGGGAAAGCCAAGGCACTGCTGTTGCTCGCGCTCGCGATCCCGGGCATGTGGCTGGTGATCGCGCGCGCGCCCGAGGATGGCGGCGTGCTGGTGTCCGCGGTCGACGATGCATCGAATGACCCCGGCACCACCGCTCCGAATGATGTGCCCACAGGCAATGCAGAGTCGACCGGACCGAGGTCCGTTGTCGACCCGTCCCAGGCGTCGCTGTCGGCGCCCTATCGATCGCAGACTGCAGCCGATGCCTACCGCCATGCGAAGAAATTGCCGGCAGGCCATCCCGATCGCCTGGAGATTCTGGGCGCGCTGCGGGCGAAGTGCAGACGGCATCAACTCGAAGAGTCGCCCGATGCCGCGTTCGATCGAATGATCGAGGCAGGCTACTGGGTCGGCACGCGGGAGCAGCGGTCCCTGCACTCGGCCTGGGCCACATGGCGAAAGGCCTACTGCGCCGGTGTGGATGGTGATGTGCTGGAGGCCCAGCTGGTGGACGAGCGCGACCTTGCCATGCAGGTCGAGGACCCGACGTCTGACTTGTTCGCTCACGCGGATCTCGTCGCGCTCGCCAACGCCAGTGACGCTGATGCGCAGCTGCAGGACAGCCAGGTGCGAGCCTGGCTTGCCGAGGTCGCCCTGCGATCCGACAGTCCGTCGCTGGTGCTGGGCGCGGCCCACCACATGGCCCGGGCAGGGGTCGGCCCCTTCGCTCTCGGCGACGCGGCTGTTCCGGGAAAGCTGCTGTGGCCCTATCCCGGTTCGACGGATGGCCGCATCGAGATCATTCGCCATGCAGCCGCGAGGCTCTACTACTGCCGCAGGTTCCTCCTGTGTGGTCCGCGCTCGGTGGCCATGTTGTTCGAGCCTTATCGTGGCCCGCTGCACGCGCAACTCGGCATCGAGGGGCTCTACCGGGAGCAATTCGCACCTGTCGTCCTGGCGCTCATCGAACGGATCGTCGCGGAGCTGATGCACCAGCGGCAGGCCGCGGGAGGCTGAACGCGCGACCGCGCGCGCCGTGGCCGTCGATGTCCGGCGTCGACAGCTCCTTGGGCGCCGGTTCGCCCGCGAGGAACCGCACCCATGCGCTGGGCGCAGACCATGGTCAATGCCTATGATGGCGGCGCCGGCGCGAACCCATGCGCCACGTCCAGGGAGAAGCGAAATGCGCGGCATCCTGCTCGGAATCGGACTGGTCCTGCTGATCGCCGGTGGCCTGGTCTACGGCGGCGTGATCAAGCTCGGCGGCGAAGACGACGTGCTGCGCGTGGGCGACCACGCGGTCAGCGTCGGCGACGGCGGCATCAAGGTCAGCGATCGCGGCAAGCAGGGCCGGCAGCTCGGCATCGGCCTGCTGATCGCCGGCGGCGTCGGCGTGCTGGCGGCGGCGGTGATGCGCCGCAAGTAGCGGCCGTCCACGGCCGCGCCGAGGCGCGGTCGATACAATCCGGCGATGGATGTCTCCCATCTCCTCGACGGACTCAACCCGGCGCAGCGCGAGGCGGTCAGCGCGCCGCCGGGCCACTACCTGGTGCTGGCCGGCGCCGGCTCGGGCAAGACCCGCGTGCTGGTGCACCGGATCGGCTGGCTGACCGAGGTGGTCGGCGTGCCGGCGCACGGCATCCTCGCGGTGACCTTCACCAACAAGGCGGCCGGCGAGATGCGCCAGCGCGCGGCGGCGCTGGTCCAGCACGGTACGCGTGGAATGTGGATCGGCACCTTCCACGGCATCGCCCATCGCCTGCTGCGCCTGCACTGGCAGGACGCCAATCTGCCCGAGTCGTTCCAGGTGCTCGACGCCGACGACCAGGTGCGCCTGCTGCGCCGGGTGACTGCCGAGCTCGGGCTCGACGACAAGCGCTTTCCGCCGCGCCAGTCGGCGTGGTTCATCAACCACTGCAAGGACGAGGGCAAGCGGCCGCGGCACCTGCAGGCGCAGGATCCGACCAGCGACACGATGCGCGACATCTACGCCGCCTACGAGGCGGCCTGCCAGCGCGCGGGGCTGGTCGACTTCGCCGAGCTGCTGCTGCGCACGCACGAGCTGCTGCTCGCCCAGCCGGCGCTGCTCGACCACTACCAGCGCCGCTTCGGCCAGCTGCTGGTCGACGAGTTCCAGGACACCAACGCCATCCAGTACGCCTTCCTGCGCCTGCTCGCCGGCTCGACCGGACAGGTGTTCGCGGTCGGCGACGACGACCAGGCGATCTACGGCTGGCGCGGCGCGCGGGTCGAGCACGTGCAGCATTTCCTCCACGACTTCCGCGGCGCCACCACGCTCAGGCTGGAGCAGAACTACCGCTCGACCTCGACCATCCTGGCCGCCGCCAACGCGCTGATCGCGCACAACCCGGGCCGGCTCGGCAAGAAGCTGTGGACCGACGGCGAGGAGGGCGCGCCGGTCGAGCTGTACGCGGCCTACAACGAGATCGACGAGGCGCGCTACGTGGTCGAGCGCATCCAGCGCTGGATCGCCGACGGCGGACAGGCGCGCGAGTGCGCCGTGCTGTACCGCTCCAACGCCCAGTCGCGCGCCTTCGAGGACGCGCTGATGCAGGCCGGCATGCCGTATCGGGTCTACGGCGGCCTGCGCTTCTTCGAGCGCGCCGAGATCAAGGACACGCTGGCCTACCTGCGCCTGATCGCCAACCGCGACGACGACGCGGCCTTCGAGCGCGCCGTCAACACGCCCTCGCGCGGCATCGGCGAGCGGACCCTGGATGCGCTGCGCGGTCGCGCCCGCGGCGAGGGCACCACGCTGTGGCATGCCGCGCTGGTCGAGCTGGCGGCGGGCGCGATGCCGACCCGGGCGCGCAACGCGCTGCGCGGCTTCGTCGAGCTGATCGACGGTCTCGCCGGGGAATGCGCGCGGCTCGACCTCGCCGCGCAGATCGACCACGTGCTGCTGCGTTCTGGCCTGCGCGCGCACTACGCGGCGGAGTCGCGCGGCACGCTGGAGGCGCGCACCGACAACCTCGACGAGCTGGTCACCGTGGCCAGCCGCTACGTGCGCAGCGAGGCCGACGAGAACCTGCCCGAGCTGGTCGCCTTCCTCGCCTACGCCGCGCTCGAGGCCGGCGAGGGCCAGGCCGAGGCCTGGGAGGACGGCGTCCAGCTGATGACCCTGCACGCCGCCAAGGGGCTGGAGTTTCCGCTGGTGTGCCTGGCCGGCATGGAGGAAGGCCTGTTCCCCAGCCAGCGTTCGCTCGACGAATCCGGACGGCTTGAGGAAGAGCGCCGGCTGGCCTACGTCGGCATCACCCGGGCGCGCCAGCGCCTGCTGCTGTCCTACGCCGAATCGCGGCGCATCCACGGCATGGACATGCTCGGCACGCCCTCGCGCTTCCTGCGCGAGCTGCCGGCCGGCCTGGTGCAGGAAGTGCGGCCGCGCGTGCACGTCAGCCGGCCCGCGTCGCTGGGCGCGCTGCGCCCGGTGGCGGCAGCCGCGGAGTCGTTCGGCGGCTGGCGGCTGGGCCAGCGCGTCCGCCACATGAACTTCGGCGAGGGCACGATCGTCGACGCCGAAGGCAGCGGCGCGCACGCCCGCGTGCAGGTGAACTTCGAGGGTGCCGGCGCGAAGTGGCTGGTGCTGGCCTACGCCAACCTCAGGCCGGCCGGCGGCGCGGCGGCCGGAGGTCCGGCAGGCTGACGTCAGACAGCCTGCCGAGCCAGTCCGGGGAAGGACGGGTCGCGAATCAGTCGCGCACGCGGCCGGTTCGTCGGAAGTGAGTCCGGACATGTGCCGGACTCGCGACTCGAGGAATGCACGGGAAGTGCATTCTTCAACATCCTGCAAGGCAACGACGCGACGGCGCGCGGCCGCCGCGCCGCCGGATCAGCCCTTGGCGCGACGCCGGTAGGGCGACAGCTCGCTGACCAGTCCGCTGAGGAAGGGCCGCACGGCCTCCTCGGCCTGGGTGTCGGCGTTGAGCGTGGTGAAGTTGACCTTCTCGCGGAAGCCGGCGCCCAGCGGGCGCTTGTCCGTGACCGAGTAGGCGCGCACCGTCAGGTTGGCGGTGTACAGCGTCGAGGCCTGGCCATAGAAGGTGATCACCTCGGAGCCCACACCCTCGGCGCGCACCACCACCACCACGCTGGCCTCGCGGCGCAGCGCGTCGAGCACGCCGGGCAGGTCGCTGCGGCCGCTGACGCCGCGCACCATCTCGATGTCGACGATGTCGATGCCGGCATCCATCAGGCGCTCTTCGATGCGCTGCCGCGCCGGGCCGGTGATGGCGCTGTCGCCCAGCGCGACGACGGCCACGCGCGGCGGCGCGGCGACCGGCTTGGGCTGGGTGGCGGCGGCGACTTCGCGGCGCTCGGCGACCTTCTGCGCGATCGCGGCGGCGATCGGGCGGTCGGAACCGACCGGCGCGGCGGCGCTCGGCGCGGGCGCGGGCGCCGAAGGCTCGCCGGTGACGGCGAGCGGCGACGATGCCGAAGCCGATGCCGGCGCACTCTCGATCGGCGACTGCGTCGATGCTGCGACGGCCGGCTCGGACGCGCCGCTGCTGCCGTTCGTACCGAGCTCGACGGCTGGCGCGGCCGCAGACGTATCGCCGGCGGGTGCCGCGGACGACTGCGCGTCGGCCGGCGGCAGGGCGGCGGCCTGGCTGACCCCGACCGGATTGCTGGCCTTGCCCACCGCGACGCCGTCGCTGTAGGCGCTGGAGTCGCTGCCGACCAGGCCGTCCTTCACCCCGCGGGCGAAATCGGTGAGCGTGGCGCGCATCGCGAAGCCGACGCCGCCGACCAGCAGCAGCAGGACCGCGGCGATCGCCAGCGCGATCTTCAGGCCGGAGCCCGAGCCCTCGGCGCGGCTGCGCTCGAGCGCCGACGGGCGTGCCGCGGCGGAAGGCTGCGCCGGCGGCGGCACGGCTGCCGATGCGCCGGTCGGCGGACTCGCCGCGGCCGGCTGCGCAGCCGCGCCGGTCGGCGAACGCGGCACCACCGGCGGCGGCGTCGCCACGCGCTGCTTCTGCGAGGCCGGCGTCGGCATGCCGACCACGGTCGCGCCGTCGGCCGGCGGCTTGGCGATCGGCAGCTTCACCGTGCCGCCGCGGGCGACCAGCGGATGCGCCTGCAGCGCCTCGGCGAGCTGGTGGCAGTTCTGGAAGCGGTCGGCCGGTTCCTTGGCCACCATCCGGGCGAGGATGTCGGCGGCCAGGTCGTCGACCTCGCCGTTGAGCTGGCGAATGTCGGGGAACTCGGCCTTGACGACTTCCAGCATCAGGCCGAGCGGGCTCTCCTCGGTGAACGGCACGCGCCCGGTGAGCATCTCGAACAGCACGATGCCCAGCGAGAAGATGTCCGAGCGCTGGTCCACCGTCTTGCCCATGCAGACTTCGGGCGAGAGGTAGCCGGGCGTGCCGACGAACTCGCCGGTCGAGGTCAGCTTCTTGGCGAAATCCTGGGTGGCCAGCGCGATGCCGAAGTCGGCGATCTTGACGTTGCCGCGCGGCGTCAGCATCAGGTTGCCGGGCTTGATGTCGCGATGCACCACGCCCTTGTCGTGGGCGGTGGCGAGGCCCTGCGCCGCCTGGTGGAGGATCTTCAGCGAATTCTCGACGCTGAGCTTGCCCTCGCGCTTGAGCAGGCCGGACAGCGAATCGCCCTCGACGAACTCCATCGCGAAGAACGGCTGGCCGCTCGCCTCGTCGGTGCCGATGAAATAGACCTGGATGATGTGCGGGTCGTTGAGCGCCGCCATCGAGCGCGCCTCGCGCAGGAAGCGCTCGACCAGGTTGGGGTCGTGCGCCAGCGAGGGCGACAGCTCCTTGATCGCGACGAAGCGGCCGAGCGCCGGCTCGTAGCCCTTGTAGACCACGCCCATGCCGCCGCGGCCGAGCTCCTCGACGATCTCGTAATGGCCAAGCTGGGTCTTCATGGCGGTTCGCCCCCGATGCGGCGCTGGTGTGAGTGCCGGGATGCTAGCACCGGCCTGCCGCGCGATCCTGCCGCCGGTCGGCGCGTCCGACGGGCGTTCAGGCTCGCGTTCAGTCTCGGTCGCCGGCCACGCTGGCCTACACTGCGCGCTTTCGCGCCTCGGGAGGGCAGCATCGATGAAGCGTCGGGATTGGCTGGGCACGGCGGCGCTGGGCGCGCTGGCGGGCGGACTTGCGGGTTGCGCACCGAAACCGTCTTCGGGTGACTGCAGCAGCAGTGCCGGCGAGACGATCCGCTGGAAGATGGTCACGGCCTGGCCGGCGAACTTCCCGGGCCTGGGCAGCGGCGCCGCCGAACTGGCGGCGATGATCACCCGGGTGAGCGGCGGACGGATCAACGTCCACGTCTACGCCGGCGGTGAGCTGGTGCCGCCGTTCGAGGTGTTCGACGCGGTCAGCCGCGGCACCGCCGAACTGGGCCATTCGGCGTCCTACTACTGGAAGGGCAAGGCCGAAGCGGCGCCATTCTTCTGCGCGGTGCCGTTCGGCATGAACGCGCAGGAGATGAACGGCTGGCTGTACAACGGCGGCGGCCTCGACCTGTGGCGCGAGCTGTACGCCGGCTTCAACCTGATCCCGTTCCCGGCCGGCAACACCGGCGTGCAGACCGCCGGCTGGTTCAATCGCGAGATCAACAGCGTCGAGGATCTGAAGGGCCTGAAGATGCGCATCCCTGGCCTCGGCGGCGAGGTGATGGCGCGGGTCGGCGCCACGCCGGTCAACCTGCCGGGCGCCGAGCTGTTCACCGCGCTGCAGTCGGGCGCGATCGACGCCAGCGAGTGGGTAGGCCCCTACAACGACCTCGCCTTCGGCCTGCACCGGGTGGCGAAGTACTGCTACTACCCGGGCTGGCAGGAGCCGGGCCCGACGCTCGAATGCATGGTCAACAAGTCGGCCTTCGAAGCCCTGCCGGACGATCTCAAGGCCGTCGTCGAGGCCTGCTGCAGCGCAGTCAACGACCGCATGCTGGCCGAGTACACCGCGCGCAACCAGCAGGCGCTGGAACAGCTGCTCAACGAACACAAGGTCGACTTCCGTCCGCTGCCGCCGGCGGTGCTCGATGCGCTGCGCCAGGCCAGCCTCGCGGTGATGGACGAGATCGCCGCCCGTGATCCCTTCGCCCGCCGGGTGTGGGACTCCTACCGCGCCTTCCAGGCGCAGGCCGCGGCCTGGCACCGCGTGTCGGAAGTCGCCTACTACGCCCAACGCGGCTGAGCGCCGATCGCGTCAGCCGTAGAGCTGGCGCGGCAGCCAGGTGGCCAGCTCCGGCCACAGGGCGAGGATCAGCAGCATCACGAGCTGCAGCGCGATGAACGGCACCACGCCGCGATAGACGTCGGCGGTGGCCAGTTCGGGCGGGGCGACGCCGCGCAGGTAGAACAGGGCGAAGCCGAACGGCGGGGTGAGGAAACTGGTCTGCAGGTTGACCGCCATCATCACCCCCAGCCAGACCGGATCGACGCCGAGCAGGAACAGCACCGGCGCGACGATCGGGACGACGACGAACACGATCTCGATGAAGTCGAGGATGAAGCCCAGCGCGAACATCAGCAGCATCACCGCGACCACCGCGCCGATGCGGCCGCCAGGCAGCTCGGCGAGGAGCGCGTGCACCGCCTCCTCGCCGCCCAGGCCGCGGAACACCAGGGCGAACAGCGAGGCGCCGAGCAGGATGGCGAACACCATCGCGGTGATCTGCACGCTCTGCCCGGCCACGGCGCGCAGCACCGGCAGCGTCAATCGGCCCGACAGCGCGGCGAAGAGCGCGGCGCCGGCGGCGCCGACCGCCGCGGCCTCGGTCGGCGTGGCGATGCCGGCCAGGATGCTGCCGAGCACGGCGACGATCAGCCCGATCGCCGGCACCACCGCGGCCAGCAGGCGCGCGGTCGAGCGCCGGGCCAGCGCCGCCGCCGGCAGCGCCGGTGCGCGTTCGGGATGGCGCCAGGCGATCCACAGCACATAGGCCAGGTACAGCACGACCAGGCCGAGTCCGGGCAGCAGTGCGCCGGCGAACAGGTCGCCGACCGACACCGTCTTCGGCGTGAAGTTGCCGAGCTTGAGCTGCGACTGCTGGTAGGCGCTGCCGAGCTGGTCGCCGAGCAGCACCAGCGCGACCGACGGCGGAATGATCTGGCCCAGCGTGCCCGAGGCGCACAGCGTGCCGCTGGCCAGCCGCGGGCAGTAGCCGTGGCGCAGCATCACCGGCATGGCGATCAGCCCCATCGCCACCACGGTGGCCCCGACGATGCCGGTCGAGGCGGCCAGCAGCGCGCCGACCAGCAGCACGGCGACGGCGAGCCCGCCGGTGCGGCGGCCGAACAGCCCGGCGACGGCTTCGAGCAGCTCCTCGGCCAGCTTCGAGCGCTCCAGCATCGCGCCCATGAACACGAACAGCGGCACGGCGACCAGCGTGGCGTTGTTCATGATGCCGAACACGCGGTTCGGGAAGGCTTCGAGCAGCGCCGGCTCGAACACGCCGAGCAGGCTGCCCAGCCCGGCGAACAGCAGGGCGACGCCGGCCAGGGTGAAGGCCACCGGATAGCCGGCCAGCAGCGCCGCGGTCAGCGCGATCACGAGGCCGGCGAGCAGCACGCCCTGCATCAGCGCGCCTCGCGCAGGCGGCGCCAGGCGGCGCCGAGTTCGACCAGTCCCTGCAGGATCAGCAGCAGGGCGGAGAGCGGGATCAGCGTCTTCAGCAGGTAGACGCCGGGCAGGCCGCCCGGATCGCGCGAGCCCTCGCGGATCTGCCAGCTGGCCACGACGTAGTCGAGGCTGATCCACGCCATGAAGATCGCGAACGGCAGCAGGAACAGCAGCGTGCCGGCCAGCTCGACCAGGGCTTGGGTGCGCGGCGACCAGCGCGCGTGGAGGACGTCGACGCGCACGTGGGTGCCGCCGCGCAGGGCGAGCGCCGCGCCGAGCATGAACAGCACGGCGTGCAGCCACTGCGTGGCCTCCTGCGCGGCGATCGAGCCCAGGTCGAACAGGTAGCGCGCGGCGACCAGCGCCAGCGTGAGTGCGACCAGCGCCAGCATGCAGGCCTCGAGCGCGAGGCCGAGCGCGGCGAAGCCGCGGCCCGGCAGTCCGCGCGGCGTGTCGGCGGGCGCGCTCATCCTTCCAGCGCGAGACGGAAGTGGTGCGAGGCGATGTGCATGCCGCGGGCGAAGTAGAACGCGTGCGCGGCATGGCGCTGCACGCCGGAGTCGAGCTGCAGGCTGGCACAGCCGGCGCTGCGCGCCTCCTCGACCAGCCACTCCATCAGCAGCGAGCCCGCGCCCTGGTCGCGCAGCGCGGCACCCACCACCAGGTCGTCGACGTAGAGCAGGCGGCCGTGCGCGAGCATGTGCTGCAGCCGGTAGCCGGCGAATCCGACGCAGATCTCGTCGAGGAACAGGCCGACCGCGCGATAGCCCTCCTCGCGCTGCATCCGCCAGGCCTCGACCAGGGCATCGCGATCGAGATGCGGCCGCAGCTCGGCGACCACCGGCCAGGCCGCTCCGATCGCCTCCTCGCTGTCGAGGGCGCGCAGCTCGGCGCGCGAGATGCTCATCGGCTCAGTCCCACTGGTAGAGCGTCCAGTAGACCGGCGCCACCGGCCCCTCGACGTCCTTGCGGTCGAGCCGGCCGTCGCCGTTGGCGTCGTGCACCTCCCAGGCCGGCCCGCGCAGCGGACGCACGCGGATCATGCTGATGCGTCCGTCCGTCCGGTATTCCTCGACGACGTCGCCGTTGTCGAGCTTGCGGATGGTCACCGTCGGGGCCGATTCAGGCGAGGGCGGCAGCTCGATCTTCTCGGGCAGGTCCGCCGGCGGCGCGGGAGAGTCGTCGGCGCGCGCGGGCGCGGCGACGAAGGCCAGCGGCAGGGCCAGCGTGAGCAGAAGGGCGGGACGCATGGTCGATTCCGGGTCAGCGCGCGGAGCCCAGAGAATAGCAAGCGGGGGCGGTGGGCAGCGGCGCGCGGAGGACCGACAATGGCGCATCCCGCCGTCGCCCGGTGAACGCCATGCCCCGCCTCGTCCTGATCGACGGATCGAGCTATCTGTATCGCGCCTTCCACGCGCTGCCGCCGCTGACCAACGCGCAGGGCGAGCCGACCGGCGCGCTGTTCGGCGTGGTCAACATGCTGCGCACCACGCTGAAGGAGAAGCCCGACTTCGCCGCCTTCGTGATGGACGCGTCCGGGCCGACCTTCCGCGACGCGATGTACGCCGAATACAAGGCACAGCGCGCGCCGATGCCCGACGAGCTGCGCGCCCAGGTCGAACCGATGATGCAGATCGTCGCCGCGCTGGGCTTCCCGATCCTGCGCGTGCCCGGCGTCGAGGCCGACGACGTGATCGGCACGCTGGCGCTGCAGGGCGCGGCGCAGGGCATCGAGGTCACCGTGTCGACCTCCGACAAGGACTTCGCCCAGCTGGTGCGCCCGCACGTGCGGCTGGTCAACACCATGAGCGGCAGCGTGCTCGACTCCGAGGCCGCGGTGGTCGACAAGTTCGGCGTCCGCCCCGCGCAGATCGTCGACTTCCTCGCGCTGATGGGCGACAGCGTCGACAACATCCCGGGTGTCGACAAGTGCGGCCCGAAGACCGCGGCGAAGTGGCTGGGCGAGTACGGCGACCTCGACACGGTGATCGCCCGCGCCGGCGAGGTCGGCGGCAAGATCGGCGAGAACCTGCGCGCCGCGCTGCCGCGCCTGCCGCTCAACCGCGAGCTGGTCACCATCAAGACCGACGTCGAGCTCGAGGGTGGGCCGGAGACCCTGCACCTGCGCGCGCCCGACGTCGACGCGCTGCGCGAGCTCTACGCCCGCTACGGCTTCAACCAGGCGCTGCGCGAGCTGGAGCGCAACGGCGAAGCCGCGGGCGCGGCGCGCCCGGTGGCCGAGCGCGAACCCGGCGCGGCGCGCGGTCGCGGGCAGGTCAGCGCGCGGCCCGCGGAGGTCGAGTCCGCGCTCGATCCCGCGCTTGCCGCCAAGGGCCGCTACGAGTGCGTGCTCGACGAGGATCGCCTGCGCGGGTGGATCGCGCGCATCCGCGAAGCCGGCGCCGTCGCCCTCGACAGCGAGACCGATTCGCTCGACGCGATGCGCGCCGACCTGGTCGGCCTGAGTTTCGCGGTCGAGCCCGGCGAGGGCGCCTACCTGCCGCTGGCGCATCGCTATCCCGGCGTGCCGACGCAGCTCGACCGCGAAGCCGTGCTCGCCGCGCTGCGCCCGCTGCTGGAGGATCCGGCGATCGCCAAGATCGGCCAGAACGGCAAGTACGATCTGCACGTGCTGCGCCGCCACGGCATCGACGTGGCCGGCTATCGCGACGACACCCTGCTCGAGAGCTTCGTGCTGCACGCCGCCGGCCAGCGCCACGACATGGACACGCTGGCGCAGCGCCATCTCGGCTACACCACGATCCGCTTCGAGGACGTCGCCGGCAAGGGCAGCAAGCAGATCTCCTTCGCCGAGGTCGACCTCGAGCGCGCCACCGAGTACGCCGCCGAGGACGCCGACATCACCCTGCGCCTGCACGGCGTGCTGTCGAAGCAGCTCGATGCCGAGCCGCGGCTGCGCGCGGTGTACCGCGAGATCGAGATGCCGCTGGTCGAGGTGCTGGCGCGGATCGAGGCCAACGGCGTGCTGATCGACGCCGACGAGCTGCGCCGGCAGAGCCACGACCTCGGCCGGCGCATGCTCGATGCGCAGAAGCGCGCCTTCGAGCTGGCCGGCCGGCAGTTCAACCTGGACTCGCCCAAGCAGCTGCAGGCGCTGCTGTTCGACGAGCTGAAGCTGCCGGCGCTGGTGAAGACGCCGACCGGCCAGCCCAGCACCAACGAGGAGGCGCTGGAGGCGATCGCCGACCAGCACGAGCTGCCGCGGCTGATCCTCGACTATCGCGGCCTGGCCAAGCTGCGCAGCACCTACACCGACAAGCTGCCGGAGATGGTCAATCCCGACACCGGCCGGGTCCACACCAGCTACCACCAGGCCGGCGCCGCCACCGGTCGGCTGTCGTCGACCGATCCCAACCTGCAGAACATCCCGATCCGCAGCGACGACGGCCGGCGCATCCGCACCGCCTTCGTCGCCCCCGAAGGCCGGCGCATCGTCGCCTGCGACTACTCGCAGATCGAGCTGCGGATCATGGCCCACCTGTCGGAGGATCCGGGCCTGCTGGCGGCCTTCGAGGGCGGCCAGGACATCCACCGGGCCACTGCCGCCGAGGTCTTCGGCCTGCCGCTGTCGGAGGTCGACGGCAACCAGCGGCGCGCCGCCAAGGCGATCAACTTCGGCCTGATGTACGGCATGGGCGCATTCGGCCTGGCGCGTCAGCTCGGCATCGGCCGCGGCGAGGCGCAGGACTACATCGCCCGCTACTTCCAGCGCTATCCCGGCGTGCAGCGCTACATGGAGGCGGCGCGCCAGCAGGCGCGCGAGGTCGGCTACGTCGAGACCGTGTTCGGCCGCCGCCTGCACCTCGTCGAGATCCACTCGCGCAACGCCGCGCAGCGCGCCGGCGCCGAGCGCGCCGCGATCAACGCGCCGATGCAGGGCACCGCCGCCGACATCATCAAGCGCGCCATGCGCAGCGTGCACGACTGGCTGGCGCCGCACGCCGAGCGCGCACTGATGATCATGCAGGTGCACGACGAGCTGGTGTTCGAGGTCGACGCCGGCTTCGTCGACACGCTGCTCGACGAGGTGCGTGCGCGGATGCAGGCGGCCGCGAAACTCCGCGTGCCGCTGGTGGTCGATGCCGGCGTGGGAAGGAACTGGGAAGAAGCCCACTGAGCCGACCGATTCGGCCGCCCGCGGACGTCGCTCACGCGCTCTTCGCGCGGGATCGACGGGAAAGCATGACTTTCGGCACGGATGGCTGCGTTTTGGCGCTTAATCGATGCTGAACTTTAGCGTCCATTAAGACCTGGATCACTGAACCTTCAGCTCGGATCCGTACTCTATGCACACGGACGGCGCAACGCCGCCCCTGGATTCACTCCTCCCCCTAGGGTGAATCTTACGAGGTCGGGTCCTCCCCTACCTGGCCTCGAACCCCAGCCCCGCCGGCGCCCCCCTCGCCGGCGGGGCTTCTTCTTTGTAGGCCCGGATGCGTCCATCCTGGACGCCCCGGACCACGCCGAGTCCGGATGCGATCCGGACTCGGCTTCGCCTTCGCCGCCGCGTGCGCGGCGGCTGCGCGGGCGAGCCTTGCTTGGTTGAAGGTCTGGATGGGTCCATCCGGGACCCACCAGACCACGCCGAGTCCGGATGCGATCCGGACTCGGCTTCGCCTTCGCCGCCGCGTTCGCGGCGGCTGCGCGGGTGGACCGTCCATGGTCCACGTTCGCGCTGGACGACTCGACTCGGGCTCGTGCGGATGGGTCCGTCCCGGGCCCACCAGACCACGCCGAGTCCGGATGCGATCCGTACTCGGCTTCGCCTTGGCCGTGGCTGCATGCAGTTATCCGTGCAGCGCAGCCGCTCGCGGCGAGGTGGTTGGCGGGGCTCGAACCCGCGATCCTTTCAGACCCGCAGCGTCGCGACCACGGGCAGGTGATCCGAGGGCTCGTCGATCGACGGCAGCGGCGTGCGGTCGTCGATGGCCGGCAGCGGTTGCGGCGTCGCGCGCAGGTCCGGCGTGTGCATGAGGTAGTCGATGCGCTTGGCCCGGCGGTGCGGGTTGCAGGTCGGCTGCGGATGCGACGTGCAGGCGTCGAGCCAGCCGCGCGCCAGGAGTTCGCGGATCGGCGCGCTTTCGACCGTGCCGTTGAGGTCGCCGCAGACCACCCAGCGCTCGGGCCTCGGGCCGATCCGCCGATCGAGCAGGTCGCGGACCTGGCGCCAGCCGACGTGCATCGCCGGCTCGGCGTCATCGGGCGCCCAGCGCAGGTGGGTGTTCGCGACGTGGATGCGGCCCAGCGCGCACTCGACGTGGCAGACCAGCGCGAGGTGGCCGGAGTCCTCGCTGCCGGCCGCGGCATCACGATAGTGGAACGCGTCGCTGGCCAGCAGCCGCACGCCCTCGTCGCGCAGGAAGCAGGCGCAGCCGTCGGCGCGGCCGCGCCCTTTGCGCGCGAAGACGCCGGTATAGCCGCGAGCAGCCAAGGCATCGCGAAGCTGCGCGAAGCAGTCGGGCTCGACTTCCTGCAGGCAGACCAGGTCCGCGTCGAGGCCGGCGATGCGCGTGGTCAGCCGCTCGCGGCGCAGCGGTGGATCGAGTGCGGCCGGATCGACGTAGGTGAACCAGGCGGGGTCGAGATAGGCGTCGGCCAGCACGTTGTAGGTGGCGATGCGCAGGCTGCCTTCGCCCGCCGCTGCGATGGCGGCATCGGCGCGCGTCTGGTCGGGCGCCGCTGTCCTCAAGCCGGCGTTCCCGTGCGCTCGGGCGCGAGCAGCGTCGGCCGCGGGCGCGCCGGCGGCCGCGCGCGATCGGCGGGGCTCATGCAGGCAGCTCGTCCAGCCAGTCCCGCGGCCGGAGGTAGTCGGCCAGCCGCGCCTCGGCGCTACCTGCCTGCGGCAGGTAGCCGTACTCGAAGCGCACCCGCGGCGGCAGGCTCATCAGGATGCTCTCGGTGCGGCCGCCGCTCTGCAGGCCGAACAGGGTGCCGCGGTCCCAGACCAGGTTGAACTCGACGTAGCGGCCGCGGCGGTAGAGCTGGAACTCGCGTTCGCGCTCGCCGTACGGCGTGTCCTTGCGGCGGGCGACGATCGGCAGGTAGGCGTCGAGATAGCCGTTGCCCACCTCCCGGGTGTAGGCGAAGCAGCGCTCGAAGCCGTCGGCGTGCAGGTCGTCGTAGAACAGGCCGCCGACGCCGCGCGTCTCGTCGCGATGCCTGAGGAAGAAGTAGCGGTCGCACCAGGACTTGTGTTCGGCGTAGCGCCCGGCGCCGAACGGCGCGCACAGGTCGTGGGCGACCCGGTGCCAGTGGCGCACGTCGTCGTCGAACGGATAGAACGGCGTGAGGTCGAAGCCCCCGCCGAACCACCAGATCGGGTCGCGACCCGCCGGGCGCGCCTCGAAGTAGCGCACGTTGGCGTGCGAGGTCGGCACGTAGGGATTGCGCGGATGGATCACCAGCGACACGCCGACCGCTCGCCACGGCGCGCCGGCGAGTTCGGGGCGGTGCGCGGTGGCCGACGGCGGCAGGGTGCTGCCGGACACCTCGGAGTAGCCGACCCCGGCCTGCTCGAACACCGTCCCCTGCTTGAGCACGCGCGAGCGGCCGCCGCCGCCCTCGGCGCGCTGCCAGGCGTCCTCGGCGAAGCCGGCGCTGCCGTCGATGCCGGCCAGCGCGGCGCAGATGCGGTCCTGCAGGTCGCGCAGGAAGCTGCCGACTTCGGCGACGCGGTCCTGGGCGGCGCTCATGCGCCGACCGTCGGAAGGGCAAGGTCGCGGATCGCGTGCGTCGCGTCCGCGGCGTGAATGCGAATTGTCGGTTCCATGGGGCGCTACCTATACTCGCGGGCCGCGTTTCGCGTCCAGCCTTCCGCCGATGCCCCTCTCCACCCAGCGGCTCGCCGTGCCCGCCAGCGTCGTCGCCGTCGACGGGGCGCCGCTCGGCCAACTGCTGGGCGCGTTCGGCTTCGGCGGAGCGGCCGAAGGCCTCGCCGTTCCGCTGGCGCAGCTCGACGGTCCGGTGGAGCCCGAGCGCTGGCGCGCCCAGGTCGACGGCGACTATCGACTCGAGACGGTGCGGATCGCCGATGCCGCCGACATCGAGGGCGCGGCCGAGCAGGCCTACCGGCGTCTGCTGGCCGAGGTGCGCGGCAGCGCGCAGCCCTACCTGCTGAGGATCTGGAACTACTTCCCGGGAATCAACGAGGGCGACGGTGACGGCGAGCGCTACCGGCGCTTCTGCGTCGGTCGCGCGCGCGCGGTCGACACCGAATTCAACGATCCGCCACCCGCGGCGACGGCCATCGGAAGCCACGCCGCAGGTGACGCGCTGCACGTCGTCGCGCTGTGCGCGCGGCAGCCCGGCGTGGCGTTGGAGAATCCGCGGCAGACGCCGGCCTGGCGCTATCCGCGCGAGTACGGGCCGGTCTCGCCGGGCTTCTCGCGCGGCGCGCTGCTGGGCGCCGGCAGCGGGGCCGTGCTGCTCGCCTCGGGGACCGCGAGCATCGTCGGCCACGTCTCGCGCCACGCCGGCGACCTCGGCGCCCAGCTCGAGGAGAGCCTCGCCAATCTCGCCGCGCTGCTCGACGAGGGCAGCGCGCGCAGCGGCCAGTTCTTCGCCCTGGCGCGCTGCGCGGCCCTGCGCGTGTACCTGCGTCGTGCGGCCGACCTCGACGCCGCGCGCGGGGCGATCCGCCGCCGCCTCGGCGACGGCGTGCGGGTGCGCTACCTGCTCGGCGACATCTGCCGGCGCGAGCTCGACGTCGAGCTCGAGGGCGTGTTCCCGGCGGCCTGAGCCGCGCTCAGGCGGCGATGAGTCGCGCAGCGGCCATCAGCGACTCGATCTCGTCGATCGCCTTGGGCACGCCGCCGCTGAGCACCTCGCAGCCCTGCGCGGTGACGACGACGTCGTCCTCGATGCGGATGCCGATGCCGCGCCATTTCGCCGCCACGCCCTTGGCGTCGGGGGCGACGTACAGGCCGGGCTCGATGGTCAGCACCATGCCCGGCTCGAGCAGGCGGTACTCGCCCTCGATGCGGTAGTCGCCGACGTCGTGCACGTCGAGGCCCAGCCAGTGGCCGGTCTTGTGCATGTAGAAGCGCCGGTAGCTCTCGTCCTTCAGGCACTGCGCCAGCGTGCCCTTGAGCAGGCCCAGCCGCAGCAGCCCTTCGGTGAGCACGCGCACCGCGGCCTCGTGCGGGGCGATCCAGCTCGCGCCGGGGCGCACCGCGGCGATCGCCGCGGCCTGTGCGTCGAGCACCAGCGAATACAGCGCGCGCTGCGCCGGGCTGAACACGCCGTCGACCGGGAACGTGCGGGTGATGTCGGAGGCATAGCCGTCGAGCTCGGCGCCGGCGTCGATCAGGATCAGGTCACCGGACTTCAGCGGCGCGTTGTTGGCGCGGTAGTGCAGCACGCAGGCGTTGGCACCGGCGCCGACGATCGGTTCGTAGGACGGCACCGCGCCGCGCCGGCGGAAGGCGTGCAGCAGCTCGGCCTCGATCTCGTACTCGAACATGCCCGGCCGCGCCGCCTGCATGGCGCGCACGTGCGCCTCGGCGGCGATCGCCGCCGAGCGGCGCAGGGTGGCGATCTCGTCGCGGCTCTTGAACAGCCGCAGGTCGTGCAGCAGGTGGCCCAGCGCGAGGAACTCGTGCGGCGGCTCCGCGCCCTGCTTGATCTGCGCGCGCACCCGATTCACCCAGCCGATCAGCTTGAGGTCGAAGTCGGCGTCGCGGCCGAGGTGGTAGTAGACCCGCGAGCGGCCCTCGATCAGGCCAGGCAGGATGTCGTCGAGGTCGGAGATCGGAAAGGCGTCGTCCATGCCGTAGCGCTCGACCGCGCCCTCGGTGCCGGCGCGCGGGCCATCCCAGGTCTCGCGCTCGGGGTCGCGCTCGCGGCAGAACAGCAGCGACTCGCCGTGACGGCGGCCGGGCACCAGCACCAGCACCGCCTCGGGCTCGTGGAAGCCGGTCAGGTAGAGGAAGTCGCTGTCCTGCCGGTAGGGATAGTGGCTGTCGTTGTTGCGGATGCGCTCGCTGGCGGCGGGCAGGATCAGGATGGCATCGGCGCCGGCCATGCGCATGAGCTGGCGGCGACGGCGGGCGAACTCGGCGGGCTTGATCATCGGGGTCGGGGCGTGGGATCAGTGCAGCGCGGCGTGCGCCGGACGGTGGCTGTCGCCGTGCAGCATCAGCACGGCGACGCGGACGAATTCGACCAGCTCCTCCAGCGACTCGGCGTCGCTGTCGGGATCCTCGAAGGTGAGTGAGGTCGCGGCGATCCGGGCCAGGTCGTCGAGCGCCTCCGCGCCCTCCTCCGAGAGCGGCCGGCCGCCGCCGAGGCCGAATCCGCCGAGGAATCCGCGGCACCAGTCGAGCAGGGCCTCGGCGCGCGACTCGAGCCGATCATCGGGCAGCAGCGGGGCGAAACCGAGCGACGGGTCATCGAGCTGGTCGCGGCTCGCGGCGACCAGCGCGGCGAGCGTGGGATCGACCGCGGTCGCCGCGTCGTCGGCCGGCTCAAGCGCGAGCTGGCGCGGCCAGTCGGCTTCGAAGCGCTGGCCGGCGCAGAGGAATCCGCACAGCGTGCCGTGCAGGCCGCCGGCATCGACCCCGACGCCCAGCGTGCCGAGGCTGTCCTGCACGGCGGCGAATTCCGGGGTTCGATCGGCGTTCACGGGTGGCCGGGGTCCTGCGCCTGTCGTCGCGCCGACGGCGCGGCCGCAAGTCTACCTTCGATGCCCGCTGCGGTCAGGCCGGGTCGCCGGAAGCGCCCGCGTCCGCTTGTTGCCTCCGGACCTGCACCCTACACTCGGCGTCCCGAAGGCGGTGGACGGCATGAATGCAGCGCAGGGGGCGCACTGACGCCGGAAGCGGGGCGGCGCGGCACCGCGCCGGGCGACCCCCGTTCGGCGCAGCGCGGCGCGCCGATCGTCCCGGCCGGCGCCGGCTTCCCGCCGCGGCCGTCTGGCTGCTGCTGGCGTTCGCGGTCCTGGCCTCGCCGGCGAACGCCCTGCGTCGCGATTACTACTTCACCCCGCTGGGCGCCGATCGCGGCCTCACCCAGAACACCATCCAGGCCATCGCCCAGGACGCGCGCGGCTTCGTCTGGGTGGGCACCCAGGGCGGACTGCAGCGCTACGACGGCGAGCGTTTCGAGACGTTCGGGGAACCGCTGGGCGGCGCCGGCGGACTGCCCGACGCCTTCGTCACCGCGCTCTCGATGGGTCCGGATGGCCGGCTCTGGGTCGGCAGCAACGACCATTTCGTCAGCGCGATCGACGTGGACACCGGCGAGGTGCTGGCCGGGCCGCGCACGGAGGATCCGGTCCGCGATCGCGTCGTGGCGATCGACGCGGCAACCGAGGGGGTGGTCTGGGTAGCCACGGCCAGCGGCATCGAGCGCTTTCGACCGGCGACCGGCGAGCGCACCGAGGTGATGCAGCTCGGACTGCCCGCGCGCAGCGACCCGCGCGGCCTGCCGCGGGTCGTCGATTTCGCCCGCGACGGCGAGCGCCTGCTGGCGGCGACCGACGGCGGACTGTGGGCGATCGCGACCGACGGTTCGGCCGAGCGCCTCGTCGAGGGCGCGGGTGCTGCCGCGGTGCACCGCGACCGGGCGGGCCGCGTCTGGGTGGGTGGCGGCGGCGGCCTGGCCCGGCTCGATGGCCACGCGCTGGTGCCGATGCCGGACGCGCGGGGCCGCCCGCTGCCGGCAGTGCGCAGGATCGCCAGCGACGCCGCAGGACGCCTGTGGCTCTCGCTGCGTACCGGTGGCCTGATGCGATTCGACCCGGCCGACGGCGGCACGCTGCTGCTGACCACGCAACGCCTCATGCCGGGGGCGCTGCACGACGATCACATCGGCGCCCTGCTGGTCGATCGCGGTGGCGTGATCTGGGCCGGCGGAGAGGTCTACGGCCTTGCGGTGGCGCCGGTCGGCGGCCAGCGGTTCGCCTACTTCGCGGAGCTGGCCGACGGCGCCGCCGCCTCGGCGGTGAACAGCGTGCGCGTGCTGCACCCTGCCGGCGAGGGCCGGGTCTGGATCGGCAGCCTCGGCGACAGCCTGCGCCGGGTCGAACTGGCCACGGGCGCCAGCGAGGAGTTCGCCCCGCTGCTGCATGCCGCGCTGTCGGCGCCGCCTCCCGGTGGTGGTCTGCGCATCCAGGGACTCGCCGACGGTCCCGACGGGATGCTGTGGGTGGCCTCCGACGTCGCGCTGTTCGCGCTCGACCCGGTGGCGCGCCGCGCGGTGATCGTGGCGCCGCCGGACGAGGACGCCCATCGCGTCGACGGCATCGTCGCCTATCGCAGCCTGCTGCGCGCGCGCGACGGCAGGCTGTGGCTCGGCAGCCATGCGGCCGGCCTGCTCGCCTACGACCCGGCCGAGCAGCGCTGGCAGCGGTTCGGACCCGGACGCGACCCGCACGCGCTCGGCGGCAGTCCGGTGCTGGCACTGCACGAGGACCGCCGCGGCATGATCTGGGTCGGAGGCATGGACGGTGCCTGGCGCCACGATCCGGCCAGCGGGCGCAGCGAACACTTCGTCCATGCGCTGGAGCCCGGCAGCCTGTCGTCGAACATCGTCCGCGCCTTCGCCGAGGCCGCCGACGGCCAGCTCTGGCTGGCCACGCACGGGGGACTCGACCGGGTGCAGGAAGCTGCCGACGGCCGCGTCGGATTTCGCCGGATCGGCGTCGCCGAGGGACTGCCCAGCGCGACCGTCTACGGCGTGCTCGCCGCGGCGGACGGCGCGCTCTGGCTGAGCGGCAATCTCGGGCTCGTCCGCTACGCGCCCGACAGCGGCCGCGTCCAGCACTTCGGCGTCGCCGATGGCCTGCAGGATCTCGAGTTCAACGGCGGCGCGCAGTTGGCGCTCGCCGACGGCCGCCTGCTGTTCGGCGGCATCCGCGGTACCAACCTGGTCGATCCGGTCGCCGCTGTCGCGCCGTCGCCGTCGCCGGCCGTCGCCCTGACCCGGCTGCAGATCGGCGAGCGCGGGGTCGAACGCGCCCTGCTGACGCCGCCGCCGGTCATTCGCGTTCCGCAGGCCGAGCGCGTCCTGCGCCTGCGTTTCGCCGCGCTGGATTTCGCCAACCCCGGCAGCCATCGCTTCCAGCACCGGCTCGAGGGATTCGATCCCGACTGGGTCGATCGCGGTCCGGTTCCGGAGGTCACCTACACCAATCTCGACCCGGGCAGCTACCGGCTGCTGGTGCGCGCCAGCGACCGCGAGGGCGGATTCGGCGAAGAGGCGCTGGTCCTGCCGATCGAGGTGGTCCCCGCCTGGTGGAACAGCCTGCCGGCGCGCCTGGGCTACGCGCTGGCCGCGCTGGTGATCGCCGCACTGCTGTGGCGCACCCAGCAGCGTCGGCGGAGGCAGGAGCAGACGCTGGTCCGCGAGCTGGCCCAGCGCGAGCAGCGTCTCAAGCTGGCACTGTGGGGCTCCGGCGACGAGTTCTGGGACTGGGACATCCCCGGCAACGTGCTGCACCGGATCGGCGCCGACCAACTGCTCGGCCACCCGCCCGAGGAGGACGTCTCCACCGACGACTGGCGCAACCGTTCGGTGCATCCCGAGGACCTGGCGCGGGTGCAGGCACTGCTGCAGGCCCACATCACCGGCCAGCTCCCGGCGTTCGAGTCCGAGCATCGCGTGCGCAACGCGCTGGGCGAGTGGATCTGGGTGCGCTCGCGCGGGAAGGTCGTCGAGCGCGATGCCGCCGGCAACGCCCTGCGCATCGCCGGCACCGCGCGCGACGTCACCGATTCGCGCCGTGCCGAGCGCGAGCGCCGGGTCGCCTCGGAGGTGCTGCGCAGCATGAGCGAGGCGGTCGCCGTGGTCGATCTCGACTACCGTTTCGTCTCGGTCAATCCCGCCTTCTCGCGGATGACCGGCTACGCCGAGGACGAGGTGCTGGGCCAGCCGAGCGCGCTGCTCGACAGTCCGCAACAGGCCAGCGAGTTCTACCGCGATCTGCGCGAGACCGCCGAGCGGGTGGGCCACTGGAAGGGCGAGATCTGGCAGCGGCGCAAGAACGGCGAGGAGTTCCTCGGCTGGATCGAGCTGTCGGAGGTGCGTGACGCCGCGGGCACGCGCACCCATTTCGTCGCCGTGGTGGCCGACATCACCGACCAGAAGCGCGCCGAGCTCGAGCTGCGCTATCTGGCCAACTACGACCCGCTGACCGGACTGCCCAACCGCACCCTGCTCGCCGAGCGGCTGGAGCGCGCGGTGGCGCGGGCGCGCCGGCAGAGCTCGCGGGTCGGCGTCCTGTTCCTCGATCTCGACCGCTTCAAGGACGTCAACGACACCATGGGCCACGCGGTCGGCGACCGCATCCTCAAGGCCGCCGCGGCGCGCCTGCAGGAGACGGTGCGCGACAACGACACCGTGGCCCGGCTGGGCGGCGACGAGTTCACCGTCGTGCTCGAGGGCCTGGCGGACATCGCCACCGCCGAGCTGATGGCCGATCGCATCGTCCGAGCCTTCGCCCAGCCGCTGGAGGTGGAGGGTCGCGCCGAGACCAGCATCTCGCCCTCGGTGGGCGTGGCGGTGTTCCCGGACCACGCGGCGTCGCCGGCCGAACTGCTGAAGTTCGCCGACACCGCGATGTACCGGGCCAAGGACCGCGGTCGCAACACCTGGCAGACCTATACCGAGGCGATGGATGCCGAGACCCGGCGCCGCGCCAGCATGCTCGCGGCGCTGCGCAAGGCGCTCGACCGCGGCGAGTTCAGCCTGCTGTTCCAGCCGAAGATGTCGCTGCTCGACAACCGCATCACCGGCGTCGAGGCGCTGCTGCGCTGGCAGAGCAGCGAGGTCGGCCCGGTCAGCCCGTCGACCTTCATCCCGCTGGCCGAGGAGACCGGGATGATCGTGCCGATCGGCGAGTGGGTGCTGCGCGAGGCGGCGGCCACGCTGGCGCGCTGGCGGCGGGCCGGCCACGACGACCTGCTGATGGCGGTCAACATCTCGGTGCTGCAGCTGCTGCGCGGCAACCTGCCCGAGCACGTCGCGGCGGTGCTGGAGGAGTCCGGCATACCCGCCAACCGGCTCGAGCTCGAGGTCACCGAGAGCATGGTCATGGCCAACGCCGAGCAGGCCATCCGCGCGATGCGCGAGCTGAAGGAGATCGGCGTCTCGCTCGCCATCGACGATTTCGGCACCGGCTACTCGTCGCTGATCTACCTGAAGCGGCTGCCGATCGACACGCTGAAGATCGACAAGGCCTTCGTCGGCGACATCAC
>VFQU01000132.1_pt1 | contig 93880 bp, 70 predicted proteins | sample 3512311 | NCBI WGS metagenome assembly VFQU01 (sample SAMN10412377, study PRJNA504923) | tailings metagenome | isolation source: Relicate 3 Philex TSF3 active mining site | place: Philippines: Tuba, Benguet | collected 2017-08-29
AACTAGGAGGAGTTTTTGGACCTGATGGTAAAGGATGTGATATTTCAACGTATCCACCAAGTGAAGTTCCATTGAGAATGGTAGAAGTACCATTTGGAGCTACAGCTTATCCAAATCCATATAGTACTGCGTTCATGTTAGATGTTAAGACGTCATATAAATCAGAACCTATCGATATTAAGGTTTATGACATGGTAGGACGTTTAGTTGAACAAAGAGAAGCTATGGTTAGCGAATTAGAAACTACAACTATTGGAGAGCGCTATCCTAGTGGAGTTTACAATGTAATTGTAACCCAAGGAGAGCAAACCAAAACAGTTAGAGTTGTAAAACGTTAATTTATTGTCAGATAATAGTTGACTGAATTACAGACAATAAAAAACCCCCTCCAATTATTCGGAGGGGGTTTTTCTTTTATAAAAAGAAATTTTTAATATATATCAAATTTATATTTTCAGTTGATTTTTTTGTTTCACTTACGGATAATGATGTTATTGGAGTTGCTACCTTTGAGTGGACAAAATATTTAAGACCTTATGCTGTAACTTTGGCTAAATGACATTTTCCATTACATTCAAGTTTAGGTTTGTCTTTGTTCTCACAAATCTCATTTTTAATATAGTCATAAAATACTATATATTCCAAAATCGGAATAACAGGTTTAAAAAGCATAAACAGTGCTAATATGACTATAAACTTTTTCACTAAAGTAGCTTGAATTTCTAACAAAGGTGATTAATATATGATTTTAATCATGTCAAAATCTTTTTTCACGATGCAAATGTAAAACGGTTAACCCGAATTTGCGATGATTATTGCCATCTTTTCGTAGTTTTTAACAGAAGCAGTATCTTTACAGTCTCAACTTTTTCAAATGAAACCATCAGCAGTTAAAATTTTACACATCGATTCTAATCATCCGTTACTTTGGGAACAATTGGAGCAAGCAGGTTTTCAAAACAAGGCTGATTTTACTTCGTCTAAAGTAGAAATTGAAGACAAAATTCATGAATATCAAGGGGTTGTTATTCGCAGTCGATTTAAAATTGACAAAGCATTTATCGACAAAGCGGTTAACTTGAGATTTATTGCTCGTGTTGGTGCCGGATTGGAAAGTATTGATTGTGAGTATGCCGAATCCAAAAATATTCATCTTATTGCAGCACCGGAAGGCAATCGAAATGCCGTTGGTGAGCATGCTTTAGGAATGTTATTGTCGTTGATGAATAAATTAAATCGAGCTGATAAGCTGGTTCGTGAAGGTAAATGGATTCGTGAAGGTAATCGAGGTTATGAACTGGAAGGAAAAACTGTTGGGATTATTGGCTATGGCAACATGGGGAAATCATTTGCCAAAAAATTGAAAGGGTTTGATGTGACTGTTTTATGCTATGATATTCAAGAAAATGTAGCTGATGAAAATGCGATGCAAGTTTCGTTAACGGAATTACAACAAAAAAGCGATGTATTGAGTTTGCATATTCCTTGGACACCCGAAACTGATAAAATAATTAATACTAATTTTATTACTTCTTTTGCCAAACCGTTTTGGTTTATCAATACATCACGAGGCAAGAACGTTGTAACCGATGACTTAGTAGAAGCATTAAAGTCTGGAAAAATTCTTGGTGCCGGACTAGATGTTTTAGAATATGAAAAATTGTCTTTCGAAAATTTATTTATTGATAGTGAAAAGCCAAAAGCTTTTGAGTATTTGCTTCAAGCCGAAAATGTTTTGTTAACGCCACATATAGCCGGATGGACATTTGAAAGCCATGCCAAATTAGCACAAACAATAGTGGATAAGATTAAAAAACTATATGAATAGAATTTTTAACAGATTACAGAAAATTTATATATTAGAGCCTTATTTAACCAATTAAAAAAACAAATATGATAAATTTAGACACACAGAGAGTTGACATGTTCATGATGCTTAATTCAAAATATTTTGAAAGTCATCATTTGCATGCTGTTAGAGAAAAATTATTAACTCTTGAAGAAAGTAAATGGGCAATTGTTCAAACACTTCAGTTTAAAAACCCTGATACATCACAAATTCTTTCTATTATTGGCGGACAACTTGGAATAGATCGTTTTTATATAGGAGAAACCGGATTAGGAATTGCCAAATTACTTACGTGTGGCGGATTATATATTTGGACAATTATTGATTGGTTTACCATCATGGGTTCAACACGTGAGAAAAATATGGAAACATTCCAAAACGCTTTGTATTAATAAATTTAATGTCACGAAATAAACTGTACGCAATTTTACTGATAGCATCAGTTGCCGGATATATTTATTTCGGATATCAGTGGAACAAGACTCAGCACGATGAATCGGTAAGTTTGTGCATGATAAAAAATGTAACAGGTTATGCTTGTCCATCATGTGGAACAACCCGTGCTATCAGTGCGTTTATTAAAGGAAACTTCACCGAATCGGTAATGTTGAATCCTTTTGGAATAATTGTTGCCTTATTAATAGTTGTTGTTCCACTGTGGATAATTAAAGATTTAATTACAAAGAAAAATACATTTTATCAATTCTATAAAAAAGCAGAGCGCATCATTCAAAAAAAATGGATTGCCATTCCATTGATTATATTGGTAGTTCTAAATTGGATATGGAATTTAAATAAAGGATTATGATAAATACAGCAACGTTTCCTTATAAAACAGGAGATCATGAATGTGAAAAAGCATCCAATAGCTATTTGATGTCTTTGGTAGCACTTATAGCCGGATTGCCTTTGCCAATTATAAATTTGTTGGCTACTTTTTTCTTTTTTATAGCCAATAGAAAAGGAACTTACTTTGTCAGATGGCATTGTATGCAAGCGCTTTTTTCACAGCTAGCATTATTAGGTATGAATAGTATCAGTTTTTGGTGGACTATTTCTATTTTGTTTTCTGATGAAAAAGCAAGTAACAGTTATTTCGCCTATATTTTCACGGTAATCTTGATTAATTTGGCAGAAATAGTATCAACCATTTATGCGGCGACTAGAGTTAGAAAAGGGAAACATGTTCAGTTTTTGTTCTTTGCTCCATTAACTAATTTAATTTGTAAACCATGATTCGTAAACTGTTTATAGAAGGAATTATATTGGCTACTGTTGCTTTTCTGATTTGGTTTGGGTTTTCTCAAATTGATTTCATGAAAGTTTTTCGAGTGAAAGATAATACCACAAAATTGGAGAAAAAAGTAGGTAATTTGATATGGGAAAACATTCAACGAACCGAAGATTTAGTTACTGAAGACAGTATTGTAAAAACATTAGATAAACTCATTATTCCTATATGTAAAGCCAATAATATTGAGCGAGATTCATTAAAAATACATATCATTGATAAAGACGAAGTAAATGCATTTGCTTTGCCGGATAGTCATTTGGTAATTTATACCGGATTAATAAACGATTGTAAAAACCAGCAAGCATTACAAGGAGTAATTGGCCACGAGATTGCCCATATTACTAAAAATCATGTAATGAAAAAATTGTCTAAAGAAATTGGTTTTTCTGTTTTAGCTACTCTGGTTTCCGGAGGTGGAAATAATAGTGGTATTATGCGTGAAATTTTGGGAACACTTTCTTCTTCTGCTTATGACAGAACACTGGAAAAAGAAGCTGATTTGACAAGTGTGGATTATTTGGTTGCTGCTGAAATTGACCCAAAACCATTGGCGGATTTTATGTATCAAATCGCACAAGAGAATACATTACCTGCCGGATTTGAATGGATTTCCAGTCATCCTGAGTCAGAAGAAAGAGCAAGATACATTATGGAATATGTAAAAACAAAAAAACTGAAAAGTAAGCCTACGCTTAATGATCAAGATTGGAAAGCATTTAAAACAAAGGTGGCAACGTATAAAGAATCTGAATTATAAAAAGAAAAAATCCCGATTTACTCGGGATTTTTTTATACTTAGTTTTTCTCTTTCCGTTCCAGTTCTGCCTGAAATTCTTCCATAACCGGTTTTACGGTACTTTCCGGTAAGTCGGCAATGCGAATGTACATCAATCCGTCAACGGCATTATTGAACAGCGGATCAACATTAAAAGCAACTACACGGGCATTTTGTTTAATGTATTTTTTAATCAATACCGGTAGGCGCAATGTTCCCGGTTCTATTTCATCAATAATTTTGTCGAATTTATTCAAGTCAGACTCTGTTTCGTTGAAAACAAAATCCTTATCGGCGTCTTTTAATTTTACTTTAAATTCTTTTTTCGGATGAACATATTGTGCCACATACGGATCATAATAATGTGATTTCATAAATTCAATCATCAATGATTTGGAGAAATCTGTAAATTGATTACTGATACTTACACCACCAATTAAGTATCTATGTTCCGGATGGCGTAAAGTGGTATGTACAATTCCTTTCCAAAGCAAAAATAACGGCATCGGTTTTTGTTGGTATTCTTTGATAATAAAAGCTCTACCCATTTCAATAGATTTTGACATCATATCGTATAATTCAGGCTCAAAACGGAACAAATCCTGAAGATAAAATCCTTCTATTCCATATTTTGGATAAATCTCCGAACCCAATCCCATACGATAAGCACCGGCAATTACCTGAGCGTCTTCATCCCAAAGAAACATATGGTGATAGTATTGGTCATATTGATCCAAATCAATCGATTCATTGGTTCCTTCACCAACTTCACGAAATGTAATTTCTCTTAAACGACCAATTTCGTGGAGAATATTTGGGATTTTATCTGCCGAAACAAAAAATACCTGATAGTTTTTACTTTGTGTTAAACGGTAATCGCCTTTTTTTAATTCTTCTATTTCTTTAAGAATCTCTTCATGGTTGGCTGGTTTTACAATCTGTTTTGGAGGTTTTGCCGTTTTTAAACTTAAGTTTACAGGGTTCAATAATTTGCTTTCTTCATCGTCAAATGAATTGGCAAGCATATAGGTTTTTTTTCTTAAAAACTCTGAATATTCTTCAATACTTTGATGTTCATTTTGCTCAGCAACAGAAATAGGTTTTCCAATTCTAACCTTAATTATTCTGTCTTTTTGAGTCAACAATTCCGAAGGTAATTTGGCCGTTCGTAGTGTGTCGTTTATTTTGGAAAGAAAGTAAAAAAGTTTACTGTTTTTAGCATGAAAATAAATTGGGACAACCGGAACCTGTGCTTTTCTAATTACTTTTATGGCGCCTTCTTCCCAAGGTTTGTCTACAACTAATTTTCCGTCCTTATAGGTAGAAACTTCACCGGCAGGAAACATTCCCAGTGGTTTCCCATCACTTAAATGGCGTAATGTTTCTTTAATGCCAATGACACTCGATTTTGCATCTTTGTGATTTTCAAACGGATTAACCGGCATGATATAAGGTTTCATCGGTTCGATACGATGCAATAAAAAATTGGCAATAATTTTAAAATTAGGTTCTCTTTCGAGCATTAATTTTAAAAGTAAAATACCATCAATTCCTCCTAGCGGATGATTGGAAACTGTGATGTATGCGCCATCTTTTGGTAATCGTTTTAAATCTTCTTCAGGGATTTCAAATTTAATTTGGAACTCGTCAAGAATAGCATTGAGAAACTCTACTTCACTAAGATGTTTATTTCGGTCGTAGATTTTATTTAATGTGGAGATTTTGAGTACTTTCATTAGTAACCAGCCAGAAAAAGTTCCGAAAACTCCATATTTATCAGCGTTTATTGCTTTTGCAACTTCTTTAGCAGTGACTAAACCCATGTATTGTTTTTATTGTTAGAGCAAGAAACAAAGATAACAATTCTAATGAAACTCCATTGCGAAATTCTATTATTTACAAATAAATTTATGCTCATAAGTTTGTTGAAAAAGTTAACAAATTTTAAGAGTCTAATTAGTTATTTTTAGGGAAATTTGAAACCATGAAGATAATTTCTTATAATGTAAATGGAATTCGAGCAGCTATTTCCAAAGGTTTTTTGGATTGGTTGCAACAGGCAAATCCTGATGTGATTTGTTTGCAGGAAATCAAAGCAACTGAAGACCAAATCCCTGTAATGGAAATTGAAATGGCGGGATATCCGTATCAATACTATTTTCCGGCACAAAAAAAAGGATATAGTGGTGTGGCAATTTTGTCAAAAATAAAACCAAATCAGGTGGTTTTTGGCACGGGAATTGAGCACATGGATTTTGAAGGAAGGAATCTCAGAGCAGATTTTGATGAGTTTTCAGTAATGAGTCTGTATTTGCCTTCGGGAACGAATATTGAACGTTTAGATCACAAGTTCAAGTATATGGATGATTTTCAGGTTTATGTAGATAAACTGAAAAAAGAAATTCCAAATTTAGTGATTTGTGGAGATTATAACATTTGTCACGAAGCGATTGATATTCATGATCCTATCCGAAACAAGACAGTTTCAGGTTTTTTACCTGAAGAAAGAGCTTGGTTGGATGCTTTTATGAAAAGCGGATTCATTGATTCGTTCCGTTTTTTCAACAAAGAACCTCATAATTACAGTTGGTGGAGTTACCGAGCTAATGCTCGCGAGAATAACAAAGGTTGGAGAATAGATTATTGTTTAGCGACTTTGCCATTGGAACAAAAATTAAAACGAGCAGTTATTTTGCCCGAAGCGAAACATTCCGACCATTGTCCGGTTTTAGTAGAAATAGAATAGAAACAGAAAATAGAGAAATATGATTAAGAAAGTAGTTTTAGGATTTGCCTTGTTGGGTTTGATGTCGTCGTGTGTTTCCAAAAAAATCTATAATGATTTGGAGAATAAATACACCGATTTAAAAAAGGAAAACCACAATTTGGCGGATGAAAATGAGTCTTTGAAAAAAGCAAAAAACCAATTAGAAACCGATAATGCTTCGCTTCAATCAGAATTGGCAAAATTGAAAGCGGAACGTGATAAATTACAGACAGATTGTGCTGCAACAGCAAATAATCTAAAAACATTACAGGCTTCCTATGCGGCATTGGAGAAAAACAGCAACGATGCGTTGGAGTCTAATATGAATAAAAACCGTGAACTTTTGGCAAAGCTTGATGCCAAAGAAAAAGCATTAGCGGCAGAACAAAACCGATTGGATAAACTTCGTTCAGAATTGGAAGCAAATTCAAAACGCTTGAACGAATTAGAAAGCATGATCGCGGCCAAAGATGCTGCAATGAATAAGTTGAAAGAAACATTGTCAAAAGCGTTGAATGCTTTTGAAGGAAAAGGATTGACGGTGGAACATAAAAACGGAAAAGTATATGTTTCGATGGAAAATAAATTATTGTTCCAAACCGGAAGTTGGGCTGTAGGTGCCGAAGGTAGAAAAGCAGTAGTGGAAGTTGGTAAAGTTCTAGCTCAAAACCCGGATATTACCGTTTTAATTGAAGGTCATACCGATAATGATAAAATTCTTGGAAACATTGGTGGCGGAATTGAAAACAACTGGGATTTATCAACTAAAAGAGCAACCGCAATCGTAAATATTTTAGCGGAAAACAGCGGAATCAATAAGCAAAATTTAACGGCTGCCGGTCGTGGCGAATACGCTCCAATTAAAGGAAATGATACCAGCGAAGGAAAAGCTAAAAACCGAAGAATTGAAATTATCCTAACACCAAAATTGGACGAAATTTCAAAACTTTTAAATGAGTTTTAATTATAAAAAGTTAATTCCTACAAGGTTTTTTTAACCTTGTAGGTATTGCTATAAAAAGGTTCTGAGATTTTCTTGGAACCTTTTTTTATACGATTTGTTTCCAAAAAATCTGTTAATCAAAAGAGAAAAAGCGTTTAATGTTTTACTTTTGCACTTTCAAAATCTACTCCATTTAAAATGAATTATACCACTTTACCTCATTCTGATTTAAAAGTTAGTAAAATATGTCTCGGCACCATGACTTTTGGAAATCAAAATACCGAAGTTGAAGCACACAGTCAATTAGATTATGCCGTAGAAAGAGGAATTAATTTTCTTGATACTGCCGAAATGTACCCAATTGGCGGAAATGCACAAATTTTTGGAAGTACCGAGCGTTTTATTGGAAGTTGGATTGCAAAAATTGGCGCTTCAGAAAGAGAAAAATTGGTTGTTGCAACTAAAATTGCCGGACCAAATCGTGGCATGGATTACATCAGACAACCGCTTGATTTTTCCAAAAAAAGCATCACAGAAGCTGTTGAATTAAGTTTAAAAAATCTTCAAACCGATTATATCGATTTGTATCAAATGCATTGGCCGGAACGCAGAATGAATATGTTTGGTCAACGAGGTCTTTCAAAGACAGATGCCAATTGGCAGGAAAATTTCTTTGAAATACTAACCATTTTTGATAGTTTAATCAAAGAAGGAAAGATAAAACACATTGGAGTTTCCAACGAAAATCCTTATGGTGTAATGAAATTCATTAATGAAAGTGAAAAGCATAATTTGCCGAGAATTGTTTCCATACAAAATCCGTATTCGCTTTTAAACCGATTATTTGAAGTGGGTTTGTCCGAAATTGCTATGCGAGAAAACGTAGGTTTGTTAGCCTATTCGCCGTTAGGATTTGGGTTTTTGACCGGAAAACATTTGAATGGAATTCAACCCAGTTCACGATTAGGTTTGTTTCCGAATTTCATTCGATACACGAACGAGAACTGTTTCAAAGCAACCCAATTTTATAAAAAATTAGCTGATGATAACGGTTTAACATTGACCGAAATGGCTTTGGCTTTTGTGCACCAACAAGATTTTGTTTCTTCAACCATTATCGGAGCAACCAATTTGGAACAATTAAAAGAAAACATTGATGCCTTTGAAATCACTTTATCAGATGATGTTGTGAAACAAATTAATGCTATTCAAGAAATTATTCCAAATCCTGCGCCTTAAATTATTAAAAACTAATTATATCTAAAGATTATTGTTTGATAATTTTTGAGGTTACAGTATTTCCGGTTTGGGTTTCAACCGTTACAAAATACATTCCTTTGGACAAATTGGAAATATTTATTGAATTCAATTCTGCGTTTTGATTTAGAACTGTTTTTCCGGTTAAATCGGTTATTTTTATAGCTGATAATTCGACGTTGTTTTCATTTTTTACAAATAATTCATCCGATGCCGGATTAGGATAAACAGTAATTCCGTTTTTTTGAAATTCATTTGTATTCAATGAAGTGTCGATTACTCTGTATAAAACACCGCTACTTGCTATATATAATTCACCATTGACATCTTCGCCAAAAGTAGTAATGGTGCCTGAGGCATCATAAGACCAAACGACCTGATTGGAGTTATTAATATAGCCAATTTCACCCGAACAATAATCGGCAAAAACATATTTGTTTTGTAAATTTGGATAGGTTGTTCCTGTATAGAAAAATCCTCCAGTTATAGAACATCTTCCCGAAGCATGAGTATATTGTGCCAAAGGAAAAGTCATGGTATTCATAGGTTCGCAACCTGAAGTTAAGTAAGCAACATTACCTTCATAACATTTCCAACCAAAATTTAATCCAGTGTTTGGCAATGGTGAAGCTATTTTGTTTATTTCTTCGATGTCATATTGACCAACATCAGCAATCCATAAATCACCATTTACTTTACTAAATGAAAATTTCCATGGATTTCGTAAACCTCTTGCCCAAATTTCTTCTTTTCCGGTTTGACCAATGTAAGGATTTGTGCTAGGAATGGTGTACGTACTTCCTTCTGTAACTCCAACATCTATTCTAAGCATTTTTCCAAGAAAAATTCTAGATGGAAATAAAGGATTTACCGTCATGTTTTGTGAATAACCTTGCGGATCATCAGCTGAACCACCGTCGCCCATTCCAATATAAAGATAACCATCAGGACCAAATTTTAAAGTTCCACCATTATGATTCGAATATGGTTGATCAATTGTCATTAAAATCGTTCCCGTTGGATTGGCAACATCTGGATTGGAAGAGACAGAATATCTAGCAATTACTGTATCGCCGGCAGTATTAGTATAATTGATAAAAAACATTCCGTTTGAAGCATAATTTGGGTGAAATGCTAAACCCAGCAATCCTTGTTCGCTTCCGTTACTTAAACCAGAAACGGTTAAAAATGGTGTTGAATTTACGGTTCCATTTGTGTTAACAATTCGGATTAAACCACCTTTTTGAACTACAAATAATCGAGAGTCATTTGGAGCATGAGTGATTTCTACAGGAGATGAAAATCCGGTGGCAAAGCTTTGTATATTTAACGATTGCGACTGAGATATACCGGAAATTAATAATGATACAGTAAGTAAAATTTTTTTCATAGTAGGTTGATTTTCTTGTAAAGTTAGAAATAAAATATTTACAATCAAAGTGTTATAAAAAACGCAATCGGTTAGGATTGCGTTTTAATTTTAAAAATTATCGATAACTTTGTCTTTCGGGTATTTTACTTTATAACTTATTCGGATTTTTTTCGTCTCGTTTGGATTGAGTTTTAAATCCCAAGTTAGAATTCCGGTTTCTTTATTTTCCTTAGCATTATTGCTTTCGAGTAATTCAACTTCAATTTCTTTATCGGTGCTTAACGGATATTGATCTTTCAATAACATGTTGACCATTTCTTTTTTGTTATTTCTAACCGTAATGTCAAAGGTAAAAGTTTGTTCTTTTTTGGACGATAAAAATTTAGTTCCCGATTTATCGACTACTTTTTCACGCTTGATAGAGATTTTTTTGTCTCTTCCCATGCTTAAATTCAGTGTGTCTGAAGTCTGGTTTGTGTTAATGTAGGTTTTACCGACATACATTCCTTCAAAAATGATATTGGCTTCGCCTGGCAACAAATTATACTTGGAATAATCATTGATTTCAGCTAATAAAAATGCTTCTTTTTCTACTCTTGGTGCAGCATAATATTTATACGTCGCCGGAAGTTTGATGTCTTTTAACGCTACGCTATGTGGTTTGCTATTCGATAAAATATCATACGAAATATCGATGTCGAAAGAAACGTTGAGTTGGTTTTCTTGGATGTTTGTGTAATTTGAAATTGTAGATTTTTCTTTTTTTGCACTATATCCAACTACAACAACTTCATCTAATTTAGGTGAACTTTGAATTTGATTGTAAACATTTTGTTTATCGCCTTCTCTATATAAACGGCTAGGATCATCAAATCCATAATCTAAATCTTGCTGATATCTCAAAAACCACGAACTCAAAATTGGTGCTTGATTATTCTGATTAGGATTTCCTGATGATAACGTTAGGTTTATTTTTTTCCAATCAATTCCTGTCCATTGGGTTACTTGCGCTTTATACATCATGTTGATGGGTGAATTCACATTATCCGCACGCAAATCATAAAACGGTTGCCACGAAGCAGTATTGGTAATATAATTGATGTCTAAATTCACTAATCCTGCAATTTCATTCATCACTTGGATTATCAATTTTCCTTTGGAATTTTTATCTTCTTTTTGCGTATTGATTTCTAATTTAGATTTTAACGCACTTAATTTTTGACTAAGTTTTGTTTCTTTTTCTTTTAAGGCAACGATATTGTTGTCCAATTCGGTTCTTTTAGTTTTATAATAATCAACTAGCTTCATCAATTCTGTTACATTTAAACCCGAATTTGCTCCAGCAACATTTTGATTTCCATCCAATAACGCAATGGTTTGTTGGTTCGAATAGACATCGATTTGAATTTTCTTGATTTCTTTTTCCGTCCAAGAAATACTGTCACGCACTTTTTTAATCACCGGATTGGTTTCGTCAATTTCATATTCCGAGATATAATTTTGAGTAAACTGAACAGACAAAACGGTTACCGAATTCGGCGCACCAATTTGAACTGTATTTTCATTCAAATAATCGGCTACGTTTTTAATCACGATTTCGCTTGTTCCGGCAGGAAGATTGACTGATGTAGTTTGCGATAATTCGGCAGCATTAAAATAAACCGTTGCCGATTTGACTTTTGCCGTAGTAAAAATTGGTTTTTGAGCAAAAGAAATTGCTGAAAACAGAACAAAAAGTAGGGTTATTTTTTTCATACGAAGTAATTTATATCCTAATAGATAACAAATAACGAGAAAAGGTTGGAAATACTATGAAAAAATTACTCTAATGTTGCTAAAAGTTGTTCTATTTCGGCTTTTTGCGAAGCGTATTTTTGTTGTAATTCGCCGTCTTTTTCCATTCGATTATAATATTCAAAAGCTTTGTTTGCAAAGAATTTTCTATGAAAAGTACTTGCATTTGGAACTTGCGGATACACTTTGTGAAACAACATTTCATAATACGCTTGCCATTCGCGTTCGTTTCTGTCGGGAAATTTGTTGAGGTAACTTTTTTGTTCTACATGTATCATTTCATGTGCAATCAAGTTGAGCATTAAAACCAATTCAAATTGAAAAGTGTTTTCGGGAATTCTAATGATTTGTTTTTCGCCAAAATTTCCTTCGGCTGTCATCAAAATATAATTAGGTTTGGCCTTTTCCCGAAGTTCAAATCCTTTTAAATTGGGATGTTCCATGTCGTATGCCTTAATCAAAAATTCAGCAGCTTTGATGGTTTCGCCCAATTCGTGATAGCTTTCTATTTGCAAGAGTAAATCAGACGATGGTAACATAGTTTTTAAAATTCAAAATCATCAACTTGAAGGCTGTCGATTGTAGTAGTGTTTTGTTTTACTTTCAGTCGATTTTTAGCTTCGCCAATAATTTCAAGCGGTGAAGTAACTCCAATAGTATCGGTTTCTGTAATTAGATTTCGACGTAACATTACTTTTGTCAAAAAATTACTTTGTTCTTTGGCAAAGGATTTCAGTTGATGATTTTCGTCAAAACGATACATAAATCCTTTTGGTTTTGGTATAATTGTAGCTAAGAAAAGGGATTCTTTCAGCGTAAGTTCAGCAGGTGTTTTTCCAAAATAATATTGAGAAGCTTCGCCAATACCATAAACATTCGGACCAAATTCAATGACATTAAAATATACTTCAAGCATTCGCTCTTTGGAAGCTATCCGTTGATTTTCCAAGATATAAACCAATAGAATTTCTTCCAATTTTCGGGATAGTGTTTTTTCTCTCGTTAAAAAAACATTTTTCACCAATTGCATACTGATAGTACTAGCGCCGCGAGCGAATTTTTTGGTTCGGATATTTTTTGCAATGGATTGTTTAAAAGCTTCATTGATAAAACCACGATGATTGAAAAACGACGGATCTTCGCTGGTTAAAACACATTTTTGAAGATAAGGTGAAATAGCTTCCAATGGCGTAAAATAGGGATTGTTTGCACCAACAGTTATGGCACGTTGCGGTTTCCCGTTTTCGATAGCCGAATAGATAAATTCACTATTGATTTTGTTTAGATTCGCTTCTCCATATTTAGTAATTCGTAAACCTTCGGGTTGTAATTTGCTGTCAAAAATTATGTCGTTTGGTTTGTGGTTATTGTATTCAAAATTTAAAGTATAACTGAAATTTCCTTGCGCTTCCATACCTTCAAAATGATGAAACAATCCTATTGGCAATGAATTGATAAAATCTTGCGCTTTCATTTTGTCAATTTTCAATTGTAAAGCATAAATTTTATCTTTTTCATTAGTATAAGAAATATACGGTTTGCATTTGATGTCGTTCAGCTGCATTGTTGAAGCACTATCCAAAGCTATAAATCGTGAACCAATAACCCAGCGGTAATCAAATCGGGCATTTTTGATGATGACATCTTTGCTGGCAATCTTTTTATGATTGACTAATAGATTTTGAATAGAAGCATAACCATCAATATTCAATTTTCCGCCACTCATAGACAGTTTATCCAAATTGAAATGAATGGATTTGAAACCTGTTTTCAGATTGAATTTTTTGTCTAAATAAGGAATTTGTATTGTGTCACTTTTGGGATTATAAAATTGCAAATCGGCTTTTCGTTCTCTTGGATCAGCAAAACCATTGACAGCCCATTGTTGAGTAAAATTTTCGGAAGAAACCTGAATTAAAGTATTCAGTTTTTTATCGGCTAAAATCAATTTGCTGAAATCAAAAGCTACATGGTTACCATTATCATCAATTCTAAAAGCAAATCCTTTTACTTGCATATCGGTTGGAACCAAATCCAGAAGTTTGGAAGATAAACGATGGAGTAATTTGGCATAATTGACTTCGGGATTTTCGTCTTTTTCTTTTTTGGAACGAAGAAAAGCTTCAAAATTGCTTCCGTTTTTGTTTTTTACCAATTGTACATAACCTTTATTGATTTCTAGTTTTCCCAACTGAATATCACCAACTAAAAGTTTCCAGAAATTTACGCTGGTTTTTAATTCATCAATTCTAACTAATGTATCGGCTTGTTTAGGAACCAAAGTAATCTGTTGAAATTCTAAGTTTGTTAATCCTTGAAATTCGGCTTTTCCAACGTTAAAATAGCATTGATAGTCGCGTTCCATTTTGACATCAATGCGATGAATTACTTTGTTTAAAATGTTGTTTCGAAAGGCAAAAAGCAATACAATTCCGAGTAGTAAAATCAAACTACCAATTTTCAGAATGAGAAATGCTTTTTGTTTTTTGAATTTCATTTTTCAGTAAAGCTTACCCAAACAATTGTTCCACAACTTCTTCGATTTTTGATACTAAAATCACTTTTATTCCCGGAAATTGAGATGCAATTTTGTTGTATTTAGAAACAAAGATAGTTGAAAACCCTAATTTTTCGGCTTCTTGAATGCGTTGTTCCACTCGATTTACCGGGCGAATTTCTCCAGATAATCCAACTTCTCCAGCGAAACAAACGTCTTTGCCAACCGCGATATCTTCGTTAGAAGAAAGAATGGCAGCAACAACGGCTAAATCAATTGCGGGATCATCAACTGAAATTCCTCCGGTAACATTCAGGAAAACATCTTTAGTTCCAAGACGGAAACCGGCACGCTTTTCCAAAACTGCCAAAATCATGTTTAATCTTTTAGCATTATAACCTGTTGTGCTTCGTTGCGGTGTTCCATAAACAGCAGTAGAAACCAATGCCTGAATTTCTATCATTAATGGTCGCATTCCTTCGAGAGTTGAAGCAATTGCCGTTCCTGAAAGTTCTTCTTCGCGATGTGAAATCAATATTTCCGACGGGTTGGAAACTTCTCTTAAACCTGAACCTTGCATTTCATAAATTCCGAGTTCGGCAGTAGAACCAAAACGGTTTTTTAAGCTTCGTAAAATCCGATACACATGATTTCTGTCGCCTTCAAATTGCAAAACGGTATCGACCATGTGTTCCAAAATTTTTGGTCCGGCAATGTTTCCGTCTTTGGTAATATGTCCAATCAAAATCACAGGAACATTGGTTTCTTTGGCAAATTTTATCAATTCGGCAGTACATTCTCTAATTTGAGAAATGCTTCCGGCAGTTGATTCAATATAATCGGTATGAAGCGTTTGAATAGAATCGATAATGACAATATCGGGTTCGGTTTCAAGAATGTGTCGGAAAATATTTTGCGTTTTGGTTTCAGTCAGAATAAGACAGTTGTCGCTGTTTGGATTTATTCTTTCGGCGCGCATTTTTATCTGCTTCTGACTTTCTTCGCCCGAAACATATAGCGTTTTATAAGGTAATTTCAGTGAAATTTGAAGTAATAATGTACTTTTTCCAATGCCAGGTTCGCCGCCAAGAAGTATTAATGAACCAGGAACAATTCCGCCACCAAGAACACGATTTAATTCACCATCGGTTGAATCCATTCGAACTTCTTCGGCAGAATCAATTTCTTTTATCTTTAATGGTTTGGAGACGCGTTTTACTTCAGAAGTTGTAGGTTTCCAAGAAGTTTTTTCTTCTTTTTGGATAATTTCTTCTGCAATGGTATTCCATTCTTTACACGAATTACATTGTCCTTGCCATTTGGCATATTGTGTGCCACAATTTTGGCAAAAAAAAGTAGTTTTTAATTTTGACATTGAGTCGAAAAATATTCGGGATTATTCAGATTTTTTTTCTTCTGCCGGAGCTTCTTCGGTAGGCGTTTCTTCAATTACAGGTTCGCCTTTTTTTCCTTTTTTCGGTAAAGAAGCTTTTAATTCATCGGCACGATTAATCATCATGTCTTTGGTTAAATCGCCAATTTCTTGCATTTGAAAAGCTTTCATATACGATTTAACGGCTCGGGCATTATCGCCTTTTTTCTCATACATTTGTGCCATGTGGTAATCAGCCAACATCGTTTTTGGATAATCTTTACTGGCTAACTGAGCCAATTGATCAAATTCATTGTAGGCTTTATTTTTGATAATTGCTGCTTCAATAGCTTTAAAATCGTTAAGTCTGATTTGAAGTTTTAATCCTAATTCTTTTTCAAGCGTATTATACTTTTGAATCAAATAATCCACGTATCCCGAAGGTAAAACGGCAATTTTTTCCTGAAATTCTGTAGTTGAAATTGGTTGATAAACTGAGAAAATTTGATACAAAGCACTTGGAATAGCATGCAAAACTAAAGAATAATGAGAAGCACCTTTAAAATCTTCATATCGGTAGTTAAGTGTTGGTTTGTTGATTTTTTTGATTTCTTCATCCATAATTTGGATACGACTTCTCATCTTTTTTAAATCACCGTCGGCAGTACAGTGATAATAGAAAATAGGTTTTTGGATAGCAGCCAATCGGTCAGGCAGTTGTTCTTCCATTCCTACAGGAAGTTCCGGACTAAGTGAAATATAAGCGTTGAAAATAGGATCGTCTTTGTATAAATAACAATTCAAAAATCCGGCAGTGACATCAAGCCCAGCGATAATGCGAAAAGAAGCTGTTCTGAAATTTTTTTGAATAGTCGGGATTAATTCCATTCCGATGAATTCAAAGAACTTTTCTCCTTTTTCGGTAGGTAAGCCTGTTATATTATCTGTTGCGCAATCGGCATCACGTTCGTTGTTTTTATTTTGACTGATGGCAACAACAATCACTTCGGGCAAATCATCCCAATAATAGCCATAACTTAAAGCACCGTAAAAAGGATCAAACAAAAAATCGCCGTCCAAAAGGATTAGCAATGGATATTTTTGTGCTTTATTTTTTGAATATGATGGTGGAAGACTTATTTTTATTTCGCGTTCTTCTCCTAATTTTTGAGAATTTATTGTGTCAGTAATTGTTTTTTGAGCAAATAAACTGTTTGAACAAATAAAGACAGTTACAAGAAATAACAACTTTTTCATGTATATTGTTGGTTTTGGGTTAAATAGAAACGATGCTAAAATGATTAGCAAGATAGCAAATTATTTATTTCTATTTAAAATTGGCAATAAAACATAGGAAATCAATCCTAAAAAGATAGTGAAAATCGTTTGTGATGTCCATACCAACCATCCAAAGGCTGTACCAATATTATTTGAAATTCCATAGAGCGAGAAGATTAATGCGACAGAAAACGGGAAAGCGCCTAATCCGCCGTTGGAAAAACCGATAGCTAAACTGCCAAAAACGAATCCCATAATGATGATGTCAAATCCAATATCAAAAGTTTCAGGAAGGGCAAATTTTGCAACATAAAACATCAGTAAATAGGAAAGCCAAATAAAGAAAGAGTAGAATAAATATTTCCATCGATCTTTCATTTTATAAATGGTGGTCATTCCTTCAATTAATCCGGATAACTTTTTCTTTAACTTTTTGATGATTTCCCATTCGGCATAAATCCATATTAGAATGAAAATTATAAATAAAACTACACCTATAACCCCGGTATAAATTAGTGATTCTAGAGATACGTTTTTATCAATAAGAAATTGATAAATAGTATCAAATTGTAATAAAAAGCCAATAATGACAAAAAGAAAAAATATGAGAAGGTCAACGATTCTTTCAGCAACAATAGTTCCAAAAGCTTTGTCAAACGGAACGTCTTCGTATTTTTTTAAAAGTGCTGCTCTTGATATTTCACCCGAACGAGGAACAGTAAGATTTACTAAATAAGAAATACTTACAGTAAAGAAATTATTGAAAAAATGGGTTTGATAACCTAAATGATTTAAAGCAAATTTCCATCGGTAAGCCCTCAACCAATAACCAATACAAGCTATAGCAAGTGATAATAATATGTAGTAGTAATTCGCTTTTTGAAAACTTACTTTTATTTTGGCGATTTCCTCACTTGTTAATGTCGTAAATTGATAATAGATAATCCCAATCCCGATTAAAAGCGGAATAAGAATTGTGAGCCATTTGCGAATTTGTTTTTTCAAGATTTTAGGTCAGAGAATTGTCTTTTTCATTTGGAAAAACTAACCATGGTTTGAATGTTTTGGCCTCTTCAAAATCCATAATAGCATAAGACATGATGATGATGATGTCGTCTTTTTGTACTCTTCTGGCAGCCGGACCGTTTAAAGTGATTTCTCCTGAGTTTTTTGCGCCTTTGATAGCATAAGTTTCAAAACGCTCACCATTGTTGATATTCACAATATATACTTTTTCACCTTCTATAAGATTAGCAGCTTCCATAAGTGTTTCGTCAATAGTGATGCTGCCAATATAGTTCAGGTCGGCGCCTGTTACTTTTACTCGGTGAATTTTTGATTTTACTATTTGTATTTGCATGGGGCAAAGGTAAATTAATTTACTGAAATCGTATCAATCAATCGAATTTTGTTGACAAAAACAGCAATGAAAATCCGATAGTTTTTGTTTTTATTTTTTCTAATACAAGGTAATAAAGTGGCTTCGTCAGCAATTTGAAAATATTCCAATTCAAATCGTTTTTGTTTGGCAAAAGCTTTCTCTACCCATTTGGTCACTTCATTAGCAGATTTTGTGCCAAATAGTTTTTTTGCTTCCAAAATAGTTTTGTAAATTATGGTCGCTTCTTTTCTTTCTTCAGCGGAAAGTCTTTCGTTTCTTGAACTCATTGCAAGTCCGTTGGTCTCTCTAAAAATTGGACAACTAATAATATTAACAGGGATTTTGTATTTGGAAACTAGTTTTTTTACAATTTGAAGTTGTTGAAAATCTTTTTCGCCAAAATAAGCGTTGGTTGGTTTTATAATTTCGAAAAGACGTTTTACTATAGTTCCAACACCGTCAAAATGTCCCGGACGGAATTTACCTTCCATCTGATTTTCTATTCCGTCAAAATCAAAATGTTGTGAAACTGTATTTCCTTTGTAAATATCCTCAACACTTGGTGCATATACTATTATATCATTTGAAATAGTTGCAATTTTTTCAACATCTTTTTCTAGAGTTCGGGGATATTTAGCCAAATCTTCAGCATTGTTGAATTGTGTAGGATTGACAAAAATGCTTATAACAACAATATTGTTTTGTTTCAAAGCGGTTTCCAATAAAGATAAATGGCCTTGGTGAAGCGCACCCATTGTAGGTACAAAACCGATAGAAGTTCCTTCACTTGAAATAGCATCTAATAATGAAACTAATTCGCTCTGTTTGTTAAAAATGCGCATACGCTTTTGTAAATGAGATGCAAACTTACTATTTTCATACATAACTGCATAAAATTTTGTACTTTTGCATGCTTTTTATTGCCAATAAACAAATTAGAATAAATTATGGAAGATAAGAGGATATTGTATGTATCATCTGAAGTTGTGCCTTATTTGGCTGAAAATGAGGTTTCTTTAATGTCTTATGACGTGCCCAAAATGATTAATGATCAAGGCGGACAAATAAGAATATTCATGCCAAGATATGGTAATATTAACGAGAGAAGACATCAATTACATGAGGTTATCCGATTATCCGGAATGAATTTGGTAGTGAATGATTTGGATATGCCTTTGATAATTAAGGTTGCGTCTATTCCAAAAGAAAGAATTCAGGTTTATTTTATCGATAATGATGAATATTTTAAAAGAAAAGCAACTTTTACCGATGAAGAAGGTGTTCTATATCCGGATAATGATGAAAGAGCTATTTTCTTTGCGAAAGGAGTTGTTGAAACTGTAAAAAAATTGAATTGGGTTCCTGATATTATTCATGTTCATGGTTGGATGGCAAGTCTTTTGCCGGTCTATATGAAGCATTTCTATAAAAATGAAGCCTTATTTTCTGAAACTAAGATTGTTACTTCGGTTTATAGTCAATCATTTGACGGAACGCTTGATATGGAAATGATTAACAAAGTTAAGTTTGACGACGTTCCGCATGATGCTGTAAAAGAGTTGGAAAAACCGGATTATGAGAGTTTAATAAAAGCTGCAGTAAACCATTCTGACGGAGTGATTATCGCTTCATCGAATATTTCGTCAAGTTTAACAAATTTTATAGAATCTTCAGGAAAACCTTTTTTACCTTTCGCAACCAAAGAAACGTTTGCTTCGGCATACACAGATTTTTATAAAAAATTGCTTTAATACTTTTAATTTAAATGAATTTACATTCAATTACAAAACAGGTTTTATTATTGTTGACCGTTGTCCTTTTGGCATCTTGTGACAAAGATTTTAATGAAATTGGAACAGATATTGTTGGTGGTGATAATGAACATTATGACTGGGATAAAACAACAGATTATACTGTAAAAGCATATAATCAAAAGCTTGGTCCGGTTGCTATGCATAATTTACCGATAAATCCACTTGGAATATATTCAAACCCAGCTTTTGGAACTACTACAGCAAGTTTTGTTACACAACTTGAAATGGCTTCCGGTTCAATTAATAGAACGTTTAATAATACAGATGCGACTCTCTATGAACAATTACCTGTAATTGATAGCGTTATTCTTAATGTTCCTTACTTCAGTAAATTAACAAAAACAAATGATGACGGGACAAAAGTTTACAGGCTAGACTCTATTTATGGCGTTAATGAATCTAGATTTAGATTAAATGTATATCAATCAAATTATTACTTAAGAGATTTAGATCCGGAGTTACAATTTACTGAACAACAGGTTTTTTATAATGATAATCAAGGAGTTGAAAACAATAAAATTCCTGGGCATTTGAATAATGCACCACTTGTAGATACAGAAACTGTAAAAAATGCCGATGGTCATCAAAATGAACAATTCTTTTTTGATAGAAGAGAGCATAAAACTACTGTGAAGGATGAAGATGGAGAAGAAACAGCTACACGATTTGCTCCGTCTATGAGATTACATTTGGATAAAACAGTTTTTTATAACAAAATCATCAATGCACCTTCTGGGCAGTTGTTGAATAATGATGTTTTCAAAAACTATTTTAGAGGCTTGTATTTTAAAGTTGAGAGTTTAGGGAGTTCAAATAACATGGCGATGATCAATTTTGCAGGAGGTAATGTTACTATTTATTATAAAGAAGACAGTAAAACAACGGATGCCCAAGGGGTAGTAACGTTTAATAGGGTTGATAAAACATTTGTAATGAACTTAGCCGGAAATACAGTTAGTTTACAGTCTAATTCAAATGAAAATGCAGATTATTTAACAGCGGCTAATTCTACTTCAGAAGCCTCAAGTTTATATCTAAAAGGAGGTCAAGGTTCGATGGCAGTAATAGATTTATTTGGTCCAGATACCGATGGTAATGGTAAATCAGATGAATTAGAAGAAATAATAGCTAATGGATGGCTTATTAACGAAGCAAACTTAACTTTTTACATTGATAAAGATAAAGTATCAAATCCATTAACTGTTGAGCCAAATAGAATTTTTCTTTATGATTTAAACAATAGAAGAGTTCTTCTTGATTATACTTATGATCAAACCACGGTTTCGGGTTCTCCTAAACAAAACAAATACATTCATGGAGGATTTTTATTGGATGCAGATGGTAAGCATGTTGCTCAAGCTAAAAACGAGACAACAGGATTGATTACAAAGAAAGGGACAAAATACAAAATTAGAATTACCGATCATATTAAGAATTTGGTCAGAAAAGATTCTACGAATGTTAGACTTGGATTAGTTGTAACTGAAACCATAAATAATGTTGGTTTTGCAAAATTAAAGACTCCAATAGGAACTATTAAAACAGTTCCTGCGATGTCGGCATTAAGTCCTTTAGGAACGGTACTTTATGGGTCGCATTCAAGTGTTGCTGATGATAAAAGACTAAAACTTGAAATTTATTATACCAAACCAAATTAAAGCTTAGAAATATGTGTGGAATTGTTGGATATATTGGATATCGTGAAGCTTATCCTATAGTAATAAAAGGTTTAAAAAGATTAGAATATAGAGGATACGATAGTGCCGGAATTATGTTATATGATGGTAGCGATTTAAAAGTATCTAAAACGAAGGGAAAAGTTAGTGATCTTGAAGAAAAGTCAAAAGATATAGCTTCTACAAAAGCCACTATCGGGATGGGACATACTCGCTGGGCCACACATGGTGTGCCAAATGATGTTAATTCGCATCCACATTTGTCAAATTCAGGGAAATTAGCGATTATTCATAACGGTATTATAGAAAATTATGAACCATTAAAAAAAGAATTAATAAAAAGAGGTTATTCTTTTAAATCGGATACAGATACCGAAGTTTTGGTTAATTTAATTGAAGAAGTACAGAAAAAAGAGAATCTAAAATTAGGGAAAGCAGTTCAGATAGCTCTTAATCAAGTTGTAGGTGCTTATGCTATTTGTGTTTTTGATGTTGAAAAACCAGACGAAATAGTGGTGGCAAGATTAGGAAGCCCATTGGCAATTGGAGTTGGCAAAGATGAATTTTTCATAGCGTCTGATGCATCACCTTTTATCGAATATACTTCAAATGCTATTTATTTAGAAGATGAAGAAATGGCAATTGTTCGTTTGCATAAAGGGTTAAAAATTAGAAAAATTAAAGATGATACCTTAGTTGATCCTTATATTCAGGAACTTCAAATGAATTTGGAGCAAATTGAAAAAGGAGGTTATGATCATTTCATGTTGAAAGAGATTTATGAACAACCAAGTGTTATCAAAGATACTTATAGAGGAAGGCTTCATGCTAATGAAGGAATTGTTCAAATGGCAGGTATTGAAGATAATTTGGAAAAATTTCTTAATGCTGAAAGAATACTCATTGTGGCTTGTGGAACTTCGTGGCACGCAGGGTTAGTTGCAGAATATATCATAGAAGAATTTGCGAGAGTTCCTGTTGAGGTAGAATATGCATCAGAATTCAGATATAGAAATCCAATTATAACATCAAAAGATGTGGTAATTGCCATTTCGCAATCTGGAGAAACAGCTGATACTTTGGCAGCAATCAAGTTGGCGAAAGAAAAAGGAGCATTTGTTTTTGGAGTATGTAATGTTGTAGGTTCGTCCATTTCCAGAGAAACACACGCCGGAGCTTATACACATGCCGGACCGGAAATTGGAGTAGCGTCAACCAAAGCGTTTACTACTCAGATTACAGTTTTAACTATGATTGCGCTTCGTTTGGCAAAAGCAAAAGGAACATTATCGAATTCTGATTTCTTTAGGTACTTGCAAGAATTGGAAATTATTCCGGAAAAAGTACAGGAAGCTTTAGCTACTAATGATGTTTCAAAAGAAATTGCGGCAAAGTTTAAAGATTCTTCCAATTGTTTATATTTAGGTAGAGGTTATAATTTCCCTGTTGCTCTTGAAGGTGCATTAAAACTAAAAGAGATTTCATACATTCATGCCGAAGGTTATCCTGCGGCTGAAATGAAACATGGGCCAATAGCTTTGATAGATGAGCAAATGCCGGTAATTGTTATTGCGCCAAAGCAAGGACATTATGATAAAGTGGTAAGTAATATTCAGGAAATTAAATCAAGAAGTGGTAAAATTATTGCGATAGTAACAAAAGGAGATGTTCAGGTAAAAGAATTGGCAGATCACGTAATTGAAATTCCGGAAACATCGGATGCGTTATCTCCTTTAATCACAACTATTCCGTTACAATTATTATCTTATCACATTGCTGTGATGAGAGATTGTAATGTAGATCAGCCAAGAAATTTGGCAAAATCTGTTACGGTAGAATAATTTTTTTTAAACAAAATTGTAAAAGCGAGATTTTTCATCTCGCTTTTTTTTGTGAAAAAATTAAGATTAATGTAAAGAATTTTAAATTTTATATGTGTGCATAGTATTTTTTTAAGAATAAAAGATAAAACGTTAACAAAAACACAAAAAAACAGAAATATCATATTTTCAATTTATCGAATAAAAATTTAATTATTATGAAAAATGACTTTGTTTTTTTGAAAATGTAAAAGAAATATTTGTACATTGGCTACATAAACCAACAAAATTAAATACCAAATGAAGATTTATTTATGTATCTTGTCATTGTTTTTTTGTAGCATAACTTTTGCTCAAACAACAATTTCAGGTTCGGTAAAAGACAACAAAAACGAACCTATTCCTGGTGCAAATATCAAAGTCGAAGGTGAGTCAACAGGAACCATTTCTGATGCTGATGGAAAATTTACACTTTCAACTTCCAAAAAACCGCCTTTTAATCTGGAAGTTTCCAGTATAGGCTTTGGAACAAAAAAGATTAGCATTACTTCAAACAATCAAAAAGTGTCAGCTGTTTTGTCTGATGAAGAAACACAATTGGATGAAATTGTCGTTTCTGCTTCAAGGACGCCGGAACGTTTAAGAGAGTCTCCGGTTACAGTTGAAAGATTTACGGCTGCTGATGTTAAGAAAACAGCTTCTCCAACATTTTATGATGGTTTAGAAAACTTAAAAGAAGTCCAAATGAATACTAGTAGTATGTCATTTAAATCTATAAATACCCGTGGATTTGCTACTGTTGCCAATACGCGTTTTATGCAATTAGTAGATGGAATGGATAATTCATCTCCATTATTAAACTTTGTATTAGGAAATTTAATTGGAGTTTCGGATATTGATGTAGCAAGTGTAGAGTTACTTCCTGGAGCATCATCTGCTTTATATGGAGCGAATGCTTTCAATGGTATATTATTCATGAAAAGTAAAAGTCCATTTACAAATGAAGGTATTTCAGTATATGGAAAATATGGTCAAACGAGCCAAAAAGCAGCTGGAAATAATGATTATTACGACTATGGAGTTAGAGCGGCAAAAAAATTCAGCGAATATTTTGCTGCAAAAGCCAATTTTACTTTTATGAAAGGAACAGAATGGTATGCAACTGATTATAGTGATAAAACCGTTGCAGGAAGAGATAGAAGTCACCATAACTATAATGGTATGAATGTTTATGGAGATGAAGCATCCACTAACATAAAAAGTGTAGGACAAACTCTTGCTGGAATGGGCTTGATTCCTGCGTCTGCAGTAAATTTACTTCCAAATGAAAACGTTTCAAGAACGGGTTATAATGAAGTAGATTTAACGGATAATGTGGTGAAAAATGCAAAAATTGACTTTTCCTTACATTTTAGACCGTTTGGAAACGAAAACTTTGAAATTATTTGGCAAAGTAAATTTGGATTTGGAAACTCAGTATACCAAGGGGCAAATCGCTACTATCTGAATGGTTTCGAAATGCAACAACATAAATTAGAATTGACAGGCAAAAACTTTTTTGTAAGAGGTTATATGACAACAGAAGACGGTGGTAATTCATATGATATGTTGTTCACTGGGTTAAATGTTAATAGAGCTTGGAAAGCAGATGCTACTTGGTTTGGAGAATATGCAGGAGCTTATATTCAATCAACTTTGGCAGGAGCAACTCCTACACAAGCACATGCTGCAGCAAGAAATGTAGCAGATACAGGAAGATTAATTCCGGGAACACCTGCATTCCAGAATGCATTTAATCAGGTTATTGCAAATCCGGACGTATTATCAGGCTCAAAATTGGTAGATAATTCAAAAATTTATCATTCAGATGCAAATTATAATTTTAAAGACTTAATTAAAGTTGCAGAGATTCAAATTGGTGGTTCGTACAGAAGATATGATTTGAATTCATTTGGCAGAATTTATACAGATACACCTCAATATGGTGGAATCAAATATGACGAATATGGTTTATATACTCAATTACAGAAAAAATTCATGGAAGACCGATTGAAATTTACAGGTTCAATCCGTTATGATAAATCAGAGAATTTCGATGGAAATTATTCTCCAAGAGTTTCATTAGTTTATTCTGCAGGAGAAGCTAAAAATCATATTTTCAGAAGTTCGTTCCAAACGGGTTTCCGTAATCCAACAACACAGGATCAATATATTGGATTTAATGTTGGAAATGCAATATTGCTTGGTTCGGCTCCTGATAATTTAACAAGATATAGTGAAACATTGCCTGTATCGACTACTATTGGTCAAATTTACGCCAGTGGAGATCCATTAAATCCGGCTTCTAGTGTAACTATTAATGGAAATAATGCTTATTATAATTCATATACTTCATCTTCGGTTCAGGCTTTTGGAGCTTATGCTACAGCAAATCCAGGCGATTTACCGGGAGCAGCAGCATTGTTGGAGAGAACAAATGTTGGATTGGTAAAACCAGAAACGGTTAAGGCATTTGAATTAGGTTATAGAGGTCAGTATGAGGGCTTTAATATTGATATTAATGGTTATTATAATATATATAATAATTTTATTGGTAATTTAACAGTTCTTGCGCCTCTTTATGGTACAGCAAGTGATAGTTTTGATTTTGCAAAAGGAGCTTCAAATCCAATTCCTTATTTGTCTTCTGATCCAAATCAGAATAATCCAGAGGTTCAGTCACTTCAGGCATTACAGTCTGGTAATTACAGAGCTTTCCAGCTTTACACGAATACAGATATCGAAATTAAATCATTAGGTTTTGGTGTTGGATTGTCTAAAAAATTACCAAGAAATTTTGAAATAGGAGCTAATTATAATTATGCTCAGTTTGATTTTGATCAATCAAAAGATCCTAGTTTTGAAGCAGGATTTAATACTCCTAAGCATAGAGTAAAAGCTTCCATCAGTAATGATAATTTATTCAAAAATTTTGGTTTTAATGTAAGTGCAAGATGGAGTGATAAATATATGTGGGAATCAAGTTTTGCTGACGGAATGATTGATGAGGTAACAGTTGTTGATGCTCAGGTAAGCTATGGAATTCCAAGTTTAAAGTCTGTTTTAAAAGTAGGAGCAACTAATCTTGGTGGAAAAGAGTACAGACAATTGCTTGGGCCTGGATTAATTGGGCAACAATATTTTGTTTCATTAACAATTAATCCATAATTCTTAACGATTATAAAAATTTACAACTATGATAAAAAATATAAAATGGATAGTAATGGCTTCGTTGGTCATAATATCTTGTAATAGCGATGATGAAGTGGTTGTTGATCCAAATTCTACAGATGGAACGCCGTTAACAGCCGGAACAGCAGATTTTTCAAAATACGTTGCATTGGGAGACTCCTTTGCTGCTGGTTTTTCAGATAATGCGTTATTTGCTGAAGGGCAAAAAAATTCATATCCAAATATTATTGCGACCCAATTCGCTTTAGTTGGTGGAGGAGAATTTGTAATACCTTTTATGGCTGATAACATTGGAGGGTTTAGTTCTGGAGGTGTTCAAGTACCACAATTTGGACCAAGATTATGGTTTAATGCTGCAACAAGTACACCTTTACCTGTGTCTGGAGTTTCAGGAACTGATATTTCTACACATTTAACAGGTACATTTAATAATTTTGGGATACCAGGAGCAAAAAGTGTTCACTTAGATCTTGCGGGATATGGAAGTTCGGCAGGAAACCCTTATTTTGCCAGAATGGCTTCTTCTCCAATGGCAACAGTTGTCGATGATGCTTTGGCGGGAAACCCAACATTTTTCTCCTTGTGGATTGGTGGAAATGATGTTTTAGGCTATGCAACTTCTGGTGGAGTAAGTACAACAAGTTCAATTACTCCAACAGGAACTTTCAATACTGCTTATAATAGTTTGATTACAAAACTAGCAGCTGGCGGAAGAAAAGGTGTAGTGGCTAATTTGCCTTATATAAATACATTGCCGTTTTTTACAACGGTTCATTATAATCCTCTAACAACAAGTGTATTAGGACAAGGAAATGTAGCTGTTGGTGAAGCAACAGTAAATGCTTTAAATGCTCAATTGTATGGGCCGGTAAAAGGAGCATTAACAGCACTTAGCCAAGGAAATAGAATCAATCTTTTATCTACAACTACTGCTAATCCATTGCTTATTAAAGATGAAAGTTTAACAGATTTGGCTCCTCAATTGACTGTTATATTTCAAGGTGCGCCATTTAACATGCCGCTTCAACAAGCTGGGCTTTTTGCAGCTGTTTTTGGACAAGCAAGACAAACAACATCTGCCGATTTAGTATTGTTAACAACAAGAGGGGCAATTGCAGCTACACCTACAGCTTCAGACTCGGGTTTAGGTTTTGCGCCTCCAGCTCCTTTGGATAAATTTGGAATCACGTATCCTTTACAAGATCAACATGTTTTAATTCCAAGTGAGATTAATGAAATAGCTCTTGCAACAGATGCTTATAATACAACAATTCAAACAGCGGCAGCTACTAATAATTTAGCATTTGTGGATGCAAAAGCAATAATGAACCAATTAGTAAGCACAGGGGTTGTTGCAAATAATTATACCTTAACATCAACATTTGTTACCGGAGGAACATTTTCTTTAGATGGTGTTCATCCAAGTCCAAGAGGTTACGCTTTGATTGCAAATGAATTCTTAAAAGCAATTAATATAAAATATGAATCTAACTTCAAAGGCGTAGATGTTGGGTTGTATAGAATTTTGTATCCGCAAAACCCTGCTAACTTCTAAGAACTGAAATTTACATATAATGTAAAACCACCGATATTTTTCGGTGGTTTTTTTGTTTTGTAGCAACTCAAAGTTGCTTTATCTGTTTATTTTACAAAAAACAAAGAAAAAAACAAACTTAAATATTGATTATTATAATTTTAAAATTTACCTTTGCACTCTGAAAAAAGAGGTGTTTTTTTCAAACCTAAGTAGCTATTTAATAAAAACATAAACAATGTCAAAAGCAATAGGAAAAGTTTCGCAAATCATCGGTCCAGTAGTTGACGTAGTATTTGATACTAAAGATGTTGAATTACCTAAAATTTATGATTCATTAGAAATCGTTAATCAAAACGGCACAAAATTAATCCTTGAAGTTCAATCACATATTGGAGAAAATACAGTTCGTACTATCTCGATGGAAGCTACTGACGGATTAAGCAGAGGAACAGAAGTTCATATGACTGGTGCTCCAATTCAAATGCCAATTGGTGCTGATATCTACGGAAGATTATTTAATGTAGTGGGAGATGCGATTGATGGACTTGGAGATTTACCTAAAGATGGTGCAAATGGGATGCCTATCCATAAACAAGCACCGAAATTTGAAGACTTATCAACTTCAACAGAAGTTTTATTTACAGGTATCAAAGTAATTGATTTGATTGAACCTTATGCAAAAGGTGGTAAAATTGGATTATTTGGTGGAGCAGGTGTTGGTAAAACGGTATTAATTCAAGAGTTGATTAACAATATTGCAAAAGGTCACGGTGGACTTTCTGTATTCGCAGGAGTTGGTGAAAGAACACGTGAAGGAAACGACTTGTTACGTGAGATGCTTGAGTCAGGGATTATCAAATATGGTGAAGATTTCATGCATTCTATGGAAAATGGAGGATGGGATTTAACTAAAGTTGATAAACAAGGAATGAGAGATTCAAAAGCTACTTTCGTATTTGGACAGATGAACGAACCACCGGGAGCGCGTGCACGTGTTGCATTGTCAGGTCTTTCTATCGCTGAATATTTCCGTGATGGTGCGGGTTCTGACCAAGGTAAAGACGTACTTTTCTTTGTTGATAATATTTTCCGTTTTACACAAGCAGGTTCTGAGGTTTCGGCTCTTTTAGGACGTATGCCATCTGCGGTAGGTTACCAACCAACATTAGCAACAGAAATGGGTGCAATGCAAGAAAGAATTACATCTACTAAAAAAGGATCCATTACATCTGTACAAGCGGTTTACGTTCCTGCGGATGACTTAACTGACCCGGCGCCGGCTACAACCTTTGCTCACTTGGATGCTACAACCGTATTGTCTCGTAAAATTGCTGAGCTTGGTATTTATCCAGCGGTTGACCCGTTAGATTCAACTTCTCGTATTTTAACACCACTTATTTTAGGTGATGAGCATTATAACTGCGCACAAAGAGTAAAAGAGATTTTGCAGAAATACAAACAACTTCAAGATATTATTGCAATCCTTGGTATGGAAGAGTTGTCTGAAGAAGATAAATTATCCGTATCAAGAGCACGTCGTGTTCAACGTTTCTTGTCTCAACCTTTCCACGTTGCTGAGCAATTTACAGGTATTCCTGGTGTATTGGTTGATATCAAAGACACTATCAAAGGATTTAATATGATTATTGATGGTGAATTAGATCACTTGCCGGAAGCAGCCTTCAACCTTAAAGGAACAATTGAAGATGTTATCGAAGCGGGGCAAAAAATGTTAGCAGAAGCTTAATCAGTTAGCAGTTGGTAGTTGGCAGTTTTAAGTGCTAATTACTAATCACTAATTACTAATCACTAAAAAAAATGATTTTAGAAATAGTATCACCGGAAGCTACATTATTCAAAGGCGAAGTTACTTCGGTATCGTTACCGGGTGTTGATGGTTCTTTTCAAATATTGAACAATCACGCGCCAATAGTTTCTATTTTAAAAAAAGGAACAGTACAAATTGCAGCTCCTAGTTTTAAATTTGAAAAAGACGTAGTAGAGAAGTTTACCAAAGTAAACGATCAAAATTACACTTTGGAAATCAATTCAGGAACTATCGAAATGAAAGACAATAAAGTAATTGTATTAGCCGACTAAGACAATTCAAAATACAAGAAAAGCCAAGCAGTAATGTTTGGCTTTTTTTATTTAAGCTGAATTTATTTCAGTTTTTGAAGCTAATCCAGTTATACGTTTCAAGATTTTTAATTTCATCCCTTTTCATTACTTTTTAAAAGAGCTTCTTGCAGTCGCTTTTTAAAAAGTATAAAAATTGGTCTTCAATTTTAAAAATGCTTTCACTGCTATCTGGGCTAAAAATCAGTAGTATTAAGATTTAAAATCCTAAAATCAATTTGGCTATCGAAAAATAAATTAAAATTCCACAAATATCATTACTTGTTGTGATAAATGGACCGGTTGCCAACGCAGGATCAATTCCAAATTTATCCAAAAGCAAAGGAATTGAAGTTCCAATCAATGATGCTATTATAATTACGGAAACCAAAGCAATGGTAACGATGAATCCTATTTTACTGTCAACTCCTAACAGAAAATGGCTTCCTAAAAAAAGCAATGAAGCCAGAATCAAACCATTGAACAAACTAAGAGAAATTTCCTTTAATAATCGATTAGCAATCGTTCCACTAATACTGTGATTGGCTAAACCTTGTACAATAATTGCAGACGATTGAACACCAACATTTCCTGCCATAGCGGCAATAAGTGGTGTGAAGAAAAAAAGTTCTTTATGGAATTCCATAGCGCCTTGAAAACCTTCTAGTAAAGTTACACTGATAAAACCTCCAAAAAGAGCCAAAACTAACCAAGGCAAACGCGCTTTGGTCAATTCAAGAATGCTGTCATCGGCTTCAACGTCTTGCGAGATACCGGCAGCTAACTGATAATCTTTGTCGGCTTCGTCCTTAATTACATCAACAATATCATCAATGGTAATTCGTCCAACCAATCGTCCCATTTCGTCCACAACAGGAATGGCTTCAAGGTCATATTTTTGCATAATTCGAGCTACTTCAACATTAGAGTCGTTTACTCGAACTGAGTCCACTTTTTTAATATAAACTTCACTGATTGGCGTTTTGGTAGAAGTTGTCAATAAATCTTTAAGAGATAATCTTCCTTTCAATCGGTTTTCATCATCAACGACATAAATTGAATGAACTCTAGTAACGTTTTCGGCTTGAATACGCATTTCTTTTACGCAAGTCAAAACATTCCAGTTCTCGTTGACTTTTACCAACTCTTTTCCCATCAAACCACCGGCAGAATCTTCATCGTAGCGTAATAAATCAACGATGTCTTTAGCGTGTTCAACGTCTTCAAGCTCCGAGATTACTTCTTCTTTTTTACTCTGTGGAAGTTCTGCAATAATATCGGCAGCGTCATCGGTATCCAATTCATCAAGCTCTTCCGCAATTTCTTTGGCAGAAAGGCCACGAAGAATTTTTTCACGAACATCTTCTTCTAATTCGGTTAGAATTTCAGCCGTTTTCTCACTATCCAAAATTTTGAAAATATAGATAGCTTCTTCTGAATTTAATTCGTCAAAAATCTCGGCAATATCAGCATGGTGTAAGTCATTCAATAGAATTTCGAGCTGACTATCATTTTTAGCATGAATGAGTTGCTCGATTTGTTCTAAGAGTTCTTTGCTGATTTTAAACTGCATTGGCTTCTATTTTTTGAGTTAAATCAATAAATTGTTCTACCGAAAGTTGTTCCGGACGCAGGTCAAAGATAGTGTCTTCTTTTAAATTATCCGATAAGGCAAATGATTTTAAACTATTTCTTAACGTCTTTCTTCTTTGTTGGAAAGCTGTTTTTACGACATTGAAAAATAATTTTTCGTCACAGGGTAGCTGAAAATTCTCCTTTCGTTTCATTCGCATCACGCCCGATTTTACTTTTGGAGGCGGATTAAACACATTTTCATGAACTGTAAAAAGATAATCCACATCATAAAATGCTTGTGCTAAAACTGAAAGAATACCATAGGTTTTACTTCCTTTTTTTTCGCAAATGCGTTCGGCAACTTCTTTTTGAAACATGCCTGAAAATTCAGGAATTTGATTTCGCATTTCAAGACATTTGAACACAATTTGGGATGAAATATTGTAAGGATAATTGCCAATTAAAGCAAAAGGTTTTTCATTGAAAACTTCATTGAGATTGTATTTCAAGAAATCTTTGGAAATGATTTTGCCATGTAATTTCGGATAATGTGCATTCAGGTATTCCACCGATTCGGTATCAATTTCAATGACAAAGGTTTCGATGTCTTTCTCCAAAAGATATTTGGTCAAAACACCCATTCCCGGACCAATTTCCAATACAATATCGTAGCCTTCCAATTGTAAAGTGTCGGCTATTTTTTTGGCAATATTTTCATCGGTCAAAAAGTGCTGCCCGAGATGTTTTTTTGCTTTTACTTTTTCCATTTTGTCATTGCGAGGCACGAAGCAATCTCACTATTTTTTTCTCGCAAAGTCGCAATCCCGAAATCTCGGGAGCAAAGTTACGATGTTGTTTTTATTCATTAATGCTCACTAATCAATTCCAATTCAGTTCTAAATGCAAGCATTTTTTCACCAAACAATCGATAACCTTCATCACGAAGTCTTGGTGCATCTTCGTCATAGTATTTTTGTAACGTTTCTTTGCTATCGGTTGTATATTGAATGGAATAAGTTGTTCCGCCCATTTCTTCTTCGACTAACACTTTTACCATACGAGCTGATGAAAATTTTCCGGTTGCTAAGACATCTTTAATATGTTTTTCTTGCATCCATTGCATCCATTGGTCGTGAACGCTTTCGTGTATATTGATAGTTACGTTGTATAGTATCATGATAGATGTAACTTTTTGGAATTTTTATTGGTATTTATAAATTAGTATCACCACGAAGTTGACGGTATTTTTTCCTCGCGTCAACCGAGTAAATACTATCTTCGTGATTGAGAATTATCTGTTCATATAACGGTTTGGCTTTTTCTGTATCTTTCAAATAATCAGTATAGATTTCTGCAGAAAAATAAAGAGCTTCATCTATATAAATTCCGTCTTTATGATTGGTTATTATTTCATTATAGTTTTCTAATGCTTTGGTGAAATCACCTATTTTCTCGTATATTTTTCCAATTCGGAGTAATGTTACGGCTTCAATTTCTTCGCCTTTATGTTCTTTTAAAATCTGTTGAAATTGTGTCAATGCTTCCTTTTTTTTGTTTTGATAGACTAAAAAATCAGCGCGAGCAAATTTTTTCAAAGCTGTTTGTGTTGAATCTTCTACAGTGTTATCACTAATCAGTAAAAATAAATCCAAAGCATCATTGGCGATTAATTGAGTTGATGCCGATTTCAGTACTTTTAGTTGGTGATTTGCCCACTCAAAATCAGCTTTGTAATAACTTGTTTTAGCAGTTTTTAAACTAGCTTCTTGACCAAGAGTATCACCATTCATATCGTTTTCAACCTGAGAATAATAAATCAATGCCTGATTGAATTTTTCTTCAAATAAAAGAATGTCGGCCAATTCCATTTTTATTTCCGCTGTTTGATAACGGTTCAATTCCATTTCCAAAGCATTCTTTAAAATAGCTTTTGCTTGTTCGGGTTTTTTCAGATAAAAGGCAGAGAATTTTGCTTGTAATCTTAGTAAAGGCAACGAATACGGACTGATACCAAATTCCTTAATAAGTTTGTCCAATTCTTCGGTAATAGCAGCATATTCTTTTTCAGTGCTGTTTTCTATTTTCATTTCTGTAATATAGGAATGCGCCTGAATGAGTAAATCTAAATCATTAGTATTTTCTAAAACGAAAGTCAGAATTTCTTTTGCAACGTCTTGTTCGTTGTCTTCAATAGCCATTTGAGCTAAATTGACGATGTTGGTAAATGATTCAGGCTCTCGCTTATAAATTGCTTTCTGTTGAACAAAAGCTTTTCCGTATTCTTTCTGCTGAATAAAAAACCAGCTTAAAAATTCATTCCAGAAAATATCCTGTGACTTTTGAGCTCTTACAAGCAAAGCTTTTCTCAGATTATCACTAAAATTCAAATCGGCATCTTCGTTCATGAATCGCGACAATTGACTTTGAATAAACGGAAAGTTTTGCTGATTTTGATAAGCTTCAAGAAGATAGGTTTCAATCATTAAATCTGTTTTACCTTGCTGACCATAAATTACAGCCATTTGGGGATTAAAGTTTAGTCTTGGTTCAATTTCTAATGCTGTTTTGTAGGCTAACAAAGCATAATCCAATAATGATTTTCGCTCAAAAGCATATGCAATTCCATAAGCTTCGTTAGCATTTTTTTTAATTTTGTCAATAGCTTGTTCGTATAGCTTTTTGGCTTTGGAGTCTTCTTTTTGCAATTGGTAGTTATAGCCCAATTCAACCAAGAGATTATTTTGTTTGAATTTTTCTAATCGAGCTTGTAGTGCTTTTTCGGCTTTATCAAATTGTTGTAACTGCTGGTAACATTCGACAACTCTTTGAAAAAAAAGTAAATTTCCAGAATAGTTTTTTAGTAGTTCCTCATAGCTTACTAATGCTTTTTCAAATTCGCCACGATCGTAATAATTTTGTGCCAATTGTTCATTTTGAGCATTTGCCCAAGCCGAAAGAAAAAGAAAAACAAAAGCAATGATTTTTTTCATGATTTTCTGTTAAAAGAACAATGTACTAAAGTAACACTTTTTGTGCCAAATTAGTACATTGTTTACTAAAGATTAACTTTTTTAGTTAATGGTATCAAATCCTGTATAAGGACGTAGAACTTCCGGAATGACAATTCCTTCCGGAGTTTGATAATTTTCCAAAATTCCGGCTAAAACTCTTGGTAAGGCCAATGAACTTCCGTTTAATGTGTGTGCCAATTGTGTTTTGCCGTCTTTGCCTTTGAAACGCAATTTTAAACGATTGGCTTGAAAAGTCTCAAAGTTAGAAACAGATGAAATTTCCAACCAACGATCTTGCGCAGTTGAAAACACTTCGAAGTCATAAGTCAGTGCTGAAGCAAATCCCATGTCACCACCACAAAGACGAAGTATTCTGTATGGTAATTTCAGTTCTTGAAGAATTCCTTTTACATGTTCTACCATTTTATCCAATGCTTCATGTGATTTTTCAGGATGTTCAATTCGAACGATTTCTACTTTGTCAAATTGATGTAAACGATTTAATCCACGAACATGTGCGCCCCAAGAACCGGCTTCTCTTCGGAAACAAGGTGTATAACCTGTTGCCAAAATAGGTAACTCATTTTCTTGCAAAATAACATCTCTGAAAATATTGGTTACCGGAACTTCAGCCGTTGGGATTAAATATAAATCATCCTTTGCATCGTGATACATTTGTCCTTCTTTGTCCGGCAATTGTCCTGTTCCATAACCCGAAGCTTCATTTACCAAATGTGGTACCTGAAATTCCTGATAGCCGGCTTCGGTATTTTTGTCTAAGAAATAAGAAATTAAAGCACGTTGCAATTTGGCTCCTTTTCCTTTGTAAACAGGAAATCCTGGGGCTGTTATTTTTGTTCCGAGTTCGAAATCAATGATGTCATATTTTTTAATCAAATCCCAGTGAGGCATTGCACCTTCATGTAAAGTCGGAATTTCTCCTTCCTGAAATACATTTAGGTTATCATCAGCTGATTTTCCGTTGGGAACAATATCCGCAGGAAGATTAGGCAATAAATACATTTTTTGAGTAAGTTCGCCTGTAAATCCGTTCAGTTTTTCAGTAAGCTCTTTGCTGGTTTCTTTGAGCTGTGTGGTTTTTTGCTTTAAGATTTCCGCTTTTGCTTTTTCGCCATTTTTCATCATTTCTCCAATGGAAGCCGAAAGTTTATTGGCTTCTGCCAAGGTATTATCGAGAGCAACTTGTGTGCTTCTTCTGTTTTCGTCCAATTGGATAACTTCTTCAACAAGTGCTGTGGCATCCATGTTTCTTTTTGCCAAAGCTGCAATCACTTTTTCCTTGTTTTCTCTGATGTAACTGATTTGTAACATGACTTTTTCTTTATAAGTCCGCAAATTTAGTGAAATGTTTGATATAAATTTTTTAGATATTTAAAAACTTATATTTAGGTTTACTATTATCGTTTTCAAAGTTATAAACAGTTATTTAGCTTTTGTTTACAATTAAAATCCTGTAGGAATTGCTATATTCGCAAAAAAAATATCCTAAAACTATGAAGAAGACCTACGTTGCTATATTCTTTTTCAACCTATCGTTGCTTTTTGCGCAACAAAATCTTCTGGAAACAAACAGAATAGCTGAGGCTGAAATGAAATCGGCTTCAGGATTAATGAATTTTCAAGCAAACCTCAATACGGCAAATTATGATATCACTTATCAAAAATTAGAATTTACAGTCAATCCGTCTGTTTATGCTATTACAGGAAAAGTCACCTCTACTTTTAAAGCTTTGAGTGATATGACTACTGTAACGTTTGATTTGACCAATGAGCTAACTGTGAGTTCAGTAAAAAGTGGCGTTACTAATTTGAGTTTTGCTCAAAATATAAATAATGAGTTGGTTATCACTTTACCGTCAACAGTGACTACAGGAAATTCGGCTACCGTGGAAATTAATTATTCCGGTCAGCCTGCCAGCGGAGAACAAGCTTTTATACAAAGTTCACATAACGGAACACCTATAATATGGACGTTATCAGAACCTTTTGGAGCTAGAGATTGGTGGCCGTGTAAACAGGATTTGAATGATAAAATAGACAGTATTGATGTATACATCACGGCACCGTCACAATATGTAAGTGTTTCTAACGGTATCGAGATGAGTGCTACGATAAGTGGTTCTAGTAAGACAACTCATTTTAAACACAATTATCCGATACCGGCATATTTGGTTGCCATAGCGGTAACAAACTATCAGGTGTTTACCCAAACGGCAGGAACTACGCCAAATACATTTCCGATAGTTAATTATATCTATCCGGAAAATTATACTTCGGCTGTGAACTCATTGGCACAAACACTGCCAATTATGAATTTCTTTGAAGACACTTTTGAACTTTATCCTTTTAGAAATGAAAAATACGGTCATGCACAGTTTGGCTTTGGTGGTGGTATGGAGCATACTACAGTTTCGTTTATGGGAGATTTCAGCAGAGGTTTGATTGCTCATGAGTTGGCACATCAATGGTTTGGAGATAAAATTACTTGCGGTACTTGGAAAGATATTTGGCTTAACGAAGGTTTTGCAACCTATTTGTCAGCAATGGTAATTGAGCATTTAGACGGAGCGGTGGCTTTCATCAATCATAAAGGGAGTATGATAGATTTTATTACTTCCGGTCCTTCGGGGAATCTCTATTTGACTGATGCTCAGGCTACCAATGTTAATCGTATTTTTAGTAGTCGTTTGAGCTATAATAAAGGCGCAATGGTGTTGGAAATGTTGCGATTTAAAATGGGGAATACTGCATTTTTTCAAGCGATAAAAAACTATTTGAATGATACTGATTTGGCTTTTGGCTATGCTGTGACTACTGATTTAAAATCACACTTAGAAACAGTTTATGGACAAAGTTTAACCGAATTTTTCAACGATTGGGTTTACAATCAAGGCTATCCTGTTTATACTATTTCGGCTCAAAACTGGGGAACAGGACAGGCAAAAATCATAATCAATCAAACACAATCAGATGCTTCGGTAAGTTATTTCGAGATGCCGGTTCCGGTTCGACTTTTAGGTGCCAATGGTGAAGAACATGATGTGGTTTTAGAAAATACAAGTAACGGTCAGGAATTTGTAGTTAATATTCCTTTCTTTGTAACCGGTGTTGACTTTGATCCTGAAAATCATCTTATTTCTAGAAATTCAACAGCAACATTATCCAACCAAAACTTCACTACAGCAGAAGCGGTTATTCTGTATCCAAATCCTGCAAGAGAAATATTTCATGTTCAAAAGCCGGACTCTTTGACGATTGAAAATGTAACATTGTATAACAGTTTAGGACAAATGGTTCTGAAAAGTAATGTTGCAGATTTGAATATTAACGAATTATCGGCCGGAGTTTACTCGGTTCAATTGGTTACCAGTGAAGGTACTTTTTACAAAAAAATTATAAAACATTAAATAAGCCATAAAATTATAAAACGACTAATCTGAAAGTCTTACTTTTGCCGTTTTAAAATAGAAAATACAGTTTTACATAATGATTCAATTAGCACAAATATTATTTATATTATCAGTTTTAGTTATTCTACACGAATTTGGCCATTATATCACTGCCAGATGGTTTAAGGTAAGAGTAGAAAAGTTTTATTTATTCATGGATGCCGGTTTTTCTCTTTTCAAAAAGAAAATAAAGGATACCGAATGGGGAATAGGCTGGTTACCGTTTGGCGGTTATGTAAAGCTTGCCGGAATGATTGACGAAAGCATGGATACAGAACAAATGAAGCAAGAACCGCAACCGTGGGAATTTCGTTCAAAACCGGCTTGGCAACGATTAATCATCATGCTTGGTGGTATTATTGTGAATATTCTTTTAGCATGGTTTATCTACACAACGATGTATTCTACGGTAGGTAAAAAATATATTTCTACCGAAGTTCTTCAGAAAAACGGGTTAGTTTTTGGAGAAGTTGGTCAAAAAGCCGGATTTAAAAACGGAGATAAAATAGTTTCGGTTGACGGAAAGTTCCAAGAGAATTTCAACCGAATGATTATGGACATATTGTTCAGTAGTGAAGTTGTAGTAAATCGTGAGGGGAAAGATGTTAAACTTAATCTCAGCGACGAACAAATAGGAGAGATTCTAGCCAAGGAAGGAAGAAATTTTGTTCATGCAAGATCAGTAGCTACTCGAATAGATTCGATTTTTAAGAACAGAGAAGCTGAAAAAGCAGGATTGAAAGTTGGCGATTCTATTTTAGCGGTAAACAATAAAAAGATTGCTTTTTTTGATGAGTTCTCTACCACGCTTAAGCAACATAAAGGTGATACTATTGCTGTAAAAGTGTTACGAGATGCTGTTGAGAAAGAAATTAAAGTAAAAGTAAGTAAAGAAGGTACTTTAGGTTTTGCGGTGAAGCCGGTTGTAAATGATAAATTTTTTGTCAATCAAAAAATGAGTTTTTTAGAAGCTGTACCTGCTGCCGTTAAGGAATCTTGGTCGTTATTAGTCTATAATGTAAAAAGCTTTAAATTAATCCTAAGACCGGCAACCGGTGCATATAAGCAGGTTAAAAGTCCGGTTGGAATTGCTCGACAATTGCCAGACACTTGGGATTGGGAGTTTATTTGGAATTTTACAGCGCTATTTTCTATCGGCTTAGCGTTTATGAACTTGTTGCCTATCCCTGGATTGGATGGCGGACATGCTCTGTTTACCACAGTAGAAATGGTAACCGGAAAAAAATTAAACGATACGGCAGCCGGATATGTTCAAACAGCCGGAATGATTATTTTATTGACACTGATGGCGTTAACCTTTGGTAAGGATATTTACCAATTAATCGCCGATAAATTTTTATAATTTTTTTCAAAAATTTATTTGCATATATAAAAATTCATTCTATCTTTGCAACCGCTTAAAAGATATACATCTTCCTCCTTAGCTCAGTTGGTTAGAGCATCTGACTGTTAATCAGAGGGTCCTTGGTTCGAGCCCAAGAGGGGGAGCAAAAATCCTAATCAGAAATGGTTAGGATTTTTTTATTTTTGTAAAATGGATAATTCAGTTTACATTCTCTACTCAAAAAAGTTAAACAAACATTATATAGGTTTTACAGAAAATCTTATTCAAAGATTAGAATGTCATTTGAATGGTACTCAAACAAGAAAATTCACTTACAAAGCAGACGATTGGGAATTGATTTTTACAATAGAGTGCGAGTCAAAAAATCAAGGTTTGTCAATAGAGAAACATATCAAATCCATGAAAAGCAAAACCTACATTCAAAATTTACTTCAATATCCAGAAATGAAATTCAAACTACTTGAAAAATATAAAGAAGCATCTGACTTTTAATCAGAGTCCCGATAGCTATCGGGATTGGTTCGAGCCCAAGAGGGGGAGCAAACAACAAAAGCCTTTACATCACGTAAAGGCTTTTTTATTTACTGACAGTTACGATTTCCCCAATGTCTTTATAAGCCGCTCCTTACGTTTAAATTCTTCGGCAGTAATTCCCGCAATTTTTTTAAATACCTTACTAAAACTGCTGTAACTGTTAAAACCCAATTCAAACGCAATATCATTTATTGAAAGATCAGTAGTGCTAATCATGGCCATACACTTTTCTATTTTACATTGTAGAATATATTGATGCGGAGACACTTTCATATAATGTGTAAACATAGTAGTAAAATGATTTTTTTTCCAGCGGGTTAAAAAGACCAAATCATCTACCTGAATCTTTTCATAGATATGCTCATTAATGTAGCGAACCGCTTTTCTAATTTGAAAAGGAGTATCGTCCGTAATCTCCGGCACCGTCATTCGGTTAGTGTCCAAGGCAAGATGTTTAAAATTGTACAATGCCAGTTCCACAGTAGTAGTTACATCAATCGGTTTAAAAGGTTTTACAATATAACCGTGTGGATAAGTTTGTTTAATTTCAAGTACTGTATTTTTATCATGTAAAGAAGTGATAAAAATATAAGGAATTGTTTTCTTGTCATAAAGATATTTCCCAATGTTAATCCCTTCATAAACCCCGTTTAGAATAACATCTATCAAGACCAAATCAGGATTTTGATGTTCAATAACGTCAATAGCTTTTTGATAAGAAGTAATGTTTTCAATACAAGAGTGCCCTTCTTCCTCGAGGATTTCTTTGATATCCCGGGCAATAATGAGTTCGTCTTCGACGATCGCGATGAGTGACATTTTTTAAATAAGCAGTTTTTAAGTTAGTAGTTTTTGTGATAGGATGTGTTTTCTACGTGGTAAGAATCAAAAATCCACACTTTGAACATGTGACCCAATGAATTGACATGACATATAGAACACAGGACTATACATTCGTAGTATCAAAACTACTAAAAAAGAGATTATGTACTACAAAGCGGCCATCGTTGATGATCAACAGATGCATGTTGACATCATAGAAAGAATCATTCAAAAAAATTTCCCCCAAATTGAAATTATAGGCAAAGCCAATACTGTCGAAACTTTAATAGCGGTTTCCGAGGACTCAAATCCCGATATCCTTTTTTTAGACATCAATCTTGGTGATAAATTAGTTTTCGAAGCATTAGACAAAATGAATATTACAGCCCAAATTATTTTTGTGAGTAGCGAACAAGAATATGCGATTAACGCATTTCGTCACGATGCCGTAGATTTTATTTTGAAGCCTATTTCAAAAAGCACACTCATCACAGCCATAGTTAAAGCCATCCGGTTGCTTGAATCCAGTCCGTCTCCGTCAGTCAAAACAGATACCTTTTTTCTCCATCGTTATTTTTCAGTCTCTTCTATAGACAAACAAGAAATATTTAAAGTAAACGAAATCATTTATTGCGCTGCCGATGGAAGAGGCACCGTCTTTTATCTTGCTGACGGCAGAAAAATATTCTCATCAAGAAACCTCAAAGAGTACGATTGTTTAATGAACAGAAGCCCGCTTTTCATCAAAATAAGCAGACACTACATTGTCAATTTTGCTCATGTGAGAAGGATCATTAAAAAAGGCGGACCGTTTTGCGAAATGTTAAGCGGAATTTCAATCCCCATTTCCCGTAGAAAACTAATCGAAGTCAACAAAGTTATTTTCACATTTGAATAGTAGTAAAAACCACTTAATACATAAAAATAACCATTCAATACATTGAACGATGCCACTCATTACATCTTGAATTGAAAGTTAAAATACTGCTTATAAATTTGGTCATCAGAGATTGATTTTACCTGATAAAGGTGATAAGTCTTTAAGAACAATTTCCTTAATAAAAGCGGTGAATCATGATGTACAAAGCAATAATAGCAGACGATGAAATCATCAATATCAACATCCTAAAAAAACTGCTGTCCAATAATTTTATTGAGATTGAAATAGTAGGATGTGCAACCAATGTAGATGAATTGATAGAAAAGGTGGAATTTCATAATCCCCATATTTTGTTTCTCGATATCAATTTAGGGGATAAAGAAGTTTTTGAAGCATTAAACCTGTTACACACTTCTGCAGAAATCATTTTCATTAGCGGCGAAAAAAATCATGCGCTTAAAGCATTTCGTTATGATGCTGTTGATTTTGTATTAAAACCGGTTTCCAAAGAAATACTTATTACTGCGGTATATAAAGTAATACAAAAACTGAAACTGAAACAATCTCAGCGTGATGAGATTGAAGAAAAAAATCAAAACTTTTACAACAAGCAGTTCATCACGATATCCTCAATGGATAAACATGAGATTTTTAAAACCAAAGACATTCTCTATTGTATGGCAGAAGGAAGATGTACCGCTTTCCATTTGATAGATGGTCGAAAAATCCATTCTTCAAAAAACCTGACCGAGTTTGATTACCTGCTGAAAAGACATCCTTACTTTATAAAAATCAGCAGGCACTATTTAGTAAACTTTGAATATGTCAAGCGAATTATAAAAAAAGGTGGTCCTTTTTGTGAATTTATAGAAGGCTCGGTAGTGCCCATTTCAAGACGAAAGTTGATAGAATTAAACAAATTGATATTGTCACAAGGAAGCAGTTCTTGAAATAGAATTTATTATAAAGAACAAAAACCACTCATTACACAAAAAATAGCCATTCATTACATGATAGCTACCACTCATTACATCTTGAATCTTCCTGCAATCAAATTGAATAAACTTTGTAATCCATAATCAAAATTCTCCGGTCAGCATAGTGTTTATGTGTCATAGATTTGGGCAAGACACAATAAAAAAGGATTTGGTTAGACTGACTATGCTGCACTGGAGAAAATATCTAAACGAACAAAATATGAAAAGAACAACGCTTTGCTTACTGATTATTATGATGGCATTTGCTCAACCCGGTTATTCCAAAAAGACGGTAGTCCCTTATCCCTATGATAAGCTGATGGATTACGAAGACGATGGAGACGAGCCACCGGTAGTAGATCCACCGCCACCGGCACCAATAAACGGTTGGATTCCGGTTCTTTTTGTAGCAGGTACTGCATTGATAGGATACAAGACCAGAAAACATTGATTAACCGACTAATACAGAATAATATGAAAAGAGAATTAAAAATTAAGCTGACGACAAAACTTAGCTTATTGCTCTTTGTTTTGGCAATACAATACAATACAGCACAAACTGTAAATAACGACCGTCTATTCATAAACGATGGAGGCGAGTTTCATGTTGCTGTAGGCTCCTATACTTTTGGGAATTCGCCTGCAGAGACCAAAACAACAAAAGGAACTTCAAATTATGGAGTGATTTCTTTTGCACAAGGAGTAACCTGGAGCGGAGCATCCGATAGTCATTTCATAGATGGATTTGCCCGCTATTATGGAAATGATTATTTCCTGTGCCCGGTAGGGAATAATGCAGTATATGCACCGGCAGGAATAGATGCAAACAATACCGGCGGTACTGATGTAGCCTATTTTAGAAATAACCCTACCACTTTATCTGCAACTGTCGATGCAACTATCGAAAGTATATCCAATACTGAATATTGGAAAGTTAACGGGAGCGGTTCAGCGAAAATCTCTCTTACTTGGAGAGCTTCTTCCGGTATAAGTAGCTTGTTGTTAACACCATCATTGACCTATTTGACTATCGTTGGTTTTGATGGAACAAAATGGGTGGAAATACCTTCTTTTTATGATATAAACTCAATATTAAATAGCACTTCCGATGTTTCTCAAGGTTCTATAACTTCAACCGGAGAAGTGGCGTTGTCTTCCTATCAGGCCTATTCACTAGGGGTTAAAGGAAACCCGTCATGTTATCCGGTTGTACTTTCTTCAGGAAACACAAAAACCTGGAATGGAACCTCTTGGTCACCAAGCGCACCTGCTTTAACCGATCCGGTAATTATCAATCAGCCGTATAATGCAGGAAGCTTCTCTGCTTATTCCGTTGAACTTAACGCCGATGTGACTCTGGCTGATGGACAAACATTAGATATAGTAGATAGTTTTACAGGAACAGGTAAAGTGATTATGAGCAGTGAAGCCAGCGTAATGCAGCGAAACGCTTTGGCAACCGCACCAAAAATTCTTTTGACCAAAATCACCAACCCAATGAGAAGATACGATTATGCCTTTTTGAGTTCACCAATACAAAACTTCGCCACATTCTTTAGCGATTTAAATAGTGCCCTTAAAACTGCTGTAAACGGACAGTTTGGACAATATCCTAATTCTATCTTCTACAATTTTTTAACAGACAATAGTGCAGGAGCTCAGGTAAATGTGACTTCTTCCAACGTAGCAATAGGTAGAGGATTTACCGCAGCAGTAAGTCCGGTACAGGCACCCTATACAGTAAGTAGTGCGCCCGGTTCTTGGTTTACTGAAAAATACCCTATCCACATTAAGACAGAAGGAACTACCAGCAATGGAGATATCAATGTGCCAATGCCTACCGCAACAGGTTGGGCTCGAATAGGTAACCCTTATCCATCGCCAATAAACGCCAACAAATTATTGGACGCTTTAGGAGACGATATCCGAAAAACCATTTACTACTGGACATTCAATACACCACGTCAAAACTGGGAAAACAACAGTTTAAATTACAACAACAACGACTTTGCTACCTTCAACTATTCCGGTGGTGTAGCAGCTTGTGGCGGTTGTCAGGAGCCTACCGGAATGATTGCTACTATGCAATCGGTATATGTGAGAAAAGTACAAACAGCCCCTATCACGTTTACAATGACCAACTGTCTTCGTGACCTTGAAGGAAACGATCAGTTTTTCAGAACAGCATCTGCCAAAGGAAAATTCCGTTTAAATCTTACCGGAACTTCAGGTTCGTTCAGCCAGATATTAGTTGCCTATAATCCGGTAGCGACTACAGGTTATGACAACGGCTATGACTCAGCGAGAATGTCTTCTGGTTTAAGTTCAGAATTCAATACCTTAATTGAAGGACAAAACAGCGGATACGCTATTCAAACTCGTGGTGAATTTGAAATTACCGATGTAGTTCCTGTACAGATGATTAAAAGAGTAGAGGAAAACTTTACCATCAGTTTAGCCAACAAAGACGGTATTTTTAATTCAGAAGAGGTTAAAATTTACCTTTTCGATAAAACCCTGAATACATATCATGACCTGTCGTTAGGCGGTTATACATTCATGCAGTCAGCAACCCCTGATAACGCAAGATTTGAAATCGTGTATCAGGCAGAAGCCTTGTCCAATAATGATGTTTTGAAAAATAATGCAGTGGCATTCATTAGCAATCAAACGTTCAATGCGCAGTCCAAATTCAACATGGCCGAGATACATCTTTTTGATTTAACAGGAAGATTAATCCAAACCTATACCAACATTAACAGTACCTTTTTATCAAGACCGTTCCACTACCCGCAAAGTGTGTACATCGCAAAAATTAAATTGGAAGACGGTAGTATGGTAAGCCAAAAAGTAATCAACAACTAATTTAGAGAAAATAGAAATGATAAAATTTACAACGATTATTGCTGTGTTTTGTGTAGCAGGTGCGCTTTCTGCCCAAACGGATTCCGAAGTTTCCACAGAGAAACCCTTCAACCGTTGGTCAATTGAAGTGCAGGCAGGACAAAACAAAGCTGTACGACCTTTTACAGAAGGCTATTACTCTTCCAATCCCAATAGATATTTTAATTTTTCAGGTGTAAACCACTTTGATTTCGGTTTCCGCTACATGCTTTCAGAGCGCTTCGGATTCAAGTTAAGCGGTGGCTATGATATATTTACCGACCTAAAAAATAGTGGTTCACTTCCCTTTGAAACCAAATCCTATAGCTTGAATTTGCAAGGAGTGGTGAATTTGGCTCGCATCATGAAATTCGAAAGCTTCACACAACGCATAGGCTTGTTAGCCCATGGAGGTGTGCAAGTGTCCAAAGTATATGTGGACAATCCGGTTATAGGTAAATTGAATGAAGACAATGGAGGAGTTATCATCGGCCTTACGCCCCAATATAGGATTAGCAACCGCATCACTATTACGGGCGACTTCTCTGCCATTTCCAATGTTCGTCAACATTTAAACTGGGACGGAAGTGTCTCTGCAAAAGACAATAACCTCACAGGACTTTTTTACCATACATCATTAGGGATAACCTGTTACTTAGGCGGTAAAGAAATCCATGCCGATTGGTATGTCGAAGAACAAAAAGTAACCGGAGTCGACGAAGACGCTCGTAAGCGTTTGGATGAAATAGAAACGTTGATGAACGATACCGATAAAGACGGAGTCCCCGATTATTTAGATCAAGAGAACAATACTCCGGCAGGAATAGCCGTGGATACACGCGGTCGTTTCATAGATGAAAATAAAAACGGAGTCCCCGATGAATTAGAACGCAAAGACAAAGGCAACCGTATCGACCAAAAATTTGACGGCAACTCAGAAAGCAATAGTTATCTGGCAGTATCAGGAGCAAAAGCCCTGAAATCATTAATAGAAAACAAGAGTATCAATGTCTATTTTGATGTCAATAAAGATACGCCCAACAGTGGTTCAACCAATAGCGTACAACAAATTTACCAATACCTGATGGAGAACCCGGAAGTAAAAATAAAATTAGTAGGCTATGCCGATTTGAGAGGCGACGAAAAGAACAACCGTGACCTGTCCAATAGAAGAGCCCAAAAACTTAAAAACTTCTTGGTACAGTCCGGTATTACCGAAAAACGTATCAGTATAGGCGGTCAGGGTGTAGATACCACTTTCCCATCCACTAAAACAGGGCTTGACCTGGCACGAAGAGTATCCGTAATCATAGAATAACCCAAAAAATTAACATCTTTTTTATTATGAAAAAAATCTATCTGTTTTTAATTTTAATGGCCTCAGGATACCTGACACAGGCTCAGGTCAAGATAGGCGATAATCCTACTACCGTAGGAACGAGTTCCGCATTAGAACTCGAAAGCACCAATAAGGCGCTGGTAATAACCCGCGTGGCCAATACAGCTGCTATAACCAATCCGGTAAATGGTATGATCATTTACGACATCTCGTCCAATTGTATCAAATCCTATGAAGATGGTGCCTGGACTAACTGTTTAAGCAACGGTTCCAATATTGAACCCTCTACCAACGGTACAGCCGTGGTAAGCTCTTACACCTGTTCTACAGGTTCCGCAGGAACGCTAAGTGCCGGGGTTCAGGTCAGCGGGGTAACACAGACTATCACGGCCAATGTAACCCAGTTGGGTACCTACTCACTCAATACCTTTGCTAATGGCGTAGTATTTTCAGGCTCGGGAACCTTTACTTCTTTGGGTTCGCAAACCATCGTCTTATCAGCTATAGGGACACCTGTAGCAGTGGGAAGTAACAATTTTACTTTAAATACGATTCCAAATTGCAGCTTTAGCCGCACCACCCAGGGCAACCCTTCATCAGGAGGTACAGCCATCGTTTCTGCATTTACGTGTAATACGGCATCAGCGGGTACACTTACAGTGGGAACAGCTGCGTCAGGCGTAACCCAGACCATTACGGCTACGGTTACTACGGCAGGTACATACAGCATTACAGCTACAACTAATGGGGTTACATTTACGGGTTCAGGAACATTCGCAGGTACAGGCTCACAGAATGTGGTTTTGACAGCTACCGGTACGCCTACTACTCCGGGAAGCAATTCATTCACCTTAAGCACCACGCCTAACTGTAACTTCGCAAGGACGGTTATTTCTGCTACTTCCGGCGGTACAGCTGTAGTATCGGCTTACAATTGCTCAGGTACTTCTGTGGGGACAATGACTGCCGGTACAGCAGTATCGGGAGTGACGCAAACCATTACGGCTACTGTGACTACAGTAGGTACGTATAGTATTTCTACCACTGCGGTTAACGGGGTTACTTTCTCAGGTTCCGGCACATTTGCTGGTACAGGAGCTCAGACCATAATGCTTACGGCTTCGGGGACACCAACAGCTGCAGGAACTAATACTTTTCCTCTGAATATTACACCAACTTGCAGCTTTACCCGAAGCACGGGAGAAGCATTTGTATCAACACTATGTACGACAATCTTTGGTTCGTATCCGGCAACGCAAAGCATAGGGGGTACTGATGTAACGATTACAAAAACGACAAGTACAGATGGCGGTACTGGAACAGTAACTAATCAATGTGGAGTATCCTTAACCGGAAATAATATCGCATTGACTAATGCCCAGAGTGCAACCTATACGTTCAGCGTTCCTCTTAAAAATGTACAGGTTTATGGATCTAACAACGAAAGTTCTGAAAACAATGAAGGATTTACAGTTACGGCTTCTTTGGCAGGAACAGCTGTAGCGGTACAGCTCGTTAAAATGGGTGGAAATTGCCAAAATAGTTTCACTACAAGCCAGTCCGGTAATACGGCCACTATCAACAATACTGTAACAGCTACATCGCAGGGTATTGTATTCAACATAAGTGCAGCTGGAGCTTATGATACAATCACCATTTCAAGAACAGGAAGCGTATCTGGTGGTAACAGTCATAGCTTAATGCTATGCAACGCCACGGCAGTGCCTAATGATACTTCAGGAGGTTCGGCAGTAGTATCTGCCTACAACTGTTCCGGTACAACTGCAGGTACTTTGGCCGTTGGATTAGCGGCTTCTGGCGTAACGCAAACCATTACAGCTACGGTAACGACAGCCGGTGCATACAACATCTCAATACCTGCGGTTAACGGTATTTCCTGGACTGGTTCCGGTACTTTTGCAGGAACAGGGTCTCAAACGATAACCCTAACAGCCAGCGGTACGCCTGTTGCAGCGGGTACCAATACTTTTGCATTAGGCACTACGCCTACCTGCAGCTTTACAAGAACAGTAGTGGCCAGCGTAACGAACAATTGTAGCGCTTCTAACCCTACACCTGTTGTAGAGGTGACTTCACCTACGGGAAGAATCTGGATGGATAGAAACTTAGGCGCTACCCGTGTAGCAACAAGCTCAACCGATACACAGGCTTACGGTTCCTTATTCCAATGGGGGCGTAGTGCTGATGGGCATCAATGTTTTAATAGATATGCCGGAGATGGTGTAACTAATTCAACTACCTCATCTACTTTGGCAACTTCAGACCAGCCAGGAAGTGCTTTGTTTATTACTGCAAGTACCTCTCCAACAGATTGGCGTTCTGACAATAATAATAACAGGTGGAATGCTACCTCAATGGCAAATAATCCTTGTCCTACTGGATTTAGGGTGCCTTATGCATCAGAGTTTGAAAATGAAATCACTAATGGTGGTTGGAGCTCAAGCAATGCGGCAGGAGCTTTTGGGTCAACCCTTAAACTTACTATGGGCGGTTTACGTTTAGCAACGACAGCTGCAGGCCAAAATGTAGGCACGCAGGGTAGCTATTGGAGTTCTACAATTAGCACTACTTCTTCAAACGAGCTTCTTTTTACCAGCAGCTCTGCTTCTTCTTCTTCAGTTGCATCGCGGGCCAGTGGGCGTTCCGTTCGTTGTATCAAAGAAACTACAGCACCTACTATAGGTTCCATAAATTGTGCAACTCCAACAAACAATGGTGAATTAGTGCAAAATGCAGCACCAAGTGGTGTTACTACTGTTATTTCTTATACAGGAGGTAACGGAATCTCTTATAATGCCCAAACGGTGAGTTCTACCGGAGTTACAGGTTTGACCGCTACTCTGAATAGCGGTACGCTTGCCACTGGCAGTGGTACGTTAACCTATACCATTACAGGTACACCGACTACTGCAGGTACTGCCACATTTGCTTTTACCTTTGGCGGCCAGTCGTGCAGCTTTACAAGAACAGTATACAGTAGTGCCGCAAACAATTGTAACACTGCCAACCCAACGGCTATTGTTGATGTGGTTTCATCAACAGGAAAAACCTGGATGGACAGGAATTTAGGTGCGACACGTGCCGCTACCAGCGCTACAGATACCCAATCGTATGGTTCCTTGTTTCAATGGGGGCGTCCTGCTGATGGACATCAGTGTGTAAACAGATATGCAGGTGACGGAGTAACCACTTCTTCTATAACTAATACATTAGCTACTTCAGACCAGCCGGGCCACGCTTCTTATATTAATATAACCGGTGGCGCACCATATGATTGGAGGTCTGGCAATAACAATAACCGATGGGCAGCCACGACTATTGTAAACAATCCTTGTCCAACAGGATATACAGTGCCTACTTCAGCGGAATTAGACGCAGAACGTGCTATTTGGGCTTCAAATAATATGGCAGGAGCTTATTCATCTGTGTTAAAAATCTCGGCAGCCGGGAATAGAGCATCGTCTATCGACAATGTAGGCTCTACAACAGGAATGTGGTCAAGAACAATAAACGGCACAGCCTCAAACGGATTAGGAGTTTCCGCTACCGGTGCTGGAATAGGTAACTATGACAGGTACATTGGTTTACAGGTTCGTTGTATTAAGTTATAATGCAAATATTTAATGCTAATTTCTAAAAATCCGAACCGCTTGCTGTTTTGTATAGCGGTTTGGATTTTTTTTATCAGTTCAGATTCAACCTAATTTTCAAAAGTATAAATATGAAACGCTTATATTTCATAATGGGGGTACTATGCGGTACGCTATCGGTTATGGCACAGGGTGTCAGTGGCCGTTTCTCTCAAATGCCGGATACACCTATAAGCCTGATGGGCTACAGGGGTATGCAGGCCTATACAATAGCCTCTGCCCAAACGGATAAGTCAGGAAACTTCAGCCTGCCTTATACTGCAGGTGATTATGGGATGGGCTTTTTACAGGCCAAAAACGGTAAAGCCTTTATTTTGGCCTTAACCGGAGAAAACGTTGTTTTGGAAGGCACTACGCTTGAAGTAACGGAAGATATCCACGTTACCAAAGGTGACGAAAACAAGGCTTTTGAACAGTACGCTTTGGAACAGCCAAGACGCGAACAGGCATTGGAAGCATGGGGGTATCTGGCTAAGACCTATAAGGCAGATAACCTGCTGATGACACATACCGCTGCCATAGAGGCCATGCAGAATGAGCAAAAGCTCCTAAAGGACGACTCCGAAGTATTCCTTTCAAAACTTCCGGCAGATAGTTATGTAAGATGGTTTTTGCCGGTCCGCAGGCTGGTGAGCAGCCTTCCTTCCATTGCAATGAACCGGCCATCGGAAATCCCGGAAATACTCAGGGCGTTACGTACTTTAAACTATGGCGATCAGCGTCTGTACAAGAGCGGCCTTTTTAAGGATGCTTTAGAGGGCCACATGTGGTTCATTGAAAACAGCAGTGGGTCTTTAGACAAGGTGTATGCCGATATCAATACATCAATTGATGTGATCCTGCCGCAGTTAGCAGGAGAGCAGTACATGTTTATAGAGGTTACCGATTTCCTGTTTCATCTGCTTGAAGAAAGGAGCCTGTTTACCTCTTCGGAATACCTGGCTGTAAAAGTACTCGAACAGCAAAGCTGCAGCCTGCCCGAAAAACTGGCCAACCAGCTCGAAGGCTACCGCGCATTGAAAAAAGGAAAAGTGGCACCTAATATTGTCTTTGGTGAAAACACATTCAACGCAAAGGCAAAAGATTTAAAGTCGATAAAAGCAAAATTTAAACTGGTGGTTTTTGCCGCAAGCTGGTGCCCGCATTGCCAGGAAATGATGCCCAAGCTGGCAGGGCAATACACTGCATGGAAAGAAAAAGGAGTAGAAGTAGTGTTCGTTTCTTTAGACGACCAGCTAAACGAGTTCAAGGCTTTTGCAGCCGATCTCCCTTTTGTGACCACCTGTGATTTAAAAAAGTGGGAGGGTAAGGCAGCCTTAGATTATCATTTGTTTGGCACACCCACCATGTACATGCTCAACCAAAACCTTGAAATACTACTCAAACCCGTAAGTGTTGAACAGATTACAAGCTGGCTTTCCGTACAGCCGCCATCCATAAAATAAAGTAGTAAATAGAGCAACGATAGTAAAAAGTAAATAAAAAAAGTAGAAAGTATTGATAAACCCCGTCACTTCGATTGATTTTCGGCATCGCAACAAAGAAAATTATATCAAGAAGGGTTCGTCACTTCGATTGATTTTCCGCAGAGCAACGGAGGAAAATTGTATCGATCAATGTTCGCGTCACTTCGAGTGATTTTCCGCAGAGCAACGGAGGAAAATTGTATCGAGAAGCGTCCCGCACTATGCAAAACTATGTTAAGTGCCACGCCTTATAAAGAGTACAAAAAGATATAAAAGACTATGTTTCTATGTGTTAAAAAAATAAAACAACCCTTCGACAGGAGAAGTATCAATGAATAGTTCGTCACTTCGAGTGATTTTCCGTAGAGCAACGAAGGAAAATAGTATCGAGCAATGTTCGTCACTTCGAGTGATTTTCCGTAGAGCAACGAAGGAAAATAGTATCGAGAAGCAATAAAAAACAAGTAAAAATTAAAAACAATCGTTTATGACATCAAGATCAGAAGTTGGCCATGCCAAAAACGTCAGTAACCTGGAAACGTTAATTTCCCATTGCAACAGTTTAGGCAGTGCCTACAACCCTTCCAATGAAAGCATTTCATTGATAAACCTAATCAGTTTTCATGACGAATGCAAAACAGCATTAGCAACAGTAAAAACAACAGAAGCAACCTTCAATGAAATAGAAGGAAAGCGCAAAGAAGCCTTCATGCCGTTAAAAAAACTATCCACAAAAGTGCTGGCAGCATTAAAAGCATCAGGAGTACCCGCTACAGTAATGAAAGATGCCTTTACCATCCATCGCAAACTGCAAGGACGCAGAGCAAAAAACGAACCCGTGTACCAACTGGCAGAAATTACCAAAATGGATAAGATTTCAGTATCACAGCAAAGTTACGACATGCTCATAGACCATTTTGAAAAACTAATAGCACTGCTGGAAATAGAAGCAATTTACAGCCCAAACGAACAACCGCTTACAGTACAAGGGCTAATCGACTATAAAAAACAACTTACCATAGTAAACACAGCAGTAAAAAACAGTTATACAAGTTATAAAAACGCATTAATAGCAAGAAACAAAAAATTATACGACCAGGGAGGACTCGTTACAAGAGCAACATTAGTCAAGAACTATATAAAATCAATTTTTGGTACGTCAAGTCCTGAGTACAAAACAATTAATATCATTCGTTTCAAGACAAATCCCGGTTTGTAAGGTAAAGCTCCGGTCAACAATGATGAAATTTTAGTTAGCAACGGTGGAATTCTAGTTAGCAATGATGAAATTCTGGTCAGCAACGGTGGAATTCTAGTTAGCAACGGTGGAATTTTGGTCAGCAATGATGGAATTCTGGTTAGCAACGGTGGAATTTTGGTTAGCAATGATGAAATTCTGGTTAGCAATGATGGAATTCCGGTTAGCAATGATGAAATTCTGGTCAGCAACGGTGGAATTCTGGTCAGCAACGGTGAAATTTTGGTTAGCAATGATGGAATTCCGGTTAGCAACGATAAAAATTTGGTAAGCAACAATAAAAATGTAAATCCATTTGAAGAAAAAGAGCAGTAAAATGTTCAAAACGAAACAAACACAAAAGAAAAAAGGATAAACATAAAGCAATACAACATGAAAAATGTAAAAAAGCTGATAATAATTGTTTTAGTGTCCACAACATTGGGGGGATTTGCTCAGGTAGGAATCAATACCACAACACCTGCTGCCGAGCTGGAAATTGTAACAACCAATAGCAGTGGAGCTACCAAAGCGTTTTCCATCGTCAATAGTAGCGGTACAGTATTGCTTACGGTAACCAATAATGGCGAAGTTCGTGTAAACTCATTAGCGGCTGGAGGTCAGGTAGTGGCAGACAATACCGGTAAATTACAAATAGCCACTACAACCTATAGTCCTGGGGATATTAAAAACAGTATCCTCACAGCAGACCATCAAGGTTGGATTAAACTCGACGGTAGAGCCGTTACCGCCTTTACCACTACCCAAAGAGCCCAACTCAATACACTCGGATTTACTACCAATATTCCCAATGCTACGAATACCGTACTAATGCAGTCAGCGCAGCCTATAGGTACGGTATCGGGTAGCATGCAAAAAAATATTACACAAGCCAATTTACCCAATATCAATTTCCCGACAGCCACTACCTCAACAACAGGAAATCACAGTCACGGACATAACGCTCCGGGCACATCGGGAGCCTATGGATTAATATTTAGAAGTTCACCGGGACAAAACAACACGGCTCGCGATACCGATAGTGGCGGTAGCGGTAACGAACCGAATATAACAGGAACACCGGGAGCATTAGTGATCAACAACAATGGCAATCACAATCATACCGTTATCGTTTCCAGCGGCGGTAGCGATACGCCATTAGATGTAACCCCAAGAGCTTTGAGTGTCAATGTATTTATGTACGTAGGGAATTAATGAAGAGTTGAGAGTAAAAGAGGAAAAGTGAAGAGTAAAAAGTGAAGAGGGGAAAGGGAAAAATCAGAAGAAAAAAACCATCACTTCGATTGATTTTCCGCATTGCAACGGATGAAAATTGTATCAAGAAAAGGTTCGTCACTTCGATTGATTTTCCGCATTGCAACGAAGGAAAATTGCATCAAGAAAAGGTTCGTCACTTCGAGTGATTTTTCGTAGAGCAACGGAGAAAAAATGTATCGAGAAGCGTCCCGCACTATGTAAAACTATGTTAAGTGTAACGCCTTAATAAATTTAAATAAAAACTATGATTCTATGTGGTAAAAAACATCGATTGATTTTCCGCATCGCAACGAAGGAAAAATGTATCGAGAAGCATCCCGCACTATGCAAAACTATGCCAAGTGCCACGCCTTATAGAAAATATAGAATCTATGTTTCTATGTTGTAAAATAGATTAACCCTTCGATTGGAGTAACATCAAGAAAATGTGCTCGTCACTTTGAGTGATTTTCCGTAGAGCAACGAAGAAAAATTGTATCGAGAAGAAAATAATAAATGTCAAAATCATGATAAAAAAAGCGATAACAACAATAATACTTTTAATAACCGGTTTACTAACAGCTCAGGTAGGAATCGGTACTACTACCCCTAACGATAGCGCTGTTTTGGAATTATATTCAAATTCTAAAGGGTTTTTGCCTACCCGCGTAACCTCAGCACAAAAAGCAGCTATTGTACCCGTTGAAGGGTTATTGGTTTTTGATACAGATATTCCTTGTTATGCTATTTATCAAAACGGAGCCTGGCATTGTCTTGATACCAAAAAAGAGACATCATTAGGAACGATAACTTCTTTTGATTGCGCATCGGTTTATACAAGTAATACATTAACCCAAAACGTTGCTGCCCAAAACACTATTTTTGTACTCCCTTATACCGGAGGTTCCGGCGGGTATTATTCTGCAGCTACAATTGCCTCTACAGGAGTTACAGGTTTAACGGCCAAGTTATTCCCGGGAATAGTAGCCAATGGTAATGGTACCCTTACCTATTATGTTACAGGAACACCACAGAGTTCAGGGTCAGCTGCTTTTTCAGTGAATATTGGAGGAAACACGTGTACCGTTACCATACCCGTAACGACTTTTGCAACAACACCTTCTTCAAACATAACATCTCTTTCGTGTAGTGAAGCTACTGCGTCCTATACTACCATTATAACAGGAAAAGAAATCCCTTCAGGATATACTTTTAGTATTCCCTACACAGGAGGAGATGGAAGTACATTTTCAGGAACTATAACGTCCTATTCACATCCGGGCATACTAGCTTCGGCAGCACCACAATATTTATCCCCTTCAGGCGGCTCTGTATTATTTACCTTGACGGGGGTGCCGGCCACCGAAGGAGTAGTAACTTTCCCTATTGCTATAGGGAATAAATCCTGTGTGTATAGTGGTATTACAGCTACTCGAGGAGTTGTGTTTGCTACGGCTACAGCTTCTGCTTCCCTTGCTGTACCGGCCGGAGTTAGTAAAGTAACGGTAAAAGCATGGGGAGCCGCAGGAAAGTCAGATGGTGGTTATTATGGCGGTTATGGCGGTTATGTAAAAGCAACAGTTTCAGTAACACCGGGCGAAACACTTACAGTAAGAGTAGGCGGTGGAGGTACTGTTGGAACAACAGCATTAAATGGTGGTGGTTCCAATGGCGGCGGCGGTTATTCAGGTGTTTTCAGAGCAAGTACACCTATGATTATTGCCGGAGGTGGAGGTGGTACCGGAAACAATGATGAGGTTACTCCCGGAAGACATTGTACCTACATCTATGGGGGTTCAGCAGGATATCCTAATGGTTCAGCAGGAGGTCGTTTTGCTACGGGTGGTAGTGCCGGAACCGGTTTTGATACAACAGGAGGAACACAAACTGCCGGAGGTGTAGGAGGAGATTCTGCGAATAACGGAAGTTCGTTACAAGGAGGAGCAGGAAACACAAGCGGCAGTTACTCTGGTGGTGGCGGTGGCGGTGGCTATTATGGCGGTGGCGGAGGCACCAATCGAACAGGAAACGCTACAGGTGATGATGGCGGTGGTGGTGGAGCCGGAGGTTCCGGTTATGTAATGTCTGGAGCGACCAATATAGTGACTGCGGCACAAACATGTGTAAACAATGCTTCTGTAGCAGCTCCGGGGAGTAGCGATGTTGATTATGGTTCAGGAACACCGGCAAGACCCATTAACAATCAAGCAGGAAACAACGGCCGTCTTGTAGTGTTGTTTGAATATTAATTTTTAATGAAACAGGTTAGTAAAAATGATGATGAGTTTAAAAAAGATAAGTTTTAATCTGCTCTTTCTTTTAATGTCTTCAATGACTGTTGCCCAAATAGGAATAGGAACAACAACTCCTGCACCGGCTTCGGCATTGGAAGTTCAAAGTACAAATAAAGGATTGTTAATTCCAAGAGTGTCGTTGAATTCAACAACAGATAATTCAACGATAGCAGCTCCGGTAATAAGTTTACTCGTCTATAACACCAGTTCAGTAAACGATGTTACACAGGGATTTTATTATTGGAATTCCGTTTGGGTTCCTTTAAAAACAACTATAGCACCATCATCGGGAACCAATTGGTCTTTGGGAGGAAATACAATCAGTAACAGTGATTTTATAGGAAGTGTTAATTACAATCCATTACAATTTCGTGTCAATAATACTGCTTTCGGGAAGTTTCATCCCGGCGGTGGAATTGCAATAGGCACCGGAGCAACAGCCAACGATAACAATGCTATTGCTATAGGAACCAATGCCAATGCAACGGCGAATAACCAAGCAACCGCTATCGGACCATCGGCTAACGCTTCAGGATATCAATCAACGGCAGTAGGCTATCAATCATATACTTTAAATAATAGTACGTTAGCCTTGGGCAAAAGTGCACAGGCTACGGCTTTCCAGGCTACAGCTTTAGGAACCGATGCAATAGCTAATGCCCAGAATGCTACGGCTATTGGTTATGCAGCTACAGCAAGCCAGTCCAATGCGATCATTTTAGGAAACAGTAGTAATGCCAATAATAAAGTAGGGATAGGAACAAATACACCTGACGAGCGTTTGCATATAGTAGGTTCATTTAAAATGGTAGATGGAAATCAGCAGGAAGGAAACATTTTAACTTCTGATGCCACGGGAAAAGCAAGATGGCAAAATCCGGAAACTTCCGCTCGTTTTGGAAACATTTACTACAACGGTTCCGGTCAGGCGTTGAATGAATATGCTAATGTTTCGTTTGATAGCACCAATGAAATAAAAAACGTTTCAGTTAATTCTGATGGAATAACAGTGGCCAATGCAGGAGTTTATAAAATCTCCTATACAGTCTGTATGACCAAAAACGCAGGCGCTGCCATTACTCCGGTTTTTTCTTTATATAAAAACTACAGTACACCTTTAAACGGTAGTAAAAGCAGTGCCTGCTTGGGAAATAATCAAACAGTGACTTTGCATAATACGGTAATCATTCAATTAAATGCCTATGACAAAGTATCGGTTAGAAGTTTAATTTCAGATGGGAATACTTACATAACATCCAATGGGACTTCAATGAGCATTGAAAAAGTTCTTTAACTTTTTTAACATTCTATATCAGTTTGACTATTTTTACCAAGCCTCTTGTCTGTTAGTGTATAACTTTAAATGTACCACATAGGCTGTTTTCATGAATAGGATAATCCTTTTATTATTTTGTTTAGTATTTACCTATCCGTTTTTTGGGCAAACTCTTGAACCTAAGATAAAGCCTTTTTGGGTTTACACTTCAGATGAAACCGATTTTATGCCACCTTCGGCATCAATAACAGATGAAGACGGTATTACTTGGATTAGTACGGAAATGGGGCTATTACGGTATGATGGATTAAATACTATCAAGATTGAAGATGTCAATTATCCCCAAATCAGTTCCCAACGAATTAGACGATTATCCAAAGACATTGCTACAGGGGATATTTATTTCAATACATATCCTAAACAGGATTGGTTCAGAATAAAAGGAGGTAGAATAAAAAAAGTTCTTCCGGAAAGCGATTTATTTTATATTAATACAATCAATAAGAAAATAGTAGGGTTTAATGATGTTAGAATAAAAAAAATACTGTTGCAGCAAGATATTCCGGTAGATGTTCGAAATGTTTCTGATAAAACATCGATAGTAGAGATTTCAGGTATTCTCAAAACTGCTCGATATTTATACTTACATAAGTTTGATGAATTAATAGTTGTTGATTTACAGGATTATAGTGTTGTCGTTTATCCATTACCAATGTATAATTTACTGTTTAATTTTGGAAATAATATTTATTTCCTGAAAGACAAAAAGTTTCATCTTATAAACGGAAATACAATTGTAAAAAAGGATGTTAAAACCGATTTTGTTTTAAAGCAATTTTCAGAAAAGTTTGAAATAACCCATCCCGACAATAACAGAATGATGATGACAGAAACAGGAGATTGTTATATCATTTTGGATGACAAAATTTACAAAGTAATACAACAGGGAGATTCATTAAAAACAGTTTATATTGCAAATGCTTTCTCAAAAGATATATGTGATTTAAATCACTATAAAACCGAAAACATTTTTTTGTTGAGTGGTTTTGCCAGTGGCTTTGCAAAATTAATTCCCCAAAATTTTAATCAACTAGTCTTTAAAGATCCAAATCTTGTAAACTACAGTATTGTACCTGTAGGGCAAAACACTATTTATAGTGCTACCGGTTGGTTCTATAATTTAAAAACCAATGAGTACAGAAGAGATAATTATACTTTAAACCGTAATAAATATTTTATTTTAAAAAGGAAGAATACTGCTTATGCTCATATAGGGAATCGAGTTGTAAACATAACTAATCCAAAAGACAGTTTAATCACAGACCGGAAGAATCACTTAGGATATTATTCGGGATTTACTTTTGGTGATGAAAAAATGTGGGTTTCCCAAGCCAATCAAAGCAATCTGCTTTATAGTGGTACTCATGAAAAAATAGCAACAGATACTTTTGTTACAGCGAAGCTCAAGGGAAAAACCATTACATATCTTATGCCTGTTGGAAAAGAATTGTTAATTGCAACTATGGAAGGCTTATACCGATACAATCCATCAATAAAAAAGATATGGTTCTACGAACAGTTTGGTAAAAAATACATTCGTAGAATAATACCAATTTCAGAGAATAGCTTTTGGATTTGTTGTTATGGCGATGGATTGTACTTGTTTCAGGATGCTGATGCTAAGTACTATAAAGTAAAAGTTGATCATGTTGATTTTTCGGCAATTCACACTCTTGAAGAAGACAAACAACATAACCTTTGGATAAGTTCTAACAACGGATTATTTACAGTCGATAAGGAAGAAATCATTAATAATACTATAAAAGGGAAAACAACATCACTCTATAAATTTTCAATAAAAGATGGTTTGATTACCAATGAGTTTAACGGAGGTTCAACCCATCCTTCTTTTAAAAATGAAGAAGGTTTAATAGGGTTTGTATCCATGAGAGGTGTTTTGTGGTTTAATCCGGAAGAGATAAAAAAAACAAAGTTTTCCGGTAATATTTATATCCATAGCGTTTTACAAGACGGAAAACAAATTCAGCCTGTAAATCATACCTATAAATTGGGAAGCAATACCGGTTTGGTTACAATGAATCTGTTTTATCCTTATTATAACAACAGAGAAAATTTAATAGTAGAATATAAAAGTAACGACAATAATAATTGGTTAGAAGTAATTGATAATAAAATTGTCTTTAACCGACAAAAAAAAGGAAACCAAAAAGTTTGGGTTAGAATTACAACAAAAGGATTTGGTAATAACTCATCAGTTGTTAAATCGTTTCATTTTTATTTTGAACCTCGGTATTATGAAACAACTTGGTTTTTAATTTTTTGTGTTCTGGCATTAGCAGGGTTGTTATTTATTTCTTTCAAAATAGGTTTAGTAATTAACAAAAAGTACCGAAAAAAATTAGAAGAAAGAATTCGTGAAAAAACAGCAGAATTGGAAGAAAGTAACAAGATGCTTTTTGATTCGAGAGAAGATATTTCAAAATCGTTAAAAGAAAAAGAACTGCTACTTAAAGAAATCCACCATAGGGTAAAAAACAATCTTCAATTGGTCATTAGTTTACTAAATATTCAAGGAAGGAAAAATAATTACCAGACTATTGAAGAGTTTTTAGAAAAAGGTCAAACCCGTATCATGGCTATGGTTCTTATCCATGAAAACCTTTATCAAAACGATTCTATTGAACGCTTAAATGTTAACAAATACCTTCAAAGTTTAGTTCAAAAAATAGTAGAAGCTTTTGGAATAAACAGTAATAATATTGTGATACACATTGAAGCAGAAAGCATCACTATGAATCTTCAAACAGCTATTCCTTTTGGATTGATGATTAATGAATTTGTTACCAATTCAGTAAAACATGCCTTTCCTGATAATAGCAATGGAGAAATAAAAATTGTTTTATCACAAAAAGATAAAGAGGAATTCGAACTTAAAATGGAAGATAACGGCACTGGTTTTAAAACCGAAAAACCAACAAAAAAGAGTTTCGGTATAGAACTGATAAAGCTATTGACCAATCAATTAAACGGTACTATACAAATGATGACCGAAGGAAACACACGCTTTCATATTACTTTTAAAGAAAGCATGGTCTAACCGTTTAAACGTTAAAACAGACCATTCGTTACTTCGTTGCTACCGCTCGTTACATCTTACATACAGTCTATCATAATCGGGGCTAACTTTGGATTTATATTCAAAATAAAATGAAATTGGTCGCTTTAAAAAATGAGATAGAGGAATTCGAGATTCCAAAAGTAAAAATAGATTTTGCAAACTCTGTTGGAGTAATTTATAATAACTATTTGGTATTGCATAAATACAACGTTAATAAATCAATAGGGATCGACTCTATTAAATATATTCGATTAAGAAAAAAGAAAAAAGTTCTATTGAACTTATTATGCTTCTTTATCGGTTTGTCTCTTTTAACAGTTTTTGCTTTTAAAACAGTTACCTATTTAGAAGGGCTTTTATTGGGAGTACTTTCGCTATTTCTTTTTTTGGCATCCTATAGTATAAATAACACTTCCTATTTTTTAATACTTACTGAAAGAAACTTAAATTTTATAGAATTACAGATAGATAAAGCATATAAAGCAGATGCCAAAAAGTTGATTTTTAAAATTGAAAAAGAGATAAAAAAGTATAACAAAATTAAAATTTCTCATTAACTCCAAACCAAAGCTGTAAAGTATGGAAAATGTTCAAAGTATAAATAATGTTTGTTATGAAAATAAAAAAGATTTGTTTTCATGCAGTTTGGGTAGGGTTATCGATGATAAATTGATACTGTTTCGCCCGAGAAATTACGAAATCATACTAGATGATATTGCTTTTGTGGAATTTAAAAAGACTAAAGAAACCAAATTAAATGTTACCGTAGGTGTTATAGGTGTATTGATTTCTTTATATGGAGTGCTTTTCTTGAATGCCGATGACGGTTTGATTGCATTAGTAGGAATGTTGATTGCAACATTGGCATTGTTTATAAAAACAGAAACAGCTTTTATTCATATTATCTTGAAAAACCCTAAGCAAATAGTAATAAAGTTAGAAAGGAAAGAACAAAAGAAAGGTCAGATTTTTGTAAAAAAGGTAAATCAATTCAAAAATTCCAGAATTGCTGCAATTTAATAATTCGGTTATGTTTAAGAATAGTAAGAACAAAATATATATTATAGGAAGTATCCCGAATAAAATTAATGTGGAGACTATTCTCAGATTCTCAAAAGCAGAAAGGGAGCTTCAGGAGTATAGGGTTGAAATTGTTAACCCTATACGAAACCTTACAGATCCTAATTTGTCAAGAGAGCTGGCTCATAAAAAAAACATATCAAATTTATTAGAATCCAGTGCAGTTTACATATTGTCAGAACCTTATTCGACAATAAAAACGGTTCCGGAACTGAAGTTATCTTTTTTACTCAATTTAATAGTAATTCATCAAAAACCTATTTATGAAGAAGCAATAAAAGATTAAGACATGCATTAATTATTTTTTACAGCAATTTGTGGTTCTGTTATATTAATAGTTATGTTTTGTGCCTACGAAATGAAATATTTTTCGCTGGCTATTTTAAAAATTAAAAAACAAATTTGGTAGTTATGTTTTTTAATTGAAAATACGCTGTTTTTACAGCTTTTTTAGTCAGGTTTCAACGGGAGTATGTTAATAATAGCTCCCGTTGTTTTTTTATAAAAGGCTTCATATTTAAACACAAAGAAAAGATGTCTTAGAGATAATATTTTTCTAGGAAATAGTAAAGAAGGGACAGGCGGTATTTGATAAAATTAGTTGTTGTAATTTGAAAAATTAATCTCTTAGATAGTATAAAAAAAGAGAGGTTTTCATTTTGAAAACCTCTCTTAGTACCCGGAGTGGGAATCGAACCCACACTCCTAAGAACACGAGTTTGAGTCGTGCGCGTCTACCAATTCCGCCATCCGGGCATTACGGTATTTGTGTTTTGTGGGTGCAAATGTAAATAAAAAATCTTCACAGAATCAAAAAAATACTTAAAAATATGCTTTCAGAGTTGAATTTAATTTCTAAATTTGCACCGCGTTAAAGCAACACACAACCAACTAACTACAAAACAACAAATTATAATGTCGCATTTTGAACCCGAAGCAAAGATATTTGCATGTTCGCAAAGCGTCCATCTGGCAGAACAAATAGCTAAACACTATGGTGTTCAACTAGGTAAAGTCACGTTCTCAAAATTTAGTGATGGTGAGTTTCAGCCTTCTTTTGAAGAGTCGATAAGAGGAATTCGCGTTTTTATTGTTTGCTCTACATTTCCAACAGCTGACAATTTGATGGAATTGTTGTTGATGATTGATGCTGCAAAAAGAGCGTCGGCACGTCATATAACTCCTGTAATTCCTTACTTTGGTTATGCAAGACAAGACAGAAAAGACAAACCAAGAGTTCCGATAGGAGCAAAACTGGTAGCCAAATTATTGGAAACCGCCGGAGCAACTCGAATTATGACTATGGATTTGCATGCAGATCAAATTCAAGGCTTTTTTGAAAAGCCGGTTGATCACTTGTTTGCATCAACAATCTTTTTGCCTTATGTGAAAAGTTTACAGTTGGATAATTTGACAATAGCTTCACCGGATATGGGAGGTTCAAAAAGGGCATATGCTTATTCTAAATTTTTAGAATCAGATGTTGTGATTTGCTACAAGCAAAGAAAGGCAGCCAATGTTATCGATACTATGGAGTTGATAGGTGAAGTAAAAGGAAGAAATGTAATATTGGTTGATGACATGGTAGATACAGGTGGAACTTTAGCAAAAGCGGCTGATTTAATGATTGAGAAGGGAGCGATTAGTGTGAGAGCAATATGTACTCATCCTATTCTTTCGGGAGATGCTTATGAAAAAATTGAGAAGTCAAAATTAACGGAGTTAATAGTTACAGATTCTATTCCGTTGAAAAAAGAGTCGGCTAAAATTAAAGTGGTAAGTTGTGCACCACTTTTTGCAGAAGTAATGAATATGGTACAACACAATAATTCCATTAGTGGAAAATTTTTAATGTAATTTATTATTAACTATAAATATTTTTAAATGAAATCGATTACGATTAAAGGACAAGAAAGAGAAAGCGTAGGCAAAAAAGCTACTAAAGCCTTACGTGATGCTGGAATGGTTCCGTGTGTTATTTACGGAGGAAAGCAACCAGTACATTTTGCAGCAGAAGATAAAGCATTCAAAAGTTTGGTGTACACTCCAAATGCGCATACTGTTGTAGTGGATTTAAATGGAAAAACAACTGATGCTATTTTGCAAGATATTCAGTTTGATCCGTTGACTGATAAAATTCTTCACATTGATTTCTTCCAATTAGATGATAAAAAAGAAATTATCATGGAAGTTCCTGTAAAAGTTGTTGGTACTTCACCAGGGGTTTTATTAGGAGGTGATTTACGTTTGAATCAACGTAGACTTAAAGTGAAAGCTTTACCAAAGAATCTTCCTGATTTTGTTGAAGCAAATATCTCAGAATTACAAATGGGTAATAAATTGTATGTTACTAAAATTGAAACTAACAATTTTAAATTAATGCACCCGGATAACACTGTGGTATGTCAGGTGAAGATTTCTCGTGCAGCTATGAAAGCAGCCCAAGAAGCAGCAAAAGCAGCAAAAGCTCCTGCAAAAGGAAAGAAAAAATAATTTTCAAACCTTTATACATAAAAAAGCATCAGTTTATGACTGGTGCTTTTTTGTTTTTATGCTTATTTATTTAAGTTACTTTTGCAAGATGAAATTTTGGAATATATTTTTAGGTAAAAAGAACATTCAAGAAGAGAAAATAATGAAAAAATTTTTAATAATTGGTCTAGGTAATATTGGTCAAGAATATGAAAATACTAGGCATAATATTGGGTTCAAAGTTTTAGATTATTTGGCGAAACAAGAAAACTTAACTTTTCAAACCCAAAAGTTAGGCGATATAGCCGAATATACTATAAAAGGCAGAAAATTGATTTTACTTAAACCAAGTACTTATATGAATTTGAGTGGAAAAGCAGTTAAGTATTGGATGGAAAAAGAAAATGTTGAAAAAGAGAATGTTTTAATTATTACAGACGATTTAAACTTGCCGTTTGGTGCTGTCAGAATAAAAGCAAAAGGAAGTGACGGAGGACATAATGGATTAAAAAATATTCAAATGGTTTTGAATTCTGTAGAATATCCGAGATTCCGTTTTGGAATAAGTGATCAATTCAAAAAAGGACAACAAGTAGATTATGTTCTTGGTGAATGGGATGATGAAGAAAAATCAAAACTTCCTGAAAGACTTGATTTAGCAATAAAAGCTATTCAATCTTTTGCTTTGGCAGGATTGAATAATACAATGAATGAATTTAACGGTAAATAAAAAAAGCCTCGAAATTTCGAGGCTTTTTTTATTTTGCTAAAAAATAACTTATTCTATTGATATTTTCTTTACAATTTTATTAATCCCATCAGAAACTGTTACTAAATAAATTCCTGTTTGTGGATTGTTTAACTGAATATTTTCATTAAAAATGGCTTGGTTTGAATAGTTGTTAGAAAAGATTTTTCTTCCTCTAATGTCATGAACAGTTACGTCAATACTCTCTCCCATAAGGCTTGAGTTGGTAAGCTGGATGTTAAAATTACCATTATTGGGATTTGGATATAGCACAAGGTTTTGTGCTTCAAATGTATTTGAAGATAATGCGGCAGTTTGTGTGCAAAACTCTATTGACCATGAGTTAAGTGTTCCTGTATCGCCTGTATAAGCATCACCTACCAACAAATACCACATGCCACCTTGTTCCATTCCGTTAAATGTAGATAGCGGGGTATAAGGAGCATACGTTCCTGTTGTATTATTTCCTGCACAAGGCATAGAAGCTGCGCCGTCTTTAAATGTAACATTAAAATTATCAAAACTACAGTTGTCTACATACTTTAAATCAACGTAAGTTGAGGTATTTGGGTGGTATGCTCTTACCAACAAATCGCCAATGTATGTATGTGAAACATTAACTGTTACACGAATATCTGAAATAGTACCTGAATCAGGGACATTTATACTACTTTGTGCTACACTGCCAATATTTCCGTCTGTTGTAGCATCTGGAATGGATATTGCAGTGTTATTACTGTAGGTATTACATGTGTTAGTTATGGTATAACCTAGCGCAATATTTTTTGATACTGCGTAAAAAATATTCCCAACAGCTTCCACTAAAATTCTACAATATGGAGCAGGAGTGGAAGGTAAAGTAATGGTTTCTGAGCCATCATTCGGAGTATTGGATACTAAAGTCGTGAATGTTTGACCTCCATCTGAAGAGAATAAAATGTTTACATTAGAGGTATTAATACCATTTGCTGTGGTTCCGGCTACATTCCAGGTAATGGATTGTGTAGATCCAGGAGTCCAGCTAATATTGTCTGTATTTGGATTGGTAATACTAAATGCACCACTTCCTGTATTTATAACGCCAACCGCTACCGATGCTGTTTCTGTTTGTCCTCCATTTAAAACATTGTCTCTAACAGTTAGAGTAAAGTTTAATGACCTTGCAACAGTTGAAACTGTTTCCCAAGTTGATGTTAATTGTCCAAGTAAAACTTTGTCAAATGCTGGCATATAACGTGTTGGAGATGATGTCGGGGGTAAAGACCTGAAGTTTGGTCCATTAGTTTTGGTTGGAGACGGTAAAGAGGCAGCGGTGCTAATAGTTGTTGCATCATTATTTTGTTCCCAACAATAGGTTAATCCGGTTGTTGTATTGTCGGAGGCAGAACCTGTTAGTTTAAATGCTGTTCCTGTAGGAATTGCGTAGCTAGTCCCAGATACAGAAACACTAGGCTTAGGGTTTGTAGCTGAAATATTGGTTGATATTGGACAGGATTTTGTCGCTAAATTTGTTTGTATTTGCAGGATACTTCTGTAAGTGAAATAATCATCAGAATTAGCTTGCATATCAGTTCCGTTTCCTCCAATGCCTGCATAAGCCATTATAGTTGAGCCACTTCCCGGCTCGACATTTACTGTGTTGTTTTCAAATCCTGATATCCCACCATGAGAAAAAGTATGTTCAGCACCTAATTGATGCCCCATTTCATGAGCTACATAATCGATGTCAAAGAAATCTCCCATAGGTACATTATCTGCAGGGGAAGTAATACCACTTCCTTTCGAACCATTTACACAAACACACCCAATGCATCCTGCACTACCACCACCACCACTTGCGCCAAATAGGTGTCCTATGTCATAGTTAGCTTCGCCTATAACACTTGTTAATGTATTCTGTAGTTGACTATTCCAGGCGGAAGGAGCTTGGTTATTTGTTACTGTTGAATAAGGATCTGTTGTTGCATTAGTATAGATAACAGAAGAGTTATTAGCAATTATCAATAACTTAAGAGCTAAATCTTTTTCATATACACCATTAACACGTGTCATAGTTGCATTCATAGCGGCTAGAGCACCTGCCACTGTTCCTCCATGGTATGTTGTATATTCTGCAGTACACGATAATGCTAACCTCATGGTTTTGTAAACTTGATTGTTAGCTCTTAATAGGCTTCCATTTGTTTTATTTATGCCATCAATTACAGCTAAATCTTCTGTAGAGCAAACTAAAGGGAGCTTATTTGGGAATCTTGTTTGAGAATCAAACACAACATAAGTGGAACGATCTTTTGTATAGGGTTCAATAAATTCAGTCCCTTTTCCTGCCCTGAAAATCATAGTTTGAATACCAAATGGAGAAAAACTCAAGTTTAGGGTAGCCGCTGAATCTGTAATCCCTTTACCTACAAAAGCTCTGATTTCAGGAAAAGCTGCTTGTAATTCTGGTTCAAAATTTGAAGATTCCCAAATCAAAAATCTTTCAAATTCACCTTTGGCATTTGGTAAAGTGATTTGGACTCCTGTCTGACCTGAATTTCGGTCAGCTACGTTTATTATTAGTTGTTTAAATAAATTTTCATTAAACGTCACTAATTTTTGATTTTGAGAATACGGGGTTTCTCTAACTTTTTCAGAAGTAATAACTTGATTGTCTTTCAATAATTGCCATGAATTATCTCTTTGAGCGAAAATGTTTCCAACAAAGAAAACCAAAGTTAGAAATAAGTAATTTTTTTTCATGCTTTTTAAAATTAAGAATCCAAAGTTAACTATATTTTAAGATGTTACAAATCATTTAGCGGTTTTTTAAAAGATACATTTTAATATTTAACTTTTTGGTGTAGTTTGTTTCATAGTTATTATTGCAATAACTTGTTTTTAAAAGTAAATGGTTAACTTTACTTCTAATTAAAGAAACTTAAGATGAATCGTTTTTTAAAAATAATAGGATTTACTATTTTATTTTTGAATTTTTCTTGTTGTGCAAAAAAAGGAGCAAAAAGAGATTTAGAGATATTAAAAACAACTTCTTTTAAAAACGGGAAAGAAGAAATTAAGTTATTCAGTAATAAGCAACTTCAGGTATTTAGTCGTAATGGATCAATGACATGTGATTTGCAAGAAAGTGATGCTTCTGATGTAATTTGGTTTAATTATGAGGAAGATATGGATAAAGCAGTGTATGATGGTGGATATAGAGAGGAATTGTTTTTTGAAATTCCTAAAGGTGATTTTGAGTTGAGTCTCTCGGGTACTGAATTTCAAATGGCAAAAATGATTTTTGGGAGACATTGTTTTTGTAGAGGACAAAACGGATTATTTGCCATTGAAGACGGAAAACTTGAAATTTCTAGAAAGAAAGATAAAATTAAAATTAATTTGAACTTTTATCAAAGCAAAGTGCCTCAGAAAATTAGTAGGATACAGTTAAATTAATTTACATTAAAAAAGCCTCAATTTTGAGGCTTTTTTAATGTTCTGGATTATCTATCTTTTAATCAATTTTTCTGATTTTAATAATTCATTATTATTGTATATTCTTAAATAATATATTCCAGTTTCAAAATCATCAATATAAATTTTATTGTTGATATCATCTAGTTTTTGAGTTTTTATTAGTTGCCCATTGGTGCTATAAATTTCTACTAAATCAACATTAGTGTGAGGGGAGGTAATCATAAAATATTGTGTAACAGGATTAGGGTAGACTGCAATAGCTTTTATAGCTTCATGTTCGCTTATGTTAAGCGAATTACAACCATTTGACGTTTTTAAACTAGCCCTAGGCCCGTCTATTGTATTTCGTATTATAGTTTTTTGACCATTAGTAAAAAAAGCCATGCAAGCGTCATTAACGTAGTCCATGTAATTCATAAACATTGAGCCGTTTGTTGTTGCTGTACAAGCTCTTAGATTACTAGGAAAGGAAGGGCATCCTAAATAAGGGTTTTTTGTTGCAGGAGTGTCAGCAACTCCGTCACTATTTTCTGGAGTGTTACACAAACTTCCATCTTCACCCCATGGATGCAGTAATCCAAAATAATGGCCAATTTCATGAGTTGCAGTTCTCCCTTTGTTATAAGGAGCGGTTGCAGTTCCTGTATTTCCAAAAAATTCATCGCCAATACATAAACCATCTCTGTTTGCCCATACACTTCCAACAATCGAGGGTAAGTAAGCAAAGCCTAATAGTTCTTCATCTGTAAATCTTCCAACCCAAATGTTTAAGTATTTTGTTGGATCCCAGGCGGTTAATCCTGCTGATGTATAGTATATGTCTTCAAATACTGAACTTGAAGATATTTGTTTACGTTCAATTCCATTTGTAGTTTGTCCGCTTGGAGTTCTGGAAGCCATGCAAAAAGCTATTTCTGCATCAGCTCCTAAAGGGCGAAAAACGGCAGGGACAACAGTATTAAAATCAGTATTTGTTTTTCTGAAATCATTATTCAAAACAGCGATTTGAGATAAAATCTGAGCTTCTGAAATGTTTTGGGTGGCGTTTTTGTATAGTATATGCACAACAACAGGAATGGTAATAACTTCATTTGTTGATCTGTTAAGAGCGGAACTGTTATTGGGATTTTGTATGAACTCCATTGTTTCCTTATGATGCAGAGAAAATCCAGAATTGTTTTCTATTAATTGATGCATTTTTTCTCCTGTATGGCAAGTTCTTTGCGCACTTGCTGTAATACCAACAAATAGGATAAATAGTAAAGTAATTTTTTTCATTTTTTATTAAAATAGTTTTTTAAGGCTTCAAAATTAATAAATTAGAATCAAAAAGATATCAACAAAGCAAGAGTTTTTTGTCTTTTCTTTATGTAATAATAAAAGTATCTGTATTTGTGTTAAAAAAAAGGATGTTTGTTTGATAACTTCACAAATTATATTGCTGTTTCAGATATTGAAATTAATACGTTATTTTTGCTCAAATTAATACTCCATTGAAGATTTTTAATTCTATTGCTGATTTTACTTCGAAAAAAGGAACCATTGTAACCATTGGAACTTTTGATGGCGTTCATATTGGACATAAAAAAATTCTCGAAAAAATTACTCAAAATACAAGCAGTGGTGATTGTGAATCATTGGTGCTGACTTTTTTTCCTCATCCAAGAGCAGTACTTCAGTCGGATAGTGAGATGAAACAACTTAATACGATAGCCGAAAAGATTGATTTAATGGAAAAAGCTGGTGTCGATAATTTGGTAATTCATCCTTTTGATAAAGAGTTTTCAAGATTAACTGCTGAAGAATTTGTCAAGCAGGTTTTGGTCGATACATTTAGAGTACAAAAAATTGTAATTGGATATGATCATCGTTTTGGAAGAAATCGAACTGCGGATATTAACGATTTAATTGAGTTTGGTCATGTTTATAATTTTGAAGTAGAACAAATCTCTGCAGAAGAACTAAATGAAGTTGCAGTAAGTTCAACTAAAATCAGAAACGCTCTTGTAGAAGGAGATATTGAATTAGCCAATTCATTTTTAGGATATAATTATTCTATTAATGGTTTGGTGGTAAAAGGAAAACAGTTGGGAAGAACAATCGGCTTTCCTACAGCAAATATTAATGTTGAAGAAGATTATAAATTAGTGCCAAGTAGCGGTGTTTATGTGGTTAAATGTAATGTTGGAGACGAGTCTTATTTTGGAATGATGAATATTGGAACCAATCCGACGGTTGAAAATACAAATGAAACTCAAAAAATAGAAGTCAATATTTTTGATTTTGAAAAAGAGATTTACGGTGAAATCATTACAGTTTCTTTCCTAAAAAGAATTCGTTCTGAGCAAAAATTTACCTCTTTGAATTTATTAAAGACTCAAATAGAAAACGATAAGTTAAGCTCTCTTAATTTTATAGAAAGTCTTTCTTGAAAAGAAATTTAGAACTAAAATCATGTTAAAATATTGATTTTCAATATTTTTTAATGTAAATTTGATTGTTAGTTAACTGTTTTTTAACTTAAAATTTACCGTTATGAAACTTCCAAGAGAATTAGTCAACGGGATTTCAATGTCAATCAGTATTGCATTATTCTTTCTTTTAATGGAATTCTTAAAAGCATCCGATAATTACTATTTGAGAATTTTAAATTTGTTATTCGTTTTTTATTGGGTTAATCACACTATAAAACAAAATTTGATGGAAGGTAAGAATGGTTATTTAACCAATCTTTTATCGGCAGGTCTTACAGCTGTTTTAGGAGTTGTCATTAGTGTTGTCGGATTGTTGGTTTACATTTACAGTAAAGGTGGTTCGGCTTATATTAGTCGATTGTCAGAACAATTTCTATTTGGTGGAGTCAGTGTAAACGAATATTGTTTCGGACTTTTATTCGAAGGTTTAGCATCTTCTATAATCGTAGTTTTTATTACTATGCAATTTTGGAGAAATAAAACACTATTGAATGATTAATTGTTAAATAGTGTTCCTACTTTGATACTTTGGAACAATTCCCTATTTTTGATGCCTTATACAAAGCAATTATGAGCATCACAAAACACAATTGGACTAAAGAAGAAATCATTGCTATCTACAACAAGCCTTTGATGGATTTATTGTATGAAGCGGCAACGATTCACAGACAGTATCACGACCCAAATGTGGTTCAGGTATCTACACTTTTATCGATAAAAACCGGAGGTTGCCCTGAAGATTGTGGTTATTGTCCGCAAGCCGCTCGTTATCATACTGATATTGAAGGTAACGATTTAATGTCGGTTCAACAAGTTAAAGCGCAAGCATTGAGAGCAAAAGCCAGTGGTTCTTCCCGAGTTTGTATGGGTGCCGCTTGGCGAAATGTTAAAGACGGTGAAGAATTTGACCAAGTATTGGAAATGGTTCGAACTATCAATAAACTTGATATGGAAGTTTGTTGTACGTTAGGAATGTTGACCGAAAATCAAGCGCAACGATTAGCCGAAGCAGGATTATATGCTTACAATCACAATCTTGACACTTCTGAAGATTACTATAAAGAAGTGATCTCTACCCGAGCATTTGACGACAGGTTGCAAACCATAGAAAATGTTAGAAAAACAAATGTGACTGTTTGTAGTGGTGGAATCATCGGAATGGGAGAAAATATTGAGGATAGAGCCGGAATGCTTGTGGCACTTGCTACTTTAAATCCGCAACCGGAATCGGTGCCAATTAATGCATTGGTAGCTGTTGAAGGAACACCAATGGAAAACGAAAAACCTGTTGAAATTTGGGAAATGATTCGTATGGTAGCAACTACCAGAATTGTAATGCCTGAAACTCAAGTTCGCCTTTCGGCAGGAAGAACTGAAATGTCACGCGAAGGACAGGCTATGTGTTTCTTTGCCGGAGCTAATTCGATTTTTGCCGGAGATAAATTATTGACTACGCCAAATCCTGATGTAAACGAAGACATGAAAATGTTTGAGCTTCTTGGATTAATTCCTCAAAAACCATTTATCAAAGTAATGCAACCTAAAACTGTTGAGGCAGAAGATTCGCAATATAAAGCTTTAGGAGAGAAACCGAGATGGACAAGACCGGGACATACTATCGAAAGAAATTTAGAAGCATCAACCAAAGGAAAATAAGTTAACATTTTCCTTAAAGAGTTACAATTTCTAAACCTTTTTATAACTTTGCTCTTAGCTTCAAAAGCTAAGAGCTTTTTTATTTTTTATAAACTCAGTCTATGTCGTTAGCACTCACAGAAATTGAACGCGTAAAAACCATCTCAAAGAAAGATTTTTACAATAATTATGTAAAAAAACAAAAGCCACTTGTTATTGAACGGTTAACGGAAGATTGGCCGGCTTATGAAAAGTGGAATTTGGAATATATGAAGCAAATAGCCGGAGATAAAATTGTCCCGCTTTATGACGATAGACCGGTTTCTCATAAAGACGGTTTTAATGAGGCTCATGCCAAAATGAAAATGTCTGAGTATGTTGATTTACTTCAATCAAAACCTACCAATTACAGAATATTTCTTTATAACCTTATCAAAGAAGTTCCGGTGTTAAAAACCGATTTTAAATGGCCTGATATTGGCCTAAATTTGGTTAAACAATTACCAATGCTCTTTTTTGGAGGTGAAAATTCCAGAGTATTTATGCATTATGACATTGATTATTCTAATATTTTACACTTTCATTTTCACGGGAAAAAGCGATGTGTTTTATTTGAGCCCAATCAAACTCCTTATTTATACAAAGTCCCCCATGCTTTGATTTCAAGAGAAGATATTGACTTTGATAATCCTGATTTTGAAAAGTGGCCGGCCTTAAAAAAGGCACAAGGGCTTGTTGCAGAGCTAAACCACGGAGAAATGCTTTATATGCCTGAAGGTTACTGGCATTATATGAAGTACGTTACTCCTGGGTTTTCGATGAGTTTGCGTGCGTTTCCCAGAAAAATTGGTAACCTTTCCAAAGCAGCTTATAATGTTTTTATCATGAGACATTTCGATAATGTAATGCGTAGAATTAAAGGGCAAAAATGGATTGATTATAAAAATGAAAAGGCAATAACAAATACGCACAAATACATATAACAAAAAAAGGTCTTGAAATTTTCAAGACCTTTTTTTTATTTCTTACTTAACTAAAACTTTTTTGGTAATCCAAATTCCGTTTTCGAGTTTTACTTTTACGATAATAGTTTGTTTTGCTATGTCTTTCGTAAATGAATGCTGTTCACTTTCAATCGAATTGTTTTGGTACAATTGTCTTCCTAAAACATCATATGCCTGAACTTCTTCAATCTTTTGAAGGCTGGAGTTAATTGTAATAGTATTATCTTTTGCGTAAATCACAATTTGATTAGTATTATCAAAATCCGGATTGCCTAAAGATTCTGTTGTATATCGTAATACAAATCGATCATTGAAAGTTCCTTTTGTGGAAGTAAAATGATATGGGTTTTGCTTTAAATTGTGAATGATGTTAAGCAGTTTGTCTTCTAAGTAAATAGTTTGGTTTCCTTCAAATAATCCGTCCACTGCGCCAATACCAATAGAATAGTTTCCGGATGATATAATGTTGAAACCTAATCGTACTTTGTCTGAATTAACAAATGGTAAACTTCTTCCTTGAATACAAAATTCTTGCTTCTCATAATCATCGGAGAAAGAGTATAGTTTAAAACCTGATACTTTGGTGACAGCATCATACATGCGGTCTTTATCATTAGTTGCATTTGTAACATAACCAACAACTGTACGATTTACTTTGCCTTGAGAAGAAATAATATCAAGCCAGATTCTATTTTTTTCACTTGAACCTAATCCGGTTTGAGAAGTTCTATAAAATTGTGAATTGTTGTATGTTAGGTTGTTAGGAATATCGCTTCTCATGGCGTTATTGAAAATAATGTTTTCAGTTGTCGTTGGACCATCTGACATTAATACAAAGAATCCCTGACCGGAAGCAATATTGCCATTAAATCCTGCAGGACCACTTAAAGTAGCCGTTCCGTTATGAGTGATATAATCATCGGTATTATAGTTGTACCCGAAATTATAATAAAAAGGATCAGTTGCAACCGTTGGTTCGGCATTATGCGTCCAAAGATTAACAAAGCCTTCTAAATTAGAGTTTTGTTCTAAAAAATCCTCAACATTTAATGCAGAAGGATAAGGATTTCCTATTAAATTCCAGTTGTCATCCCATCGTGTGGTTAATGCGTTATTAGGATTTGAAGGTTCAGCATCATAAGGCAATCCTGTGGTAATGCCGTCACCGTGATAATTTCCTCGGGAAACAGTCATAGTGTTGATTAAACCATTATGAGGTTTGCCGGAAAATGTAAATGTGTTGGTAACGTTTGTCGAAGAACCGTTAAAAGTTCTTGCAATTACACCTTTGCCTTTTGCTAAAGTAGCTCCGGTAATTGGTCTCCAGTTTCCTTGTGTTCCATTTGTGTTGTTGTAAAGAGTATTCCATTGGTAACGGAAACCATTAGGAATAGATGATGGAACAATGCCTTCAACCGGAGCACTCCAGTAAACATAATCAATATCTTTGGCAGTATAGCTTCTACGAACTAAAAATCGGTTTGAAGTATAAGTTCCGTTATTGGTATCAGTATCATTCACTTGGATTAATTGTCCACTACTTTCAATGACAATGTTACCATTATTGGTCAATCGATTGTTTACTTTAACAAAATCATTAGAGCCAACAGTTAGTGTTTTAGTTGAGTTAACAGTCAAGTTATTGGTTGCAATCAAATTATTGTTGGTTGTAGTATTGAAACTGTTGTTTAATATGGCATTGTAAAACTCTTCAACATTAGCATGATTGTTTCCGTTTATTGTTTGTGGAGAATTTCCCAGAAACTCAACGGTTCCGTTTCCTTCTTGAAATGCTGTAGTAGTTAAGTTGTTAGTCCAATTTCCGTATAGTTTAAGAATTCCGTCAGCTGTAGCAGGATTACCATCATTCATGTCTAATGAACCAGTGCTGTCAATAGTTAAATTTCCATAGACATTCAATACATTATTTACATTGCCTTCAAGTATTACTGCGTAATTGGAGATAGTTAAATTTCTACATGTCGCTATATCTCCATATAAATCGGAATATGGAGCTGTATAGTCTATCTTAACACTTTGTAATGAATTAGAATCTAAAACTACATTTATGTTTTCATCTGGAATTTTTAAGGCTTGCCAGTTTCCACAATCAAACCAATTATCATTTTTGTTTCCAATCCATACACCATCAAAGTAACCTCCTGGATTAATAACAATACTGCCGGAATGATAATTTGGTCCGGCGTTGTAATTGGTATTGTTGGTATAGCCGGTCCAATTTGTCGGGTTATTTACTCTTGCAATCCAATCTCTTTTCGTCGTTGGAGTTAGCGGACCAGTATATTTATTTAAATCGGCTTGAGCTGTTGGCCAAGTTAAAAAGCAATCAAAATTAATCGGTTTGTCTGAATTTTGTGTTCCTCCTGCGGCAGAGTTTCCACATACCGGTGTCCAAACATTTCCTTTGGTGTTAAAACCAAATAAAAAGTTTCCGGAATAAGTACCTGCATCGGATGCAGCTGTACTGCCATTTAATCCGCCAACTTCTCCTCCTGACATGAAAAAGATTTGTTCTCCATTACCGTTTAGATTAAATGTCCCTTGGCTAGACGGCTGTGGTTTTGTACAAACCCAATTTGAAGGATCCGGAGAAAAAATATATGCATTTCCTGAAGTATCTACTCTTATGGTTACTATAGTGCCTGCAGCCAAAGTACTGTTGGCTCTTTGAAGTCTGATCCATCCTTCGGAAACACCCCATCCGTTTGGTGTTCCACATTTTTGAAAGGCATTGTCAGTAATATCAATTCGAGTATTAGGTAATATATCAACCAATGGTACAAAACTTATTTCATCATCGCCACTACCATTTCCTACGATGTCTGTATTGAAAGCAAAAATAGCAATATCACCCGGTTGTAAAACAGTAACGTTTTCAATGTTAAAAGTTGTACTTGTTGCTCCTGTTAATCCTGATGAGGTTGCATTTAATACATAATTGGTTCCTGAAACTGTATGGGTAATAGTGTTAAAAGTGGCTATTCCGTTTATTGCTATTGATGATAAAGGAGTAGTTAACATTGTTCCGGTACTTGTAATGTTTATTGTTCCTGTAAAATCAATATCTAAGTTGCCACAAGCATCTATTGCTTTTACTTTTACTGCCGGACTCATGGGGCCATTTACACCGGTAGTAATGGGTTGTACTTCAAATGCTAAGCTAGTAGAAATAATACTAATTGCATTTAAATCATTTGTAGAAGTTTGTGCGGGAAATGTTGTTTTTCCTGATCCTGCAGGAGAAAAAGTTGTATTGGCATTGCTCAAAGAGAACATGAAATCTTCACCATCAAAAGCATCGGCTCCAAGAGGACATTTTAAAGATAAACGTAAGGATAATGTTTTTTCTGTATTATCAGCAACAGAAACATTCAACCCTGTAAATTGAATTTGATTGGCAGTAACAGTTCCGGTTGCAATAAAGGTAGAACCATCAAATAAGGCAATGGTTCTAATAGCATCTGACCATGTTCCCACTGCATTTCCGGCGGCTTGTGCTAAAGTAAATGCCGTTAAAATAGTAGGTAAATTGTCGGAGTCATTTAATGAAGCACCGCCATCACGTACTTTAAATTGCCATACCTGAATTCCTGTTGCAGCGGTTAAAGGAGCAGGATTATTGATTGTGCTTGCAATGGTAGTGGCTTCAGATGATGGGACAGCGATGATGTCAGAGTTTTGAGAGCCGGTAACAGTACCTGCTAAAGTAACCGTTTTATTGGTGGCTCCTGTACTAGTTGCAGTTATACTTTGATTGTAGGTGTTAATTACCAATCCTGTTTTTAATCTGACATATATTGTGCCGCTTGCATTGCCTCCGGATTGATTCAAAGTTACCGACGGGCCAAAGCCACTACCTGATGTTGTCGATATTTCGTAATTGGTTGGAGCAGATAAAAGAATATTGGCTGTTAAATTTGTTCCCGAAGCAGAAAAACTTTGTTCTGCTGAAGGACCATTGCCTTCAATATAAGTAAAACCTGTTAGCGATGTCGGTGTTAATGTTATAGTTGGTGTTGCTACAGTGATTGTTATTGAAAAGTCATCAATATAAATTTCATTTGTTCCTGAAGTTCTAGTATGTAAAACTCTTACGTAAATATTTGATAAGGACGATAAATCTGCTGTAAATTCTTGATAGGTTGTTGTGAAACTAGTTATTGGATTGGTGGAGCCAGTTGTGATATCTGTCCATGGTCCAGAAGTGCTTGAACCATATTGAACAGTAAATTGAGGCCCTCCGGGTGCTGTACCACTTCTTCTCCACCAAAATGATAGTTGGTTAGGATTTGTAACCAAAGGAGTAATAATTGCATCATTTGTTCCGTTAAAAGTTGCACATCTAGAACCAGTTCGAGGATTATTTGTCCCGTGAGTAACTGAATTATATGTCCATCCCGAAGCAGGTGGCGTTGTAGACTCGAATCCTTCTGATATCTGCCCAAAAGAAGTAACAGAACTCAACATTAGTACAACAATGATTAGTAGTTTTTTAAATTTCATAAAAAATGAATATGCGTTATACGTCTTTTACATCGAATACAAAAATTAGCATAAATAAATGGTTACAATAAATTTGGGATAACAAAATTAAATGTAATTTGCTAATTTACAATCAATTTGTCTTAAGAAATCATCAACAAAGTGTAATTTTTTTTCATTCATAAAACTCAGCCTACAATCATGTGATTTATTGTATTACAAAAGAGATGAATTATTTTTAAAACACTGGAAAACAATAGTTTGATGTTTTAAGGTATTTGTATGAAAAAGATTTGTTTTTTATTCAATACTTTTGTGCTTTCTCTTTTTAACCCAAAAAATGTCCGAAAAAAGCACTTTTACCGAAGCTCATAAAAAACTGGAATACTACTGTAGTTATCAGGAGCGTTGTCATGCAGAAGTGGTTCAAAAGTGTTATGATTTAGGGTTGGCTTCTAAAGAAATTGACTTGATAGTTGTTTATTTGATAGAGAACAATTACCTAAACGAAGAGCGTTTCGCCCGAAGTTTTGCTCGTGGCAAATTCCGGATCAAGTTTTGGGGCAAATCCAGAATTATTAATGAACTTAAATTCCGAAAAATTTCGGGACCTAATATTAAATTGGCTTTGTCTGAAATTGACGAGGAAGAATATGAACAAGCATTTGAAACTTTAGCAGAAAAGTCTTGGAACAGTATTTTAGAAAGAAATAGCGCTAAAAAGCGCAAAAAATTTTGTGATCATCTTCTTAGAAAAGGATGGGAAAGTGACCGCATTTATGAAAAGGTTCTGCTACTTGAAAAACTTTAATTAAATATCTTTCTTTTTTAATTCTTCATTTTATTGTTGTGCAGTTTATCAATTCTTTAATGATAAAAAAGTAAGTTTTATCCTTTAAATTTATTTTGTCGATAAAAATTTTAAAAAAGTTGCACAAAGAATTTTACAATCTGGCAATCAGTTTATTATCTGTATGGGTTTTGTACTATATCGTTTTCGTATTTTGTAATCTTTAGTGTATTTTAACATTTAAAATTTGCACTTAATCGATTATTTTATACATTTGGTCGATATTTTAAACAAAACACCATGCTTAATGCTTTAAAAAACTACTTATTTTTCGTTACTTTATTATTTGCTGTTAAGGTAAATTCTCAATGTCCGACACCGCCGGGAAATCAAACTTCCTATGGTAGTAGTTCATGGATTGGTTATGTATATGCCAATGTTAATACAAGTAATCCACCTACAAATGCATTCACTACTACTTATCGTGGTTATATTACGCAACCATTTAATTTTGATATGGATTTGGGTTCGGATGCTGTTTCGGGACCTTATGTGTGTGGTTCTTATGCTGATCAATTTTCCATCCGATTCAGAATGCGTTATAATTTCCCTGCCGGGACTTATACCTTCACAGTAGGTGGTGATGACGGTTATCGATTGAGTTTAGACGGAGGTTCTACCTATATAATTAATAATTGGAATGAGCATAGTTATACATCAACTACAGTAACGGTAAATGTTACTTCGGGAAATAAGAATCTTGTTTTAGAGTATTTTGAGCAACAAGGCTTGTCAAGAGTTTCTTTTCAAGTATCAGGCTGTCCATCAACAACTACAACAACACCAACTGATATCAGTGGAGTTACAACGGTTTGTAATGGATCAAGTACAACGCTTACTGCTGTTGGAGGTACTAATGCAAGTGGCGTAACATATCAATGGGGAATTGGAAATACGGTTGGAAACAATATCATATCGGGAGAAACAGCCGCTAGTATTACTGTTTCACCAACTACAAATACTACTTATTGGGTAAGAAAGATTGATGGATTACCTTGCAATACCCCAACAAGTGGAGTAACGAAAGCAGTTACTGTGAATACAAGTGCAACTCCTCCTACAGCTATAACCAATGGAAATGCTACAATTTGTTTAGGGAATAGTATAACGCTTACAGCAACAGGAAGTACAGCAGGAACATCGTCAGTATTTGAATGGGGAACAGGAAATACTGTTGGGAATAATGTTATATCGGGTGAAACAGGAGCTTCAATAACTGTTAGCCCAACTTCTACAACATCTTATTGGGTAAGAAGAAAAAACACCAGTGGCTGTACCAATAATACATCGGGCATCATTACCGTAGTGAATGTTACTAATCCTGCAGGAGATCAGATAAGTTATGGTAATGACTCATGGATTGGTTATGTTTATGCTTCTGTTAATACTAGTAATCCGCCAACCAATGCTTTTACAACAAGTTACAAAGGTTATATAACGCAATCAGAAATTTTTGATCAAGACTTAGGCGGAGGCGCACTTTCAGGAGCGAACCTTTGTGGAACTTATGCAGATCAGTTTTCCATCCGATTCAAGATGAGAAAAAATATGACACCGGGTTATTATACCTTTACAGTAGGTGGTGATGATGGTTACCGATTGAGTGTGGATGGAGGAGCAACCTTTATTATTGATCGATTTTATGATCAATCATACAGTACAGCTGTTTCATCAACAATATATTTGAGTGGAGAGACTAATTTTGTATTAGAATATTATGAACAAGGAGGATCGTCTCGGATTTCTTTTAACTATACAGCATGTACTGATTTTTCAACAGCACCGACTGCTATTAACGGTACAACATCTTTATGTAGTACTGCCGGAGGAACAAGTTTAACAGCTGTTGGTGGAGTTCATCGTTCAGGAGCTGCCTATCAATGGGGAACAGGAAGCGTTATTGGTTCAAATATTATAGGTGGTCAAACGAATGCTTCGATGTATGTCAATCCTTCAACAACAACTACTTATTGGGTAAGACGAGTTGATGGTTCCCCGTGTAATCAAACTACAGATGGCGTTACAGTAACGATAACAGTTTCTACACGTTCTACACAACCTAGTATATCACCAAGTACAGTGACAATCTGCGCCGGAAATCCGATAACTTTAACGGCTTCAGGTGGAACACACGGTACAGATGCTGTATATCAGTGGGGAACTGGATATTCTGCAGGAGTGAATATTATTTCGGGTGAAACCGGATCAACAATTACAGTTAATCCAACAGTTCAAACGGGTTACTGGGTAAGGCGAGTAGATTCAGCACCTTGTAATTATCAAACCGGACATTCAACAGCCACTGTTAATGTTACTTCAAGATCAACAGCTCCAACGGCTATTTCAGGAGTAACAACTTTGTGTGCCGGTTCTTCAACCACATTAACAGCGACTGGCGGAACAACAGGTTCCAACGGAACTTTCCAATGGGGAACAGGTTCTGTTATTGGTTCTAATGTTATTTCGGGGCAAAATGCATCTATTTCAGTAAATCCAAGCACTAGTACAACTTATTGGGTAAGAAGAAATGACTCAGGAACATGTAGTCAATCTACCGATGGTGTTTTTCATACAGTAAATGTTTCTGTACGTTCTACACAGCCAAGTATTTCAGCCAGTACAACAACAATTTGTTCAGGAAGTGAAGTGATATTAACAGCTTCAGGTGGAACTCACGGTACTGATGCGGTATATCAATGGGGAACAGGAAGTAATGGAACCAATATAATTTCTGACGAAGCTGGTTCATCAATTACGGTATATCCGACAGCGCAAACAAGATATTGGGTAAGACGAATAGATTCAGTGCCTTGTAACACTCAAACAGGATATTCAAATGTAACGGTTAATGTTAATACAAGATCAACATCACCTACAACAATTTCAGGAGTAACAGATTTGTGTGCCGGTTCTTCAACCACATTAACAGTTTCAGGTGGAACACACGGAAGTAATGCTACGTATCAATGGGGAACAGGTTCGGTTGTTGGTTCTAATGTTATTTCGGGGCAAAATGCATCTATTTCAGTAAACCCAAGTACTACTACAACCTATTGGGTAAGAAGAAATGATTCGGGAGTTTGTAGTCAATCCACCGATGGTATTTTCCATACAATAAATGTTTCTGTACGTTCTACACAACCAAGTATTTCAGCTAGTGCTACAACAGTTTGTTCAGGAAGTGAAGTAGTATTGACAGCTTCAGGAGGAACACATGGTACTGATGCAATATATCAATGGGGAACAGGAAGTAGTGGAACAAATATAATTCCTAATGAAACAGGTTCGTCAATAACAGTATATCCAACAGCACAAACAAGATATTGGGTAAGAAGATTAGATCCGGCTCCATGTAATACACAAACAAATGCATCAGCAGTAACTATCAATATGAATTCAACAGCTGTTCCTACAGCTCCAACGGCTATTAATGGAACAACATCATTATGTAGTACTTCCGGAGGAACAAGTTTATCGGCTGCTGGTGGTTCGGGTTCAACATACCAATGGGGAACCGGAAATGAAATAGGTTCTAATATTATAAGCGGACAAACGAATCAGTCAATGTATGTTAACCCTTCTGCAACAACAACTTATTGGGTAAGAAGAGTAAATACAGGAAGTTGTGGTGCTACTTACACAGATGGCGTTACGGTAACAGTAAATGTTTCTGTACGTTCTGAGCAACCAAGTATAACTGCTACTTCAACGACTACGTGTTCAGGAAATAGTGTAACACTTACAGCAACCGGAGGAATACATGGTACTAATGCCGTGTATCAATGGGGAACAGGTTACTCTGCAGGTTCTAATATTATAGTAGGAGAAATAGGTTCAACAATTACGGCTAGTCCAACAGTACAAACAGGTTATTGGGTTCGCAGAGTAGATCCGGCACCGTGTAATTATCAAACAGGACATTCTACAATTACCATTACTATTAGTCCAAGTTCAGTTACGCCACCATCATCTATTACTAATTCTAATTCAACAGTTTGTGAAGGCTCAAGCACAATACTTACAGCAAATGGAGGTTCAGGTTCAATATATCAATGGGGAACCGGAACTGAGATAGGTTCTAATGTAATTGCAGGAGAAACAACAGCTTCAATTACAGTAACACCATCTTCAACTACAACCTATTGGGTAAGAAGATATGATTCAGGATGTAATACTTATACAATAGCTAGAGCTATTACAGTAAATACAATTGCGACTGTTCCAGGTTCTTTGTCAACAACTAAAACAGTTATTTGTAAAAATACTCGTCCTTCTGAAATTATTTTGTCAGGAAATGAAGGGAATGTAGTCAAGTGGCAATCGGCTTCAGATAATACATTTACAACAGGAGTAATAGATATTGTTTCAACGGCAACAACTCTTACGGCTGCTGTTTTAGGAGCAATTTCAAATACAATTTACATTAGAGCTGTGGTTCAAAGACCTAATTGCGCTTTGGCCTATACAACACCGATTGAAATAGTAGTTCCAGAAGCAGTTATTTATAATGGAACAAGTTGGAACGCAACGCCAAATGAAACAACTCCGGTAAATATAAACGGAAACCTAACATTATCATCTGATTTAAATGTATGTTCATGTACCGTAGCAAACGGTTCAACATTAACAGTACTTGCTGATAGAACATTAACCATACAAAACAATTTAACAGTAGAAGAAACATCCAATTTAATTGTAGAAGACAGAGGAAGTTTAGTTCAAATAGATGACTATGCTGTAAACACAGGAAAGATTATTTATAAGAGAAAAACGACTCCAATGAAACGTTATGATTATACATATTGGTCATCACCTTTAGCAGATCAAAAGCTATCAATATTAGGTTTACCGTCTTTATTTTATGCCTTTAACCCGGCAATTAACAATTGGACAGGTAGAGTAGCGACAACTACAATGAATATAGGATTGGGATATATTGCAAGAGTTCCGGATAATTTGGATTTTACAACACCTCAAATAATTGAAATTCCTTTTAACGGGACACCAAATAATGGTATAATTACAACTCCAATTATAAAAGCTACAGGCGGTGCCTATAATTTGATAGGAAATCCATATCCGTCAGCTATTGATATTGATGCTTTCTTGCTCGATCCGGTTAATAGCGGAATTGTTAATGGAACCATTTTCCTTTGGACTCATAATACAGCGATTAGAAATACAGTTCCGGGAAATAGTGCTATTTTCAACTATACAGCAGATGATTATGCCAAATATAATATTACCGGAGGTGTAAAAACAGCTAATTCAGCAATAACAGGAGGTGTTGAGCCTACAGGAAAAGTAGCTGCTGGACAAGGTTTTTTTATTGAAGCCAATAGTGCATTAGCTAATGGAAATTATGTAGCAACATTTAAAAACAGTATGCGTGTTCAAGGACAAAACAATCAGTTTTACAGAACGGTTATGCCTCAAAGTAATGTCGCTAATACAACGCCTGCTATCGAGAAAAATAGAGTTTGGTTACACCTAACCAATGTACAAGGAGCATATGACGAAATCCTTATCGGTTATGTAACCGGAGCAACTAATAATTTCGATCATCTTTATGATGGAAAAATTTTCCCTGCCGGAAATGTGGTTTCGTTTTATTCTGTTGCCGGAGCAGATAAATATGCCATACAAGGAAGATCATTGCCATTTGACCAAAATGATGTGGTGCCTTTAGGTTATACAACGTCAATTGCCAGTACATTTACTATTGGTATTGAAAAGGTGGATGGTTTTTTTGAAGATAATAGTCAAGAAATTTACCTTTTGGATAAACAAACGAATATTTATCACAATTTGAAGACAGCTCCATTCACGTTTACCAGTTCTATAGGAACTTTTACAGATCGTTTTGAAATTCACTACAGATCAACAAGTTTAGGAAATGGTGATTTTGAGGCAAGTGATGCTTCGATTATTAAAAACGAAAATCACATCACTGTAAAAACAACAAATGGTAACCTTAAAAATATTGATGTATTTGATATTCTTGGAAAAAAATTATACAGTAAGAATAATATTAATGCTACTGAATTTAACACGGCAGATTTTAATATCGCTACTCAGGTGCTAATTGTGAAAGTAACTTTGGATAACAATCAGATTATAACCAAAAAATTGATTATGAATTAATCCAAAACCTAAAACTACCAAAAGAAAAACTCTTCATAAAATGTGAGGAGTTTTTTTGTTTTAAAGAAGTTTTATTTTTTACTAATTAAAATACTAACGGCATTGCCGCCAAAACCAACAGCATTGACCAATACATTTCTGATTTCTTTTTTTTGGGTCTGGCTTTCGCCAAATGGTACTCCAATGAACTGATTATGTTGTAGCATCAATAGAGCCAATTCCATACTTAAAATTCCCGAAGCTCCAAAAGTGTGACCAATTTTCCATTTGTTGGTTGTAAGCATTGGTATTGCATTGCTAAAAGTTTTTTGTATTGCTTTTACTTCAGAACTATCACCTTTTAATGTTCCCGGAGCATGCATAACCACAACATCCACTTCACCAAGAGAAATATTTTGAGTTGCCATTTGCATTGACTTTTGAAAACATTCTGCTTCATCCGAAATGGAAATATTGTGTTGTAAATTATCGGTCGCATAGCCAATTCCGGTAATGTAACCTAAGGCATTTTCTTTTTCTCCTAATTCTAAGCAGGCTACTGCAGCACCTTCGCCCAATACCATTGAGTTTTTGATTTTGTTTAAGTCAAAAGCTCGACAAGGATATTCTTGTTCTTCAGAAGCATAAATTTTTAAGGCCTGCATTTGCGCCAAAGTAAAATCAGTTAGAGGTGCTTCACTTCCACCAACTAAAAATTGATTTGCCAATCCGCTTTGTAACCAAGCCACAGCATTTAAAATAGCATGAAGCGATGTAGAACAAGTGATGGAATGCGAAATTTCTATGCCTGAAGTTTTTAAATCATGAGCAACCCAAGATGAAATATTACCTAAGGTTGTCGTAGGCGAAGTCAATGTTGCCGTTTTTCCGGTTTCGAGAAATTCCTGATGGTATTTCTCAAACAATTGTGTGGCACCACGTGAGGAACCGATGTTTATTCCAAAATCTTCTCCGGTTTTCCAATTGGCATCAGTAATGGCTTTTCGGGAAACCAAAATAGCCATCAAAACAGTTTCGTCTAAAGCTTTGTATTTGATGTCTTCTTTACGTATTGTTTCAATTTGGTCGCGGATTTCATCGGGAATTGTTGCTGCAAATTGTTTTTTACCGTTAAAATCTTTTTTGGTAATAAGTGTTTTTGGTGAAAGATATTCGTTCCAAATCGCATCAGGATGGTTTCCTAATGGTGAAATGGAAGCTAATGATGTTATGGCAATTTTTTGTTTCAAAAGTTCAAAAGGTTTATCGTTTAGCCCCGATTGAAGCGGCATCATATAGAGCGGAAAGCGGGAAATACTTTGGCTGAAATGTCCAAGCTTTTCGCTTCTGATTAAAATGCAAAATTACACTATTTCTAATGCTTTTTCGATGGTTTGATAGACTTTTTGTAACTGGTTTTGTGTTATGATGTATGGTGGCAAAATATAAATGATATTACCAACAGGTCGTAAAATAATTCCGTTTTCGATGAAGAAATTATAGAGTTTGTTACGCATTGTGCCGTAGTACGTTTCCTCATTTCGGGTTTTGATTTCCAAAGCAAAAATAACACCCAGAACTCGTGTGGTTTTTACTTTTGGATGGGTTTTTATTTGAGCTTCAAAAGCTAAATGACTGTTGTTTATTGTCTGAAGATTTTGCCGAATTTCTTTGGTTTGCAATAATTCAATGCTGGCTAGAGCTGCCGCACAACCTGTTGGATTGGCTGTAAAAGTATGTCCGTGAAACAGTGCTTTGTTGACATCATCACTCATAAAACCATCAAATATTTCCTGAGAAAATGTCGTGATTGCCATGGGAATTGTTCCACCGGTTAGCGCTTTGGACAAGCACATCATGTCGGGTTGTTGTTGTAAATAATCACAAGCAAATGTTTTTCCGGTTTTACCAAATCCGGTCATGACTTCATCGGCAATGGTGAAGACATCATTTTTTTTACAAATGGTAATTAGTTTGTCGAGATTTTCCGGTTCATACATTATCATTCCTGCTGCTCCGAGAACTAAAGGTTCAAAGATAAATGCGGCATATTCATTAGTCGCAACCAATTCTTCTAAAACTTGAAAACTTTTCTCTTCATTGCCCGATGTAGGAACCGGAATTCGGACAACTTCCAAAAGTGAACCTTTGAAGGCTTCGGTAAAAAATGAAATACCGCTCGCTGCCATTGCACCAAAAGTGTCGCCGTGAAAAGCATCTTCAAAAGCAATGATTTTGGTTTTTTTGATTCCTTTGTTGTAATTGTATTGTAAAGCCGATTTGATGGCAATTTCTACAGCAGTCGAACCATTATCGGAATAGAAAATTTTCTTTTGGTTTGACGGTAATATTTCCATCAGCTTTTCGGCAAGATGAACCGCTTTATCATGTGTAAAACCACCAAAAAGAACATGCTCTAATGTGGTTAATTGTTTATAAATAGCATCAGCAATTATTGGGTTGGAATGACCAAACGGATTTACCCACCACGATGCAATAGCGTCAATATATTCTTTGCCGTTTTCGTCCCAAAGTAGAGCGCCTTTTCCTTTAATGATTGCAGGAAAATCTTGCGCTGTTTGGTGTTGCGTGTATGGATGCCAGTTGTATAGTTTATCTTTTTCGGTTAAATTCATAATACTGTAGAATATAAAGATAGAAAAACTCTATCGGGAGAATTTTATAAATTCATTTCCATAATTGGCATGAATCTGTTTTTAATTGATGTTTCGAATTCACCTATTTTAATGAAACCCATTTTTTGATAAAAAAGCTCGGCATTAGGTTCTGAATCAAGAATTATTCTTTTCACAGCCGTATTTTCCTTAATCCGTTTAATAAAATCATTCATCAAATATTTCCCCAATCCATTTCCTATATAATTTGGTAATAGAAACATATTGTCCAATTTTATTGTGTCATTTTCAGTTTTGAAATAAGAATAATAACCAATGATTTGATTTTTATCATCAATAAGTTTATAAGTATAGTTAGTGTCAATATAATCTTTGGAAATGGTAAGAACATCGTTCCATTCCATAATTTGCTTTTCAGAATACCCCCAAAAAGCTTTTGATTTTTTGGTAATTTCGGTTAAAACTTTATCATCAATATTTGTTGCTTTTTCTATTTTCATAAGAAGGATAACACAATTATAGTTTTAAAAGATTTTCTCTGAATTTATCAGCATAATAGGAAATTACATTTTGGTCAAAATAGGGTTCGTTGTCAATTCGTCCGATAAAATTAGCTTCGGTTTTTTGTAGAATTATTTCTTCGGAAGCTTTGTTTTCATCACCCGAAAAAATAATTCCGGCTATTTTTAGATTCCGATTTTTTAAGGCTTCAAATGATAATAAAGTATGATTGATACTGCCGAGATAGTGACGGGAAACCAGAATTATTTTGTAATCAGGCTGAATTAAATCGATGATACAATCTTTGTTGTTTAAGGGAACTAATAATCCGCCTGCACCTTCAATTACTAGATGATTTTCAGTTTTAGGTTCGATGATTTTTTTTAAATCGATGGTAATTCCATCTATTTCGGCAGCCAAATGTGGACTTGCCGGTGTATTTAATTCGTAAGCATTTGGATGTACTTTTGACTTTTGACTTTTGACTTTTGATTTGATTTTATGACTGTCAGAATTGTCTAAATCTCCGGCTTGAACCGGTTTCCAATAATCGGCTTCGAGTGCTTGAGTAACAATAGCTGATGCGATGGTTTTACCTACGTCGGTTCCAATGCCTGTAATGAATAATTTCATAGTTTTTATTTAATTACAAAGGTCGCAAAGAATGCGTAAAGTTCACAAAAGTTTTAACTTTTATCTTTGAAAAATTAAAACTTCCAATTCCTGAAGTATTTCAATTATCTCTCTTTCCGAATTATAAGAATGCAAACAAAAACGTAGTCGTTCCTGACCTTCGGGAACTGTTGGTGAAAGAATAGCTTTTACATCAAATCCTTTCTCTTGTAGTTGATTAGCAATGGATTTTGCCTTTTCGTTTCCTGGAATGATGGCACATTGAATAGCTGATTTACTGTACACAAAAATAGGTTTCAATCCCAAACGCATTTTCTCCTGATTGAAGAAAGCTATATTGGATTTCAGGTTTTCTATTGCGGTTTTATTTTCTGTCAAATGATAATAAGCATTTAAAATCGTCGCAACAGCATGAGGCGAAAACCCAGTGGTGTATATAAAACTCCGGGCAAAATTGATGAGGTAGTTTTTGAGTTCTTCACTTCCCAAGATGGCTGCACCGTGGCAACCCAATCCTTTTCCGAAGGTCATGATTCTGGCAAAAACCTTGTCTTGTAATTTTTGACTTTGTACAAAACCTTGCCCTTGGTCGCCAAAAATACCTAAAGCATGTGCTTCATCAACAACTAAATAACAATTGTATTTTTCACAAAGATTTGATAATTCTTCGAGGTTTGGTGAATCGCCATCCATAGAAAATACAGATTCTGTAACAATATAAATAGTTCTGAATTTGGAGTTTGGAGTTTGGAGTTTAGAAATTTTACTTTCTAAGTTATCAAAATTGTTATGTTGAAATTTATACGATTTAGCATTACTCATCAAAATTCCGTCGCGAATGGAAGCATGACATAATTCATCATAAAAAATAATATCATTACGTTGCGGAACAGAACTAAAAAAACCCACATTAGCATCATAACCTGAGTTAAAAATTAAAGCTGTTTCTGATTGATGAAAACGAGCAATAAACTCCTCCGCTATTTGGTACAAAGTATGATTTCCGGAGATTAAACGGGAACCTGTGGCACCATTTATAGTCATAGAGTTATCTACTAAAAAGCGGTGTGTATTATTGAAAATAATTTGACTTTGGGCGAAACCAAGATAATCATTAGAAGCAAAATCTACTCTTTTGTATTGTGTTGGTAATTCACGAAAAGCATTTTGTTCTTTCCGTAGATTGAGTTTTTGTTGGAGTGGTTTTGGCAATTTCATAACAGCAAATATAAGTAATAGCTCAGATTACTTCATTGCTTCATATGACAAATGTATTCTTGTACTATTCCTTTGATAAACAAGAATCTTAATTTAGAATAGTTTTTTATTATTCTAAAATAGAAATTATAGTTTAAAATTATGAAAAACCTAACATTTGAATTTGTTACTTTGTATAACACTGAAAATCAATAATTATGGAAAACAACACACATTCAAACGCTTCATCGGGTAGTGGACAGGGAAAATGTCCGTTTGCTCCTGCTTCACATAGAAATACAGCTGCCGGTGCTTTCTCCAATGCGAATTGGTGGCCTAATCAGTTAAATTTGAAAATCTTACATCAAAATACTCCGCAAACCAGTCCTTTCGGTGAAAAGTTCAATTATGCTGAAGAATTCAAATCACTTGATTTGGATGTGGTAAAGAAAGATTTATTTGATTTAATGACTGACTCTCAAGATTGGTGGCCGGCCGATTACGGACATTATGGACCATTTTTTATCAGAATGGCATGGCATAGTGCCGGAACTTATCGTGTAGCCGACGGACGTGGCGGCGCTTCTTCGGGAACACAACGATTTGCTCCATTGAACAGTTGGCCTGACAATGGAAATTTGGATAAAGCACGAAGATTATTGTGGCCAATTAAGCAAAAATATGGGCGAAAATTATCTTGGGCGGATTTGATGATATTGGCAGGGAATTGTGCCTTAGAATCCATGGGTTTCAAAACATTTGGTTTTGCCGGAGGTCGTGAAGACGTATGGGAACCGGAAGACGATATTTATTGGGGACCGGAATCAGAATGGTTGGGAGACGAACGTTATACCGGTGACCGTAATTTGGAAAATCCATTAGGAGCTGTTCAAATGGGATTGATTTATGTAAATCCGGAAGGTCCAAATGGTAATCCTGACCCTAAAGCTTCTGCGAGAGATATTCGTGAAACTTTTGCCAGAATGGCGATGAATGATGAAGAAACTGTTGCACTTGTTGCCGGTGGACATACTTTTGGGAAAACACACGGAGCCGGAGATCCATCTCATGTAGGACCGGAACCGGAAGGTGCAAGTATGGAAAATCAAGGTTTTGGTTGGATAAATAGTTTTGGTTCCGGAAAAGGAGCAGATACGATTACCAGTGGGTTAGAAGGCGCGTGGACAGCGACACCTATAGAATGGGATAACAGTTATTTTGATACATTGTTTGGTTTTGAATGGGAACTGACTAAAAGTCCGGCAGGAGCACATCAATGGATTCCGAAAAATGGAGCAGGAGCCAATACCGTTCCTGATGCTCACGATCCGTATAAAAAGCATGCGCCAATGATGTCAACGGCTGATTTAGCTTTAAGAGAAGATCCGATATATGCTAAAATCTCAAAACATTTTCATGAGAATCCGGATGAGTTTGCTACGGTATTTGCTAAAGCTTGGTTTAAATTAACCCACCGTGATATGGGACCGGTTTCTCGTTATCTTGGTAAAGAAGTACCATCTGAAACTTTAGTTTGGCAAGATCCTTTACCGCCTGTAGATCATGAGTTGATTAATGAGCAAGATATTAGATTATTAAAAGAAAAGATTTTAAATTCAGGAGTTTCCATTTCTCAATTAGTAACTACGGCTTGGGCTTCTGCTTCTACATTTCGAGGTTCAGACAAACGTGGCGGAGCTAATGGTGCCCGAATTCGATTAGCACCTCAAAACACCTGGGAAGTAAATCAACCGGGTAAATTAGGAATTACATTAAATGCTTTGGAGACTATTCAAAAAGAGTTTAACAATCAACAAAACGGAAATAAAAAAGTTTCTTTAGCCGATATTATCGTTCTTGGAGGATGTGCTGCTGTGGAAGTTGCTGCTAAAAAAGCCGGACAAAATATCGTTGTTCCTTTTTCTCCGGGAAGAACAGATGCTTTGCAAGAAGAAACCGATATAGAGTCTTTTGGATATTTGGAGCCCAAAGCGGATGGTTTCCGAAACTTTTTGAAATCAGGATTAGATCGTCCCGGAGAAGAAATGTTGCTTGATAAAGCTCAATTATTGACGCTAACTGCTCCTGAAATGACTGTATTAGTAGGAGGAATGCGCGTGTTGAATACAAATGTATTTGGCACAAAGCATGGTGTGTTCACTAAAAATACAGAAACATTGAGTAATGATTTCTTTGTGAATTTGTTGGATATGAGTACAAAATGGGAACCCTCAAATGATGGACTTGAAACTTATGTAGGTCGTGACCGAGTTACAAGTGATGTTAAATGGACGGCTACTCGAGCTGATCTTGTTTTTGGTTCCAATTCTCAATTACGTGCTTTGGCAGAAGCTTATGCTTGCGATGATGCTAAAAACAAATTTGTGCAAGATTTTGTTGCTGCTTGGGTAAAAGTTATGAATTTAGACAGGTTTGATTTGGTTTAATATTTAAATTAAAGTTAGAATAATTGAAAAAGCCCAAACATTATATTTGGGCTTTTTCTTCAAATTCGTGGTATGAAAACGAAAATTAAACTTACTTCACGATAAGGAATTCGGATCTTCTGTTTTGTGCATGTTGTTCTTCGGAG